>Ga0209062_1000263_pt1 | contig 194095 bp, 163 predicted proteins | sample Coa_R2_2_FD_187158 | JGI IMG/M metagenome (GOLD analysis project Ga0209062, IMG submission 187158) | Surface soil microbial communities from Centralia Pennsylvania, which are recovering from an underground coalmine fire - Coalmine... | ecosystem: Environmental > Terrestrial > Soil >... | reverse complement strand
AGGAAGGGAACCTGGTCAACGTCACGCTGGAACTAAAGCGGAAGGACGGCCACGTGATCCGTGTTATCGAAAACGCGCGTGCGGTCCGGGACGATCGCCAGCGGGTACTCTATTACGAAGGTACGCTGAAGCTCCAACCCTGATTCCTGTCAGCGCCACAGCGGAAACGGGTTGATCCGGCCGCGCCGCGATTCTTCGATTAAATCCGGCACACGCTTCCGCCGCGCCATAAGTTTGCCGAGCAAAGCGTCGAGTGCCGCTTCATCGCCCGCCAGCCATTCCGGCGGTATCTGCTTGAGAGCGCGATCGACCACTTCTTCCGGCAGGTGCACGACGCGATCGAGCCATGGCTGGAAATCCTCGAATGACTTCGCCCAGCGATAGACCGAAGGCCGGAAGTAAAGGCCTTGCAGCGGTGAGTCGCTGAAGGTCCAGTGGGGGCCGTCGAAGACATAGCCGTGGTCCATCATCGAAGCGACGAAGCCGAGCCGCAGCGGCTGATCCGATTTCGCGGAGGGCCAGGGCTGCAACCGCGCACGGAAAAAAATGGACTGCCGCGCGTCGGCATTGCCGGACCACTTGTCGAACACCAGCACACCCAGAAATTCCTTCAGATTTGCGACCTTCTCGAGCAGCAGGTCGGGAATGAAATCGTAAACGATGGTTTTGTTGGGATCCCCCGGATAACGTGAACCGAAATGCCAGCCGGCCTCAACTGGCAGGCGGCGGGATCCAAGCTGAATGTGAATCTCAGGATTGCTCTCCAGAAAATCCGCGGATAGGTTGACGAAGGCCACCGGCGGCGTGGAGATTTCCAGATATTGAAGGAACGCTGAGGCGATCCATTCATTCACCAGAATCCGGCGATGTTGCGGGTTATTGCGGAACTTCACGACATAGAAGTGCCCGTCGTCGCACTGTAGCAGATGCGCCTGGGCTCCGCCGCGCATTTTACGGATCAGCCGGGTGGCGTTGATGGGCATCGGAGGGGAGCAAGGTCTCATTCTACTTTGCGGCAGCCACTAGTGGCAGGATTGGGTTGTGGCGCAACCAAAAGGCGCGGCCTTTCGATTTTATGCGGAGCTGAATGGCCACCTGGGGCCCCGGCAGCGTTATCAAACCTTAGAGAAATCGTTCTACATTTCCGCATCCGTTAAGGACATGATCGAAGGCTTTGGCGTGCCGCATACGGAGGTGGATTTGATCGTAGCGAACGGGCAACCGGTGGATTTCTCCTATCAGGTGCAGGATTCGGACCGGATCGCCGTCTATCCGGTGTTTGAGTCGTTCGATATCAGCGGGGCACAGCGGCTGAGGCCTCAGCCGTTGCGCAACCCGCGCTTCATCCTGGATGTTCATCTAGGCAGGCTGGCCGCTTACTTACGGATGCTGGGATTCGATTCGGTATACGAGCGCTCCCGCGACGATGCGATACTGGCGCGGATTTCGGCGGACGAGCATCGCATTCTGTTGACACGCGATCGCGGGCTGCTGAAGCACGGGGCGGTGACGCACGGATATTGGGTGCGGGAGACGAACAGCCGCCGTCAGATCGGCGAAGTGATGGATCGCTTCAGCCTGGCCGCAGCGGCGCGGCCGTTCACTCGTTGCATGGCGTGCAACGGCGTTCTAAAGCCGGTCTCGAAAGACGAAGCGCGCAGCGCGGTGCCCGAGCGCGCGCTGGATCATTACGACGAGTTTCGCCGGTGCAGCCAGTGCGTGCGTATCTTCTGGAAAGGATCGCACTATGCCCGCATGCAGCGCTGGATCGCTGAATTGACCGGCCCGAATAGCCGGCCAATAGACGAGCGCTGACTATGCTTCGACGTACTTGTCGGCGAGCGTGAGCGCCTGGTCCATGACAGAAACGGCGAAGTCGATTTCGGCCTTTTCGATAATCAAAGGCGGCGCGATCACAAAGTGGCTCAGCCAGGCCTGCACGGCAACGCCCTGCTTCATCATTTCACCCGCGACTTGTTCGACGACTGTCGTTTTGCCCGACATTTTTTCAGCCTTGGTGTTCATCAGCTGCTTGGTGGCGCGGTTCTTGACCAGTTCTACGCCCCAGAACAGTCCCAGGCCACGCACATCACCCACGCAGGCGTGCGAATTTTTCAACCCGGCGAGCTTCTGGCCCAGATAAGGGCCGAGGTCCCGCGCGCGTTCCACCAGCTTGAGCCGCTGCATCTCGTGAATAGTCGCAATCGCGGGTGCAAGCGTAAGCGGGTGCGCCTCGTAGGTGTGGCCGTGAGCGAACATGTGATCCTCGAAAAACGCGCCAATGCGCGAAGTTGTGGCGCACAGGCCTAGCGGCACATATGCGGACGTGATGCCTTTGGCGGTAACCAGAATGTCGGGTTTTACTTTCCAGTGGTCGACCGCGAACCACTCGCCGGTGCGTCCCCAGCCGGTCATCACTTCGTCGGCGATCAGCAAAACATTGTGGCGGTCGCAGATGCTGCGGAGGCGCGGGAAGTACTCCGGCGGCGGCACGAGCACGCCATTCGTTCCAACCACGGGCTCAACCAGGACGGCGGCGACGTCAGATTCGTTTTCTATAATGTGTTCCAAGTAGCTGGCACACGCGATGTCGCAGCCGGGATAGGAGTGTTTGATCGGGCAGTCATAGCAATTCACTTCAGGAGCGAAAACGACGCCTTGCCCTTTCCCGCCTGGCTCGACAGGCCAGCGCCGGGGTTCGCCGGTGGCAGCGATGGATGCCATCGTCGATCCGTGGTAGGAACGGTAGCGCGAGATGATTTTGGTTTTCCCGGTAAACAGGCGCGCGATTTTGATCGCCGCTTCGTTGGCTTCCGTTCCGGAGGTGACGAAGAAGAATTTCTCGATGCCGGCGGGCAGGACATCCAGCAAGAGGCGGCTCAGCTCCGCTCTCGGTTCGGTGGCGAAAACGGGCGAAACGTATGCCAGTTGGCGGGCCTGCGCTGCGATGGCTTCAATGACTGCACGGTTCTTGTGGCCGATGTTTACGCACATCAGCTGCGCGGAGAAATCAAGATACCGCTTGCCGTTTCCATCGATGAAATAGCAGCCCTCGGCATCGGCGATGTGCAGCGGCGCCCAAGATTTCTGAAAGCGCCACGTGCCGAACGTCAGCCGCTTCGTCAGATCGCTGATCTCTTGAGAGCGGGAGGAGGTTTCTATGGAGGAGGGAGTCATAACAGTAGATCTTTATGATGAAAAACTTGGCCGCCCGCGTCAAGGATGACGCCAACCCGTGTACGCCATCCTGCTCGCCCCCCCATCGCCTTGTTGCCCAATAAATATCGGCCCGGAGAGAACGAATTGCTATGCGGTGCACTAACGAGTAGGCGACGAAGGGCGCCACGCTACAATGGATGCAGTGAATCAACTCGCCCAATGGGGTCCAGTTGCGGTCATCGTGGGTGGCTACCTCCTAGGAATGTATTTTCAAAATCGCCGCATCGACGATCTGCGCGACTCCATGAACAAGCGGTTCGACGACACGAACAAGCGGTTTGACGATATGAATAAGCGTTTCGATGACATGCGCGAGCTGCTCAAGTCCGAAGTGCAACGAGTTGAGCAGCGCATCGATCGTCTTCAGCACCCCATCGCCAGCTAGTCGCATCCGCCTGTCCGCGCCGCGTCCTCACAATCACACTGCGCAGCGCGTGACGTCGCTACAATAGAAGTGACGCCATTCATGAAGACGTTTTACATCGAGACTTTTGGCTGCCAGATGAACGCGCACGATTCGGAGAAGGTGATCGGCACTCTGGTCTCGCAAGGCTACACCCAGGTCGACACCCTCGAACAAGCCGACCTGGTTCTGTACAACACCTGCAGTATTCGCGACAAAGCCGAGCAGAAGGTATTCAACCGGCTGCAACAGTTCAAGAAAGAACATGGCAAGAGCAAAGTGTTTGGCGTTCTGGGCTGTGTCGCGCAGCAGGAGGGTGAACGGATTTTTGACCGTGCTCCACACGTCAGCCTGGTGGCAGGCTCCGCCAGTTACGCCCAGTTACCGCAGATGCTGGTTCAACTGGAAGCCGGCGGCCGGCGAGTGACTGGCCTAAGGCTCGATGCGGAAGAAGCTTTTGAGACGGCGTTCACGCGCCGGGACAATCCCCACCGCGCCTATATCACGATCATAGAGGGCTGCGACAAGTCGTGCGCCTATTGCGTGGTTCCTTTTACGCGCGGCCCCGAGCGCAGCCGCACCAGCGCCAGCATTTTGAAAGAAGCTCGAGAGCTGGCTTCCATGGGGTACAGAGAAATTCAGTTGCTGGGGCAGAACGTCAACAGCTATCGCGACCCCTCGGCGGCCGGTTGGGATTTCGCGCGTCTGCTGCGCGCCGTTGGCGAAGTGGAAGGAATCCGGCGGGTCCGGTTCACTACTTCGCATCCACGCGATTTTGTGAAGGACATCATCGACGCGATCGATGAAAACCCGGTGCTGTGCAATCATGTTCACCTTCCGGTGCAATCCGGTTCCGATACCATTCTGGACCGCATGCAGCGGCTGTACACGCGCGGCGAGTACATGCGGCGGATCGAGTGGATGAAATCGGCGCGCCGGAACATCTCGATCACCACCGATATCATTGTTGGATTTCCCGGTGAGACGGAAGCCGATTTTGAGAACACGCTAGCGCTGATGGATGAGGTCCAATACGATTCGCTGTTCAGTTTCAAGTATTCGCGCCGGCCGAACACTGCGGCGTTGTCGCTCGACGACCACATCGTTGAGGAAGAGAAAACACGCCGCCTGACGATTCTGCAAGAGAAGCAGCGAGCCATACAGATCCGCCGCAATTCCGAGCTGGTCGGGAGCATCGATGAGGCATTCGTCGAAGGGTATAATCAGGCCACGGGTCAATGGATCGGACGCACCACACAAAATCGAACTCTGAATTTCGTGCATCCGGATCCTGGCCCGCGGGCCGGCCGGACACTGGTTGGAACCTTTTTGAATGTTCGGGTCACGCGCGCGGGTCCGAATTCGTTAGCGGGAGAGGCGGTCGCGAGCGTTTAAGGAACGTGTAAGGAAAGGGGACATATGGAAGTCGAAATGAAGATCCGAGGTTTAATGATGGATCCCGTCAGCAACATGCCCATTGTGGTGCTGAAGGACACGAATGGTAACGCCATCTTGCCCATCTGGGTGGGAATTTACGAGGCGAACGCCATTGCCCTGGAGATCGAGAAAGTTTCGACACCACGCCCCATGACGCACGATCTCATTAAGACGCTGCTGCACGGCTTAGGTACCGGAATCCGCAAGGTGGTGGTCAGCGAGCTGAAGGACGATACCTTTTACGCCGTGATTTGGCTGGACAAAGATGGAGAGCTGATCAGCGTCGACTCTCGTCCGAGTGATGCGCTGGCACTGGCGCTCCGCCTGGACTGTCCCATCTACGTAGACGACTCCGTGCTGAAAAATTCCAAGATGTCGAGCGCGGCCGCCGACAAGATCAATACCGAAGAGCAGCGCCGCTGGCTCGAGAGTCTGGACGACGAGGATCTCGGCCGCTACAAAATGTGAGCGCCCGCCTCGAGCGCATGGCCGCCGCCGGGTTCCAAATCGTTCCCGCCGAGATCACATCCCACTTCATCGTGGAGCGCGGCGGATTTGTCGTGTTCGTCGAGCGGCGCGGCGACGATTTCGGAAATATGGGGGCTCCCGGCCTGCTCACCGAGCGTGGTTTCGCGGCGCTGGTCTGGCGCGGCAGCCAAGGATTCTTCGTGGGAAAAGGGTTCGAGCAGCCGGCCACCGGCGACCAAGTGCGCGAAATCCGTGCATTCGCAAGCGATCTCGCGGTGGCTCTTTCGGCCACCGGATAACTTGCCTTCAATCCGCGCGCGTCTACGGCTTCAGAACGCCGGTTATTTCGCAGGCGCTTTCTTAGCGGGTGGACGCCGAGCCGGCGCCGCGTTCTTGCCGGTCCAGCCGTGCAGGTTTTCCTTATCGACGTTAAACACTACCATGAAGGGGCTCGTGGTGTAGCTTTCCGGCACTCCCTCAAAAGTCAGTTCGGTTCCGGCATCCACCTTACCGGCCAGCGGCGCTTCGAACTTGAGGGTTGCGTCGCCGGTAGTCCCGTCTTCCAGCGCCAGGACCAGCGTCTTGGGCCGCACCTCGGGTTCTAACGACACAACTTTGCCCCGCAACGTCGGAAGCCTGGCGTCTTTCATGCTGGAGTTGAAATAGGCGGCTCCATCAGCGCCGTTCAGTTGCGCTTTGATGTTCTTCCACAGCGCCAGCTCTGGATTTTCCTTCGCCAGTTTTTCTTCCTGGGCGACCTCAGCTTCGGCGCTCTTCTTCGCGATCTCGGCCTTGCTGTCGATATGGAAACCAGCCGGCGGATTGGGCTGCGCTTTAGCTGCCGCTAACAAATCCGTGAAACCGTTGGCGCTCCCATGGTGGAGCGTATACATTTTCTGCACTTCCGCCTGAACGCCCGGGCGCTGTTGGGCGGGCAAGCTCCCCGGCCCATCGTAGGCGGCGGCTCGGGCATAGTAGAACAGCGCATTTGAATTGTCTTTCTTGTTCGCCAGCGCGTAACCCAAGCTGTAATCCACAGCGCTGTTGTTGGGGTTCAGTTCGAGCGATTTTCGCAATTCGGCTTCCGCCGCATCCCAGGATTTTCGTTGGGAATAAATGAAGCCGAGCGTCTGATGCCCGAGTGTTTCCACTTGGGGCCGAAGTTTAGCCCATTGATCGGCGGGAACGCCGGCCGGGGCGCTATCGAGCGAAGCCAGCAAAGCTTTCGCGGCGTTTTCCCCATCCGTCAGAACGGAAGCCTGTTGGTTGGCTCCATAGGCGGCTTGCGTGAGCAACGTCGTATAGTACAGCGCGTTGAAATCTTTGGGATCCGCGGCCAGGCTCTGTTTGGCCACCGCGATGGCCTGCTGCGCCTGACCGTTGGCGGCATAAGTGGTGATCAGCAGCGTGCGGCGAATCTGCAGAAACTGCGTGTCCGGGTTTTGTTTCTCCCACTGCTGAAGCTTCTCCAGCTTCGTTTTCGGATTATTGTCCTGAAGGATCGAATTGTACAGGTCGCATTCCTGCTGGTCCTTGCATTGCGGGCCTTTTGGAGCATCCTGGCCCAGCACCGGCATACAAAGCAGCCCGCTAACTGCACCGATCAGAAAGAATCTCGATTTCTGCATGAACGTCCGCCTCCAATCCCTCTCTAGCTTACGCTAGAACTTCTCCTGCCAATGGTACCGTTGCATGAGAGAGTAGCTACTAGAGTACAAAACTTGAAGCTTGCGCGAAAGCACAATTTTCGGCCGCCTTCACTCAATCAAACCCAGTGCGATCCGGTCCATGGCGTCCGTTACAGCCGGTCCAGGCGTTTCGCTGCTGTTGACAAGCAGCGAGAAGGCCAGCGGTTCGCGACCCGGCGCCATCACGTATCCCGATAGCGCGTGGACGTGCGACAAAGTACCGGTTTTTGCACGGACGGCCACGGACTCCGGATGTTTTGTAAAACGGCCCGCCAACGTGCCATCCGCGCCGGCCACGGGCAATAGGCTCAACCACAGATCATGGTAGGCCGACTTGTACATATAGGCCAGGAGCGCCGTAACGGCTGCCGGTGTAACCAGGGTTGCAGGACTCAGTCCGGATCCGTCGTTGAACTGACAGCAGTCTTTCGGTAACCCGATACTGCTCAGGAAATCGCGCAGTTCGGCCAGCCCGGCGGTGCGGCTGCCATCATTTCTGGCGGCGAGCGCGGCCTCCCGCAACAACACCTCGGCATGCAGGTTCTGGCTGACCTTGTCGGCCAGTTGCAGCAATTCGGAAAGCGGCGGCGACAGACGCCGGGCTAGCACTACGGGCGGCGCCGGATCGGGCATCGCCGCAGCTATGTCATCTCCGAATCGATGCCGCGCCACGGCTTCGCCGCGGACAGCCACGCCGCGGCGCTGGAGCGCATCTCTCAGGACCTCAGCCGCGTATTGAGCAGGATCGTCTACGGCCAGCAGTTCCGAAGCGCCGCGATCGCCCATGGGAATCACTCCGGTCAAGTGCAGTTCCCGGCCTGATGGTTCGCGCTGGATCTCAATTTTCCGTTCAGAACCTGCTGCCGTGCGGATACGGTTATCGATGGAGAAATATTCGAAAGCCGGGGTCAGCCAGATCCGCGCCAGGTCACCCGGGCTCGCGCCCGGCCGGACCGTGAGCGCGAAACTGTTATCGTTCAGAATCAGCGCGCTTACCGGAGCTCCGTACTCCCATTGCGCATCGCCGGTTGACCAGCCGGCCGGGCGCGGCTCCCAAACGTAGCGGCGATCGTCGCCCACGATATCGCCCTCAACGTTTTTCAACCCGTGCGCCACCAGTTCATCGGCAAATTGATCGATGGCCGCGAAAGAGTAGCGGGAACCGGGAGCGGCCTTCGAATCGTACCGGTAGGGATAAACCCGGCCCGAAAGACTTGGGTCGCCTCCTCCCAGGAGCACGAGGTCACAAGGCAGCGACCCGGCGGCATCCATTGGCTGTGCGGCCCTGACTTCAGTGGCAAACCGAAAATCCGGCCCCAACCGCATGAGCGCCAGGGCGCTAGTGAACAGCTTCATGTTGGACGCAGGCACGAACCAATGCTCGGCGTTGTATCGATACAGAACCTTGGCGTCGCTGAGGCGGACTACTTGAATTCCCACAGAGGCGCGGTTGAGCGCGGGCGAGTTGCGCAACGCGTCGAGCCGTGCCTCCAGACGATCGGCCGCTAGCAACGGCACAGCGGCGATCCACAACCCCAGCAAACATCGCATGACACTGTCATTCTAGGTCACGGAGCAGCAGCCCGGTGGAGCTATACTGAGGTGGTGTCTCGGTGTGCGATTCTGTCCTTTGTCCTAATCTCGGCGGCGACGGCGCAGCCACTGCCCCAGCTGGCGGAATATCCGGCGCACGCGCGAGCCGGTGCAGTTGAGATTGGCGCCAAGTACTTACCGAATGGGGCTCCCGCAGGCCCGGATCTGTACGCGTCCAAGAATCTGCTGGTTGTCGAAGTCGCGGTGTTCCCTCTATCGAAGACTGCCACGACCATTTCGAAATCTCAGTTTCGGCTGAGTGTGGATGATAAGCTCACGCTGGCACCGGCATCGGGCGCGAGCACAGCCTCCGGACCGCTTGCGGCGGCCCGCGATTCATCCACGGAGGGCGCCGTGGAACTCGGGGGTCCACCGATTACGCACGTGGGCGGCAAACAAGATGTCCAATCGGAAATGCCGCGGCGGCCGATCGCTCTCGACCCGGAATCCAATGAGCGGTCGCCTGCCCCACCACGCAAAACTGAGCTACCGCAGGGTGTCATTACCAAACCGGTAACCGGCTACCTGTTTTTCCGGTTCGATGGCGACTCGAAATCTATCCATTCGCTGGCACTGACGTACAGCGACGGAAGCGTTAGAGCTAAGATCCGGATTCTTTAGGTTCTGCCAGGCTGCTCAACTTGGATTCCAAAAGTATGAGCAAGACCAGCACGAAAACCATACAGGTTCCGAGAGCGGGCAGAATCATCACCGCCTGGATACCCCACGCGTTTGCGAAGAAACCGAGCGACCACGGGGCCAGCAGTCCGCCTGTGATGGCAACCGAGAACAAGCTGTTATAAAGGCCGGGCCGATATTCGGGGAACCGATGGCCGATCTTCTGTACTACCAGCGGGTACACGGAGGCGTATCCGGCGCCGACGAACAGCACCCCCATAACAGCCCCGAAGCGATTATTAGTTGACGCGAGCACAATGGTGCCCAGCAGCGCGGAGAGGATGGAGCCCAGCAACAGTGCTCCTCCTTTGAGCCGTCCCATGACGAGTTGCGAGAGAATGCGGCCTACCATTAGAGCCGCCCAATACAGCGCCAGGATCAACAGCGATGTTTCCGGGCTGATGCCGAGCCGCCGCGTAAGAAACAGCGGCAGCCATCCGGCTAGGGACCATTCGTTCCCAAATTGAAAAAATAGCAGCAGACCGAAGAGTGCCATGGCCGGATTCCGGAATTCACGCCACAGTTGAAAAAACTCGACGCCCCGTTGCACCCCACCGGCATCCAGGCGCGATTTTGCATACAAGCCAGCCGAAAACCCGGGGATCAGCGCCAGCAGAATTAGGATGCTAGGTACGGTGTATACGTAGTAGGTTCCGGCCACGAGCAGCGCCGTTACCACACAACCGGAGCCGAACAGCACGCCGGCGATATTAATTGCGGCCCGGTCGCGCTGGTAAAAGGGCGCGGCGACCTGGAACATGGCCGTGTTAAGCAGTCCCGCGCCGACTCCGATCCACAAAAGGCCCGCGAACCGCCACCGGGCCGGCGCCGGAGGCGATGAAAATGCCAGGAACAGAAATCCCGCGCACGTTACGGCGTTTGCCACCACCAGGACGAACTTGGCCCCCTTGCGGGACATTAGAACGTGGGCCACACCGATCGACAGTACGAATCCAGCAGCGAGGCTCAGAAAGTGGTTGCCTGCCTCCGTGAAGCCTTCGCCGAGATGATATCGCCAGGCGAGCAGAATAGCGCCTAGAAACGATACTGAAATGCCGCTAAGAAAAAAAGCGAACAGGGACAGGCGCCCCGAGGACGGGTCCCGTTTGGGGGATTCCCCGGCTGCTTCGAGCCGCGATGAAGCGGGACTCAACACCAGTGGCTATTGTACCCTTGGGCGCTAAGGGCCGAATCGGGCGGTTTCCTGAATCTCGTAGGAGCGGGTTAGCGATCTCTATTAGAAACTGAATGGCTGCCGGAAGGAACCGCCTCTTTTCAGTAGCTTGGCGCTGGCGCAGCGATTGCTGTAGAGAAAGGTAGTTTCAGGGTTGACCGAGGTTCTGGGGAGTTGCCTCTATTGGTTTGGTTTTCGTCAAACGCCTCGTAATTGCGAGGCGTTTTTTTTATTCCCTTCTCAAATTAGCCCGTTGTAGGTCAGTCGCTTAGTGACTACTACATCTGGTATGGCTAGAGAATTAGTTTGACATCTTCCACTTGGTGGTTTTATGATAAAAGCATCACTGAGAAAGGAGGTGGTCCAGTCTAAAATGGGTAAATGTAGTGACTGTTGTCTTAATTCCACGCGCGAGGTGGCCGACTGTTAGGTCGACCGTTCGAACGTTAAGGTTTCGTTCAGTGACGAGGCCGCTGCTCCCGTAGACCGGCCGCCTGCCTGCGCGAAAGTGAAGTAATACTGGGATTAAACCTAGTCTGCGAGCCCCCGCACCGCCCTCGGCGATGCGGGGGTTTGTATTTGCTATACTGAATGGGTCCACTGGCCCGCCATCATCGAGCCAGCGGCCTTAATCGAAAGGATTCAGCACCATGAAAGCCGGCATTCATCCTGCCTACGAAGAAGTGAATGTTATCTGCGCTTGTGGGAACACGTTCAAAACCCGCTCTACTCACAGGGGCGACATCAGAGTTGAAATCTGTTCGAATTGTCATCCCTTCTTCACCGGCCGGCAGAAGCTGATCGATACTGAAGGCCGCGTTGACCGTTTCCAGAAAAAATTCCAGAAGTCCAAGGACTTGCAAGAGAAGCGGAAGAAGCAGTCTGTTGCGCAATAGCGCACACCCGATGTCGCGCAGACTCGGCGGTGGATCGCACTCAGTCAGCCGCCATGCTGCCCGTAAGACGCGCCGCACGATCTACTGACTTGAAGAAATCCAGCTAAAGGACTGAAGGTTGGATGGGTTCGCCACCGGCACGCACCGGCGACCATTTCAGCAACATGTCGACCAGGTCTTCCAGCTTCACCGGTTTGGCAATGAAATCGTCCATGCCGGCTTCCAGGCACCGCTCGCGATTACCGGAGATTGCTTCGGCGGTCATGGCGATAATCGGAACCCGCCGGCCGGTTTGTTCGCGCCGGCGAATGGTTCTGGACGCCTCGTAGCCGTTCATTTCCGGCATCTGGCAATCCATGAAGACCAGATCGTAGGGAAGCAATTGCACCATTTCAATGGCTTCGCGGCCGTTCGCCGCAACGTCCACTCGCAGACCCAGGCGCTCCAGCACGCCGCGAGCGACCTTTTGATTGACGATGTTGTCCTCAACCACCAGCACGCGAAGGGCGGCGCCGGCAAAGCGGCCGGACAAGCTGGTTTTGGCCGCGTTCAGCGCGTCGCGCAAGTTCGAGACCGCCTGATTTTGCGATAAATGGCGGCGCCGTTTGGACCAGGCGCTTACCAGCGCGTTCAGCAACTGTGAATGGCGCACCGGTTTCACCAGGCAGGCGTCGATACCGGATCCTTCCAGGCGGCGCACCTCGCTCCAGGTTCCCAGCGACGTCAGCATGATCACCACCGTGTCGCGGATGCGCGCATCAGCTCTGATCTCGGAAGCAAGAGTTGCGCCGTCCATACGAGGCATCTGGTAATCGATGATCGCGACTTGATAGGGATCGCCGTCCCGGTGCGCGGCGCGCATGGCTTCCAGTGCGTCAGCGCCGCCGCAGAAGCTGCCGTTGCGCATGCCCCAGCCAGTTACTTGTTCATGAACTACGCGGCGATTCACTTCGATATCGTCGACGATCAGGACCCGGAGGCCTTCCAGTTCTGTGACGGGCAGCGGCTCCGGCTGCTCGTCCAGGGGCAGCGGCAGCGTGAAGGAGAAGCTGGAGCCCTGCCCTGGCTGGCTCTCTACAGTCACGGCACCTCCCATCATCTCCACCAGTTGCTTGGAAATGGCCAGACCGAGGCCGGTTCCACCATAGCGGCGCGTGGTAGACGAATCGGCCTGGGTGAATTTCTGGAATAGCAAACCCAACTTGTCGCTGGGGATGCCGATCCCGGTGTCGGTGACGGAGATGCGCATGTGCGCTTTGCCCTGCTCCTGTCCACGACATTCCACTCTGATGAGCACGTGGCCTTTCTCGGTGAATTTCACCGCATTTCCGGCCAAGTTCGTCACCACCTGGCGGATGCGTCCGGCGTCCCCGAGAAAGCGCGAGGGAAGCGCCGGCGGGTACTGCAGCGCAAGATTAAGGTTCTTCTCCTCAGCACGCGGCGCCAACATCTCAATCACTTCCTCGATGGCCAGCCGCAGGTCGAAGCCGAACTGTTCGATCGAAAGCTTGCCGGACTCAATCTTGGAAAAGTCCAGGATGTCATTGATGACCATCAGCAGCGCTTCTCCTGATTTCCGGACGGTTTCGGCGTAATCGCGCTGTTCGGGCGTAAGGTCGGTGTCGAGCAGCAGACCGGTCATACCGATCACACCATTCATTGGGGTGCGAATCTCGTGACTCATGTTCGCCAGAAAGTCGCTCTTGGCCCCGCTTGCGGCTTCGGCTTGTTTTCGCGCTGCGCGCAGGCGGAGAGAAAGCCACATCATCAGCAACACGGCCGGTCCCAACACGAACACGACGATGCGCATGACGTCGGCGGCCGAGCGGGCGCTGCCGTACTGGAATACCGTAGTGGCCTCTGTGCTCAAGCTGGTGTGCCACCTGAAATCGAAGGCCACCAGCGATCCATCGGCGGCCATATGTCCAATTTCGTCGCGAAGCAGATCCGCAATCCGGCGCGCATCCGCGCGGGTCGTGTCAGCGCCAATACCGAACCAGTAGGTGGCTCCGCTGATCGGTAACGCGGTCACCGGGCCCATCGGGCATTCCGCCGTGCGAGGTCCTGCCAGGTCGTTTAAGGTGCTTTGCGTGAGCAGCCCGGCATCGGCGCGGCCGGTACAAACAGCGTCCAGAATGCCCGCGTAGTTTTGGCCCTTCTCGAGCCGAACGGTTGCCTGGCTGAAGTACTTGCGCGCCACTCGCTGGTCCAAAGCAATCGTTCGTGTAGCAACGGATCGTGCGCCGAGATCTTCCGGCCTGCGGAAGGCGAAGCGTTGCGGCGCCACTACGATGTACGTCATCTTCATCCAGGGCGCGCTGATGTAAATCGTCCGGCGGCGTTCGGCCAGATCGCCCATGATGGGCCACAGATCGACTTGATGCGACGCGAGACCGGCTTCAGGTCCTTCAGGCGAAAAAACCCATTCCAGCTGGATATGCCTGCGGCTGGCGGCTTGCTGGATCAGGTCCACCGCTGGACCGCTAGGCTGGCCGTGTTCATCGGGATAGTGATACGGCGGCGACTTTTGGTATCCGATCTTGAACGTACGGGCGGGGAGCGGCTGCGGACCGAGCAGCCGGAAGGCTACGAACGCAACTAGCCCGCAGGACGCTAACAGAAGCCAGCGCCGGTGCGCAAAACACCATTCCACGACCATTCGTCAACTGGGGCACGTGCTAGACCGCGCCTTATTCCGTCCTTTTCGCGTGACTTATTACTTTATCGGCGGTCAGAGCTAATTTCTTGAAAGATTCTGCCCAGTTTGAACCGTATGGTGTGTGCTTAGAGCGGCGAGAAGAGAGGGCCGCCCATCACGGACGGCCCTGGATAACGGATTACTTTCGGCTGGTCTGTGGTACCGGTTCTTCCAGTTTTTGAGTGCGGACCCATTCGTCGGCCTGACGCTGAGCCTCATCTTTAGTGATGCCGTAGCGCTCTTGGATCCGGCCGACCAGCTGATCTTTCTTGCCGGCAATCTGCTCGAAGTCACTGTCGGTGAGCTTGCCCCACTGCTCGCGGGCCTTCCCTCGCAGCTGTTTCCAGTTACCTTCGACTCTGTCCCAATTCATGAAAGGACTCCTTTCCACCCATAGCAGTGCAACGGTGAGGCCGAACCGTATATCGTTGCTGAACTGTACGTTACCAACGCGTAACCTGGAAATATTTCCTGTAAAGGGACGTTGCTGCCGCCGAATCGTAGCAGGCGTGTACCTCTCGTCCCCTGCAACGCAAGCGTCTTGTAGGCCCCCCGCAATGCGGCAAGCATGGCAGAACGGTTGCAACACAATCCCCCGAGACTCGTGTCCGTCCTGCCATACTCAGCAGGCCGGCGATCGAGCGCGCGCGATCAAACTGGAGGAATCATGGCAAAGAATACGGCTGTTTTTGGAATTTTTCGCGATACAGCGGCGCTGGGAGGCGGACTGGATCACTTGAAAGCTGCGGGATTTCGGAACACGGACATCTCGGTTCTGATGCCCGAAAACCTTGGAACGAAGGATTTCGTCCACAAAAAGGAAACCAAGGCTCCCGAAGGCACAGCCACGGGCGCGGTCTCCGGCGCCGTAATCGGCGGGGTGCTGGGCTGGCTGGTGGGCATAGGCGCGCTTGCGATTCCCGGAGTTGGGCCGCTGATTGCCGCAGGACCGATCGTGGCTCTCCTGGCAGGCATCGGCGCAGGCGGAACTGTAGGCGGCGTCGCCGGCGCGCTCATCGGGATGGGCGTGCCCGAATATGAAGCGAAACGATACGAGGGGCGCGTGAAGGCAGGCGGCATCCTCCTGTCGGTGCACTGCGACAATTCAGATTGGGTAAAGCGCGCCAAAAACATTCTGCACGATACGGGCGCCGAAGATGTCGCCGAGGCAGGCGAAGCCAGTGCTGACTACGCGGTGAGCGACCGTCCCGCTTCGCGAATCTAGCGGGGCGTGGCGGTTAGACTTGGCCGAGATCGTTCCAGTTGTGACGATTCCTGGCTAATGGCCGCGGTTAACGGTCAACTGCGGGTCGGGCCCTGCCCTCCGAACGCAGGGCCTGCTGGCGCCCACTTGATGGATTCCAGGTCCGCCAACATCAGATCTCCGCAAAGTTGGCACATTGAGGCCATCTGCGTCAGGAAGAGATTCACGTCCAGCCAGTCGAGCCGGGCTACCGATGTCCAGTAGCCCGTCAATGCGCCGATGCATGCAGCGCCGGGAATGTGATTGCGATTGGCAATCGATCCCAGACCGTACCATGGCCCTTGCTCGCCGCCGTGAATGCCCTTACGTCCGGGGCACTGTACCTGTGTGCGCGGCACATTGCTATCCTTCACCGCCGCGACGGCGAGATCGACAATGTGCCGGTTGTTCGTCGTGTACACCGTCGTCAGGTCAGGCACATTGGTTCGGTGGAACGGTTTCCCGCCGCCCTCTTCCACTTTCATTTGTCCAAGATGCTCGATGCCAATCGACGCAATCACCTTGCTGTAAACATCGGGGTGGCTGGCCGCGTAATCTTCATTTGCGAATGCCCGCTCCATGCCCGGCATGAAATGACGGCAATCGTAGAAAAGCATCAGACTGCGGGGGCGCTCCTCTTTGGGGATGCGTGAGAAGTATTTCACGATCGACAGAATACCGATGGCACCGTTTTCCTGCGAAATCGAAGGACCGTCCGTGTGGGTGATCAGCAGAATCTGCTTGTCCTCCGGAGTGTTGTAGTCCCTGCCCGGCAGGTACCCGAACAACTGGTAGCCTTCAGCCTGCTCCGTTTTCGCGATCAGCCGCAATGTCGCCTGCTTGCCTGCGTTGGTTGAAGATGCGGCTGCGGCTGCCACTTCCGCACCGGTGTCCCGATCAAGATACAGAGTCGGCATCTGGTGCAGCGCGGGAACGCCGAACGTGTACAGACCCTTCACCGCGTCAAACGGAAGAGACATGACGATGACGGCGCCCGCTGCACCAGCCCTGATAAGCGGTTCCTGCGCTGCACCAAGTCCCATGATCGGGAACGGGCTCAGCGCCTTTTCGTCATCATAAGGTTTGAGCGGATTCGGGAAGGTGTTGGCGTTCGAAAGGTACTCATAATCATCCGATCCCCTGCTGAGGCCCGGCGATGGTTCTTTCACGATGACTGCGATCTTGCCGCGCAACGCCTCATCCGGCATTCCTGCTTTGTACACCACCAGTTCGCCCGTAACTCCGTTCTCCGGGGTCTGACCGGAGTTGCATCCGTAATTTGCAACGCGGATTTTCTTGCCATTCACATGCAGCGACCAATTGGAGTCGTCAGGAAACTCGGTCGTGTACCAGCGCGTGTAGCGAATCGGGTTGCGGAAGATGTCCGTCACGCCCATGGTTCGCCACTCTTTCTCGAGCATTTCGAGATAGTTGTGCCATGAGGGGCTTCCGGTCAGTGTCGGGCCGCCCTTGGAATCCTTGATCGCGTGCCAGGAGTGAACTTCCGCGGCGGTGGGTAGCAGCTTTCGATTCACCCTGGTCAAGGCTGCATGGGCGCGCCCGTCCGTCTTTGCCGCTTGCAAGCGGATTCCCGGCGCCAGCGTCACCGCCGTTCCGATTCCTTTGATAAATGCCCGACGCTCGATTCGGCTCATCGTCTTGCTCCTTCCGCTGACATACTGTCCAACGATACCCCCGGGCCGATACTCAGCCCGGTCTTACTTGCATTCGAAGTTTTCGGCTTCATCGGTGCTGCCCGAACCTCGGTAGCCGGCGGTCTTTGGCCAGGCACACAGCGGGCGCGTGCGAGACACACCGGCCGCGGGATTAGCGCGGTCTTTGAGTTTTGCCGCGATGATTTGTTCCGGCGCCGTGCCTTGCTCCACCCAGCGCTCCACAGCGGCATCAATGTCGTGCGCGGCGTCGTTGCGGGGCACGGTGTTTTGGCCGAAATAGTCGGGCCCTACTCCGCCGCCGCAATGCTCCATGCCAGGAACCATGAAGAGCCGGACGAATTCGGCGGTATCCTTCACGCCCAGTTTCTTCTGAACGGAGGTGTAATAGTTCAGGCTATTGATCGGCGGAATCGCGGCGTCGGCCCAGCCGTGGAATATGATGAGCTTACCTCCCCGCGCGCGGAACTTTGAAATGTCGGGTTCCATAGAGTTGAAGGTGCGCGCAAGCTTGTCGTCAGATAATTTCGCTATCTGCCCCAGGTCTGAACTCTGGTACTCCCAGCTGGGATCTTCGAATACCATAAAGCGGAAGAAATTGGTTCCATAAGCTGCGTCCAGGCTGTTACCCAGAGCGGCGCCAGTGATCCAAGCGCTCCATCCACCCGGCTCTGCTTCTCCGCCAGGCGAGAAACCCGGCATTAGCAATTTGCCCTTCGAATCCAGCGTCCCCGCGTAGATCTTTCTCAATGCCGTGATCTGGGGTGCGGTCAGGCAGCTATCGGACTCGGGTCCGCTGCAAAGCAGTACGGAAGGATCGAAGCGGCACTGGGTGGGATTCTCAACTACTCCATCCTTCACGCCGTCGTTCGCGTCGCACGCATTGAGCGCGGCTGTTTCGATCGCGCGCAGTTTCGATTGCGGAATGAAAGCTCCAGGCTCGGCGAGCGCCTTCGTATTGGAGATACAGGCGACTAATCCATGCGTCCAGTAGTTGGCCGGCGCACCCGCCACGATCCCGTCATAGTCGGCCGGATAGCGCTGCGCTTCCATCAGCGCCTGCCGTCCGCCGGTCGAGCAGGAGTTGAAGTAAGAGTGTTTCGGGCTCTCGCCGTAGAACGTCTTGATTACAGCCTTGGCCGTCTCAGCCGTCTCGTGGATGGCGCGATAGCCCAAGTCGATAACCTTCTCCGGATGGTGGAGCGCCCACTGCGCATCGGTCGCCCTCCCGCTATGGCCCGTATCGGTCGCGGCGGCCGCATAGCCGTGCGACACCGCGTACCCGAGTTCGGGAAATCCGATGGTGCCGGCGAATCCACCGTTACCCACGCCCTGGAATTTCCCGTTCCAGCCCGAAGCGGGCATCCAGACTTCAACCTGGATGTCGGAATCCGGTGACGGTTTCAGCGTGATGGAGACGCGGCAGAACGCTGCGCTCACTTCCACCTTTCGTCCGTCAGGAGTGGCGAACGGACCCGGGCCTACGGCAGTAGCTGCCCTCACCGAGGCGTCGGTCATTTTGAGGGCAGCAAGATTCTCGCATGTTGCGCCGTGAAGGGATAGCGCCGAGCAGGCAGCCAATGCATACGCCGGCCAAAAGGTACCGGTTCTCATCAAGAACACCTGTTTCAGGCTCGGAGTCGTGTCGTAGCGCCCGGAACTCCCTGCGGGTGGATTCGGCATCACCGCTGCCCAATCGGCGACCGCTCAGCCGCTTGAATGGTGGCATCGGCTTCGGGCCGCAGGATGTATCCCGCCTTGAAATTCTTTTCGGTCACCTCGCGAACCGCAGCGACGTAGGCGGCGTGTGTCGGATAAAGAAGTGCCAGCTTGGCTTCACTGAAGTCCACGTGCGACCCGTACAGCCGGCAGAACCCGGGGCCGGTGTTTTGCCCGGTATTCACGGCGATGGGCACCGCGATTGCGGCCAGCCGGATACCGCCATCTGACGAATTTCCGTTCGCGTCGCGCGCTATAACTGCAGGAGGCCCGGCGGAAGTGACGCTGATCGGCGGCGCCGTGGGTGGCTCCTTTCCGTCTTTCACCCAGGCCACTAGATGATCCAAGGCCGCTTCCATTACCTGATAGAACGGCACATCGCTGAAGGTCGGCTGGTCACACGGATTTCCTCCAGCGGCCGCGCGCGGCGCGGGAGCCTGGGAACTACCGGCGCCCCGCAGCCCCGGCGAGAAGCCCGGCGCAATGGGATTCCCGTCGCGTTCGACCAGCTTTGAGCGTCTGGCGATAAACTGCACGTCCACGTGCGAGTCACCTGCTACATCCCAGGTGCGGAAATTGGCGGTGTCCGGTTGGCGGACCGCGGCCTGCCCGATAATTACATCCGTCTCAGAGTTCAGTTTCCAGACTTTGATTTTCAGGTCGGTCCGGATCTTCGATCCGCCGCCGTGTACGATCGCGGCATCAAACACCGGATCGAGCGGATGAACGGAATTGAGATAGATGGCAAGGCGCACAGCGGACTGCGAATGGCCGGTAGCGAACACCCGCTGTGGTTTCAACCCGCCGAGGAAGTCCACGCCGTGCGGCTCGCGTGCAGCGCGGCCGACGTCGGCGAAGATGTCATAACTCAGGGCGTCGTTCTGAATGGTGCCGTCGTCGGTGACGTCGAGCGATCCATAGCGGTCCTTATTCCAGACCTTGAGCGCCTCAACGCCGATGCGCTGCGCGCTCACGCCCACCCAAGCGTATCCGGATCGGATCAAGTGATCGTGAATTTGATACCAGTCGATGTCCTGATCGTGCCCTGCTGTGACATTGTTCCATTCGACAAGGACTGTTCCGTTGAAGTTCTTCGGATCGGTCGGACGGCGTACCAGCAGCCGCGTACGGTATTTGTGATTGCCGTCGATTACCTTTCCGGTGGCGCCTTCCGGGGTCTCGTAGCGATTCGCCGTTCCGGAGTAGAAGTACTCCTGCTCGACGTACCCATGCGCTTTAAGGTCTTCCTGCGCCGCGAAGAACGGGTAGTTGTGACCCGGGTCGCCCGGCGCCGCCTTCGAAAGAATGGGACCGGTCACCACCGGATTCGCAGCCATCAGAGACCCGATGGAAAGTGAAACCATCCAGAAAGTCGAGATCAAGTTCAGGCGAGTGGACGGCACAATTTCTCCTTTCACCTGTTTCTCCCGGGAGCCAAGTCTCCCAGACTCAGAACGCGTATCTTAGCGCAAACTGGATGATCCGTGGCGACACTGTGGTTGCTGAAATCACCCCATACGTAGCTGCCGACCCCGCATTGGAAGCAGGATTGCCGAATTGCGGATGATTGGCGATGTTGTAAAATTCGGAGCGAAATTCGAGGTAAGCGTTTTCGTGCAGCCCGCCGACGGTGGTCTTCTTGATGACCGCAGCATCGAAATTCAATTGACCGGGACCGATCAAGACATTGCGGCCGAGATTACCGTAGCCCGTGCTGCCGCCGACTCCATTAATTGCACCAATCACCGGTATGGGGCAAATCGCGCTCGCATTGAAGAACTTATTCAGCCGCGATTCGATGCTCCCGTGCGTTACGAGATCTGCATAAGTGTCGCCCGGGCAGATCTGAGCACGCGCCGCCCCAGCAGCAAAGATGAGCGCGCCGCGCGAGTCCGTGATGTTTATCGGCAAGCCGCTCTGCACCGTAGTCAGACCCGAGAGGCCCCAGCCTGACAGAAGCTTGCCGGCAAAACCGTTGCCCTGGTTGTAGCTGGGAATGTCGTAGGTGTAGTTCACCACCAGCCGGTGCGTGCGGTTGAAATCGGCCTGGGCATGTTGCTGCGCGCGATTGTTAGGATCGTTGCTGTTGACAGTGGCCGATGTGCCTGAGGTGTAAGTAAGGCCCGCGTCGTCGGTGAAAACGCGTCCGAACGTGTATGCTCCTTGAAATTGCAATCCGCGTGAGAACCGCTTGCGTAAGGTCACTTGCAGCGAGTTGTAACTCGAGTCCCCTACATTCGCCAGATTGTTAATGCCGCCGGAAGGGATGCCGATGATGGGAACCCGCTGGTTGACGTTGGCTGCGGTGTTCGTTGTGACGCATCCGCTCGGAAGCCCGCAATTCAAAGGATTCGTGGGGCTAGCCAATTGCGCCACGTTCAACTGTTCCCCGGCGATCAGCCGTTCTCCGCGATTGCCAACGTAGCCGATCTCAATCACGAACGAAGGCGTGAATCCGTACTGAACGTTCAGGTTATAACTGAGCACCAGCGGATTCACCAGATACTGATCCACGGCGATAAACGTCGGCGTAAGGCCATTGGCAGTGCGAAGCAGGTTTTGCCAACCTATACTCGGAATTGTGCCGTAAGGGTTTTGGAAGCTTGCCGCCGCGTTGCCCGCGCCGGACCTGCCGATGGACGTGATGGTGGTGGGATCCTCCTCCTGGTTGAAAATCTGCGGGGTCCCATTGATCATGTTGTAATAAGAGCCGAACCCGCCCCGCACCACGAGCTTGTCATTGCCGAACGGTTGCCACGCAAATCCGATGCGCGGCTCAAAATTGTTCCACGGGGCGCCGTTCTGATCGGCCGCGTTCGTGCCTCGTTTGAATACTCCCTGCGGCAGGAATCCGTTGTAATTGTTGGCCACGGTATAGCCGGCGTAGGTTCCGCCGGGGGGCGGAATCGGGACGGTGTTGAGCAACGTCCACCACGTATCGAACCCGCCGTTGGCGGGATTGGCGTCGAACTCGTGTCCCAAATATTCCCAGCGAAGTCCGAGGTTCAAAGTAAGCCGCTGGCTAATCTTGAAGTCGTCCTGAATGAATGCAGCCGAGCTGTTGGCTCGCAAATCCAGAATTTGGCCGCCCGGCTGGGTCACTCCAGCCGCTGTTGCGTAGATGTTGCTATAACCGAGCGGGCTGCCGTTCTGCGCTGCGCTTAGCCCCAGTAAGAAATCCGGGAAAGTTTGGAATGTCAGTGATCCCCGATCGGATGAGTAGCCGATGCTAACCCAATTCACGTGCTGTCCCTCGAATCCCGCACGAATTGAGTGCCTGCCGTGCGACCAGGAAATCTGATCGGACCAACTGTAATAATTCTGCGGCTGTCTGGCCCCGTCGACCGTGGAGCCGCCAAAGATAAACGCAGGACTGACAAACGTGAGCGGCGAGAGCGTCGGAAACCATGGCGCGGGCGGAGCAATGCCGACACTGGCTGCGGTCAATGGATCCGTCGTGTCGACTCCAGCACGAAGGTGGTAGTAGGTATAACGGGCTTCATTCACCAGGCTGGGCGTCAAAGTGGACGTCAGCCGAACCGTGGCCACATGATTTCCGGTAATAGGCGCCTGTCCGCTGCCAGGCAAAGTGCCAGCCAGCGCGCCAAAGCCGTTGTTCTGGCGGCCGAAATCAAAGAAATAGCGCATTGCCAGGATCTCTGTATTTGAAATCAGGTAGTCGAGATTCCCCATGACCTGATCTTCGCGAAACGTAGAAGGCACGGTGAAAAACGAAAAGCCGACCGCTTGAGGAGTGCCGGCATTCAGAATCGTTTGTGGAGCGGGAATCGCATATTGGCCATTTGGCAGCTTGGCATTCAGGATATTGAGCGCGATGGGATTGATGTTAGAGCCGTCGCAGGCCACTTGTGTACCGCCGGCGAACGTGGTTGTCTTCGCGACCGGATTATTCTGCGGACAGAAAGCCGCGCCCAGCGCCGCTGCCGTCCGGACATTCGTCAACTGCGCGGGCAACGTGACAGTGGAATGACCATGGGTATCGGCGCCGTTCACCTGGCGCGTCTGCTGGAACGACAAAAAGTAAAAGAACTTGTCCTTCACAATGGCGCCGCCGAACGTGCCACCGTACTGATTCTGCTTGAGTGGCGGACGTGGCTGCCCATTCCGGTTGGCGAAGAAATCGTTCGCATTGAGATCGTCGTTGCGGAAAAACTCGAAGAGTGATCCGTGTACGTCATTCGTGCCCGATTTAGTCACCACATTGACATTGGCTCCGGCGTTCCGGCCGTATCCCGCGTCATAGAGCGAAGTTTGTACCTTGAATTCGTTGAGTGCATCCGGACTTGGAATCGGAATCGACCCGAAATAGGTGGTGGGGTCATGCGTGGCGCCATTGGGGTAGATGGTCATCGAAGCTCCGTCCATCTGGTAGTTGTTGCTGGCGTTTCCTAGTCCATTCACGTAGGTCCATTGCGACCCACGTCCGACTCCCGAGGCGTTGTTGACATCCATGACCGCCCCTGGCGACAGGCCGAGAATTTGCGTGTAGTTTCGGGTCACCAGCGGCAGATCATTCAACTGCCGGCCACCCACCACATCGCCGAGCGTTGATGTTTCAGTTTGAATGGCCTGCGTCGCGGTGGTCACTGTTACGGCTTGCTGCTGCGTCCCGACTTCCAGAGGCTGATTCAATGTGTGCGTTTCAGCGACGTTGACCGTCACGGAAGCAAGTTCGACCGGCCTGAAGCCGGACGCGGAGATCGACACGCGATAATCGCCGGGCGGAAGGAGAGTGAAAGTGTAGCTGCCGTTCGATTCCGTGGTGTGCGACCGGGACACTCCGGTCGCCGTGGCAGTCAGGGTCACATTAGCACCCGGCACCACAGCGCCGGTCGGGTCGGTTGCCGTGACCGTGAGTGCTCCGGTGCTGGCCGTCTGCGAATACACGACCGAAGCCAACAAACTGACGAGTGCGAAACAAAACAGAGTTCTACCTGGTCTCATGTCGGAATCTCCTAAAGACGAAAAGTCTCACGTGCCCGAAAGGCCGGATTCGTGAGACGAAGCAGACCGCCAACGCTTATGCGCTGATTCTAGAGGCCAGTGCGGCACGCGACAAGTACGTTACGGTTACTTACGGTTACTTCGTGAGGGTCGGCGGCCGAGTGCACTGAACCAGCCCCTTTGATAAACTTGTGGCCGTGGCATCGGGTTCAAATGGGCCGGGGCACTCGGAATGGGCCGCCAGCCGCCCTGCCTCCCTTGCTGGACCACCTTCAGTAGATTCCATTCCCGCCGAGGCGGTACGAGCCCAGCTTGAACGGATTCTTTCGAGCGAGGTCTTTTCTGGTGCGGAGCGGCTTAGGCAATTCTTGCGCTTCGTGGTCGAACAGTCGATCTGCGGGCAAGCCGATGCGCTGAAAGAATGGCTAATCGGCGTTCGCGTGTTCGGCCGGAGCCAGTCGTTCGATCCACGCGTCGATGCGATCGTTCGCGTGGAAGCCGGAAGACTTCGCACGAAGCTTGCTGAATATTACGAAACCGAAGGGAAGAGCGATCCGGTACTCATTCTGGTGCGCAAAGGCCGCTACGCTCCTGTTTTCCGCGAGCGAAGTTCCCTGGCGAATCAAATTGCGCCGGATCGAGTTCGCGGAATTGAGCAGGCGACCAATGGCGGGCGCAAGGATGGCCTGACTTCGATCGTCGTCCTTCCGTTTCTCAACCTGAGTGCCGATCCCGATAACGATTACTTCAGCGATGGCTTAACGGAAGAGGTGATTACAGGCCTCACGCGGATACGCGGTCTGCGCGTCATCGCGAGGTCCACAGCCTTCCGTTATAAAGGACAAGCTCAAGACATTCGTCGAGTGGGCATCGAACTCAACGTGTCTGCCGCGCTCGAAGGCAGTGTGCGCAGGATCGGTGACCGTCTGCGCATCACAGCGCAGCTAATTGATACCAGAAACTGTTTTCATCTTTGGTCGCACACCTACGAGCGCCAGCTGAAAGACGTTTTTGCAGTACAACAAGAGATCGCCGGGGCGATCGGAGCCATGGTTCGCGGTGAGCTTCCCAGCGTCCTTGTTTCGGAAAAGAGCAATAACAGCATCGGGCAAGAAGCGTACGATCTATACCTGCGCGGGATGTACTTCGAAGGCAAGCGGACTAGGGAGGGTTTTTCAAAAGGACTGGAGCAGTTGCAGCTAGCTGCTGATTTAGATCCTCGGAGCGCGCCGATTTTCGCGCGGCTGGCGAACTCGTATTCAATGCAGGCCGTCTATGGTCTGGAAGCGCCGATGATTGCTATGAAGAAAGCCCGCAATACCGCGGCCAGAGCGCTGGCTATAGATCATACGCTGGCTCAGGCGCATGCCGCGAAAGGCTTCGTAAGCGCTCTCTTCGACTGGGATTGGTCCGCGGCCGATATGAATTTCCGGCGCGCGCTGGAATTGAATCCAGGTGTGCCTGAAATTCATCACCGCTATGCCGTCTTCTATCTCTCGCCGCTGGGCAAGACTGAAGAAGCTATCTGGCACATCCGTCAGGCAAAGCATTTGGACCCGATGTCGATCGTTCTGCAAGCTGCGGAGTGCGCGGTGCTGGTGTACGGCCGGCAATATGAAACGGCTGCATCGCAAGGGAAAAAGACCGTCGAACTAGAGCCAACCTATTATCCGGGGCACTTGTACTTATCGCGGGCTTACCTCATGCAAGATATGCCCGCCGAATCGATCAAAGCCGCCGAGCAGGCGGTCCGGCTTTCGGCCGAAAGCCCTCCCGCACTTGCGGCACTCGGAATGTCGTATGCCGCGGCAGGGAAGATGGACAAAGCTCGTAGCATAATCGAACGGATGCATCAGCGACCCTATATTCCGCCTGTGTATGTATCTTCGGTGTACGCGGAAATGGGGGAAATAGACGAGGCGTTTCATTGGTTAACGCGCGCCGAAAGCGAGCGTTCGCCCTCACTCATTTGCTTGCGTATGGGTGTTTGGGCCCGGAGGCTTCGATCCGATCCCAGATACGATACATTGGCGCGCGCTGTAGGCCTCAGCGGTGGAGCTCATAATTAGTTGACCGGAGCGAGAAGCAGCTCGGCGATAAATCCCCTTAGCCAGGTGGCTAAGCAATACTCGTCCGGGTGGCCACTTCCCGCGCGGAACGGGCTTCTACAAAGTTCCATCCCTGCGCGGCGTCTGGTCTCGGAGCGCGTTCAGCCATACCGGCCAGGCGGAGACACTCGAGGAGTGGTTCGATCCGGCGCGGTTGAAGAGCGACTACGTGCCGCGAGGCTTCCGGATCGGTCCCGGCCCAATTCAGGGGCACGAGTTTGGATTGAAGCTTTCCTCGCGAGACCGCGAGGATCTCATTGCTTTCCTGAAGACGCTGTAGGTATTTCGCACAGACCGTTCGGGCTGGCTACCAAAGCGCGCACTTCAAGTGAGCCTCGCAACGTTGCTATCGAGCAACATGACAATGCTGTGCGGCTGTACGCGCGAGATTGTCAGGTCACGGCATCGGGTCCCTTCTGTAGGTTCCAGACGGATTGGTGACGTCTGAAGGACAGCGCTGGACATTCTCAATTGTGGCTTAGATTTGCGTCGCCCATCCCGTTTTTTCCATCCGGCGCAATCTCCAGGCCGACCCCGATTTTGGTCAGGAGCTGTCGAAACCGTTCAGCCCATCTTGCCCGAGAAACTGAAGTTGCAAGATCTGGGCGATCTAATTCCCCGTCGGCGGGAATGACGGCTTCAATGTCCGGATCATGAAGAACGACGATTTTGGGCCGATGCACCCGGCTCAGCGTTTCGATCAGCTCGTTGACGCCGTTCAGAGCAGGATTCACAAGGACCAAGTCGATATAGGAGTCCCACATGGCGGCTAGTGTGAGCGCTTGCCGGCAATTCAAGGCAGGCACGGTATTCCATCCGGCCTTTCCGAAGATTTCGCCGAGCCAAAAGAGTAAGCCGACGTCGTCATCGACGATCAAGGCCGTTGGTTTCCGATGGGGCGGGAGCAAATGACCTTATTGGTGGCAACGGCCTTTGCCGGATGTGTGGAATTCCTGTTCGGTGGCTTCTACCGCAATGCTTCCGGTAGCAACCCTAACGACATTTCCGCGCACTATCAACCGCAACTGCAATGATCGATCCGGAAGAAAAGGCCACATGACCGACAGTTCGATTGAGCTTAACGTTGGCAGAGTATCGTTCATATAAAGGAGGAGGCCACCGCTGGAGATATTGATGGTTCGGCCAAGTCCCTTCCGTCGAACACCTTGGCCATCGAGCAGCGTGTACTCGACCTCTAGAGCAATTGGATAACGTCGATGGGCGCGCCGGTCAGACTGGTGCATTGCTGTGGACCTCTTCCAGGACGCGGCGGGGGCCATTCTCCGCGATTAGACGCTCCCACCGGCCGAACCTAACATGCTTTTATTCGGGCTGTACTGGGGGTCCAGGTACTGCTTTTCGAAACTCCCGGTTTAACAAAGGTTAAAGGAGCGCGAACCAGAGCCACGAATGTTCCGTGCTGCGGCGAAGCGGCCGTGCGTCAGCTAGTGTGAAGTACCTGTGGTACGCATCAGTGGTTGAGAAGCCCAGGAACCGAATTCGGTTCCAAGCGGTCCGGGAGCGCCCACGCTCGCGGCCTTGCAGGATCGGCCAGTGTGAATACCGATCCAACCTGGCGCAATATTCGCGATGGCGCTCCGAGTCGAGATGACAACGAAGTGCAACTTCGCCTTCATCGATCGCGTCAGCTCCATTATGTATGGGCGTATCGCATCACTCTTGTTGTTGAGTGTACTCGCATGGTGCGCCGAGCCATTTCCCACAATAGAGTGCGAGGACCTGCGGAACGACAAGATCACGATTCCTGAGGCCACCAAGGGGCACGCTGAAATATTCGTGATCGGCTTTACCCATGCCTCGCAGACGCAAACCAAGGCTTGGACCGCGAAGCTGGAACCTGAGGTGCACCCTTACTCGATCGCGGTTCTTCAGGATGCGCCGCGCCTGGTTCGCGGAATGGCAGTCCACGGCATCAAGAGCAGTGTGCCTCAAGCGGAGCGCGATCGCTTCCTCCTCGTTTTTCACGGCGAAGAGGAACTGAAGCAAGCCGCCGGGTTCGACCGGCCAGACGATGCTTATTTGGTTCTGATCGACGCCAACGGTCAAATCCGTTGGCGGTTCCACGGACCATTTTCGGAAGACACGTTAGCGGAAGTGAAACACCAGATGGCGAATGCTCGTTAGTGTCGGTGGCTTTGGCCAGTCACCCTACGATGAACCCGCGTTATCGGAAACCATTCGGTCTCAGGCGGGCCGATAGCGAAGATACACCCATCCATTGGCAAAACGGCGCTCGTCCAGCAGCTCCAGTCTGATGCGTACGTCGCTGGGCAGCACCCGAATGCCTCCCCCAAGCAGAGTAGGCACGACGAGCAAATGATACTCGTCGACAAGCCCCGTCCGGATCGCGTGGGCGGCGAGGGTCGGACCAGCCACCGTAATATCGAGAGGCGATTGAGCCTTCAACTCGCGAACCGCCGGCGGCTGGAATTCCCGCTCCAGACGCGTCTTCGGTGTAGAAACGGTCTCGCGCGATTTGGAATAGACAATCTTGTCGGTCGCTTGCCAGACCCGTGCGAAATCCATCATGGCCGGCGTGAAGCCGGGAATAACCTCCGGCGTCCCCCAAACCGCCATTGTTTCGTACTCCTTGCGCCCGTAGAGGTACGTGCCGATAGGACGGTGGAGATCGGTAATGAACGCAAATGCCTCCTCGCTTGGCGTCGACCAATCGAGGTTGCCGTCACCCGCGATAAAGCCATCCAGCGACGTAGGCGTGACGTAGATCAGTTTGGCCATCTTGCAGCCCGTATCGTATCAGAACAAGGCGCCAATTCTGGTTCCGGACGCGCTCGCGATATTCGCGTTTAGCTTGGAATGGCCAACCTGGAGCAGTTGCGCGCTCCGATGGGTTAAAATATCACTTCCCTACGATGCAGGATCTGAAAGCGCTCATCCGCGAAGTCCCCGATTTCCCTAAGCCGGGCATCAACTTTTACGACATCACCACGCTGTTGAAAGATCCCGCAGGCTTTGAAGGCGTGATCGACGGCCTGGCTGAGAAGTACGAATCCACATCCATCGACGTCGTGCTCGGCATTGAAGCCCGCGGATTCATCATCGCGCCTGCTGTTGCGTACGCGCTGGGCTACGGCTTCATCCCCGTCCGCAAAGAGAAAAAGCTGCCGGCCGAACGCGAGCGCATCGAATACGCACTCGAGTACGGGACCGACGTGCTCGAGATCCACAAAGACGCGATCGAGCCTGGACAGAGGGTCCTCATTATCGATGATGTGTTGGCCACCGGGGGCACCGCCGCCGCTGTGGCGCGGTTGGTTAAAAATCTTGGCGGCACGGTCGCAGGCCTGGGCTTTATCCTCGAGCTGGATTTTCTGAAAGGCCGCGAGAAGCTCAACGGCTACGACGTTTACTCGCTCCTGCACTATTGATGGCGCGGGTCCGGGTTCGTTCGCTCGCCAAGCTCAACCTCGATCTTCGCGTTTTACACAAGCGGCCGGACGGCTACCACGAGCTTCGAACCATATTCCAGACCATCTCGCTGGCGGACACAATCGAGATCGAATACGGGCGCGGACGCACTCAAATCGACATCCAGTCGAACTTGAATATTCCCGGGAATATTGTTGAAAAAACAGCCGATCTCGTGCTGCGAACTACCGGCCGAACCGGTCGTATTGGGTTCGTTTTGCACAAGCGCATCCCGCTCGGCGGCGGGTTGGGGGGTGGATCCACGAACGCAGCGGCGGTCCTGCTGGCACTGCCGCCCTTAATAGGAAAACCACTGCCGCTGGACAAGCTGATGGAGCTTGCGTCCGAGTTGGGAAGCGACGTGCCTTTCTTCCTACTAGGCGGGACCGCGGTGGGGCTCGATCGCGGAACCGAGCTGTACCCGCTGCCCGACCGGATCGGCCGCCCCGCCATTGTTATTACACCCGAAATTCACTCCTCGACGCCGGAGGCCTACCGGGCGCTGGCACGTCAAGCAGAACATCCAGGTGCCTCGTCCATCTTGCGCGATTTTCAGGAAGTTGCCTGGAATAGGTCGCAGGCTTGGGTGAACGACTTTGAGGCAGTTGTGTTCCGCCAGCACCCTCAATTAAAATCGATAAAGAGGAAGCTGCTGAATTTGGGGGCCGCACCGGCGCTGATGAGCGGGAGCGGATCCTCTGTCTTCGGGATATTCGCGGACCGCGTTCTAAGGGATCAAGCGGTCGAACTTTTCCGAAAAGAGCCGGCCAAGCATCGGGTTTATCCTGTTACGATGGTAAGCCGCAGCCAATACCGCGCGCTTTGGCGGCGTCAGTTGGCAGCATTCTCCGAGTATACGTTATGGCCGCCGCAAGACCGGTACGCACAATGAGATTCGAGCGAATGAAGATCTTCACGGGCAATGCCAACCCAGCGCTGGCGGCCAAGATTTGTGGAGCGCTGGGTTGCACCATTGGCGCGGCTTCGGTGGAGCCTTTCTCGGATGGCGAAATCCGGCTGCAAATCCTCGAAAATGTGCGCGGCGCCGACGTCTTCGTGGTTCAGCCCACATGCACGCCCGTGGACCGGCACTTGATGGAAGTGCTGCTGATGATGGACGCGCTGAAGCGCGCCTCGGCGGAACGGATCACCGCGGTGCTACCCTACTATGGGTATGCGCGGCAGGACCGCAAGGACAAGCCGCGCATGCCCATTTCCGCCCGGTTGATTGCCAATCTGATTCAGACGGCTGGCGCGGATCGTGTCCTTACTTTGGACCTGCACGCGGCGCAGATTCAGGGATTCTTCGACGTACCGGTGGATCACCTGTTTTCGGCGCCGGTGATGCTCGAGTATTTCGATTCGATCGGGCGCAGGGACTTTACCATGGTTTCGCCGGACGCCGGCGGCGTGGAAAGGGCGCGCGCGTTCGCCAAGCATATGAATGCCCCGCTGGCGATCATCGACAAGCGCCGTACCGATGTAAATGTCGCGGAAGTCATGCATATCATCGGCGACGTGGCGGGGCGGCATTGCTTGATTGTGGACGATTTGATCGATACCGCGGGAACTTTGGTGAAAGCCGCCGAGGCACTGCTCAAGCAGGGCGCATTGAGCGTGACAGCCTGCGCGACCCATGCGGTGCTGTCCGGGCCGGCCGTGCAACGGATCGAGGAGTCTCAGATTTTGGAAGTGGTGGTGACCAACTCCATTCCGCTGCGCGAAGACGCTAAGCGGTCGACCCGCATTAAAACTCTGTCGGTGGCTCCTCTGCTGGCCAGAGCCATTCAGTCTATCCACGAGGACGGTTCGGTAAGCACCCTTTTCCTATAACGATTTTAAAAGCCGGGCGGCTGGATCTGGTTGAAATAACCAGCTTGCGCCCGCGGGAGTAAATGAAATGAGAGCATCGATTACAGTCAGCGCCGAGCGGCGCGATTCACGCGGCAAGAACGAGGCGCGGCGGCTCCGCGTCAAAGGCCTGGCGCCCGCCGTATTGTACGGGGCGGGTCAGCCGGCCGTCGCCGTCTCGGTCAATCCCAAAGAAGTCAATAAGATTTTGCAGAGCAGCAGCGGCTACAACACCATTTTCCAGCTCGCCGTACAGGGCATGGAAGAAACGCCAGCGATGATTGTGGATTGGCAGAACGATCCGGTGCGCGACCAACTGCTGCACGTCGATCTGAAGCGGATCGATTTGACCCAGCGGATTCAGGTTAGCGTCCGCGTGCACACAACGGGCGAACCGAAAGGCGTAAAAATCCAGGGCGGCCTGTTCGAGATCGTGACCCGAGAGGTGGAGATCGAGTGTCTGCCCGACGAGATTCCCGAGTCGTTTACGGTAGACGTAACCGAGTTGATGATCGGTCAGAATCTCCGGGCCAGCGAAATTCCGTTGGGCGGTTCGATGAAACTGATGAGTGCGCCCGAGCAGGTGATCGCGCACGTTGTAACGATGAAGGCTGAAGAGGCGGCGCCCGCGGCCGAGGCGGGAGCTGAAGGTGCCGTGGCGGCGCCAGCCGAGCCGGAAGTCATCAAGAAGGGCAAGAAAGAGGAAGAGCCCGAAGCGGCTGCGGAAGAGAAAGGCAAGAAGAAGGGCTAAGGAATTCCGGATTCCGCTCAGCCCTGCTGCTGGATTGTCATGGCCGAATTCGACAAGCTGGTGGTGGGGTTGGGAAACCCCGGCGAGGAGTACGAACACACCGCTCACAACCTGGGCTTTCTGGTGGTGGACCGTTTGGCGGAGCGAAACGGAATCCAGGTCAAGCGCAAGGACTGCCGGGCGCTGGTCGGGCAAGGAAAGATCGCGGGCAAGCCGGTTATGCTCGCCAAGCCGCAAACGTTTATGAACGTGAGCGGCGAATCGGTAAAGGGACTGCTGGTCAAGAATGAAATGTCCCCGGCCGGTTTGCTGGTGATTTACGATGAGTTGGATCTGCCGTGGCGCACGTTGCGCATCCGGCCCAATGGGTCGGCGGCCGGGCATCGCGGAGTGGATTCCATCATCCGCGAGATCGGAACCAAGGATTTTCCCCGGGTTCGCCTGGGGATTCATGGGGGCCATCGCGAAAAAGATGGCGCTCAGATTGTGCTCGGGCGGTTGAAGCGGGCGCAGAGAGAGGAATTGGACGAGCTGCTGGATTATGCATCGCAGGCAGTCGAGTCCATAATCGCCGAAGGCGTCGAAAAGTCCATGACGAAATTCAATCGTCGCGCCCCAGGCTTAAATGAGGAAGAATGACGAGGATCTACGAAGAGTTGTTTATCGTCCGGCCGGATGAGCCGGAGGAACAAATCGATCAATTGATCGAACAGTTGACGGCGTTGATCGCCAATCACGGCGGCAATGTGGATAAATCCGAGAAGTGGGGTGTCCGCAAACTGGCTTATCGCGTTCAGAAGCGCAGCGAAGGTTTTTATGTTCTGCTACAGTTCACGGCCGCGCCCGAAACCGTCCGCGAGTTGGAGCGGCGTCTACGCGTATCGGATCAAGTGCTGAAGTTCTTGACCGTGCGCATTGACGAAAAGATGAAGAAGGTCGAGAAACGGCGCAAGGACCGCGAGAAGCGCGCCGCACGGCGTCCGGCTCCGCCGGTTGCTGCGCCCAGCCTGCCCACAGGCGAGCATGTTCCGGCCGAACCGGCCGGCCCGCGCCCTGGAGCGCCGATACCCGGTGTTCCGGCTGGAAAGGAGTAATCAATGGCTGAAACAAGAGGCGGACGTCCGATCAGCGCATCGCAGCGCCCCACCGGGGGCGACAAGGCGATTGCAACCAAGAAACAATATTTCCGGCGCAAGAAGGTGTGCCGGTTCTGCGTCGAAAAGATCGACGACATCAATTATAAGGATGTGAGGCTGCTCAACTCGTTTATTTCCGAGCGCGGCAAGATCGTGCCGCGGCGCATATCCGGCGTCTGCACGCCGCATCAACGGCGCCTGGCGCAGGCGATCAAACAGGCGCGGAATATCGCTCTCATCCCATTCGCCGCGGCGATCTAAGGAGTTCCCCATGGAAGTGATCTTAAGAGAAGACGTCGAAAAGCTGGGCGCGCGCGGCCAACTGGTGAAAGTTGCGTCCGGGTATGCGCGCAATTTCCTGCTGCCGAAACGGCTGGCAGTGCCGGCGACGGAGGCCAACAAGAAGATCATCGAACAGGAGCGCCAGGCGCATCTGCGGCGCGAAGCCAAAGAGGTTGCCGACGCCAGCGATCTGGCGAAGATGATGACGGACATCAGCGTCACCATTTCGCAGAAGGCCGGCGAGAACGATCAACTTTTCGGCTCCGTGACCTCGAAGGACATCGTGGAAGCGCTGGAGAAGCAAGGCTACACGATCGACCGCCGTAAAATCGCGCTCGAAGAGCCCATCAAGAGCCTGGGCGACTTCAAAGTTCCGGTCCGGCTTCATCGTGAAGTAACTACGGAAATTTCCGTCCACGTCATCAAAGAAACCGAATAACATCCCGGTACATTCTTGGTTCGTACCGACCTCATCATCGAGCCGGCGCAGTATGCCGGCACGCCCACGTATAAACTGCTGGAAGCGGCCGCGCGCGGGTACGTAGGCATCGACCACCGCCTTCTGCACGCGCTGGTCGATAATCCGGAGCGTACTTTGCCCGATCTGCTGCGGTTCGCCGCGGAGGATCACCACGAAGACCGGCTGGATCTGGATGAGGTTCTGCTCGACATTTTCCGGTATTTGGGCAGGCCGGAGGCGCTTCCGTTCTATGTCGCACTCGCTCGGCGCGACCCGTTGGAAATCAGCGACGATTTGATCCAGGCTTTCGTGGAACTGGGCGCTGAATCCGTGGACCCACTCGTGCGGCTTTTGGACGAACTGGGTCGGGGCGAAAAGGGCGACATTAGCTTTGTGCTTGCCTGTCTTGGCGTCCGCGATAGCAGGATTCTCGCGGCGCTTACAAAGCTGCTCCACGAGGAACCTTGGGCGGGATCCTTTGCGCTCGAGGTGTACGGCGATCCCGCAGCGGTTCCTGAGCTCGAGGCCGCGCTGCATCGCCAGCCTGCCGAGCCAATCACGCGGAGGTCAATTGAAAGCGCCGTTCAAGTGCTCTCGCGGCACAGCGCGCATTCACATCGGGATCACCCGCCCTATGACATCTGGGAGCATTACAACCGGGAGGAAACGCCTGAATTCGATGCCCTGAATGAAGAAGAGCTGCTGGCGATGCTCGATCTAGGGTCGCCGGCATTACGCGCGCAAGTTGCTGCGAGCTTTCATGCCGAGCTGTCTCTGACCGTCCGGGCTCGTCTGCTGGAATTGGCAAAGACTGACCCGGATCTAGTCGTGCGGCAGCACTGCTGGGAAACGCTGGGCGAAGTGAGCGACGAGCCGGAGGTCCGGAAGGCCATGCTTGCGGTGCTGGCCGATCGCGTTGCTTCAATTGAAGAAAAATCGGGTGTTACGGTGGCACTGGCCACTCATTCCGATAACCCGGCCGTGTTTGCCTCGATCGAGAACCTGTATCAAGATCAACGTACCCGCGCTTCCGCGCTGAAGGCGATGGGCCGCTCCTTCGATCGTCGCTTCGAAGCGTATCCACCCAGGCATCTAGACGACTCGGATCCGGAAATTCAGGTACAGGCAATCTGGGCCGCCGGTTATCTGAACCTCTCTTCGGAAGCGCCGCGGCTGGAGGCCTTCTTTAAGCATCCAAAACTCCGGATGCCCGCTTTGTTTGCCTACGCGCTGGCCGTACCGGGTGAGACTTCGCGAAGCGGCGTTCGATCGCTCTTCAACAAGGTGGAGCGCGTGGCCGGCGAACTGGACGCGGATGAACAGGACCTGGTGCGGATGGCGTTGGATCAGCGCTTGATGCTGCACGGGCACAAACCGGTGTTCTTCGCCGAGGACACGGACGAGCTGGAAGAGGAGCACCTACCCGCTGCGCCGGCCAAGGTGGGGCGCAACGATCCTTGCCCATGCGGAAGCGGGAAGAAATACAAGAAGTGCTGCGGCGCTTAAGCGACGTGCTACGGCCGCCTGACTTAGGCAGCCACGGCGGCCGCAGCCTTCACGATCTCTTCGGCTTTGCGCCAGTCCTCATCCGCGGTCCCTTCGGGACGCCCAGCGCTTTCCCACAGAATTTCGGCGATGGTGCGGACACAATGGGAGTGCGAACGTTCTGGATCGCGCGCGGGTTTCGGCCCCGTTGGCAATAAGTATTGCGCCCAACGGTCGCGGCAAACGTCGTAATGTACATGGGCGCGCTCGAGATCAACCAGAGCAAGCTCTAGCGCTTGCGGATTTATGTTCGGCTGAGCGGTGAGCGCTTGGACATGTTGCACTTGCTTGGCGAACAGGTTGAACGCCCGCCGATAAGCCTCTTGCGCTTCCCTTAGCCGATCCATGCCGTATTAGACGAGGCAATCGCGGAAAAGGTTCGAAAACTTTTCGGCCTTTTGAGCGCGCGGATGAGACTCGAATCAGTTGTAAAGATTCGAGAAAAGCCTACCCTTGAGGCGGAAGTCGCTTTCTCGGGATTTGGTGTCTAACTCGACTAAGTCGAATTGAACTTCGATGCCGCGTTCCTTTCCTTCAGGCTTCACTTGAATCGCCTTTGGGAACCACGCGTGTCCCACTTGCGCGTAATCGGAATAGGTGATCAGTAGCGAGCCTACGCCGGTTTCGGTAGTAATCCGAACGCGTCGGGGACGCTTGTCGCCGTCCAAGTCGATTGACACTTTCGCGGTGCCGCTCTCGGCGCTGAGAGCAGGTTCGGAGCCTGCCGGCTCGACATCGGAGGCGAGCATTTTGTACTGCTGGGTGTTCAGGCGCGCCAGCAGCGCGGCAACGTGATTGTCGCGAATGAAGCCCAGTTCAGTCGGCAGTTCCAGGGCTTCTTGTCCCTTCAGGTTTTTGCTGGTAGCGAACTCGTGACCGGTAAAGACGACTTCGTACACCACAGCGCCGGATGCGGCTTGAAAGAGCGCACGGTCTCCGCGCGTGCGCATCCTGAGATTCCACCGGATGGTGCGGCCGTCGCTCGTCAGCACGGTGGCGCTGCCGGCAGCTTGTAGAGCGGATAGCTCCTTGAGGCCGTCTTCTCCGCCGAGCGCTTGGAGCATCTTCTGGAACCGGGCGGCTCCGAACGTCTCTTGAGTTTCGCGCGTCGGTTCGAGCCTGGCCGAAATGGAAGCCTCTTTGTCGGGTTCAACGACCATTGTGCTCTGCCGGCTAATGTACCCATCCCGGGTGAGATCGACGACATAACTGCCGGGCTGCATCTCATCCAATTCAAGCGCGCCGTCTTTCGTTTCACCGCGTGGTGTGCCGTTCACGGAAACCTGACATTCGGCGGGAGCGCACGTAATGCTTAGGTTTCCCTCGGCCGGAGGCTTGGGAGAATCGGCCGGCGGCGGAAGCGGCTTGGCCTTGCTCTTGATCACCTCCATTAATTCCTCCGGCACGCCCGCAGCCTTGAGACGCGCGAGCATCGCGGGCGACAGCAAGAAGTCCACCCCGCGGTTCTGAATCGCTTCTTTACGCCGGCGCATGGGGATCGCGTCCTGTCCGACGATGCGGATTACCTGATCCAGCGTGAAGGGAGCACCCGTCAGAAAGGAGTCTGCGGTTTTTGCGGTGTGCGATGTCTTGGCCGCTGGTTGGGCGCTGGTTGCCGTCTGCGCCGCGGCGAAGAGCCCGGCGATCCCTAGCATCAGGAATAAAATGCGTCGCATAGGATCATCCCTACTTGATGTCTTCTTCAGCTTCTTGCGCCGCCCGGATTCTCTTTTTCCAAGCGCGGGCTTCCGCGTTGGCCGGGCTGGCCGTGAGAACCTCATCGACCAGCCGCATGGCTTGCGCGTATTCGCCCGCTTCCCACAATGGCCGCACCTGAGTCCGAAGGATTTGCACCGCCTGAGGATCGCTTTCGGCCGCGACTACGGGCGCCGGAGGCGGCAGCGGCTGTTCGGGAGCGGCTTGAAAAGGCGTTGGCTTGGCCGGGACGGATACGGGCGCGGCTGCTTCTGGCACCGGTGGCGTGGTGGCTTGTACCGGCGGCGCTGCGGATTCGTGACTACCCGGCGCTGCCAAATTCTGCCGCACCACAATGACTCCCACCATCGACAGAGCCATAACGGCTCCGATGGCAAAAGTAAGAAGGCTTCGTTTTTTGTTCGGCCGCCTGGGCGGCGACGCCGGACGTGGTGGCGTCGCCGCCGTCGCACTGACGACAACGGGTGTGGTTAGAGGCTCCGGAACCGGAAGCGGGGCTGCAGTACGCGCAGTCATCGTCTCCGGCGTTGAGGCTGGAGCTAGATTTTCTGGAGCTGCGATTGACGAGGTAGCCGCTGGAACCGGCTCCGCTTGACGCAGCGATTCCGCCATTGACACAAGTGCTGGAGTAGCCGCACTTTGAGTGTCAGGCGCAGCGATTGGGGGCGCGGCAGCTAGCGGCGCGGCAGCTAGCGGCGCAGCCGCGGCCGACAGCGGTGCGGCCGGGCTCGCCTCCTGCTGTACGGCCGGAGGAACCTCCGGCGCGTTTAAGACTGCCGCCGGCGCAACGTGCGGCGGCTCTCGCCGGAGCTGTTGCGCGACCGCATACAAATCCGCGGCGAGTTCATCGGCAGTGTGGAAGCGCTCGCGCGGATCCTTCTTCATCGCACGGGATACGATATGTTCTAATTGTTCCGGCACGTCGGCGATCCACTTGCGGAGGGGCTCAGCTTCCGCATGTACGATCTCGCGCGGGATCACGCCCGCAGCACCCTGGAACGGATAGCGGCCGGCAACGATCTCGTACAGTAGAACCCCGGCAGCGAAGATGTCGCTGCGCGCGTCAAACGGCTCGCCCAGGATCTGCTCGGGCGCTAAGTAGTTGGGCAGAAGTCCATTCAGGCGCACGCCGGAAGCGAGCAACAGGGCCTGCCAGGTTCCGGTTCCAAAATCAAGGACTGCGACACTCCGCGTATCTGTCACGAAGATGTTGCTGGGCTTCAGATTGCCATGCGCGATGCCTTTGGAATGCGCGGCTGCCAGCGCTTCGCAGGTTTGGGCAATGACCGTGAGCCGGTCAGGCAGGCTGGGCGTTTCTGAGGACAGGAACGCCGGGAGCACGCCGCCCGCCAAATGTTCGGTCGCAATATATACTACGGCTTCCAACTCGCCAATATCCTGCACCTTCGCGACATGGCGGTGCGACAGTTCCCAGACCGCGGCGAGATCGCGGTAAAGCCGGTTCTTAGCCTCCGCGCTCAACGCCGCCAGTGGGCTCAGTACCTTGAGCACGTAATCGCGGTTCCGAAAAGGGTCACGCGCGCGGCAGGTTACGCCGGCAGCGCTCCGGCCGATTTCATCAGCCACCTGATACTTGCCAATGGTCTTCATAGCGGATGCAGTACGGTGCTCTTGCGAGTGCTAACGATATCATCGGAAGGCGGGAGGCAATGCTCCAGACCACCCTATCCGCCCTAATGGTTTTTAGATAAGGCCCTGGGGCAGTCGCCGTAGAACGCTGCAACTCTCGGTAGAGTTACTACGGCACAGCTGTGAAAAACGCGCTCATTTAACGCACAGAACCGGTTCGATGACGTGTTCGAAAGCGACGCCGTGGCAACCGCTGGTCACCGTTAGAGGCGTGCTAGCCCGGCTCCCTGGGTAATCCAACAGATGTGAAGTTTGAGGATGTCCCTGTAAACAACACGGATGAATTGACGGAAGAAGGCGGCCGCCGGGCGGATCGGGTGCGGACCATTGGCGAATACAGTCCCACGAACATGCCGCTCTCCGAGCACGAACTCGTGCTGAGGAGCCGATTGGGTACTCATTGGGTGGCGCGAACGCCAGAGAACATCGCGGAAATTACGCCGCTCGCAGAAGACAAAGCGCAGCGGGAATAGCCCGAGTCCGATTTCCGTCAAACCACGCGCGCCAGCGCGTTGGAACCTCGTCTCAAACCGATACGTCTCCTACAACAGCAAGTCGTACACGTTTGCCTTGTGGAAATCCCCTTTGATTTCGGCAGCTTGACCTGCGCGAGCAGTTCGAGGGGCCGAGCCGGCGCGCATCTTCCTCCGAGTGCGCGCCGGTTTTTGTAAAGCGGCCTTGGGGGCTCCTAGTGCTTGTAATATCGGCGCTGGCGTCGCTTTTGCCGGCCATCCGAGCTGCCCGTCTGGACCCTATCGCGGTGTTGCGGGAAGAATAAGCGACGGTTCGTGCCGGCTTACATCTGCCAGCGCCACAGGTTTGCGCCCACAGTGTAGCCCGCGCCCACAGCCGCAAACACTGCCAGATCGCCTTTCTTCAGCTTTCCGGCTTGGATGGCATCGCGCGTGGCGAGTGGAATCGTGCCTGCTGTCGTGTTTCCGTACCGGTCGATATTGATGATCACCTTTTCGCAGTTGATCCCCAGCCGCTCGGCGGCCGCCGTGATGATCCGGCGGTTCGCTTGGTGCGGAATGAACGCGCCCACGTCATCCACGGTGAAGTGATTGCGCTCCAGCAGATCGCGCGTGGCTTCAAACATTTTGCGCGAGGCGTACTTGAACACCTGTTGGCCATCCTGCTTTACGAAATGCAGCCGCTGCCGCACGGTCTCCTCGGTGGCCGGCATGCGGCTGCCGCCGGCGGGTTGTTTCAGAAAATCGCCGCCGGAGCCATCGATCAAGTTGAGAAAATCGATGAATCCTTCCTCGCCCGGTTCGGTCGGCTCGATCAGCATGGCACCCGCGCCGTCGCCGAACAGCACACACGTCGCCCGATCGGTGTAGTCGATGATTCGGGACATCGTATCTGAGCCGATCAGCAATACCTTTTTGTGCGAGCCGGCTGAAACCAGGTGTGCCGCCGTGGTTAGGCCGTAAATAAAGCCCGAGCAAGCCGCGATCAAATCGAATCCCCAGGCATGCTTGGCTCCCAGCCGGTCCTGGACCAGGCACGCGGTGGAGGGGAAAAGCATGTCCGGCGTGACCGTGCAGACCAGGATCGCATCCAGTTCGTCAGCACCGATCCCGCGCTGCTCCAGCGCAATCCGAGCCGCTTCCACGGCCATGTCGGAGGTCGCCATCTCCGGTGGCGCGATGTGCCGCTCGGAAATGCCGGTACGGGTCAAGATCCACTCATTGTTGGTCTCGACCATTTTTTCCAGGTCCTGGTTAGTTAATACGCCCGGCGGCGTGTAGCAGCCCAGTGCCGTAATTTTCGCCTTGTACAATACTCCTCCAACTCAAGAACTTACAATATCGCAAACAGATGGCGCTTGCCGCCATGCTTTCCACGGCGGCCGCTAGCGAGTGTAGTAATCCAGATAGATCAGCATCTGCATTACGATTGGAGGTTTGTCGGGCTGCGGTATCGAAAAACGTAATCGCCCGTTGTAGCTGCCGTTCCCCAGCCCAGCCGTTTTGACGGAGACGGTGAGAGTGGCGGGAGTCTGGGCCGCAGATGGCGTGACGATCAACCATTGGCCGCCCACATTCGTGGTCGTGTCCACAGTAAAAGAAGTCGGAGACGAGGCCGAGACCACTACGGTCTGGGGTTCCGGATCGGCGCCAATCGCTCTGAAATGCAGCGTCGTGGGATCCATCGTCAATGGCGCGCTGTCCAACACGACCGCGCCTACCTTGACAACCTGAGGGCTGTTCGCCGCGTCGGGCGATGTCAGCGTGATGGTACCCGAGTAAGCGCCCGGTGCAGGCCACGAAGGAACCGTGAATGTCAGCTGAGAAGGCGTAAAACCGGCGCTATTGTACAAGCTGAACCAGGTCTCCGGCGATTTCGTCGCCGTCCATTGCATGCTGCGATCGGCCGTTATGTTAAACGTGCCCCGATCCGACGCATCCACTGCGCTCATGTCCGGCCAGTGATACAGCGTGATCGAATCCGGAGAAACGTGAAGATCGCTCGAGCTTCCGTACACGAAGGTTACCGGAATAGACACCGCGAGCGAATACTCCGCGCGAATCGTCACGCGCCCTGCGTAGTTCCCCGGCGCGAGACCATCTGGTTTCACCGAAACGCTGACCGTACCGGGAATGGCCGTCTGCGCTGGTTCCACCGATAGCCACGAGGAATCCGTCGATGCCGAAAACGACGCGGCGGTCGGGCTCGATACCGTCAAAACGCGCGCAGCAGGAGCGGGTCCGTTCGCCGATTGCGAAAAAATCAGCGAGCCTGGGTTGACCGATGGCTGTGGCGCATAAAGTATCGCATTCGCGGGAATCTTTAGCGGGCTATTGATGGCGCCGGGAGCCGTGATGGTCACAAACCCAAAATAATTTCCAGGCTTCAGATTCCCGGCTTCAGCTCTCACCACCGGAACGGTCCAGCCAGTGCCGGTCGACGGCGTTATCGAAAGCCAGTCTTCCGACGTTGCCGTGAACGTAAGCGGTATTTCGCTGTTGGGGAACCAGATCGCTGGATCTTCGGCTTTCGATTCAATATCCATATCACTCGGCGGATACGGTAAATCGAATCCGATGCTTGCGTCGCTTGCGTGCACGAACGGAGAATCGGTGAAGGTCACGGAGACGGGCACCGTCACCACGTTCGCTTGGCCTGCGATTGCCACCGTCAGCGAATATTGCTGCGTTCCCGCTGCTGGATGCATATCCGTGCTAACGGCGCTCACGTACAGAGTCGGGCTCTCCGTCATGAATATGTCGGCCTTACCAAAGACCGTCGCATCCAGACTAGAGGTTTTTGTCAACGTGCGGCCCAGCGTCAACGGGCTGTTTTCCGCCGATACGCGTACCGTGACTCCTTTCGATGGAGCAGGATCGCAGAACACCCACAGAGCAGCCGTATCTCTCACGTAGGGATAACTACCTGGCGGAAGAATGCGCGGAAGCGTCAGTTGCAGGCTGCTTGGGAACACGGAGGGACAGCTTTGCCCCCACGCCGCCACCGTAGCTTCCAGCGCGATAACAATCGTGAATACTCTTCGCAGGCCGCCCCCGTTATCGATTCGCGACCTTGTAGGTCACGGTTTTTGAGTCCACCGCTTTGCCGTCGACATATAGCTTGAAAGTTGTGCTCCGGCTGGCCTGCGACCCGCAGGGAATCTGAACGAACCCGCCAAACGCGTCAACCATTCCAAGCGAGGTAGGGCTGCGCAAATTCCATGCAACCTCGCTGACGCCGGTGAGATCGCCGGTCCGCAAGGCTTCACCAGGCCTGAGCATTTGAATCAAGAAAAGGTATTGACGATCTAAGCGCGCAGCCGGAATAACATTGTTGCCGAAGGGAGTGCAGCCGTTGGCCAGATCCAGCAGGGGCTGCGGCAACATCCCGGAAAAATCGCCCGCAACCACGGCGGCGCCGGCTGGTCCCGTCATCCAGGCCCGGTACATAATATTCACCGGATCGACAATCATGTACCAGCCCGCCGAATCGGCCACCGCGGCCACGATGAAAGGATGTGCGCCCGGAACCAGATCGAGTTCCAGCTCGAATCCCGCCTCTTCAAAAACCTGCGACCACTCGATCACAGAATCTGCGCGTGGATATCCGGGAGAGATCGTTCCGCGTACATTTGTGGCGTTATTGCGCGGCGTAATCGCGATCTGGGCAATATTGCTGATCCAGTTTCCCTGGCGCAAATAGATCCGGTCCGTCCAAAGCTGCTGCATCCGGATGTTCAACTGGTACACGCCGGGAAATCCGGGCGCCAACCCGGCATACAGCACTTCGGCTTTTTGATCTCCCGCGAAAACCTCCACCTCATCCACGGTGCGGCCAGCCACCGATCCGGCAACATCTGTGCTCACCGGCGGATCCGTCTGCCCAAGTCCGGTGGCGTACAGGATCACCACCTGTTGCTCTTTGAGGACATCTACCGTACCGAAGAACGCGTCGAAAACATGCGCGCGGCCGCTGGGCGCTCCGTCGCGCGTGAAAATCGCCGGTGCGTTGCGGTTCACATAGATCGGATAAGGCTTGCTGGTGCCTTCTTGAGAAGCGACAACCAGATCTATCTTCCGCATTCCGGTGGCGCTGACTTCGTAAGGAACCAGGGCATTGATCTGCTGCGGCGAGACGTAATTGAGCAGCGCCGCCTTTCCATCCACGGTGACAGAACTTCCGCCCAGCGATTTTGGTAAAGGCACGCTGGCCGCTTGCGCAGGCTTACCGGCGAGGTTCGTTCCGTAGATGGAGATCCAGCAGCCCGGCGAGATCATCTCGTTGGAAGAAGCTGAATTCAGGACAGCGGTGACGACAGGCTGCGCAGGGGCGAGAGTGGCCGAAAAAAAGAACAGCGCGGTAAACGAACGCATAGGGATGCTTCCCTGCCCGGTGCACTAGGACACGCGCGGCGAACTGCATCCGTGCAACTCGGTCGCCGGGCGGAAACTCATGAATTTACGGGGAGGCCAAGCCCAACTGTGGCGGGTAACACACCTGACTACGGCGGCAAATCGCTCAAACGACGGAATAAACCTGCTACTGCAGCTTTCCGCGCCCTTCCACACGCCAGACCTGCTCCACAATTCCGGCTCGAATGCCGTAGACGCATTCGTGCAGATTCATGGCGACGCAGATGTGATTGGGCACGATCCGCACGCGGTCGCCCACGGCAAACTCGGGGCCGCCGCGTAGCTCCACAAACCCGTGCTCCTCGTTCATCCTCGTGAACACGGCCTCGGGCGCGTCCACGACGTGGCCGAAGCTCACTTCTGCACCCGCCGAAGGCCGGTCGGAGGAAAATGTCTTCGAGCCGCCATCCACGATCATTTGCCCGGCCTTGGCCGTGGAAACCACGGCCACCAGAATCGATGCCGCGCAATCGGCCCAGGAACAGGCGCCCGACAAGACCGTGTTGCGATCGTTGAAAATATACGTGCCGGGCCGAACTTCGTTCACGCCCGGAAGCCGGTGGGAACAAAACAAGGTGGGGGTTGAGCCGCCGCTGACTATGCGCGCAGTTAGCCCGGCGCGGGCCAAGTCCGCAAGCATGCTCTCGATCAACTGCGCCAGTTTCTGTAACTCCCGTTCGCCTGCCTCGTCCAGCGTTTTGATCTGACCCGGATAAAACGCGATACCTTCCCAGCGCAGGTTGGGCAAGCGCCGGATGTCCTCCACCAATCTCCGCAACGGTTCGCCCGGAACCACGCCAACGCGGCCCAACCCAACATCCGTCTCCGCCAGCACGCCGATTTCGATCCGTGCCGCCGATGCGGCATCGGAAAGTTGCTTGGCCGCAGCCACACTATCCAGCGAGACCGTGACGGCGGTCTTGCGAGCCACCTCCATTAACCTGTCCAGCTTTGGCCGTCCGACGATCGGAAACGCCAGCAGCAGGTCTGGTGTTTCGCTCTGCAGCATCACCTCGGCTTCGCCCACCTTGGCCACTGTCAACCCCGCGGCTCCCAAGCGAAGCTGTTCGCGCGCGAGCGCCGGAATCTTGTGCGTCTTGGTATGTGGACGCAGCCGCAAGCCGTGCTGCTGGGCGTACTCGGCTACCCGGCGCAAATTGCGCTCCATGATGTCCAGATCGATCAGGATAGCGGGCGTGTCGAGATCTTCTACGCGCGCGGGCGTGTCCGCCCTCATGGGTGAAATCGCAGTGCTAATTGACCACCCGCGCCCTTGTAGTGCAGCTCTAGGTCCTTAGGTTTCACTTTGCCGTTGATCTGGAAGTACAGCAGCCCGGAGACCTCGTCCTTAGTCTCTTTCTCCGGCAGCCCTTTCGCAGTCAACACGGCTAGCAGTGGATTCTCTTTGTCCGATTTGCTGACCTCGACCTTGGAATCGGCCGGCGCCTTAGTCCCCGGACTACTGCCCACCATCCCGCCCAGCCCGAATCCGCCGAACGTTGGACGGCTACTCTTTCCGCCGCCTCTGCCCGCCTCCTGTGTTACTACCAGCGTTGTGCTTCCGGCGATCTGGCTGGGCGCCAGCGGATGCGCGCGTTGAAAGTCGCCTTTGTCGCAGACCAGCAGGAAATCGTCCAAATCGATCTGGATGGGTTTGTCGCTTACGGGCCGGAAGGTCACCCGGACCACCACCATATCGCTTCCCAGGTCGCTGCCCAGCTCGTGCTGGATTTGATCTCTATCGGTCAGCGCGGCAGCCGAGATGCTCACCAGCTCGTTCGAAGTCTGCTCGATCGGAAGCTTCTTGTCGACGCCTTCCAGCAGCGCGGCGGCCAGGAGAAAAGTGAACAAACGAACCCAGGCACGGCCCATGAGTACTCCTAATCGGATTATAAGACAATGACATAGCATTGCCTCCCCGCAACGCCGCGGGTCGCATCCAACCTAAAGACCGGCCGTACTACTGCCGATTCAATTGATGGTGCTGTCTATGAATCGGCTTCCTCTACTTGTTTTTCTCGCCGCCAGCGGCCTGTCTTTGCACGCGCAAACGTTTAGTACCATAACGATCCAGACGGTGCCTAGCGGGGCTCGGTTCTACATCGACGGGCAGGTATATGCCAGCGCCGCCACTTTGGTATGGCCGGCAGGCAGCAAGCATATTGTTTCATTCCTGATTGATTCCGCAGCGGCACAACAAACCACTGCACCGATACAAACATCCCCGGACGGCAGTGTCCAATATGTCTTCAGTGGCTGGGTCGATAATGCAAAACTTCTCGTACCCACCTCGGACCCCGTTCAGACGGTCACCGCGGATCCCCGTATTACAACACTGACAGCCACTCTGTCGGTGGGATATCGAGTGCAGCTGAATCTGTTCAACACCGGCAATCCTAACGACCCGCTCAGCCCACCGACCTGTGGTTCTCCAGGGTTTAATCCAAGCAGCCAGACATATCCAGGCGTGGTGTTCATCGGATCTACGTGTTACTGGGCGACGGTAAGCTCTTATATCGCAGCCAATTCAACTGTGAACCTGAACGCCATTCCTTTTCCAGGCTTCGTGTTTACGGGCTGGCTCTTCAATTCCGGACCCTTCAATGCCTACCTGACGAGCATCACGGTGAACGGCCCCGTTACGCTGTCGCCTGTGTTCGTGCCCGGAAAGCGCGTGCATTTCTTAACGAATCCACTCGGAATGAACGTTCAAGTGGATCACAGTACAGTTCCCACGCGAACGAGCGCGGATGTCACGTCGTGTCCATCCAATGAATTCCTTTCGGTCGCGCCTCAAATCGGCATTCCCGCGATGTGTTTCGGCGATTTCGATTTTGCCGACGGCTCCAAGCACATCATCGGCGCGCCATCGCCGCAGATGGATAATACCGGTCATTGGTGGGTACTCGATTCGTTCAGCAATGGGATGGCGGCCAATTCAATTTACACGACCTCCAATATCTCGACCGCGGATACCTTAACAGCCAACTTCGACCCGGGCGCGACGGCAACTTTCACCACCAATCCTTCCGGCCTAAAGCTCAACGTCGACGGACGGCAGAACTGGCCCTCGTACAACTTCGTTTGGGCGCTGGGTTCCACGCACCAAATCTCGGCGCCCGCGAGCTCTTTTGATGCAAAAGGGCGGCAGTATACATTTCAGAATTGGTCCAACGGGGGAGGCGCGGCGCAGACCGTCACGGTGGACCAGAACGCCGTGAACAACGGAATCCGCATCGTGGCTAACTACGGCATCATGAGCCGCGTTGTCGTACAGAGCTTACCAATAGGGTTAACGGTCCAGGTAGACGGCACCAGCTGTCAAACGCCCTGCACCCTAGACCGCCAGAGCGGTTCAAACGTGCGCGTGACAGCGCCCACCCAAGTGCCGATGGGAGCGGGTGCGCGCCTGGACTTCGTTTCCTGGTCGGATGGCGGAGCTTCCGATCATAGCTTCACCGTGAGCCAGGACTACACAACTTTGACGGTGAACTATACGAGCTCTTATCAGCTCAGCGCCACGTCAACTCCGGCTGGTGGCGTTTCGTTCCAATTTTCTCCCGCGTCCCCCGATATGTTCTACCCGCAGGATACTCAGGTCAACATCACCGCAGCCGCGAACCCTGGCTTCAAGTTCTTGCGCTGGAACGGAGACCTGACGGGGACGTATCCATCCGGCACGGTCACGATGTCGGTTCCGCGCAATATTGTCGCGCAATTGAACGCTGTCCCATACATTCCCCCGGCCGGAGTTACCAATGCGGCCGGTTCAACCCCGAATAGCGCCGTAGCTCCAGGCTCGATCATATCCGTCTACGGCCAAGGTTTGGCTTCGAACCTCGCAATCGGCCCGGTGAACCCGCTGGCGCAAAGCATTGGCGGGGTGACGGTGACGATCAACGATCAGATTCTCGGGCTGCTCTTCGTGTCGCCGCAGCAGATCAACGCGCAAGTTCCATCCAATTTACCGGATGGCCAGTACACCTTAGCCGTTCACGTCTCGGGCCAGCCGGACGTGACCGCAACTTTCAACGTTTCGCGCGACGCACCGGGGCTGTTCTTCAATACCGCGAACTCGCAGGACTATGCCGTCGCTTTTCATGCCGACGGCTCGCCGGTCACAACCGATAATCCGGCAACTGCGGGCGAGACGGTGTCGTTGTTAGGCACCGGGTTTGGGCCGTATGGCACGCCTGTGATCGATGGGTTCTTCCCGCCGGCGCCCGCGCCTTCGCTGGCCGATTCGCTCAACGTCACGATTGCGGGACAGAGCGCGCCCACAACCTGGTCTGGCGCCGCCGCGGGTTTCGTCGGGATCGCAACCACCAAGTTCCAAGTTCCAGCCGGAATGCAATCCGGGACGTCGGTTCCCGTGAACGTGACCATCAATGGCATGAACAGCAACACGGTTCTGCTGCCGGTTCAGTAGCGCGGCCGCCCGCCTACGCGGAGCTTCCTGGAAGCGATATCAGGATCAACGCGATCAGATTCCAGGCCACCAGAATGGCGAACATGGCGTTGATGTAGATCAGCAACCGCTCGCGCTTCATGCGCCAGCAGTATATGCCTAGTAGAAGCGCCAAGAGCTTCACGGCCAGCAGCCCCGCGATGGGATTCGGCACCAGCCCCAAAATCATCCGGACAAACGGATTCGCCTCACGAACACCGTGCACAAGGAACGCAATGGTGGTGAGGAAATCCAATATCTGCAGATATGTGTAGTTCAGAAACACGTGATGGACGCTCGCCCTGGGGGCCGTTACCTTAGCGTCTGCGTAAGTCATCCACCGTAGAGTCTACTGGAAAACTACTGGGCACGAACCGGTACGGAGGTTCTAGTCTAGTACCCACTCCACGCTAGTACCGTTAGAGCTCGAAGCTTTGACTGCGGTCCGGCACGACAACATCCAGTCCATAGCGCTGCCGGATGGCATCGGCAAAGGCTTGTTGCTGGCCAGCTTCTCCGTGCACCAGGAACACTCGTTTCAGTGCGCCGGCGATCGGTTTCATCCACGCCAGCATCTCCTCGCGGTCGGCGTGGCCGCTCAGCGCGTCCAGCTTTTCCACCTCCGCCCGCAACCGAACCGGCTCGCCGAAGATGGGAACTTCTTCTAAGCCTTGTTCGATCTTGCTGCCGAGCGTGTTCTCGGCCTGATATCCCGTCAATAGAATCGTGTTACGCGGATCGGAAATGTTGTTCTTGAGATGATGCAGAATACGGCCGCCTTCGCACATGCCGGAAGCCGATATGATCATGAACGGCCCCCGCAGGTCATTCAGGGCTTTGGACTGATTCACGTCGCGGACATATGTCAGGCGCTTAAAGCCGAATGGGTCCTCATGGTTTGCCAGGAACTTGCGTGTCTCTTCATCGAACAATTCCGGATGGTTGCGAAAAACCTCGGTGACGTCCACCGCCAGAGGGCTGTCGACGAAAATCGGGAACGGCGGAATCTGGTTGTCGTTGATCAGCTGGTGCAGCAGCAATACCAGCTGTTGCGTTCTCCCAACGGCGAACGCCGGCACGATCATCTTGCCGCCGCGCTGATACGTTCGCCTCACAATATCCGCGAGGCGGCCCGCCACCGCCTGGATGGGCTCATGGACGCGGTCTCCATAGGTGCTTTCCAGGATTAAGTAATCGCAGGCGGGCAGCGGTTCCGGATCGCGGATGATCGGCAACCCCGGCCGCCCGAGATCGCCGGTGAAGCCGAGGCGCACCGTGCGGCCGCCGGACACCAGCTCCAGCAGCATGGAAGTGGATCCGAAAATGTGACCGGCTTCGAAGGACTGGTAGCTCAAGCCCGGTCCGATGTTTGTTGGCGTGTGCATTGGGACCGGCTGGAACAGCGGAAATGTCGCTTCGGCGTCTTCGACCGTGTACAACGGCTCTACGTTCTGATCGTTTCCCGGTGTACGCACATTCAATGACTTCCGGCGCAAGGTGCGCTTATTCAAAAACTCCGCATCCTTCTCTTGCAAAGCCGCCGAATCGGCCAGCATGGGGCGGCACAGGTCGACCGTTGCCGGGCTGGTGAAGATGGGCCCGTGAAACCCGCAGCGCACCAGCCCGGGGAGGTTCCCGCTGTGATCGATATGGGCGTGCGAAAGCAAAACAGCCGAGACGCTCCGGCAGGGGAAAGGGAAATTCCGGTTGCGTTCTTCCGCCTCTTTGCGCCGGCCTTGAAACAGGCCGCAATCGAGTAAGTACTCGTGCCCCTCGACGCTAAGCTGATGCATGGAGCCCGTCACCACCCGGGCCGCGCCCCAAAAAGTGAGTTTCATCCTCTTCATGATACGGGTTCATACGCTGAACTGCGGACGGCTCAACAGAAACAAGAGCCGACTTACTAAGGTCAATGCCCGATTGGGCGGCCTGCGATCTTACTGATAAATTCAGGTTGGATGCTGAGGTTTGCGATGAGAAAGGCTGCGGCGATCAGTGTTTTCCTGCTTGCGCTGGCACCCTCCGCCTATCTCGCTTTTTGTTTCCGCAGCATGCCGCATCTAGGCTTCTACCACGATGACGCGATCTATTGGACTTGCGCCAAAAGTCTGGCGCAAGGAAACGGTTACCGTATAGCGAGCCTCCCCGGCGAACCATATCAGACAAAGTATCCGCCGCTGTATCCAGCGTTGCTTGCCTCGATATGGAAGTTCAACCCGAATTTTCCGGCGAACTTACCGGCAGCTACTTTACTCGCGTGGCTGCTGTTCCCGGCCTACCTTGCGATGCTGTGGCTTTTTCTGCGTCAGTATGGCTTTGCCGGCCGGCGAGCCTTGATTCTGCTGGTAGCCGCGGCACTCAGTCCGGTCGCGGTAGTGTTTAGTTTTTCGCTGATGCCTGAGTTACTTTTCGGTGTGCTGTTACTGGCCAGCTTATGGCTCGCCGAGCGCGCCATGAGTGAATCGGAATACGCGTGGCTATCACTGCTCGCCGGCATATGTGCCGCGCTCGCTTACCTGACGAAATCCGCCGCAGCGCCGCTGCTGGTTTCCGTTCCGGTCTGCTTTGCTTTGCGCCGGCAGTTCCGCGCCGCCGGTTTGTTTGTTGCCGGCATGCTTCCTGCTGTTATCGGCTGGCAATGGTGGGCTTCTCAGCACTCATCGCCTGATTGGGACCCGGTGACGTTGTATTACACCAACTACCTCGGTTTTCAGTTTTACAACGTCACATTCCGCGATCTGCCGCTGGTCATTTGGCACAACTTGGACGGATTTCTGATCGGCGCCGGCAAGCTGCTGACCTTCGATGTGCCCTATGGGTCGATGCACCTGGAACGTCTGGTTTCGGTGGGCGCTATCATTGGCGCGGTCCGGCTCGCGCGGCGCACCTCCAGGCTGCAATATCCTTTTGCGGCGCTCGGCATCTCCGTGCTGCTGCTGATCTGGCACTACACGCCCGACCAGCGATTCGTATTTCCGCTGTATCCGCTGCTGCTTGCGGGACTGTGGACGGAGCTCGAGAACATCTGCCGGATGCTGCGGCTGTCCTGGCGTAAACCGGCATTGCCGGACCGCGCCGCTGCGCTCGCCGGCGCAGGCGTGGTGACTGCCTTCGCTGCTTTCGTTGTGTTCACAACCACCTTCGGGCTGTTTCGCTTCCTGCCGGGCCTGTTCGAGGCCTATCGAACCGATCTCGAAACGCGCCGGCCTGCGTATGCCTGGGTGGCTGCCAATACGCCCACAGCCGCAAGCGTATTTGCCTACGACGACCCGCTGCTTTATCTTTACACCGGCCGCAAATCGCTGAGCGTACCGGTCCCTCCCAAACTCGAATATCACGCCGATGAGCCCGGTATCGACCTGCTGCTGGACACAATCCCCGCTTTCGCCACCGAGCACCGCCTTTCGTATGCCCTGATCACGCCCAGCGACTTCTACCGCGACCTGCACGCCCGGGGCGCTCGCCGCGAACTCAACGCATTCGCGCCGTCGCATCCGGTATTTCAATCCTCGGGCGCAGCCATCTACGCACTGCCGGTCCCCGCACACACGGTCGCAAGCGCCCGCTAAGGCCGATCGGCATCAATTGCTACAATCAGGGCAAATGCCCCTCCGCCGCGCTTTGCTCTTACTTGCGTGCGCGCTCCCGCTTGTAGCGCAAAAAAAGCCCATCACCATCGACACCGTCATCGCGCAAAGCCGCGCCCGAGGTGGATTCGGCGGTTCCCCGGTCTGGGCGCCGGACGGCAAGCGTTTCGCTCACATTCAGAACAACCGCATCCTGCTTTATGACGTGGCTTCGAAGTCGGAGAAAGAACTGGTCTCGCTCGAGGAGCTGCAAAAAGCCGCCGTCCCGGTGCCCTCCGCGGAACGATTCGACTGGCAAAACCGGCGCGTAAGCGAGAGTAGCTTCGAGTGGTCCCGTTCGGGCCAGCAACTGTTGTTGAGCGTCCGCGGCGATCTCTTCCTGTTTTCGCTCGGCTCCGGCAAATGGGAGCAACTCACCGCCACGCCCGAAACCGAGCGCGATCCGAAGCTTTCCCCCGATGGCACCCGAGTCGCCTTCCGCCGCGCCCACGATCTTTACGTGCTCGAGCTTGCCTCGCACAACGTCGTGCGCCTCACCGACGACGGTACTCCCACCTTGCTCAACGGCGAATTGGACTGGGTATACCCCGAGGAACTGGATCTTGGCACGGCCTACTGGTGGTCGCCCGACTCGCGCCACATCGCCTACCTGCAGTTCGATATCGCGCACGAGATGATTTATCCTCAGGTGGCACTCACCGGTCCGCGCGCCATCGCGGAGCCGGAACGCTATCCGCAAGCCGGCACGCCGAATCCTTACGTCCATCTCGGCATCGTTTCAGCCGCGGGTGGAAACACCCATTGGATGGATCTGGGCGATGCTCGCGATGCTTTGATCGCACGCGTATATTGGACGCCCGACTCCATGAAGCTTGCCGTCAAACGTTTCAACCGCGTTCAGAATCAGCTCGACCTGCTGCTGGTGGATGCGGCCGCGGGGACCTCGCGCTCGATCCTGCACGAATCCGATCCCTATTGGATCAACAACAATGACCTGTTCGCGTTCCTCGCCGGCGGCGATTTTATCTGGGGAAGCGAACGCGACGGTTTCCAACACCTGTACCTCTACGGGCTGGACGGCAAACTCCGCAAGCGATTAACCGAGGGCAACTGGGAAGTGACGGAACTGGCCGGCGTGGATGAGCCGCGCCATGAAGTGTACTTCGTCTCCAGCGAGGCCAGCCCGCTCGAACGCCAGCTTTACTCCGTCAAGCTGAGCGGCAAAGAGCGTACCCGCATCACGCAGGGCGCGGGAACACACTCCATCTCGGTGAGCCCCGACGCATCGTATTACATCGATACGTTCTCCAGTCTGACTCAGCCGTCCAGCCGCACCATCCACAGTATTGACGCGACAGAATGGGCCGTTTATCGCGCCGCGGATCATCGCCTGACGGATGAATACGAGGTACTGCCCACCGAGATCGTGAGCCTCAAAAATTCTACGGGCACTCTGTTGTACGGGCGCCTGATCAAGCCTGCCAATTTCCACGCGGGCGAAAAATACCCAACCATCGTAATGGTTTACGGAGGGCCGGGAGCCCAAAGCGTCCGCAATGCCTGGAGCGGCGCCAACTGGGACCAGGTGCTGGCGCAGCGCGGCTTCGTTGTCTGGCAGCTGGATAATCGCGGGTCCAAAGGGCGCGGGCACTCCTTCGAAGCGCCCATTTATCACCGCATGGGAAAAACCGAGCTGGCCGATCAATTGGAAGGAATTCAGTATCTGATATCGCAAGGTTTCGTTGACCCGGCGCGTATCGGCATGTACGGCTGGAGCTACGGCGGCTACATGACCTTGTATTCGCTTCTGAACTCGCCTGAGATCTTCCGGGCCGGCATCGCGGGCGCGCCTGTTACGAACTGGCGCAATTACGACACAATCTACACCGAGCGCTACATGGGCCTGCCGTCGGAAAATGGGCAGGGCTATGCCGCCAGCTCAGCTTCCACCTATGCCGACAAGCTTCAATCCAAGCTGCTCATCGTCCACAATATCGAAGACGACAATGTGCTGTTTCAAAACACTATGCAGATGGCGGCGGCCTTCGAAAGAGCGGGAAAGCTGTTCGACATGGTTGTATATCCGCAGAGGACGCACGGCGTGGGTGGGGAATTCCAGCGGGACCTGCTGGAGAAGACCACGGATTTCTTCGAGAAAAACTTAAAGGCCGCGGACGAACGCCATTAGACGTTCACCGCGGCCGTAAAAACTCGCGAGAAAGGCTTGGGTTACCGGTGGCCTCCGCCTCCCCCACCGCCGCCGTGTGCGCCACCGCCGCCGCCACCAACGGCCATTCCACCGCCACCGCCCATCGGCACCCCGCCGAAACCGCCTGCGCTGATCGCGCCGCCGCCGAACCCGCCGCGGGAACCAGTTCCGAAGCCGCCCATCGATACGGCCGACGACCGGCTGCCCGTGCCAAAGCCGCGCGCGCTAGCCGCGGTCGCGATGGCGGCGCCCGTGCGCCCGCCCGAATAGCCGCCATAATAGCCGCCGAAGTATGGCAAATAGTAGCCAATCGTTTCCGGACTCCACCAGCCATAACCGAACGGGCTGTATCCGAACCCGAGCATCGGTAAATAGGTGAACATCCCAAACATGGGATTGAATGCCCAACCGCCATTTCCTAAGAGCCCGCTCGAATAGCCGCTGTTCTTCATCGCCATTGCCGAAGAAGCATTGGCTGTCGACAGATATCCAGCACGCCGGCTCGACCAGCTATACAACTCGTCGGCGGCCTTCTTATCGAAATTCCCGGCCATCAGAGCGCCATTGAGCGAGGTTTCTTTGCCTGCCTTGAGGGTCAATTGACCCGACTCACCCTTTACAATCGCCTCGCCGTCGTAAACCTGAAACTGCGCTGGTTCCGTATTCACACGGTACAACCCGTGTTTCACCAGCATCATCGTATTGTTCTTGTACAGCAGCTCGATCGAGTTATCCTTCGGGATTTCGTCGCACTCCACAATGAGCGAGCCGCCCAGCACCTCAACGCGGGTGTCTGTCAGCGCGTTCGACACCATTTTGACCGCGCTGTTTTCGCCCATTCGTAAGAACACGCCGGGCGTAAGCAGAATCTCCGCTCGTCCTTGCTCGGTGCGGAACTCCTGCCCATTCTTGATATCCGGGAATTGTCCAAATTTCGTCTCCACGGCCTTGTCATTCAGATAGGCAGTGCCTTCCACCAGCTGGATGACGCCGGAATGCGCGGATATGACGTATTGCGAGTACGCCGAGCCAGCGGCCAAAATTCCTACGGCTACACCCATTACCCTGAGCTGCATATAAGACTCCTTAGTCAATGCTGCGCTTCTTTTTGGGGTCTGTCAAGCGCGGCGGCGCGCCTACCCAAAAGTTGGTAGATATTTGTAAATAGCTGGTAAACCTTTGCCGGCCTTACAACTGCCGGATGTTATGATGAGGGCGGACGTCCCGTCCCGCCCATGCATAAGATCTCGTTTCGCGCTCTGGCTATATTTGCCTGCCTTTGCGCATTCCTGGACTCCAAGCCGGCGAAGTTCGTGGTTACCCCTGAAGTTCAGGCGGCCTTGGACGAAATCCGGCCCGATCCATTACGCGGCGATCTGTCCTTCCTTGCATCCGATCTCCTTGAGGGTCGGGGCACTCCCTCCCGTGGCCTGGACATCGCCGCAGAGTACATCGCCGCTCAGTTCCGCGCCGCCGGGCTGGAGCCTTTGGGCGACGACGGATATTTTCAAACCGCATCCATGGCCGTGCTACGTCCGGATCTGACCGGATTTGATCTAAAGCTCGTCCATGGCGACCGGAGCGCGAGCATCAACCCGTCGGAGGTCTCAATTCAGGCGAACGTGGCAGTGGACCTCAATAACGCTCCTCTGTTCAAGCTGGATCTGTCTGATCTGGCTCAAGTCCAGGCGCTAACACCGGAACAAGTGGACGGCAAGGTCCTGATGATGGAGCGAAGCCGCGCCGGAATGCGCAATTCGAGGGTGGCGACGCAAAAGCTGAACCAGACGAAGCCGGCCGCAATAATCACGGTTGCCGGAAGCACGCCGGGCGAACCGCCCTCCAATCAACCGCGCTTGATCGACCCAGACCGTCCGGCGAGCGGCCCGGCTCGTATCGCTGTAGCATCAGACGCCGCGCGCGCTTTCTACGCCTCGCTGAAGCCCGGCGCCAACGGCGCTACGGTTTCCATTCACATTGCTGCGCCGGTCCAGACGCCGGTCCGCCTGCACAACGTGATTGGCCTGCTGCGCGGCTCCGATCCGGAGCTGAAAGACACGGCCCTGCTCCTGACCGCGCACTACGATCATTTGGGCGAGCGCCCAGCTGGGCCGGGCGACCGGATTTACAACGGCGCCGACGACGACGGCAGCGGCACGGTCTCGGTAATCGAGATCGCCCGAGCTTTGTCTACGTTAAAGCAACGTCCCCGCCGCAGCATCATTTTCATGACGTTCTTCGGCGAAGAGCAGGGGCTGGTTGGCTCTACCTACTATGCCCGGCATCCGGTCTGGCCAATTGCCAAGACTCTCGCCGACTTGAATCTGGAACAGGTGGGCCGCACCGACTCGAGCGAAGGCCCGCAGCTCAATAACGCCTCCGTCACCGGTTTCGACTATTCCGATTTGACCGAGTACGTGCGCGCCGCCGGAGAACTTACCGGTATCCGAATTTACAAGCACCCGCGCAATGACGATCTGTACTTCGCTGCCAGCGACAACCTTCCTCTAGCGCAGGCCGGCGTGCCGGCCCACACTTTGTGCGTCGCTTATGAGTTTCCGGACTACCACGCGGTCGGTGACGAGTGGCAGAAGATCGACTACGCAAATATGGCGAAGGTTGACCGGGCCGTTGCCTTAGCAGTGGTTATGCTGGCTTCGAGCGACGAGCCACCGCATTGGAACGCTGCGAATCCCAGGACCGCGCCCTTCCGCAAATAGTTCTACTCGGCGGGCTCGACCGCGCGGATGCCGCGAACCAGTACCGAAATGCGGCAATCCACTCCAGGACATCCGGCATTCGTGACCTGAACGTCGTCCGACACCAAGCCGAGGAGGGCGGCATTGCCGTGGGATGGCCGCGCGGCCCCGTACAGGACAAAATTCCGAATCCCCGCGGGATCGTAGTCGTGCAGTGCTCCCCAACGCGCGGCCGCATGCACACGATCCGCCAAGGTCTGGCGGCCAACCAGAGCCTGGCCCACTTCGGCGATGCCCAACACTAAGCCCCCCAAAGCGGCAATGACCAGCGCCGACTCGACCAGCGATTGTCCGCACCTGCGACGCTTGCTCACTGAGCAACTCTCCGAGTGAGGGGAAACGTGACGGTCGGCTTGCCGTCCAGGCGGAAGGTTGCAAACAACGCGTTGATGACAAACCCGCGCACGCTAACCGTAGCGGCATCCGGGCCGACAATGACATCGACGTGCTCGGGCGCAAGCCCCGCGACTACGGGTTTCCCGCCGGTCGCATGAGGATTGCCGTACACCACCAGCCTCTTGACGGATAAGGCAAACTCTCGATTGTCCTCTGATCCAGCCGGCCTAAGCGACGCGTACCGGGCGCCGGCGCGCACAGCGTGGACTAGATTTTCATAAGCGTAGAATGTATATCCCACCTGGAAAATCCCAGTCAGTAATGTCACCAGCACAACCAATGCGCCGGCCAGCTCGATCAACGCGCTGCCGGCCTGGTGCGTTCGGCACGTCATTCGAGTAGCCTCGCCGAACCTGATGTGGATGCCGCCAGGCTGGACGCCGATATCGCCGCAGCGTCTCGCGCCTGGAACATCCGCAAGAATACGAGCGGCGCGCTCACGCTGGCGGTCACACGGACGAACCGGTACCCAGCCGGATCCTTGGGATCCGCTGTCCAGCTCTTGGCGTCCGGCTCATCAGAACCTTGAGCGAAAGTCGCGGCAATACTCGGAATGGTTTTGGTTCCCATGTCCCACTTCATGGCATGTGGACCGGTGGCCAGCGCCGCTGCAGCCTGCCGGGCCTGCGCGATGCGAGGCGTTGCCCCCGTCAACTGCAGGGCGGCGTTGAGGGCGGCCGCGTCCGTGAACGCCTGCAGCTCGCTCTTGATGACGTACATGCGGGCAACGTCGACTCCGAGCGCCGCGAACGCGAGCAGAATCGTCAACGCAACACAAGTGAGGATTAAGACGAACCCGTTCTTCGCGCGGCGCACCACCACGATCTTCCATCGGCTGCCGCGTGCGTTTGCGTTAATAGGGCGGGATGACTACAGTTTTGTCAGCGTGCCAGGGTAACCGGCTCGCGCAGCGTGAAGGCCAGCGGCGTCTCCACTGGCAATCTGACGTTCTTTTTTCCGGTGAAAACAGCGCCGGCCGTTCCCGCGCCAGCTCCGGCGCCGGCTCCGATCAAAGCTCCCGAAGGACCGCCGGCGATCGCACCCAGCGCTGCTCCAAGTCCCGAACCGCCTCCGATCAGCGACCAGTTCCGTTTCTTGTGCCCGCCGCTCGCACGCGCCACATGGGTGGTCTTGATGTCATAGCGGCGGCCGTCCAGCTCGAACGAGTCCAGGCTCAGGCCTGAGCTCGGCGTGACCTTTCAGCCGGCCGGACGATTGCGAATCGATTAAATGTCCCATGAAGCGCGTCCCCCGGGGGATCACCGTTTGGCCGTCCAGAACGATCGCGTTCGTCAAGCTGGCATCGAAGCGGTCGCCCGGCCGGTTCCGCTTGGTATCGATGCTCTCCAATAGGCGCACATCGATGGGGGTTCCGGCCGCAATCGCCACCGCCGACGGCGGCCGTTCAGCTACCGCTCCGTTTCCAGGAACTCGCCCGTATTGAGCCGCTGATCGCGATGCCGGGCCGCTACCGGCGGGTGCCGGATCGGGCGCGGTCGCGGTCGGCTGTGCCACCGGGGGCTGCAGCGGTGAAGGCTTGTCGCCAACCAAGGGCTCAGCGATTGGAGTTAGTGGCTGCGGCTGTTGATGGTTCCCACATCCAACTGTCACGGCCAGACTTACTAAGATCGGTCCTAAGTAGAGACTCAGCTTCATGGCGCTCTCATTGCGCAACTGGGCTGCCGCTGGCATTTGCAAGCCGATATGCTTTCGACTTACCAACTTATGACATTGTAAGCTGGGTCGCACCACGGTTCTAAGTATTGAAGTTTTTATCTAGGTGTGGAAACTTTTGCCCGCGTGCCTCTTCGCAGTCGCGGCTGGGCGTGCGAGGATGAAGCATGAAATCGCTCTTTTTTTTCGCCCTGGCTTGCGGCACTGGCCTGGCCCAACAGCAGCCCGGCCGGCAACCGGGCACGGCGTGGACCGAAGATCAACTTCGCGCTGCGGTAGCGCCGGCGCGCGCCGGCCGCAAGCTTACCCCGCGTGTTTGGCCCAACGGTGCGCGTGTAGCGGTTTGCCTGAGCTTCGACGTCGACAACGAATCCTACCTGCTGGCGGCGGGTCAAACCTCTCCGACCACGCTATCGGCGGCCGATTTCGGCGCACAGTCCGGACTGCCGCGCATTCTGGCGCTGCTGGATAAATACCAACTTCCGGCATCGTTTTTCATTCCCGCCGTCAGTGCGCTCCTGCATCCGGAGATGATTCCGGCCATTCTCAAGAGCGGGCGTCACGAAATCGGCGTGCACGGCTGGATTCACGAGTCGCCGCCCGCCATCAACGATGCCGCCGAGGAGGAGCGCTTGTTGAATCAGGCAATCGATTACCTGACGAAAGCGACAGGCAAACGCCCGGTGGGTTATCGCGCACCGGGTTGGGCATTCAGCCAGTACACGCTGGGCCTGATCCGCAAAGCCGGGTTCCTCTACGACAGCAGCCTGCAGGCGATGGACGAACCTTATGAAATCGTGTCGAATGGAGAACCTACTGGAATGGTGGAACTCGCCATTGACTGGACACTGACCGAAACCCCCTACCTGGGGCGCGGGGGAACGATGCCCTCGCCGGAACTGCTCTACAAGTTGTACAAAGACGAGTTTGACGGCGCGTATGAGGAGCACACCATGTTTGTCATCACTTTGCACCCACACGTCACGGGGCACCGCGCGCCGATGCGGCACCTGGAAGAATTCATCGCTTACATGAAATCGAAACCTGGCGTCTGGTTTGCCACTTGCGAACAGATTGCGCGCTACGTAAAAACCGCGCAACGATAGCAGTTCAAGGCATGCGGATCCCTTGCTCACCGCAAATCGAGAACACCGACAACAAATGCGAGACACCGAGCAAGTCGCGAATGCGCTTGCCCAGGTTGATCAGCTCCAAAGCGCAGCCTTCCTTTTTAGCCGAGACGTATAGCCGCACCAGCGTGCCGATGCCCATGCTGTCCATGTGGCTCAGATCCGTGAGATCGAGCACGATCCGTTTGTACTGCGGCATCAGCTTGCGCACGTTGTCATAAAGCAGCTCGGTGACGCCCAGCACCAGCTTGCCGCCGCAGCGCACTATGGCGAAGCCGTCCCCGCGTTCGATATCGAGCGTAAGACGATCGCGGGTGCTTTCTTGGGGCGCCATAACGTACGGCCTATTGTCGCAAGTTACGGGGGGCGGTAGCGACCCCTCGCTCACCGTCGTTCCGCAGGCGTGCGTAATTCTTCCCATCACCAGCACCCCTTCCGCACGGCCGCGAGGTCAGTCCAGCGGGTTGTCTCGAATCGCTACCAGATCAGCCTGCGTGCCCGGCGCTGTGGTCTCGATCTTATCCCGTAGCCGCGCGATTCGGCGGCCTTGATGTGGCGTTGACAATGGCATCCATGGGCGATTGGCCACCATCCCGCACGCGCTAAATGAACTCTTCGGTGTTGCGCCCGCGCGCGCACGCCGATTAAAACGAAGCGGCATCGCGTGCCGCCGGAAGCGTCAGCACACCTTCGATTACTGGCGTGACGTAGCCTCCGACTTCAACGCCTTGAGATCCATGCTCGCCGTGAATCAAAACGTGGAGAATGCTGCGACGGCCCATCTTCGTGCCTTGTTCACTGATGAAACGCGTGCCGTCCGCGCTCGATGCCAGACCGTGCCGTATCATGTATGCGGCGAGCGGGCCTGTAGCGCTGCCGGTCGCGGAATCCTCGACAACGCCATGCTCCGGTGCGAACATGCGCGAGTAGGCGCCCTCGCGAGTGGGGGTAAACACAAAAACGAACAACGATTCATCGCGCTTAAGTAGCTGCATTCCGTCCGAGGCGAGTGCAGCGCGATCGACTGCTTCTTTGTTCTTGAGCGCGACGAATACTCCCGGATTGCCGGCGCTCACGATTTCCGGCGGGCGGCCCAGCAGATCGCCCGGCGTGAGACCGAGCGCGCGGGCGCAGGTGTTCACGTCGGGACCGGGCGCGATGCGGATCGGTGGCGTGGTGAGCCAAATCAGCGGCCTTCCCGAGGAGCCGGTTTCGATGCGCACGGGGACGGGACCGATTTTTTCTTCCAGGGCGAATCGCTCGCAATCTTTCGATACGAATCCTATTTCCCGCAGCACATAGGTTGCACCGACAGTGGGATGTCCCGCGAACGGCATTTCGCGGGCCGGCGTGAAAATGCGCACTCGAGCCGCGCAGTCGGGCCGTGACGCGGGCATAATGAATACCGTCTCGGCCACGTTGAGTTCTTTCGCGATCTTCTGCATGGTGTCGTCGTCCAGCCCGTTTGAATCCAGGAACACGCCCAGCTGGTTGCCGAACAGCGGTTCCTCGGTGAATACATCGACGACGCGGTAGCGGTAGGGGCGGCGTGTGGAGGTCATTCCCTGAACTTAGCGGTTTTTCGGGGTATGTGTACAGAATCAGCTTTGCGCAAGTATAACCGGTACAGTTTCACGGATGTGCATCTGTTATTATTCGGCCATGGCAGCTGCAGCAAATTCGGCGCCTTTGTACGTCCGGATTGCAGAAACGCTCGCGCAGCAGATGGCGCGCGGGACACTGCGCCCGGGCGATCGAGTGCCCTCGCTACGCGATCTAAGCCGGCAGCAGCGCGTCAGCATTTCCACTGCATTACAGGCGTATTTGTGGCTGGAGACGCGCGGCTATGTGGAGGCGCGTCCGCAGTCTGGGTTTTACGTGCGAGCGCCGTTCTCGAGTTTGATCCCAGAGCCGCAGTTCGAAATGAGCCGGTCACGTCCCACACCGGTTGGCCCGGAGGAGCTGCTGGCGGACGTAATCCAAGCGCTGAATAACCCGGAGAATGTGCCGTTCGGGGCCGGCAGCGCGAGTCCGGAACTGTATCCGAACCGGCGCTTGAACATGATTTTGCGGCGCATCGTGCACCGGCAGCCGCATCACAGCACGCGTTACGATTTCCCGCCGGGATTCGAACCGCTGCGGCGGCAGATCGCGCGGCGAGCAATCGCGGCCGGCTGCGGGATTTCGCCCCGCGAAGTGGTGATCACGTGCGGCGCGCAGGAAGCGATCAATCTCGCCTTGCGCGCGGTAACGAAACCAGGCGACGCGATTGCAGTGGAAAGCCCAACGTATTTCGGCGTGCTGCAAAACGCCGGGTCGATGGGACTCAAGGTTATCGAGATTCCCACGCATCCGCAAGAGGGAATGGATCTGGAAGAGCTCGAAACCGCTATCCGGCGCCACCGCGTAAAGACGTGCGTCAGCATGTCCAGCTGCCACAACCCGCTTGGCTATGTTCTGCCGGACAAGTACAAAAAGTCGCTAGCTGAACTGACCGGGCGGTGGAACGTTCGTCTAATCGAGGACGAGGTATACAGCGATGTGGTTTTCCAAGGACCGCGTCCGCGGAGCATCAAATCGTTCGACCGCAAAGGGAATGTTCTGGTGTGTGCCTCTTTTTCGAAGATCCTGTGCCCAGGGTATCGGTTGGGTTGGATTGTGGCTGGGCAATTACGTTCTGAAATTGAGCGGCTGAAGATGCTGTCCAGCGTCGCAACACCGTCGCTGCCGCAGATGATCGTGGCGGAATTTCTGCAGACGGGCGGGTACGACCGGCATTTGAACAAACTTCGCTCGACGCTGCGCCTGCAGGTCGAGGGTGTCCGGCAGGCGATTTCGAAATATTTTCCGCCAGGCACTCGCGTTAGCCGACCGGCGGGCGGGTACATGCTATGGGTTGAGCTGCCCGGCAAGGTGAACGCCGTGAAGCTGTACCGCGCCGCACTGGCGCAACATATCACCATCATTCCGGGGAATATTTTCTCGGCCAGCGGCCGGTACCGGAATTATATACGGATCAACTGCGGGCACCGCTGGTCGGAAGCGCACGATCGGGCACTGCTGACGCTGGGCGGGTTGTGCGCGAAGCTGAACTGAGCCCTTCTCCGGCGCAGCAGCCGTCCTAGCCCCCAGGTCACGGCCGAAGATCCATTGCGCAAAGGACTTCTTAGCCGCAACAAATTTCAGGTTTCTGTTTCATCCCGCGGCTCTTGGAAAGCGATTCCCGGCCGAAGAGTAAGACAGGCAGGTAATGCACTGTGTGCGCAACGCCCCTGTTTTGTTCGAGAGTAAGTTATAGCCGACGGATGATCTTACCGCTACTACTGGCAGCTTCCGGTGTGAGTTTTCCCGGGCAGGTTGAGGCGCAGACGGCTGAGGACCTAAACGAGGCAAGCCTGGAAGAACTGATGAACATCAAGGTCAGCTCCGTCCAGAAGAAAGATCAGGTCCTGTCGGAAGCGGGCGCCTCGGTTTACGTCATCACCCAAGAGGACATCCGGCGATCGGGAATGCACAACATTCCGGACCTACTGCTCATGGTACCCGGAGTGGAAGTGGCTCAACTGGACGGTTGAGTTTTTTAGATACCGATGGCCTGGGTAGTGTTCCGCTTCTAATCGCGAAAGGTGTTCAAGCGCAGAGGCTAGGAAGCTGCGGCCGCGCGTGCCAGCGCTGCCCGTACATTCTTCACCTGCGTGCGATGATCCAACAGGTGCAGGCGCTGCAGCAGAGCGTATTGTCTCCAGTCGAGGTCGGCAGGAAAGATCTGAACTCCAGTGGCGCCGTCTTGGAGGCGATAGTTCACGACCAGAATCGTCCTGACGGTGACAGCGGATTGCTCGGCGGCACTAGGCGCGCTAGCCAGCAGCTCGATCAACTCATGATTAGCTGAACGAAGTCCGTCGAGCAGTTCCTGCCAGGGTGCCCAGGCAGGCGCGCCACTGCGCAAGGCCTCGTAGACCGGAGGTCCCGGCGGACAACGAGCAGCGAACAGATGCCTCAGTTCCTCAGCCGCACGAATCTGCGTTTGCGCAATGTGGTCGACGATTTCGGCGATGGTCCACTTGTTGGGAGCGGGCCTGAGGCGGACCTCGGATTCCGGTACTTCAGCCAGCAGCTTTTCGAGTTCGTGAGCGGCCGCCCGCACGCGCTCGCGAATTCCGGAAGCGTCCAGGGCGGCTGAACGAGTCCGGACATAGTCGAGCATGCGCTCCGCTTCGGAGCAAAGCGGCTGCCCGTGGATGTCTTTCAAGGTCAAAGCAACTCGGCCATGCTGAAGAAGAACGGAATTTCGAGAGCGGCCGTTTCAGGGGCGTCGGAGCCATGCACCGCGTTGCGCTCGATGTTCTTGGCGAATTTTTGGCGGATCGTGCCTTCTGCAGCATTGGCGGGATTGGTAGCGCCCATAACTTCGCGCCAGTGCTTAATGGCGTTCTCGCGTTCGAGCACCAGAACCACCACGGGGCCTTCGGTCATGAATGTCACCAGGCCGCTGAAGAAAGGCTTTTCGCGATGAATCTCGTAAAAGCCTTCCGCCTGTTGCTTGCTTAGGCGAGTCATCTTCATCCCGCGGATGCGGAATCCGGCGTGCTCGATCATGCTCAAGATCTGGCCGGTATGTCCGGCCGTGACTGCGTCAGGTTTGATGATTGCAAAGGTTTGTTCTATTGGCATGCGTTTTAGAGACGGCTTTTCACTCTATCTCCGATTTCGGCGGGCGAGGCGCACACGGTGATGCCGGCTTGCGCCATGGCTTTCATTTTGTCTTCGGCTTTGCCGGAACCGCCGGAAATGATCGCGCCCGCGTGCCCCATGCGGCGTCCGGGCGGCGCGGTTTGGCCGGCGATAAATCCCACCACGGGTTTCTTGACGTTTTTCGCGATGTAGGCAGCGGCGGTTTCTTCCGAGTTGCCGCCGATTTCGCCGATCATGACGATGGCGTGTGTGTCCGGGTCGAAGTTGAAGAACTGAATCGCATCGACGAAGGTGGTGCCAATGATCGGGTCGCCCCCGATGCCGATGCAGGTAGATTGGCCGATTCCTAATTTCGTGAGCTGTCCGACCGCTTCGTAGGTCAAGGTGCCGGAGCGCGAGACTACGCCGACATTCCCCTGACGGTGGATGTGCCCGGGCATGATCCCGATCTTGCACTTACCCGGAGAAATGATACCGGGGCAGTTGGGGCCGATGAGGCGTGTATTGCGTCCCTTGAGGAAGGCGGCAGCGCGAACCATATCGGAGGTTGGAATGCCTTCGGTGATGCAGACCACCAGCGGCAGTCCGGCTTCAGCGGCTTCCATAATGGCGTCGCCGGCGAACGGCGGAGGAACGAAAATGACAGAGGCGTTCGCGCCGGTCTGCTTCACTGCATCGGCGACGGTGTTGAACACGGGCAAGCCGAGATGAGTCTGGCCGCCTTTGCCCGGCGTTACACCCCCCGCCACGGTGGTGCCATAATCGAGTGCCGCTTGCGCGTGGAAACTCGCTTCGCGTCCGGTGAAGCCTTGAAAAATTACGCGAGTATTTTGATCGACCAGAACGCTCATGCGGCCGCTCCTTTCGCGGCTCCGACTACTTTTTCGGCGGCGTCGTTCATGCCATCGGCGACCGTGAAATTGAACCCGGATGTCCTCAGGATCTCCTGTCCTTTCTCGACGTTCGTTCCTTCCATCCGAACCACGATAGGGACCTTGATATTTAGCTCGCGCGCAGCATTGACGACGCCCGTGGCCAGGACGTCGCAGCGCAAAATGCCGCCGAAGATGTTAATGAGCACGGCTTGGACGCCTTGGTCGGAGAGCAGAATGCGGAACGCATTCTTGATTTGTTCGGCATTGGCGCCGCCGCCGACGTCCAGAAAATTGGCGGGGCGGCCGCCGGCATACTTGACGATGTCCATGGTCGCCATCGCCAGACCGGCGCCATTGACCATACAAGCGATGTTTCCATCGAGCTTGATGTAGTTGAGGCTGAAGCGGGAGGCTTCTACTTCGAGGGGATCTTCCTCGTTCAGATCGCGCAGTTCAACCAAATCCTTGTGCCGGTAGAGCGCGTTGTCGTCCAACGTGATCTTCGCATCCAGAGCGTAGACCTTGCCGTCCTTGGTCAGGATGAACGGGTTGATTTCCGCCAGCGACGCGTCGCAAGCGTTGTAGGCGTTGGCGAGCGCCAGCATAGCGGAAACCGCGCCATTGACGCTTTGGGCGGGAATACCCATGCCGAAGGCAAGATTGCGGCCTTGATAAGGGGCAAGTCCGTAGCCAGGCTCGATGGGTTCTTTAAGAATGAGTTCGGGCGTCTTTGCGGCGACCTCTTCAATTTCCATGCCGCCTGCCGCAGATGCCATGAACACGGGCTTGCCGAGCCCGCGGTCCAGGACGATGCCGAGGTACAGCTCGCGCTCGATGGGCAGCGTTTCTTCTATGAGGAGGCGTTTCACGACGCGCCCTTCGGGTCCGGTCTGGTGGGTGACCAACGTCATGCCGAGAATTTTGCGCGCGATTTCGGCCGCCTCCGCCGCGTCCTTGGCAACCTTGACACCGCCGCCCTTGCCTCGTCCGCCGGCGTGGATTTGCGCCTTCACCACCACGCTGCCGCCAATGCGCTTGGCTGCCGCTTCGGCCTCATCGACTGTGAAGGCGACCTCACCGCGGGGCACAGGGACGTCGTACTTGGCCAGGATCGCCTTGGCCTGATACTCGTGTATTTTCATGGGGTCAAACGTTCTAGTGTAGCAAGGGCCGGAAAGAGAACGTAGCTTTGCGCCGACAGCTTTGTGCCGACAGCTTTGCGCCGACAGCTTTGCGCCGACAGCTTTGCGATGCCAGCTTTGCCGCACGCGCGATGACAGGCCAACATGGCAATCGCGCACCGATATGGGACCGCCGTACGATTGGTGTCTTAAGATTCGCCGCGCTAGAGTAGTTCTGGTCATGGCGAATCGAGTTTCCTATATTGAGTTCCTGATCGAGCAACTGTCGCTGCTGGGCGAGATTACGACCCGGCGCATGTTCGGTGGAAACGTGCTGTATTGCGATGGCATTGTTTTCGCGCTGGTCGCGAGCGACACGTTGTATCTCAAGGCCGATGATGCGAACCGGGCTGAATTCGAGGCCAATGGTCTGGGGGCGTTCCATCCTTTCGGGGACGAGAGTCTGGTGATGCAGTACTATCAAGCTCCGCCGGAAATATTTGAAGATCGGGAAGAACTGAGGCGCTGGGTCGGAGGCGCAGTTGCAGCGGCGCGGAGGGGGCTCGCAAAAAAGGCTGGAAGCGAGAAGAAGCGCGCCGCGCGAGCCGGCAAGACCAAGCAGGCGCCAACGATGCGGCGGAAATCCCGTGGCACAACACGGTGAGGCTAAGGCGCAGGCTGCTCAAAGAGCCGGGCGGTCAACCGGCCGCGGGTACGGAGCGAGGGCGCGCGCTCTGAAGCAGCCATGCAAGCCCGGCGATGGCAATTGCAGCGCAAACGGCCGATCCTTGCCAGGCGATCTGCGTGAGCGCGCGACGCGTCGAATGATCCGCCAGCGCGATCTGCCAGGAGTCGGGGAGCACGCGGGAACTGCCGGCGAGCGCAAGCAGAACCAATAAAAAGACGATCCGGACCGCGGCTTTGGCGGCAGCGGCTGAAAAGCGGCGGGCGAGCAGCGCGCAGGCGACCGCGACGGCGGCCGAAGCAGCCAAGCTAAACAGCAGGACCGCCGACAAAAACGGCCGGGAAGGAGTGACAAAACGGCCAGTGCGGTTTACCAGGTTGAGCGTCGCAAGAGCCGTGATCAGCATCAGCAGAGCGATGCCCCAGCCGTATCCAACGATGGCAACAATCCTGGCAAGCAGCGCGCCCGGGGAAACCGGTTCTGGAAGAGCGTTCCAGAATTCAGCTGCGGCAGGAGCCACGAAGAGCAGAGCCATCAGGGCGTAGGCCATTACGACCGTGGGTTGCAGGATCGTAACCCCTTTGTACCAGGGAACCAGTACGCCAAAAATCAGAACAACAACTAAGAGGATGAGAGCCTGACGCGCCATCGAGCCGCCGGGAACGCCGTTTTATCGCGCAGCTGATCTGGGCCGGGGAGCGCAGGACGCAGGCCCAGCCGTGCTGGCAGTTCCGTTAGAGCTAGTATAGCCCGCATCGCGAAATGGTACTCTAGTACAGGCTTCCGTTAGGGTATTTTGCCCCAAAACCGCTCATAATGCCTACCTCCGTGCACGCCGATAAGAAGTATATGTTCGACAGGCGAATTGAACCAAGGATGCTTTGCGCGGACATGGTAGACGTCCAGTGGAAGGATAAAACCGGCCGCATCCGAAAGGGCGTCGCGAACTTGGAAGACATTTCTCTGTGTGGCGCATGCCTACAGTTCGAACAGCCAGTTCCACTGCAAACCGACGTGCGGATTAGCTATCCCAAAGGTGAGCTTTTAGGAAAAGTGCGGTATTGCGTGTACCGCGAGATCGGCTATTTTCTGGGAATCGAGTTCGATCCCGGTTGCCGATGGTCGGCGCGCCATTTCAAACCGCAGCATCTGCTCGATCCGCGCCGCCTGGTGATCCGCAGCGTGAATCGCGCCAGCAAGTTCGCCAACTAGCGCCCTCACACCACCGGCAACATTCAGGCCTTGCGCGTCCCCTCTGCAGCATCGTCTGTACAGTCGAATGCTATTCTTGGACGAAATGCATCGCATGGGCACGACTCTGTGCGGTATTAGTCTGGAAAATCCGGTATTAGCTGCATCCGGAACATTCGGCTACGGCGTCGAGTTCATGGAGGTGGCGGATCTGAACGCGATCGGAGGCGTGGTGATGAAGGGGGTATCGCGCGAACCGATCCGCGGCAATCCCCCGCCCCGGCTCTATGAGACCGAAGGCGGCATGATCAATTCGGTGGGGCTGCAAAACGTCGGAGTATGCGAATTCGTGCGCGGGAAATTGCCGGCGCTGCGCGGGTTGAAGACTGCGATCTTCGCCAACGTGTTCGGATACGCGCCTCAGGATTACGCGGAGGTGATTCGCGTTCTCGAAGAGGCCGAAGGTATCGCGGGATACGAGCTGAACGTGTCCTGCCCGAACACGAAACATGGGGGAATTTATTTCTCGAGCGATCCGGGTCTGCTCAGCGAGCTGGTCGATTTGGTGCGGCCCGTCGCTCGCCGGCCGCTGATTGTAAAGCTATCGCCGAACGTCAGCCGGATCGAGCCGTTGGCGCAGGCGGCCGAACGGTCGGGCGCCGATGCCATTAGCCTGGTGAACACCTTCGTATCGCTCGCAATCGATGCCCACACGAGGCGGCCGCGGATTGGGGCTGGCTTTGGAGGGCTCTCCGGCCCGGCAATCAAACCGATCGCGCTGCGGATGGTTTATGAGGCTTCGAAAGCGGTACGCATCCCGGTGATCGGGTTGGGCGGCATTCGAAGCGGAGAGGACGCGGCCGAGTTCCTGATCGCCGGCGCATCCGCGGTGCAGGTAGGGACGGCGAATTTTTGGGACCCGGGCGCGCCCGCACGGGTGGCGCGGGAGTTGGACGAGTATTTAGAAAAAGAAAAACTGGAGCACGTTAAGGATCTGGTGGGGACTTTGAAAATATGAGACAGACATTTTCGACGGATGCGGCGCCCAAAGCGATCGGACCCTATTCGCAGGTGGTAGTGCATGGCGGGATCGCGTATTTGAGCGGCCAGATCCCGCTCGATCCCGCGACGGGGCAGATCGTGGAAGGCGATATCGCAGCCCAAACTGAGCGCGTGCTCGAGAATCTGAAAGCTGTGCTGGAAGCGAGCGGAGCGTCGCTGAGTTCAGTGTTGAAGACGACTGTGTTTCTCCGCGACATGGCCGACTTTCCCAAGATGAATGAGGTCTACGGGCGATATTTTTCGTCGCAGCCGCCGGCGCGTTCTACGGTGCAAGCCGCGCGGCTGCCGCGCGACGTGAGCGTCGAGATCGACTGCATCGCGGCCGTATTGTGAGCTGCCCGGGCGGCACGGGCACTCAGTGCGCGGAGTACTGCGGCTGCGGCGGATTTAACTTGATGTCGATGGTCTTCTCGGGTTCGTTGACATCGAAGTTGTCGCCGAACGTCTGGTAGTCCTTGGCGATGATTTGCACCAGGATGGTGCCTTGCGGAATGGGCGGGATCTTCGCGATGCCGTCCTCGTTCGTGTGCAGTTCGAATTCGGTACGGATTTTCTTGCCAAACTTGACTTTCGAGCGGCCCTGAACGAATTTCACGACAACGCTGGCGTGGTCGACCGGCTTGCCGGATTCGCCTGTAACATGAACAGTGAGCGTCGTCATGTCGGCTGCGGCAAGCGGCAAAACGAAGGCCGAGAACAGCGCTAGTATCGTACGGCGCGTGGACTGCATAGACCCATCATAACCACAGCGCGGCCGGTGCTTGCGGCAAGCTACTGCCGCGAGCCGGTCTCACCTTTGCTTCCATAGGTTCGTGCGTCAGCGATCAGCTTAGCGACGCGGCCGGCGCGTCCTTCGGGTGTCCGGTAATAAAAGAGTCCAAGCAAATGGCTGCGGCGGCGGGACAGCGGCATACGCTTCCAACCCGCTTCGGCGCGTGCATCGCGAGCAAAGGCAGCGCGCAGGATAGGCGGCAGGTCGCGCTCGGCCTCCATAGTGGCGTAGAGGCGCTCGGTGATCTGTTCTGCCCGGCGTACCCGGGCTTGCGGGCTCTTCACGTCGCCAACCCATTTTTCGATCCAGGCGCGGGTGGATTGATTCATCTGCCGATACCAACGTCTCAAAGCCGGTTCCGCTGCCAGTGAGCGGGTGAGTTCCGCAGGCATGGCGATTTGGCGTTCCTCTTGGTCTGGCTCCAGGCGGAAGCTGGCCGTTTCCCCCAAGCTGGCGCGGCCGCCTTTCTGCATCCGCTTGTTCACCAGCAAATAATGGCCGCCGTGGCCGGTGGGAAATAACGTGGTGCTGAATGCGAAGCCATTGATACGGCCATTGACACGGATGTGCCCCCGCTTGCCCCACAGCTTAGCGGCGTCGAACGGGATGCGGGCGATAACCCAGTTCAGCGGCGCGCCGCCGCGTTCGAGCACGGCTTCAAACGACTTGGCGCCTGACTTGGGCATTTCTCTATGCGATGTCCGGCAGCAGAAATTGTTTGTTCAGACCAGCAGCGCGCGCGACGGCTTCGGCGGCGAGATAGCCGCTGCGGACGGCGCCTTCCATCGTGGCTGGCCATCCGGAGCGCGTCCAATCGCCGGCGAGGAAAAGATTCTTGAGCTTCGTTGCGCTGGCAGGCCGCAGCGCTTCCACGCCGGGCCGCCCGGAAAAGGTCGCGCGCACTTCCTTTACGACATGAGCTTTCTCCAGCTTTGCGTCGCGGACGCGCGGCAGAAATTCGCCCAATTCGCGGACGGCTAGCGCGATTACGTCGTTGCGGGACATATCCAGGAGCGATCGGGAGGCGCTTACCACCACTTGCAAATATCGCCCGCCCGACTTGTTGAACATCCATTGCACCGTCCGATCCAAGAGCGTAGCGTGGGGCAGTTGCGTAACGCTGCGATCAAACCAGAGATGAATGCCTGTAATGGGCGAATGTTCGAAGCTCTCGAGCGGCAGGTCAAGCTGGGGAAGTACCGACGAAAGGCGCTCGAACGGGAGCGCGGAAATATAGTAGTCGGCGGTGTGCTGCTCGCCTTGTGAAACGATGGCACGGATCGAGTCGTTCTCGATGATGACGCGTTCGACCGGTAGACGCAGATGCAGGCGCACGTTCCCAAGGCGTTTCCAGGCGTCGGGGCTGTACAGGTCGGCTAAGGGAACCGAAGGAACACCCATTTCATACGAGGTGGAGCGCGCCAGGAAGCCAAGCCAAAATACCTGGAAGCCATGGATGGCCGCCATTCGATCCAGGTCTTCGTTGATGGCGCTTACCAGCACCTGGCTCCAGAACCGCCGGATGGCGGTATCGGTCTGTCGCTTTTCGCGCAACCACTCCAGCATGGAAATCCGGTCCAGATCGCTCCGGCGGACGCGCTCACGGCGGATGGCCAGCAATGCGCGCGCGACCGCGATCTTGTCGCGCAAGTCCAAGAACTGCAGCTGCCGAAAACTGCCCGTGAAGTGGAGCGGCACCGGAAGGCGGCCGGCGCCGAGCAGCGATGTGCGTCCACCGGGCTCGATGAAGTAGAACTGTTTGTAAAATTTGATGCGGTCAGCGACACCCAGGCGGCGGTAGAAATCAATCAGGTTTACGCAGCATCGCAGGAGGACGTGCTGGCAATTGTCGATGACTTCGGTTTCGCCGCTGTCGCCGGGCAGCGCGTAGGAAGTAGCGCGTCCACCGAGGAAGGCGCGCGACTCGAACAGATCGACTTGGAAACCAGCTTCTGCGAGGGCGGCAGCCGATGCCAATCCGGCCAGACCTCCGCCGATCACGCTGACTGTGGGCATCAGAAGCCGGCAGCGGGAGCGAGTAGGTTAGGCCACCGGAATGCGGGCAGGATGGCCTCCGTCCCCGCCACTATTGATCAGCAGAACGGCGATCGCAAGCACCACCACGATGAAGATTACGTCGGATAAATCAAATTGCATCGGTCCTCATAAGTCTGCCCGATCCGTCCAGAAGTTGACAAGCTCTACGACCCCTAGTACCCGGGCCATAAACCAAGTGCTCGGGACGGCTGTACCGTCTCAAATTTGGCTTTGGTATTAAGGTAGCACAGCCGTCTTTCGATCGTAGCGGTTAAGGTGCGATCGCAAGAAACGCGCCGGCGGGCGATTTGACGCCGTTCACTGTCAACACCGTGCGCGGCGCAATTCCGCATTCCGGGCAAGGAGCCGACATCTTTGATCGTATACTTCGGGGTTGGCTGCGCGAAAGCACAAACCGAAGCAACAACAGTGCGGTCATCTATACGGCGGCGTGGCGCATGCCAGCGGCGTGCGCGACCACGTTTTCAATGAGACGGAGGCCGCAGTTGCCTTCGAGCGTCAGCATGGATTCGGGGTGGAACTGCACGCCTTCGACGGGTAGTTCGCGATGACGGACACCCATGATGACGCCGTCATCGGATTCTGCCGTAATTTCGAGGCAGGCGGGAAAGGTCTCGCGCCGCGCGAAGAGCGAATGGTAGCGGCCCACCTGAAAGCGCTCGGGCAGTCCTTCGAATGCTCCCATATTGCGATGCGTGACGATAGATGGCTTGCCGTGCATGGGATAATCCAGGACACCGAGTTCGCCGCCGAACGCTTCCACAATTCCCTGCAATCCCAGGCAGACGCCGAAAACCGGGATCCCCTCTTTGGCGGCGAACTTAACGACCTCAGGCACGCCGAAATCCTCCGGGCGTTTTGGGCCGGGAGAGATCAGAATCAGGTCCGGAGCAATTTTTTGTACCAGCTCATGAGGGATGCCGGCCCGGTAGGTCACCACCTCGGCGCCGGTCTGGCGGGCGTAGTTCGAGAGCGTGTGGATGAAGCAGTCGTCGTTGTCGATCAGGAGGAGCTTCACGCCGTGGCCTGACTTCGCCGCGGCGGCGGCGGGAGCCGTAACGCTGGACGCCGGCCGCAATGCGCGGAAGAAGCCGGTAGCTTTCATGCGTGTTTCCTGCTCTTCGAGCGCAGGGACGGAATCGTAGAGCAGCGTTGCGCCCGCGCCGTAGCGCGCGATGCCGTCGCGCAGGTGGACGGTCCGGATCAGGATCCCGGTGTTGATGTCGCCATTCAGCGAAAGCATGCCAACCGCCCCGCCGTACCAGCCGCGCGCGTCTTTTTCAAGGTCCTCGATGGCTTGCGCGGCGGCTTTCTTGGGAGCACCGATGATGGTGACGGCCCACATGTGGGTCAGAAAAGCGTCCAAGGAATCGAAGCCAGGCTGAAGAATTCCTTCGACATGGTCCACTGTGTGGAATACGCCTGCATAGGATTCAATTAAGCGGCGGCCGATCACTCGTACCGATCCGGGCACGGAGACACGGGATTTGTCGTTACGATCCACGTCCGTGCACATGGTCAGCTCGGATTCTTCCTTGGTCGAGTTGAGCAGTTCGCGGATGGCTTCGGCATCGCGCAGCGGCTCACCGGTGCGGCGCGCGGTGCCGGCAATGGGGCAGGTCTCGATGCGATTCCCTTCCACGCGCACAAACATCTCCGGCGACGCGCCGACGAGTTGCTCGTCGCCGAGTTGGAGAAAGAATTCATACGGGCTCGGGCTGGCGTGCTGGATACGCGCGAACAATTCCGACGGGCTGTCGGAAAAGTTGGCTTGAAACGTTTGGCGCAGCACCACTTCGTAATACTCACCCTGGCGCATGCCCTCGCGCACGGTTTCCACCTTGGCCATGTACTCTTCCGGCATGTGGTCGGAGTGGATTTCGTCAGGCGCCCGCTTGGGGGTTTTCCGAATCGCGGCGCCGGTGCGAGGCAAGCCAGCGGTGGTCATCGCATCGCGGGAGAAATCGTACCGGAAACGCTCGATCTGCTCCTTCTTGCGATCCATGTAGTAAATGTCGTCGCAGAGGAGCAGGTGCAGATCCTTGGTGCCCCGGCGCGGCAGTTTGAGCTGAATGGGATCGAATTGGAACAGCAGGTCGTAACCGAACGCTCCGACCAGTGCCAGGCGGGTATCGTTCGGGTTCGAGAACTCTTGGATCAGCGTGCGCAGAATGCTAAACGCGGAGGGCTGCTTGCTTCGTTCCTCCTCCGGGAAGAGCACAGGCAGCGGCTTGAGCCGTCCGTGCAGCGTGCCATCCGGGCGCGCGCTGAACTCATCCCAATGCGGTTGCTTCTCCAGCACAGGATGAAGCAGTTGATTGAAAGCCTGACCGCGTTTGTTCAAGGGCCGGAACTCGATTTCGCGGCCGGCCGCAACGATCTCGAGCGGCGGGCACACGGATGCGACATCCCAGCGCGAATAACGCTCCGGGTATTCATAACCGGATGAAAGGTAAATGCCGCGATAGCGATCCAGCTTGTGCAGCAGTTGGTTGAGGCCTTTTTTGTACGGAATGACAGAGGTGGTGCGTAGAACTGTGATTCCGCTGCGCGTGTTGTAAGTCAGTTTGGACAAAACGGGACCTTGCTGAGTTTTCAGCATAGCACCACCGCCGGGTGAGTACGGCTCCTCTGTCCGCCGTTGGGACGCCGGGCGCTTCTATATGTGCGCTGCTAACGTGTCGAAGGTCTAGGCGTCTAACAAACTGATGAAATCCGATCTTCCGCAAGGTACGCTCGACCTGCTGATTTTGAAAGTCGTTGCGCTCGGCCCGATGCATGGCTACGGCGTCGCGCAGCGCCTGCAGCAAGTCTCGCGGGACGTCGTGCAGGTTCAGCAAGGGTCGCTTTATCCGGCGCTGCATCGGTTGGAGAACCGCGGATTCCTGGTTGCGGATTGGAAAGCGACCGAAACCGGACGGGAGGCGAAGTTTTACCGGCTGACACGCAAAGGCCGGGCTCAGCTTGAGGCTGAGACCGCCAGTTGGAACCGCCTCAGCGAGGCGGTGGGCCTGATTCTCCGGCTGTCTGAGGGAGGAACCGAATGAGTTGGTGGCAGCGGATCTTTCATGCTCGCAGGCTTGAGGACGAGCTTGATAGGGAACTGGAGTATCACCTGGACCAGCATGCCGCCGATTTGATCGCGCGCGGGATGGGAGCGGAAGAAGCGCGCCGGAAAGCGAGGCTGGCGTTGGGCGGCCCGGAACAGGTGAAGGAGCAATGCCGCGATGCGCGCGGCGCGCGGTGGCTGGACGATCTGTGGCAGGACACGCGCCACACCTTCCGTACCATGCGGCAGCGGCCCGGATTCGCCACACTCGCAATCCTGACGCTGGCGCTCGGGACGGGCGCCACCAGCGTCATGTTCACACTGGTCAACAGCGTTTTATTGCGGCCGCTGGCCTACCCCGAGCCCGAGAATCTGGTCACGTTGCACATCCGCACCGACAAGATCGGAGAGACGTGGGGATTTTCCAACCCCGACTACCGCGATTTCCAGCGCGAGAGCCGGTCTCTGGCCAGCGTTGCGGCATGGACCTATGGAGGCGGTGTCGTGAGCAAGCCCGGCGAGGCCGAATACCTAAGTGGGCGGCAGATTTCGGCTGAGCTATTTTCGGTGTTGGGCATCGCGCCCGTGCAGGGCCGCGCGTTCCTGCCGGAAGAAGACCAGCCGGGCGCGGCTCCGGTGGCGATGATCAGCTACGCGCTGTGGCAGCGGCGGTTCGGCGGGCGTCCTTCAATTATCGGCACTCCGCTTGATTTCGACGGCAAGTCCAGCACGATCGTAGGCGTGACGCCCGAGGGCTTCTCGCTGGACGGCGACGCAGACGTGTTTTCGCCATTGGGGCAATTTAGGGAAGCGCGCATGCAAAATCGCGCAGCGCGATTCCTTCATGTCGTCGCCCGCCTCAGAACCGGGATAACGATGGCGGAGGCGCAATCGGAAGTTGCGGTCATAGCCAATCGCCTCGCCAAGAGCTATCCGGCATCGAACGCGAACCTGACGGTCACCGCCCGCCCGCTCAGTCAGGAGTTGACGGCGAACGTACAGCCAACCTTGTGGATGTTATTCGGCGCCGTCAGCGTGCTGCTGCTGATCGCCTGCGTCAACGTCGCCAGTTTGCTGTTGGCTCGCGCGGTTTCGCGTGAGCGAGAACTCGCGATGCGTGCGGCTCTGGGTGCAGGCAGGCGGAGGATGATCCAACAATGCCTGACGGAAAGCACGGTGCTGGCACTCTTTGGAGGATTAGCGGGCGTATTGCTGGCGTGGTTCGGGACGGCTCCATTCGTCGCCTTATGGCCTGGCGGGCTTCCCCGGTCGCAGGAGATCCACGTGGACTGGCGCGTCCTCTTGGTTGCGCTGGGGGCCTCGGTAGGTAGTGGTCTGCTGTTCGGGCTAGCGCCGGCTCTGCGGCAGCACAGCGACAACTTGGAACAGATTTTGCGCGCGGGAGCCCATCACTTGACCGGGCGTTCCAGGCGCTTACAAAGCGGCCTGGTGGCGTGCGAAATCGCACTGGCCATTGTGCTGTTAATTACCGCGGGCGTTTTGGCGCAGACGATGTTGGAACTCGCGTCACTCAATCCCGGTGTAGACGCCTCACACGTGCTGACCGCGCGTGTCGCGCTTTCGCCGGCGGTGCTCACAAATCCAGCTCAGATACGCGCTTCCTGGGACCAGTTCATCAATCGGGCGCGTAGCGTGCCTGGTGTCCGGTTCGTAGCGCTGGCGGATATCATTCCCATGCGCACCGGAGAAAATGTACTGTACTATTCGACGACTGCGGTCCCGCCGCCGCCCAACCAAGCGCCGTTGGCGCTGGCCTCTACGGTGACATCCGACTATTTGCGCGTCATGGGCATCCCACTGCTCGATGGCCGGTTCTTCACGGATGACGACCGCGCCGGGACAAAGCGGGTGATCGTCATCGACGAGAACCTTGCGCGCGACGCTTTTGGAGGGGTCAAAGCGGCCGGAAAAGAGCTCTGGAGCAGCGCCATGGGTCCTGATCCGCTGCTTATCGTTGGGGTAGTCGGCCATGTGCGGCATTGGGGACTGGCCGGCGACGATCACTCCCGCGTGCGCGACCAACTCTACTATCCATTCGCGCAGGTGCCGGACCAGTTACTTCATTTCTTCTCCTCGGTGATGTCCGTCGCCGTTTGGACGCAGAGCGAGCCTTTGAATCCGGTGGAAGCGATCCGGCGGGAAGAGCATCAAAACGCGACGCTATATGAAGTTCGAACGATGCAGCAACTGGTAAAGGGCTCGCTCGACCGCCAGCGGTTTCTGGTGCAACTGTTCGGAGGCTTTGCCGCACTGGCATTGCTGCTTGCGTGCATCGGGCTGTACGGCGTGCTTGCCTATCTGACTCGCGAACGGGTGCGGGAATTCGGGCTACGCATGGCGCTCGGCGCAACGGCAGGGGGAGTAGTTCGGCTGGTGTTGAGACAAACCTTCGCGATGATCGCGACCGGCGCCGTGGCGGGCGTATTGGGCGGTTTAGCCGTGTCGCGAGTACTGATGCGACTCGTGGAGGGGACGCGTCCAGCGGCGCCCGCCACGTTCATTGCGACGGTATCGGTCCTGACGATTGCGGCATTGGCCGCAAGTTTTCTGCCCGCGCATCGCGCCAGCCGGGTGGATCCGCTCAAGGCTCTCCGCGAAGAATGATCGGGCAGGCCGCCTCGCTCAGAATGACAGCGTCAGATCGACTTCCACCTGATTACGCTGCATGTGCGTGGTGGCATCGGAGAAGATCGGCGTGACCCAGCGGATATACCGCACTTCGGGAACAACGCGAATACCGAAAGGGTCGATGAATTGCGCGCCGAACCCGGCCGCGAAACCGCGCGAAGTTTTATGAGCTGGCTGGACCACATTATTGGTACAGCAGGTAATCGTGCCCGAGTTGTCCACTGCATAGCGCGAGCTTCGGATATTTTCTACATCGCGATAGGCGCCGCCGCCTTCCGCGAACCAGCGGGCTCCCGGGGTATGGCGGCCCTTCTGGTAATAGCGAATCATCACTGGGATATCGATAAGCCGGGTTCGAACGTCGTCGTGTGTGCTGGTAATCGTAGTGGTCGTCTGCTGCGCTCCGTTAATAAACGTGGTGAGATTAGTCGTAACGGTGGTGCCGGACGTATAGCCCATCCGCCGCAGATATCCGCCCACCGCGAGAGCGAAATGCTCGGTGATCGCAGCCTGCGCGGTTAGGCCGTAACCGATTCTGGAGGACGCCGCGGAAGTCGAGGTATCCGTTGTGACGCTGGTGGCGGCGTTTGGGGTAGCCGTGGTGCTGCTGCTGCCTCCGCTCAAAAGTTCCAAGCCCGTTACCGACAGCGTCGCACCGATACCAATGCGGCGGACATAAGTCTTACGATTGCGGTCGGCGCTGCTGGACGAAGAGGAGGAAGACGAGCTGCTTTGCGAGGACCCGCTGGTGCTTTGCGCGGACCCGCTCGTGCTTTGAGAAGACCCGCCCGTGGCTTGGGCGGCAGCGATAGCCGCGCTACAAACATAAACCGCCAAAAAACAGATTCTTGGTCGCATGTTCAGATGATGTAAGTAGACGGCTGCTCCCCGGTTGACGGTTCCAATTGTTGCAAAGGATTAAGGATAGCGCGAGCGCGCGGCCGATAGCAAAAAGAGCTAAGAGCCGCCGCTGTCCGGACTAACACGCGTTGAACTGCACGGATCGGGCGCGTTTGATAGAAGAGTTCTGCTTCAGTTCGGCCAAAACTGCTTCGGGGACCGGCTGATCCGTTTGCACGACAGCCACCGCCTCGGCGCCGGCCTGTTTGCGTCCCAGCGAGAAGGTCGCGATGTTGATCTTATTCTTGCCTAAAACATCACCGATGTAGCCGATAACGCCGGGCACGTCTTCGTTCTGAAGGAACGTGAGATTGCCTTCCAGCGGGGCTTCGCAGTGGATAGAATCCACCTGCACCAGCCTGGGCTGATCGAGCAGAACCGCACCCTCGACGATGGTTTGACCTGCGTCGGTCTCCAGTTCGAGCCGGATGGTGTCGGTATGGGCGGCGCGCTGATCGTGCCGCTCGGCCACGGCTAATCCGCGGTCGGCGGCGATCTGCATCGCGTTAATTGAATTTGCCTTTCGTGCCAGCGACCGCTGCAAGACACCGGCCAGCCCGGCGTTGCGCAACAGATGCGTATTCGCATCGGCGAGTTTTCCAAAATAAACCAGGCGCACGGTTTGGGGATTGCCGTTCGAAACGTAGGACGCGAAGTTTCCGAGCCGCTCAGCGAGTTGGCTGTAGGGGCCCAGAGTCCTATATTGTTCCGGCGTGAGGGCCGGCAGATTGACCGCGTTGACAGCGATGCCGTGCTGCAGATAATCGACAATCTGCTGGGCCAACCGTACGCCGACCGTTTCCTGAGCTTCTTCGGTGGAACCGCCGATGTGTGGCGTCCCGATCAAGGTTTCGGTTTTTAGCAGGGGATCATCCGCAGCGGGCGGCTCCTGCTCGAATACGTCCAGCGCGGCTCCCGCCACTTTGCCGGACTCCAGCGCTTCGCGCAGAGCAGGCTCATCGATCAACTCGCCCCGCGCGCAGTTGATAATGCGCACGCCTTTCTTCATCTTCGCGAAAGCCTCGCGTGACAGCATGCGATGCGATTCGGGCGTCAATGCGGTGTGCAGCGTGATGTAGTCGCTTTCGGCATAGAGCGTAGGCAGGTCCACCAGTTCGACCCCGACGCTCGTGGCGGTTTGCGAATTGACGTAAGGATCGTTGGCTACGATGCGCATCTCGAACGCGGCGGCGCGCTTCACCACCTCGCGTCCCACGCTACCCAAGCCGACGATGCCGAGCGTTTTGCCGCGCAGTTCGGTCCCCATGAACTTCCGTTTTTCCCACTTGCCCGCCTTGGTGGAAGCGCTCGCGGCGGGAATGGAGCGGGCCAAAGACAACGCGAGCGCCATCGTGTGTTCTGCTACCGAGACGGCGTTGCCGCCGGGCGTGTTCATAACCAGCACCCCGGCCGACGTGGCGGCCGCGAGGTCGACGTTATCCACGCCCACACCGGCTCGCCCAATGACACGCAGCTTGGGGGCTTGCGCCAGCAGCTTTGCATCGACTGTCAAGCCGCTGCGCACAATCAGAGCATCGGCGTTGGAAAGATATTGCTCGTACTCCTTGGGAGTGGACGTGATTACTTCCCATCCCGGCTGCGCGCGGAGCAGGTTGAGTCCGCCCGCAGCCATCGGCTCGGCTATCAGGATTCGCATGGGTATAGGATCAAGCGCCTACGGTTTGTTTGGCCAAGGCGGCTTCGGCGTAATCATTCTGGACAGCGGCGACGCCGTTTCCGAACTTCACGGCGATGCCGTTAGCTGCCAGAATAATTTCCAGTTCGGCGATCACAGCGAACAGGTCGGCGAAATCGAAATAGCCAAGGTGCGCGATGCGGAAGATTTGTCCCTTCATCGAGCCTTGGCCGTTGGCGATGATCGAGCCGAAGCGGTTGCGGTATTCCTTCACGATTACGCCGGAATCCATGCCCTTCGGGGCTTTGATCGCGGTCACCGCCGAACAGGGCGACTCGGGAGCGAAAAGTTCCAGGCCCAAGGCTTCGGCGGCCGAGCGCGTTGCGGCAGCGAGTTGCTGCGCGTTGGCAACCAGCTTATCCATGCCGAGCGCCTTCACATATTTCAGCGCTTCGGCGAAGGCTAAAAGCAACGAGGTGGCCGGTGTCCAACTGGATTCGCCGCTGGCCGCGTTCTTCTTTTCCTTTTTCAGGTTGAAGTAGTAGCGCGGCAGCTTGGAGCTTTCAGCGAAAGCCCAAGCTTTGGGACTGATGGACATAAAGGCCAAGCCGGGCGGGATCATGAAGGCCTTTTGCGAGCCGCCGATCACAACGTCCAGGCCCCAACCGCCGATGTCGAGCGGCATGGTGCCCAGGCCGGTAATCGCGTCGACGACGAAAATCGCATCTGTTTTCTGAATTGCTTGACCCATGGCGCGAACGTCGTGAGCCGCGCCCGTGGATGTTTCCGACGCTTGTACGAATACGCCGCGCACGTTAGCGTTCGCCTTCAGAGTGTCGGCTACGCGCTGCGCGCTGACAGACTTCCCGTATTCTTCGGTCAGAACGATCGCGTCCAGACCGAACGCCTTGGCGATTTCGGCCCAGCGCTCTCCGAATTTACCCGCCGAGCAAACGATGACCTTGTCGCCCGGCGAGAACAGGTTGGATACAGAAGCTTCCATGGCGCCCGTACCGGACGCAACCAACGCGAGCACGTCATTGGAGGTGCCCATCACTTCCTTGAGGTCCGCCAGAACCGAGCGGTACACGTTGCGGAAGTCGTCGGTGCGGTGATGAATATCGGATCCCATCATGGCGTGCAACGCTTTGGGCAGCAGCGGAGTGGGACCTGGAGTCAGGAGACGTTGTTTCTTGATATACATGAGAGGAAACCCTTAGGATAGCAAACAGGCATGGCACTACTTGACCGCATTCAGAGCGACATGACGGCAGCGATGCGCGCCAAAGACGAAGCGCGGCTGGGTGCGATCCGGCTGATCAAGGCGGCGCTGAAGAAGCATGAGATCGACTCGATGAAGCCGCTCGACGAGAACACCGAGTTGCAGGTGTTGAACACGTTGATCAAGCAGCGCCGTGAATCGGCGGACATGTTTCGCAAGGGCGGACGGCCGGAGCTGGCGGAAAAAGAGGAAGCCGAACTGAAGCTGATCGAGTCGTACATGCCGGCCGCGCCGAGCGAGCAGGAAATCGAAGCCGCGATCGCAGCGGCGATGGCCGAGACTGGCGTAACGTCGCAGAAGCAGATGGGAGTGGTCATGAAGGCGGCGCAGGCCAAGCTGGCGGGCAAGCGCGTGGATGGGAAGGCGCTCAGCGAAAAAGTGCGCGCACGGCTGGCGTGAGATCAACGGACCGCGGCGTTACCGTCCGCCAGACACATCCAGGATGGCGCCAGTCACGTACGACGCCTCCTTCGAGAGCAGCCACAGGATCGCCGACGCGACTTCTTCCGGCTGCCCGCCGCGCTGCATGGGCACCTGGGCCTTCACTCGATCGACGCGATCCGGCTCGCCGCCCGCCGCGTGCAACTCCGTGTAGATGTGCCCTGGCCGCACGCAGTTCACCCGGATGCCCTCTTCGGCCACTTCACGCGCCAGGCCGAGCGTGAATACGTCCACTGCACCTTTCGTTGCAGCATAGTCCACGTATTCGCCGGGCGAACCGTATCGGGTTGCGGCCGATGAAACATTCACGATACTCCCGCCTGCTCCGCCGGCACGCGTGGACATCCGGCGCACCGCCTCGCGCGAACACAGCATCGTTCCGATGATGTTGGTGGCGAACATGCGCTGCAGGCGCGCGGCATCCATCTCGTCCAGCCGCGTTTGTTTCTCGAGCCGGGCGGCATTGTTCACCAAAGCGGTGGGGCGGCCCAGATCGCGTTCTACGGTTTGAAACAGACTTTGAATCTCCGATTCCACGCCGATATCGGCCTGCACGGCCACAGCGCGGCCGCCGCTTTTCTCAATATCCGACACGATGCTGACCGCACGATCGCGATTGGTCAAATAGTTTACGCAGACCGAATACCCACGCGAGGCAGCCAGGCGCGCGGTGGCTGCGCCGATTCCCCGCGCTCCGCCGGTAACAATCAACACCCCGGCGCTCATCTCAGCGCGATGCCGTCGTGGATTCTTTCAGCCTGTCCCAGATATGATCCTTGATCCAGTGCTCGTCCCACCACTCGACGGGGTTCACTTGCACACCGTCCACCTGCATCGAGAAGTGCAGGTGATCGCCGCCCGCCAGCCCCGTGGATCCGCTCTTACCCATAACCTGGCCGCGCTTAACCATGTCGCCCTCCTTCACGGCAATCTCGCTCAGGTGGCCGTAAATCGACTGCAGCGTGTAGCCGTGGTCCACCACGATGCAATTGCCGTAGATGCCCAGCGGCGCGGCCCAAACTACTTTGCCGTCGTTTGCCGCTACCACGGGCGTGTGCGCCGTCACGGCGAGATCAAAACCGAGATGCACCTGCTGATCGATCTTTTTTCCGTTGTAGATATAACTGCGCACGTCCGCGAATGCGGATTCCACCTGCGAGTTCGCGAGTTGCAGGAACGGCTGTGTCCACAGGAATTTGGGTTCGCTTTTCATCCGCAGATCGCTTAACGTGCGATTGTTCTCGATTCGCATTTGGCCGTTGATTTTCAGAAACCGGCTGACTAAGTCGCCTTTGCCCTGAGGATCGATCTGGTTGACCACTTTATCGAGGAATTTATCGTCGATCGCCAGGTCGCGGGCGCGAAACTTTTTGGGAAAAACCTTGTACGAGATGCGGGCGGTCGCCTCGGCACCGGCGGGATTGGTTGCGAACACCACCGGCGCGGTGTCCACCGGGGTGTCCCAGGGATAGGCAAACAGCGCGAGCTGCTGGCCCGATCCGCCGGGAGCGGGAAAACTGTCATAACTGGTTCCGCGCACGCGCACACCGGCCTCGGTCCAGTAACCGGATGGCGTGAGCAAAACCATTTCTGTTCCGCCTTGGTTTATATAATGCTGGAACCCGTCGGCGGTTACCGCGGGGGGCCGGAGGATCACGTTGACATCGGCAGATATCGCGTCGGTTGAACCGCGCAAATCGTTCGACTGCGCCTCGACAATCAGGCGCGCCTTGCCTTCTTGTAAATTGGGCGCCTTCTTTTTGCCGACCGAAAAAGCGATGTCGATGGGTTGCTCGGCCTTGCGCCAGAACGAAAATCGCGTGGGTGGATTGCTTGTCTCCAGCACCGTCGCCGAAGTGCCGTTCTGCTCCAATCGGGCGACTACGTGGCGGACTCCGTGTGGATTGGCGATCCGAACGGCGACGGGTGTGTCCTGGCTAATGGCCATAGGCGGATGGGGAAACGTCAGGGTGGAGTGTGAGGAGGTGGCCAGCAAACCTCCAGCCGGGATCGCGATGAGAACCAGCACGATCAGCAGAGCGATTGCAATATTGCCCATGACTGTTCGGATCATAACAAGGATCGCGCGATCGAGCTAACATTGAATCGTGCTGCTCCGGCTGTTTTTGGTCGCTGGTTTGGCGCTTTCCTTGCAGGCGGAAGACCATTGGGTCGCTGTGAAATCGGGCCCTTTTGAGGTCTTCACCACCGGCAGCGAACGCGCGGCGCGGGAGAAATTGATGTACCTGGAGCAGTTCCGTGAGACGCTGCGCGTACTCACAGGCAAGCAGGATTTGAGATCGGTCTGGCCCATACGGGTCGTGGTGTTCAAAAATGCAAGCCAAATCCCGGCTGTGGGCGCGCATTTCGCTCTAGGCCGGGACGGGCGCATGGAGCCCGTAGTGGAGGCGGGTGCCTTCTCGCGCGACGCTCTGAAAGCGCTTGCGCGTGTTTTGCTGCGTGACAATTCCGCAGGTCTGCCGGAAGCGATTGAAGACGGACTGGGCGAACTGCTCTCCACCCTGGACGTAAACGCAACGCGCGTAACGCTGGGAGCGCCGGTGCCGGCGGCGGAGCGATCGCATAGCTGGGCGTTGCTGCAATTGGTCAGCACCAACCCGCAATACGCCGGCCGCAGCCACGTGATGATTTCGAATCTCGAACAGAGCGGCGATTTCGAGGCGGCCTGCCGCAATGCGTTCGAAAAAAGCGCGGCGCAAATAAACCAGGAAGCAGATGCGTATCTGAAAGCGGGCACGTTCGCCACGGCTCCGGTATCGGGACGCGCGCTGAGCATGACGCGGGATCTGAAGCTAGATCAGCTCGATCGGGACGACGGCCCCTTCGTCGCAGCGGATGCACTGCTGGCTGCGGGCTCTCCTGCGGCTGAATCGGCGTATTTGGCGCTTCACGGCCCGCGATCGGCCGAGGGGCTCGGGCTCCTGTCGCTCAAAGCTCAGAAGAAAAACGAGGCGCAGCGATTGCTCCAGAGCGCCGTGGATGGCGGAAGCGATAGCGCACGAGCTTGGCTTGAGGCGGGTCGCCTCCAGCCCGACGAATCCAAAGCGCGAGCCGAGTTTCAGAAAGCCGCGGCCCTGAATTCTCAGTGGGGCGAACCGTATTTCCAGATGGCCGAGCTGGACAAGGCCGATCCCGAACGGCGTGCGGCCGATCTGAAGAAAGCTGCCGGGCTGGATCCGCACAATATCGATTATTGGGAAGCGCTAGCCCGCGCCGAGACGGCGGCGAAGAATTTCGCCGAGGCGCAGAAGGCCTGGGCGGGAGCCGAGCGAGCCGCGGCAAACGACGAAGAACGGGCGCGCATCCATCAGGTCCGGCTCCAACTGGACCGGGAGCAGGCTGAGTTTGAAGCTTCCGAGCGCAAGCGCATCGCCGAGGAGAAGGAACAGGATATCGAACGCGTGAAAGCTCAAAGCGAGGTGGCTATTCATGCCGCCGAAGAACAAGCCAGAAAGCAAATGAATGCCGACGGTGCGGCACCGCCCAAAGACGCGGTATGGATGGATGAGCTAAAAGGCAATGCGTCGGTGGACGGCACGTTTGTTCGCCTGGACTGCCTCAACAAGCAGGCCCGTATGGTCATCAAAACATCCGATGGCAAGATAGTTCAACTTCTCATTCGCGATCCGAACCAGATTGCCGTTTCGGGCGGCGGCGAGAAAACCATGGGATGCGGCACGCAACCCGGCTCGCCGCGAGTGCACGTTGAATACGAAGGCAAGCCTGACGCCAAACTCAGGACGACGGGCGACGTGACTACAATCGAATTCCGTTGAGGGCGGCGCTCAAGAAGTTCTATTTCCGAATTTTCGGCAAGGATCCGGAAGCGATCGTGGTATCGTTCGCCACCGGTGAGCGAGAGCTGGCCGAGCGCATGTTCGCCGAAATCCAGCGGCTCGAGCCAGCGCGCAAACATTATCTGATTACGCCGGAGGAATTCGGCGGGGCGACCCTGTGGCGGATCTATCTAGCCCTGCGAAAACGCTTTCGACGGCATCGAATCGGGCTGGCGCCGGTGCTCATTGGCGATCCACGTTGCCGGACGCTCCGCCGCGCGGCGTTTCTGCTCGCGCCCCGGAAGATCCTGGCCTACAACCAGCGCCTGGAGCGGCATCATTTACGTCTGCAGACCGCAATCGCGTCGTTGCTATTTCTTCGCGGGGTACCGCTGGATCGGATTTTTCTACGCCCGGGCTGGCTGGCGCCGTGGAAACGCGAACGATCGATTTATCCATCGGAAGTTCGAGAAATCGAAGGCCGCGCGACAGCACCCCGGCGCCGCCGCATCGCCGTCTTAACACCGTACTTTCCGTATCCGCTCTCGCATGGCGGTGCGGTTCGCATATTCAATCTGATTCGCGAAATGGCCGGGGAGTTCGACGTATTTCTGTTCGCGTTTTTAGATCGAGAAACGGAGCAGGATTTTGAGCCGCTATTGGAGCACTGCGCGCGCTTGATTCTGGTGAGAAAGCCGCGCTACCGCGAACCACGTTGGTCGACGCTGGAGCCGCCGGAGGTACGCGAGTTTCGCTCGCCCGCCATGCGGGCCGCCATCGAGCGTGTCCGGGGCGAATACAATATTGAAGCTCTACAGGTTGAGTACACCATGCTCGCGCCCTACGCCGGCGACGTTTTGGTTGAGCACGACGTCACGTTCGATTTGTACGGCCAAATCGACAAGAGGAGCTGGGACTACCGGCGCTGGCAGCGCTTCGAAAACAAATGGGTGGCACGCTACCGCAAGGTCGTGGTAATGTCCGAGCGCGATAAAACGCTGCTCGATGCCGCGAATACCGTGGTCATCCCCAACGGTGTCGACCTGCACCGATTCACGCCTGAGATCGAGCGGCCGGGCAAGCGCCTGCTGTTCGTCGGTTCATTCCGGCATTTCCCGAACATCCTGGCGTACCGGTTCATGATCGAGCAACTGTGGCCCAAGCTTCGCCAGCGCAGGGGCGACATCACCTTGACCGTCGTGGCCGGGCCAGATCCGGAGATCTATTGGCGCGAGCACACCGGCTTTACCACGATTCCGCGAGGCGAAGGGATTCAACTGTTCGAGTTTGTCGCGGATGTTCGCCCGCTATACGTGGAATCGAACCTGGTGCTGGTCCCAACGCTGGTGTCGGCGGGCACGAACCTCAAGGTGCTGGAGGCAATGGCCATGGAGCGAGCGGTGGTCTCCAGCGCGTCCGGATGCGGGGGGTTGGGTCTCGAGCACATGCGGAACGTCTGGATTGCCGACAAGCCGGAGGAGTTCGTGCAAGCGATCGAGAATCTCCTTTCCGACCGCGATCTTCGCGCGCGCATCGCCGCCGCCGGCCGGGCGTACGTCGAGCAAAACTTTGACTGGAAAAAAATTGGAGAGCAGCAACGGGCGCTTCTGCGCGGCATTCTGCCTCCGCGCGCGCGTATCCGCGTTGCTGAGAAGTCCGATATACCTCAGATCACAGCAATTCAAGCAACCGCTAACGAAGCATCGCAGTGGCAAGCGAGCGATTACTTAACGTACGATTGCCAAGTGGCAATTCTGGACGGCCGGATCGCCGGTTTCGTTGTCTCGCGCACCCTGGCCGCCAAGGAACGAGAGATCCTCAATATTGCCGTACACCCGGACTTCCGCCGTCTCCACATCGCCACGGATCTGCTTCGATTTGAGATTTCGCGGAGTCCAGGCGCACATTTCCTGGAGGTACGGGAGTCGAACGTACCTGCTCGACGGCTCTATGAGGAATTGGGATTCCAGGAGGTCGGCTCGAGACCCGGCTATTACGACAACCCACCCGAAACAGCTATTGTCATGAGGATTTTTTCATGATAATGTCACAAGTGCGGGGGCCGTCGGTGACCACCGCAAGACGAATGCTACCGTTCCTTTACCCACCGAGCAAACTCAATCCTACCGACTCGGCGTGGCAAGCTCACAAAGGAGAGTCAACCCTGATGGAGAACACGCAAGAAGAATTGAAAGCGCACCTGATGCAGACGGATGAGGAGTTTCGACATCTGGCCGACCAGCATGCGCAGTTTCATAAGCAACTTGAGGCATTGGAAGCCAAGTCGCATCTGACTCCCGAAGAGGAAGTCGAAGAGCACCGGCTCAAGAAACTGAAACTTCGTATTAAAGACCAGATGAATGAGATCCTTGCCCGTCATCGGGCTCAGCACGTCGCCTGACGTCAGGCTGCGCAGTAAGGAAATCGATAAACCCGGCCTGGTTCGCCCAGCCGGGTTTCTTGCTTATAGCAGGCCATCAGGGTGCTTATCAAGTGCAGCGATGCAACCGTCTCAAGCAGGAGCGCGGCGATTTAATCTGCGGCTAGGAAACGGCGCGCGTACGCGATAAAGGCCGCCAGAAGACCGGCGCTCGCCAATGACAACAAAATTCCCTCCCGCGCTCCCGGAGTTCTATAGCGCATCACGATGGAATGTCTTCCGGCTACCGCCGGTACGGATATTGCGAATCCGTTTGCGAGCATCACCCGCGCGGGCTTGCCGTCCATAGTTGCGCTCCAGCCTGCATCGTAGGATTCCAATACAGTGACAAATCCGGAAACAGCGAGGTGCGCTTCAATTCGAATTTCGTCGCTGGACGTCCGAAAATAGTTCACCTGCGCCTCCGGTTGCGTTTGGCCGGCCGCGGCATGTGGCGCCGGAGCCTGCGATGGATCCGGGGGCCATTCGCCGCCGAACGGGCCGTCCGGATCCCCCCGGAAGAACGAGACACGCGGTGCGGGATTGCGAACGCGATACAGATTCTCATCCTCGGTCCGTGCGACACACTCCAGGTCATCTCGCGAGGCGGGCGTGACGACGAAACGTACACCTGCGGCCTTAAGCGCGCGGAGCGGGAAGGTCGAAGCGTCCACACGTTGCTCATTTAAGTCGCGCGGCAATCCCGCGCGTTCCAGCAGAGCGCGATAAGGATTCGCCAGGAGGATGGAATCGTAAATTCCGGCGTCATCGTAGTGTTCGCGATATGCCGGATCTGCGGCCGCGATTCGTGCATCGCCGAGCTGCTGATCCAAAACGGCAGCGAACTCCGGTGGGAAACTTTGCGGATCGGCCGGCCAGATGAACCGGCGGGCGAAGGTTCCGAGATCGAATGCGTGGGTAGTTAAGCACAATGCCAGGATTGGAATCACAATCCGGCGTCTTAAAGGCGTCGTCAAGAGCGCATCAACCCCGCAGGCCAGCCCCATGCATCCGCAGAAAGTGGAAAGATAAAGCAGCCGGGCCGGGCTACGGAAGAGGGTGGCGTGGACGACATGATGCAGGGGCTGCATCACGGGCATCGATAGCAGCAGCGCACCGATACCCAACCCGGCAAGATAGGCGAACTTCCCGTCAGGAAGGCGTCTCTTCCAGGCCAGGCGCAACGCGAGAAATAACAATGCAATCAGCGGCAGCAGCCCGACATACGAGACCGTATCCCAGAAATAGGCGACGTTCGGGTACCCGGTAAACAACCCGTCGTTTTCCCCACGCATGATTTCCGGCCAGCCTTCGCGGCCTGGCCAAATCAATGCCAGTAGGCGCCCGTACGGCATCGCGATGTCGTTGGCAGGCGGCGCCAACGGCAGAACGCGTGTGCTGCGCTCGATCAGCAGAAGCATGGGCCACCAGGCGAACAATGTCAGGCCCAAGCCCAAGGCGACAGACGCAATCGCCAACACTCTCCGGCGGCCTCGCCCGCGAATTAGCAAGTACAGAACGGCCGCGCCGATCGAATACGCGGGTAACTGCGGGTGCCCGGCCAGTGCAAAACACGCGCAGACGAGCGCGAGTGCAGTCAAATCCCGCGCCTGAAAACGGAGCCGCTCCGGCGACACAGCGCGATCCGCCAACCAAAGCAATACCGGCAGCGAAGGATACGCCTCCAGCAGCGGAAGTTCGCCGGACATGACACGAGAAGCAAAGAAACCGGCACAACTGAATGTCCAGGCGGCTGAGATCGCAGCGATCTCCGACAGACCCAGCCGGCGCGCATATAGGTAAGTAAAGATCGCGGCCAGAGCTGCCGCGATCGCAACGCCGGCCAGGTATTGCAGCTTCGGACTGAGAAGCAGCAGGAGAAGCCGCGACGGTATCCAGGGAAAGCTTTGGATATTCGCCCAGAACGGCGCCCCGAACAATTCTGGGGGATACCAGCCGGGGAGCGAATGCCCCGCTCCGAACAGGCCGTCACGCGCGAACGCGATGTGCCGGCCGTGGATCTGGTAAAAGTCGAATCCTTCCAGGCCTGGACCGAAGATAGCCGGCCGCATGTACACGGCCTCTGCGAGACCTACGGCCACCAGAAGACACAGCCAAGCTGAACCGCGGCGGAACACTTGCTACTTCTTGTTCCAGAATACCGTGCATTCGTCGAATTCCTCGCTTTTCAAGTATCTTTTCGATAAACCCAATTCTTTGATCCGCTCGTCATCGCAGTTCTCGATGGTGTCGTACGCGCCCGCTTTGACTCTCCGTTCGAGTTCCTGAGCCGGCAGGATATGCAGCGGCGCAGCCTCAGCCATGGGCATGCTCATCTTCTGAGCCGCTTGAAATTCCATGCCGTCCGGCGGCTCGCGGTGCGTTAGAAAAAAGAACTGCTCGCCGGCCCATATCGAACCGTTCGTCGGCGTCACGTCCGATACTTTGCGCGCTATGTTTTCCATTTTCGGCCAGTTCATCTCCTGGAGATCTTCGCGCACGGCGCGTGCGAGGCCGATCGTTAACAGAAACGAGACGGCGATTACCGGTACGGCGCGGCGCCCGGGACGATACAATCGCGCGGCAACCTCGGCCAGGCCCGCGACGGCGAGAATCGCGAGGAATGGCACCGTGAAAACGAAGTACCAGGAAAATGTCGGATGCGCGGCGCCAATCTCCAGCGCCATCGCGCCCGCCAGCCACGCGCACAGGTAAAACTCCAAACGGAGGGGGCGCGGCCAGTTCCTTCTACGCGCGATGAACAGCAAACCCGCCACCGCCAGAGCGCCGAGTAGCAGCGCAGGACCCGAATCGGCCCAGGAGGTCAGCACGCTGAGGTCGTGACTGCTAGCTCCCTCCCACTTCGCGCGGCGCCCGAATAACTGGTATTCCACGATGTTGAACAGAACTGCATGCGGCGACTGCAGAAATAGCCACAGCACCGGCGCGAACGGTACGACAGCCGCGGCCAGGAAGGCCACTGCCTTCGTCCAACGATTTCCCGCCCGGTTCGCGATCAGGGTCCAACCCAGCAGCACGGGAACAGCGGGAGCCGTCAACAGCGAAGAGGCAGCCGCGGCGCTGACGAGGAGACCGGCGGCCGCGCTAGACAGCGGCGAAACACGACCGGCGGCAATCACCGCGACGCGAAAGGATGCAACCACAAACAGCAGGCATAGCGCGTATGCCTGCGCGATCGTGCCGAAAAAGACGACGGTGTCGTTGAGTCCAACAAAGAGTGCCGCCAACAGAGCGCCCGCCAGGCGCCACTCACGAATCGGGAAACGCGCCAGCACATAATCGGCGGTCAACAGTATTGCCGCCGCAGTGAGAATGGAGGCGGCAATATGCGCCACCTTCCAGCTCTCGCCGAACAGTCCCATCCAGCCGGCATAAAAATAAGCATTCAACGGTGTCTGAGGGAAACAGAAGTCCAGGTACGGCCGCTTCCCGCCGATAATCAGCGCGGACGCGAGCAGATGAAATCCTTCATCCCAGGAAAAAGCCTGCTTTTGCGAGTAAAACAGCAGGCCGGCGAATAGCAGGGCCACAAGCCCCCACAGCCAGAGGAAGCCGGGGCCGCGCTCGCCTTTGTCCAGTTTCATCCGCGTCTATTTGCGGCTAAGAATTTCCCGACGCGCTCCACCGCGGTCATGAGCTTCTCGTACGAATTGGCGATGCTGAAGCGGATATAGCCTTCCCCGTAAGCTCCGAAAGCGGTTCCACTCAGGCACGCAACCCCGGCGTCCTGCAGCAGCGCACCCGCCAGTTCTTCGGAACCGAATCCGGTCCCCCTGATATTGGGGAACGCATAGAATGCCCCACCGGGAATGGCGCATCGAAAACCTGGCAATGAGTTAAGCCCAGCGCAAAAAGCGTCGCGCCGGCGGCGAAATTCACCCACCATCGCGCTCACCGCGTCCTGTGGCCCGGTCAAAGCGGCAATTCCGGCGCGTTGCGTGAAACTCGCCGTGCACGAATTCGAGTTGACCATCAACTTGTTCACGGCCTCGGCCAGCCATTGCGGCATGACACCGTAGCCCATGCGCCAGCCGGTCATTGCGTAGGTTTTCGAAAAGCCATCCAGCAAGATGGTTTTCTCGAGCATGCCGTCCAATGTTGTGATCGACACCGGGGCCTGTTCAAAGTAAATCCGTGAATAGATTTCGTCTGCCAGCACGATGAGATCGCGGTCGCGCACCATTTCTGCGATCGCGCGAATATCTTCCGCCGGAATCAAACCGCCCGTTGGATTATGAGGTGAGTTCAGGATCAGCAGCTTGGTCCGAGGCGAAAGACTGTCCTTTAGCCGGTTCAAGTCGAAGGAAAAGCCGCGCTCTTCAACCAGCGGAATCGGTACGGGTTTCGCACCCAGGAAGTTGATCATCGATTCGTAGATCGGGAACCCTGGATTCGGGTAGATGACCTCGTCGCCCGGTTCGACGAGTGCAAGCATTGGGAAAAAGATGATGGGCTTGCCGCCTGGGACTACGCAGACGTTTTCCGGCCCGACTCGGGTGCCGCGCGTTTGGCAAACGTGCGACGCAATCGCCTGCCGCAGCTCTGGCAACCCCTGCGGCGGGCCGTAATGTGTCCAGCCCTGGTCCAGAGCCTGTTTGGCCGCGTCAACGATATGTCTGGGTGTCGCGAAATCCGGCTCGCCGATTTCAAGATGAATGATGTCCCGGCCTTCGGCTTCGAGCGCGCGCGCTCGCACCAGGACATTAAAGGCGCCCTCGACGCCCAAGTGGTCCATCCGCGCGGCAAGTTTCATGAGCGCATCACGCGGCCTTGCGAAAGAACGCAACGCTATTGCGGAATTCTACGAAAGATACACGGTCGCCGATTTGGGCACGTTCGCCCTGGATGCGGCCGGTAAGGCGCCGGCCATTTTCCAACTGGACGATCGCCAACTGGTAGGGAACGTCGTTGACGTATGCCTCGGGCGGAGAATACACAACCGTTTCGGTGTAGACGGTTCCGGAGCCGGGATTCGTCATGCCGCCCCCAATATGCTCACAACGCTGGTGGCTCCCGATCCGCCGAGATTCTGTGCCAGGCCGACTTTATTGCGCGGGATCTGGCGCTCGCCCGCCTCGCCGCGGATCTGCAGCGCTACATCGCAAATCTGCCCCACGCCGGTGGCGCCCACAGGATGGCCTTTGGCCTTGAGCCCGCCGCTGGTGTTGACCGGGAGTTCGCCGTTGAGGCAGGTCTTGCCTGCCAGTGCGTACGGGCCGCCTTCACCCTTCTTGACGAAGCCGAGATCTTCGGTTGCTAGGATCTCCGCGATCGTGAAGCAATCGTGCACTTCCGCAAATTGGATATCTGACGGTCTGAGTCCGGCCATTTTGTAGGCCTTTTCAGCCGAGACTTTCACCGCACGCAGCGTGGTGATGTCTTCTTTTTCGTCCAGGGCGACGTTGTCGGAAGCCTGCGCGATTCCCAGCACGCGGACGGGCTTGCCGGTGAACTCCGAGGCGCGCTCCAGCGGGGCAATCAACACGGACGCGGCACCGTCGCTCACCAATGAGCAATCGTAAACCGTGAGTGGATCGGAAATCGGCTTTCCGGCCAGGGCCTGTTCCATGGTGATCACTTTGCGCATGTGCGCCAGCGGATTCTTGGCGCCATTTGCGTGGTTCTTCACCGCGACGGCGGCCATTTGGTCGCGGGTGGTGCCGTATTGGTACATGTGGCGGCGCGCGATCATGGCAAACAGGGCCGGAAAGGTCGCTCCCGCCCGTACTTCGCCGCACAGGTCGCCCGCGCCCGCCAGGATCTCCGTGACTTTCGGGGTCGGCTGCGAGGTCATTTTCTCGACACCGGTCACCAGCACGACATCGCAAAGGCCGGCCGAGACCGCTGAAACGGCGTGGAAGAAGGCGGCGCCGCTCGAAGCGCAGGCCGCTTCAAATCGCGTCGCCGGAATGCCGACGATTCCCATGCCGGCTGCAATATACGGTGCGAGATGATTCTGGCCAACGAAAGAGGGGCCGGCGAAATTGCCGAGAAAAAACGCCTCCACCTGCGATGTTTTGGCACGCGCGTCTTCGAGCGCCTTCTGGCCGGCTTCAACCGCCAGCGATCGCAGATCGCGGTCCGGGAAGGCTCCGAATGCGGTTTTGCCGATTCCGACTACGGCGACGGGTCTCATAACTTCAGCATAACGTGGCGAACGCGTGTGTGCGTTGATTGCACCCGTGCGTGCGTCAATCCAGAAAATGCGATCCTGGCCTGCAGAGAAGTATCGGTTGGGCGCGCTGAAGCGCGCGCCGCGATGGTACACTTTCACCGTGTCGGCTCCCGCGAGCAAGCAGGCCTATTCGCGTGAAGAAGTTTGCCGGCTGTTGGGCGTTTCCCCGCGGCAACTGCGCGCCTGGGAAAAGCAGAATCTGATCCCATCTACTGGAACCTACGGCTTCTCCGATATGCTTGCGCTGCGCACCTTGATCGGTCTGCGCGCCAGCAAGATACCAACGTCACAAATCCGCCGCGCGTTGCATGCGCTGCGGACCAAGCTCAAAGAAGTCCACAACCCGCTGGCTGAGGTGAGGATCTATTCGCAAGGCAGACGAATTCAGGTTCAGTTTGCCGGGCGCAAAATGGAGCCCATCTCCGGTCAGCTGCTGCTCGATTTCGACAAGGCTGAGATCAACAAGCTCATGTCATTTCCGAATCGCGCCGGCGAAAAACAGGCCGCACAGCTGCTGCAGGCGCGCCGCGAGGCCGAGCATTGGTTCGAAAAAGGCCTGGAACTCGAACAAACAGGCGCGCCGGTGGATGACATCATTAGCGCTTATTCGAAAGCTTCTGAGATCGATCCTGCTTCAGCCGGCGCGCTGGTAAACCTGGGAACTGTGTACTTCAACCAGCGCGACTGGCGAAAAGCCGAACTGTACTACCGCCGGGCGCTCGAAGCGGATCCCGAATATGCGCTGGCGCACTTCAACCTCGGCAACCTGTACGACGAACGCGGCGACCGTCCCAAGGCTTTGAATCATTATCTGGCTGCGATAAAGATTCATCCCAACTACGCCGACGCGCATTACAACCTGGCGCTGCTATACCAGTCCTCTGGCCAGCCGCTCAAAGCCGTGCACCACTGGAAGCTCTATCTCAAGCTGGACCCTGCAAGTTCTTGGGCGATCATCGCGCGTAGGGAACTGGCGAAGCTGAAAGAAGCGACGGTCCTGCAGAGCCCGCGTGCGGTCGACTAATCGGCCAGGGCCTGCTTGCAATAATTAAAACATTTCCTGACTTCGGTAATCGTATCCAGCCCCGGCTTGTCGTACTCGTATTCGATCATCGCGGGAATCGGGTACTTCTTGGTCTTGAGCAGCTGCAAGACGCCTTGAATATTCGTTTCGCCTTGCCCCCACGGCATGTTCGGACCGTGATTCTTTTTTCGGTCTTTGAGGTGCAACGTTATGATTTGGCTGTGATGTTCTTCCAGAAAGCTGAGTGGATTGAAATTGGCTGCCGTAAAATGTCCGATATCGAGATTGATGCCGATGTATTTGGAACGGCCTTCCAATGCACGCTTCCAATCGTCCGGCGTAGAAAATTCGTTCGGCCGCATGCTGTCGTGGTTGTGAAAACCGACATAAATCTTATACTGCTGCGCGTATTTATCGACCCGGGGAGAGATGTCGACGTTGGAAGAGGCCGTGATGCGGTTTGTACCAAGCGCCTTGGCGATCTCGAAGCCTTTCTCGATCTGCTGATCGGTGAAATCGTCTCGAAAACTAATGTTCACGGCGTAGATTTCGACGCCCGCATCTTCGAACTTCTTGCGAACGGCGCGGATCTCGTCCATGGGGGGATTGGATCGCCAGGCCTGCAATTGTTCACGGTTCGAAGGCTGGATTTTGTCGATCCACAACTCCGCGTAGCCCAAACCGATGTCTTTCATGCCGTCAATACAGGCGTCCATCGGCAGATCGCGGAAGCTATAAGTCTGCGCACCGATCATGACGCCGTCGATCTTGGACTCGATCCGGGCAAATCCTTTTGCCGCCGCTGCCAGGGGCGCGGCCGCGGTCCACTTCGCAAATTCTCTTCGCGTCATGTCGTCGATGGTATCAGTTGCGACGACGATAAAGATTCCGAGATGGCTTCTGCGATTTTCTTGCCGTGGAACCGCCCGTTCTCAATAAAGATCTCATTCGTGTGCATTCCGGCCACGATGACGCCGGCCAGGAAAATGCCCGGGCGGTCGCTTTCGAGCGTTACCGGATTCGTGCGCGGGCGTTGCGATTCGGGGTCCAGCCGGATCCCGAGCGATGCCAGAAAATCCAGGTCCGGCCGGTAGCCGGTCATCGCAAATACAAAATCATTCGGGAGCGTAAGCATGCCTTCCGGGGTATCGAGCACAACCGATTGCGGCGTTATTTCTAGGACTTTTGTATTGAAATAGGCGCGAATCTCGCGGCTCTTGATGCGATTCTCGATGTTGGGTTTGATCCAATACTTGACGCGATCGGAGATTCCGCTGCCGCGATGGACCAAGGTGACGCGCGCGCCGCTCCAGTGCAACTCCAGCGCTGCGATGGCGGCTGAATTCTTAGCCCCGACCACGAGAACATCGTGGTTGTAGTAAGGATGCGGCTCCTTGTAGTAATGAATCACCTTGTGCAGGTCTTCGCCGGGCACATTTAGTTTGTTCGGCAAGTCGTAGTAGCCGGTGGCGAGCACGATTTTTCGCGCGTGATACTCGGCTTTGTGGGTATTCACATGGAAATCGCCATCGCCGCCGTGTATCGCCAAAACGCGCTCGTACTGATTCACGTTGATCTGGTAGTATTCCGTGACGCGCCGATAATACTTGAGCGCTTCGGTGCGGCCGGGCTTCTCGTTCAGCGAAGTCATAGGCAATCCGCCGATTTCGAGCAGTTCCGGCGTGGTGAAGAACACCATGTGCGTCGGGTAGTTGTACAGCGAATTGACCAGGCAGCCCTTTTCGATGAGCAGTGTATTGACGCCGCGCTGCTTCAATTCGATGCCGCAGGCTAAACCGGTCGGACCGGCCCCGACTACAATGGCGTCGTAACTCTGCACGATCAGAGCATCCCCTCGACCGCGCTATAGACGGCATCCAGTGCACCCGGAAGCGCAGCTGGGTTCTTGCCGCCGGCCTCGGCCATATCGGGACGCCCGCCGCCCTTGCCTCCGACCGCTTGCGCTACGGCTCCCACTAGTTTCCCGGCGTGCACCTTGGCCGTGAGATCTTTCGTTACGCCCGAAACGATGGACACGTTGGAATCTTCCGCCGAGGCGAGTACGATCACTGTCGTCTTCCACTTGACACGCAGCGAGTCGACCATCGTCCTCAGTTGTTCGCGGTCCATGCCGGGGACCTGCGCCGCCAGCACCTTGACGCCCTTGATCTCCTTGGCCCCGCTCTCGATACCAGCAACCTGCGCGCGCGCGAGTTTCTCCTTCATCTGTTCGATCTGTTTCTCGAGCGTGCGTTTCTCTTCGGCGAGTTTTTCTTGCGCCTGTTGAGCGGTCCGCTGGTCGTCGCGGAGCTTTTGCAAAACCGAATCGCCCGTAATCGCTTCGATCCGGCGTACACCGGCTGAGATGGCCGATTCGTGCGTAATCAGGCACAGCCCGATGTCGCCGGTGCGACGAACGTGCGTTCCGCCGCACAGTTCCTTGCTGAATCCGGGAATGGACACGACTCGCACCCGGTCGCCGTACTTTTCACCGAACAGCGCCATCGCGCCGGTATTGATCGCCTGGTCGAGATCCATGACATCGGTATGGACGTCGATATTCTTCAGAATCTCTTCATTAATTAGCTTCTGAATCTCCGTGAGTTCTTCGGGATCGGTGTGCGCGTAGTGTGTGAAGTCGAAGCGCAAACGGTTCGGATCCACGACGCTGCCGGCCTGCTTGACGTGTGTTCCGAGCACGTGGCGGAGCGCCGCGTGGAGCAAGTGCGTCGCGGTGTGATTGCGCATCGTCGACGCGCGCAGATGCGAATCCACACGCGCGAACAGTTCGTCGCCTTCGCGGACCGGAGCCAGCGCTTCAATCTTGTGCACGGTTGCCCCTGGGGCGGGTTTGTACGTATCGAGCACGGTGGCGACGCGGTCGCCGGTAGATGGTGAAACCAGAACGCCGGTATCGCCGACTTGGCCGCCGGCCTCGGCGTAGAACGGTGTGCGATCGAGAATCAGTTCGCTCTTTCCCTCCTGCTGGATCACACGCACAACCCGCACCGGGGCTTCCAACGTCTCCCGGCCAATAAACTCCGTCTGCGGCAAATCGCGATATACCGGCGCGATCTGAGTCTTGTCCCCGCCTTTCCAACTTGCGCGCGCGCGGGTGCGCTGCTTCTCCATCTCGGCTTCGAAGCCCTGATGGTCGATCGAGAGGCCGCGCTCGCGGGCCATTTCGTCCTGCTCGTCCAACGCCAGACCGTAGGTGTCGTAGAGCTTGAAAGCCGCCGGACCTGGAATCACACCGTTAGCCGCGCTCCTGGCCTCTTCCAGGAACACCTTCTCAGCCACCTGAAACGTTGTCGCGTAGCGATGCTCTTCGTCTTTGACGACGCGCGCAACGCGCTGGATGCTCTCCATGAGCTCGGGATAACCGGGGTTCATCAACTCAGCCACAAACCCGGCGAGCTGGTATAAGTACGGTTCCTGGCGGCCAATCATGCGCGCGTTGCGAATGGCGCGCCGCATGATCTTTCGCAGCACGTACCCGCGGCCTTCGTTCGACGGCACCACGCCGTCATGGATGAGAAACGCCGTCGCGCGGCTATGATCCGCATTGATGCGCAGCGCGACGTCGGTGCGCTCGTTCTCGCCATAAGTAACGCCAAACAGATCCGCAGCATGATCGATAATTGGCCGCAGAAGATCGGTATCGTAGTTCGACAACACGCCCTGCATCACGCAGGCCAGCCGCTCCAGGCCCATTCCGGTATCGATCGAGGGGCGCGGCAGCGGCGTCATTTTACCGTCGGCTGCGCGGTCAAACTGCATGAACACAAGGTTCCAGAGCTCAACAAACCGGCCGCCGCCGTCCATGGGAAACTGTTCGTGCTCGCGTCCCGGCTCAGCGGCTTGCGGGCCGAAGTCGTAGTGTATTTCCGAGCAGGGCCCGCATGGGCCGGTGTCGCCCATCTGCCAGAAATTGTCGGCTTCGTTCAGCCTGAAAATGCGGTTCTTTTGAACCCCAGCTACTTGCTGCCAGAGGCGCTCGGCATCGTCGTCTTCGCGAAATACGGTGACGTAGAGCTTGTCCTTGGGGATGCCGAAGTCCTTGGTCAAAAGCTCCCAAGCAAACGCAATCGCTTCCTTCTTGAAATAGTCGCCGAAAGAAAAGTTGCCCAACATCTCGAAAAAAGTATGATGGCGGCGGGTGTAGCCGACGTTATCGAGATCGTTGTGTTTGCCGCCCGCCCGCACGCACTTCTGCGAGGACGTCGCGCGCGTGTAATCCCGCTTTTCCAGACCGGTGAACACGTCTTTGAATTGGTTCATGCCCGCGTTGGCGAACAGCAGCGTCGGATCATTGGCAGGCACCAGTGACGAGCTGCGGACAATGCGATGGCTGTTCGCCGCGAAGTAATCGAGAAACTTCTGGCGGATATCGTTACCTGTCATGTATCTCTATTGTGACAGGACCTCGAGGCAGACATGTCGGCCGCGCTCAAGCTGGCTTGCACACGCGCTGCTCTTCAGAAGGCTTGATTCCGGGCGTGACAACCGCTATTTCCGATAGGAATTTTTGCGCAATCCGCGTCATTTCGAATCGTTCGACATCGCGCGCACCCGCTGCGCCCAAACTCGAGCGTAGCCGCTCATCGCGGTAGAGAGCGATTAGGCCGTCCGCCAGCGCCTTTGGATCGTCGGGCTCAACCAAAATGCCGCTGCGAACCACTTCCGGGACCGCAGCCGCGCGCGACGCGACGATGGCTTTGCCCGCCGCCATCGCTTCCAGGAAAACGATGCCAAACCCTTCCTGCACGCTGGGCAGGCAGAATACATCCGCGCGGTTGTACTCGGTGGCCAATGCGCTGACCGGAAGATCGCCAAGCCAGCGCACGATGGCTCCAACACCCAACTCTATGCAAAGCCGATGCAGCCGCTGGCGTTCTGGCCCGTCTCCCACGATGCGGACTTCGAGCCCTGGAATTGCGCCACGCAGCCGCGCAGCGGCACGCAAGAGAATATCGAGGCGTTTCCGTGGATAAAAGCGGCACACCGACAAAACGGTAAACTTCTCCGGGTCAGGCGCGAAAGGATTGGCGTGGAATAAGCTGCGCCAGAACGGCAGATCGATGAGCTCCGGGACCATTACCGCGTTCCTGACGCCATAGAGCTCCTCCAGGCGGTCGGCGCAGTAGCGGCTGATGGTAATGACCAGATCGGCACGTTGCGCATGCTGCGCCTCCAGCCGAGCTTGAAAAGCAACGCTGGCGCGGGTCGTGCCGGCTTCGAAACGCACCGCATCGCCCAGCACGCCCTTTATGCAGGCGACGTGCGGGGGCGAGTTGCGCCTTCCTGCGATCGCGTATCCGTCGGCATCGATCCCGATGGTCGCGTCCGTCCGGAAGCTGCGCCATCGCAACGCCTCATTGAACGCGAGGCGACGAGCAGTGAAGGGTCTCAGGCGAATGCGCGGCGTGATGATCTCGACGGCCACGCCCAGTTCCTGAATGCCCCGAACCAGCGTTGTTGTACCTACATAACACCCGCTTCCGCTGCGCACGTTCAGAGGAACGGCGGTTATGAAGGTCAGTTGTTTCATCCGGTGCTTAAGGGCGGCGATCTGGCTTAGTTCACCGTTGGCGTCCCGAGCTGTTTAGCCGAACGATTTACCGTTCTCGGGTTGGCACACAAAGCAGGGGAGACGGCAAGAACCCTGCACCCAACCAGATCGCCGCGCATGTGCGTTTGTTGACGCCTACGCTTCCCTGTCGCCGTCCTCCTTCGGGCCGCGATTCGGACAGGCGTAACAGCAAAACCCATCCTCGGCAAGTTACCTGGTTAAAGCACATGCATCCGCTTTTTGGGATGCAATCGTGCTGCCATGGGGCCGTCGAGGCCCGGATCGGCAAACATGTTCATGTAACATCGTTATCGCAGCACGGAGCTACAAACGATCACTGCCGAATGGTTCGCTCTTTTGGGTGCGCGCACGTAAAAACGACGGCAAAGTAATTCTCTTCCGCCAGACGATCTTCAAAACTGTCGGGACATGCCCCGCCGGTTTTCAGGCCGATCGCGTTACGCCGGCCGATTTGCGACGCTGGCTGCCGGGCCGGGAGTATCAATACACGTTGAACGGCGCGTGCGGGAGCCGATCGGCCACGCCACGCGCCCGCTACTTGTGTTAGGTCAGCAGTTGAGCTAGTCGCCGGATCTCACGCACGGTATCCGCGCCGATCTGGCGCACCAGCTCGCCTGCGGGCGGAACGCCTGAAATCAAATCCAGCGACTCGCCCGCCCAGATCACGGCGCTATCGTAGTCGCCGTTTCGCTGAGCCTCGCGATATGCCTCCGCTATCGACGGATTGTTCCGCGCCTCGGCAGCGCGGCCGTTCCAGGTCTCCTCGAAACGGTTCTTCAGAGCCCTTCCATTGAACTGCGCGGGCCAGTCTATGCCGGCTACTTCGTCAAAGAGCCGCGTTCTAATCGTATCGCCCGACTTGGAGCGCAACAGGCGCTCCTTCGCGGCCGGACGGAGCAGAGACTCCTGCGTCGCGCAAAAGCGCGTGCCAATAACGGCGCCCGCGGCTCCTAAGGCGAGCGCCGCGGCAACACCGCGTCCGTCGGCGATGCCACCAGCGCCTATGACGGGTGTGGGGTTGACCGCATCGATCACAGCCGGGACCAGCGGCAGCGTCGAGCGGGTCGTGGTGCCGTGGCCCCCTGCTTCGGTACCCTGCGCGACGATCAGATCCGCGCCTGCTTTCTTCGCTTCAATGGCCGACGCTACGTCTTGAATCTGGCAGATCAGCACGCACCCGGCTGCTTTGATCTGTTTGGAGAATTTGAGGGGATCGCCGAACGAAAGGAAAAACGCATCCGGGCGATAGCTAAGTGCGACCCGCAGCGCTTCCTCCGTCGCCCGCCATGTAATCAGGCCAACACCCCACTTACGCTGGGTTTTCGCCTTTACTAAATCCAGTTCTTTCTTGAGAGCGTTCACATTTCCATACGCGCCCCCCACTAGACCGAGAGCGCCGGAATTAGAGACCGCCGCGGCCAACTCGCCACCCGCTGCGCCACCCATGGGCGCCAGCAAGATCGGATATTGCAGCTGGAACAGATCCGTAAGCGCCGTGCGAATCGCTGCCGAGATAGGGTCAGCTCCTTGTGGCGCGGAGCTTCCTGGCCGCTGCGCGAATGCCATGCCGGATGCGCCCAGGACGCCTGCCGCCGCTGCGCTTTTCACGAACCGGCGCCGGCCCGCGGAGGTCTTGTTGTTCGGCATATGGTCCTATCCTAGTTCAGGCGCGATTCGCCCGTTCCAAGCCGGGCGTGCACAGATCGCGAGAGAAGTAACGCGCGACAAAGCCGCGGCAAGTGGGTTTAACCGTGTACGCTGAGATGGTGACCCGCGTTCAGCTGATTGTCGGGGTTCTTATAGTCTCTCCGCTTTGCGCTCAAAACTGGAGCATGTACTTGAAAGACTTGACGCACTCCAGTTTTAATAGCTCAGAAACGCAACTCAATCGAACGAATATTTCGAGCTTACAGCCCGCCTGGAGTTTCTCGCTTGCATCCCGACTCGCTTCCGCCGCGACCCTCTCCAATGGGGTGCTGTTTTTCGGCGACTGGGACGGCAATTTCCACGCCTTGAGCGCCGCCGACGGCACTGAGCTTTGGAGCACGTTCGTCGGTATGGCGCCCAGTCCAGACAATTCAACTTGCCAGCAAGGAATCGGAGTTACCTCGCAACCCGCCGTCGTTGGATCTACGGTGTACGTGGGAGGCGGCGATTCCGCCGTATATGCGTTGGACCGGAATAATGGCGCGACGCTGTGGCGAACACCGCTGGCCGACCCGTCCACTGGCGCATATATGTGGGCATCCATCGTCCCGTATCAGAGCCAAATCTATGCCGGCATCGCCTCTTTGGGCGATTGCCCGCTGGTGCGAGGGCTCATCGCCAAAATCGACACGGCGAATCCGCAACAGCCCCTCATCGAGTACCTGGTTCCACCTGATTCGTTGGGAGGCGGCATGTGGTCCACGCCCGCGATTAACGCTCAGTCCAACACAATTTTTTTGAATACCGGCAACGCCGACATAACGGATCTCTCGACGGCCAATTTAAGCGAATCCATGGTTTCGATGGACGCCGCCACCCTGCAATTGAAATCATATTTCCGTCTGCCCAGCGGTGAATCGGACCAGGATCTTGACTGGGGCTCGTCGCCAACCCTTTTCACAGGTCCGAATGGAACCGCTATGGTCGCGGCTAGCGGCAAAGATGGCGTGCTGTACGCGTTGCGACAAAGCGACATGACTCTCGTGTGGAAGCTGCAGTTGGCCGTCGGGTGCATCGACCCGGAGGGCGGTTGCGGATCATTGTCAACTCCGGCCTTCGACGGCTCGACACTGTTCGCCGGTGCGGGCGTTCGCGATCCGAATGGGTTCGCGCTCGGTAGCGTTTACGCAATCAGCCCCTCTGGAAACATAAAGTGGCGGCGCGATACGGCCGGCACGGTGATCGCACCCGTTACCGTCGCCAATGGGCTCCTTTTCGTCCCCACCACCACGGAACTCGAGGTCTACGACATCGCGACTGGTCAGTTTCTCTGGAGTGACGGCAATCGCGGCCTCCTTTACAGCCAACCCGTAGTGGAAGATGGAACCGTTTATTGCACTTACTTCACAGGATCGGTGGTCGCGTGGCGGCTGCCGGCTACTACGGATATTCTGTACAGTTACTCCGCAGCGACAGGTTGGCCGAGCCTCGCCCCCGGAGCGATCGCGTCCGCCTATGGCCCAGACCTTACCGCCGTCACGATACAAGACAGCTCCGGCGCGCAATTTCAGACAGACATACTGGGCGCCACATCGGGCCAGATCAACTTCGTCGTGCCGGATGCCGCGAGTCCCGGCCAGGCGACCGTAACAGCTACCACCAGTACCGGCGATCTGATTTCCGGCGTCATTCAGATCAGTCAAACCTCTCCGGGACTGTTTTCCGCGAATGCGGATGGAAATGGTGTCGCCGCGGCGCAGGTACTCACGGTACATGCGGACGGCACGCAAAGTTTTGGGCCAGTTTTTCAGTGTGGTTCCGATCCAGGCAGTTGCGTCGCCTCGCCGATCGACATGGGATCCGATACCGATCGAGTGTTCCTAATCCTTTATGGCACCGGGATCAAAGATGCCTCGGACCTGGAGAACGTAACATGCGCGATGGGCGACGATCAGGTTCTCGCGCTGTACGCCGGGCCTCAAGGCGACTTTGAAGGACTGGATCAGGTTAATGTCGAGATCCCTCGCGATCTGGCCGGCAAGGGCGAAGTCAATATCACGTTGTCCGTAGACGGGCAGTTGTCGAACACCGTAACCATTAACGTCACGTGAGTCGGATTCGCATGGCACCGGCGCGTCTGCGCCGTGGTATCACTTCGATTTGGTCCCGCTGCGCGCGTCCGTTATTCTGACGTTATGGTTTCGTTCGCCTGCAATATCTGCGGCCGCTTCAACCAGGTCGAAAACTTCCGAACGGAACCGGCCAGCTGCGCGTGTGGCTCGAACGTCCGATTGCGCGCCCTTATTCATCTGCTTTCGCTCGAGCTGTTCGGCGAAAGCCTGCCTTTGGTCAAATTTCCCCGCCTCAAGTCGATTCGCGGACTGGGCATGAGCGATCAGCAAAGCTACGCCGCGGTGCTGGCCGAGAAATTCGACTACACCAACACGTTCTACGATCGCGAGCCGCGCATGGATTTTACAACGGCGCATCCGCAGCTCTACGGCGTCTACGATTTCGTGTTGTCGGCCGACGTGCTGGAGCACATCGCGCCGCCGGTGGAACGCGCTCTCGACGAAGTCTGCCGCTTGCTGAAGCCCCACGGATTTCTGGGTATCACCGTGTTCTGCAATCCGTCCGACAACCTGCGCGAACATTTCCCGAACCTGCACACGTACCGCACCGTCGCGTTGGGCGATTCGACAGTGCTTGTCAATCGGCGCAAAGACGGCGGCCTGGAGGTTCACGACAACCTGGTTTTCCACGGCGGTTCGGGCGCCACGCTGGAAATGCGCGAATTCGGCAGCACGTCTCTCAAGCAAAAACTGCTCGGCTCGGGCTTTCGCGACGTGCATTTTTTGACCGAAGATGTTCCCGATTATGGAGTGCTATTCGATGCCGACGTGTCCCAGCCGCTGATCGCTCGCAAGGAACCGTTTATGTTCGACCGTTCCATCGCACGCGAACTTACGGATCAAAACCTCGCGGTGGAGTCGGACCTGGAACGCGTGCGGCAGGAATGCGACACTCTGCGCGCCCGGATCAAAATGGCGGCCGAGTCGCGCTGGGTAAGGCTCGGACGCAAGTTCGGCCTAGGACCCGATTTTTCCTAGCCGCAATTTCCACGGCAGGTTCCGCGAACAAGGCATAATGTGTAATTGCGCGGGAACATGCGGCATGCACTCCTCTCTGTTGTGGTTGGCCTCTCTACTCTGGCCGGAGGCTGCAAATCCATTGATATGGTTGAACTGCAACCCACGATCGAAGAGGCCCCGGCGTTGGCCAGCGCGGTCCGTGTAAGCGATCCGGCGCAGTCCAACCAACTCGTCAGCGGATTTTATGAAATTCAGGCCGGCGCTTGGCGCTGGACTGCGCCCCAGTTCCAGGTCCTGCTGGCCGCGCCTCGCGCAGCAGCCACGCGCGGCGCTCAGTTAGTTTTCGAGTTCAGCTTGCCGGATCCCTCCATCGCCAGCTTGAAAAGTGTAACCGTCGGCGCGACGATCAACCGCCTGCAATTGCCGCCCGAAACGTATACGACTTCGGGCCTGCACGAGTACCGCCGCGATATACCTGCTTCCGCACTCGGCGCTCCAGAAGTAAGCGTGGCTTTCTCCGTTGACAAATTCCTCACACCGCCCAACGACGGCCGCAACCTCGCGCTGGTGGCCACCGCCATTGCTTTGGAGCCGAAATGATCCGCGCAACGCGTGGCGCATACTGGTTAGCGCCTATCGCGCTCTGCCTCGCCTTGTACTGGTTTGGCCTGAAGACCTGGTTCGAACAGGACGACTTCGCCTGGCTCAATCTTCGGAACCATGTCGTGGATTTCCATTCGTTTCTATGGGCCATGTTCTCGCCGCTCGCCCAAGGTACGGTCCGCCCATGGAGCGAACGCGGATTTTTCATGCTGTTCTCGAGCCTTTTTCATCTTCATGCCCTGCCCTACCACGTATTCGTTTTTTTCAATCAGTTCGTCAATATCGCTCTGCTGGGAATGGTCACGCTACGGCTGACAAAATCGGAAATTGCCGGGTTCGCGGCACCCGTTTTGTGGATCTGTAACCTGGTGATGGTTACGCCGATGGCATGGGTTTCGGCCTATAACGAAATCCAGTGCGCCACGTTCCTACTGCTCAGCTTCTACCTTTTTCTGCGGTACACCGAGACGGGGCGGAAGGGCTTCTACTGGGCACAGTGGGTAACGTTTTTATTAGGCTTCGGAGCGAATGAAATTAATGTCGTCTATCCAGCTCTGGTAGCTCTATACGCCATTCTCTTGGCGCGGCGCTATTGGCTCTCCACCCTCCCCATGTTCGTCGCATCGGCGGGTTATGTACTGCTGCACGGGCTTTCCGTAAGCAGCGAGGCGAGCTTTTATTACGACATGGATTTCCGAGCTCGATCGCTCATCCGCACGCTCCAGTACTACTGGAGATTGATGCTCGCGTTTTCGACTTACGCGGATTCGCGGCAATGGCATCGCTGGACTGCGAATCTTGCGGTCATCGTCCTCACACTCACGCTCCTCGGTTTCGGCGCTTGGCAGGCGCGCCGCCGCCGATTTCTCCCTCTGTTCTGTCTGGGCTGGTTTGGCATCGCGCTGGCTCCCTTACTTCCGCTGCATAATCACCTGACGGACTATTACCTGTTCATTCCCACCTTAGGGATCGCTATGTTGGCGGGCAACGCGATCGGAACGGCATGGCGCACACCTTGGGTACGGCCGGCCGCGATCGGTCTGGCCTTACTTTACGCCGTCCCTTCCGGTTTGATTGTCCACCGCAACATGAAGGTTCTGTTCGAGCGGATGGATCGTGCCCGCCTTCTGGTTGAAAGCGTCGCTTACGCAAAGCACATCCATCCGGGGAAACTAATCCTGCTCGACAATGTCGACGACGAACTGTTTTGGTCCACTATTTACGGTTCGCCGTTTCACATCTTCGGGTGGAATGACGTATTCCTCACGCCCGAGTGCGCGCCGCTGATCAAGCCGGATCCGCATTTAGGACGCGTCGATCCCTACGTGCTTCCCGCGTCGGCGGCCGCGCAGGCGCTCGACCAGGGCGCGCTGGTTTACGCCGTCGAGAATCGAAAACTGCGCAACATCACCAGGACCTACACAGCAGTTTTGCGGTCCAAACCCGCACCTCCGCTCGCCTCTCTGGTCCAGCTCGGCACGCCTTATTTCGATTCTCAACTCGGGGATGGTTGGTACCAAGTCGAGACCGGCTATCGCTGGTCGAGCGGTCACGCCATCGTGTATTTGCCCGGCCCAACTGCGCCTGGCCAGAAGCTGAGTGTCCACGGTCTCGCCACGGAACAGGAGACCAAGCTCGGCCCGCTGCACTTCGCGTTAACCATCGACGGGCACCCGCAACCGGTTCACGAGATTACCGCCAAAAACGCCGACTTTACCTTCGAGTACGTTCTTCCTGCCGACTTGATCGGCCGGCGGAAAATTGAGGTGGCATTCACGCTCGACCGCGTCCTGCGCATCCCCACCGACACACGCGACCTGGGCCTGGTATTCGGAGAGTTTGGGGTCCAATGAAGATACTCGGCCAGCGCCGCTCCTGGATCCCGCTGGCTTGCTTCCTCGCGGCGGCCGTTCTGTTCTACTTCGCCAACCGCGCGGCCTACAAAGGCTATTTTTCCGACGATGATCTGGTCAATCTTACCTGGCCGACGTTCATCGGAAATGACGTATACATCCATGGCCTGCTTTCCGTGAAAACCGATATTCGAAACTTCCGGCCCGTTGGGGATCTGTATTATCGGTACCTCTACCGCGCGTTTCATTTGTACTTTCCGGCTTACGTGATTGCACTGCAGTTGCTTCACGCTTTGAATGTCTTGCTGGTTTACTTGCTGCTGCGGGAGTTGCTCTTCTCAAGCGTCGCGGCTGGCGTCGGCGCGGTGTTCTACTTGTTTCACGCCGCGGTAGTGGAGATCTATTGGAAACCGATGTTTATTTTCGATCTGCTGTGCGCAACGCTCTGCCTGGCTGCGCTGCTCCTGTACATCCGCGGGCATTGGCTGTTGGGCTTGATCCCGTTCTGGCTCGCATACAAGTCCAAAGAAGTCGCGGTGATGCTGCCGATCGCGTTTGTCGCTTGGGAATTGTGGATTGGCAAGCGCCGCTGGAAGCGACTGGTTCCTTACCTTGTGATTTCGCTCAATTTCGGGCTGCAAGCGATCTGGATAAACCACACGCTCGGTCAGGGCAACCCATACCTGCTGAACTTTAGCTTCGGTTTACTGGCGCAAACCATAAGCTTTTATTCGGCCGCGCTCTTTTTCAACATGTTCGCCGGTATGGCGCTGCTGCTCTTGCCGATTTGGCTGCACGATCGCCGCCTGTACTTGGGCTTAGTCGTGATGATATCGCTGATGTTGCCTTTGCTTTTGTTGCCTGGCCGCCAACTCACCGTGTATTGGTACACGCCGATGATCGGCGTTGCTATGGTGGTGGCCGCAGTGGCAACCCGTACCCCGCGTTGGGCGCTCGCCATGCTACTAGTGCTGTGGTGTTCGTGGAATTATCTGATCCTTCGGCAAAAGCGGCCCGGGATTCTCGCCGAGGGCGCTCGCGATCGCGCGCTGGTCACCGCGTTGCGCGACTACTCGAAGCGCATCCCGCCTGTCCGCGCGGTCGTTTACGAGAATATCCCCGATCAAATCCATAGCTGGGGTGTGGACGGCGCTATCAACCAGGTATTCGGAGCCGAAGTGCAGACCGGCGCAGCCGACCGTCCCGAAGGCAAGCAGGCCATGGGAAAACTTCCGATGGCCCTCATCCGCTTCACCGCTCCTCCGCTAGCCGTGCAGGGCCTCCTTCGAACCAACGACGGCGCCCAGCCATACATCCGGTTCACGGAATTGGTTCCCGAATGGCAGCTTGGAACCGGCTGGTACGATCAAGGCAGCAGGCTACGGTGGACTATGCCGCGCGCCGAGCTTATCCTGCATCGCCCCGAAAAAGCAACGGCCTTCGAAGTGCTCGCAGGCATGTCTCCAGGGGGTCTGGATCGAGATGGCCCCGCTGAGGTAAGCATCTTAGAAGACGGAAAAACGCTCGGCGTTCAAACTCTTTCACAAGTGTTCCAGACGCTGCGCTGGAACCTGCCGGCTGCCGCGGCAGGCGATAAACACATCAGCATTGTGAGCAAACCGGCGCGCCAGGGGGACCCAGGCGACCCGCGCATCTTAGGAATCGCAGTGCAAGCGCTCGGCTACACGCCGTTCTGACGGCCCCGCACGCGCGGCGCGATCCACAAACAAAGCGCGATCAGCATCCCAGAGAATGTCGCTATCGCGCCGGCGCTCACGCTCATCGGCCGATACCGCATTTCGATTTTGTGGCGACCCGGTCCTACCACTACTCCCCGCAGCGCCGTGTAGGCTTCATACACCGGTGCCCTCTTGCCGTCGATCTTAGCGGTCCATCCCGGCGCGTAATTCTCGCTCTCGACCAACATGCCTCCGCATTTCATATCAACCACGGCCGTCGTGGAATTGATCCCGCGCGTGAACGATTCGATGCTGTCGCCGTCGCAAGACTCTAGAGCTGGCACAGGAGCATAAGTAAACGTCTTCTTCCGCAGGTCGAAATTCGGATCCTGCGAGAGTCGCTGCGCATCCTGAGGATTCTTCGCCACCACTGCTTCATGCACCGTCCAAGCTCGCGGAAAGGCTTGCGGGACCCGGTAAACGATCAGACCGCTGCTATCCCGGAACACTTCCTGTTCATCGGCCATGGTCGGCTTCTTCCCCACGGCGAAATTCGTGCCGTAGAGCAGCCGGGTACGCCCGGATGTGAACTCGACGTTGTACAAATTCGCCGGCACGCTGGGTAGAAGCGCCTCCATCGTATCGATTCCGTACCAATCGCCAAAATTGAACTCGATGTCCTCGCGGCTCACATCGGCGCGCAACGGACCCGGCTGGCGCTTCAAAAAATCAGCTACCTCCCGCGTCGTATCGAACGGCGTAAGCAGCGCAACCGCAACCTTGTCCTCCTTGGCCGGCGTCCAATACAGGGCCTGGTTTCCCAGTTCCATCAAAAGCAGCGCGCCGAGTACCACGGGAAGCCACGCACGGCTCGCCTCGGGACGGCTGAAGCGATACACCAGCCCGGCTAGAGCTAAAGCCACGAGCGGACAAATCACGATGCGGTCGTCCATGCCCCAGTTCATTGCGCGTCCGATGTCGACGCCCATAATAATCAGGAAAACCAGTCCACCGAATACCAGGAGCGCCTGCCACGTTCGGCGGGCCCGCGCCCGGTTCTCTGGCGAAAGCAACGCATCTACGCCGAATGCAAGCAGCACAGCCACGGCTAAATGGAACAGATAAATGGCCGTGTCCGGACTGCGCGCCTTTTCAAACAGCGGCACGATGCTGTAGAGCATTCCATGTAGCGTGTCGTTTTTCGCGATCGCCAGGAAGAGCCCCGCCACGCCAAGCCCACATAGAATCCGAACTTCTTTCGTCTTCCAGCAGCAAGCCAGCGCAAACCCGGCGAGCGCAATGGCCACGACGCCCGTGAAGAGCGCCGTGTGCTCGGTATATCCGGCAATGATAAGTCCCAAAAGGTGAATCGGGCTGAGTGAGAACTGCTGGTGCACGGAATATGGAACCGCCTGGTTCCACGCTAAAGGATCATGCGACGAACCCACCCACCGAACCGAGAGATGCCCATATTCGAACACCGGCCACATCTGTAAAGCGCCGGTAAGGACGAAAAGGACCGAGAACGCGGCGGCAGGCTTAACCCGCGACGGTCTCCAGTGCCCATCTTCAAACAGGAAATAAAGCCAGACACCCGCGCTAGCCAGAGTGAGAAAGATCGGGATCTGGTGATGCCCGGACAGCCAGCTAACGCCCAGGAAGAAGCCCGCGAATGCGCCGCTCGCTACGATGTGCACGTCTCGGCCGGCACGCAACAAAAACATCAAGACTAGCGGCCCCCATATCGCGCCATTGATCATCTGCGGCCAATCCGTGTTGCCGACGTAGCCGCCCAAACCGAACGAAAGCCCCGCCAGCACCGACGCAGAAATACCGCACTTCAGGTCGCGGCACAACAAAAAACAAAACAGCGCGCCCATGAAATGAATTGCGGCGAAATACCAGTTCAAAATGTCGAAATTGATATGCCCATGACGCAGAGGCAAAGAAAATAAAATCCAGTTGATTGGATACGCGAGCCCTGGCTGCCCTTGGCCGATTAACGATTGTCCGCCGAAAAGAAAGGGGTCCCACAGCGGAATACGGTGCAAATGAAACTGTTGCGCTTCGAAATCCAGCCACGGCGCCACTTGAAGGGCCAGATCGTACGACGCGAGCCATGCGTACTGTTTCGTGAGCACCAGCTTCCAGAAAAAGCCGATCACCAGCAGGAGCAGAATCAGAGGGCCGGCAAATCTCCTCGAGAGGGAGTACTTCCGTGGCCGTTCACCGGCTCTGCCTAGTTCGGTGATAGCTTTGGCGGCAGACATCGAAGAACCATGGTAGAAGCGATTCGTCGCCAGTATAGCGCATGCCGCTTAGCGGAAATGCCGTAAATTAAATCAATGCAAAGCAGCCTGCGCGTCACTTCATTCGGGCCTCGATATAATCGAACTATGCCGGAAGTCCGCCATTCCGTCTGCGCTCTTGATTGCCCGGACTGTTGCTCACTGCTCATCGACGTAGAAAACGGCAAAGGCAGCCGCCTGCGCGGTAACGCCGACCATCCAGTCACGCGCGGCTTCTTGTGCGGCAAGGTGGCCCGCTACCTGGACCGCGAATACGCCAGGGACCGCTTGCTCTATCCCCAGAAGCGCGCCGGACGCAAAGGCGAAGGTAGATTCGAGCGCATCTCCTGGGACGAAGCGCTCGGAACCATCGCTCACCGCCTCCAGGGCATCGCGCAAGAGTACGGACCGGAGGCCATCCTACCCTACAGCTATGCCGGCACCATGGGCCTGCTGAACGGCTCGGGTATGGACCGCCGCTTCTTCCACCGCCTGGGCGCATCGCGGCTGGACCGCACCATCTGTTCGTCCGCCGGCTCAGCCGGACTCACTCAGACTCTAGGCCTCCGCTACGGCACCGAACCGGAGCAGTTCCGTCATTCCAAGCTGATCATCGCCTGGGGCGCAAGCATTCTGAATACAAGCGTGCATCTCTGGCCTTTCATCGTGGAGGCTCGCCGCAACGGCGCAAAGTTTTATACCATCGATCCGGTGCGCACCCGCACCGCGCAATTGTCCGACAAGCACTTGCGCATTTTTCCCGGCAGCGATCTGGCCCTCGCGCTTGGGCTCATGCACGTGATCATTGCCGAGAAGCTGTACGATGCCGAATACGTCGCGAATTTCACCAACGGCTTCGATGCTTTAAAGGAACGCGCGCGCCAGTACCCTCCCGAACGCGTCGAAGCGCTCACCGGCATCGAGCGTGCCGAAATCGTTTCACTTGCGCGCGAATACGCCGCCACGCGGCCTGCCGCCATTCGCCTGAACTACGGCGTCCAGCGTAGCGAGCGCGGAGGAACGGCCGTACGCGCCATCTCTGCTCTGCCGGCTTTAATCGGATCGTGGCGGGAAATCGGCGGCGGACTCCAACTTTCCACCAGCCAGGCCTTTCAACTGAACCGCGCGGGCTTGGAAATGCCGGAGCTACAACTCCGGTCCCAATTCGGCCGCGAAGCCCGCGTAGTCAACATGACCGAACTCGGGAAAGCTCTTACCCAACTAGACGAGCCGCCGGTAAAGGCGCTCGTGGTTTATAACTCGAATCCGGCCGCCATCGCGCCCAATCAGAACCTGGTGCTCAGGGGCATGCTCCGCGACGACCTGTTCACGGTCGTGCTCGAACAGTTTCAAAACGACACCGCCGATTACGCCGATATCCTGCTGCCCGCGACAACATTCCTGGAGCATACCGATCTTTATTTCGCCTACGGACATTACTATTTGCAACTCGCGCGGCCCGCGCTTCCCGCCCCCGGCGAAACGAAATCTAACGTCGAGGTCTTCCGATTAATCGCCCAGCGCATGGGTTTTACCGACCCGTGCTTCCGGGACTCGGAAGATGACATGATCCGAACTCTGCTCGCCTCCGATCATCCGTTTGTCAAAGGCATCACGCTGGAACAGCTCGATCGCGAACATTCGGTGCGTCTCCGCGTTTCACCGGACGGCGAGCCGTTTCTGCCTTTTGCGGCCGGCGGATATGCGACACCCTCCGGCAAGTGCGAATTTGGCGCCGAGACGTTGGAATATCGGCCACCTACCGAATCGCGCTTTGGATCCGAGGAGCTACATTCGAAATTTCCGCTGGAAATGGTCTCGGCCAAGAGCCACGACAGCATGAACTCGACTTTCGGCAATACGCTATCTGCGCAGCGGGAGACCTCGGTTCTGCAAATGAACCGGGCCGATGCAGTGAAGCGCGGCATTGGCACCGGAGATCGTGTCCGCGTCTTCAACGCTCGGGGCAGTTGCCTGCTCACCGCCGAGGTTGACGGCGCAGTTGACCCCGGCGTGGTCTCCGCGCCGTCAGTGCGGTGGGGCAAGCTCGCGCCCCAAACCGGCCATGTCAACATGCTCACCTCCGACCGCCTGACCGATATCGGCGGAGGCCCCACCTTCTATAGTTGCCTGGTCGAGGTGGAGAAGTGCGGGGACTGATCTCCTCGCTGCCCCAAACGCGTCTAAACAAGTGATGCCGCGTGACCGCCGGTCGCGCATTCGTCCGATCGCGTACTTCGGCCTGCCGATGTTGTTCTGCCTGGCCGTGCACTGGCGCGACCTACGGATGTGGTTCTTCAATGACGATTTCGCCTGGCTCGGGCTTCCCGGAATGGTCCACTCGCCCGGCGAACTGAACCATGTCCTGTTTTCGCCCATGGCCGAGGGCACTGTGCGCGCGCTGAGCGAGCGCGCGTTCTTCCTGGTCTTTTCATCCGCCTTCGGCCTGCACTCACCGCCATTTCGCGTCTGGGCGTTCCTTACAACCTTTGCCTGCATCGCTCTGCTAATGCAGATCGCCCGCCGGCTCACTGGCTCGTCCGTGGCGGCATTCTTCGCCCCAATCCTGTGGACCGCAAACGCCGGCCTCGCCCTCGCCATCGGCTGGAGTTCGGCTTACAACGAAATTGCGTTCGCCTTTTTCCTTCTGCTCGCGTTCTGGCTCCTGCTGCGCTACATCGACACTGGCCGGCGTACCTACTGGATTTGGCAATGGGTCGTTTTTATCCTCGGTTTCGGAGTTCTGGAGCTGAACATTATGTATCCGCTGCTGGCCGCCGGATACGCGCTGTGCTGCGCGCGCAGCTACCTCCGCAGAATCCTGCTCCTATTCATCCCCTCCATCGTGTTCGCGGCGATCCACATCCTGGTGATCCCTCTACCCACCGACACCTACTACAAGCCGAGCTTTAGCCCTCAACTGATCGGCAATTTGTGGCGCTATTGGACCTTTGCCCTGGGCGCGCTCCGTCAAGTTAAGGACGACTGGCGCCCGCTGTGGCTCGGGCTCGGCTGCGCTTTCGCCGTATCGCTCGCTCTCGCGTTATTCGCGGGCCAGCGCCTCAGGCGTCGCGACTGGTTGCCTATCCTGCTCATCGCCTGGTTCCCGCTCTTCATCCTGCCCGTACTGCCCTTGCAGAACCACTTCACGGAATACTACGTCACTGCTCCCGCGATCGGCTTGGCCATTCTTGGCGCGTGGGGAATCAGCCGGTCCCGTGGCGCGGCCCGCATCGCCGCTGTGGCGCTCGCGGCCGTGTATCTCACTGTCTCCATCGACGACAACCGTGTCGCCGAACGCTTCTATTACGAGCGGTCGCGGCGCATGAAGTACTTGATCACCGGACTCCAGGCGTTTCCCAAAGCCGACGCATCCAAGAAAATCATCCTGGCCGGCGTCGACAACGATCTGTTCTGGACCGGTTTTTTGGAAGACCCCTTCCGCCTCATCGGGATCAGGGACATCTATCTTCTTCCCGGCACCGAGCACTCGCTCGACGCTCACCCGGAATGGGGTGGTATCCGCCGGTTCATCATCAGCCCGGAAGTCGCGCTTAGCGTTTTGCTCAATCATCAGGGCGCGGTTTATCAGCTCACCGGCCGCCGGCTCCGCGACGTAACCGCACAGCAACTCGCTGCACTGAGCGACTACGTCGCCGAGCATTCGCAATTCGTCGATGTGGGCGACTCGGCGTACAGCAACCGCCTCGGCCCAACCTGGTATCCCGTCGAAGATCGCTTCCGCTGGATGCCCCAGCGCGCCACGTTGAAAATGGCCGGACCGGAGAAAGCCGGGCAGATGCTAGAGGTTACCGGCTTCTGCCCCGCGATCCTGACTAAGCATGGCTCTGTCCAAGTCACTTTCACCGTGAACGACGCGCCCATCGGTACGGTGGAACTTACGAAACGCGACGAACAGTTCCAGTTCGATTTCCCGCTCCCCTCCACCCTAGTTGGCCGTCCGCAAGTCGAGATAGGGATCGAAGTGGACCACACGACTCGCGTGGATGGCGATCCACGCGAACTCGGCCTCGTTTTCGGAACGTTTACGATAAAGTAAGCATGACTTACTACGAACAGCACCATCAGGATTACCTCGAGGGCCTGAAGGCGTTCCTTCGGATCCCCTCCATCAGCACGCTATCCGAGCACAAATCCGATATCCGCAAGGCCGCCGAGTTCGTTCGCGGCGAGTTCGAAAAAGCAGGTCTTCAGCAGGCACAACTGATCGAAGGCCAGGGCAATCCGCTGGTGTACGCGGAGTGGCTAGGCGCTCCCGGCAAGCCGACGCTGCTGCTCTACGGTCACTACGACGTGCAGCCGCCCGATCCACTCGACGAGTGGAAAACGCCCCCGTTCGAGCCCGATATTCGCAACAACAACATCTATGCGCGCGGGTCGGCTGATGACAAAGGCCAGACCTATATCCTCATGAAAGCCGTTGAAGGTCTTCTGAAGCAGCACGGCCGGCTTCCCATCAACGTCAAGTTCTTGATCGAAGGCGAAGAAGAAGTCGGCGGCGAGCACATCGAGGCGTATGTCAATAGCAAGCCCGCTCGCCTCAAAGCCGATGCTGCCGTCATCTGCGACACCGAAATGTTTGCGCCCGAGCTTCCCACCATTTGTGTCGGCCTGCGCGGCATGGTCTACGGCGAACTGATCGTACAGGGCGCCGGGCACGATCTGCATTCCGGCGTCTATGGCGGCGCAGTGCCCAACCCGATTCAGGCGATCGCCGAGATCATCACCGCGCTCAAGGATCGCAATGGCCATATCCTCATTCCCGGGTTCTACGACCGCGTCCAGCAGCCAACCAAAAAAGAACGCGACGCCTGGGCCGGTCTCCCATTCAACGAGCGCGAATACAAGGAAAAAGAAATCGAGGTTAAAGATCTGACCGGTGAACCCGAGATTCCGCTATTCGAGCGCCTCTGGGCGCGGCCGACCTTAGAAGTGCACGGCATTCGCGGTGGCTTTATCGGAGAAGGCGCGAAGACCGTGATCCCGGCCCGCGCGCTTGCCAAGATCAGCACGCGCCTGGTCCCCGATCAGCGCCCCGACGAAGCCATCGCGCAGATTCAGAAAGCCGTCGCCGCGGCCACACCCAAGGGCGTAACCGCCGAATTCAAACTGATTCACTCCGCGCCGCCGTCGGTGGTGAACCCTGACAACCGCTTCATCCAGTCCGCCGCCGAGGCGATGAAACAGATATTCGGCAAAGACACCGTCTATATCCGCTCCGGCGGTTCGATCCCCATCGTCGCGGCCTTCGACAAATCCCTGGGCATTCCCAGCGTGATGATGGGATTCGGCCTGCCCGACGACAATCTACATGCGCCCAATGAAAAGATGCATCTGCCGAATTTCTTCCGCGGAATCGAAGCCGTCGCGCGCTATTTAGAAATTTTAGGCAGGTGACGAGCTGCGTTCCGTGTATCCGCGGCTAATTACTTCTTGGCCGCGGCTGCGTCCGCTGCGCGCGCGTTGATCAAAATGTGCTCGAGCGCGACGTTGCCCTCGTGGCACGCGAATTCATACATCGGGCCTTCGGTCCGGTGCATCGGCAGCTCGCCGGTCCAAGGTTTTGAAAAGGCGGTCGGATCGTCCACGGTGAACCGATAAATAATCGTGTCGGGATCGGCAAGGGTAAAGCGTTCGATCAAATGCAAATTCTCGTCCGATCCGCGAAAACGCGTCTTGCCGGTAAAGTTGGTTGAGTCCACCACAAGCGTGTCGCCTTCCCAGTGCCCGCGCGGATCACCCATCCACAGGCGCACGTTCGGCGGCACATGCGGGCGGCCGTCCATCGGGATGGCCCGCACATCATGAATCATTTCAATCGTCATCATGACCGCGCCCGGGGTCTGCACGATCTGAATGTTGTTGTTGTACGGCCCGGAAAGCATCGGCGGACCGGTGGAATTGGAAACCAAGCAGCGCTCCTGCAGACTGCGGTCTTCCGGACCGTCTGCCGGATGCGCGCGTGTATACGCTCGCGCCTCCTGCATCCGCTTCTGCGCTTCCGGCAGCAGTGCAGGCAAACGCCCGTCGCCCGGGTCGATGATCAGCGACGTTCGCAGCGTCGACACCACGTGCATGCCGCGCTCCCACCACACCACTGGATCCGCAACGGTTTCGGCCGATTCCGGATCGGCCGCATCGCGCCGCTCGATCACACGTTTCTCGTAAGCCGCCGCCTCTTCCGTTGTAAAGTAGGCCTTTCCAGCCAGGTCGCGCGGCCTTTCCAGCGGCGTAATGGTGACGTTATTCCAAATGCCTTGCAAATCCGGATGTCCATCGTGTGTGCGTGGTAGCTTACCGGCCTGCGCCAGTAAATTCACGCAAGCAGAAAGGCCAATAAGAAAACAGTACGCGTTTCGACCGATGGACACCACCGGAAATGATCCTACCTTTCAGCCCGCCCGGAGTCAATCTATGCATCTGTGTGGCTGACAAATCAGTCCGTACGCCTGCTTCTCACCTGATATGCTGATGTTGTCATGGATCTTAATCTTACTCCCGCTGAATTGAAATTTCGCGACGAGTTGCGTGCGTGGCTTCGCGCCAATATTCCTGCTGAGTGGGAAAAATATCGGACTGAAGCGGAAATGCGCGATCGTTTCGAGTTTCTGCGTGGGTGGCAGAGAAAGGTGTATGAGGCAGGCTGGGCTGGCATCGCGTGGCCGAAGGAATATGGCGGCCGCGGTGCGACGTTGATGGAGCAGGTCATCTTCACCGAAGAGATGGCGCGAGCGGCGGCGCCTCCGCTGGCGAACGTCCTCGGGCTGTCGCTGATTGGGCCTACCATCATTGCATTCGGGACCGACGCGCAGAAGAAACGGTATCTCGCAAATATTCTCAGCGCACAAGAGATCTGGTGCCAGGGATTTTCCGAACCGAATGCGGGTTCGGACTTGGCCAACGTGCGCACGGAAGCAAAACTGGATGGCGACCATTACATTATCAATGGACAGAAGGTTTGGAACAGTTACGGATGGGCGGCCGATTGGTGCGCGCTGCTGACGCGGTCGGACCCAAGCTCGCAGAAGCATCAAGGACTCACTTACATCCTGGTTGATATGAAAAGTGCGGGTGTGGAAGTCCGGCCGCTGCGCCAGATGACCGGCGAGAGCGAGTTTTGCGAAATTTTCTTTCACGATGTGCGGGTACCCGCCGCGAACGTGTTGGGCAAAGTAGGCGACGGCTGGAACGTCGCCATCGGAACTCTGGCACACGAACGAGTGGCTCTCGGCGCAGGAGTGCAGATCACGATGAAGCGGCAGTTTGACCGTTTAGTGGAGCTGGCGCACAAGACGGTGCGAAACGGCAAGCCGGCAGCTGAAGACCCGGTGATCCGGCAAAAGCTAGGCCAGTGCTACGCTGACATCGAAATCATGCGCTTGAATCAGATGCGCGCCATTTCGCGCATAAATCAAAAGGGTGTGCCGGGGCCGGAGGGCTCGGTACTGAAAATTTTCTGGACGGAGTTGAACCAGCGCTTCCAGCAAATCGCGACCGAACTGCTGGGACCGTTTGCGACGCTCAGCAAAGGCGACCCGCACGCGATCGATGACGGCCAGTGGGCTTACTCGTTTCTGCGAGCGCGGGGCAATACCATCGAAGCCGGGACTTCGGAGATCCAGCGCAACATCATCGGCCATTTCGTGCTCGGATTACCGAAAAGTTACTAGCTCGCCGGCACGGACTTACTCAACTGAGGAACAGCATTCATGCAATTTGAATTGAGCGAAACCCAGCAGACGCTGAAGAGCACGGTCCGCAAGTTTTTGGCGGCCGAATGCCCCATGGCCGAAGTCCGGCGCCTGGTGGAGACCGACACAGCGTTCGACGCGGCGCTGTGGCGCAAAATCGCCGAGCAAGGCTGGCTGGGAATGATCATCCCGGAGCAGTACGGCGGGTTTGGAATGGGATTAATCGAAATGGCGGCGACGCTGGAGGAGATGGGCCGCGCGCTATTGCCTGGCCCTTTCTTCAGCACGGTATTAATGGCAGGCGCCCTGATCGAAAGCGCAGGCAGCGAGAGCCAGAAGCAGAAATATCTGGGGCCGATCGCGCGTGGTGAAGCGAGGGCCACCGTAGCGATGCTGGAAGACCCGCCCAGCCCCACGCCGGGCACTGTGCAGATGACGGTTCAGCGCACGGACGGCGCTTACGTCCTGAATGGGACGAAGCTCTTTGTGCCGGATGCCGCCGTAGCCGACCATATTGTCGTGGCTGCTCGGCTGGACGGAGATTTGGCGTTGCTGGTTGTGCCGGCCACGGCTGCCGGCGTGTCCATCAGCCCCATGTCAAGTATCGACCTGACGCGAAAAATATACGAGGTCTCGTTCAACGGCGCCAAGGCTGCGTCTGACGATTTACTCGCCTCAGGCGAGGCGGCGCTCAAGGCCTTGGCACGCGGGCGAGCGATCGCGACAGCAGGGCTGGTGGCGGAGATGACGGGCGGAATGCAGCGCCTGTTGGAAATCACGATCGAGTACGCCAAGACACGAAAGCAGTTCGGGCGCCCCATCGGGCAGTTCCAGGCCGTGCAGCACCAATGCGCCGACATGCTGCTTTATACGGAGAGTTCGCGCTCAGCCGCCTACTACGCCGCGTATGCCATTCAGGAAGGAATTCCGGAGGCGCGGCTGGCGGTATCCGTCGCCAAGGCTTACTCGAGCGAGGCCTACCGCGAAACGGGGAACCGCGCGATCCAGGTGCATGGCGGCATGGGCTTTACATGGGAAAACGACGCGCATCTCTATTATCGGCGTGCGAAAACATCTGAGCAGATGTTCGGCGATGCGGCGTATCATCGAGAGCAGATCGCGAAGCTAGTAGTGGATACGCGCCCGGAAGGTAAGGCCGCCAGCCGCGGATAGGCATCCCCGCGGACGGCTATCTCACGAGAAGCCCTGTCAACTCCCCGCTCACTTCCGAATCGGGTTGTCCCAGCGCGCATTCTGCCAGGTCGATCCATTCGTTCGTGCGCGTGTTTTGAACGAACACGAGCTTCTCGATTCGGAACGTCTTCTCGAAAGGAACCTCGGCCCAGCGTGCGCGCGCCACTGTCAGCAGTTCGTCCAGTTCGTCGGGCTTTAAGTCCTGAGCCAGCGTGACGTGCGGATGATAGGCGAACTCTTCGCGCGATTGAAGACCTTCGACCGCCAGTCCATCATGCAAGTGGCGCAGTTGCTCGCTACCCTTCTCGACGCCGACGTAAATGACATCGGAAACAGGAAAGACCTCGACGTCCGACATCCGGACTTCGAATGGAGCGTATAAGGGAATCAGGTTCTTCAGGGTTCGCCAAGCGTCTTCTGGAGCGGTGACTTCGCGCGGCGGCAGCACCGTTACGTGCGCACGGAGAAAGCAATTCGGCACCAGTTCCTGCCGCAACCGATCCAGAAAACCGGCCAGAGGCTCGGGGATATAGCTGACGAGAGCGTAGGAATTGATCCGATCCCATAAGCCGGGATCTTTATACATACCCTGTGAACCTATGTTACCGCGAGCGAGGACGCCTCGGCTGCAGGAGCCGGTTCCGGTACGTACCAGCGGGCTTCCTCAAAGCCGATGTATTTAAAGATGCGCAGTTCCGCGCCCTCGAGTTCAAGAAGATCTCCTATCTGCAGCGCCTGTTCGGAATCGCGCAATGTCAGCCAAGCCGCGTACGGGCTGGCGGCGTCCACGGTGTTTCCCGGTTCATAATCCTTGGGTTTCACAATTGTGACTCCCGAGGTATGGGGAGCCCAGCGGAACTGCTGGCGGGCGGTTTCTCTGAGACGATGAATTCTATACGCGGGCATGTCAGGATCTATTTTCGCTCAAAACAATTCGCGATGGTATGTTTGATAGCTGCTGCGTCGCGCTCACCGGCAGCGATCCAGTTCTCGGCATTTTGCCGACTCCAATGGATGCATTCGAGCGGCGCGCCGAGCAGCCGGCGCGGTCCTACCCGGATCACCTCCATTTGGGACGGGACACTTGCTCGAAAGGGCGATAAAACGCGCATTGCGCCGACGAACGTGCGCGCCACCATGCCCGGCGTCTGGGGCAGCACATCGATGGCGATCGCGCGTGTAGCGCCCAACTCTGCCGCCGCCCAAAGCGGAAGTGCGGAAAGCAGGCCGCCGTCGGAATAGACGCGTCCGCCGATGCGGACCTGATCGAAGAGGCCCACGATCGCCGTAGTGGCGAGCAGATGCTGGCACCCGATCTCCCCGGCGTGGAAAACGCGCGGCCGTAGTTTGAGGAGGTCCGTCGCGACTAACGCAAAATTAATTTTCGGTTGGAAGGATTCGTAAGTATCGCGAATGATCTCCTGCAGCCGCGCTGTGTCCAAAAAGCCGGTGAAGGGCGTCCGAGGAAATTTCCAATGAAACCGGCCGCCATGGTTCAGATTGAGCCAGCGCTGGATCAGTTCCTCGGGATCGCAACCGCCGGCTATCGCCCAACCGTTTACGGCGCCGATGGAGGCGCCGACAATCAGGTCCGGCTGAAAGACATCAGCCAGTGCTTTCCATGCGCCCGCCTGATAGGCGCCATACATCCCGCCCGCCGATAACACCAGGCAGTTCATGAATCGGCCTCGCTGAGCGAGTGTAGCCTGGCAACGGTGTTGACGATGTCCACCGGGATGACCGTCCAATTGGCAAGACGGCGGCCGGTGAAGCGCACGTCCGCAATCCAGCCGCGCTGCGCGCCGGGCGACTGAAACTGATCGAAAACGAGATTACCGAGCGAATAGAAGATCAAACCGTTCCGGTATCGCTCAACCGGCTGGACGACGTGCGGGTGGTGGCCGATGACGAGAGCCGCGCCGGCATCGATGGCGGCGCGGGCGAAGCGCTGCTGCAGGATGTTGGGAGCAGGCTGATACTCATTGCCCGCATGCATCGATACTATTACGACGTCGGCGCGCCGCAGCAGGTTGCCTACGTCGGCGCGCATTGCGGCGGCATCCATTAAAGCCACGCGATCGTCGATCCCTGGATGGATGCCGTTGGATTGGTCGAACGTATAGGCGAGAAATCCAAATCCCACCGATTTGCGCGCCAGGATGACGCCCTGGTGCGCCAGCTGAGCTGTTGCGCCGCTGCCGGCGGCGAGTATGCCATTCCTAGCTAGCAGGTCCATCGTGAATTGAATTCCATGCGGCCCGCAATCCAGCGCATGATTATTGGCCGTGGATGCGACATCGATACCGGCTGCGACCAGCGCGCGGACCATCTCAGGCTCGGCATGGAACACCATGCCGGTATCCGATCGCGGGCCGGTGTCGGAGAAAGGCGACTCCAGATTCGCGAACGCGATGTCAGCCGAGGCAAGCAGGCCGGCCACTTCGTGCAGGGGCCAGGCGGGATTACGCTTCTGGCGTGCGAGCTTGCCGACATATCGCGAAAGCATGATGTCGCCGCCGAACAGCAGACGGACCTCGGCCGGAGCCGCGGGCGCCAGCGGGTTATTCGTTGCGGCGCGCGAAAGGCAGCCGAGCGCGGGCGCGACCAGGACGCTGCGGCGGGTCGGTTTCACTCCATCAGTCTCGCCGCGGCGCGATCGAGGAACCACGTGACCTGGCAACCGTTCCCGTTTACGATCTGCGCCGGATATTTTTTGGGATCATAGGGTTCGTGCAGGACGCGGCGCAGAGGGTCGGCCTTGTCTTCGCCCGCGACCAACATGACAGTGTGCTTGGCAGCGCGCAGCACGCCAGACAGTAGCGTGATTCGCCATTGGTGGAATTTTTCGACATATGCCGGAGCGACCAGATTGATCGAATCATCGATCAATTTTTCGCCCGGGAACAGGCTGGCCGTATGGGCGTCCGGTCCCATGCCCTGATGCACAATATCGAAGTGGGGCATCTGCCCCGGCGCCAGCGCAAAAAAATCCCGGATTTCGCGCGCGTACAGTTGCGCGGCCAATTGCGGCTCCTGCTCGGCCTGAATTCGGTGCACGTTGGCAGAGGGAAACCGGGCTGGATCGATAAAGGTTTCCTTGGCCAGCTTGTAATTACTCTGAGGGTCGGTAGGCGGAACGCCACGCTCGTCCACCCAGAACAGATGGACGCGCTGCCAATCGAATTGCGCTTTGGCCAGGTCCTGGAACATCAGCTTGGGAGTTGTGCCGCCGGAAATCGCGAGCGTGGCGCGCGGATTCGCGGCCAGCGCCGCGCCAAGCAGCTCCAGCACCTTAGACGCGCAGCGGCTCGCGGCCTCTTGCGCTGAGTCATAGATGCAAGCATCGATAGCCATAGTCGGCACTACGCCTCCCGTCTCAGCTTACGATAAGGCGCTATATACAGTCATGCTAGAATGAGTCTTACCTGCCACCCAACTTGCCGTTCCATACGGTAGCTAAAGGTCACATTCAGGAGCATTGGGCATTACGTCCGTTATGCATACGCGGGAGAAGAAGAAAATTCTAGCTGTAGTTGACGACCTATTGTTCACGGTCAAGATCAGCGACGCAGCCAAACGTGTGGGGCTGGACGTGGAGTTTTTAAAATCGGAGCGGGACGTTTTGGACAAAGCGGCCAACGAAAAGCCGCTGCTGATCATTATGGATTTGAACAGTAATTCAGTGGAGCCGCTGAAGCTGATCTCAAAACTCAAAGCTCATGGCGATCTGAAAAAGATCAGCTTGATCGGTTATCTCTCGCACGTGCAAGGCGAGCTGAAGCAGAAGGCGCACGAAGCGGGCGCCAACATTGTGATGGCGCGCTCGGCATTTTCGCAAAATCTGCAGCAGATCCTGAAGCGGCACGCCGGCGTGGTGTAATCGCGCCGTCAGCGCCGCGCCTCATACCCTCCTTGCGACAGTGCGCTCTTTACCGGCGGTGGCAGTTTATCGGCGTTTTTGAGCAGCATTGCCACCTGCCACCGCTGATCGTCCGAAAGCGTATTCGCGAACCCAGGCATGCCTGACAGCCGGATACCATGCGATACCTTCCAGAAGGTGACACCTTCAGGATCGTCGGTGACCATCTGGCCGCTTTGAAAGAGCGCAGGCGGTGGCGGAAATTCCCCTTTTGCAATGGGCGTGTCCGGCTGTCCCGGCAGGCCGTGACACAGCGCGCAATTATCGCGATATACGCGCGCTCCGGCCAGCAGATTCGCTTCGTTGTTTGGGAGAGGATTATTCAGTTTCGCCGCATCGCCGATGCTGGCGTGAAGCGCGGCACGGGCGAAGGTTTGTTCGAAGGGTAAGGGCTTGGCGGTGGTGGCCATCGCGATTCCGCCAAAACTGGCGAACAAGTACGCGCCCAGCGGCGCCAAAACAATAATCCCGATAATCAGGCCTAAGATAAACGAACCGATGCGCGACATGAGTTCCTCGCCTTGTAGACGCGCGAACACGCGTAACCGCGACTTCGCGGGGAATCGCGAACCCGGAATGTGAACGCGAGGTTAGAAACCGCCGCGCGGGCGGTATCCCGGACGGGCCCGGACGCGGTATTTCTTGCCGACATCCGTCACAATCTCCACATTGATCTTGCGGAACCCTTCGTTAGGATTCGTCTGCGGATAATATGTGATGGTATAGCTGTTGCCTAAGTCCTCGCGGATCGACTCAAAGGCCTCCACCTGCTTCTGCCAAGTTTTGGCGAAATAGGCCTTGCCGCCGGTTCGCGTGGAGATGCGCTTGAAGACGGCGCTGGACATGGGGTCTTTGTTAACGTCGTTGGTGGAGATGACGTATATCGGAATACCTTCATCCTCAGCCACGGCGCGCACGTCGTCGGGCGCGACCATGCTGGCATTGTCGGGACCGTTGGAAAAAACGATGATTACCTTGCGTCCGGGCACCTTGGCCGCATCCCGCAAAGTGAGTAGCAATCCGTTGTAGAGCGCGGCGTCATCGCCCGCCACCGCTTTGCGCAAACCGAGAATGGCCTCACTGCGCTCGTGGGTCAGGGGAGCGTCGCGCTTCAAATTGCGGCTGAAGGTGTAGACCGCAACGGAATCGTTGCGGTCCAGGCCGCGCACGAAATCGGCGATCGCGTCCGAAGCATACACGAAGCCGCGATACATGTAATTGCTGGTGTCAAACAGCACGAAGACGTTGGTACCGACGAAAGCGCCGGAACCGGACTCGGCCGGGCGGGTGTCGCCTTCGGTGGCCGGAGTGTTTTCCGCCACGGGATTCAAAGGGCGCGTCCCGCCGTTTTCCAGTACCTGCACGGGCGGTTTGCTTCCTTCGCCGAAGGTATTGATCTTTTGAACAATGCCGTCTTCCGTGACCTTGAAATCGGAGGGCTTGAGACCGTTGATGTAGTGTCCCTTCGAATCGGTGACTGTGAAGCTGAGCACTACCATGTCGACCTTGATGCGGAAGGTTGGCCGGTCCTGCGCACCTAGCCACAGCAGGCCTCCCGAGCCTGCAACTCCGATCGCGGCCAAGGTCGACATTTTCAGTATTCTCAAATCACCCTCCCGATGGCTGAATTAGATTATAGGCCAGCTCCCGACTATAGACCCGCCCCTGCAATTACCTGTTTCCGCGTCTTCTCTCGTACGTCCTCGCCCACCATGCGGAGGGACCGCAGCAGCGCCGGCCAGTCCTCGAGGTGGGTCGCAAAGATGCGCTCCACCGTATTACGGGTCCATTCCGGCACCAGCACGTTCAATTGCGATGGCGGCAGGTACAATTGATCGGCCAGCGCGCCGTAATACAGCAGATTGGATTCCCAGGTCTCGGCCAAAATGCGGCTGGAGTAGCCCATCAGTGTCGGGAAGGTGCGCAGGTTGAGAAGTTCCGGCGAGTAAGAATTGGCCAGAGTGGGCTTGGGAGTTCCGAAGGCATGCGAGATTGCCTGATAATTGAGTTTTTGCGGCGCCTCGGCCGCCATGCGGCGGATCTCTGCCAGGATAGGTTCGTCGGAAGCGGCGTCGTTGGACGCCAAGTCGCGCGAGATGGCGAACAACTCAGATGGCATCACTTGGTCCAGGGCGGCCTTGACTTCGCCTTGTTCTAAGTCCGCGCGCACAGTTTCGACGCGGGCGGGCATTGCGTAGTGGGCCAGCGAGTCTAAGAAGGCTTGACGCCGGCCGGCATTCAGCGCCGCCTCGGCCAAGAGCGTTTCGCCCAAATCCAGGTGCAGGGTTACCCAGTGGACTTGCGCGGGGGTGACGTTCCACCAGCGCTGCACCGTGGCAGTGATCATGAGCTGCGGCACCAAATCGCCCCAAATCAGCGCTTGTTCGCGAGATGGAATCAGGAAGTTTTGTTCCGCCTCGGCCAAGGCATACGGCAGGCTGGCGAGCGAACCGACCAATTTCCCTCCGGCACTCGTTGGCCAACCGCTTCCGAGCACTTCGGTAGGTCTCCAGGTCTGCGCGGATCCCTGCAAACCGATGAAGTCGTGACTGCGCACGAACAGCGGGTTGGTGTAGAGCACCTGCGCGCCCGGCGGCGCGTAATGGATGTAATTCATGCCGACCAGCGTGTCGCGTAGGAACGGGGCCATGAGAGCACGAATGTCATCCAGCTTCTTTGGATCGGTGGCGGCGCGATCGATGAGAGCGCGCAGGTTCAGTTTTCGCTGCACCTCGATGTGCTTTTCAGACCAATAGCCGAAGCTTAGGGTATTCCGTTCCATGGAACTAAGCGCAGTGCGCGGGAGTTGGATCTCGGAGATGCGCGCGGCGGTTCGATTGATGAGTGCCATGTTGGCCTTCTCGCCCTTGCTCAGGCCTTCCAGGTGGTCCACCAATTCGAAAATCGTCGACAGCGAGATCAAACGCTGCGCCTCGAAGATCCGGATCATGTCCTCGACAATTTGTGTGTGCGCATCGGAGTTGTCGTTTCGCGCGGTTCCTGCGAGCAGGTCGATCATGCGATCCTGCGGTGATACACCGGCGGGCGAGTTGGTCGCTGCCAGAAGGATCTTCACGCCCTCGTGGCCACCCTCGAAGACATCGCGTTCGCTCTTTGTTTTTCCGAAAGGCGTCAGCAACGTAGATAGCGTGTGGTCCGCATCGCCGGGCGCGATGGAGCCTTGGCGATAGAAAATCTGCCACAGGCCGGCAAGAGCCTGCGTGGTGCCGGCGGCATCCGCCCGCACGCCCAAGTCGTGGATTTGGTTTATGGCCGTTGCAGTATCCAGGAACTGGTTTATAGTTGCGTCGGACAACTCCGGCGCTTCGGCCAAAATCGGGAATTGTGCGCCGAAGGTCCGGTACTCGTGCGCGAGCCGCGCCGCCGTTTTGGCGTCCAATGGGGCCTGGCGGTGCCGGTCGATGTCGGTAAGCGCCATGAATATCTTCAGAGGCTCGTTCTCGACGGACTTCCGGCATAATCCGAAGAGAGCCTCCAGCACGTCATCGGCATCCTTCCAGGTCGCCGCAGCTTTGCTCAGTTTCGCGTCGTACTTGCCGCCGCCCGCGGGATGCTCGATAAATACGGTCTTCCAGACGTCCAGGCCACCGGGAATATGCGGCTTCCCATCGGCATCCACACGCAAACGCGTAGTGAGCAGCAGCATATCGGTATTGGAGCGGAACACCGGGCGAGCGGGACCGGGACTGGTCACCTTGCCGCGGATGGCAGCATAGAACCGCTTCAAGCGCTCCGGCTCGGTCAAATAGTTTTGGACTGGGGCACTGGAAGGGCCGTCGATGCGGGATAGGGCATCGAAATAGCTAGCTAACCAGCCGTCATCTTTGGCCACTAGACGTTCGATAAAATTGGACGGCTTGTCGGGCGCAGCACCCGCCAGATCAGCCCAAGCTCTTTCCGACCGCGCACCTCCCGGTACGACCACTTTCCCGTTGCGGATCTCCAGCATGCCGCCGTAGAAATCGAGCACATGCGCGTAGGCGCGGATCTTCTGGACGGTGGTATTTTTGCGAAGCTCCTCGGCGACAGACGGATCCAGTTTTGACAACGCCAGGTACAGGCGGCAGAGCGAAGGATCGCCCAGGAACGCATCGATATAGTCACCCTGCTTCTCTTTGGCGTTGAGCCAATAGTCGGTCCCATACAGCACCGGCACTTGCGTTGGCTTGTAATCGAGCGAGAATGGCCGATTCGTGCGCAGACTCTGTTCCAGTTCAGCCAAAGGGAAGCCCGAATCGATGGTCAAAAAAGCACGGGTGGCGTTTACGGTTTCCAACACTACGTCGCTGCCGCACGCGCCTCGCATTCGATAGCCCAAGACACGGAGTAATTCGGCGGTCTGGCTGGAATCGCAAGATTCAATCTTGATTAGGTGGCCGGCTCCGGCCAACTTATCCAGTTCGCGCGCCTGCGAAAGATAGCGGATCACGAGTTTGAGATATTCAGTCTGCTCCAAAGCCTCGTTCCCGCTGGCGGCCTGATAACCGTTGGTGATGACGTTGCGCGCCAGCGCCGGAAGCAGCTCGTCCGGCTGCAGGTCCGGCGACAAAGCCGCCATCCGGGCGAAGGAACTCAGCGGACCGGGAACGGAGATGAAGACCTGCTTGGCTGCGGACGCATTGAGCTGCGGTAGGCTCAAATCGGTGCCACCTGCCGCGCGGTACTGTACGAGATGGCGAGCGGCATCGTCGTGCGATCCAGCCAGCAGGTCGAGCTCTATCAAGCGGCGCAACAGGCGTTGCTTCTGAGCAGCGGGGGCGCCGCTCAGCGCGGCTTCATAGGCGGCACGCGCGGCAGTATCCCGATGACGGTCCAAGAACCGCGCATAGGCATTCGCGGCATCGAAGCCACCTGATTGGGAGGCCCGCTGGAGAAAGTCGCGCGCGCCAGAGGCGTCGCCTTTACTTTCCATTTCCCAGGCGCGGACTTCAAAATCCTGCGCAGCGGCGCAAAAGCTCAAAGAGAGAACCAAGGCGAGGGGCATTACGAGGGTTTTCATGCTCAGATTCCTTCCCTTCCCGCTGGCTAAATACTGTAACACCCGCGACAGGATGCCCGCTTGGAGGCCCTTAGCATCGCATCGGGCGCTTGGCGCCGCGTGGATATTACAATCGAGACAATGTCTGTTCTGGTTGTGGGTTCCGTGGCTTACGACGGAGTGGAGACTCCGCATGGCAAGATCGAACGCATGCTGGGCGGCGCTTGTACTTACATCGCGCTGGCGTCCAGCTATTTCGCGCCGACCCAGATCGTCGGCGTTGTGGGCGACGATTTCGCCAAAGCCGATGAGCAGTTCCTGGCCGATCGTGGCATCGACCTACAAGGCCTGGAACGCGTGGCCGGCAAGACGTTTTACTGGGCGGGCGTCTATTCGGACGACATGAACGACCGCACCACGTTGCGCACCGACCTGAACGTGTTCGCCGGCTTCGATCCCAAACTGCCGGCCAGCTATCGCGAATCACCGTACCTGATCCTCGGCAATATCCAGCCCTCGCTACAGCGCAGCGTGCGCGCCCAAATGAACGGGGTGCGCCTGGTGGGCGGCGACACGATGAATTACTGGATCAGCGACTATCGCCAAGAGCTGCTAGAGACTATCCGCGAATGGGATTTTCTGCTCATCAACGATGCCGAGGCGCGCATGCTCTCCGGCGAGTACAATCTCAAGCGCGCGGCAACCAAGATCCTGGAAATGGGCCCGCATACGCTGGTCATCAAGCGCGGCGAATACGGAGCCATCCTGTTCCACCGCCATTGGCACTTCATCGTGCCGGGCTACTTGCTCGAAGAAGTGTTCGATCCTACCGGCGCGGGCGACTGTTTCGCCGGCGGATTCATCGGTTACCTCGCGGAGAAGGGCTCCGACCTGAAGAGTGGCCATATCGACCCGAAAGAGCTGAGCCGGGCCGTCATTTACGGCTCCGTGATGGGCAGCTTCTGCTGCGAGCGGTTCGGCACAGAGCGGTTCCGTACCCTGACGCGCGCCGAAATCAACGAGCGGTTTCAGGAATTCCGCAATTTCACCGAATTTTGAAAAAAGCCGGGGCCGAAATCACGCTGGTACTAGCCGGCCTGATAGCGCTGAGCAGTGCCGCGACGGCGTTTGTGTACCGCTCCGGATGGACCTTATACTATGGCGATGCCGAAGCGCACCTGAACATCGCGCGCCGGATCCTGGATAGCCGCACGCCGGGTTATGACCAGATCGGAACCGTGTGGCTGCCGCTGCCGCATCTGCTGATGCTGGCTCTGGTTTGGAACGACCGGATGTGGCGCAGCGGCCTGGCCGGCGCGATTCCGTCCTCGGTTTGTTTCGTGGCTGCCGGTGCGTTCCTCTTCGCGGCCATGAGGCGCGCGACGCGTTCTGCCTCGGTGGGATTCGCCACGCTCGGTATTTTAGCTTTGAATCCGAACCTGCTGTACCTGCAGGCAACAGCGATGACGGAAGCCGTGTCGCTGGCGGGCTTGACGGCGCTGCTCTACTTCAGCGTGCGCTTCCGCGAAACGCAATCGCTCGGCGCCGTCATGGGAGCAGGTATTTCCGCATTGGCGGCATCGCTCACACGATACGAAGGCTGGTTTGTGATCCCCTTCGCCGCCGCATATTTTCTGTGGGCTGCCCGCCCGCGCCGGATCGCGCCCGCGCTTCTCTTCATAATGATGGCGGTACTGGGGCCTTTGTTCTGGTTCGCACACAACTGGTTCGTCTATAGCAATGCGCTGGAGTTTTACAACGGGCCCTACTCGGCTAAGAGTATTTATCAAAGCGCTCTGGCGCACAACCTGACGCCGTATCCCGGAGATCACGACTGGCGGAAAGCCTGGCTGTTTTTCCGAACCGCGGCGCGCATGTGTGCGGGTTGGAATGCCGTGGCGATCGCCGCAGCCGGACTCCTCGTTGGTGTCTGGAAACGGGTTTTCTGGCCGTTATTATTCGCCGCCCTGCTCCCGGCGTTCTATTTGTGGAGCATGCATTCGGGCGCCACACCGATTTTTGTTCCGCAGTTTTGGTTCGGCAGCTATTACAACACGCGCTACGGCCTGGCGGCGATGCCGCTGCTAGCGATCGCCGGCGGATGTCTCGCGCTGGCCGCCGGCGTCCGCATGCGACCCTACGCTGCGGCTGGCATTGTTGCGATTGCGTTTTTTCCCTGGCTGATTCGCCCGCAGCCGGAGAACTGGATTTGCTGGAAGGAGTCGCAGATAAATTCCGAAGGCAGACGAGCGTGGACTGAGCAGGCGGCTCCCTATCTGGCCGCCCATTATCGCGCCGGCCAGGGAATTTTCACGAATTTTAACGACCTGATGACGATCTATCGCGATGCCGGCATTCCCTTGAAAGAGACGTTGCATCAGGGCAACGTGCTGCAGTGGATATCCGCGGTGCAGCGCCCTGATCTTTTTCTGCATTCGCTGTGGGCGGTGGCATTCGCGGGAGACGAAGTCGCCACAGCGGTCGAGGAGACGAAATTGAAGTCAGGTCCACGCTATCATCTGGTACGTAGCATCCAGGTGCCGCGTGCGCCGGCAGTGGAGATCTACAGGCGAGACGACCCATGACCATTCCATTTACCAAAGCGCACGGCGCTGGCAACGATTTCCTGCTTACGTGGGCCGAGCAGGCGCCGGCTGCGGACTTGCCCGTCATGGCACGCGCCCTCTGCCACCGGCATACCGGCGTGGGTGCGGATGGCTGGATTCTGATTCGCGACACCAGCATCCGGCTGTTCAACCCCGATGGAAGCGAGGCGGAGATTTCTGGAAATGGAACTCGCTGCGCGGCGGCGCTTCTGGTCGAGTCGGGGCGAGCGGCCGACGAATTGACCATCCAGACGGGGGCCGGAGCCAAACACTTGCGTTTACTCGAGCGGCAGGGGCGGCGGTTCGTGTTCGAAATGGATATGGGGCAGCCGGTCTTCGAACAGAATCAGGTGCGGTTCTCGCTTCCGCTCCGAGGTGGCCCGCGCGAAGTCGCAATTCTCGACGTCGGAAACCCGCAATGCGTTGTGTTCGTGGATCAGTTTCCCGAGCACTGGGCGGCGTTAGGCGCCGAGATCGAACGCCATCCGCATTTTCCTAAACGCACCAATGTTTCCTTCGTTCGATGCGTGGACGCACACACCATTGAGGCGCGCTTCTATGAGCGCGGCGCCGGCGTAACGCTAAGCTCAGGTACGGGATCGACAGGCGCGGCTGTGGCAGCGATCATCCGTAAGCTCGTCGCCAGCCCGGTTGAGGTGCGGGCACCTGGAGACACACTGCGGTTGCGCTGGGACGATTCTGTCTTTCTGACCGGTCCGGCAGAGATTATCGCCAGCGGCGAGTTTTTCGGACCCGGCTAGCCGGGGTACTCACGGTTTCGGACTGGCAACAGGATTTGGTACCCGGCAGGACTTGTGCGGATTTCTTGTGCGGATTTCTTGTGCGGATTTCTGCAAGAGCTCGGGGTCAGCGCGTGTTCGGCGACGGCTTAGAAATACGGCTTGATCGCCTCGAACTCGTTGTCGAACTCAGCGAGTACCGCCGAGAGCTGGTCGCCAAGCCGCAGCTCATCGGGCAAGTTTTGCGCGCCGTTTCCGCTGTTCTCGAACACACTCACGTTCGTTCCCATGCCTTGTACGAATGCGTCGGCGACGTTCAAAATGCGGCTCAAGGGAACCAGGTCGGGGTCCGAGGCCGCAGGATCCTCGGCAGGCGTCTGATGATAGCGCACAGCGTCCCGAATCGGCTCGGGTAGGTTCCAAGCTGCAAGCGCTTCTGCGGACAGATCGGCGTGAGACACGCCGAGGACCTCGAGTTCATATTCGGCCGCCCACTTTTGGTCTGGGCGGCACAGCAGCGAGATTTGCTTGAATTCGTCTGGGCAACCCATGGCTACCAGCAGCCAGCCGAGGTCGTGAAAAAGACCGGCGGCGAAAGCGCCTTCGGGATAATTTGCATCTACCTTCTGCGCCAGCAGGTCCGCCAGGATGGCAACACCGGCCGAATGGAGGTTGAAGCTTCCCATCGACCAGCCGGGCGGGGTTTTTACCTGCTTCCACATACGGGCCACGGACATGCTGAGAGTGGCGTTGCGAAGCTTGTTCACTCCTAAAAGCGAGACGGCATGCCGTACGGAATTGATGGTGCCGCTAAAGCCGTACAGCGCCGAGTTTACCAGTTTCAGGATATTTCCTGCTAGCACCGTGTCCTTTTCGATAAGCTCGGAGATCTTCGCGAACGACACGTCTTCCTTAGCCAAGCTGGCGATAAGCCGGTTGAGGATCGGCGAGAAAGGCGGTAGCTCGGCTAGGACACGGAGAGCCCTTTCGCGGGCAGGCGACGGTGGGGCGGGCGACGGTGTGGCAGGCGCTGTCACAGTCGTCTTATCGGTTGGATGCTCGTATTTCTTCATAGGCCGCCGGCAGGCGTGTTCCGGCCCGCTCTTGTACCATGGGACTGATCCGATGTCTGCCGCGATTTCGGTCCGCCATCTACGAAAAATGTACGGCGCCAAGGCTGCCGTGGATGGCTTGGACTTGGAAGTCCCGCACGGCTGTTTTTTCGGCTTTCTGGGTCCGAATGGCGCCGGCAAAACCACGACGATTCGCATGCTAATGGGGCTGGCACCGCCCACCTCCGGCAGCATCGAACTGCTCGACCTGGCGATGCCCGAGCACGCGCAGGAGGTGAAAGGCAAAATCGGCCTGGTCCCGGACGAGTCGCTGCTGTTCGACCACCTGACCGGACCGGAGTTCACCGAATTCGTCGGGCGGATTTACGGGCTGGAGCGCAATGTGGCGCGCGAGCGTTCTCGCGAATTACTCGAGCTTTTCGAGCTGGATAGCGAGCCGCGCAAGCTGATCGGCGAATACTCGAAGGGGATGCGCAAGCGTGTCGCCATGGCCGCGGCCCTGATTCATCGGCCCGAGCTGTTCCTGCTGGACGAGCCGTTCGAGGGCGTGGACGCGGTCGGGGCGCGGTTAATGAAGGAGATTCTGCTGGACCAGGTCCGGCACGGCGCTACTGTTTTTCTGACCTCGCACGTCCTGGAAGTGGTGGAGCGGTTGTGCGATCGCGTTGCGATCATCCAGCAGGGCCGGCTTGTCCTGTCGGGCACGATGGCGGAGCTGCGCAGCGGCTCGGAAACTCTGGAAGATATCTTCGTGCGCGTAGTGGGCGCCGAGCGCCCCGCCGAAACCCTGGACTGGTTATAGCTACTTATGATCGGCGCACAAACCTGGGCGATCGTTTGGGCGCAGTCGCGCTCCACCCGCAACCGCTTCTTTCGCGTCAATCGCGCGGGCGCGGCCTTCACTACCCTGCTCGGCGCGATCTGGTACGGCGCGTTTTGCTACCTGGCTGTGATAGTGGCGTTTTTGCTGTCCGAACCGAATGAGCTTGAATCCATGCGACGTGTCATGCCCGCCGGGCTGCTGGTCTGCTTTCTCTACTGGCAGTTGATTCCGGTACTGACCGCATCCATGGGATCTTCGCTCGACATCCGCAAGCTGATGGTCTACCCGATCCCGCGCCGCGACCTGTTCGGATTGGAAGTATTGCTCCGGACTTCGACCAGTATCGAAATGCTGGTTTTGCTGACCGGCGCGGCGGTGGGGCTGCTGCTGAACCCGAAGGTTTCCGTGTGGTACCCGCTGGCGCTGCTGCCGTTCGTGGTTGTGAATCTGCTTATCTCGGCAGGAGTGCGCGACCTTCTAGTTCGGTTACTGGCGCGTAAGCGAGTGCGCGAGGTGGTGGTATTCGTGTTGGTGCTGGCGGCGGCGCTGCCGCAGGCGCTGCTGCTCAGCGGTTCCCGCGCGCGTCTGCGTCACCTCTTCGCGGGCGCTCCACTGCCGTTCTGGCCTTGGACCGCGACCTCGCGGCTAGCGCTGGGAGAATTCTCGTGGCTTAGCATTGCCGTGTTGCTGGCGTGGGTGGCGGCCGCGTATGCGTTCGGCCGATGGCAATTCGAACGCGGTCTGAATTTCGATTTGAGCGAGGCCACGGCCCGAAACGCAGCGACCGCTCGCGCCGCCAGCCGAATGGAGTGGTGGTACTCGCTGCCCAACCTGTTTTTGCGCGATCCGCTGGCCGCACTGGTGGAAAAAGAGCTGCGCTTCCTGGCGCGCACGCCGCGCTTCCGCCTGGTATTCATGATGGGCTTTTCGTTCGGGCTCCTGATCTGGCTGCCGATGGCCTTTGGGCCCAACGCCGCGCGGCACTCGCTGTTCGCGGATAACTACCTGACCCTGGTGAGCGTCTATGCGCTGCTCATGCTGAGCGACGTTCTGTTCTGGAATTGTTTCGGTTTCGACCGCGGCGCGATCCAAATGTATTTTCTTGCGCCGGTGAAGATGTCAACCGTGATTACGGGGAAAAATCTCGTGGCGGTATACTTTGTCGTGCTCGACGTTACTACCGTCGCCCTGGTGTGCGCTTTACTGCGGCTGCCATTGTCGGGCCTGCAGATCCTGGAGGCATTTTGCGTGACGTGCGTGGTCACCTTGTTTATTCTTTCGATCGGGAACCTGAGCTCGTTCTACAATCCGCGGCCGGTGGATCCAGGGAAGTCGTTCCGCACCGGCGCGAGCGCGCGAACACAGGCGATGATGACGTTGGCATTTCCGGTCGCGCTGCTTCCGGTGGGTCTGGCATACTTAGCGCGTTACGCGTTCGATTCTGAAGCCGCGTTTTTCGGGGCGCTCGGAGCGGGAGCGCTATTGGGCGCCATTGTGTATGCGCATTCCCGCGGATCGGGCCTGCGTGCGGCCGAGCAGCGCAAGGATGTGATCATCGCAGCCCTCAGTCGTGGCGAAGGGCCGATCGAGAGCTGATGGGCCAAGCAGGATGCAAGTTTTGCCAGATCGTCTCGGGCGACTTGGCGAGCTATATGGTTTTCGAGGACAACGTGTCGTTTGCGTTTTTGGATAACCGGCCGCTGTTTGTGGGCCACACCTTGCTGGTTCCTAGGCAACACTACGACACGCTGGCCGATGTGCCCGAAGAACTAATCGCGAAATTCTTCGGCAACGTTCAGCGGCTGAGCCGGGCGGTGGAGCGCGGCATGGATGCTGAGGGATCGTTCGTAGCCATCAACAATCGCGTGAGCCAGAGCGTGCCGCATCTGCACGTGCACATCGTGCCTCGCCGCAAAAAGGACGGGCTGCGAGGGTTCTTCTGGCCCAGGATCGCGCATCCGGATGAGGCAGAGATGAAGCGCGCGCAGTTAGCCATCCAGCGGGCGGTCGACCTCTAGCGGCACGCGTCCTGCGGGACCGCGCGCCGCCGGTCCGTCAGAAGTAAATTTTCGCCGCCAACTGGATGATGCGCGGGTCGCGGGCAGCAGTCACTTGGCCGTAGGTCGGGCTCAACCGCGTGACCCCGATGCTGGCAAAATTAGTGTGGTTGAACGCGTTGAAGAATTCGCCGCGAACCTGCAGGTAGCTGGATTCGGTGAAGTGGAAATTCTTCATGGCCGCCAGATCCCATGTCTGATAGCCGGGACCACGGATGGTATAGCGGCCGGCATTGCCGGGCCGAACCACACCGGTGGGCACGTTGGCGAAGCAGGCGGTATTGAACCATTGTTGCAATGTATGCGGCGCGTTCTGGTTGGGATCGCACACCTGGTCGCCGCGCGCGCCGGCGGAACTAGCGCCGAAGAAGCCCAAGCCGCCAGGGTCCAAACCAACCGTGCTGTCCGATTCAGTAAACGGAAGGCCGGTGGCAAAGGAAGCGATGCCGGACACCTGCCATCCGGCAACGGCGTATTTCAGGAAGCCGGTGCTGGACTTCAGCCAGGGCAGCTCGTAATTCCAGTCCGCCGTGAGGACCTGCGTGCGGTCATAAGGCGACACACCGTAATCACCTCCGCGGTTATAGACGTTCTGCGGGGCCGAAACATCGGTGCCGGAGTTCGTCAGGAATTTCGACCAGGTGTAGTTGACGCCCAGGAAGCCGGCGTTCGAAAAGTTCTTCTTCAATGCAAACTGAAGTGAGTTGTACTTCGAGTTGTACCAGGTCTCGATCGCGTTGATGGCGTTGTAACCCAAATATGGCCGTACCTGGTTCAGCTTCGGGTCGGTGGTGCGCGTGAAGGGCGTGTTGGGACTGGTGATTCCAGCCGCGACACCGGCGCCGGGCGGGGCTTCATTGATATCGGCGCCGCCGATCAGATGCGTTCCTTTGGAGCCGAAATAGCCCAGGTCCACAACGAAGCGGCGCGGCAACTCGCGCTGAACATCGAAGCTGTACTGCTGCATGTACGGCGTTTTCCACGGAATGCCGATGGCAGCCAGCGCGGGCGGCGCCACCGACACGGCAACGGTTCCGGCTCCTGCCGGGTTTTGAAAATTCGTGTTGTTGATGGCGATGGTTTGAACCGATGACGGGTTCGTCGTGATGGGACTCTCGTAGACGTTGGCGACTTGTGTAAAGTCATACGCGATTCCATAGCCAGTCCGAATGGCGGTCTTGCCGTCGCCAAACGGATCCCAGGAGAGCCCGAAACGCGGCGCCGCGTTGCCATTGTTCTCGTTGGTCACCTTGTCGCCATAAGGCGAATTCTTGCCCGCGATGATGATCCCGTTCAGCGGGTTTCCCGTTCCCGGGACAAGATTTCCATTGGAGTCGATCTTAGGAGCTTGCGCGGGATTGTACAACGCCGGATCGAAGTTGTTCAGGTATCCGTTGCCGTCAGTCGCTTGGCGGAAAAACGAATAGCGCAGCCCGAGGTTCAGCGTGAGGTTCGGCCGAACGCGATAGTCATCCTGGACATAAAACTCAGTTTGGTTCACTAGTATGTCAGGCGTAATATCGCGAGCCGATTGCGTAAAGCTGGTGACGTTGCCAATCAGGAAATTGGCCCAGGCCTGCTGCGTTGTGGTGGCGCTGGTCGGGCGCGGCGTGGTTGCAAATGTGAATGTACCTACGTTGTTGGTGGCCTGGTTTTCCGTCTTTTCGTAATGCACCACCGTCACGCCGGCCTTAAAAGTATGCTTGCCCGCCACCTTGGAGAAGTTGTCGAAAATGTTGTGACTGCGGCTGTAGTCGCGATACGGTCCGTAACCGGTCACGTTACCGATCGTCCCGGTAAAGTTCAGGGTAGGTATGCGTCCCAGGGTCACCGGGAATGGCAGCGTGACCTTAACATCCGGCGAATTTGCGGCCAGGTCCAGCCCCGTCGGCGTGCTGAGCACCGCGCCGTATGAGTATGCATAACCGGCCTCATTGAGCATGGTGGGCGTGATGCTGCCGGTGACGCGCCCCATAAAGCCCTTGCCGGGCGAATTGGTGGACGTGTTGGAGACGCCGGGCAGAGTTGCGGCGGTAAACAATCCGCGAGGTTCGATGGTGGGAATCGAATCGTTGATGAACCGCCCAAAAACGGCCCACTTTTCGTTAAACACATGGTCGATTCGATACAGCTCCTGGCGCGCGTTGAAGACGTTGCGTAGTGCGAGGTTCACCAGGTTGTTGGCGGGCGCATCCGGCATTTGCGAAAAAATGTCCTTAATGTACGCTTGCGCCACGGGATTGATGTTCGTCACTTGCGTCCCGGTTTGGGCGCAGCTACCATCGGGTGCCACCGCGACACAGACCGGCACTGGGAAAATTCCTTTCTTTTCGTCCGCCGTGGGTAGGGTGCTGACGAACGAACCATACGTGATCACCCGCCGGAATTCCTCCGAGAAGAAGAAAAATGTGTGGTTCTTGCCGTTATAAACCTTGGGAATGTATACGGGGCCGCCGGCGGTGTAGCCGAAATTGTTGTAGCGCAGCGGGGGCCGCGGAACGCTGCCCAGATTGTTAAAGAAATTGTTGGCCGCCAGCTTGTCGTTGCGGAAAAACTCATAGGCATCGCCGTGCAGTTGATTGCTTCCGCTTTTGGTGATCACGTTGACGGTCCCGGCGGCGTCGTGCCCGAACTCGGCGCTGTATTGGCTCCGCAGCACTCGGAACTCGTCAATCGCGTCGACGCTGGGGTAATTCAGCAGGGTGAGGTTCGCGCCGCGGTCGACGTTGTCGGCGCCATCGATGGTCCAGCTATTCTGGCTGGTGCGGCCGCCATTCATCGCGAAGGCAACTTGGTTGGAAGCCCCCGAGAAGGGATTGGACACACCCAGATACAGTTGATCGCCGATGCCGGTAAACACGACACCAGGCATGAGGCGAACCAGTTGCTCGTAATTGCGCGTATTCAGGGCCAACTCGCGCACCTGGGTACCGGAGATTAGCGACTGCGCTGCGGCGGTCTGCAACTCCACCTGCGTCGGGTTCGCGCTGACGGTGACCTCCTGCTGAACTTCACCGACCTGCAGGTTGAAGTTGATCGTTAGCCGGTCGTTGACATTCAGCTCGACGCCTTGCTGAACGAGCTTCTTGAAGCCTTTCGCCTCGACGCCAATGGAATAATGTCCGATGGGCAGCAGCGGCGCGGAGTATTCGCCGTTAGCCGCGGTCGTGGTAGTTCGCACCACGGCATTACGGTCGGTATTCGTGAACGTGACGATAGCCCCCGGCACGCCTCCGCCAGTCGGATCGAGAACGCTACCGACAATCGAGCCGGTAATTTCCTGTGCGCGCAAGCCCGCGCCCAAGCATGCGAGTAAGAAAGCTGCTAAACAAATTCGCCTCATATTGTCCCTGTGCAGCCGATTTTACACTAGCGCGAGGAGTTTGGCTAGGCGTGTCTCAGCGATTTCCGTTGGCGCGAGTTAACGCCGGGTGCGCTAGCATTTGCATTCGCGCAAACGGGATGCTGACAGTCGGCGTGCGCTGTGTCCAGCATGGATTTCAGTGCGCCCCATCTGAAGAACTCGCACGCACCCGATCCACCACGTCGCGGATCGCCTTCAGCACGTCCTCGGGCCGGTCCTGCGCCAGATTGTGCTTGGCATCTCGAAAAATGCGCTGCTCGCCACGGGTCGACAGCCGGACCAATTGCCGCTGCGCTTCAATCCAGTGCTCTTCCCATTCGCGTTCTTCCCGGGCTTCCACGGGACTGTGCGGCGGATTTCTTCGATGTATCCCGGCGGTGAGCACGATCAGCGGAATGTCGCCGAGGTTCCGTACCGCGCGCGCTTCCAATGCGCTTTCGTACCCGATCCCTTCTTTAAAGCTTTCAGCGAAAGTCCGTGGCTCGAACGGCGTCAGTTCGCTCGGCCGCATCACCAAACGCAAAAAGCCAATCGGCCGCAGGATTTGTGACAGCGCCGGAAGTAAGGAAGGAAAATAAGGAAGATACCCGCCGCCTAACGGAGTGATTGGCTCACGCTCGTCAACGTGGGAGGAGTCTACCAGCACCATGCCGGACACCTCGCTTGGGTAGCGTTGAGCATAGACACGCGCGCAAACCCCGCCAAACGACAGTCCAACCAATACGAACGGTGGCGCCATGCCGGCTTTCGCCACCAGGCGGTGTAAGTCGGATGCGATGGCACTGGCGGGATGCGGAAACGACGCCGGGTCGCTCCAACCATAGCCAGCGCGGTCGTACCAGCAGGCTCGCGTATACTCGGCCACTTTACGTTGCATGGGCGTCCAATAGAAGCCTGCACCGCCCCCACCGCCTTCGAAAAGCACCGTGGGCGCTCCCTGTCCAATGCAGGAATAGTTCAGCGTGCGCCCGCCGATGTCGATGGATTTGCCTTGCCGCGGCGGAAGCGGATTGCGCATTTCCGAGACCTGCTCGTACACAAAGCCTGCGCCGCAGAGACCCGCCGCGATGAACGCCGTTTTGCGTCCGAACGCCACCGCGCGCTCGCGAAATCCGGGCTCGGGAGGAGCATTGATCACGTCCAGATAATTTTGAGAACGTGTATAGATGCCATCGCGGCTGAGATCCAGCGGCGAAACGTCACTGGCGGGTTCGGCATCGAACTGCAGTTGTTGGAACGGCGCGGCGGCAAACGTTTTCCAGCGCCGCCGGGCTTGGAGCGCCACCGGCACCAGAAGTGCCGCCAGTAGAATGCTTCGGGCCAGGCTCTCGAAAACCGATTGCTCGATGTTCACGCCCACATCCACCGCGAACAAAAATGCGGCGCCGTAAACCGGCAGTTTGATGCGGAGATTCGATTCACCGGGCATATACGCGCAGGCGAAAGGCATTTTGCGGAATTCGGCCAGGGACCATTCCACCATCGCGTACCCAACGGCCAGCAGAATGAGGACGTGACCGGCGGGTTCCGGGCCGTCCCACACGGACAAATAGAAGACCGCGGCGGCGATCCAAATTGGCGCGGCGATTAGCGTGAACATCACTTTCCGTACGGCCGCGAAATAGGCTCGCGGGCTGTGAACTGCCGCGATCCGGAAAATCCAATTTGCCTTGAGCGCCACAGGCAGAGCAAACGCTGTACGTGTGCCGAAGATCGCGAGAAACAGCAGGATGAATCCAGCCGCCATCATGGGCGTGTTCATCTCGTACCAGTGGGGCGGTTGATATCCGTAGTGCCGGGCTAGCGCGTACATTCGCGAATTTCCATACAGCAGACTTTTCGCGAAGACGAGGCAAATCGCCAAGCCCAAGCCCATAAACGCCGCCAGCAGGTTGCGATGCGCGCGGCTCCGGACGAGCGTTCGCTGGATGAACAGGAGCATCGCGCGATCCAGCGGTTTCGCGGCGAGTCGCGCGGCGGCCCAATTCAGCCACCGCGAACCGGCGTGCGCGCGATCGGCCGGAATAATGTCCGGTTCTTCTAGAACGCGGCGCGTGGTCCGGTAATAAGAAAGCGCGTAGCTGAAGATAGCCACCCCTGAAGAAATCAGCAGCCAAAGCAATGCACGGTTGGCGAGCGGGGCAAACCACGGCTGCTGGGACCCGTTCACCCGCTGGAACAATCCGAGAAACCAGAAGGAGGGAAGGCGTCGCGCAGCGATCGGAATCCCATGGCTCAGATCCATGTCCAAAGGCCCGGGCGTCAGGAAATAGGCTCCGAGAACCGAGAAAAAAGCGCTGACTTGCAGCACGTTCGAGGTCTTCAAAAAGCGGCGGTAGCTGAAGAGCAGCGCCGACACTCCTTGCGCCGCGAGCAGTGTTGAGAAAATCCACAGTCCGGCCGCACCCATCGTGATCCAATATGCGAAAAATGTCCGCACTCCGCCGATGGCGAACGGATACGCCAGACCTGTTGCCGCGTTCAGGGCCACGATGGACATCCCCAAACCTGTCGCAATCGCGGCAATCTTGGCGCGAAAAATTATCCCAGGACGGATCGGCAGTGCGCCCAGCACTAAACTGTCCCGGCGGTTCGGAAACACCGAATCCCACGCAAATACCGTGAACATTCCCACCACCGCTATCGTGGTGCCAATCAGGAACTCCTGGTCGCCCCAAGCCCCCGCCGTAATTTCGGAAGCAGTAGCTTTGACGTACTGCGGAATCATTTCCACGGCGAAAATGAAGCTGAGCGACACGAGCAGCGCCCCGATCTGGACCAGCAGCCGTGTGGGATCGCCATGCGTTGGAATCGTTTCGGTATCCACGATCTGCAGCAGGAAATTGCGATACAGAACGTGAAATTGCCCGCGCGCAAGCTGTCGTTGCATGACTCAGCGCTCGATCAATTGGATGATTTCGCGCGTGACGGCGGCCGTGTCCAGCTCCACGGCAAGTTGAGCGAAGATCTCTTCCAACGTCGGGGCGGATGCGAGTGCGCGCAGGTTTTCAATGGAGTCGTCAGCCGCCACCCGGCCCTTGTGAAGAATCAGAACATGGGAACAGATGCGCTCCACCACGTCCAGCTCGTGAGTGCTAAACAGAATTACTTTTCCCCGTTGCGCCAGCTCCTGAATGAGCCTGCGAAGCACCAATGCCGAGCTAACATCGAGGCCGGTGAACGGCTCGTCCAGTAAAAGAATGTCGGGATTGTGGAGCAGCGCCGCGGCCAGCAGGATCTTTTGGCGCATCCCCTTGGAATAGGAAGAAAGCGCCACAAAACGATCCTCGTGCAGCGAGAATAGATGCAGCAGGCCGTCAATCTTTTCGCCCAGCACGTGCCCGGCGATCCCGCGCAACTGTCCCACCATCTCCAGGAACTCGGCGCCACTTAAATGCGCATAAAGCTGCGGCTCCTCCGGGACATAGCCGAGCCGCATTTTATGGGCGATCAAGTCTTCATCGATCGGACGGCCGTTGTAAAGGATGACCCCATCGCTCGGCTCCATCAGGCCGGCGATCATTTTGATTGTTGTGGATTTCCCCGAACCATTCGGTCCCAAGTAGCCGGTCACCTCGCCCGGGCGCGCGATGAAGCTCACGCGATCCACGGCCGGTATTCCCGAAAATCGCTTGGTGACGTCCCGAAGTTCGAGCATGGTCACAGCCTGCGGCGGCGAAGCGAATGAAAGAAGGCGACGGTGGTGACTAGAGTGAGGCAGATCGCCAAAACTGAAATGACGGCGATAACCACCAGGTCTTCAAGACGCACTGCGGATCTTTGCACGCGTATATGCGGTGCTACCGCGGTTGCCCACATCAGCACAAGAACACCACCCAGCGTGGCGCCGGATGCCGTCCAAATCGCCGGCTGGCGGATCCATTGCCGCCCTAGCGAGGCTGCGACATCCAGACAGAATCCCGAAGCGGCCCCATCGCGAGCGGCCTGATCGAATACCCACAACATCTCCGCGGCAAATTGGCGCCGGAAAGGAGCCGGATGCAGCACCAGCAAAATTTGGTAAAGGGCGCGGCGCATTACAGACCCTTTCGAGGCGCGGGACGCAAGTTGACCTTAGCCGCCCGAACGACGTTTTCCAGGCGCTCCACCTCGGCGGCCAAAACGCGGCGCCCCAGGCGCGTGAGCCCATAATATCGCCGTCGCTCGTCTTCACCCGGATGGCGGCGCTGCGCTTCCTCGATCAGCGCAAGATTCAGGAGCTTTTGCAGGTTGTCATACAGCGTGCCTGGGCCGAGTCTATACTTGCCTTCCGACTGCCGCGCGATTTCCTGCATGATGCCGTACCCGTGGCGGTCCTCGCCCGAGAGCGCCAGCAGAATGTGCAGCGCGGCGGGCGATAGCGGCACGAACGGGCTGAAATCTTCCATAGTCGGATTCCGTTATATCGGATTCCGACTTAGTTGTCAACGGTGCCGCCGCCCACGGCCCGGTCGGCACAGAAGCCCGCGGCGCACCGTTACAATAGCAGCCGTGGCCACCTTGACCTTCGAGCAGGCGCGCGCCTGCGTGCTGGAGAAAGTGCGCGCCGGCGTGGCCGCGCCGGCGATTGAAAACGTGAGATTGTTTGACGCCGCCGGGCGCGTGCTGGCCGAACCGATTGCCGCCGACCGCGATTTTCCTCCCGTTTCGCGCTCAGTCCGCGACGGATTTGCCTTGCGAGCGGCGGATATTCCGGCCGAGCTGACAATCGTCGGAGAAGTTCGCGCCGGCGAGAGCTTCACGACCGAGCTCCAGCCGGGTGAAGCTGTCGAGATCATGACCGGAGCGCCGTTGCCACGCGGCGCAGACGCCGTGGTCATGATCGAACACGTCACCGTGTCGGGAGACCGGGTGAGCGTGTCGCGCTCGCTGCAGCCGGGTGAAAACGTGAGCGCGCAGGCTTCGCAGGCGCGCGCCGGTGAAGTGGTCCTCGAGCCCGGCACACGCCTTGGATTTGCTGAGATCGCGCTGATCGCTTCCTTCGGCCAGACTCACGTTGCAGCCTATGCGCGGCCGCAAGTCGCATTGCTGGCCACCGGCGACGAAATCGTCGAAGTCAACCAGACGCCGCTTCCCTATCAAGTGCGAAATTCCAACGTCGACTCGCTAGCTGTGCAAGTAGCTCGCGCCGGCGGAATCCCCGAAGCGTTGCCGGTCGCTCGCGATCTGTACGCCGCCACCCGCGAACTGGTGGAGCATGGGCTGCGCTCGTTCGATATGCTGCTGCTCTCCGGCGGCGTCTCGGCCGGAAAATACGACCTGGTAGAAAAGGTTCTGGCAGACCTCGGCGCCGAGTTCTTTTTCGATCGCGTTCTGATCATGCCGGGCCAGCCGCTGGTCTTTGGACGCGCGCACGGGAAATTCTTCTTCGGTCTGCCTGGAAATCCGGCCTCTACCATGGTTACGTTCGAACTCTTCGCGCGCGCCGCGGTGGAACTGCTGGCGGGCCAGAAAGAGCCCATGTTGCCGTTCCTTTGGGCTCGCCTGGCGCGCGACTTCCGGCAGAAGACGGGATTGACTCGGTTCCTGCCGGCGCGCTTGAGCCCGGACGGATCGTCCCTGGATCCTCTGCCCTGGCAAGGCTCGGGCGATGTCCCCACGCTTGCACGCGCCAACGCTTTTCTGGTGACCGAACCGGACCGCGAAACCTGGTCGGCGGGCGATTGGATTCGAGTTCTGCTGAAATAGGTGTGGCGAGGCCCCCGCGAAGCCATGAAAGAACCGAAGCTCAGCCACTACGATAAATCCGGCGTACCGCGCATGGTGGACATCTCAACCAAAATGCCCACGAAGCGAACGGCGCGCGCCCATGCGTTCGTGCGGATGCGGCCGGAGGTGCTGGCGCAGCTTCCCTCTAATCCCAAAGGCAACCCGCTGGAGATCGCCCGCGTAGCCGGCATTTCAGCCGCAAAAAAAACCGCCGAGTTGATTCCCTTGTGCCACCCGCTGATGCTTTCGCATGTGGATGTGGAAATGAACTTGGAAGAGAATGGCATCCGTATCGCCTCCAGCGTCAGTACCACCGGACCAACCGGCGTGGAAATGGAGGCGCTCACGGCCGCTTCCGTGGCGGCGCTCACCGTCTACGACATGACGAAAGCGCTGGACAAAGGCATCGAAATCCAGGATGTGTATTTGCTCGAAAAAAGTGGTGGCAAAAGCGGAGACTACCGCCGTCCATGATCCAGGCCGTCATCGTCACTGTAAGCGATTCCGCTGTGGCGCGGACGCGCGCGGATCGTTCCGGACCCGCCTTGCGCGAGCGCCTGGAAGCTCTGGGCTGGACCATTAGGGCGCAGGAATTGGTGCCCGACGAGCGTAACGAAATCGCAGCCGTGCTGAAGCGCTGGAGCGACGAGCCTGAATCGCTGGTGATTCTGACCACCGGCGGAACGGGCGTGGCATTGCGAGACATTACGCCCGAAGCAACGCGCGGTGTGATCGAACGCGAGGTGCCGGGCCTGGGCGAACTGATGCGCGCCGAAGGCCGCCACCAGACTCCGTTCGCCGTTCTAAGCCGCGGCCTCGCAGGCATCCGCGGGCGATCGCTGATCGTGAATCTCCCCGGATCGCCCAAAGGCGCAGTAGAATCGCTCGATTCCATCGCCAAGCTGATCCCCCATATCATCGATCTTTTGGAAGGCCGGACCTCACACGGCAGCGGCTAGCCCGCTGATACCCATCCGCTTTCAGCGCACCCGGCAGCGGGTCAAATTGACTCGTGTCAAACTGAAGGTATGCGCAGTGTTCTGATCGTTCTGTTATGCGCTGGCGCCTTCGCGCAGAATCCCACTCCTGAGCCCTCCAACCAGGATCAATCGATCATCCGCGTTCCCGTTAATGTTGTGATCGCCCCCACCACGGTGCGCGATAAGAACGGCGAATTTGTGGATGGGCTTCAGATTCAGGACTTTCAACTGTACGACAACAACAAGCTCCAAACCATCCGCGCGGATGTTCGCGATGAGCCCTTATCGTTGGTTGTTGCGATACAGAAAAGTTATAACCTGAACGACATTCTTCCAAAGATCCAGCGTATCGGGCCGATGCTGAATGACATTTTGGCCGGCCAGGACGGCGAGGTTGCGTTAGTTGCCTTCGATCACCGCATCCAAACGGTCCAGGACTTCACAAACGAAACGACCAAGATCACCGAAGCACTGAAAAACTTAAAGCCTGGGAGTCCCAATCATGCGGTCATCGATGCTGAGATGGCCGCCATCCGCATGCTGCGCAGGCGTCCTTCGGATCGGCGGAAAGTCCTGCTGCTGATCGCTGAAAAACGCGACCGCGGCAGCGAAGCCCGTGTCCGTGAGGCGCTGGAAGAAGCCGAGTTTGCAAACGTCACGATCTTCTCACTCGACATTTCGAGTCTTATGGCCACGATTACTGGCACACCGATCCCGCCACGCCCGCCAGCGATCCCAACTACCGCTGAGCATGTCCCGGCCGGCGGCGCTCTCACCCCCACCACCATCGAACAGAACTACTACAACGGAAATTACATCCCCGTGTTTGTCGATATCTTCAAAGGCGTAAAGAGCCTGTTTGTAGACGACACGCTGGATGTCTTCACGCGTTTCACTGGCGGCCGTGAATACGCGTTCGTTAGTGAGAAGTCCCTGGAGAAAGCGATCCAAGGGATTGCGTCCGAATTACACAGCCAATATTTACTGAGTTACACGCCGAATAATCAAACCGAGGGTGGCTTTCACGAGATCCGCGTCGTGGTGGATCGCGGCGGACTCGAAGTACGGACGCGCCCTGGTTACTACGTAGCGGGGCGCGCGCAGTAGTACGCCCCAGCCGGACTTACCACAAGTACCAGCGGTCTCCCGATAGTACAAACGCGGCCAACAGCGCGTTCGTTAATGCGTGCGCGAACACTGCGTCGCCGATCCGGCCGCGCCGCAGATATGCCGCCGCATAGATCAACCCAGCCACGGATCCTGCAATCCAGCGCCCGCCGTGCAGCGAACCGAAAGCGACCGATGAGATGACGACCGCCAAATAGGTGTAGCGGCGGGTGCTGAGCGCATCGAAATCGGCGGAAATGATTCTCCGGATCAAGAAGCCGCGAAACGCAAGTTCTTCGGCGACGGGAACCGTAAATACCGCACCGACCGTCCGAAACACCAGCCACACGATTCGTCCGGCAGTTGGGAGCGATGCCAGCCCCGCGGCAATCGGGCTCTGGGTAGGAACTCCCGAAAATCGCTCCAGACCAAGCCAGAGCGCCAACACCGCGATGCCAGCCAGCGCGGAAAACCAGCCGAAGCGCCAGTCTAGTTCCGCGTACTTCGACCGGAAATACCAGAGTGTGATCCCCGCTGCGAGCACACGCAGCGGGTACAGCCATTCGAAGCCGGCTGAAGCCGCGGTGGAAATCATACCGGCAGCCATGAGAACTACAAAGGGCATCAAATACGCAGCAGTCGGATTCGTAATGCTGGATTCGGTCGGATGCTCGCGGGCCGCCACGGCGCTACACCACGAGAAACGCCGTGAAAGGACCGAGAAGCCTAATGCGACGCAAGTGAAGGCAATCCAGCCGGCTTGGGAATGAAATCCGTTGACGGCCACGTTGGGAGCGCCGGCTACACCAATGAGGATAAGGGCCGTGATGCGAATACCGTTCGCAATCCAAATCACAGCCATTCCCGCAGGCACCAGCGCTAACGCCTGCGGAAAGCGGTACTCCCGGCGGAAAAACGCCAGCCATGCCACGCCGAAAACGAGCATCAACGCTGTCCCCTCGAAACCGGCGCACCAAGGCGTTATCTGTACATTGAATTGCGGCGTGCCGATCGTCATGCTGCTGCGGTCGGCAATCACGTTCGGCAGAACCATCCGGAGCAGCGTGAGCACGATGCCGAAGGTGAAATCCGTGACTGGCTTCCAGGAAAGGTCGATCGCTGGGTTCCAGACCGCGCCATTCCAAAGAGACGCATTAACGATCACGCGCTGAGCCAGGACGGCAGCACCGATAGCGTACAGCCACGCGTTTCCGGCCGTGGCGAGCAAGCGCCGAATCGCTCGCAGGGGCAGGAATGCCAAAAGAGCGAAGCTGATAGTGCATAAACCGGCGGTATACCAGATCGCCGTCCACGCGATCTGGCTCGAGAGACCGCGGGCGCCGCCGGGCAGAAGCGAGACCGCCAGAAACGCGAGGAGCGCCAGAACGTGCGCCGCCAACAGCGGCCACGCCAAACTGAGCGACTTTAGTTCGAAGGAAACCATACGGAAGGTTTCCTTCGATCGGGAGTATCCAATCGCCAGCAGGAGCGGGAAAAAAACAACTGCTATCTGAACTAGAGTGCCCGCTCCCCGGCTCTTATGAACCAGGTTCGAAATCGGTATTCCTTCAGCAGCAAAGAGCAGGGAAAACAGAGTAAAACGCGTGGCGAGACCGAGAGAAAGAAGCGGGTACCCGCGATGCTGGACGCGTGGCGCCGCACCCGAGGGTGCAAGCTCGCACACCGGCCGCTCGCCGGATACCCGTGATTTTGTCATTTGTAGCTCTGAAGGCGAAGTTTGCGCCGCCTACAACCCTACTTGCGAACCGCGACACTCTCGAAGAGTGCTACGTGCGGCGGCGTCCCCGCATCACTAGGAGCGCGCCCGATATCAGAGCTAAGGCGCTGCCTGCCGATCCCGCGTCGACTTCTGGGACGGCAGTTGCGAATGCAAAACTCGATATCCCAACAAACAATAGAACCATTCCCGCCAGCTTCATCCTGATCACCTTTTTCAATTAGATATTCCTCCGCAACAGCGCCCCGACTTACTCAGGGCTACCCGTAGAACGCTGCTTGCGTAGGTTAGTGCGAATATACACTTATACCTTTATACCCGTCAACGTTCACTCGTACTAGTTGTACTACGAACGAACGGCTGCCAGGACTTACCCGTTGGTCAACTATCCCAAAATGCCGCCGGCGTACCGCCGCCTAAAGGAACTCGGGTATACTCACATTCGGCGCGGATCTTCCCAGAACCTACAACGCGCCGGTACGAGAAGAATTACGCGTCGAAGAAGATGCTAAGAACATCAAATAAAGGTTTCTGGGGCGGGGATAGAATAGGAGCGAAATGAATCGACGCGAATTTCTGGTCGCTTCCGCTGGTACGGCGGCTGCTTTTGCGGCACCGTCGGCTGGTATGGCAACGGTTCTTTACAACGATGCGACGGTCAAGCTGGGCATGGCCCGTCAGGACGCGAAGGATCTGTGGGTGCGCGCTGCGGATCTGCCGCGCATCAACGAATTTGAAGTTAAGCCGCAGGGCGCCTGCCGCGCCGATATGTGCATCCCGGTCCCGAAGGCGCTAAAGAACGGGCCATGGTTCAACCTGACCGGCTTTTCGCGCAAACTCGGACAAGCCTACGTCAACGAGTCCGGCGTGTGGAGCTTCGGCGAGATCCCGGTGATGCGCGGGAGCTTTTACGCGTCCAGAATCGCGCCCGATTTCGCGGTTCCCGACCGCAAGGGCAAGGTGGTTCACCTCTCGGATTTTCGAGGAAAGAAAGTTTTGGTGTTCACCTGGGCGTCCTGGTGAGGCTGCCGCCTCGATCTGCCAGGCTGGCAGAAAGCTTACATAGAGCTCAAGGACCAGAATTTCGAGATTGTTGGAGCAGCGCAAGACACCGGGGGCGAGGCCGCTGCCGGCCAATGGTACGACCGCGCTAAGGCTACTTTCACAACACTCGTCGATACAAAGCACGCCATCAGCACCGCGTACGACTTCATCAACGTACCCATGGGCATTTGGGTGGATGAGAGAGGACGTGTGGTACGTCCGGCCGAACCGGCCTGGACCGAGAGCCGTACTGATACGTTCGGCGGAAAGAATATCGTGATCCAAGGCGCGGAATATGTCGGAGCGCTCCGCGATTGGGTCAAGAATGGCGACCGCAGCGTTTACGCCCTGTCCGATGAAGAATTCGCACGGCGCGTCAAGCCGCGATCCGCCGCTGAAATGGAAGCCGATGCCAGTTTCAAAATAGCCGTCTACTTCCATGACCACGGAAATCAGGAACTGGCTGCGAAGTATTTCGCGCACGCGCAGCAGCTAAATCCGGATGACTGGAATTACCACCGCCAGGAATGGAGCTTTACGCCCAAAGAAGCAGGCAAGAAATGGATGGACAAATTCCAGAAGCTGGACGAGCCGTATTATCCGAAGCTGAATTTGCCAGATCCAACTAAGAAGTAAATAGGCACGCACGCGCGCCTGGCACCGCGACGCTTGGATTGTAAACGCGGCGCCTGGAGTGCGGGCTACAGACCCAGCCGCCCGAGGATGCGGCGCACTTTCTTGGGCGAAACCGACAGCTTAGCGGCGACACGCGAGACCTTGCGTCCTTCGCGCTCCCAGACTTTGGGAATGATAATCTCGGCGAACTGCTCCGTCAGTTGCTGCAAGGTCTGATCGCCCGTGTCGCCTTGCGACCATTTCCGCAATAACACGTCCACGCCGCCGCCGCGCAGCACCCTTGATTTCAATGCCTGGTGCTCTTCCCAAAGATGATCGTGGATGCCGGGCGACAGGTACTCCGCGGCGCGGTCGCAGCACTCGCGGGCGGCTTCGGTGTTGTTGAAAAAATCGTTCGCGAAGACCATGCCCTGGCAGATGTAAGCGCGAGCTAGCAGATGGCGATTCTCGGTGTGCTGCGCGCAATTGAGCGCTTCCCGGGCATAATCCTGCGCGCGCTGGGCGTGTGCGGCCGGATCGTCGTTGAGAACTTCTTCGTACTTCGCGCTTTCGATCATGCTCTGCACGATGCGGGCGCGGCCCGTGAGGATATTGTCTTTCTTTTCGGCGCCCAGCTCATAGGCTTGAGCCGATTCAGTGGCAGCGCGTTCGACGTCACCGGTGTCGAGATACAGCAGTGCCCGCTCGACGTGCACCGTACCCCAGCCGCGATGGTGACTCAAAGACCTGTAAATTTCCTCCGCCTGGGCGAGATGCGACAGCACTTCCGCATGCAGCTGTTCAATGCGGCGCCGCGTGGCAGCGCTTTCAGGCGGCGTGTCGGCGGGAGGCGACATCCTCTTGCGCCGCCGTTTGGTTTCGGCGTCGATCTTCCGCGCCAGGCGAATCGCACTCAGCCGTTTGACGTAGGCGATATTGGCGAGCGAGCGCGCCAGGTTGCGATGCCGTGGATCGCGTTTCCCATACAGCTCGATCGCCCGCGCAAAATGATCCAGCGCCTGGTCGTAGCGCGCCTCGCGCAACGCGATGCGCCCATACCCTGACTGAATATTACCAAGCGTCACAGTGTCGTCGGTGTCGAGCAGCACGGCCTCGGCTTGTTGTAGGCTCACCACGGCATCGGCGAGCTTCTCTTTTTGAAAGCAGAGCCAACTGGCCAGCACTTGCATGACCGCGGCCATACGGCCGTAGCCGAGTTCGAGGGCCAATTGCCGGCCTCTCTCGGTGTGCGCAAGCGCGCTGTCGTACTCGCCCTGTTTGCGCTGGCAGCGGCCTTTCCAGAAGTAAGCCAGCGAGAGCAACTGCTTGTCGGTGACCGCATCTTCGCCGAGATTGATGATGCGATCGAAATGCACGATACCGCTTCCGGTTTCTTCCGCGGCCGACGCGACCATGCCCTCCGCGAGCTCGAGCTGGAGATAGTCGCAGAGCGGCAGAGCGGCGCGCTTGTGCTTTGGGAATTTAGCCAGCAGCACGCGCACAATTGCCGCATCGCCGTATCCCATATCCACCCATTGGGACAGGTAACGCACAAACGCGACAGCGTTCTTCTGATCCGGATCGAACGACAACAGCGACTCGCGGTGCGATTGAAACCACTCGATGCTGCTGCCAATGCGGCGCAGCACGACGTCTTCGCGCAGGCGCGTCAGCAAGTCGTCGGTGATTTCAAAGCGAGCGGCCGCAACGGCGTCCATTAATCGATGTAATCGTAAGCGACCAGCGTGAGAAACTCGGCCATATCCGGACTGGTCATCATCTGTTCAAAGATTTTTGCCGCGAGATCGAATTTGCCCTGGCCACCGAATTTTGCCGCTTGCTCGCGCGTGGCTTTCAACACCAGCTCGGCGGTGACCTTACGTCCGTCGTTCATCTTGGCGCCATGCCGTACCCACTGCCAGACTTGCGACCTGCAGATTTCGGCTGTGGCGGCGTCCTCCATCAAGTTGTAGATCGGCACGCATCCCGAACCGCGCAGCCAGGCTTCGAGATACTGCACGCCGACATCGATGTTCCAGCGCAGGCCTTCTTCCGTGATATCCCCCGTCGGGACAGCCACGAGATCCGCCGCGCCGACGCGCACGTCGTCGCGCTTGACCGAAATCTGATTGGGCGTCTGCATGTACTCGTCGAAGATCTGTTTGGCAACGGGCACCAGGCCGGGATGCGCGACCCAAGTTCCATCGTGGCCGGCCTTCACTTCGCGCAGCTTGTCCTGCCGGACCTTTTCGAGCGCCTGTTCGTTGGCTGCCGGATCGTTCTTGATCGGAACCTGGGCCGCCATGCCGCCCATGGCGTGGATGCCGCGCCGATGGCAAGTCTTAATCAGAAGCTGGACGTAAGAGTTTAAGAAATGCCGGTCCATGGTCACCTGCGCGCGGTTCGGCAGCACAAAATCGGGCCGGTTCCGGAATTTTTTGATGAAGCTGAAGATGTAGTCCCAGCGCCCGCAGTTAAGGCCGGAGGAATGGTCGCGCAGCTCCCACAGGATCTCGTCCATTTCGTAGGAAGCCAGGATGGTCTCGATCAGAACCGTGCCGCGGATCGTCCCGCGAGGAACACCGAGCGCCTCCTGCGCGAAATTAAACACGTCGTTCCAGAGGCGGGCTTCAAGATGGCTCTCCATCTTAGGCAGGTAGAAGTACGGGCCGGTGTCCCGCTGCATCAGGGCCTTGGCATTGTGGAAGAAGTAGAGGCCGAAATCGAATAATGAGCCGGAGATCTGCGCGCCATCCACATAGAAATGCTTTTCGTTCAAGTGCCAGCCGCGCGGGCGGACCAGCAGCGTCGCGGTTTTTTCGTTCAGCTTGTAGCTCTTGCCATCGGGACTTTCAAAGGAGATCGTACGGCGGACGGCGTCGCCCAGATTGACATGTCCGTCCAGATTGTTTGTCCAGGTGGGCGAGTTGGCATCTTCGAAGTCGGCCATGAAGACGCTGGCGCCGGAGTTGAGCGCGTTGATGATCATCTTGCGGTCCACAGGCCCGGTGATCTCGACGCGGCGGTCCATCAAATCTTTGGGGATCGGAGCGACGGTCCATTCTTTTTCGCGAATCGAGGCGGTTTCGGGCAGAAAATCCGGCATGGCGCCTGCATCGAGCTGCTGCTGGCGGACCTTGCGTCGCGCGAGGAGTTCCTGGCGGCGCGGCTCGAACGTTAGCGCGAGCTGTCCCAGAAATTGGCAGGCTTCGGGCGTCAGGACCTCGGCATGGCGGCCCTGGACCGGCCCGCGGATCTCAGTTCGTCCTTTGGCAACCGCCGTTTGTTGAGTACTCATAATGTCCATGGTAGATCAACGCGTTGCGGGCGAGCGCAAACTGGTCCGAATCGGACCAGTGGACCGAACGGACCACGAAATTTTGCGTTTTTCAGGAATGGGTTTACAAGTGGAGTATGAACACGCAACGTGGGGTGGTTGACATGGACCGGCCTTGGGCTCATGAGCCCAGGTGGAAAGGCGTCGAGCGGCCTTACAGCATGTCCGATGTGGCGCGGCTTCGGGGATCGGTTCACATCGAGCACACGCTGGCCAGAATGGGCGCGGAGCGATTGTGGACACTGCTGCACGAGGAGCCGTTCGTCCGAGCGTTGGGTGCGCTGACCGGCAACCAGGCCGTCCAACAGGTCCAGGCCGGGCTGAAGGCGATTTACCTGAGCGGCTGGCAAGTGGCTGGCGACGCGAATCTAGCTGGGCAGATGTATCCGGATCAAAGCCTTTATCCGGCAAATAGCGTGCCGCATGTGGTGCGCGCGATCAATAATGCGCTGCAGCGCGCCGATCAGATCCAGCACGCCGAGCACAAGGACGACATTTATTGGTTTGCGCCGATTGTGGCCGATGCCGAGGCCGGTTTTGGCGGGCCGCTGAACGCCTTCGAGCTGATGAAAGCCATGATCGAGGCCGGGGCTTCAGGTGTTCACTTTGAAGACCAGCTCGCCAGCGCCAAGAAGTGCGGCCATCTCGGCGGAAAAGTATTAGTACCGGCGCAGGAGTTCGTGCAGAAGCTGATCGCGGCCCGCTTGGCGGCCGACGTCATGGGAGTGCCGACAGTGCTGATCGCGCGCACCGATGCCGACAGCGCCAAGCTAATCACCAGCGATGCCGATCCGCGGGACCGGGAGTTCGTGAGTGGAACGCGAACGCCGGATGGATTTCTACGATTCCGCGGCGGACTGGACGCGGCGATCGCGCGTGGACTGGCTTACGCCCCCTACGCCGACATGATCTGGTGCGAAACGTCGGAGCCGAACCTGGAAGACGCGCGGCGGTTCGCCGAAAGCATCCATAAGCGATTCCCCGGCAAGCTGCTGGCCTACAACTGCTCGCCGTCGTTCCATTGGAAAGCCAAGCTGGACCGGACCGCCATCGCGCGCTTTCAGGAAGAGATCGCCGAGATGGGATACAAATTCCAGTTCGTGACGCTGGCCGGGTTCCACGCGCTGAACCTCAGCATGTTCGAGCTGGCGCGCGGGTACGCCGAATCGGGCATGGCTGCTTACTCGACCTTCCAGGAGCGCGAATTCGACACGGCGCGCGATGGCTACACGGCCATCAAGCACCAGCGCTTTGTAGGCACTGGGTACTTCGACGAGATTTCGCAGGTGGTGGGCGCGAGCTCGACCGTGGCGCTGGCGGGGTCAACCGAAGAAGCGCAGTTCGCTTAAGACATTAGTCAGAGCGCAGCGTTATCGCTGGATCGACGCGCGAGGCACGCCACGCGGGAAGATACGACGCTACTAGAGCGCCGAGAAACAATAAGGCGATCGTTGCCGCAATGCTAGCCGCGTCGTTTGGTGCAACATCAAATAGCAAGCTCTTCAGAAACCGGTGCAGCACCTGCGATCCGGCAAAGCCAATCGCAATGCCGGCCGCCGCGAGCGTCAGGCTCTCACGGGCAATCATAAAGACCACCGAGCGACGCCGCGCCCCGAGCGACACGCGGATCGCGATCTCGCGGAGCCGTAGCCGCACATTGTAGGAAATGAGCCCATATACTCCTACAACGCCGAGCGCAAATGCTAGCGCGCTGAACACGCCAAGCAGTGTGGCCGCGATGGTTCGCGGCGCAAGCGTTCCCGCCAGATAGTCTTCCAAAGATTTGGTGTGATATACCGGCTGCGTTCGATCGACTGACGCAACGGCTTCTCGCACACGCTGTTCCAGGCCGGCGGGCGGAACGGTTGTGCGTGCGACCAGGCGGTAATACTCGATGATTACGCCCTGGGATTGCGCGACGTATGCTTCACCGTTGGAGGGCCGCTCGAGCCCATACTGCCGGATATCCCCGACAATACCCACAATAGTAGCCCAGGATTTGCCAGCATCTCGAGCTCCAAGCCGAATGCGTTTTCCAATCGGGTCTTGCATTGGAAAATGGGCACGCGCACATGATTCGCTGATGAGAGCGACTCGTGGACTGTCGAAGGTATCGGCTTGAGTGAATGCCCGGCCGCGCTTTAGCGGGATTCCCATGACCTGAAAATAGTCAGGTGAGACCGAATAGGTCTCGACCAGCGGCGCATCTGACTCACGCGCTGTGGAGCCGCCCTCGATGCGAAGGGGCTCACGGTCGGCAGCGTCGAGCGGCAGCATGCTGGTCCACGCGGCCGCTTGAACTCCCGGCGTGCGAACTACGCGCTGCAGCGCTTCCTGATAATAGCGGAGGATCGCACCTTCATCGTCATAGCGCGGGCCCCACACCGAAGAGCTGAGAGTAAGGACATTTTGCGGCCGGTAACCGGGGTCGACATGCAACAGACGCACGAAGCTTTTCGCCAACAGCAGAGCGCCCGCTACCAGCACAAACGCGAGCGCGATTTCTCCAATGACCAGCACGCGGCGCAGTTGGGCACGCTGCGCGCCGAATGGCACGGTACCCCCATTCTTCAACGTCGCGTTCAGATCCAAGCGCGTTGCATGCGATGCCGGTCCGATTCCACAAAGAATGGCGGCCGCGAACGTGGCCGCGACGCTGAACCAGAAGACTCCGCCGTCGAGATGAATGTCTCCCAGACGGGGAACCTGGCGAGGGAGTACGGAAGAGAACGCCGGGATCAGGGCCGCGGCTAAAAACAACCCGGCCATTCCGCCCGCAGCCGTCAGCAGCAAGCTTTCGAGAAACGATTCACGCATGAGGTCCGAGCGCCGGGCACCTAACGCGGCGCGCACCGCCGTCTCTTTTGAGCGTGAGGCATTGCGTGCCAGCAGCAAATTGGCAGTATTCGCGCAGGCAATCAGGAACACAAAAACAACCGCGCCGAGGACCGCCCAAAGCGCAAGACGCACACGGCCAAACAGAAAGTCACCGACAGGCATGATGCTGAGGGCTGTGGAAGCGTGGTAACTGGATGGGTAATCCCGCGCGATACCGCGTATTACCGCGTTCAACTCCGCGCGCGCGGATTCGACCGTTATGCCCGGTTTGAGTCGAGCAATAGCGCGAGGACCGAAGCAGCCACGGCAGGCGGACGAGTAGTCGATACCCGCGGGCATGTAGATCTCCGGCAGCAACTCGGTGGTGCCGTGTAGAAGTGGTGCAAAGCTCGCCGGTAGGATACCGGTAATAGTGTAATGGAAGCCGTTGAAATCCAAAACGCGACCCACCGCGCGAGCATCGCCTCCGAAATGCCGCATCCAAAATTGATGGCTTAGAATAACTGCGGTGAATCTTCGATCTGGCCTGTCCTCCTCGGGCAGGAACGCTCTGCCGAGTTGCATCTTGACACCGAGTGTTTCGAAGAAGTTGGCACTGATTCGCAGGCCGCGGACGATCTCACCCTCCCCGTTCTGGATGAAGGTCGGCGCCGCATCGCCATAGAGGGACACGCTCTCCAGCGAGTCACTGCGGACGCGCAAGTCTTCTGCCGTCACAGGATCGACCAACGCATTATCGGGCTGCGTCGGAGTCGTGATCGCGATTGTGACCAGGCGCGCCGGATCCGCATAAGGGAGCGAATTCAGCAGAACCGCTTTGACGATGCTGAAGATCGCGGTGTTTGCGGCAATGCCGATGGCGAGCGTGAGAATCGCGGGAATCGTGAACGACGGGCTCTTGCGCAGTGTGCGGGCGGCATACGCAAGTTCGCGGACGATTTTGGCCGGCCAAAGCAAAATTTAGGCTACAACATTCAGCGGGCTTGAGCGCGACCGCGGATCGGCCTTGAACGATGATTGCTTTACTCGATGGTCAACGTGGCGGGAGGACTGGAAACGCCACCCACGCTGACGATCACCGGCTGCGCGCCGGGCGCCAAACCCGTTGGAACCACGAAGTTGATCTGCATCACGCCTACCAGCGTGGGCGGAATGCCTGCGAACTGGATCTGCGCCGGAACCCCACCCACGGTCACGATGGGCGCTTGCAGCGGAGCCGGAAGATTCGCAATCGAAGTACCCAGCGCAGGTGCATCGCCGGTTGCGATCGAGGGCGAAACCGGGCCCTGGCCCGTCACGTAGAGCGAAATGACTTGGCCTGCCGGCGCGCTCTTGGCGGGAATGAGTGCACCGGTCGAGTCGGTGAAGATCCCCGGCGCCGTGGGACGCACCGTCAGGCTGCTGCTTGTGGTCTGCCCGTTGTTCGTTATTTTTAGCGGCACCACCGAGTTCACCGGCACCTCGAAGGGGATTTGGATATTCAACTGGCTGGAAGATACGTAGTACAGAGGAGCGCTGATGCCATTGATCGTCGCCGAAACGCCCGCCAATTGTGCTGGCAAGGGAACGGTGGTGGCACTCCAGGTGGACGGCGCCAGGCCGCTTCCGAATACCGTCAGCACCATGCCCGGCGCGTAGGATTGGCGGAACGATCCGCCGTTTGTCAGGCCGGCGATGGAAGGAGCGCTGGTTCCCGCAGTTACGTTGATTGTGATGGAGGCCGTCGCACTGGTGTAGGCAGTATCGCCGCTGTATTGGGCAGTAATCGAATCCGTGCCCACTGCAAGTTGCCCGCCAGAGACGGTGATGGTCGCGGAAGCCAGGTTGGCGGCACCCGATAGAGTTGCTGTCCCGAGCGAAGTCGTACCCCAGGAGAACGTCACCCTCCCGGTTGGCACCCCACCCGCCGAACTCGACAGCGTCGCGGTCACAGTCGTGCTGCCGGACGATGGAATCGAAGAGGCTCCGGCCGACAGAACCATGGATGGCGTCCGGCGCGTAATAGACCCTGACTGGCTGCTCCAAGCCGAGAAGAAGGCCTGGGCGTCGACCGAACCCAGTCCCGAAGCCAGATCGTATCCCGGACCCGCATTGAATCCGTACGATCCGGACACGCAGTTGCGCGAACGCACGCCGCACGTTACCGTGACAATGTTATTGCCGGCGGTAATGTCGTGAAAGGCGCTCGGCGCGGTTTGAGCGAGACCGTATAATTTCAGATTGATGTTGCCCAGTCCGGGAGTCGACTGCTGCCCGTGGGAGACCAGGTAATGATTGAGCAAGGCCGCGATTCCTGCGAAGGACGGCGACGCGACGGATGTGCCGCCGTAAATCTGCCGCTTTCCACCCGTATAGACGATAAAGCCGTCGTGATCGGCTGAGGCCGCCAGAGAAATGTCCGGCACGTCGCGCGCATTGTCATTGGGAACACCGGCGCCGGTTTGCCAGGAAGGCTTCAGGAAAAAAACGCTCGCTCCTCCGCCGCCTGACGCCGGATTGCCAGATGTGCTGTCGTTCCACACCATTTCAGGGATGTAGCTGAGCGCGGAACCGCTATTGACGTTATTGTTGGAGCCCCAGAAAATGCCTATGCCTTCGTTGAACTCGCTGCCGCCCAATCCAGTCACTTCGGGGATGCTGGCGGGAACGTCGACGGAGGCGCCGCCGTCGGTCGTAGTGCCCGGGCCAATGCAATCGGCGCCCCCGGAGTCGCCGGACGCCGCCAGCCAGGTGATTCCTTGTGCGTTGGCTTGCCGCGCCCAGGACTGGAACGTAAGCGCGTCCGACCGCGGCGTCTCCGTTTCGCACGACCCATAACTGACAGTCAGCACCGGCGCTAGATTCTGATCGATGGCGTATTGCACCGCGTTCATCACGTCATTCGAATAGACGAAGAGAACAGTGGCACCGGGGGCGACCGCGCCCGATAATTCCACATCCAAATCCGCCTCCGGAAGATCGTTGGAAGATATACCGGGGTCGGGCGTGTTCGGCACCAGCGTCACTTGCGGGTCGTTCGGCGGCAGGTTGAAGGTGGTGCGAAACTGCTCGATATCCGACAAATTAATCTGCGTCTGTCCCGCGACCACCAGCTTTTGGCCAGAGCCATCGATGCCGGCGGTGTAGAGCGGCTTCAGATCATATATGGTCGCGAAATCATCCGGGCTCGTATAGTGATTGTTGCTGGTGGGCGACGTATAGGCCGGCAGGTCGGCCGGAGCCCCCGATGTGCTGCGTGGCTTCAATAGCGGCTTCATCCGGAAGTTGTGCAGACCGCGGATGCCCAAAACCACGCTTCCGAGCGCATCCGGGATCGACGGTTCGGTAGCGTTGGCGAAGTACGTCTGGCCGTTGATCTGGTAGCGATGAATCTCGGCCCCGAAGGCGGCCGCAATTTGTCCCGCCGTTCCGCTGAACGAAATGACATTTCGCGCGCGGGCGACGCCGGTCACCTGGAAACCCTGCTGCTGCAGCCATTGAGTAATTTTGTTGATGTCGTCCGCGCTTGTGCCGAAGCGGTCGGCGTATTCTTCCGGCGTGAGCCAATGATGGTAGTCAGGCGAGGATGGGTCCTGTTGCGCTTCGAGCAACTGATCCAGCGCAGCCTGTTGATCGGCCGAGGGTTTTAGGGCCAGCCGAAGCGACTCGAGCGGCATGGACGGATCCACAGCCCCACGGTCGAACGTGGGCCGGGCCAATGGGTGTAGGTTCCCCGTTAAAGGGAATCGACGAGCGGCGCTGATCGGCCCGGCTATGCGGTCGCGCTGGGCCATCAATGCCGGGGCTGCAACGGCTAGCAGGAGTAGGCCAATCAGGCCGGACCGGAGCAGCTTCACGGGTGCGGCAAGGAAATGGACAGTTCTGAAATGCATGCGGAAAGAACGGTTATTGAAGGAGGTACGGGAACACAGTTTGGCCCCTGCCCCGGCGCAAAGGATTTACTTCATAGTAGACGAAACGCCCGCGAAAACGGTTTCCGCTCTGTTGCCGGCTAAGGCGAATTAGACCGCCCAGCTAAGCGCATGTCTTAGAGGGTTGCGACCGCTGTCTGCGCCTGCCTCTCAGGAATTCGGATTCCAAATGTCGACGTCCCATTTCCAAACGCCGCCTTCGCGCTTCCACACAACAACATACTTCATCACTGCCGGAGTGGATCCGGCGCGAAAACTCAGGATCGCTCGGCCGATTTCGATGCCTCCGTCACCCAGCGGTTGAAAATCCACCGTTTCGAGCTTCACCGACGCGACGTCGAGGCTGTCGATGGCGCCGCGCCAGAATGCCTTGATGTTTTCGCGACCCGCTACCATCTCGGATCCCGGCGGCAAGATGCGCGCCTGCTCTGTGTAAATCCGGTCGAGCGCCTCCACGTTGCGTTTGGCCGCGACCTCTTCCTCAAATAGCCGATTGGTGGCCTGGATATCTTGCGCCATCGTTGGAGTCATTCCCATCACCTCAGGCTGTGAGCTTATCACAGCGGCTCAAACAGACGCCGGGTTGCCGCTGATACAATCGAGGCTGCTAGGAGAAGTGAATGCAGCCTGCGCCCGATGGTTTCGAGAAGCTGAAAAACCGGATGCGGCAGACTTGGATGTCCGGGGATTTCGGACAGATCGCCCGATATTCGGCCCGGTGCGCGGCCGAGTTTGTCGATCGGCTGCATATTCAAGAGGGGACCCAAGTTCTGGACGTGGCCTGCGGAACGGGAAATCTTGCGATCCCGGCAGCGCGGCACGGCGCGGTGGTAACAGGCACGGATATCGCAACGAATTTGCTGGAACAGGCACGGCAAAGGGCTGCCGCTGAAAGCCTTCAGGCCACCTTTCAAGAAGGCGACGCGGAGCAGCTACCCTACCCCGACGCGCAATTCGATGTGGTGATGACCATGTTCGGCGCAATGTTCGCGCCGCGGCCGGAGCTAGTCGCTCGCGAGCTTAGCCGCGTGTGTAAACCTGGCGGTGTCATTGCCATGGCCAATTGGACTCCCGATGGCTTTATAGGGCACGTGTTCGCCGTCGGCGCCAAGTACATCCCACCGCCTGAGGGCATCCCTGCGCCCGTGCAGTGGGGCGTGGAAAAGGTAGTGCGGGATCGTTTGGGGCCTTACACGTCGGAGATTCGAACCGAGCGGCGGATGGCCGAGTTCGACTTTCCTTTTCCGCCTGGTCAAGTCGTCCGTTTTTTTCGTGAGTATTTTGGCCCTACCAAGGTAGCGTTTGCAAGATTGAGCGCCGAGGGCCAAGCCGCGTACGCCGCGGATCTGGAGAAGCTATGGGGCGAGCACAACCAGGCAGACTCGGAGCGAACCCGCATCCAGGGCGAATTCCTGGAAGTGGTCGCCAGGCGCAAGTAGCTCGATGCCATGAAGATCCGGCGCGTTACCGGTTGTGTCGCTGTGGCGGGCTTCCTGCTATCTGCTGCCGAGCCTGACGACACGCTCGCGATCGGCCGCAAAGCGCTGCAGAACGAGGGCGTCGCAACCGCGTGGAGGCTGGCGCAAAAGGCAACTTCCGAAGCGCCCGCCTCCGCTGCCGCCCACGAGTTCAGCGGGGAGGTGTTGTTCCGCCGCGGCGATTTTGATCAGGCCGAAACCGAATTCAAGCGAGCAACGCAGTTAGACCCGAATTATGCCCTCGCCTGGTGGGGCCTGGCGCGCGTGAACGAATGCTCTTCGATGGCCAAAACAGCCGTCGAGAACTATCGGCGCGCGTACACGCTCGCTCCGAAAGACCCGCGAATTCTCCGGAGCTGGGCTACTCACATCGCTGGACAGGAGCAGGCGGAGGCGCTCGCGAACTATGCCTCCATGGCGGGACGCAATGCCAGCGACGTCGACCGCGAAGATCTCGAGCAGCGGCTGCAATTCGCGAGAGCTGCTCGCGGGCGCAGCTTCACCGTCCTGGCGAGTGCCTACAAGCATACGGACATTCCGCTAGCGCCGTTGGTGAACGAGAAGAACAATCTGCGCACCTACGGTCTGGCAGTGAACGTAAATGGCACGCTCCTGAACCTGGTGCTGGACACGGGGGCCAACGGTATAGTGATTGCCCGCAAGACGGCCGAGCGCGCTGGTGTCGCGCGAATCTCCGATGCGGTGATGCGCGGTTTCGGCGACAGCGCGCGGCCTTCGGCTGGATACCGTGGTGTTGCCGGACACGTGCGCATCGGCGACATCGAGTATCGCGACCCGCTGATCAGCGTGGCCGACCAGGACACGGTCGGGCTGGCGGACGGTCTGATCGGAACCAACATGTTTTCAGAGTTTCTGATCACATTAGATTTCAGCGCGAAGATATTGCGGCTGGATCCATTGCCGGGCTATCATCCCGGCGACGCGGTGACCCAAGATCGCAGCGTTCCGCCCGGCCTGGAACACGCGGCTCGAGTGTATCGCTTTGGACATCTGCTGTTGCTGCCTACGCGCGTGAACGGATCGCGCGAAGGTTTGTTTGTGATCGACACCGGAGCCGACCGGTCCCTCATATCCTACGACCTGGCGGCCGAAGTGACGAAGCTCAGCCAGGATTCCAGGATGCACTTTAGTGGAATCAATGGACGCGTGATCGACCTGTATCGCACCGGCGATCTAGTGCTGCAGTTCGCGGGATTCGAACAGAAAAGCCCCGGGATGTCGTCAATCGATACGTTCGATCAGAGCCGCCGGGTCGGCACGGAGATTTCGGGATTCCTGGGACTGCCTGTGCTGGATCTTTTTGCTCTGACCATCGATTATCGGGACGGCCTAGTCAACTTCGCGCGCAAGTGAGTACGGCCGGTACGCCGGCGCATGATGGCTGGCCGCCGTGCCTAAGCCTTTTTACGCATCTCTCGCCACGCTCTTGTCGGATCGTCATCCGGATCGGGTTTCTCCTGCGCCGGTTGCAATTCCTTGGGCACATGCCGCAGGTTTACTCGCACCCGCGTCCATGTAGACGACCGGCCGCGCATCGAATCCACCAACACATCATCGACCGCAAGATATTTGGCCGCTTTGGCATGCTTCTTCTTCCATCGCTCCAGCCCTTCGAGCGCCGCTTCTTTACTGGGCGAATTCGCCACAACGATTAACGGCATCTTGCTTCGAGGCGTTTTGGTTTGCGCACCTTTTTTGGAAGCCGATTTAGCGCGTGACGGCGCGACGCGCGGCCCCTCGCCTTCCATCTTGCGGAAGTGCGGCGGCCAGGGCGCATCGCCCAGGCCTTGGGCTTGATCTCGATCCGCCATCTCGAGCAATTTATCGAGTGAGCCCGCGCTACGGTCCATGTCCGCGTGAGGGTCGCCGATCTCGGCGAACCGCTTCGGCATGGTGAAGACGGTGAAGTCCTCCGGATCGCAATCCCGAACCTCGCTCCAGCGCAGCGGGGCCGACACGCGCGCATCCGGCAGCGGGCGGACGGAATATGCCGAGCACGTCGTCCGATCCTTGGCGTTCTGGTTGTAGTCCAGGAAGACTCCGTGTCGCTCTTCTTTCCACCACTTCGAGCTGGCCACAGCGGGCACGCTCCGCTCCACCGCCCGCGACAGAGCCAATGCCGCGCGGCGCACGTCGCTAAAGCTCCAGCGCGGGTGAATTCGCACGTTGATGTGCATTCCGCGCGAACCGCTGGTCTTGGGCCAACCCTGGAGCCCTAGGCCGTCCAGCAGTGCTTTCACTTCCAGGGCGACGGTCCGTACATCCTCCCAGCCCACGCCCGGACCAGGATCCAAATCGACGCGCAACTCGTCCGGATGTTCCAAATCGCCGGATCGAACCGGATGCGGATGCAGTTCAATGCATCCCAGGTTGACCACCCAGGCCAAGCCAGCGGCGTCGTCGACCACGATCTCTTCGGCCGTGCGCCCGGATGGGAACGAAAGCGTGACGGTGCGGAGCCACTCCGGGTGGTCCTCCGGCGCGCGCTTTTGATAAAAGGGCGGCTCTTCGGCTCCGTTGACGAAGCGTTTCAACATCATCGGCCGGTCGCGAACTCCGTTCAGCGCGCCGGGCGCGATCGCGAGGTAGTAGCGAACCAGATCCAATTTCGAAAGCCGAACCTGCTTGGAAAAATACCGTTTATCGGGGTGCGTGATCCGCACCTCGCGCCCCTCCACGGACACTACTTCGATCGCATCCTTCGCCACACTTTGAGCGTACACCGAGGCACTCACACGCATGGCAGCGCACGGCTGCTATTCTCTAAACCAGATCTAATGTCGAAGATGCTGGAGGAGATTAGGGAGCAGCCTCAAACGCTGGAGCGCACGCTGCATGCGCAGAGGCGGCCGATGGAGGAGTTGCGCCGCGTTTTTGAGCACGAGCGCCCGCGCCTGGTGATGTTGGTGGCGCGTGGCACCTCCGATAATGCGGCGCAATTCGGCCGGTATCTGCTGGAAGTGACCACCGGAATTCCAGTCACGCTGGCCGCGCCATCCATCTTTACGCTTTACAACGCGCCGTTCCGGTTTGAGGGCGTGTTGGTGGTGGCGATTTCACAGTCCGGCGAGTCCACCGACACCAATCTGGTGGTGGAGCGCGCCAGAGAGCACGGCGCGCGGACGCTCGGCGTTACAAACGAACCAGCCAGCACCCTGGCGCGGATCGCCCAGCACGTATTCCTCGTGCATGCCGGGCGCGAGCAAAGCATTGCGGCCACGAAGACATACACCGGCCAGCTCTTAATGCTTTATCTGCTGGCTTACGCGCTGGGCGCGAACATCGCGCAGGATGACTTGGCAAAGGTTCCGGAATATGCCAGCCGCGCTCTCGAGTTAGAGCCGGAGATCGCACGGCGGGCCGAGCGGTATCGCTTTATGGATCACGCGGTAGTGATCGGGCGCGGGCTCAATTACGCAAATGCGTTCGAGTTCGCGCTTAAATTGATGGAGACCTGCTACGTGGTGGCCGAGCGGTTCTCTAGCGCGGATTTGTTGCACGGGCCCATCGCGATGCTGGAAGCTTCGTTTCCGGCCTTCCTGTTTGCGCCGCAAGGCGTGACCTGGCCCGGGCTGCGCGAAATCATCGAAAAGCTGGTTTCACTGAAGGCCGAGATGCTACTGATCAGCGATCCGGCCAACGGCGAAGCGCTGTCCTTCGGTGCACGCACTATCACGGTTCCGGTTGCGATCCCGGAACTCTTCACACCCATTCCCTACATCATTCCGGCGCAGCTATTCGCCGCCTGCCTGGCCGCCCATAAAGGCTTAAATCCAGACGAACCTCGGATGCTCAGTAAGGTCACGCGGACGCTTTAAGCGCTGCGCACGACACCAACCGTGGGGCTGCTGGCGCTGGCGTACAGTTTCTTCTCCATTCGGCCGGCCAGGTAAGCCATGCGTCCGGCCTCGACAGCCAGCTTCATACCGACGGCCATTTTTTCAGAATCGGCCGCCTCGGCGATGGCGGTATTCATGAGAACACCCTCGAAGCCCAGTTCCATGGCGATGGCGGCATCCGAGGCGGTGCCGACGCCCGCGTCAACGATGAGCGGCACTTCGGTGATGCTCTCGCGGAGGATACGAAGATTGGTGGTGTTCTGGACGCCCAGGCCGGAACCGATCGGGGCGGCCAGGGGCATTACGGCGGCTGCGCCGGCGTCAATCAGCTTGCGCGCGTTCACCAGGTCGTCGTTGGTATACGGAAGCACGACGAAGCCCTCTTTAGCCAGCGCGCGGGTGGCTTCGAGCAGTCCCTCGTTGTCAGGGAACAGCGTTTTCTGGTCGCCGATTACTTCCAGTTTGACCCAGTTCGACAGGCCGACTTCGCGAGCCAGCCGCGCGGTGCGGATCGCCTCATCGGCGGTGTAGCAGCCCGCCGTGTTCGGGAGGATGAAGATCTTGGAGCGATCGATAAAATCGACGAGCGATTCTTTGGTTTTATCGGTTAAGTTGACCCGCCGGACGGCGACGGTGACCACTTCAGCGCCCGAAGCCGCGTGGCAGCGGGCCATTTCAGGAAAGCTGCGGTATTTTCCGGTACCTACGAAGAGCCGGGAATGAAATTCGCGATCTGCGATGCGAAGCACATCGTACATGCTGCTATTCTACCGAGCATCGAGCAACTGCGCCCTGATGCCACGGTTGGAAATGCATTCGCGAACAACGATCGGCTATCGGGCGCGCCATGCGGCACACCGGCGCGGCCCGGTCAGCACATGTGCTCGGCACAGTGCAACTGCACTTCCAGCCGCGAAATCTCGGCCAATACTCGGGCTTCATCGCATACTGACGTCTGGGCACGAAATACTTCGAAACTGCAGCCTGCGTTGGTGAGGCGGTGGAGTTCGGTTACCGCTTTGTGCCAGGCGGTGACGGCGCGCGCGTAGCGGATTTCCAGCGACCTCCGCTCCCCACAGACCGAGCTTTTCCGTTGAACCGCAATCAGAGCCTTTTTACAGTAGCAACAGTTCCGCGGACCGGCAACTGGGATTAATTCCAGTGCGATTGGTTCCATTGCAGACCGCAGGGAGGCAGAATTCGGAGCAGCAGCTATAACGTTACGTCACTCGCCGCCACACCCGCTACCGTGGGCGTCGAAGCTTGACGCGGGATGTACCGGTACAATAAGGAAAGTACGTCATTTAGAAAGCTAAGCCCCGCATGAAATCAGCCACAGTTAAGCTTCTCCTCCTGCTTGTTTTCCCGCTCGCGCTGGTTGCGCAATCGCTCCAAGATTTCGAAAAGCGCGTCACCGAGTTCACGCTGGCCAATGGCCTGCACTTCATCGTTTTCGAGCGGCATGAAGCGCCGGTAGTGTCTTTCCACTCCTACGTGAACGCGGGCTCCGTGGACGATCCCGGAGGCGAAACCGGACTCGCGCACATGTTCGAGCACATGGCCTTCAAGGGAACCGAGACGATCGGCACCAAGAATTACCCGCTCGAAAGGCAGGCCATGGACGAGGTGGAGAAGATCTATGACCAATACGACGCCGAGCGCAACAAAGGCCTGAAGGCCGACAAGGCCAAGCTCGCAGACTTGCAGAAGCAGCTCAAAGCCGCCATGGACAAGGCCAACAGCTACGTGATTCCGAACGCATACCCGCAGATTATCGAGGAAAACGGCGGGGTTGGGCTGAATGCCGGAACAGGCGAGGATCAGACGCAGTACTTCTATAATTTTCCGCGCAACCGCCTGGAGCTTTGGTTTTTACTCGAGTCGCAGCGATTCTATGATCCGGTTTTTCGCGAGTTTTACAAAGAACGCGATGTGGTGAGGGAAGAGCGAAGGATGCGCGTCGAGTCCAGCCCGCAAGGAATGCTGGTGGAAGCGTTATTAGCTACGGCATTTGAGGCGCATCCGTACCGCAATATGCCGGGCGGATGGGCCAGCGACATCGAAAATTTCCGCCTGCCGGAAGCAGTCGCGTTTTATAAGAAGTACTACGTGCCCGCGAACATCACCATCGCGATCTCCGGCGACGTGGATCCGAAAGAGTGCCGGCGGCTGGCGGATAAGTATTTTTCGATTTTACCTGCTGGACCGCTTCCGAGCGGCCCCCGCACGATAGAGCCGGTGCAGAAAGGCGAAAAGCGCGTCCAGGTGGAATCACCCGCGCAGCCGTTTTTGGCGATCGGCTACAAGCGGCCCAATCAGCTTGACAAGAATGATCCCGTGTTCGACGTTTTGAACGAGATTCTGTCGGGCGAGCGCACCGGCCTGTTTTACACCGAACTGGTGCGCGATAAGCAGATCGCGCTGGCGGCTGGAGCCGAATCTTCGTTCCCCGGTGGGAAATATCCAAATCTTTTCATCCTCTTCCTGGTTCCGAACCAAGGCCACACGGTGGAAGAGAACGAGAAGGCCGCATACGAGATCATCGAGCGGCTGAAGCGCGAAAAGGTGACCGACGAAACACTGAACCGGATCAAGACCAAAGTGCGGGCGAATTTGATCCGGCGCTTGGACAGCAATTCAGGCATGGCGGAGGCGCTTACGTTTTACTACGCCAACTATGGGGATTGGCGGAAGCTGTTTACGAGCATCGACGATATCGCCAAGGTAACTGCGGATGACGTGCAGCGCGTGGCGCGCGAGTACCTGATTCCCGATACGCGCACGGTGGCCTATACCACGGTCGTGACGTCTAAGCCAGCGCCGAAAGGAGAAGATCAATGAGGCGACTGGTTCTCGGGCTGTTGCTTGCGAGCGTCCTGGGCGCGCAAACCGAAGTGCGGCGCGCTACCGTCCTGCCTTCCTACAAGGACTTGAAGTTTCCGCCGCTGCCTCCGCTAAAGGTGCCGGAGCCAACGGAGATCACCCTATCGAATGGCATGAAGGTCTTCCTGCTGGAGGATCACGAACTACCGCTGATCAACGGGACCGCTCTGATTCGCACCGGGAACCTGTTCGATCCACCCGACAAGAAAGGGCTGGCGGGGATAACGGGCGATGTGCTGCGGTCGGGCGGAACGCATACCAAGACTGGCGATCAGTTGGATCAGGAACTGGAGAACGTAGCGGCGTCGGTGGAAAGCTCGATCGGTGAGTCGGCTGGAACGCTGTCGTTCAACTGCCTAAAGGAGAACGCCGATCAGGTTTTGGGTATCTTCAAGGATCTGCTGACCTCGCCGGAGTTTCGCCAGGACAAAGTGGACCTCAGCAAGACGCAGGTGCGGAGTGAAATTTCGCGGCGCAATGATGACGCGCACGGCATTGCCGAGCGCGAGTTCAGCAGCATTCTGTATGGCAGGAACACGCCCTACGGCTGGGAAGAGGAGTACAGCGATATCGACCACATCCAGCGGCAGGATCTGATCGATTTCTATAAACGCTATTATTTTCCGGCCAATGTGGAGTTGGGCATCTACGGCGATTTCTCAACCCCGGACATGCGCGCCAAGCTGGAGCGGATATTCGGCGATTGGAAGGTAACCCAACCTTCAGTACCCGCTTTCCCGAAGGTGCAGGAAAAGCCGGCGCCGGGCGTGTTCCTGGCGGACAAAGAAGACGTGACGCAAACGTTCTTCGATGTCGGAACTCTGGGCGGCGAATTGCGCGACAAAGACTACCCGGCGCTCGAAGTGGCGGCTGAGATTCTTGGCGGCGGCTTCTCCAGCCGGCTGTTCCGGGATGTTCGGACCGAGCACGGTTGGGCGTACAACATCGGATCTTCCTGGAATGCGCGCTACGACCATCCCGGCACGTTCCATATCTCCGGCAGCACGCAGTCGGCGCATACCGTCGATACTCTGAAGGCCATCCAGGACCAAGTGGAGAAAATCCGGGCTACCGAAGTAAGCGACGAAGAGCTGCAAACGGCGAAAGACACGGTGCTGAACGGTTTCGTCTTTTTCTTTGACCGCCCCAGCAAGACGCTCAACCGGCTGATGCAGTACGAATACTACGGCTATCCGCGCGATTTCATTTTCCAGTATCAGAAAGCGGTGGCGGCCGTAACCAAGGCGGACGTGCTGCGCGTGGCCAAGGAACGCTTCCGGTCGGAGAATTTCACGTATGTTGCGGTCGGCAATCCCAAGCAGTTCGGCACGCCGCTGACGGCGCTGAACATGAAAGTCGAAGCGATCGATCTGACCATTCCCGAGCCGAAGCAAGCCGCGGCGAAGACAGATTCCGCGACGCTGGCGAAAGGCAAAGAGCTGTTGAGCAAGGTGCAGCAATCGCTGGGTGGCGCCGAAAAGCTGGCCGCGGTTAAGGATCTGCAGTATCAGGCGGAGGTTAACGTACAGACACCGGGCGGGCCGGCGATGAAGGTGAAGCAGACCAATTCATATCTGTTTCCGGCTACCATGCGGCAGGAAATCGAACTGCCGTTCGGCAAACAGTCGATCTACTCAGATGGCAGTTCCGGCTGGCTGGCGGGCATGCAGGGTGTGCGGAATCTGACGCCCGTCGTTCTGGGGCAGGTCCGCGGCGAGATGTTCCGCCAAATCGTAGGGTTGACGCTGAGCGACCGCGATCCCAATCGGACGGTGAGCTATTCGGGAGACGGCGTGCTGGATATTTCATCCAAAACTGGCGAACGCGCCGAGCTTCAAGTAGACGAGAAGAGCGGAATGCCGGTAAAGCTCTCCTATCAGGAGGCCGGTAATTCCGGACCCGTTGAGCAGCTTTATTCGGACTGGCGGGAAGTGGGCGGCGTAAAGCTGCCCTTCCAATGGACGGTGTTGCAAGGCGGCAAGAAGTTCGCCGAGGTCAAGGTGGAAGATTACAAACTCAATACAGGACTAACGCAGGAGACCCTCGGCAAGAAACCATGAAATACGGCGGGATCATACTTGGATTGGCGTGCGCTCTGGCCCTTCCAGGCGAGAACGCGCAGGATCGCGGCAAGAAGATTATCAACGATTGCCTGCAGGCAATGGGCGGGGATCGCTTCACGGGCATGCAGAACCGCATCGAGTCCGGGCGCGCGTATTCGTTTTACAACCAGAATCTCAGCGGGTTGAGCATTGCCACAATCTATACGCGTTACGACTCTGGAATTAACGACACCGCGCACGAGCTAGCGCAGCATGAGCGCGAAAATTTCGGCAAGAAACAGGATTACGGAGTGCTGTTCGGCGCAAACGATGCCTGGGACATCACGTATCGCGGCGCGCGGCCGCTGGCGGCGGACACGTACACCCGATACAAAGAGACGACCCTGCGGGATATCTTTTATATCTTGCGGGTGCGCCTGCACGAACCGGGTATGATCTTTGAATCGCGTGGCGCCGACGTGTTGCAGAACGTGCCGGTGGACATTGTTGACATTACGGACGCAGACAACCGGACGACTACGGTCTACATACACCAGATCACGAAACTGCCGGTGCGGGAGGTGTTCTACCGGCGCGATCCGATCACCAAAGACCGTATCGAAGAGGTCACCGTTTTCACCAAATACCGGGAGGTGGACGGGATTCAATGGCCGTTCACCATCGAGCGCGAGCGCAATGGCGAAAAGATCTATCAGATGTTTTCCGACGCCGTGGAAGTGAATAATCCGAAAGCGACGGACACGCTGTTCGCGCTCCCCTCCAATATCAAGATGCTGAAGCCGCAGTGAGCGCGCCGTAAAGGCCGGCGAGCGTCCCAGAATGCGAACTCGTGATCGGCGATCCGTTCAGGTACAGCCGCTCCGAAGAATAAGCGCGCGTAGTTAAGCCGTCGAAACGGGTGCAGGCGTGCCCGGTTTGGCAGCCGGCGCTGCGGGCACCTCGGCAAGCGGCAGTTCGATCGTGACCAGCAGACCCGGATTCGCATTGCGAGCGCTCAAGCGCCCGCCGTGCACCTCGACCGCGCGGCGCGCAATCGCCAGGCCCAGTCCCAAGCCGCCGCTGGTACGGTTGCGATCCGAATCCACGCGATAGAACGGATCGAAAATGCGGGGCAAAGCATCCTCCGGTACGCCGGGACCGTAGTCGCGTACCGACACTTGGGCAGTGCCGTCCCGCTTGGAGAGCTCGATCTCGACGGCGCTGCCTCGCGGCGCGTAACGAATGGCATTGCGGATGACGTTTTCCACCGCGCGCCGGATCAGCTCTTCATCCCCGTTCAGGACCGCCGAGCTAGGCGCTTTGAGCAGCAACGTGCAGTCTTTAGTCTTGGCTTCCAGCAGCGAATCGTAGACCAGGTCTGCGAGAAGTTCATCCAGCCGGACGGTCACGGTTTTGAGCGCCGCCGGGTCACCCTCGACGCGCGTAACCTGGAGCAACTCGGCCACCAATTCGTTCAGCCGGTCAGCTTCTTTCTGGATGCGGTCCAGCATGTGCTCGCGGTCTTCGCCGGAGCGCGCCAGTTCGACTGCCACGCCCAGCCGCGCCAGCGGGCTACGCAGTTCGTGCGAAATGTCAAGCAGCAGGCGCCGTTCGGCTGATAACAGCGTTTGAATGCGGTCCGCCATTTGATTGAAGCTGTACGCTAGCTGGCCCAGCTCGTCTTTGCGATTAGTGGCAGCGCGCGCGGAGAAATCGCCGCGCCCAAAACAATCCACCACCGTGCGCAGTTTTCGCACTGGCGATGTCAGATGATATGCGAAGGCGTAGCAGAGTAACACTACGAGAGCAATAATCCAGAGATGTTGCGGCTGGAGGAAATAAAACGTCAAGTTACTGCGCTGGGTGATCAGAAAGAGCCAGTATTGGCGCGTGGTATCCGGGCGCGCAATGAGCGGGGGCGGACCGCTGGAGAACAGAAATGGAACACGCCAGCGCCGGCGCGTGGGCCGGCGCATCAGCTCTGGGTGCGGCTGGCCGGTCAGCAGGTCGGTCCCTTTGGCGTCGGTGAAGATCACTTTCATGTCGGTGATCTGCTGGAATTTGGCGAGCACCGCAGCGAGCGCATCGCGGCCGCCCGTTTCGTAAGCGCGCTTGGCCTCGGCCACTTGGACGCTCAGCAGCATCCCGAACGGTCCGCGGCCTTCGGGCGACGTCACCGTCAGCGCGGTTGTGAGGATCATCCCGCCGATAGCGACCGCCGTCGTGGCCAGAAACCAAAGCAGTGTCTTGGCAAATAGCGATCTCATGCGCCGGCTCCGTCCTCCGGACTTTGGCAGAACTGATAACCGACACCCCGTATGGTCTTGATGGCCGGCCGCGCTCCCTCCAGCTTGCGCCGCAGGTGGCTCACGTGCATGTCGATGGAGCGGTCGAACGGTGTCGCTCTGCGATTGTACAGACTCTCCATGAGTCCATCGCGCGACACTACGTGGCCTGCGTTGCGCATGAGCTGTTCCAGGATATCGAATTCCAAGGTCGTGACCTCGATCGGTTTCCCGTCGCAGGTTACCTCGCGAGTGCCGGGATCGAGCGCGACCCCGTCGACCTCGATCCGGCCGCGATTCACACGCGGCTCGGCGCGGCGCAGAATCGCCTTGACGCGGGCCACTAATTCGCGCGGATTAAATGGCTTGGGGAGATAGTCGTCGGCTCCAAGCTCCAGGCCGACGATGCGGTCGACATCCTCGCCGCGCGCCGTCAACATGATGACCGGGACGCGGCTGGTGCCGCGCAAGCGCTTCAAAATTTCGAAGCCGTCGATGCCCGGTAGCATGACGTCCAAAACGATCAGGTCGTAGCCGCCCTCGAGAGCCTGGGTAAGGCCGCTATTGCCGTCGTGCGTGCAGTCCACCGTGAAACCCTCGCGCTGGAGGAATTCCTGCAGTAGCGCGCAGAGCTCCGCATCATCGTCGATGATCAGCAGCTTCATCCGATTTTATGGTAGCTCAGGCGTTGAAAATTACCATTTGACGGGCTTCCCCGGCTCGAGCGGCCACACCTGCGTGGTAGGGAAGTCCTTGAGCAGCGAAGCCAGGGCGCTTGGATTTCCGGTGAGCGCGGGGAAGGTGCCAAAATGCATCGGGATCACCTTTTTGGCGTTCAGCAGACGGCAGGCGAGCGCGGCCTCGCGCGGCCCCATTGTGTAGAAATCGCCTATCGGCAGGAACGCCAGCTCCGGTTGATAAAGCTTCTCGATCAGCTGCATGTCGGTGAAGACATTGGTGTCTCCGGCGAAGTAAAGCGCTCTGCCGTCCGGGAAATGGAGCACATAGCCGGAAGCTTCGCCGCCATACAGGATCTGGTCGCCGTCCTGTATGCCGCAACTGTGCACCGCGTGGGTCATGGTCGCTTTAATTCCCGCTACTACGTCCTGAGTGCCGCCTTTATTCATGCCGCTGCAGTTCTCGACACCTTTGGAAGTGAGCCACACGCAGGTTTCGAAGATGGCGATCACTTTAGGTTTGAACTTTTTCGCCAGAGGAATGGCATCGTGAATATGATCGAAATGCGCGTGGGAAATTAGAATCGCGTCCACCCGATCGATCTGATGTCCCGATGGATACTTGGGGTTGCCTTCCACCCATGGATCCATAATGAGTACCTCGCCCGATTGCAGGCGGAACTGAAAAGTGGCGTGTCCCAGCCAGGTAATCTCAACCATCTGTATTAAATTTCTCTATTGACCTTTCTCGGCGGTGATGCGAGTTGCCGGAAGTTGTATTCCGTCTCCATATTTTGCAACGCCGGGAATAGTCACGGGAAGGTGTCCACTGAGGGGGATTTCGCCAAAGAGCGCCCGCGCCGCCGCTTCTTCCGACGTGGTGGTCGGGCTGTAGGTGGTTAGGTAGGCGGCGGCGTTTGGGAAATTGCGGATCAGATAAGGATTGCCGAGCGATACAAGCGTGACCGGAGTCTTACCTGCCAGCAGCGTATTTACAAAGTCGACATAGTTCCCGGCCAGGGCCACATTGCCTCGATACGCGCTGACGGTGACATAAGCCGCAACAACGATTTGGCTGCAGCCTTGATTTTTTGCCACGATCTGATCCAGGTCGGCTTGCGTCATGTTGGGGTCGAGCCAGTACGCGGTGAGGTTGGCAGCGCGTTTCTTGATCTCCTCGATCAGCTTCTGTCCCTGTTGGCTGCGGCGGCTCTCCGGGAGAGCGAATAAGCAGGTGGATTCCGGATGGCGCAACGGCAGGGCATCGTTTTGATCTTTGACCAATGTGACGGCGCGATCGGCGACTTGCTGCGCGCGCTCGGCGGCTTCCGGAGAGCCGACGACATCGGCAATCGTTTCGAGATTCACCTGACGCCTGCGATTCAGCCCTAGTCGCGCTTTCGCAGCCAGTACCCGGGCGACGCTTTCATCGATGCGCTGCCGAGAAATCCGGCCCTTCGTGACCGCTGCCACAACGCCGTTGATGGCATCTTCGGCCCGCTTCGGCATGAGGAGCACATCGGCGCCCGCCTCGATGGCGCGCACCGAGGCTTCCGAAGTGTCGAACATCGCCGCCAGGCCCTGCATGTCCATCGCATCCGTAACTACGATCCCGCGGAAGTTCAGTTCGCCCCGGAGCAGACTGGTGAGGATATTGGAAGATACCGTAGCGGGCTCGTTGATGGGTTCGAGCGCGGGCACGGCCATGTGGGCCGTCATAATAGCGTCCACCCCGGAGGCGATGGCGGCGCGGAACGGCTCCAACTCCACGCTTTCGATGCGTTCGCGATCGGCATTCAGACGCGCTAGTCCTAGATGGCTATCCTCGGCGGTGTCGCCATGGCCGGGAAAATGCTTTGCGGTGACCAATACCGGATTCTTGCTATCCGAATGCGCCCCTTTGACATACGCCTGTACAAAACGGGCGACCTCTTGCGGGTTTTCTCCGAACGAGCGGATGTTAATGATGGGATTGTCCGGGTTGTTGTTCACGTCGGCGACGGGCGCGAAGATCCAGTTGACGCCCATAGCGCGGGCATCGCGTGCCGTCTCCGCCGCTTCGTAGGCGACGCCGTCCAAATCCTTGGCGGCGGCAAAGGCCATGGCGTAAGGCCAAATCGTGGTGGAGGCGACGCGCATGGAAGCGCCGCGCTCGAAATCCGAACCCACCAGCAAAGGAACCTTCGAGAACTTCTGCAGCCGGTTCAGCAGAGCGGCCATCGCGTACGGCTCGGCATTGCGCACGGTTCCGTTCTGGACATTACCCATAACGATGAGTCCGCCGACGCGCAGATCCCGCACGTAATGTTCATAATTGCGGAAGGCCTTTGACCTCGCATTGGTCGGCTCGCCGAGCACGGGCATGACTACCAGTTGGGCCACTTTGTCGCGCAGCGACATGGAGCGCATCCAACTGCGCACAGTGGGATTGTTCAGCTCCGGGATTCTCTTCGCGTCCTTGGAGCTGGAACGTACAGTGGCGGCGAAAATGGCGCTAGCGAAAAAAATCCCCGCAAGCACCCGGCGGAATAGCATCCAATTCTACTTTACCGTTTCCAATGCGAACTTATCGCGTCTAATTGGGATTACCGGCTCTTGCGATTGTCCGGCTTAGGGCCATGCTGAGGCGCCGCCGGCTTTTTGAGCGGCTTCTGCAAACGAAGCAACCTGTTTACCGACCGGATCAGCTGGCTGACCTCGTGAGCGCTCTTTTGCATCACGACATCAGCCCCGGTGGTGCTTTCGGTGAGACCTAAAGTGTCGGTGAAGCCGGAAATCAGGATAACGGCCACGCCTGGGTGTTGTTTTTTCAAACGGCTGATGAACTCGAGCCCGTTCATCTTGGGCATTTTGTAATCCGTGACCACGACATCGAAGCGCTGCTTGCCGCATAGCTCGAGTGCGTCGTGCGGCGCGCCGCAAGTGACTACTTTATGACCCAGCTCTTCCAGCACGCTTCGTCTTGCCGCCAGCCCCATCGCGTTGTCATCGACGATCAGAATACGACCGTTGAGGTTGTGCGAGCCAGAATTTGTCATGTAGGACCAGACGAACGTAACAAACTTGTCATCCGTCCGTCAACGAATTTCTATCGGCTTGCACCAGCGCAAGATGTTTTTCTTGACTGCGAGCGCGCGAATGTGTAACCCGGTTGAGAAGCGACTTACTCGACTTCGCGCGGCGCGGTATAGCCCGCTTTCGCAACGACGGTATATTTGATTGGCTTGCCTTTTTGATCCGTGATCCGCAGCGGATTACCGTTCGCCGGATCCACCAACTCCACTTTCAGTTTGCGGAACTTGCCGTCTTTCGCCTGATTCGTCGGATGATAGGCGATTGAATACTGATTGCGTAGCGCGGCTGCAATCGTCTGGTAAATGGAGGGATACTCCGCCAGGAATCGCGGGAAGAACGCTTGCCCGCCGGTTTCGCGGCAGAACGTATTCAGCTGATTGTCTGCCTGCAGAAAATCCATGCGTTGGATATCTCCCATGAACGGTTCCGCCATGAGGCGCAGAGCTTGCAGCAAACTAACCGCATAAATGGGCACGCCTGCTTCTTGCAGCGCTTTGCGGGCTTTGTCGTAGGTGAGCTTGCTGAAAGTGTCGCGTCCCGTTGAGACCAGCAAAATCGCCTTTCGCCCTTCGATTGTGCTCATTCGCTGGGCGGTGTCCACCAACGCATCGTACATATTGGACTCGGAGAAACCGGGTATTCGCAAGCGCTGCATCGCCTCTTGGATCTTCTGACGGTCGGTGGTGAAATCGGTGAGAATCTCCGTCTTTAGGTCGTAAGCTACGATAGCGAGGTAATCCTCGGGCTTTAGCGTCTGGACGAAGCCATAGGTAGCGACCAGGGTCTCATACCAGCCCTGGCTCCAGTACTGCTGGAACTGCGCATTGAACTCCACCACCATGGCGATCGTCATCGGCGCGTCGGCGTTGGTGGAAAAGCTGCTCAGCTGCTGAGGAACATTGTCTTCCAGCACACGGAATTTGTCGCGCGGGATATTCGGGATGAAATTGCCCTTGTTGTCCAGCACGGCGACATCCAACTGCACGGTGGTGACATCACTTTTGAAAGTAGGCAGACCTTCCGGTACTTCTTTGTCTTTCTTCGTGAACTGGGACGGGATCTTGGGCTCCTCGGTCGCGTCTTGCGCCGGAGCTTCCTTCTTTTTCGGTTTCGCAACCGTTTCCGATGACGATGAGCCCGGGCCTTGTGCCGAAGCGAATCGGGGCATCACGCCGGCCAAAACACACACCAGCAACGACGCAATAGAAATTCTGAATGCTTTCATAGGCGACCTGGAGGTGCTTTGGCCTCCTGCTTTCTATAGTAAACCCTCGCTGAACTACTGACCGGTAAGGTTAGTGAATTCTGGGGTCGCGGCCCGATCCCTGTTTGCGCAGATACACTTGAAATTTCTTTTTGGCCCTTCGGAGCTTCCAATCGCTGTACTGGCGGCGGACCGGTCCGGCCAGATCGAATTGTAGGTTCGGAGTCTTTAAGAAAAGATATCCGAACAGCAGGCCGCCCAGGTGCGCAAACTCGCTGACGCCATTATTGACACCGAACGAGCTTAGGAATGCGATCGCGCCGATAATCATTACGAAATACTTCACCTGAATCGGAATCAGGAAGCCGAACAGGATCGTTCGCGTGGGATAAAGCATGGCGTACGCCATCAAAATCCCGAAGATCGCGCCGGAGCTTCCGATGGTGGGGAGGCCGGGATTCCCCCACGGCAGTAGGTAGTTGCACAAAACCACGCAAATTCCGGCGCCCACACCGCAGAAGAAGTAGAACTGAAGGAACCGCCGCATGCCCCAGACGCCTTCCAGGTCCGCGCCGAACATCCAAAGTGCGAGCATGTTCCACAAGATGTGTCCGATGCCGCCGTGCAGGAACATGTACGTGACCAGCTGCCAAAAGGCAAACTGCTTCACTACCGCGGCCGGAGTGAGCCCGAACAAAATAACGATGGGGCCGTGCAGGTCAGCAAACTTGGCGAAGAAATCCAGCAGGAAAATCGCTACGTTGCTGATGAGGAGCCATTTTACGCCCGGCGGAAAGCCGGGAACATAAAAGATACCGGGAGTTCGCGTGCCACTGCGGAAGCGCATGCCGAGAAAGCCTGCCTAGCTCAAGAATAACAGAAAACGCTTAGTTTTCTTTGCAAAATTATCTATGACGCGGCACCAAGGAACGGTGCCGCGGCGCGCTTGATCCAACACCGAGAGAGCGGCGTCCGGCGCGCTACTTCTCAACACGCGTGCGAAGTTGCATCCAGGAGGTGGCCGCTTTCAGACCGATCGCCAGAGCCATCCATACCTGCCAGTGCGAGAAGAAGCCATCGGAAATTACAAAAGTTCCGGTCCAGCCCAGATCCGCGCTGAAACGCCATAACGCGAAAACGAAGGCGACGAGCGCAGCCGGAGTAAGCAAAATGATGAGCAGAGCCGCCAATTGCTTCTCAAATGCTTCGGCGAAATCCGCGCCAGCTTCTTCAAGAAAGACCTGAAGCTTGCTGATGAAAACTGAACTGAAATCTGCAACCATGGCCGCAGTACGCGTACCCGCCGGTTGCAGTGCCCCCCCGATTCGTAACACTGTTTTCGAGACCTCTTCCGCAGTAGATGCACGGGACTCGCCAAAGTTTCTCGAATTCAAGACCACGCTCGTCTCCCGCTTCTACATACGATTAGGGAGCCTCTTTGGATTTAAAGTGAATCCAACTTGCGTTGCGTCATCGCACCGGCTGTGGCTGTTCGCCACAGGCCGAAAGTACGGGTAGTTCTATTTGTTGTTACAGGAAATTCAGAATCTGGTCTCGGCTAAGGTCTGGTCGGATGTTTCTCCCGATTTGCGGAGATCGGGTTCCGACTTCCCATAGCGATTGAGAAGTATCGCGCAGGACTGCATGGCAAGGCCGGCCACTAGCCAGATTTGCCAGTGAGAGAAAATTCCATCGGAAATAGGAAACTGAGCCGTAAGCCGGAGATCCGCCGCCAGCCGCCATAGCGCCAATACGAGCGCCATAACGGCGCCTGGTGTGATCAGCGCGCCCAAGGCAAGCGCGACGTGTTGGTTCTTATGCGGCTTCTTGCGGAGCTTGCGACCGGCGCCAAACCTGATCTTGACTACCATTCGGCTACAATCACTGTACCAACTTCCTCCCTAGTCTATCGACTCCGGGACGGACCTCGTTATGAAAAATATCTCGGTGGCGCTGATTGGCGGCGGCTTCATGGGCAAGGTGCACGCGGAGAATCTCAGACGCTTGGGCAACGTTGAGATCGCCGCAGTGGCGGCTTCCAACGACGATCGCGCGCGCGCGTTCGCGGCCACTGTGGGCGTTTCCCGCTCCACCGGCGATTATCGGACGCTGCTTACAGATAGCAGCATAGATGCGGTTCATATTTTGACGCCCAACGCGCTGCACTATCGCATGTGCCGCGCCGCTCTCGAAGCTGGCAAGCACGTGCTCTGTGAAAAGCCATTTACGATTTCGGTAGCCGAAGCTCGCGAGCTGGTCGATCTGGCGGCGCACACCCGGCTCGCCAATTGTCTCCAGCACAACTTACGTTATTACCCGTTGGTGCAGCATGTCCGCCGCATGATTGAGAAGGGCGAATTAGGCGAGATTCTGGTCGTGCAAGGGACGTATTCGCAGGATTGGCTCCTGTACGATACCGATTGGAACTGGCGCGTGGAGTCCGCCGCCAATGGCCCGCTGCGCGCCATGGGCGATATCGGGTCGCACTGGATGGATCTGATCCAGCATGTCACCGGATTGCCGATTACTGCGCTGTGCGCCGACCTCGCAACGTTCCATACCACTCGCAAGAAGCCGTCGCGATCCGTCGCGACGTTCACGGGAAAAACTCATCGCCCGGAAGCTTACGCGCCCGTATCGGTCGATACGGAGGATTTCGGGTCAGTGTTGCTGCGCCTCGGCCAGCGGGCTCGCGGAGCGTTCACGGTCAGCCAGATGTCGGCCGGGCGGAAGAATATGTTCACCTTTGAAATCTACGGCACGGCAGCCGGCGTTTCCTGGAACCAGGAGCGGCCCGACGAGTTGTGGATCGGTCACCGCAACAAACCCAACCAAGTGATAGTGAAAGATCCCGCGCTGCTCGATCCGGAAGCGGCCGCTTACGCGGACCTTCCGGGCGGCCACAGCGAAGGCTATGACGATACGCACAAGCAGGTTTTCAAACGCTTTTACGCTAAAATAGCCAACCTATCCGGGCCGGCCGAATACCCGACGTTCGAAGATGGACTGCTTGGAATGCGGCTGCTCGAAAAAGTGGCCCAAAGCGCGAATCTGCGCGCGTGGGTAGACGTATAGACGTTATGGCGTGCGCCTGCCCGTCTCTAAGCGCGAAGCGTTTGGATGGGTTCTGCGGCTCAATCTCCCTCTGAAAGAATGGCTGTCGAGACCCGGATGCGGGCAGCCACCCATGACGCGTGGGTGGGCGCCCATCGCGGCTCCTCACATGGGTCCTAAGAATTGTTCCAGGTGACTGGCGCTGCGCTACTTGCTGCCCCGCGCGCGCCTAACGGTTACGCAACGTGAATTAGCCCTCAGTAGCGTCTAATGTGTGGCACGGGGCGCGCGCCTCGCGCCGCTTGGGGGATCTAGGTATTCAAACATGCAGGTAGAAACTATCATTGTATTCTGTCATCTCCGGTGGAATTTTGTTTTTCAAAGGCCGCAGCACATCGTTTCGCGTTTGGCGCGCGGCCGGCGCATTTTTTTTATTGAAGAGCCGCAGCATTGCGAAGGGCAACCGCACTGGCAGAAGACCTACGCCCAGGACGGTGAGGTCATGGTCTGCACCCCGTGCACGCCCGTCACGGAGCGTGGCTTCAGCGCTGCCCAGATGCCGCCGTTGCGCAGCTTGATGGCTCAGCTGCTGCGTGAAGAAGATATTTCGAAGCCTGCGGTGTGGTTTTACACGCCCATGGCGCTTCCCCTGGCCGACGAGTTGAATCCCAAAATCGTCGTCTACGACTGCATGGACGAGTTGTCAGCATTCGCCGGCGCGCCGCCTGAGCTGATCGAGCTCGAAGCGCAGTTGTTCCGCAAGGCGGACCTGGTATTCACGGGCGGACGCAGCCTGTACGAGGCGAAGCGCGCGCGGCACCCGCAAGTCCACTGCTTCCCCAGCAGCGTCGACGTGGTTCACTTCGGCGAAGCCTGCATCCCGGGCATGGAGCATCCGGACCAGGTGGGCCTGCCCCACCCGCGGCTCGGATATTTCGGCGTCATCGATGAGCGCATGGATCTGGAGATCTTGCGAACTCTCTCCCGGCAGCATCCGGAATGGCAAATCTGCCTCGTGGGTCCCGTGGTGAAGATCGATCCGGCCACCGTGCCGGTAGGTCCTAATATTCATCCGTTCGGCCAGCGCGGTTACGACGAGCTGCCCAAATTTCTGGGCGGCTGGGACGTGGCCTTGCTCCCGTTCGCCCTGAACGACGCTACCCGATTCATCAGCCCTACCAAAACGCTCGAGTACATGGCGGGCGAGAAACCGATCGTAAGCACTCCCATCCGCGATGTCGTGGACTGCTATTCGGACGTGGTTCGTATCGGTGCGACGCCGGATCAGTTCGTGCGGCAATGCGAAGCCGCGCTACAGGAAAGCGAAGAATTGATGGATGTGCGCTGCCAGCGCATGCGCCAGATCCTACAGAACACGTCCTGGGACTTGACGGCCGGCAAGATGGAAGACCTGCTGGAGCGCGCCGCCAAGAGACGCACCCTGGCCGTGCAGACCAGTCCACGCAACGTAGTGATTGGAGCTGGACCGACCGGACTAAGCGCCGCCTATCATCTGGGCGACGACGCTCTGCTGCTGGAGAAAGAGGACAAGGTGGGTGGGTGGTGCCGTTCGCTCGAAGCGAACGGTTTTACGTTCGACTACGCCGGCCACATCATGTTCTCCAACGATCCGTACGTGCATGAGTTGTACCAACTGTTGCTCGGCGACAACGTGCACTGGCAGGATCGGGAAGCCTGGATTTACAGCCAAGGCGTATATACGCGCTACCCGTTCCAGGGTTCGCTATATGGCCTGCCGGCGCACGTGATCAAGGACTGCGTTATGGGCGCGATTGAGGCGCGGTTCGGCCCGTTGAAGGCGTCGCCTCGCAACGGTCATGCAAATGGCGCCAATGGCACGTCGAACGGACACGCATATGCGAACGGGCACGCTTCGGCCGCCAAAGAATCGGCGTGCACGACCGCGTCCAGCCGCGACTGCTGCGCCGACGGAATTCTCGAGTTGGAGACACCCTTGGCTCCCTCCGATACCGCGCCGGCAGATGATTTCGAGAGCTTCATCTACCGTACCTGGGGCCGGGGCATCGCAAAACATTTCGCGATTCCATACAACCGCAAGCTATGGGCCGTGCCACTGCGCGAAATGGAGACCTCCTGGCTGGGCGGCAGGGTACCACTCCCCGACCTGGAAGAAATGATCGAAGGAGCACTTCTGCCGAAACCCAAACCCATGGGTCCCAACGCGCGCTTCGGATATCCCTTGCACGGCGGGTTCCAGAGCCTCATGGACGGATTTCTGCCGCGGTTGAAGGGCGAGGTACGGCTGAACGCCGAAGTGATGCGGATCGCTCCTCGCAGCCGCCGGGTGTTTTTGCAGGACGGCACCCCGATTCCGTACCGGAAACTGATCAGCACCATGCCGCTGCCTACCTTGATCGCTCGCATCGGCGAGGAAGTTCCGGCTCACCTCCGCCGGGCCTCGCAGGACCTCCGCTATACGTCCGTGCAGTGCGTTCACATTGGCGTCGGCCGGAGCGACATTACCGAGAAGCACTGGATCTATTATCCGGAGGACACCGTATTTCACCGCATCTTCGTGCAGGGCAACGCGAGCCCGCACTGCAATCCTCCAGGCGGCTTCGGATTTACATGCGAGATCACTTACGGCCCCAATAAACCACTGCCATGCACGGGTGAGGATTTAATCCGTCTTTGCATCGAAGACGCCAAGCGCGTCGGGTTTATGCGCCCGGACGATCCCATCTGGGCCACCGCCATTGTCGATTTACCCTGCGCTTATGTGGTCTATGACCACCGCCGCAAATCTGTGGTGGCCAGCATCCGCGAGTGGCTCGCGTCCATGGACATCCTTGTGGCCGGGCGCTACGGCGAGTGGGAATACTACAATTCCGACCACGCGTTTATTGCGGGAAAGAAGGCGGCGGACCAGGTCCTGCAATCGCAGAGAAAGGCTCACGGGCCTTCGGACGCGGAGCCAATGTTGCTGCAGGCCGAGGCAGCGTTGGAGTCAAACACCAACGCCGCTTAGCTCCGCGGCGCAGCGCGATACTCGTTCCTGCGTTTCCAGGAACGCAGCGGCATACTCCGGATTCGGAACGCGCCGGAACTTTTCCCGATCGTCCGAGACCATGTCCCACAGGCCGGAGTTGTGCCAGTGTGCCGCGTCCATCCAGTCGAACCGGTCCAGAATCGGATACAGGCACGCGCCGGCCAGCGGCGTACCGGTTTTCCAGGCCGCGCAGATCTCTTGGCCGGTTTCCCGGATCCAGCGCGCGCGTCCGGAACCGAAATGGCTGGTCTCGGCGAGGTAGAGCGGCCGCCGGTAACGTTTCCAAACTTCCCCGAGCATGTCGTGCAACGGACGCCAGCGGTCGTCGCGAGGTTCGTCCTCCCAGCGCAGGCGTCCCGCACCCTCGATCTCCCATTGGTTGGAGTGGTAGAAGTTCGCGCCTAAGATATCGAGGTATTCCGGCTTGCCGCCCAGGTGCGGGTCGCGATAGCCCGCGATCATATCCCACGCTTCGTATTGAGATTGACGGTATTGCTCGGCAGTACCGGCTAAATCCGGCCGGTTGCGAGGCGGCAACACATTGATAATCGGTTCGGGATACGTGAAGCGCGCGCGCCGGTCCACGTCCCAGATCGCTTCGCAGGATGCAATCGTCGCGCGCACCAGGTGCTGTTTGATTTCGGTATCGCGGTTCTTTACGAACGGATACAGAAGGCCCTCCGAAATCCCCCACACCATAAAATTGATCTCGTTCATCGGCGAGTAGAACGGAACCTCATCGGTATGCTCGCGGACAAAGCGCGCCACCGCAGCCGAGAATTTCGCGAACCGATCCACGAAATGCGGCGCCAGCAGGTCTACGTCGTCGGGCCAGCCGTAATGGCATAGATCCCAGATAACCTGAATGCCGGTATCCAGCGATGCCTGCAGCATGGGCTCGAAGGAGGCAAAATCGTAGAATCCGTTGCGGTCAACCAGATGCCACCGAAGGCCGTCCCGCGCCGTCAGAATGTTGAACTCCTTCAGGCGCGCGTAGTCCTCATAAATTTTCTTATCGTGCTCGATGCCGGCAATCATATCCAGACGCACACGCGCGGGGCTGATGTGCGTCGAGCTTTCGAAGCCGGCGATCCAGAACGATCGAAAGAGCGACGGCTGCGATGCAGGAACAAGGGGTTCAGTCATTGATGGTCTCGCTTGAAGATTCTAGGAGTGCTCACTCGTCAGCCTCTGGATGTGAAGTTGCAGATCCATGAGGCGGCCGCGCCAGACCGAGTCGATCAGCTCGTCTCTGGGCTCAATGGGTCCCATATTCGCGGCTGCGATTTCGGCCAGCGGGATCTTGGGCGTCCGGTCGGCGTATAGCAATCCATTGGCTTCCTGATAGGTATCGGTGAATTGCGTATAGCAATAGCCCGCGAGCAGAGGCGAGGCACGGACAGCTCGTACGAGCTTTTGAAAGTGCGATACCAGCTCTTCCGGCGTTCTGCAGCGGCTATATCCCCACGTGGCGTTCACGTCTTCTGCGTAGCAGATGCCGCCGAACTCGGAGAGGACCAGAGGCCGGTCCGTGCTGCCCATTTCGCTGAGGACCAGCAAGCGCCCGCCAGGCCGCTCACGCGTCAGCAGACGGTTTTCGGAGTGCTCGTCGCCGTAGCGTTCCGAGATCAGCGCGGGATCCGACTCGTAGTCGTGGATTCCGATAATATCCGTCGCGACGCTCTCCCAGCCGTCGTTGCCGATTACTGGCCGGCTCGGATCCAGCGTCTTGGTGAGGTGGTACAACGCCTGCACGTAGTGCCGCTGCGAAGGGCTGTCGGGAAGATCGGGAACGCCCCATGATTCGTTAAAGGGCACCCACGCCACAATGCACGGATGGCTTTTGTCGCGTTCTATCACTGACATCCACTCTGTGGTCAATCGCCTCACGGAGCGATGGGTGTAGCGATAAGCGCTGGGCATCTCGCTCCAAACCATGAGGCCGAGCACATCGGCCCAGAACAGGTAGCGGCGGTCTTCGATCTTTTGATGCTTCCGGACGCCATTGAAGCCCATCTGCTTCACCAGCATGACGTCGGCCCGCAGCGCGTCATCGTCCGGCGGCGTGGCCCCGGTTTCCGGCCAGAAACCTTGGTCGAGAACCATCCGTAAGGGAACCGGGCGCCCGTTCAGAACAAATCGGTTGCCTTGGACGCCGATGGAGCGCAACGCTGTATAGCTGCTGACCTCATCCAACACGTGTCCGTCTTCGTCCAGCAATCGCAGCGACGCGTCGATCAGCGTCGGATGATCGGGTCCCCACAACAGTTCGTTGCGAAAATCGTCGATCCCCGGATCGGAAAGTGAGATGCGGCGGTAGACTTCGCCCTGAATCACCGAATAGCGGTCATGAGCGAGCGCCATGTCGCCGGCCGACAAATCCAGTTCGATCTGCAGCGCAAGGTTTTCTTCACTTTCGACATGAACTTCCAGTCCTATCTCCCAGCGTTCCAGGTTTGGGGTCCAACGAAGCGAGTGGATGTACGCCGCGGGCACGCGCTCCAACCAAACCGTTCGCCAAATCCCGCTGGTTCTGGGATACCAGATCGCGTGCGCATCGAGCTTCCAATCCTGTTTGCCGCGTGGCTTGGCTAGATCGTGCGGATCGTCCTCGGCCCGGACGACAATCTCCTGAGAACCGCTCTCGTTGAGCGACCCGGTAATGTCAAAGGTGAAGGGAACGTAGCCGCCTTCGTTAGTTCCCATGATGTTCCCGTTTACCCAAACAGTGGCGCGGTAATCGACGCCCTCGAAATGAAGCAGCACCCGTTCGTCGCCGCGGCGGCGCAGCTCAATCTGACGCTTATACCAAAACACCGGGCAAAAGCCGCGATACTCGATGCCGCTTCGGGGCGTCTCGGGAGCGAAAGGAACTTCGATCTCGTCCGTCCATGCGACCTGGCCGGGATTTTCCCAAGCCTTTACATCGTCCAGCGCGAAAGACCAGGAACCATTCAGCGACTGCCATTCTTTGCGGCGCAGCAGGGGGCGGGGGTATCCTTCGGGCACTTGTTTGTTTGAGCAGCCGGCACACGTATCGGGCGGTTTTCTCCCTCGACGCCGCTGCGCTCCTGTTTATAAGAGCCGCCGTTGGGAGCACTGGTTTCAGGAGAAACTGAATTCAGTCAAAATCGGCTCCCAAGGTCTTAATTGCTACACTGCCCGCAGGTGGGGAAATGCCGTCGAATCCGGTAATTCAGGTAACGGAAGAAGAGTATCGGGCTCTGGACCGCGCCGCTGACGTGCGTAGAGCATCGCGTACATCGGCGTCTCGCTCCCGTTAGCTCGCATCTATGACCGGGGGGAATTGCCACCCGAGGGCTCCTCAAAATAAGAACTCGCGCGTCTCCATCCACATATCATCCAGCACGTTCAGTAGTTCGTGATCGGAATTCATTATGCGCAGCTTGACAGTTGAGTGCCGTTTCGCGAATTCCTCGGAGTAGGCGAGGGGAACGGAGGCGTCCTTCTTGCCGTGAAAAATCAGCGCTGGCTGGCGCACGTCCGGATAATTTTCGTACTGTTCTGCATCTTCCATGAGCTGATACCCCAACGGAACCTTACGGCCCTCCCCATAATGAAACACGTCCAAAGCACCCGAGGATCGCCATTCTTCCAGAGCCGCCGGACCGATGGTACTGATCCAGCGCTGTAGAAAACAGAAGGCCGGAGCCATCAAAACCAGCCGCTCCACCTCGGCATGACGCGCCGCGTAAAGCGCCGCCAGGTATCCGCCCATGCTGGATCCAATCAGCGTAACCGGTTGGCTTCGCGCCAGACGTTCAATGATATTCAGCTGTCCGCTCAGGGTCAAGCGCCTGAAATCGCCTTCCGCCAAGTCCGGAACCTCGAGCCCCATCCCCAGTTCCGCGAACCGCTCGCGGAAGAAGCGTGCCTTCTTGGAACCTGGTCCGCTCGCAAACCCATGCAGGTACACAATGCGGCTCACCGGGATCGCTCCCCGGCGCGCCATGCCGACTGAGCTACAATCATTGCTGAGAGTGATACACGATCGAACCGCACTGATCTGATTCTAACGAGCCGTTTGCGTGCATGAATCGGAGTGCGTTAGCGGCCTCGCACTGCCTGACTTGCGGGGAATAGCCATCATCGCTAGAATCAATGAGTTTGCAGACATCTTGGAGGATTCATGTCGGTTGAACAGAGAGTGAAGCAGATCATCGTCGAGCAGTTAGGCGTGGATGAAGCCCAGGTCGACAACAGCGCCTCGTTTGTGGATGATCTTGGCGCCGATTCGCTCGATATTGTGGAACTGGTGATGGCGTTTGAGGAAGCTTTCGATATCGACATACCCGACGAGGACGCCGAAAAAATCGTCACCGTGAAAGACGCCATCGATTACATCGAAGCGAAAAAGAAGAAGTAGCCTCCCGGGAGCCACAAGATTTGTCGCGTAGGGTCGTAGTAACTGGAGTCGGACTGGTCAGTTCTCTGGGAATTGGCACGGAGGAGACCTGGCAAGCCATTCGCGAAGGCCGCGAAGGCATCTCGCGGATTGAGCAGTTCGACCCCACCGGTTTTGCCTGCCGCATTGCGGGCGAAGTAAAGAATTTCGATCCCGCCCGCTACATCGAGCGCAAGGAAATCAAGAAAATGGGGCGGTTCATCCAGTTTGGGATCGCCGCCACCGAATTCGCGCTTGCCCAGTCGGGATTGAAAATCGATGCGCACAACGCGGAACGCGTGGGCGTTTTCATCGGCAGCGGGATCGGCGGGTTCGAAGTGATCGAGCGCGAGCACAAGGTTCTGCTCGAAAAAGGCCCCAGCCGGATCTCGCCCTTTTTTATTCCCGCCACCATCATCAACCTGGCTTCCGGTTACGTTTCCATCCGAACCGGGGCGAAGGGCCCCAATTCAGCCACTGCCACCGCCTGCACCTCCAGCGCGCATTCCATCGGCGATTCGTTCAAGATTATCCAGCGCGGCGATGCTGACGCCATGATCTGCGGTGGCGCGGAGGCAGCCATTACACCGATGAGCGTGGGCGGTTTCGCCGCCATGCGCGCGCTCTCGCAGCGCAATAACGATCCCGGCAAAGCCTCGCGACCCTGGGACGCGCAGCGCGACGGCTTCGTCGTCGGCGAGGGCTCCGGCATGCTCATCCTCGAGGAAATGGAGACGGCCACGCAACGCGGCGCGCACATTCTCGCCGAAATCGTGGGCTACGGCATGAGCGCCGATGCACACCACATTACCAGCCCCTCGGAGGACGGCGACGGCGCCTTCCGTGTGATGCGCAATGCTCTGAAAGATGCAGGCATCGCGCCGGGCCAGATCGATTACGTGAACGCGCACGGCACCTCCACCGATGTCGGCGACAAGATCGAAAGTCTAGCCTTGAAGCGCGCGTTCTGCGAACATGCCTATAAGCTGGCAGTGAGTTCCACGAAATCCATGACCGGCCATCTGCTCGGCGGGGCCGGCGGGTTGGAAGCCGGGATCACCGTGCTGGCGCTGCGCGATCAGGTCGCGCCGCCCACCATCAATTACGAGTTTCCCGACCCGGAGTGCGACCTGGACTACGTCCCGAATCAGGCCCGCGCGATGAAGATCGATTACGCATTGTCGAATTCTTTTGGATTCGGCGGCACCAATGGATGCCTCATTTTCAAGAGGTATTCAGGCTGAAATACACATTGCGAGTGGACACCGATCTAGCCGGTAGTCCTGTTTGGATAATCAATGAAAATCATCGTCTCGATTAAGCAGGTACCAGTCCGCGATTCGCAACTTCGAATCGGCTCGAACGGGCGCTGGATTCAGGACAACGATCTCAGCTTCGAGATCAACGAGCCTGACGCCTACGCCCTGGAAGAAGCGCTGCAATTGAAAGAGAAACACGGCGGCGAAGTGATCGCGCTGTGCCTCGGCCCCGCGCGCGCGTCGCAAACCATCCGCGAGGCTTTGGCTAAAGGCGCCGACCGCGCCATTCACATCGAAGAAGAGGACCTGACCGCGTTCGACACGCTCGGCATCGCCAAATTGCTGGCCAAAGCGGCCGAGGCCGAAAAACCCGATTTGATCCTCACCGGCCTCCAGTCCGATGACCTGGGTGCCGGACAAACTGGCGTCGTGATGGCCGAAGTGCTCGGGCTGCCCAGCGCCACCATCATCATGGCGGTCGAGACGGCGGGCGCCGGCATTCGCGTCAAGCGCGAACTCGAAGACGGCTGGTTTCAAAATGTCCAGATGCCGCTGCCGGCCGTGCTCACCATCCAATCCGGCATCAACAAGCTGCGCTACGCCACGTTGATGGGCATCAAGAAAGCGAAAACGAAGGAAATCAAGCGGGTCACCGTCGCCGAACTGGGCGGTCCAGCCGCTCCGGCCGCGACCATTGAGCGCGTGTATCTCCCGCAGCGGACCAAACAAACCCAAATGTTGGACGGCAGCGCCAAGGAAGCGGCGGCCAAACTGGTCGAGAAACTGAAATTCGAGGTGCGTGTAATATGAGCGGCGTTCTGGTGGTGATGGAGCAGCGCGGCGGCGCGTGGAACCGCATGTCCTGGGAGACCCTGGCCGCGGGCCAGCAGCTGGCCGCGCAAATCGGAGCCTCGGCATCGGCGGCCGTCGCCGGAAATAGCGTCGGCGCGCTCGCCAACGAGCTTGCCTCCAAGGCACTGGACAAGGTCTTCGCCGTAGATCATCAATTGCTCGGTGCTTATACTGCGGATGCGTACACCGCCGCGCTGGAACAGCTAATTCGCAGGACTTCGCCGTCCATCGTGCTTTTCCCCCACACCTACCAGGTGCGCGACTTTGCGCCCAAGGTCGCGACGCGCTTCGGCCAGGTGCTGATCAGCGACACGATCGGGTTCCGCGTCGATGGCGACGCCCCTGTATTTGCGCGCCAGCTCTTTCAGGGCAAGCTGAACGCCGATGTGAAACCCGGCGGTCCGGCGCCCCATTTCGCGTCTGTCCAGGCTGGTGCGTTTCGTGCCGATCAGCTTCAGAACGGAACCGCCCTAGTGGAAAACTTCACGCCTGACCTGAAACCGGAGATGATCCGCGCTAAGCCGGAAGACCCCTTCCGCGAGTCCGCCCGTGCGGTGGACCTGACCGCCGCCGACATCATAGTCTCCGTCGGCCGCGGCATCAAGGAAAAAGAGAACATTCCGATCGTCGAGGAACTCGCCAAGGCGCTCGGCGCTGAACTCGCTGCCTCGCGTCCGATCTGCGATAGCGGCTGGCTGCCCATGGAACGCCAGGTGGGCAGCTCCGGCCAGACCGTTTCGCCCAAGGTGTACATGGCCGTCGGAATTTCCGGCGCGATCCAGCACTTGGTGGGCATGAAAGGCGCGAAAACCATCGTCGCCATCAACAAAGACTCCAACGCCCCCATTTTCGAAGTCGCTGACTATGGCATCGTCGGCGATTTGTTCGAGGTCGTCCCGGCATTAGTCGAAGAGGTAAAAAAAGCGAAATCGTGAATGAGCTAGTGAGTAGCCCACGCCTCAACCGAGCCTTGCGCTGCACTCTGCGCTACGGTCTATTTGCTATGTTCAGCCTATCGCTGTTGCCAGGGCAAATCACCGAATATTCCGTGCCTTTCGTCGGCTTGAGCGGAATTGCCGCCGGTCCCGATGGCGCGATGTGGTTTTCAGGCGGGCGCAACATCGGCCGGATCACGACCGCCGGCGCCGTCACCGTTTTCCCGATTCCGACTTCGAACGCCGAGGGGGCCTCGATCACGGCCGGGCCCGACGGCGCGATGTGGTTTACCGAAAGCCCCATCAATAGCGGCAATCCCTTCGGCAACATCGGGCGCATCGCGATGAGCGGAACCATCACCGAGTATCCATTGCCGGATCCAAACAGCGGTCCCACTGCGATCACCACCGGCCCCGACGGCGCACTGTGGTTTATCGAGTTAGTCAACAACAAGATTGGGCGGATCACCACCTCGGGATCGATTACCGAAATCCCAATGCCCGCTTACCTCGCAACGTACGGGGCCTGGTCAATTGCTCCGGGCCCCGACGGCGCGCTGTGGATCACCGAATATTACGGCGGCAATGGAATCGTACGCATGACAACCGCCGGAGTCTTCACTGAGTATGTGATCTCCAGAACCGTAAACTCCGGGTCCTACGGCATCACAGCCGGCCCGGACGGGGCCATGTGGTTTGCCGATGCATCGTTCAAGATCGGGCGGATCACGACATCAGGAACCGTCACGGAATACCCGTTGCCGGGCAACAATGACAGCCCCTACGGCATC
>Ga0209062_1000261_pt1 | contig 194723 bp, 172 predicted proteins | sample Coa_R2_2_FD_187158 | JGI IMG/M metagenome (GOLD analysis project Ga0209062, IMG submission 187158) | Surface soil microbial communities from Centralia Pennsylvania, which are recovering from an underground coalmine fire - Coalmine... | ecosystem: Environmental > Terrestrial > Soil >... | reverse complement strand
GCATCAACAAACTCAAACACTTTCGCCGTATCTTCTCGCGTTTCGACAAGTTGGACCGCTCCTACCTGGGCTTCGTCCACTTCGTCTGCGCGCTCGTCTGGTTACGGTAAAATGTCAACAGAACCTAGTTATTGACATACCGCCGCCGAACGCATAGTTAGCAAGCAAAAGCGATTACAGCAAAAGAGAGTCCCGTGGCGGGTTTAGCCACAGGACTCTCTTTTACAAGTGATCCACAAAAAATAATCACGACTGGCTCACCAACGCCACCACCTCATCGGCGCAGCCCCAGGAGAGCGTGACACCCGCACCGCCGTGCCCGTAGTTGTGAATGGCGATGCGCCCCGGCGCGACCTCTTCGCGTTCCAGCCGCACCGTCGAACGCGCCGGACGTAGCCCGCAGACCACCGCCAGGATATCGTCGGGCTGGACATTTGCCATCTCCGGCACGAGGCTGCCGCAGCGTGCGAGGATGCCTGCGGTGACGCTCTCGTCCGGCGTGACACTCTCGTTGTGTTCGTCGTCCACGCCGCCCAGCACGATGTCATGCACACGCGGCACGATATAGGCCACCTTGTTCGGTCCGTAGTCGTCCATGACCACACGATGAAAGCCTCGCGGACGGATGCGCACCACCTGCCCACGCGAGGGATAGAGTTCTTTGTCGCCCACCACCTCTCGCGCCCCCAACCCTGTGCAGTTGACGACGATAGGGTTAGCCGCAAACGCTTCATCCAGGCTGGCTATCGTGTGTTCGCTGATCGTGCCGCCGCCATCCATGAAACGGCGCTGGAGATAGCCAAGATAAATGGACATGTCAATCACCGGTGCTGCGAAGATGTAGCCATCTATGTAGCCCGCCGGCAACTCGCCTGCCCGCGCGTGGCGAAAGGTATCGCGCACCGCCTCCACCCACCAGGGGTCTGGCGCCGGCTGCGGCAGCGCCTCCACCACTTCGCGCATCACAACGCCATGCTCTTCCGGCGATCCCTGCGCCGCCAGTTCGCGGAAAACGCGATACGCCGCTGCGCCCCAGGCATTGACGCGCTCCTGCGGATACGCCTTGTAGGGATACCAGACGGCGGCAGCCACCTCCGAGGTGACGGCTGGCGGCTGTGGCAGTGGCCTGCTCCCCGGCATATCGCGCGCCCAGATCGTGACGCGATGCCCCGCTTCCAGCAAGCGTATGCCGGTCGTCAACCCCGATACGCCGCAGCCAATCACCAGAATATCCATCCAATTCACCTCTCATATCGCTTGGCGGTTGAAACCGCGCCTGGATGGCCGCTGGCCGCGAAACCCGCCTGCGCGGGTTCGGAGTCGCCCTCTCGTCCACGGTGGGGCAGAAATTCCTGCCTGCCAAAATAGTTTTGCAGACAAGAATGTCTCCCGACTTATCATTGACCACCTGCGAGCAAGAATGTCCGCGCTTCCAACGGCCAGCCCAGCACCACAAGGCTCGCCAGTTCCTAGTCCGCGCAGGCGGACTTCGCGGCTGAAAGCCATCCAGGCGCGAATTCATTCGCTGGCTGTTCTTGCGACCCCAACAATGACATGATACGCTTAGGGGCAAAATTGGCACAGATCAGCGTAGATCAATGTCAGGATACACCCATGCTTACGGTTCGCCAGGTACTCACGATGGATGTCTTTGCCGGCAGCACGCTCGTCGCTGGCTGCGATGGGCTGGACCGTGAGGTACGCTGGGCGCATCCAGTGGATATTCCAGAGGCCAGCGAGTGGGTGCGCCCCGGCGAACTGCTGCTCACCACCTTCTATGGTTTTCGCGATGATCCAGAGGCCCAGCGCCAGCTCTGCGCGGACCTCGCGGCGAAGGGGCTGGCGGGGATGGTCGTCGCCGTCGGTCAGTATCTCGACCATGTGCCGGAGAGTGTGCGCGTTGCCGCCGACGCCGCTGGCTTTCCCATCATCGAACTCCCCTGGTCCGTGCCGCTGGAAGATGTCGTGCGCACCGTCTCCGAACATATCATCAATGAGCAGTATCAACTGTACAAGCAGTCGCTCGCCATTCACCGCTCGCTGACGCGCGTGGTGCTGGATGGCGGTTCGCTGGCCGATGTCGCCCGCGAACTCTGCCTGCTGCTCAAACGCGCTGTGGAGATTGACGACATCTCCTTCAATGTGCTGGCGACCTCCGAGGAGGCCGAGCATGACATTGACGAGAGCCGCCGCGCCTCGATCCGCGAGGGACATAGCTCGCCCGGCCTGCTGGACTATCTGCGCAAGGCCGGCATCCTCAACAAAGTGCGCACCTCGCTGGCGCCGCTGCGCATTGACCCCAACGAGCAGACACGCGCCGCCGGCATGACGATGGCGCGCATCCTGGCGCCCATCGTCGTCGCGCGCAAAATCTACGGCTACGTCTGGATCATCGCCGGCAATCGGGAACTGGAACCGCTGGACTTCCACGCCATCGAACACGCCGCAACAGTCGCCGCGCTGATCCTCTTCCGCGACGAGACGGCGCATCAGGCGGAGGAACGCCTGGAAAGCCGCGTCATCAGCCGTCTGCTGGCCATCGAGCCGCAACTGGATAATACCGTCCGCGAGGAGGCGGCGCGCTTCCGCCTGCGGCTGGAAGGGCAACATGCCGTTGTGGTGGCCGACCCCAACGGCAACGATGTGCGCACCGTCGAACGCATGGCGCGGACGGCTGCGCATCGCAGCGGCGTGGCCGCCGCCGTGGGTGAGCGCGCCGGGCGCGTGGTGGCGTTGATCGAGTGTGGACGTGCCGAGGCCACCAGCGACTTCTGCCGTCACTTCGCCACAGAGTCGCGGCTGCTGGATACGCCGGTGCGCATCGGCGCCAGCACAGTGCATGGCGGCGCGACGACGCTGAACAACGCCTATGAGCAGGCGCTCGAAGCATTGACGCTGCTGCCTGCGCTTGGCGATGAACGGCTGGTGGCGACTTTCGAGGAGTTGGGGTTGCTCCACTGGCTGCATACCGTGCCACCGGAGGCGCTGGCGGAGAACGCCTACGCGCGCCGCATCCAGCGGCTGGCGGAGAGCGACCGCACGCGCGACGCTGATTTGCTGCACACGCTGGAAGTCTTTTTGGAGTGCGACGGCAACGGCGTGCGGGCGGCGGAGAAGCTGATCGTTCACCGGCACACGCTGAAATATCGCCTGCAACGCATCGAGGAAATCTGTGACGTGGACCTCAGCGATCCCCTCTGCAAGCTCAACCTACGCGCGGCGCTGCTCTCCCGCCGCATGCGTGGCCGGGCTGGTGGGTGAATCTACCCCTTGCCGCCATCAGGCGTTCTCAGTACAATGGCGTTGCTCAGCTAGAGATTCTGTATAACGATGTATTCAGAAAGCACGAGGAATGCCGTGGCCAGCATCCCGCCGCCCTATTCGCCCTATCTGGCATATCCGCCGACGCCAGTATTGCCCGCCTGCCCGAAGTGTGGGCAGAGCGATCAGGTGCAGCCAGTGCCGTTCGTCTATACAGCGGGCAAGATACAGCTTGCGCCGCCTGCGCCGCCGCGCACAGAGGCCCCCTGGGAGACGTGGGCAATTGTGACGACGGCCATCCTCAGCGCGATGCTGTTATGCTCGCTCTATGGGACGTTGACGGCGCTCCCATACCAATATCTCCTGCCGCTCACCCTCTTTTTCGGTTTACCGGGCGTGCTGGCCATCGCCATTTTTCTGCTCATCGTCATCGCATCGCAACTCAAACGCATGCGTTCCCAGCGGATAGATGCCCGGCGCAAACAGGCCGAATGGCACAAGGCGCTGGAACGCTGGCAGCGGTTGCTCTACTGTCACCGTGACGATGGCGTGTTCCTGCCGCCGGATAGCGCCTTCGAGTCAGTCGCTTGGATGAAGTCACTGCTCTATAAATAGCCAACTATCTCGACGCATCCGCGAGCCGCGTGCTAGAATGCGCTGAACATCGTTTGGCGTAAGCATCCGGCAGGTGGCCAGTGTCTGAACTCCTCTCTCCCGCGCACGGGGGAGGGGTCGGGGGTGGGGGGATTCTTGAGCAAGCCGCGTATTCTGCTGGCGACTACCAATCAGCACAAAATCAAAGAGTTCCGTGAGATTCTGGCAGATAGCGATATTCCCTGCGAACTGGTCAGCCCGCTCGACGTGAACATTCAGGCGCAGGTCGAGGAGACGGGCAGCACCTTCGCAGAGAACGCCATCCTCAAGGCGCTAGCCTATGCGGAGGCCGCCGGAATGCCCGCACTGGCCGACGATTCGGGGCTGGAGATAGACGCGCTGAACGGCGAACCTGGCGTCTACTCGGCGCGCTGGGCAGGCGAGCATACGCCCTACGAAGAGCGTTTTCGCATCCTTTTCGCGCGGCTCGATGGCGTGCCCGCAGCAGAGCGCAGCGCGCGCTATCGCTGTGTCATCGCCATCGCGGAACCCGCGCCGCGTGGCCTCTACGATGTCGTGGATGGCACGATGGAGGGGCAGATCGCTTTTGCGCCAGCCGGTAGCAATGGCTTCGGCTACGATCCGATCTTCTACGTGCCGCAGTATGGTCGCACCGCCGCCGAAATCACCGCTGAGGAGAAGCACCGTCTCAGCCATCGTGGCATTGCCGGGCGTGCTGCCGCCTCGTCGCTGGCGCGCTTGTTCGCCGTATAGCCAGTCGCTGTCCCTCGCGCTCTGGTTCCCCTCTCCCGCGCACGGGGGAGGGGTTAGGGGTGGGGGATTTCTATTGATGGGAGTCATCCGTGCCAGGGCGCACTACTATCACGCGCGTTGCCATTGATCTCGAAACCACCGGGCTACATGCCGACCAGGACGCGATCATCGAGATCGGCGCACTCAAGTTTGCCGGCGAGGATGTGCTGGATACATTCGAGTCGTTTGTTTCGCCTGGTATCCCCGTTCCCTTTCGCGTGCAGCGGCTCACCGGCATCGGCTCCGCCCAACTTAAACACGCGCCCTCACTCGCGGAACTGCTGCCCAAACTGCGCGCTTTCATTGGTGACTTCCCGCTTGTCGGCCATAGCGTCCCTTTCGATGCCGCGTTTCTGCATCGCGTCGGGCTGGCGCGACATAATCCGCTGGTAGATACCTTTGAGCTGGCTTCTGCGCTGCTGCCGGGGCTGCCCAGCTATACGCTCGCCTCGGTCGGCAGGGCGCTTGGCGTAAAAAGTCCGATGTATCATCGCGCGCTGGCGGATGCGCAGCTTTCGATGGAGGTCTTTTTGGCGCTGCTCAAGCGGCTGGACGAACTGGACGCCAGCACCATCGAAGGGCTGGGCCGCCTTGCTGCGCCACCGGATTGGACCCCTGCCTATTTTGTGCGCGCCGCCGTGCGTGAGCAGCGCGCCAGCCTCGGCAACCTGAATAAGAACGGCAACGGCGGTCTCTTCGCCGGAGCCACCTCATCGCTGGGCGATCAGCTTGCCGCCAAGCTCGGCATGGACCCTGCCGTCCTCTCGCTCGCCATCACACCGGAGACTCCGCCTGCCCGGATGCGGCTCGTTCCTCTGGATGAGGATGCACCCACGCCTGAAGATACAGCCGCTGAGGTGGCCGCAACTGAGATGACCGCGACGACTGAAGCAACGGAAACGCCAGAAACGTTGCCGCCAATGGCGGTCGTTGCGCCGGAGATACAGGCGGAGGCGCAGGCGATGCTTCAGCGCACGATCAGTGTCAATGCCGGCGCGGCGCTGGCTACTGGTGGCGGTCCCCTGCTGTTGGAGGCGCAGAACGACGGCTCCGGCGCAATTGCCTGCCTCAGCGCTGCGCTCACCTGGGCAAGCGAACACCAGAGCAAGCTGCTGGTGAGCGCCGCCGATCAGGAACGCCTGCGCCGTCTGGTGCAGCGCCTCCTACCGCGCGCCTTCGAGCTGGCGGCGCTGTCCCCAGATGCGCTCTCCGTCATGGAACTGGCCGAGCGCGAAAGCTATCTCTGCCTGCACCGCTGGTTTGGCATCGCCCGCACTGCGCGCAACGGCACGCTCTCGCAAGATATGGCGCGCGGGCTGGCGAAGCTCACCGTCTGGGCGGGACGCACAGAGACGGGCGCGCGTGGCGAGGTGGCACTGGCTGGCTCTGAGCTTGGCGCATGGGAGCGCGTGCGTTCGGGAACCGAGTTCGCTGATTCCGCCAGCGATTGCACCTATCGCCGCGATGGCTACTGCTTCGTCGCCCGCGCGCAGGAGGCGGCAGTGGCGGCCAGCGTTGTCCTCACCACCCATGCCGCGCTCGCCGCGCATCTCAGCGGCGCGGATACATTTTTGCCAGAAGCCGACCGCGTGCTGGTGCTGGATGCGCACCTGCTGGAAGACGAACTGCGCCGCAGCCGCAGCAGCGCGCTCGATCAGGCGGAACTGACCGCGCAACTCGATCAACTGGCGGAGACGCTGCCCGATGGCAAACGCGCCGGACTGCTGCATCTGGCGGCGCAGCGCATGGAGCAATCCGCAGCCAAAGGCAGAGCCACGCATGAGAAAGCCTGGTTTGCGCAGGTGGAACGCGCCCGCCGCAGCAGTGCGCCGTTCTTTCAGGCGTGGTACCGGCTGCTCGTGGAGGCGCTGGGCGATAGCGGCAAGGGCGGCCAGCTCAGCGAGAATATCGAGCAGCGGGTTCTGCGCCTGGATGCCGCCAGCCGTCGCCTCGCCGCCTGGGACGAAGTTGCGTCCGCCTGGGTGACGCTCGATGAGCAGTTGACCGGCGTGGCGAAGCTGGCGCGCGAGGTGGGGCAGCAGGTGGTGACGCTGCGCGGCAAGAAGGCGAGCATCGCCAGCGACGGCATCGCCACCGATTTGTTCGGCGCTGCGCGCATGCTGGATCGCATACGCGCCCAGGTATCGGCGGTGTTCAGCGCCAGCGGCGCCGAAAACGCTGTGTACTGGCTGCGGCTCCCTTACTCCCAGAACAACAATAATAACGTCGCTGGTGATGGAAACGCTGGACGGCGCGGGCGCTTCGATCACCGGCAACAGCAGAAGCCGCGCGACGCAAAGGAGCAGCCGCCAGCCCAGGCAGCCGGAGCAACCGAGTCAGCCGATACGATGCAGACCATGCCTGAGACACAGGAGGTCACGCCACCATCAACGCCTGCGGAGACGCCCGAAACGACGGAATCTGCCGCAGCATCGCCGGCAGCCAGCGCCACGCTCGTCGCCACACTATCGGCGACCGAGCCAGAAGCAACGCCAGTGCTGCATAGCGCGCCGATACGGGTGGGGCAGGAGTTGGCGTCGCTCGCCACGCCGGAGCGCGGGCTGATTCTGGCGGCACCCGCGCTGGCGGTTGCTGGCGACTTCACCTTCGCTACTGGCTCGCTCAATTTACCGGCGACCACACAGACCCTCGGCCCGGCGATGGACCGCAGCCAGCAAACGCTGCTCTGCCTGCCGTCGGATGTGCCAGAGCCGAATGCGCCAAAATATCAGCGCCATCTCGACGATTTGCTGATTCACCTCGCCACCACGCTCAACGGCGACCTCGTGGTGATGTTCCCATCGCACGCGGCTCTGCGGTCCAGCGCTGTCACCATTCGCCGTGTCCTCGAACGGCAGCGCATCATGCTGATGGTGCAGGGGCAGGATGGCTCGGTGCGCCAGCTCTGGCGCGCCTTCCGCACGGAGTCGCGCGTGGTGTTGCTGGGTGCAGGCGCCTTCTGGGAGGGGATGGACCAGATCGAGCGCCCGCCCGCCTGCGTCGTCGTCACCCGCGTGCCCTTCCCGGCGCTCAGCGATCCACTGCTGGCGGCGCGCGCCGAAACCTGGGAGGACCAGCAGAGCCAGTTCGTCGTGCCACATGCCGCGCTGAAGCTGCGTCAGGCGCTCGGCGGCCTCGCCTGGAGCCACTGGCGGCGCAACGCCGTCGTTCTCTTCGACCGTCGCCTTCAGACGCGCGGCTACGGCCAGACTATCCTGGGCACACTGCCCCGCTGCACCCACTATCAGGAGCCAGCGGCGCAGATTGTCGAACGCGCGGCGGACTGGGTGGCCGGTAACTACTAGACCATACCAGACCAATAGACCGCTAGACAGCGCCCAGTATGTCGCGTACAATGCCGCAGTATAGGCGTTCTATAGGTTCATCTGCGCTCCCCTCTCCTTGTGGGAGAGGGGCCGGGGGTGAGGTTAGCCAGACACGACCCGACACAGAGACAACGAGGAGTTCCGCCGATGGGGGAGAGTGAACACCGCCATCTCGTCGCCGTCTATCCCGGTTCCTTCGATCCGGTGCATCGCGGGCATATTGACATTGCCAAACGCGCCGCGCGGCTGGTGGATGAACTGGTTATCGCCGTCTATGAGACGCCCAGCAAAAACCTGCTCTTTTCCACGGATGAACGGGTCGCGCTCTGGAAAGACGCCATCGCCAGCGAAGGATTGACCAATGTGCGGGTCGAGCGTTTCCAGGGATTGATCGTAGATTTCGCTCGCACTCTCGGCGCGCAGGCGACCGTGCGCGGGCTGCGCGCCGTCACCGACTTCGAGTACGAGTTTCAGCAGGCGTTGATGAACCGCAACCTTGCGCCAGAGATCGAGACGCTGATGATTATTACGGCGCTGCCACATCTTTTCATCAGTTCCAGCCTGCTCAAAGAAGTCGCCCGGCTGCATGGTGACCTCAACGGCATCGTCACGCCCGGCGTCGCACAGGCGCTCCGCGAGCGGCTCGGCGCGTGAGACCTCATCCCTTGCTTCGTCAGGATATATAAGCTGGGCGCTAGTTTTCTCCAAGATGCGGGCACATATCAAGCCCCCACACAGCAGGTAAAGGTGGTGAGGAGAGATTGAAAACAATATCCATCCCATAGATGCCTTTGTACCAGTCGTACGAAGGAGCATTACAGGCACGGGCACTCTTCCTCTTCCACCCAGCGGCAGGAAGGGCGGAATCCATAAACGCCGTAATCGCCGCTGGTGTCGCTCCGGGCGTGCAGAAGTAATACATCGCACTGCCAGCCTGGATACCCATCCCAATATTTTGCACGAGCGTACCTGGCGGTAACGGAATCGCCGTCAGGAGGGGTCCAGGCGGATTCTCGAAGTACACATATGGGGAGGAACTAACACACCCCGCCGTGGCAGCAGACGTTGCCGTTGCCGTGGGCAAGATCGTCGCGGTTGGCGATGGCGAAGGGGTCAGCGTGGGCGAAGTGAGACTCCGTGCTGGAGTGTTCGCTCCACAGGCCACCGTGAGCAAGCACAATCCCACGAGGAGGCTTGCAGACCATTGAGGAGACCTCATCATCATGCGCGCAAGCATGTACTCGCCCTCCTGTACACAACTGCTCTAACGCCGTCAAGCGTTATCTCACCAGGAATACGATTTTTGTGGATCAGGAATCATCAAAGCAACACATAACTCTACACGCGCTGCGAATGAACAAATCAACAGCAAACCAGCCAACGTATAGACAGAAACGTTTCGAGCGTGTAGGCTACTTCCAAAGGGGAGACCAATGCAAAGGGATAGTGATACCGCTGATGCGCTCATCGCAGCGGATTGGGTGCTGACCGGCGCGAGCCGCCTCGGCACCTGCGCGCCGGATGCCTCGCCTGCCGCTGGTGGCGCGCTCGGCATCATCGAACATGGCGCGGTGGCAGCCCACCAGGGGCGCATCGTCTGGGTAGGACCAGAGAGCGACCTGGCGCAATCGGTAGACCTCGCTGGTGTGCCCGATTCCGCGCGGCTGGATGCTGGCGGGCATGCCGTGCTGCCCGGATTTGTGGACTCGCATACGCATTTCATCTTTGCTGGCGACCGCGCCGAAGAGTTTCAGTTGCGCCATGCCGGTGTCTCCTATGAAGAGATAGCCGAACGCGGCGGCGGCATCCTCAACACCGTTCGCGCCACCCGCGCCGCCGATGCAGAGACGTTGCTCGCATTGGGACGTAGCCGCCTGCGCAGCTTCGCCGCCCACGGCACCACCACCGTCGAGGGCAAAACCGGCTATGGGCTGGATATGGCGACTGAGGCGCGTTGCCTCGCTATCATGGATGCGCTGGCCGCTGAACCTGGATTGCCGCATATCATCCCGACGTTTCTTGGCGCGCATACCCTGCCGCCTGAATACCGGGGCAGCACTGAGGGTCGTGCGCGCTATGTGGCGAGCATCTGCGATGAGATGCTGCCAGCCTTCGCGGGCAAGGCGCGCTTCTGTGATGTCTTCTGCGAGCGCACGGCCTTCACCGTTGACGAGACACGACGCATCCTGGCACGCGCGCAGGCGCTCGGCTACCAGCTCAAGCTGCATGCCAACCAGCTTGGCGCAACCGGCGGCGCGGAGCTTGCCGCTGAATTTGGCGCCGTCTCCGCCGATCATCTCGATTTCGCCAGCGACAACGATCTGCGAGCGCTGGCGGCGGCTGGTGTCACGGCGACGTTGCTCCCCGGCTGCTCATTCTCGCTGGCAATGGCCTATCCCCAGTGGCAGCGGTTCCGCGAGGCTGGCCTGCATCTCGCCCTGGCAACCGACTACAATCCCGGCACGAGCTACTGCGAAAATATGCAGATAATGCTGGCGCTGGCGGTCAACGCGATGCACGCGACGCTCGAAGAAGCTCTGCTCGCCGCCACGCTCGGCGGTGCGCGGGCGCTAGGCATGCAGGATGAAGTTGGCAGCCTGGAACCGGGTAAACGCTGCGACCTACTTGTGCTGACCGGCGCAGACGAGCGCGAACTTGCCTATCACTTCGGCGTCAACCTCGTCGAGCGCACAGTTATTGGCTCTATTCCAAGCGCAAAGCCTATTAGCTTGCCCGAATGAGCGAGAATGCCAGCGGTCACGTTAATATAAATCGTACACTACAACTGGATAGCGGACTGAATAGGAGTGAGAGTGAGGAGGGAATAGCATGCAGATACAGCTTTATCCGCATATCATCGCGGATTCCGCTGTGTTGGCCGGCAAACCGGTGATCGAGGGGACACAGATTTCCGCCAGCACACTTGTCGCGGCGGTCGCCAGCGGCAAATCCTTCAAAGAGGTGGCGCGTGAGTATGGCGTCACCGTTGCCGATGTGCGCGCGGCGCTCGAATACGCTGCACAGCGTACTGACGAAACGGTTGTGCCCGCGCCAACGAGTGCTTCTGCCTCAGCTGAAAGTCAACCGCTTTCGCCTGCTGCCTATGAACAGGCGAAAGCACTGGGGCTGGATATCGCCAATATCTCGCCATTGGGCCGACAGTTGCTTGAACAGCGGGCCAAGATCATTGCTTCTGGCGAGCCACTTCTCTCTTCCTGGGAAGAAGTAGAGGCGGAGGTAGCTGAACGGCGCGGCGAGCGTATGCGGGATGATGCCTGATGATTCGTACCTTCATAGATTCTGGAGTCCTCATTGCTGCCGCTCGCAGCACTGATTCGCTCTCTGCCCCTGCATTGGCGGTTCTGGCCGACAGCAATCGCCAGTTCATTTCTAGCGATTTCGTGCGGCTTGAAGTGCTGCCGAAGCCGATATATTTCAAACGCACTACGGAAGTAACTGTTTATCTAGCGTTCTTCGCGGCTGTACAGATATGGGTTCAGCCAACTGCTACCCTTGTCCACCAGGCATTGCTTCGTGCTGAACAATTCGGTCTTGGTGCGGTTGACGCCCTTCACGTCGTATCGGCAGAGATGGTAGGTGCGGATGAATTTGTGACTGCCGAGCGACCTACGTCTCCGTTGCTACGAGTCACCTCAATTAAAGTGGTCTCGATCCAACAACCACCTTCTTCAGCATCGCCATAGCGATTGGGCTAGTGAATACATTCGCGGCTGTCTGGCGCGCCGCCGCCAAGTCCGCCTACAGACGAGGGTCAGGTATGTGCTCAATCATCGTTGCCAATTCTTGATTTACGATTGTCGCTTGGGCTGATTCAACCAGCGCGAGACGATATTTTCATCTATCTGGATTGCCCCATTTGTTCCCAAGCATAGCATAGGCCGTTAGGTGTTTAGCGCCTACACATGTGGTACGATACACGCTCATACATCACAATTCCTCATACCGTAAAAGACGCCTCACCACACGTCGAGAGGGGACAACGCTCGCATGAACGCAAAAGCTGACTGGACGCCAGAGCCGCGCCAGACCCTCTCGCCGGAGGAGGAACGCGCCGTTGTCGCACTACGCGACCGCTGTAACGCCACTGATGGGCTGGACCTCAAACTGACGTTACCAACCTTCGCAGCGCAAGCTTCATCACAGCAATTGGAACAGCCGCGCGCTTTTTTGCTGTATACCGGTGATGCGCTGGCGGGCTATTGCTCACTGGATGGCAACTGGCGCAGTATCGAACTCTGCGGCATGGTGGCGCCGGAGCAGCGACGGCGCGGCATCGGCAACGCGCTGCTGGTTGCTGCGCTCGCCGTCTGCAAGGCCAGCGATGCCCAGGAGGCGCTGCTGATCTGCGAAGAGGCATCCCCTGCCGGAAAGGCGCTGGCTGCCGCGCATGGCGGGCAGATGGCATTCGCGGAACATCGTATGGAGTTGCAGGACATTGCGGCGATGCAACGCGGTCTGGCGCGCGGCGAACCATCCTTAACCCTGCGACGCGCGTATGCGGACGAATCGGCAACGCTGGCGCGCATCCAGACCACCGTTTTCAACGAAGAGGCGGATTTTGCCGCGCGCCAGGCGGATATCGAGATAGAGATGCCCAATCCCGTTGTGCGTTTCTATCTGGCCGAACTGGATGGCACGCCAGTTGGCAGCCTCAAGCTCTATATCATCGAAGGGCGCGCCTCGATCTACGCTTTTGGCGTCTTGCCAGCGTACCGGCGACGCGGCCTCGCCTGGCAAACGCTGGCGTTGCTGACGGAGCAGTTGCGGGCGGAGGGTATCACGCATATCGGCCTGGAAGTCGAGACGAACAACACGCCAGCCGTTGCGCTCTATCAAGCATGCGGCTTTCGCCCCATCACCACTTACGGCTATTACAAGCTGCCCATTCGTTAGCGGAGAGACCTCACCCCCGGCCCCTCTCCCGCGAGGAGAGGGGAGTGCGGGCGCTGGTGTTCGATGAGGCGGGAAGTATTAAGTATAGGGACTAGCTGTTCCTGGCTCGCTTGGGCATGGCTCTCGTCGTCAGCAGGACGTATAGACGAGGATTCATCCGCCGGTTCATTCTTCGCATAGCTGAACGTAGCGCCCTCGCCACAACCGCCTGCCCCAGGTCCCCTCTCCTTGCGGGAGAGGGGTGGCCGCAGGCCGGGGTAAGGTCTCTCCCCTCTCCCGCGCACGGGGGAGGGGTTGTTGGGGGTGGGGGCTGCTATGGTATCGGTGTTGGCGCGCCGTATTGCTGGAACGAGCCGTAATCCACCCGCAGCCAGACGACATCATAGCGACTCCAGGCGCTATCCGCATCCAGCGTGCGCCAATTGAATTGCTGCGCCGTCGCGGCTTTGAGGTCCGCGCCACCATACCATTCAGTGACCAGATCATAGTAATCGTCATACACCGGCCCCAGAATCGTCACCTTCACCTCACGCAAGGCGACCCCACTGGTCCAGAGCGCCTGTTGCGCCTGAAAACAGAGCGCCTTCACCCGCTCCTGCGAGGCGTTAATCTCCGTTGATGTCCGGGCGACCGGCCCGCCGACCGTCACAGTAGTCTCGATGCTCTGCTGCACAGCATCATAGGTCAGGGTGACACGTGTAGCTCGCGTCCCCACGGCATGTTGCAGGCGTGAGGTAAGGGCATCTTGCGTGGTGGGCGTGCCTGGCGATTGTTGCGTGCCGCTCATATTTCCCCCGGCACAAGCGCTCAGGAGAGCAATAGCCACACACAGCATGAATGCCAGAGATACAGACCGGAACGAAGCTGCATGACGCATAGTTGCACGCCTTCCCACTATTGCGATTATTGCGATTATTGCGATGGCAGAGATGCCCATGCGCATCCTTCGCCTCGCTCTATCGCCCGCCCACCGATCATCTGCTCTCCTGAGCGCAGGAACTCTACCATAGCTGTGCGCGGGCGTACAAGAGTCCATTGCAAAAATAGTGGGATTTACTGGCACTCTCAGGAGCGCATAGCCGTTGCAGCAGCGCCTTGCGCCTGTTGCGCGTATTGCGTGGGCGTCTGCCCGACGATGCTCTGGAAATCATGGATGAAGTGCGCCTGATCGGTGTAACCCAATTCCCAGACGATGCGCTGCCAGTCCATGCGCTCGCCAGCGGCCAGGCGCTCGGCCACCTCATGCAGCCGGTACCGCTTGATGACCCACTTCGGCCCGACGCCGACATACTGCCTGAAGAGCCGTTGCAGACTGCGTTTGTTCATGTCGAAGCGCACGGCGAGGTCGGTGACGCTGGTGATCTCCGGATGCGCAATGATGGAGGCGATGATCTGCTGGATAGTATCGAGTTTCGCATCATGCGCTGGCAACCGCTCGCCGAGGAATGATTCCAAACACGCCACCATCGCTGCTTCGTCTGGGCAGGAGAAAATTGTCTCCTCCAACGCTTCCAGCGCGGCGCTATCCACACCAAATATTTCTTCCAGGCTGGCGGTGCGATTGGTGAAGGCGCAGACCGGAACGTTCACAAACGGATAGAAACCTCCGGGCGTGAACTTGGCGGCCACGACCCGGCCTTCGCCTTCGAGGAGCCGCGAAAACTTGCCGGTATCTACACCAACGATCTGCGTTTTTCCGCGCTCGCAGACCAGATGAACGGACGGATAGGGAAGTGTCTCCTGCACATACGGCTCCTGCCCGCGCAGGTCCCAGCGGACGATCCAGAAGTGTTCTACGAACGCGCGCAACGCCTCGTTGGTGGGGACGCTGCGGAAAAGCTGAAACCTGGTGGCGCCCGCCTGCGGATGCAAAATGCTTCTGGATGGATTGATGGTCGCGCGCATCTTCTCCCCCTCGCTGAGCGTATCTTTCTCCCCCGGTCATCCGGTAGCTTCACCTCATGTTGCTACTGTAGTACAAATGTTCGCATTTGTCGCATATTTACAAGAGGCATGGAGAGGATGCGCGGTATCATATTCTGCATGGTCCGAATGTCCTGTGACGGCAACTCATAGCAGCAGAGGAGAACATACGTGGGCAAATTGATGCAAGAGAAATGGCCGTGGATAGACGGCACGCAGAAGGCGCGCAATCAGATGATCGCGGCGCTGAGTGACGCTGACCTGGCGTTCACCCCCGGCGGCCTGGCGATGACGCTGGGCGCGCTCTGCCGCGAAATGGGCGATGTGGAATATTCGTATATTCAGTCGCTGAAGACCTTCACGCAAGACTGGTCCTATCACAATGCGGAGGCTGACCTGGAGAGCAGTGTCAGTAAACTCATCGCCTGGTATGAAACGCTGGACGGCGAGATGGAGGCGGCGATTGCCGCGCTCCCCGACGAGGACGCAGAGAAGATTGTCAATCGCGGCCCAGGCTTTGAGGTTCCCGTCGCCATGCAACTCGACATCTACCTTCAGGCGTTGCTGATTTTCTTCGGCAAGGCGACGATCTACCTGCGGGCGATGGGCAAGCCACTCTCGGAAGATATCTTAGGCTTTATTGGGTGATAGCGGCCCATCCATACCGGCGGCCCGGCTTGGTGGGGACGTAGCGGCTGTCCAGGAAGGCTAGCGCCCATGCCTGCCGCGCCGGTGGGTCCATGACGGCCAGCAGCGCGCGCCAGATGTGTTCCCAGGTTCCGTTTGCCTCCCACTCGACGAAACGACGCCAGTAGGTGACGGCGTTGCCGAAGCTGGCGGGCAGATCTTGCCAGCGACAGCCATTGCGCAATACATAGAGAATGCCGTCGAGGATGCGCCGGTCATCTGCGCGTGGCCGCCCTCTGCCGCCATCGCGTCGTGGTGGCAGCACGCGCTGCACCGCCTGCCACTCGGCATCGGTCAGCGGCGCAGTCAGCGCTTGCGCTTCGCGCCGCCTGATGATTTCCGTGTTGGCGGACCAGAGTTGCACGAGGCTATGATAAGAATCATCGTAATGCTCGACACGCACGCGCTCCAACAGGTCCGCCTCACCAGGGAGAATCGAAGCCTGCTGCCACTCCTCGCCAACGAACGCGCGCAGGCTCGCCAGGTCCTTCCAGAGCGAGACGAAAATGAAATCATCGGATAGATCGGCGCGGAGCGGTGCGATATGCGTCGTCAGGCAGCCGGATTGCGCGCGCATCAATGGCACACTGACCTCCTGGCATAGCCGTTCATATGCCGCGCGCCTGCCAGTCTTGAGCCGCGCATAAAATACCCGAATGAGCATACCTGTCTCGTCCTCATTGTTCCACCATGCTGCCGCAAGCATAGCACAACGCCTCATCTCAGTAACACGGTGATACAATGGCAATTCAGCCTGGCGCGACAGCAGGTGCAATCGCCATCAGCAAACCCCATAAAAAATCGCGCAAGGTAGTGGGTCTCTCAGGGAACTATCTATTGAGACCTGGGAGGAGACCGATGCGCACAACACATCCAACACAAACATTCGCTACGAACAACGCCACAAGCGAGACGATAGAGACGATGACCCGCGAGACCATGCCTGCATCATTGCGCATACCAGACGCACAGAACATTCCAAACATCGCAGGCGTTCGCGTTGTTGGTTCGCCGGGTGATGCGCCGCTCAATATCGAGCGAGCTTTCGCGGCGGCGCGTCCACGCCTGCTTCGTATTGCGCGGGGGCGCGGCATCGAGCCGGAGAGCGCCGACGATATCGTCCAGGAGACGCTGCTGGTTGCCTGGGGGCAGATGGAACGTCTGCGCGACGCGCGGCGTTTCGACGCCTGGCTCGACGGCATCTGCCGCAACCTCTGCCTACATCATCTGCGCGGTAATTCTGTTGCTGCGCGCCGCTGGCAGGCGCTCGTAGCGGCGGAAAGCGATGCGCTGGAACGGGTGGATGAGACCAGCGCCGATCCGGCGGACCTGTTGGAGCGGCGCGACCTGGAAACGCTGCTCGACCGTGCGCTTGGTCATCTGCCGGAACACACACGCAGCCTGGTGGAGATATGTTATCTGGAGGAAGTGCCACAACGCGAGGCCGCGCTGCAACTGGGCTTGACCATCTCCGCGCTGGAGGCGCAACTTCATCGCGCACGCAAGCAACTGCGCAAGCTGCTGGAAGGCGAGCTACGGGGCGATGCCGAGTCATTCGGGCTGGCGATAAAGCTGGAAGGCGATGCCATCAGCAGCGGCTGGCATGAGACACGCTGCTGGTGCCATAACTGCGCACGCCGCCGCTTGCGCGGCAAGTTTGAGCCGCAGCCGGACGGCACGACGAAACTCCGCCTGCGCTGCCCGCTGTGTTCGCCCGCGCTGGACCTCGATGTCATGCGGTGTATTCTGCCGCTGGCCAATCCACATTCTTTTCTGCCGGCTATCAAACTGATGGACCGCCTCTCGCAACCCTATTGGGAAGAGGCAGTTGCACAGAAGCAGCAGATATGCCCACAGTGCGGGCATCATGCCGATGTGCGCATCATGCCACCCTTCGCAGAGCCGGAGCTTGAGCGCATCTGGTGGCACGTGATTGCGCTGCAATGCCCATGGTGCCAGCATCTCACCACCTTCGCCGCCATTGACATGGTTGCTTATCTGACCAGTGTGGAGGTGCAGCAATTCATCCGCGCGCATCCCCGCTGGATTGACGGACCGCAGGATACGATGGAGTACGAGGGGCTACAGGCCATTCGCTGCCATCTCTCCGATCTGCACAGCGCCGACCGGCTGGCAGTGCTGGTGCATCCTGAAACGCTGCACGTCCTCAAAACTTATCTCGAATAACGCAGCAGTGTGACTACTAAAATAGAAAGAACTCCATCGCTATGAGTCTCGCGCTTGCCAAGCGTGTGCGCTTTGCGCGTGCGTTGCAATCACGTTCCTTTGCGCTGCTCTGGGTGGGGCAGACCGTCTCACTGATGGGCGACGGCGCGTATTTTACCGCGCTCTCCTGGGCAGTGCTGCTGCTGACCCATTCCGGCACGATCATGGGCATCGTCGCCATTGCCGGCATGGCGCCACGCATCCTCTTCCTGCTGCTGGGCGGTGTGGCGGCGGACCGGCTGCCCCGGCGGCTCTTGCTGCTCTGGTCCGATGGCGGGCGTGCGGTGCTGGTGCTGCTGATTGCGGCGCTGGGGATGATGAACCTGCTCCAACTCTGGCATCTGATCGTGCTAACCATTGCCTTTGGTTTTGTAGATGGCTTTTTCGTGCCGGCGCTGGAATCCATTCCGCCGCAACTGGTGGAGGTTGAGCTTTTGCCGTCGGCCAATGCGCTCACGGGCCTCAGCCGCCAGATGAGCGTCTTGCTTGGTCCGGCGCTCGGCGCGCTCTTCATCACTCTCGGCGGGCCGAAGCTGGCCTTTGCCTTCGATGGCGGCTCATTCGCCTTTTCCGCGCTTTGCCTGATCGTCATGCGCATACCCAACAGCGCGACGCTGGCTAAGGCGACCTCCGGCGCGCTGGCAGAAACACCAGAAGCCACAGACCGGCCACGCGGCATGCGGGGATTGGTCGCTGATGTGCGTGAGGGGCTGCATTATGTGCTGGCCTCACCCTGGCTCTGGGTGACGATTGCCGTCGCCTCCATCGGCAATATGGGATGGGGTGGGTCGTTTGCCGTGGCAGCGCCCAAACTGGTGACAGACTTCTACCATACGGGCGTCTGGCTGCTCGGCGGGTTTGCGACGGCTGAGGGTCTCGGCTCTATGCTGGGCACGCTGACCATCGGGCAGATGCGCCGCCCGCGCCATCGTGGACTAATCGCCTATAGCGCGCTGCTCCTCTCTAGCCTCGGCCTGATCGCGCTTGGCGTACCGTTCCCACATTCGATAGACACGGTAATTGCGCTAGGAACAAGCGCAGTTATCGGTTTTGGCATGGGCATCTTTGGTGTGATCTGGGTAACGGTGATGCAGGAGTTGGTGCCAGCCGACAAGCTGGGGCGCGTCAGCAGCATAGACTGGCTTGGCTCGCTCTGCATGACGCCTATCGGCTATGCGCTGGCCGGCGTGCTGACCGACCGCATCGGCCCGCAGTGGGTCTTCGTCGGCAGTGGCCTCCTCAGCACGGTTCTCGTTGCCGCCGCGCTCGGCGTGCGCAGCATCCGTGAGTTGCAATAGCGATGAGCTACCTATCACTGCTTCCAGGCATAGGCCAGCAGCGCGTTGAGAATGGCGACAACACCAAAGATGACGCCCAGCGCCAGTTGGTCTGCCGCTATCAGTGCCAGCGCAGCGAGAGCGAAGATGACGATCTTCACTGTGAGATAGGTGATGCCTGTGAGGTGTCGCTTCGACCGGGGAGCCATGAACGCACCCCAGAAGACCGCCAGCAACAGCGGCGCGCCAATACCCAGGCCCACTTTCGCCAGCGCATTACCGCCGGTGTGGACGCCCCAGAACGCCAGCGCCACCAGCGCCGCCAACTCGACGAGAAAAGCCAGCGCCAGATTCAGCGCTTTGATGTTCGCCATAACAGAAATATCCCTTAAAATATCGTGGCCACCTGGCCCTCGCGGCAATAAATTGCCGGCGCACGGTCGCCACAACTTCGCGGCAATAAATTGCCGGCGCACGGTCGCCACAACTTCGCGGCAATAAATTGCCGGCGCACGGACAGCGGACTAAAGTCAAAAACGGCTACCCATCCTGGCTTCAGCCAGTTCGCGCATGCTCCGGCTTTTCAAAGCCGAGAGTATGCGTCATTTTGCGGCAAGCGTATCGAGTGCATCGAGGTAGATGGTGAAGAGACGGCGGAACGTCTCATCGGTGGCCTGCGGCAGACCGAAGCCACCCGCTAATTCGAGCGTCGCCGCGCCATGCACGATGATACGCAGCATACGAACGGCATGAACGGCATCATCTTCAGAGAAATGGTACGCGGCGACGGCGCGCATGGCAATCTCAAAGACCGCCTGGTGCGCAGCCAGCAACTCGGTGTCATTCCACCTGGGGGGCAGCATCGTCGTGGCGGCGTATAACCCATGATGCGCCTTGATATAGGCGCGATAGGTCTCCGCCAGCGCCCAGAGCGCCTCAGTTCCCGATTTGCCCATGATCACCTTACCCAGCAGGTCTGCCTGCTCGCGCATGCTCCACAGCGCCAGCTCGCGCTGCAAGCCGACGATGCCATCGGGCAGATAGTGATACAACGTTGGCGCGCGCACCCCCAGCCGCTCCGCCAGCAAGTGCAGCGTCAACCCCTCCAGCCCAACGGTATCGGCCAGCTCGGTGGCCGCTTGCAGGACGATAGCCTTTGTCAATCCAACTCGTGTAGCCATAGCACCTCGCAACGCTGGGAGACCTATAGCGATAGCGCCAGCACCATCACAATCATTCTAGCGGCTGGATGGAAGCGATTGGAAGAAGCCAATGATCGCCTGGCTGGCGACTTCCGGCACCTGGGCCACCAGATAATGTCCGGCGTCCGCAATCATCTGCGCCTTGCTGCCAGGGATATGCGCCTGAATCCACTCAGCCTCGGCTTGCGGCTTGTAATCACGGTCGCGCTCGCCTACCAGGATCAGTGTCGGCGTTTTGACCTCGCCCAGTTTCGCCTGCGCAGCGGCAAAGGCCGTCAGGTGGCGCATCGCGCGCAGCCGCCCCGGCTCCCGCAGCATCGCCATCTGCGCCGCGAAATACTCATCGAAGTCCGCTGGCTTGTTTACTGGGAATGAGGTGGAATAATACCATTTCCAGAGCGCCAGACCCCACGGGCGGGCGTACAGTATCTCATTCATCGGATGCGCCATCCACGCGGGCATATGGTCGCGCACAAACGGCCCATGCAGCGCCATCGCTCTGACGGCTTCGGGATGGGTAGCCGCAAGAATCACCGATGAGGCGGAATTGTAGGAGTGGGCGACGAGATAGGCGGGTTCGTCACCGAAATGGCGAATCATCGCCAGGATGTCACCGCTGATATCCTGCGGCGCGTAAGACGGCCAGCGGGCGCTGGTTTCACCCAGGCCACGCCAATCCATCGTCACCACCCGATAGCCGGCCTGTGCGAGCAACGGCGCCAGAAAACGATACTCTGAACGCATATCGAAGATGCCCGGCAGGCAGAGCAACAGCGGCCCTTCGCCCCGAACATCGTAGGCGATCTTCCCCTCTGGAAGCGTAAGATACTGCGTTTGGAGCTGCTCTGACTTCTGCATGGTCTGCACCTGATTGTTCCTTTCTACGTACCAACATTGTGGGTCTTGGTGGTCTTGGTCCGTCTTGGCATATCCGCAGCAAATTCGGAGATGTGTACGTTTGTCTTTGTTATATAGAGAATAATCTACCGCCATTAGGAAGTCAAGAGGAGGGCTTCGTGTGCCAGGGCGAAGGATACAGCGAGGGATAGAAGCAAATAGGTTGGTGGACAAAATCACCAACCTATTTGTGAATTGATTTCATTGATTCGTTGACGCGCCAGCTACGTTACTGCGCGACAGGTGCGCCGCAGGACGGGCAGAACTGCGCGGTCGGGTCGGTCACGGCGTGCCCGTTCGCACAGTAGCGCGTGGCCACCGGCGGCTGGGCTGGCGCAACGGGTGTTGAGGCTGGCGGCTGGTACGCTGGCGGCGGCGCGTAGGGCGATGAAGGTGTCGCTGGCGTCGCTGGCGTCGCTGGCGGCTGATACACTGGCTGAACAGGAGCCGAAGGTGGCGGCGCATACGCCCCAGATGCAGGCGTTGGCGTAATGGGTGGCGCAGATGGCACCCCCTGGCTGGTGATGGTTGGCGCAGTGCCAGGGTAGCCTGGGCCGCTGCCACTGGCGGGTGTCAGCGTACTGGGCGTTCCCGGTCCGCTATAGGGCTGCGAAGGGGACTGCAACTGCGGCTGATAGCCGTAGCCACCGGCAGGCACAGCGGCAACGGCAGGCTTGCGGCGGCGCAGGAGCAACACCGCACCCAGAACCGCCGCGATCAGCAGCACCAACACGCCACCGCAGACGCCGATCAGCAGGCCCGCCGAGAGCGACGAGGAGGTACATTCGCCTGGCGTTGCATGGCTCTTGGCATTGGCCAGCAGCGCGTTCACGCCACCAAAGTGCGGATATTGGTCATGCAGCTTCTGATAGTTACTGGCGGCCTGGGTCCAGTGGCAATTGCCACTGGCAAACTGCTCCTGGTTGGCTTTGGTCCAGAGCGTCTCAAACTGCCCCGGCGTTGGGTTACTATTGCCCGATTGCTTGACATATTGCGCGATCACTTCGCTCGGCACCAGGAAGGTCAGCCGATCAGTAGATGGTCCGGCGTCCACAAAGCCGATGATGCGGCCTTGATTGTCAATCACCGGTCCGCCGCTCGACCCCTGCGAGCTGATGCTGCCCGCTTCATAGACCGGTGTGCCGTTGGCGAGATTCTTCTTGGCGGTCACCTGGCCGGTATTGACCGAGGCGCCCAGCAAGCTGTTGAGCGTGTTGGCATCGCTCTGCGATGGATCGGCCAATACGGTGAAATCCGCGCCACGCAAGGCATTATCCGCATCGGCAGGGTAGGCGATAGCGGTGACTTGATCGCCGACGTTGATGCTGTTGGGCGGGGCAATCGGCAGGTAAGGCATGTCGTTGGCTTCGACTTTGATGATCGCCGTGTCATCCTGATTGACCGCCGAGTTGGTGACAATGCGGGTCACATCAAAGCTCTGCACATCGCCAGTGCTGAATAATTGGCCCGTGTAGGCGGTGGAGAGAAAGACCTTCTGCAACACCACCTGCATGTTGATGGTGACACGGTTGAGATTATTTTGCAGGAACGTCAGGATTTGATCGGGAGTATTGCTGGGATATTGCTGGGCGATATCCTGGCTGGCGGCGCTGAGGATAAACTGGACATCTTCGGGATTGTTGACGGTATGGTCCACCACATGGTCAGCGGTGAGGATGTAGCCGTCCGGCGTGATGAAAGCGCCCGACCCCGCCGAGCCATAGACAAAGGGATTCTGACCGGCGGCGGGGGACTGAATATCGCCGCCACTGCTCAAACACCCGCTACAGATGAGTTGAGCTTCGATGATGGAGACGATGCGGACGACGGCGGGGCTGGCCAGTTGCACCGCTTCGGTGTTTGCCTGGTCGGTGTGCTGGCGTGGGGTGAGCGCATGCGCGCTGGCCGCTGGCACGGCAGCGAGCGCTGGCGCAATCATGACAGACAACACGATGAGGCTTACGACCAGTGAGAGTGAGCGAGACGTCAGGCGCCGTAGAAATAGGGCCATCTCAGTTACACCTCCATCTGTTTCACATACTGCATTGCCAACTGGCAATTGCGCTGATGACGCGCGAATTGGCGAGGCAGCCATCCACAGATACAACAGTTGCGCATTACGATGCCATTTCCCAATGGGGCAGGCGATTGCAGAGAACAGACGCAATACACGAGTAGCGGCGCATAGCCAATAAGCAGCCACTAATAGGCAACAAAATGACAAGGTATGCCTCATTGGGCATGCTGAACCACTCCAAAACTGGCCAGCTTGCCCGCTAGTAGCACAAGGTGTACCAGAGACAAAACGTTTTGTCGCTTTTTGTGTTCCCATAGGTCTTGTATTGTGCTAAACCAATGCGCCGTGACCCTCTCGCCAGCGATAGCAGTCAGTTGCGTCCGAAAAAAATGAAGCCTATCGCCAGTGAGCAGATGATGCGAATGTGATCTCAGTTTGCCGGTTTTCCGGTGCCAGAATGAAGTCTTTGGCCAATTGTCCGGCGTATTTTCGACGAGTCCGCCAGGCAGCCGGGCATACATGTGAACGACCGGGCGCACGCACAAGTATATCATCAAATGGTTGGCAGCGTGCAAGAGTGTGCGGAGATCAATGCAAATGCCCGGTCTGTGCTACAATAATGCTGGCTCTTGCCCAACTTTCGCCTGATATTTTCCCGATCTATCACCCTTCACCGAAGTAAGGAACAGCTATGACCGCTCCACAATCTTCCTCACTCTCCCCCGCATCCATCGCTGAACCGGCGCCACGCGCGGCGCTCTCCTATCCGGCGCTCGTCGCCATCCTGGGTGGTGGGCAGTTGGCGCGAATGACGGCGGAGGCGGCGGCGCGGCTGGGTATCGAAGTGGCAATTCTGGAACGCGAGCCAAACAGCCCTGCGGCGCGGATGGCGGCGCGTTCGCTGGTGGGCGCATGGGACGATTACGCGCAACTGCTGGCGCTGGCGGAGGGCGCGCTGGCGGTGACGCTGGAGAACGAGTTCGTGGATGCGCCGTCGCTGGAGTGGCTGGCCGCGCAGGGCGTGCCGGTTTTCCCGGCGGGGCGCACGCTGGCGCTGGTGCAGGATAAGCTGGAGCAGAAACGTTTCATGCAGGCAGCAGGTATCCCTATGCCGCTGTTCGCGGAGGTGAGCGAGCGGAATGATATCCTGCGCGCAGGTGAGGAGTGGGGGTGGCCGCTGGTGCTGAAGGCCCGGCGTAACGGCTATGATGGCTATGGCAACGCGACGCTGCGCAGCCCAGATGATATCGCGCCCGCCTGCGAGCGGCTAGGCTGGCCGGAGCGCGCGCTGCTGGTAGAGGCATGGGTGCCGTTCGAGCGCGAACTGGCGGTGATGGTGGCGCGTGGCGCGGGCGGCGCCTGCGCGGTCTATCCGGTGGTGGAGACGGTGCAGCGCAACCACATCTGCCATATCGTGCGCGCGCCTGCGCCGGTCGCCGCTGCTGTGGCGGAGCGCGCCGCCGCTATTGCCCGTCGCGCGGTGGAAGCCATCGGCGGCATCGGCGTCTTCGGCATCGAGCTATTCGAGACAGCGGCAGGCGACGTTCTCTATAATGAAATCGCGCCGCGTCCGCACAATTCCGGACACTACACCATCGAGGGCTGTGTCACTTCGCAGTTCGAGAATCACCTGCGCGCAGTCTTGGGATTACCGCTGGGCAGCGCAGAGATGGTTGCGCCTGCCGCTGTGATGGTGAATCTGCTAGGCAGCCGCAATGCTCCCGCGCAAGCGGATGGGTTGACGGCGGCGCTGGCGGTCCCCGGCGCACAGGTTCACCTCTACGGCAAGCTCGCTTCGCGCATCGGGCGCAAGATGGGGCATATCACGGCGCTCGGCGCCACCGTGGCGGAAGCGGAGCAGCGCGCGCAGGCGGCGGCGCAGGCGATTGGGATTTAACCTGACCTCCTGCCCCCTCTCACGCCAGGAGAGGGGGAACCGCTGGGTTAGTGAGACACAAGCAATCGTACCAGGACGTGTTGACACACCCACCTGGCGTATGTTACGCTGGCTGCCCGAAGCCTGGCTCATCACTGATCCCCACAGCGAACCAGTACACTTATACTCCGGGCCGGCAATTGGGAGGCACGATTCTCATGGCCGCGATCTGTATCGCAAATAATAAAGGCGGCGTCGGCAAGACGACTACCGCCGTCAATCTGGCCGCTGGACTGGCCCGGCTCAACTATCGGGTACTCGTTGTGGATGTGGATGGGCAGGCGAATGCCACCTACGCGCTCACCGGGCGCGTGCATCCGGTGCCATCGCTCTATGATGTGCTGGTGGGCGACCGCAAGCTGGAAAGCGTCATTTGGCAGACCAACGAGGAGAATGTCTGGCTGGTCCCTGGCGACGGTCGCCTGCAAAACGCCGATGTCGAACTGGCGGCGCGCCCCGGACGTGAGTGGCGGCTGGCGAAGGCGCTGCACGGGCAGAACTATGATTACATCATTATTGACACGCCGCCCTCGCTTGGCGTGCTGACGCAGAATGCGCTGGCCGCCTCGCATCGTGTTCTCATCCCCATCTCGCTGACGGAGTTCAGTCTGATCGGCATGGACAAGTTGGAGGCGACCATCGAGGACCTGCGTGACCAACTCGATCTCTATGATCTAGAAATTGCCGGGGTGGTCGCCACGTTCTATGAGAACACTACCACCGCCAACGATACCTGGGGTATCCTCGAAAAGAAGTATGAGGGGCGCGTCCTCGAAACGCGCATTCCCAAGAATCTCGATCTGGAAAAGGCGCATCGTGAGAATGAAAGCATCCTCAGCTTCGCGCCCACGAGCAGCGGCGGCCAGGCGTATACACAACTTGCCCGGGAGGTAAAGCGACTTGTCCCAGCGCAACCGCGCCCATACGACCGGCGCCGCTCGCAAACAGCCTGAGCAGGCCAAATCACCCAAAAACGCTAAAAATGCCAAAGGCGCAAAGAAGGCGACCGGTAGCATGGATGCAGCACCTGTTGCTGCAAACGACCAGGAGCGCGAGCAACACCGACCGGCCAGCCTCAGCCCTGAGACGCTGGCACGCACACTGCGCGCCGTCGCCGCCGAATTGGAACGCGACCCGGAACTGGCGCGGCGCATCAGCGGCGCCATTGCCGGCCCCGAAGCGCCGCCATCCGACACGGCGCTTCGTCAGCCAACCAGTGAGCACGGTGATACTGGTAATACTGATGAAGGCGATAAAGACGATGAGCGCGTAGCCACGCGACAGAAGCGTTCCACCTTTCGGCCCCGGCTCATCACTGGCGCCAGCCCGGACCTCGGCCCTGGCATCCCCGATCCCTTCACCTTACAGGCGAAACGCGGCGAGGAAGGACTGCGCGCTGCGCTCGAAGAGCTACGGCTGGGCACGTTGCGTGCGATAGTCCGTGAGCATCATCTGGACCCGGAAGGCAAATTGACGCGCCAGAACGACGCCGCCAGGCTGCGCGTGCTGATTCTGGAAGCCGTTGCCAGGAACCACGATTAGCGAGCATGACTCTTGACATTGATAGAAACGGTCAATTTCAAGAAGCGCATGAACTCGTGTAAAAATGTTTCGTCTCCGGTCGTCTTAGGCTTGGGATGGGCAGAAAAGCCAGGGCCCGGTCTTGAGTATGCCTGCCCCACGGTTACTGTCGTGTGTACCTGGAGCGTGTTGACCTAACGGGAATGCCACATGAGCGCGACTCGAATGAATCGGGGCGCATCATCGCATCAATATCTGGGATTGACATTCCATCGCGGGCGCATACCTGGCCTCCACAGCTAAACTGAGCCGTAGAAACCACCCCCGCAAGCGGGTGGGTTCGTGCTGCTTGTTACACAGGTTGCGGATGGTCACGCACGATCAGTAGCATTCTGTTCCCTCGTTGCATGCGTACCATGTGGCGGAGGAACCAATGGATTTTGGAGGATTTGCCCTTGCTGGAAGACGCTATCCCTTCTGCGGATAGTGTCTGGTAGCAAACGGTTTTCCGACATTCATACTCATTCGCGAAATCGTGAAGCAAGCCTATTGGCTTTGGCTGGTCTTCTCTCTCCAGACGCATCATGGCCTCACCCGACAGGGCCTGATCTGACTGGTCTGAATTTTTCCAGACACGTCGTAGCCTTACCCGACAAGGCGCACGTTGCGATATCGTTGAATGGTTGAATGTCCGTGATGTCGTTGGCTGCTCTCATAAGCATGGTGTTCCCAGACAGCATCTTCTCGAGAGCGCAATGCTGAAAACACGTAACGGCAAATCTGTTCGAGGGACGTGCGGAATGTTCCCAAACATCCTGGCGCTTTCCCTCACGCCCGGTTCTGCCTGGAGACAGTCGCTTGCGGCTACGCGATGTTTCATCGTCATACCGCCGGCAGTTTCCGCCAGAGCCGGGCGAGAGTCGCTAGCGGAATTACACACAGTAGGTCGCTGTAGAAAAGGCCGCGAGAGACTCTCTATGTTTCGTTTCGATTTTAGGAGAGATGGCATGCGCTTTAGTTTACGCAAGCTCACCGTGTCGGGGTTGATGATCCTCCTCGGCACTCTGGCCGTCGTCGTGGCTGGTTGCGGCCCGGCGAGCAGCGGCGGTAAGCTGCCAGATTCGCAACAGATCATCCGGCTGCCGATCAATGCCGCCAGCAATGACATTGCGACGATGGACCCCGCCCACGACCAGGATTTCTATTCGTACATCCCGATTCAGTTGGTTTTCCCCGGTCTGATCGCCCTCGATCAGAACGGCAATCCGACCGCCTGGGCCGCGCAGTCGCTACCGACATACGATCAGACGGCCAAGACCTACACCTTCAAGGTGCGCTCTGGCCTGAAGTGGAGCGATGGCACCCCCATTGACGCCACCACGTTTGCCAAGTCCATTGACCGCTCGATGAATCCCTGCACGGCATCGGCTGTCACCTATTACCTCTATCCGATCAACGACGCGCCAGCCTTCTCCAGCGAGAAGTGTGGTAGCGACGGCGTGACGGTCCAGGGACCGATCAAGAGCCTGATTACGGCGGGTGACATCACCACGCCGGACAGCCAGACGCTCGTCATCAAGCTGTCGCAAAACGCTCCGTACTTCCTGGACGCGATGGCCTATCCGACGACTTTCGCGCAGCCGTTCCAACTGATCCAGCAGTACGGCGCCAAAGACTGGACCAACCATCTGGCCGGCTTCGGCGGCAACCTCTTCACTGTCAAAGCCTGGGACCACAAGGGCCACATTAATCTCGTCCGCAACGATGGCTTCTGGGGCACCAAGCCACAGCTCAAAGAGATTGACTTCACCGTCTACAAGACGACCAATGCCCTCTATGCCGACTATCTCGATGGGCGGCTCGACCAGGGCATTCCGCCAGCCGATCAGTACAAGCAGGCGAAGGCGCGCAAAGACTTCCACGAGCAGCCGTATCTTGGTGAGGGCTACTATCAGCCGAACTGGGCCAAAGCCCCGTTCAACAACCTCGACGCGAGGCAGGCATTCGCTGAGGCGATTGATAAAGAAATCATCGCCAACAACATCCTGCAAGGCTCCGTCGTGCCGACCAACCATATTGTGCCGCAGGGCATGTATGGCTACAATCCGAACCTGGTGGGACCCGATGGCACCACCAGTCTGACGGGAAACCAGACGGCAGCCAAAGCGGCGATGGCCAAGTATGTGGCCGAAGCCTGCGGTGGCAAGATCACCAGTTGCACGCCCGTCACGCTCTTCGACACCAATGATCCGGTGGTCCAGAGCCAGGACCAGGCAGTGGTCAACATGTGGCAGAACGCCTTCCCTGGCTATCCGATCAAGACGCAGTTTGTGGATTTCAACTCACTGCTGCAACTGATCTACTCGGCCAACGAGCCGCAGATCTTCGGCATCGGCTGGTCGGCGGACTATCCGGATCCGCAGGACTGGCTGTCCTTGCAGTTCGCACCTACCTCCATCAACAACACCGGCAGCGTCAATGTGCCAGCAGCCAACACGTTGATGGCGCAAGCTGACCAGAACCTCGACCCCGCCAGCCGTGCGCAACAGTACAATCAGGCGGAGCAGTTGCTGGTGACGGCAGTTGCCTGGATTCCGAACTTCCAGCAGAAGACGGTCTACAACCTGCCAACCTACGTCCAGAACTACAAGTTCTCGTCGTTGGGTGTCGTCACGCTGCAAAGCTGGCAGCAAGTCTACCTGAACTCCCATTAGTCTCCATTTCACTCCCTGATAGGAGCAGGTTTGCCATACTGCTGATCTCATGATGGCGAACCTGAATGGAGGGGCGACCAAATGGTTGCCCGTGGCGTCTGGCTATTTGATGGCCAGACGCCATTTTGTGTTGGCGAGCAATAACACTATTCAGCGGTTTTCGATGGCAGATTCGATGTTAGAATAGTCCTGAGTCAAGCGTTTTATGAACCATAGAGGCGACAAAATTAGAGCTTGACTAGAGGTTGACCGGAGACGGGTCTGACACGTCTAAAGCTGCGTAGAAGGCAGAGGTCTGTCCACCAGTTTGGGATGTTCCGGCTGACCCCATGAGCGAAAATAGCAGTATGGGCTATTACCTTGCTGGGGTTGGCGCGAATTATGGTGTATGGTGGACTGATTAGGATATCGTAAGACGGCGAACGGCAAGAGACACGGCGCATTCTGTTATCGGTGGGTTGGGATATTGGGGCACGGGGCGGCGCACACATGGGCCGCTCCGTGAGAGTAGTGAGAGTAGAGGAAGGCGCTCGACGTGTCGGATACTCCTGATCGTGAAAACGAGTTCAAAAGCCAGGTAAGCACGGAGACTGAGGATATGGCGGATGACGACCTGACGCGGGAAGACCTGGAACCGACGGTGCCGCGCTCTCGTATTCAACTGCCCCGTTTTTCACCGCCCAACTTCTCGGTGAACCGTTTCCGCAGTTCCATGAACGGCAAGCGGCTTACCGCGCTGATTCTGCTGCTGCTCCTGGTGGCGGCGCTCATTTTCGTCATTGTTCGCAATCTGCCGCCAAACCTGCATTACGCGCGGGTCAGCACTGGCGATATCGCCGTGAGCTTCATGACTACCGGCACGCTGCGCAGCGCCACCTATGGCGCGAACTTTGTTGAACCGGGTAGGCTCGCTGAGATTGATGTCACGGTCGGCCAGCAGGTGACACAAGGGCAGACGCTGGCCAAGCTCGATACCAAGCTGTTGAACGATGCCGTCAATACCGCGCAGGCAGCGGTCAACGCTGCGCAGACGCAACTGGCGGACGCGCAAACCACGCAGAGTAATGTCCAGGCGCAGGGCGACGCAGCGGTAAGCGCAGCGGCCAGTCAGGAGCAGAACGCTATCAACGGCTGTAAGAATAAACCCTCATCGCAGCAGGCGGCTTGCATCCAGGCGGCGGAGGATGCTTATGCCGCAGTGCAGGCGCAGGCCAACGCGCAGAACGCCGCCGCGCAGCAGGCAGTGAATACCGCACAATCGTCCTTGAGCCAGGCGCAGGCGAACTTGCAGCAGGCGCAGGACGCGCTGAGCGCCGCAACGTTGACGGCGGGCCACTCCGGCACTATTTCAGCGATCAACGCCGCAGTTGGCGATACGGTTGGCGGCGCTGGCACCTCGTTCATCACCATCACAGACCTGGGTTCTATGCAAGTGCTGGCGAATGTCAATGTCGCGCAGGTCGGTGGCATCACGCAGGATACCGTCTTCCGGCTGGTCGTTCCCTCAGTTGGCAAGCAGCAATTCGGCGGCACGCTCGAAGGCGTCTCACCGATTGGCCAGCAGTCACATGGCGTGCTGTACTATCCGGTGCTAATTGACGTGGATATGCAGTCTACCAACGGCGCGAACCTGCTCCCCGGCATGACGGCCAACGTGCGGGTGATTACGCAGCAGCGCACCGGCGTGTTGCTCATTCCGGCAAGCGCGGTCAACTTTGCGCAGTCGGCGGGCAACCCCAAATTTGGCGGCTTCCTCCCGCATAGCCAGGTGGCTGCGGCGCAGAAGAAGGCGAACCAACTGCTGCTGGACCTGCAAAACTCCGGTGCTGTCAGCCCGGATGACAACCCAACGGCATCCTATGTGCTGGAATATAGCAACGGCAAATGGACTGCCAAGCCGGTGGTGCTGGGTCTGACAGACGGGCAGAACTATGAGGTGCTTGCCGGCCTGGTCCTGGGCGAGAAGGTCGTCACCGGCCAGGAGGGCGGTTCAGTTACCATTCCCACGCCAACGCCACAGATCACGCACTGATGAACCTCACCCCCTGACCCCTCTCCCGCGAGGAGAGGGGGAATCACGTCGGCGCTTACTGGATGAGCGCTGGCAATTCGCCCTGCCGCAGCAACCAGGAGCGCACGCGCGGCAGGGCATCCGGCGCGAGCAAGGCAGCGGTCGGCGTGAGGCGGCGCTCCACCAGCGAAGCCAGCGCACGATCCGCCAGCAGCGTATCGAGCAGGGCGGCTTCGCGCACCTCCAGCAGTTGCACGTCGCGGAGCAGGCGCACACGTTCCACATGCCGCTCCCAATCGTCGAGTGTGATGCGCACGTTTGCAGGCAGGGGCGCTGTGGTCACAGCTTCCAGTTGCGCGCTGAGCGTGGCGGCGCTCCATCCCTGGCGGTAGGCGGCGGCGACCGTCTGCCGGGTCAGCCGGTAGCGCGCCGTCTGGTCCAGCGTCCCTTCTGCGCAGCTATCCAGCAGCCAGAGGATTGGCGCAGTCAGCGGCGGCAAGGCGATCACTTCAAAGTTGGGTTGCACGATGACGCGCCCTGGCGTTTCGGCTAGTTTCGTTCTGGTCGCCTCATCTTCGGCGTCGCGGAGCGCATATGTTGCTGAGGTTGCAGTGTAGCCCTGAAATGCTGGCATCGTCGCGCCTGCGTCATCTTGATGCGTTTGTTGCTGCACAAAGCCCATCCAGAGCAGCGGACCGGAGAGCGCGGCAAGCCAGATCTCATCTTCGCGCCCTGCTTGGGCGACACGGCGACGTGGGGATGCGCTACGCGCTGGGACGGACTTCGCTACGCCTGCTGCTCTCCGGTTCGCTGCGAGTGCAGACAGCGGCGCGGGCGCGTCATTGGTTGCGCCAGTGACGCGGGCAAGCTGTTCGAGGAGACGGCGACGGGCGAGCGCGAGACGTGGCGGCGCGGGCGACATCAGGCGCGGCAGCGGAGCGTGCGGGTCCGGCGCATCTGGCCACCAGCCGCCAGCCACCCAGAGCCGCGCGCAGATACGTAACCGTTCCGCCAGCGGATGCGCCAGATAACGCGCCATGCTGGCTGAATCTGCCGCCAATAACTTTGCGGCGTCAGGCGCGGTGTGCAACAGATTCATGCGTTGGAGCAGCCGCCGCAGAAAGAACAGCCGCAGGTGGTCGGTTTCCGCGCGTTCCTGAGCGCTGGCGGCATCGTGCGCGCCGTCGGCGCTGGCGAGCCGCTGAAGAATACGGCGCAATGCTGACCGCGTGAGGTAGCCGCGCGTGGTCAGCGGCAGTCCGTTTGCCAACTGAACCTCGCGCCAATACAGATAGAGGTCACGCTGGAAACGCGTCGCCTCCGCCAGTTCCACCTCTGCGCTTGTTGCTGTCGTTGTACTCTTTTCATCACCCATTGGCGCTTCTCTAGACTTCTTCGGACTTCTCTAGACATGATAGCCACGTCGTTGGAGCGCCGCTTCGAGCGCATCAGCGACCTCCGGCGGCACCAGCACATGCGCAGGTGAGACGCGGCGGCACTGCGCGGCAATCTCCGGCGCAGAGGCCAGCGCCTCGCTGAGGGTCGCCTCATCGCGCGCCTCGACCAGCGCCCAGCCCGTCGTGATGCGCGACGCCCCATAGCGCGCCTGCCAATCGCTACACTGCGCCTGGGCGGCAGCCAGTGCCCGTTTTCCGGCGGATGTATCGCCAGACTGGAGGAGTTTGAGCAGGTGGTCCGGCGTCAGGCCGTGGTCGAAGGCTGTGGCGGCCAGCCCCGCATCGAAGGTATAGACGATGCGCCCGCCCGCGATGCTCACCGGACGCGCCCAGGTCGCCAGCGCATCCAATAGCGGCGCACCGGCAGCCAGCGGTTGCACTGCCAGCCGGCCATCGCGCGTGACCAGCAGCGGCGCACCCCAATCCTCCGCGCGCGGTGATAGCTCAATTGATGGCGCAGCCACATCGCTCACATCGCCTGCCGACAGCAGATACGCGCCCAATGGCGTCAGGCGGAAGGCAAGTGGCTGGCCGCTGTTGCTCATAGCAAGATCGCAGACGCCCCACCAGTGCAGCGGTCCGGTGAGCCAGGACTGAACATACGCGCCCTCCGCCGCGAACCACTCTTCGCGCACGGTGATGCGCAGCGGACGCCGCCGGTCCGTCTGCTCCAACCACCAGGCGGGCGTGGTGTACGCCTGCTGTCGCCCGCGCAAGAAGCCAGGATGGATGCGCCAGAGCAACGCCAGCAGCGCATCCAGCGCGTACCAGGTATCGGGTTGAGCGCGGCGCAGCACGCCAAGAAGAAAGCGCCGCGCCTCGAACACATCAGCAGCCAGCGCCGCCGGTCGCAGCGCCTCGTGGCGTTGATCGAAACGCGCCTGGATGGGCGAACCGGGCAGCGCCAGATCTGCCAGCTCCACCGGCAATTCTGCCTGATGCCAGAGCGTGAAGGCGCTCTTCAGGGCAACTGCACCCTCCGCCTCCGGCAGACGCGCCAGATCCAGAATGAGCGGTGCGCCTCCCTGTTCGCGCGCCCAGAGCAGGACACGCCGCGCCATCTGCGCCAGCCCAGCGGGGAGACCAGCGCCACGCGCGAACTCCAGCGTCATCTGCGGCGGCAAATCGCCAGGGACCAGCGGAAACGGCGGTCTGCTGTTCTCGTATGCGGCTCGTGGCACTGGTGATGCGCGTCTTGTCTGCTGAGTTCGCATCGAGCGGGCATCGAGGTTTGCCGCATCTTGTGTCCCAGACTGCTGTGGATGAACCGGGTTATAGAGTGCCGGTCCATAGGCAAGCAGTGCCAGCGCCAGCACGAGTTGACGCGGCGTGGCGCGCACGACGCGGAGCGCCTTTGCCGATGGCGCCGATGGCGGGGGCGTGGGTTCAAGCAGCGGCGGGCCATGCGGCGCGCGGGCCGGCAGCGATGCAATGGGGAGCGCAGGGACGCAGGCGGCGCGTATCTCCGGCGGAATGCGCCAGCCCGCCACCTGTCGCCAGGGATGCGCTGTCGCGTTGCCTTGAGCGGCCTGTTCAGTTGCCTGGGGTGGCGTTCCGCCGATTCCCGGCGCGGGAAACATCAGGGCGTGGCGCTCCAGAACAGCGAGCGCGGCCTTCAATGCGCCGGGCGCCTGTTCAGAGCGGATGGCGATGGCGTCGAGGTCGGCGCTGGTGCTGCTGCCACCCAACAACAGCACTTCAGCCAGCAGCGTTTGCGCCTGCTGGTCGAGCCGGGCGATCAGTGCCGCCAGCTTTTGGGGGGTACAGAGCGTGTTTTCCAGCAGTTTGCGCGCCTCTGGCGAGGTGTCTTCCATGCCAAGAACACGCCGCATCACCGCCAGCAGGTCAGAGGTAGAGAGCCGCGCCAATTCTTCGGCCAGCGTTGGCTCGCCATGTGGACGATGCGCGCGTGGCGCTCGGAGCAGCGGCGGCTGTTCGATAAGGGGGCGCCGGGGTGGTTGGACGGCGGGGCGCGCCGTGTCTTCCGGCGCGTCGGCTGTGCGGTTCGTGTTGCCTGAATCGTTTGCGCTGCTAGTGACGGTGGTGAAGCTAGTGAAGCTGGCGGGGTCACGAATCCAGGCTGTGAGCAGCGCGGCGACATGCTCGCAGGCCAGCGGCGGGATGGGCGCGGCTTCAGGCATAGTCCGGCAGGAGCAGCGCCAGCGAATCGTCAGTGGATCGCTGCCAATCGCTTCTGCCCACGCATGCGCCATCGTCTCGCGCTCGCTGACGGTGGCGCTGAGCCAATTCTCCGCTCGCTGCCCCTGTGTCACGGCATGCTGCGCGACGCTTTCGAGTCCACGCGCCGCCGCAGCGAGGCCGCAGAAGCGAACCACATCGGCCTCGCGCAAGCGCAACAATGCGGCGGACGGAGATTGGTTCATTGCAGATTGCCCCCGCCTTCAGCGCAGCAACTTACCAGCCACCGGAGGACCAGAGCGCGCACCAGGAGGCGCTATTCTTCCTCCTCATCGTTTTCTTCGTCTTCTTCTTCGTCAAACTCCTCATCTTCCTCATCGTCGAAGTCATCGTCATCGTCATCGTCGTCAAAATCGTCAAATTCATCGTCGTCTTCGTCTTCGAAGTCGTCCTCATCCTCTTCATCATCAAATTCGTCAAGTTCCGCCTCATCATCTGATAGGGCGTCTTTTTCTTCTGTGTCAAAGAACAACGCAGATTCCATCAGATGTGGCAGGTATGGCAGGTCTTCGGCAACGGTGATTGACATACAGTGTGGCCTCCATGTGAGAGTGCTGGTCGCCTGTGGAAACAGGCGCCAGCCGATGATGTGCGGTCGCGGAGACGCAGAGGCGGCCCCATCGCCGGGGGTATTGTATGTCCGAGCTTGGCCGATGGTCAATGTACTACGTTTTCGTTGTTGCACTCAGTGCAACTCGAAGGACGTGGAGCGGCTACCTGCCGGGGTGCGCGCGCCGCACCGACGCCTCGTTGGGCGTGTGACAGCGCGGGCAACGCTCCTGGATGGGCAGCAGGCTCAGCCGGCAGTTACTACATTCATGGGCGATGGAGTGATGGCAGTTCTGGCAATAGACCGCATCCGGCGCAGTCAACTGGCCGCAGGTCTGGCAGACGTGCAGCAGCGTGCCATTGGCGGCGCCGGTAGGGTTGCTGCGCTCCACCAGCGGCCCCGAACGACGATATGGGTCGTCGGTGCCCGCGCCGGACTGAAGCGGGCCGGGGGGCGCCGGATAGCGGTCGCCGCTCATCGAGGGATTGCCGCCCGGCGGAACAGCTCCATTCGGTGTGCTGGAGGCCGGTGAAGACGCAGCGCTGCCAGCCCAACTGGAAAAGGGAATGGTCGGCGGTCCGCCGTAGCGCGCGGGCGGCGCGGGCTGTGGCGCGGGCGTGTAGGCCGGTTGTGGTGTGGGTGGTGGCGGCGCGGCGATGCCCGGCGGCACGTAGGGCACCTCATCGTCAGAGTAGATGGAACGCGGCTTCAAGGGCGCAATGGAGGATGCCGGCGTCACTGGCGGATAGATCTGCGCGGAGGCGGGAAACGGTTGCCCGATAGGATGGGTGAGCCGGTGCGCCTGCGGGTCCGAGGCGGCGTCTTTGAGTTGCTGCGCCACCTGCGCGCCCCAGTCAATGCCCGATAGGCCAGGCACTGGCATCCTGGGCGAAGACGCGGCGAGACGCGGACCAGTTTGCTGCGCATCGCCCGCCTCTTCTACGAAGCGCAGGCTGATGTTGGGCGCCAGGAAGATGACATCGCCGTCGCTGAGCAGATGCTCCTGGATGCGCCGTTCGTTCAGGTGCAGGCCGTTGGTGCTATTCAGATCAGCGATCCACCAGCGGCCCTCGACACGGCGCAGTTCGGCGTGCTGCCGCGAAATCTGCGGCGACGGCAGCATGACATCGTTATAAGAGAGCCGGCCAATGCTCAGGTGTTCTCGCTCCAACGATACCCGGCGCGTGCCCTCATTCGTCTCGATTTCCAGGTAGGCCATATCATGCCCCCACCACTACCAAACAGCCGGCACAAACCTGCGTGTTCCTTGTCGCGCACCCTTTCGCAAGGCCAGTATAACACTGCCGTGTAAAAGTTAAACCACAGCAGTACTATAGAGACCTCACCCCCTAGCCCCCTCTCCCGCGAGGAGAGGGGGGACCAGAATGACCTCGCACCTGGCCCTTTCTCCCATAAGGCTGGGGAATCTCAGAAAGCGCAGCCTGTAAGCTAACGAGCGTTGGCGATGGCTTCGAGCGCGTCGGGGCTTTCCAGCGAAGAGAGATCGCCCAGGTCCGTCTTGCCGAGGTGGCGCGCGCGAATCAGCCGGCGCAGCACCTTGCCGTTGCGCGTCTTTGGCAGCGCCGTCACGAACAGCACCGTTTCCGGCTTCAGCGCCGGTCCCATCGCGCGCACGACCTCCGCCTGTATCTCGCTGCGCAGGGCATCCGAGGGTTCGGTTCCTGGCCGCAGCACCGCGAAGACCACCACCGTCTCGCCCTTGACGGGATGCGGCACGCCGACCGCCGCCGCCTCGTTGACGGCGGGATGCGTCACCGCCGCTGATTCGACCTCCGCTGGACCCAAGCGCTTGCCCGCCACCTTGATCGTATCGTCGGAGCGGCCCAGGATATACCAGTAGCCATCCTGGTCAATCACGGCGAAGTCGCCATGCACCCAGAGTCCAGGAATACGCTGCCAGTAAGCTGCCTCATAGCGCGCCGGGTCTTTCCAGAAGCCGCGTGTCATGCCAGGCCAGGGCTGGCGAATCGCCAGCTCGCCCACCTGGCCACGCAGCGGATGGCCCTCGTCATCTACCACATCGGCGGCAATGCCGGGCACCGGGCCGGAAAACGAACACGGTTTAATTGGCGTGATGGTGGTGCAGCCGACGATGCCGCCGGAGATTTCCGTGCCGCCGGAATAGTTGATAATCGGGCAGCGCCCGCCGCCGATGACCTCGAAGGCCCAGTGCCAGGGCGCGGAGTTCCACGGCTCGCCGCTCGCTCCCAGCACGCGCAGCTTGCTGAGATCGTGCTTTTTCACCAACTCGTCGCCATGCGCCATCAGCGAGCGCACGACCGTCGGCGCAATGCCCATCACCGTCACACCGTGGCGCTCCGCAAAGTCCCAGAGCCGGTCCGGCGCGGGATAATCCGGCGTACCCTCATAGAGCGCGAGCGTCGCGCCGAGAATCAACGCGCCACTGATGGCCCACGGCCCCATCATCCAGCCAATGTCGCTGAGCCAGAAGAGCGTGTCGCCGCGTTGCACGTCGAAGAGATGCGCCATATCCTGCGCGCCCTTGATGGGGAAGCCGCAATGCACATGGACGGCGCCTTTGGGTTTGCCGGTGGTGCCGGAGGTATAGATCAGCATGTAGGGGTCTTCGGCATCGGTTGCTAGCGTCTCGCGGGTCTCCGGCTGCTGCTCGATGGCCTCATGCCACCAGTGGTCGCGCCCCGCCGTCCAGGGGATGTCGTTACCCATGCGGCGCACCACCAGCAGATGCTCCACCGCAGGCGAGAGCGCGGCTGCGGCGTCGGCGGTCTCCTTCATCGGCACCACTTTACCCCGGCGATAGTAGCCGTCCGCTGTGATAATGACCTTTGCCTCGCTATCCTGTAGGCGCGTGGCGACAGCCTCCGCGCCATAGCCGGAGAAGACGGGCATATAGATCGCGCCGATCTTGCCGCAGGCCAGCGTCGCGGCGACGGTTTCGGGCACCATCGGCATATAGATCGCCACGCGGTCGCCCTTGCGCACGCCCAGCGCCGTCAGTGCATTAGCTACGCGGTTGGTCAGCGCCAGCAGTTCGGCGTAGCTGAGGCGGCGCACCTCGCCGTCCTCACCCTCCCAGATGACCGCCGTCTGGCTGGCGTCCGGGCCGCTGGCGTGCTTATCGAGCGCGGTGGCGACATAGTTGAACTTGCCGCCGCGATACCAGGTGGTCCAGGGGATGCCGCGCGAGGTATCCATCACCTGCGTATAGGGCTGCTGCCAGACCAGTTCGAGGTCTGGCGAGACGGCATCCCAGAACCAGGAGGGGTCGCTGGCGGCGCGTTCGAGCAGCGCGTTGTAGTCGCTGATGCCATGCCGCTGCATGAAGCGTAGCAACCGGCTCTTGCGCAGATATTCCTCAGTGGGACGCCACGCCACCGGCTCACTCAAGCTCTCCCAGTTGTCGGCGCTCTCCACGCCGGATATGCTGCTTATGATAGGATTGGGGTCGCTCATCGTTTTCGTCTCCCTCGACAAGATGCGCTGCGCCCGCAACGATGCCAGCGCGCGCTTGGACGGCTCTACCAGGATTGCTCTGCTTCCATTCTAGCACGCTGGTAGCCGCGCTTCGCATATCGCGTTCTCTTCTGTAGCAGAGAGCCGCGTGAGCGATGAATATCAGGTGGTTTGGCGCTGAAAGATCAAGGCAGTTACCGCACGTAAGGAACGTCCAGACAGGCCGGTCACGTGTCAGCCAGGTTGTGCGTGTGGAGAAGAAAAGGTTTTCTGCCTGATAGAAAGGATATGCCACACATGTCTCCTCTCCCATTCGGGCCGTTCGTGCCATTGGTCGTTGCTTCGTGCTGTGGCCCGATGGATAATCCTGTGCTGACTGCGGCGGATATGCAGCATGCTGCATTGGTGGCGCTGATCTCTGCGGCGCTGCTGTTGGGAGACGTAGGCTTCTGGGCAATCAGATATCGCTGGCATCGTCTCGTGTTCTGGCGACGCACGACGGTTTGGGGAATGCTATTAGTTGGCGCGCTCTGCCTGCTGGTGGCGTGGTGGATATACAACCAATCGCTGCCATTTGTCGGCATGCCAGCGAATCCCCTTTATGCGGACGCAGATCTGTACGATCAGGCGGTCACGGTCGGCAGCGATATCGTTATCGTGACTATGCTCACCGTTCTGATTGTGCTGGCGGTTCTGGCACTTGGCACGGTGATGCTCTGGGCGGAGGTGCTAACAAAACCACAACAGAAGCGCGTGCGGGTACGGAAGGCTGAAGATGAGCCAGGCATGCCCACTGAAGGCTGAAGCCAGGTCGGTTTTTACTGCTGGCGCGTCGGATAATCCCCCCTCTCCTCGCGGGAGAGGGGGTCAGGGGTGAGGTCTCCCTACTTGTTGCGGAACCAGGCCAGCAGATCGTTGCGCGTCCGGGTCTTCAGTTCTTCCGTTTGATCAATCTGCTCCAATGCCTGCGCCACGCTGGACTGGAACTCGCCATGCAGTCGTTCGTCGAAGAACGCGACGAGATCGGGCCGTAGCGAGGCCGGCAGTTGCCCGGTGAACTGGACGATGAATGGGATGAGCGCGCGGCCTACCTCTTCCAGGTATGACCAATGAGCTTTGGTCCACTCCCAGGTCGCGGCTTGCGTCTGCGTCTGGAAGAGCATCGGCGCCAGGATGCTGACCATGCTCTGGAAGGGGAAGACGCCCTCATCCAGCCACTGGAACGTGCGCGCCACCAGTGCAGGCTGCTCGAAGCGCGAGAAGCTGCTGACGTAGCGTTCGATCTCCTGCGGCGCAACACCGGCTGCCATGCGTTGCTTGTAGACGGCAAGGTACTGATCTTGCAAAGCGGCGTCACCAAACTGTGCCGCCGCGCCGACAAAGACCGGCGCCAGATTCGCATCTACCGCCTTCGGATGCTCGCGTTCCCGCGCTGCCCAGCTACGCGCGTGTTCAATGGCGTTGGCGTCATGCGCATAGCGTGTCATTGCGCCGATCACCAGCGCGCGGGTCTGCCCCTGCCCCTCAGACTCACCTGGTTGGGGTACGTAGCCCAGCGCAGCCAACTGTGGCGCGTAGATGCGCCCGACCCAGGCGCGGAACGCCGCCAGCGCCTGCGCATCGCCCGCCGACTCCAGGAACGCCTCAATCGTCTGCAACCTGTTCGCAACCTGGCGCACGATGCGGTAATCGTCGCTCCGCGCCATGATATCCAGCACATCCAGGAACGCGCCGATGGACTGGCTGCCATTGGTGACGAGCGCCCACTGGTCGCGCAGCAATCCCAACTGCTCGCTCGGCGTCAACTCATCCAGATGCGCCAGTAACCGCTGGACGAGGCTCGCATCCAACTGCTGCCGGTAGAAGCCCACTTCATCGGCATTGGCATAGCACCATGCCAGTTGCCCGCTGACGGCCAGCGGCACCGTGGCGCTTTGTTCGGCAAGCAGATAGCGTTGCTCATGTACTCCGGCGTCATCCTTATAGCGAATCACCAACGGCACCTGCCAGCGTTGCTCATTCCCTGCGCCCGCGCCCTTGCCAGCAAAGAAGCGTCGCTGGCTCACCTGCAACGCCGTCGCGCCATTGGAGGCGCCAGAGCTATCGAGCGCCACCTGGATGATGGGATGGCCGGCTTGCAGGATCCAGCTTTCCATGATTGGCGTTACATTGGTCTGCGAAGCGTTTTGCAGATGCCGCCAGAGATCACTGCCCGCCGCATTGCTCTCTGCGAACTCACGCATGTAGGTGCGGAGTCCGGCACGGAAGGTCTCTTGTCCCAGGAAGTTCTCCAGCATGCGTAACACCGCGCAGCCTTTGGTGTAGGTGATCTGGTCGAAGTTCTCCATGACCGCTTCGGGCGTCTCGGCGGGCTTGTAAATGGCATGGGTGTTGGCGAGTGCGTCGGTTTCCAGGATGCGCTCTGCCATCAGCCTGAACTCGTCCCAGATCTGATACTGTGGCGAGAGCGCGTCCACCACGCGATAGGACATCCAACTGGCGAACGCCTCATTCAGCCAGATGTCATCCCACCAGCGCATCGTCACCAGGTCGCCGAACCACATATGCGCAAACTCATGGGCAATCGTGACGGTGATGCTCTTCTCCTGCCGCCAGGAGGTCATCTGCGGGTCCATTAGCAGCAGGATATCCTGCGACATGATGAGGCCGGCGTTTTCCATTGCGCCCGCCGCGAAATCCGGCACGGCCAACTGATCCAGCTTGCCGAAATGATAGGGCGTTGCAAAGTAGTCTTCATACCACGGCAACAGACGCGCGGTATAATCGAGGGCGAACTGGCCGGTGTGTTCTTTGCCTTGCGCGCTCCAAATGCGCAGCGGCACGCCATTCACCACTGTTTCCGGCGTGCTGGCCAGATTGCCGATAGCCAGCGCCAGTAGATAACTGGACATCGGCGCAGTAGGCGCGAACGTCCAGGTTTTGGAGTCGCCGTCGTCACTCTCCGTCACCGAGACCAGCGCGCCATTGGTCAGCACGGTGACATCGGGGGCGGTGGTCACGCGCCAGGTGAAGGACGCCTTGAAGGCCGGCTCATCGAAACACGGCAGGATAGCCCGCGCGCCAATGGTTTCACACTGCGTGCAGATCATCTGATCGGCGCCGTTCGAGGCCAGATAAATGCCTTCCAGGCCATTGGTGACGACGCCGGTATAGGTGAGGGTGAGCGTGGCTGCGCCAGGGGTGAGCGTATCCGGGAACTGCACGATCACCAGTTCGCGGTCGGCGTCCACTGTGGCGGCGCCCGCCAGCGTGCGACCATCTGAGCCCTCGCGGATCAGCGTGGCGTCTGTCACGGTGATGGCGCGGGCGTTCAGTTCAATAGTGGAAGACGGTTCGAGTATCTCTACCTGGATAGCTACACGACCGCGCAGTTCTTCGCGCCCGATGCGGGCGTCAACGGCGAGATCATAGTGGCGCGGTAACACAGTCCGTGGCAGCCGGTAGGCTTTCGGGTTGGTAGAAGTTGTCGTTGGATTCGGGTTCATCGCGGTCTCCTCGGTCGTATGGATCAACGCACAGGCCAACAAATAACCATCAGTTCCCTTTTTGTGCCTTCGTTGCGGCGTGACAAACGCAACATCGGTACCTGTATCTCTATCGTGTATCTCTATCGTGTATCTCTATCGTGACGTGTGGCGTGGCTGCTCTTTATCCGCAGGCGTTCGATATCAGCCATATTCCTGACTGCAATGGCAAACCAGGCCGGAGCAGCAGATCACGGCACTTTTGTATACCGACTAGAAGGTATGTGAATTGTAGCCGGTAGAGCTGCATCCGTCAAGGTGTGTGGAATAGACTAAAAGGAGGAGCGCGCAATTTATGTAACCTTTAGGGCATCAGTAAATCGCTCAGGACTGTCACTATCAGACCTGAGACGCGGCGAAATGCAGCATCGTTGGTCAAAAATAAGCCGCAACCTAGTTCCAATGCCGTTGCTGCATGAATAGCATCTGGTGTTTTCAATCCAGCTATTGCTCTGATGTGCGTAGCTCGTTCCACTATATCACGTGCAATTGGTGCCAACTGCACATCCGGTGACGTAAGCAATACCGTACGGAACGCAGTTTCCAGCACTTGGTCGCCATTGCGGATGGGTTTAACTAATGTTTCTAACAGCGTCAACTCACTCGTAAGGACAGATAGACCCTGCATACGGATATCTTGCCAAAAGGTATCCAGCACTGGATAGTATGGCGCTACGCGCTCAATGGAATAGATGAATCCATTTGCGTCAAGATAGATGCTGCCACTCGCAGGGAGGGTTAGCGTTCCCACGAATCACGCTCTTCGCGGATATAATCGTCTACCTCTTCGGCAGTATGAAACAGGCGATGGCCAGGAAGCGCAGTAATGAAGTCAATGACCGATGGGCCATTTCGTGTCTCTTCGTTAGCTGGCGTAATTGCAACGCTCACCCGTTGGCCTGGTTGCAAACCCGGCACCGGTACATGAACGCTGCCATCCGGCTGGACAGTTGTGTCAATATGGAGAATAGTTCCCATAATGGCCGCCCTTCAAAAGAGGATTCAATAGTGCCTCTTTGGTAGGGCGAGAGGGACTCGAACCCTCACTCCGGGTTGGCCGGAAGCGGATTTTAAGAACGTTTGGTATCGTTCGCCACCGTTCGCCCACATCCATAACTCCTGAATAATTCAGCACTTGCATTATGACTTATTCGTCGTCGTTCGTCAAAGTTCGCGCGGGTTGGTGTCAATGTTGGTGTCAATAGTAGAGAACCTGATCTGCGGTTTAGGAGTTGGCCGTCGTTCGCCCATTGGCGTTCACTCGGTATCATCCTACCCTGATTTATGGGCATTTGCACAGGATCTTTGTTCACTCATGTACATCGCTAGCCGCTGGTGTTGGCTAGGCAATTGGTGTAGTAACCGCAATACTGCCAATCCTGGACAATAATGCAATCATAACTACTTTGCCGCAACGATAAGACTATTCATTTGTTCCGAATCTAAGGAACATCAACACTGATACATTACTCAGCAAAGACCACCTAAAGTCTCGCAGAAGGGTCTAATTGACAATTCTGCGAGACTTTATTCGCATGTTCGTTTTTGGCTCATTTATCAAGACACCCCGGCTGATTCCAATAGCAGGCGGGATTTAAGATAGATAAGACTTCACTTTGGCAACAAGCTCGGCAGCGCAATCATTGCATATCCAATCCTCGTGCTTCATTCCGAGGTTGTCGTCAGCCTGTACGATATGCCCATGAGCAGCGCATGACTCTTTGCCGCACATTCCGCAGTGCCTACCCTGCTGATTACACCTATCCACTTTGCACTTCATTGGAATGCCTCACCTGTTATGTTCCGTCATTTTTCTACTGCGTACATCAAGGTCTCGTGTAAAGACTCGGTCTGGATTTTGACTGCGCTCTTCATGGTATATCAAACTCCGCGGATCTCTGCGTCGGCCACTCTGGTTTTCTGGTTTTCCCTGTTGGCTTTGGTTTGTTGTACTGGGTTTCTTTCGCTCTTCGCTCACGGCCTCTGCCCTCTCCGGCTTGACAAGCACTACTGCACCGCTTCCAAAATCAGCACTACCATTAACACAGCACTCTCAGCGACCAGCGCATTGAGCGCCCATCTCGTCCAACGTACTTTGAACTTGATTTCCTTACGATTGTTTGCAAAAGCGATTGCCATCGCTCTGAGTGCATCTTCTTTGGTTATCTCCCCACTCTCTTTGAGATACTCATCTACGAGCTTCTGCGGTTCAGGAGCATTGTCATATGAGCGAATTCTGTAAGCCTGGTATGCCGAGATCACCACCAACAGATAAGCGGCGACAAGGATGGCAAGGGGAAGAGCACGCGATATATGTTGCCCCAGTATAGAGATAGATTCTGTAGTAATGGCAATTTGTGCAGTGAGTCCAGTACCTAGTAGGATTGTTGCCGCCGTCAAGACGAAGTTCGCCTTCGTGTCGAGAGCATTTATCTGCCCTTGTTGGCTAGCAACCTTCTCTCGTGTTAAGTCAAGGGATATTTCGAGGCTGGGAAATTCTGTGGTCGCGCTTTTCTGCTGATATTTGTTGGAAGAAGTGCTAGGCATGAGAATTACCTTAACCATAGGATACGATCTCATGGGTAGTGTCGCACATGCAGCAGTTATGCTGCAATAGCCCACGACCTTCAAGCTCATCTTCGCCTGCCAAACATCAGCATAACTTTGCGCTGCTCTCCACATCCCTGCGACCTATGAAGGCCAACAATCGCCTCCAACGAACAAGTGTTAGAGACTATTGCTTTTCTGTTCTGCACAGGGCTTGACGGCTTGTGATATACCAGAGTTAGGACTGCGCAGGAACCAAAAGGTGTTAGGTCAAGTTGCTGACGGAAAGGAGGGTATTGCGCGCGTTTCTGCCGGTCTGACCACGTTCACCACGTAGCAATTGGATTGTTTTGTCAGGAACGTCTGAGGGAGAAACAGACACATGGACCAGGAGACCTCTTTCCCTGAACACCAGGGTAGCGGCATTCCATTGGGGCAACCACCTGATGAGAGTGTCAACGGCAATCGTGTTGATAGTGTTCGTCCTGATAGTAACGAGGGCATCGTAATAGAGCGCCGTGTGGTCCGCACCACTCGACGCTTGCGACCGGATGGCACGAGCGAATGGCTCACTGAGGAGGTGCGCGTCACACAGCGGGTGCGGCCAGGGCATGAACCAGATAGTAGCTGGCTGCTGGGTGGGGCTGTGCCATATGCTGCTCTGCCAGAAGCTGAAACCGCCGAAACCGACACAGATGGCGCGACGTGGGAAGAGGCACAGTCAGATGCTCCGCGCATACGGGCAGATCGCACGTCAAGCGGTACACCGATCATGCCAGAAGACTTTCTGACTGGCGTTCTGCCGCCCTTATCCGCAGGCTTTGGTGAAGATGCCACTGATGAAATAGACGCCTATCTCGGTGCATTTGGGATTCGCGCTTCACGTGATCTCACTGCTTCTGGCCGTATAGACTGGCCGGCGATGGCAACCCGTAATGCGGGCATTGTGCGCCGGGAAGTGCGGAAACAGGCCAAACAGATGCGGCGGCGTCTGCCCGGCCCAACCACGCGAAAACGCGCTGTTGCCGATCTGCGCTTGCACTTCCATAGCCAACCGCGCTGGCGTCAGATTGTGATGTCGCTCGGCCTGATGCTGGTTGTGCTGGCAATGCTGCTCTCGTTAGCGTTCCCCGTCCTGTTTTTGTTTCACGCGCTGCCAGGCCAGCGAACAGTTGGTAGCAGTCCCACTACCAATACCTCTTGTTGCAACGTCAACGCGACGACTACTCTCGGTGCCAACAGCACGAGTACGAGCAGCGCGGGCTGTTGCACTGGTTATCCTGGTAGCAACACGCCTAGCCCTGGCAGTGGTCCCACGGTTGTGCCAGCGACACCGCCTCCTGGCGCTATCACGGCAACCAGCGCCGTTATCAGCTTTGTGCCGGCTTCGCAGAAGGAAACCAGTAATGGCGCGATGACGGCCTGCGCCAACGGCTGCACTCTCGGCATAAAAAGCACCAGCGGGAATAAGAGTGGCAGCCACACACAAAGCACCACGGGCTGGAACACACAAGCGTCTGGCTACGTGACGGTGAATTGCAATTGCATCAGCAGCGGCCCCGCTTGGTACGATCTGCACGGGTCCGCTGGTGATTGTGGCTCGTATTACATCAACCCTTCCTATGGCAACAGCGTGACCGTCAGTTGTGTTCTCGAAGGTATCACCTACGTGGCACCGGGCGGAATCAGCGGCTGCGACGCAAATGTCTGCTGGAACAACGGCAATGCCTTTGCAAATACCAGCTACCGGATTGTGACGTTCAGCGACTGTCATGGGGCAATGAACACCGCCTACAGCAACGCCGCAGCAAGTGCCAATACAGCTATCAATGGCGCGCTCTCTGGCCTGATCGTTGCTTCACGCAGCATCAATCCCAATGGCAACGCCTGGTCGTGCAATCCGGGCATTGGTGGCGCTGGAAACAATGTCACTGGCGGTGCTGCGGCCATGTATAGTGGTTGGGGTTTCAGTTCCGGTGATGCGCAAAGTGTGGCGGATAGCCGACTGAACGCGCTCCTTCCCAGCGGCTATTACTGGTCGTCCTCTCCTACTCCCTGCACACCGAGCTACACGGTGAACGGCAGTACGGCAAACATCACCTGTGCGGACAGTGACACCGCAATTGCTGACTGGCGCGCGTCGAGCAGCGCAGGGCAAGCGGCATGGTCGTCGCTTTCTCGCGCACTACTGGGGGCAGCCCTTTCTGCTGCGCTCTCCTACTGCAACGGCGCTAGTGGTGTGGCGTCCGGCTCCTGTCATATCACGCTTTCTCCTGGCAATGCCTCAATCCTTCCCTCCAACACCAGTGCGTTCTCACTCACGCTGCTCTAGCACGCTGCTCTAGCAGATAGAACAGGAAAACCTCCGCATGCGCGGTAAAGAACCACGATCTGCGGCCAACAGAGCCAATAACGATGCCGCATGGCTCAATGATCGCTACTACGATGAACGGTACGCGCCTCCCGTTGATGTTGTGCCTCAACGCACGCGCCAGCATGCGCGCCCACTCCAACACCCTGGTCAGCAACTCCCTGCGCCTCCACCAGTAGCACCAGCCGATGACGAGGAAACATCCGACTGGCTCTATTTCTGGCATGAGATATGGCGATGGATAGAAGAGAGTCCTGCCTGGGCGCAACGTCTTGGCTTAATCGCGCTAGCAGGACTGCTGCTGCTTATCCTGGTCCCGCTGCTGATCGCTCATCACGGCGATAGTGCCTCCGTTCAAACGCAAACAGGCAACGCTACAGCGACACTGCCAGCAACGGCCACAGACGACAATGGGGCTGCCGGCATTGTTCCCACCACAATCCCCATACCCAGCACGTCCACTGATGCAACGGCAACGGTTGGAATCAACCTGGGGGCGCCAACGATGACGGGTACGCAGGCCGTGCATGCGCCGGTCCAGTTAATTATCTCCTGCGTCAGTAGCGCCGCTGGCTACTGTGAGTTTCCCCAGGGAACCGCAATTACGCCCGCGAATGGCACCAGTGGGACCACCTGTACGCTGATGCAGAGTGTGTGGACCAATGTAGGCCAGAACACGACGCCAACCCCATGCGCATATGCCGGCGCTGCTCCTTATTCATATGTGCATGCCTCGGTGCCTTGTAGCACCAATGGCAACGGGGCTTGCGCGGGAACCGTGATCGAGCAGTTGTAAGGAGATCAAGAGTGCAACCACGCTTGTTACAAGAGCCATCAATCCAGCAGAGCAGTTGGCATGATGCTAAGGGTCTCTATCCTCGGCCTCGTAGGTCACGTGTTGGCTGTGTTGCGGTTTTGTTAGTGGTATTCGTGGTGCTGGCAACCGTGGTCAATGTGGGTGTCTGGTGGCTCACCGCTGGACATGCCACACCATTGTCTCCTGTATCTGCTGGGCATCCTTCATCAGTCGCCTTCCAGCAGTTTGCGCGTATGCCGCAACCCTGGAAAGCGACTGGTCCCTATGAGCTGGGAAGCATCTGGCTCACCAATAGCTCGCAGCAACAGACATGGGCAGGCTTTGTCACGCTGGTTGGCAGTAACGGTGAGCAGTGTGCTAATAGCCCGTATCAATCCTCGACATGGCGAGTGCAGTTAGCGCCGCATGCCTCCGTGGAGGTGCCGTGTGCGATTGTTGCCACGCCGGGCGTGCTGGTCAGTGCTGAGGCGTTTAGCGGCTACTGGCCGGCGTCGGTGGATAGCCCTCATACCCCACTGCTGCAAATAAAAAGTGTCGGCCCCTTTCAAGTCGAACCGGTGACAGCGCCAGTGCAGGCGCAACCCTGGCTATTGATCGGCATAGCGGGAAACTGATGAGGTAGCGGGCATATGGCGGGCGGCATTCCTGGCATCTCTGCCAGTGCTGCCCGCTTTTATCGTATCCGGTCAACTCCGGACATGTGCGGACATATCTCGTCAACGCCGGTCAACTCCGGACATGCGTTTGGCGTAATGGCTGGCTGACTCTTGACAAACCACCGCGTTATTAGGTAAGACATCTCTGCTTGAACATTAGTTCTTCTTATTGGATGATAAGAAATCGGAAACGAGGGGAGAAATAGATGCGCTCACGTTCGGACCATGAGAAGAACGGACATTTCTCTCCAACCGGCTTCCCTAGCCCGGCAGAAGATCATACGGAGCCGCCGCTGGATTTGGATAGTTTGGTTGTGAAACAGCCAACTGCCACGTTTTTCTTCGAGATGGTTGGCGATGCGATGCAAGGTGTGGGTATCCGCGATGGCGATGTCTTGGTCGTTGATCGTTCGCTTCAGCCCACGCTGAATTGCGTGGTCGTCGCAGCGGTTGGCGGCACGTTTTTGGTCAGGCGCTACTGCCCGCTACGTGATGGTCGCCTGTTCCTTGCGGCTGCCCATGATGCTTACCTGCCATTGGAGATTACCAACGACATGCCCTATGAACTCTTTGGCGTCGTGACGGCTGCGGTTCATCGTATGTGACTGCATTAGGTCGCTCTATGGTTGCCACGTTTCCACTCTTTCCTGATGAGACGCTGGACCTCTGCGAACTGTCCTTTGGCGTTGCGCCGGCTCCTGCGCTCACGACCATTGGCCTGGCAGATTGCAATAACTTTTATGCCGCATGTGAGCGCGTCTTTCGTCCTGCTCTGGCAGAACGGGCGGTCATTGTCCTCTCGAATAACGACGGCTGTGTGATTGCTCGCAGTGCGGAGGCGAAACAGCTTGGTATCACAATGGGCGCACCTGTCCACGAAGTGATGAGCCTCATCAAACAGCATGAGGTGGTTGTTTGCTCTGCCAACTTTGCGTTATATGGTGATCTCTCGCGGCGGGTGATGTCCATTCTGTCGCAGCGGGTGCCGTCGCTCGAAGTCTATAGCATAGATGAGGCGTTTCTTGATTTTGCCGCTGTGCCGGTTCATGTGCAAGCGTCATTCGCGCAGAATATGCGCGCACAGATCAAGCGGTGGACGGGTATTCCGCTCAGTATCGGCATCGCGCAGACGAAAACGCTAGCGAAACTGGCGAACGATTGGGCAAAGAAACGTCCTTCAGGCGTCCTGGCGCTATCTGAAGAGACAATCAACGGTTGGCTGCTCGGCACCAATATTGAGGATGTCTGGAATATTGGGCCGCGTCGTGCGCGCTTTCTCAAACAGCATGGCGTTGTGACCGCATACGACCTGAAATATGCGAACAGCCGTTGGATACGCCAGCATTTATATTTGCCCGGCGCGAGAACGCAACTGGAACTCCGTGGCGTGCCCTGCTTTCCTCTGACGAACACACGCACGGCGAAACAGGAAATCACCTCGTCCAGGTCGTTCGGTTCACCCGTTCACGAACTCGCAGACCTCAAAGAAGCGTTGGCCTTCTACGCGACGCGGGCATGTGAGAAGTTGCGCGCGCAGCATTCGTTAGCGCGCACGATCACCGTATTCCTCTCGACGAATATCTTCCGCGAAACAGAACCGCAATACCAGCAATCGGTAACAATCAAACTCCCACATGCGACGGCCTATACGCCGGAGATCGTCAACACCGCTCATCGCGCGGTTGAGCACATCTATCAGCCAGGATACGCCTATCATAAGGCAGGGATTACGCTCTCGAAACTTGTCTCAGATGAATGGGTACAAGGCGAACTCTTTGCCGAGCCGCCGGACCTACGGCAAGAGGCGGCGATGACGGTTGTGGACTCGATCAACAAGCATTTTGGGCGCGACACCATTCACGTGGCCGCTACCGGACAGCACAAACGGCCAGCAGATCAACCGCCACCCTCCTGGCAGATGAAGCAAGAACACGTGTCACCATGCTATACGACTAGGTGGAACGAACTGGCACAAGCGCAATAAGAGAACCGCGTAGCAGTCACCGATGCTGCCTATCCTAATGCTGAAGCCCTTAGCTTCATCCAAGTGGGTGTAACCGAGCATTACTGGCTATCGTATTAGTCTCGGACACTTGAAGAGTCTCGATTAGCCAAGAAATAACTGGAACTCTACGGCATGGACAACCATAAACAACCAACTTCCACTCCCCACGTTTCTGCAAGCCAACACAAGTTGCAACAGCTTCGCTCGCTGGCCGTATGGAGTTGGATTGGCAAGCTCAAGGGGTCAGACAATTCTATCGTTGGAACTCTTGTATTGTTTCTTGTCATTGGTTTGGGGTTGTTGTTGGTAGGGGCAATTGTTCCTGCTGGAAAAGGAAATGGTTGGGTTCCAATTGTAGGAGGTACGCTATTTGGTGCCAGCCTAGCAGCCTTATTCTCGTTTTCCAGTGCACGATATTCTGTGCTAGAGGGCTATCGGAAGGAAGCAAATCTCAGGCGTAAAGATGAATTGTATGGTCCTTTGTATACGGAACTAAGATCGCTTCGAGAATACTTAGAAGACGCGCAGAATGGTAACAATCCATTTCCTCAGTGGATAGACATTGAGGGAGAGCAGTACCCTAATAGATACGCACTTCATGGCTTTACGATGCCTCATTTGCATCTCTGGCCTCAGTTTCGCTCAGACTATCGAATTGATAATTTCTCGCCTGCATCTCGGCAACTTCTGGATGAAACACTGAAGAGCGCCACTGCTTACAACCGAGCAGTTTATGCAGTACGACCAATAGTAAAAGCTGCTTTAAAACAGGAAATCCATGCCGCTGTGTCTAAGATTGAAAGCAAAACCGAATATAAGCACTGGCATCGTCAATATCAAGAGCATATAGAGCAACATGTTCCATTCGCTGATATGCTCAATGCGGACGATACTCAGGCTATCTATGCCGCCGTTGCTTTCGGAACTTCTTATGGCACTGCTGTGGATGAAGCATGGTCAAATGGATGGTTGGAGGCTTTGCCAACCCAGCAGCCAGAAACCCTGGGATGGTTACTCGCTGCACAGCCGGAAAGAGCGGCCTCTTGCGTATATGACGCCCTAAAACGAACTGCCACGCCTGCGGTCGCCCCTATCGCATGGTACACGGAAATATTCACTCAGGTTTGCAAACACATTGCAGACAAAGATGAGGCAATGGACGTTTATCATTCGGCAAGCAGCCTCCTCGAACAACTTGCCAAAGCAGAGCAAAGAATTACTGAGGCATTGCAATATATACGAGAACGCTACGAAGGTGGCGAGCCGCCCCTATAGCTTGTAGCAGATTATCTTACAACTCGCCGCGAAACGCGCGGTCCAGCACGCTCGGTAGCAGCGCCGCCAGTTCCGCCTGCGTCTCCGCCTGCGCCTGTTTCAGCGCCTCCACTCGCGCCTGCACGTCATCGAGATAAGCGACGATGCGCTGCTGTTCTATGATCTGCGGCAATGGGATTGCAGTATCTAGTACCTTTGTAGAATTAAGGCTCGGTTGTGCTGAACCTTCGACCTGCGAGAACAAACTGCTCCGGCTGCGCTCATGAAAGTTAAGGATATACGACAAATATTCTGGCATTGCCCTGTCGTTCAGTGTTAGAGCAAGGATATGCTTTGTAGTAAAAGCTAGAGGAATATTCTCTGGTACGACGCAAAAACGACCAATTGATGCGCCGACAATTGTTGCAAGCACATCTCCTGGGAAAACTTGATATCTCTTGAATTCCTCGAATTTTTCCTGTGTCACATACCATCCGCTATTCAATACAAAGGTATTCACCTGAACATCACGAGTTCCAATTGCAGGGATACCATTGTCTACAAACTCTTCATGATGGAGTTGGCTCCCGAACGGTCCAGTTCGTATTGAACCTCTATCAGCACTAACAGCAGTACGCACAGTCGTCCAATCAGATTCTTGGAAGCGCAGATTAGAGACCATGCGCGGAAGTAGCAATTTGGTTAAGCCATCGGTTTCTTGCCGCAGCCCGCGCGCCTGCTCGATGCGCGCCGCCAGCGCCTCGATCTGCGCCACGATGCGCCGCTGCTCGTCCAGGGGCGGCAGGGGAATCTGCATAGCAAGGAAAAACTGTTCTTTGAAGCGGTTGCGCGTAAGCGGCGTACTGCCTGTACAATCAGCCTCAACAGTAGCTAAGGTTGAGGGCAATCTGAACCACAATCGCAGAAACTCAATATCAATCTGCTCTGAAAGAGGTCGAAATGTCGGGAATTCACCAGACACATAGGAGCCGTCCAATATATCGTCAATAACTCCAAACGCGCCGCGCCACGCGAATAGTCGGCTGTAGATGAAATCTCCCACTTCGACGCGCCATAGCGTAGGGGCCGCAATTTGAGCGCCTAATTTTGTTTCTCGAAGGAATGGCCCATTGCCATCCAATCTAATGCCTAGCAGCCGGTACTCTTTATCCACTTGTACACTTTCTGGTCGTGAAACAGGTGTCATTGCCTCACCCAATGCCACCATCGGCCATGCCGCAACTGTGCTAGCCATGCCGCACCCCTTCCGCCAGCACGCGCCGGATATCCGCCATGATCTCCGCGATACGCTGCTCTTTCTCCAGGATGCTCGCCACTAGCTCCTCCGGCGCCAGGTGTTCGATATCCTGTTTGGCGTGTGGGTTCTTCATGTCCAGGTTGCAGCCGTTCTCGATCAACTGCGCCGCCGGCACCTGCCAGGCGCGCTCATTCTCCTCGCGGTTGCCCCACCACGCCAGCAGGTCTGCGAACTCCTCGAAGCGCATGGGATTGGTTTTGGTGTAGCTCTTGCGTCCCTCCGGCAGCGGCTGCTCATAGTACCAGACCGTGTGCGTCGGGCCGCTGCGGTCGAAGAACAGGATGTTGGTGGGGATGCTGGTATAGGGCGCAAAGACACCGTTGGGCAGCCGCACGATGGTATGCAGGTTGAACTTGCTCAGCAGTTCTTCTTTGATACGCGCCGCTACTCCATCACCAAAGAGCGTGCCATTGGGCACCACCACTGCCGCGCGGCCCGGCTTCGGCTGGCGGCGCAGTTTGCGCATGATGAGTTGCAGGAAGAGCAGCGCCGTCTCGCTGGTCTGCTTGTCGGCGGGGAAGTTGCCCTGTATCCCCGGCTCCTCCTCGCCGCCAAAGGGTGGATTCGTCAGGATGATGTCCACCCGCTCATTGTCGCCGATATCGCTGAGACGAACGCGCAGTGAGTTGCCAGGGTCAATTTGCGGCGTCTCCAAGCCATGCAGCAAGAGGTTCATCTGCGCCAGCAGGTAAGGCAGTGGCTTGGCCTCGCCGCCGTAGATGCTCCGCTCCTGCAAGATGCGCGTCTCCTCAATGGTCTTGCACTGCGCCTCCAAATGCGTGAAGGCTTCCACCAGAAAGCCGCCGGTGCCGCAGGCCGGGTCCAGCACGGTTTCGCCCAACTGCGGGTTCACCGCCGCCACCATGAACTTGACCACGGCGCGCGGCGTATAGAACTCGCCGGAGTCACCCGCCGCGTCGCGCATCTCGCGCAAGAGCGTTTCATAGAGATGGCCCAGCGTATGAATCTCATCGCTGCTGCTGAAGTGGATGCCGTTCACCTTGTTGATGACTTCGCGCAAGAGGTAGCCGTTTATCATGCGGTTGGTGATGCCCTGGAAGACGGTGGCGATCACGTCGCGCCGGTCGCCGGCAGTGGTCGCGGTCAGCTTGCGCAGATAGGTGAAGAGGCCGGGGCCTTTCTCACCATCGGGGAACGTCACCTGCTCGTCGTTGATGAAGTGAATCAGCGCATCGCCGGTGATGCCATCCTCCCGCGCAGCCCAATCGCGCCAGCGGTATGGCGGCTCGATGGCCGGGAAAAAGATTTTGCCTGCCAGCAGCGCCTCGTCCTCGCGTTCGCGCTCCTGGTCGTCGAGGAACTTGTAGAATAGTATCCACGTCAGCATCGGCAGCCGGTCAAGGTCGCCGTTCAGCCCTTTATCCTTGCGCATGGTATCGCGCGCCGACTTGATGATGCTGCCAAGCTGCTGCGCCGTACTCTGCTTCGCGCCATTGTTCGTGCCGTTACCATTGCCGTTACGCGCCATTGCTGATCTATCCTTACCTCTCTATAGGCTTATCAATAGTTGTATCGCTACGCCGCATAGAGCAGCGTTTGCAGTTCAGTGACGGCCTCGCGCAACTGCTGCGCGCCGCCAAACAGCGCCGCAATCTCGCTGACGTTGCCGTGTTTAGCGATCACCGGCAGTTGCACAATATCCGGCAACATCAGTTCTTTCGGGCCGTATGTCGCGTACTGGTCCAGCATGGCATCCAGGATGGCGCGGGCCTCCGGCGCATAACGCGCAAAGAAGGCGTGTTGCTCGCGGCGTAGGCGGTCGGCGCGTTCGCGGCGCGTATGGACCGGCATAGAGAACGCCAGATGGCAGAGCAGATCGAACGGATCCGCTTCCGCTTGTTCAGTAATGGCTGCTATCTGTTCCAGGAAAATGCCACGCTCGTTCAACGCTTCGATGATCGCGCGGCGCTGCTCGCTCTGCGCCCACTGGCTGCGCAGATCGTCGGCGCTACGATAGAGCGTGCGCACCTGCTCGCCAGTATAATCGGTCAGTTGCACAGTGCGCAGGCGCTGGCCGCTGGCGTCTAGCTCCTGCACCATTTCGTGAATGATGCTCACCCGTACCCCGTTGGCAAGATAGTATTTGCGCGGCTGGTCCTGGACTCCGTGATCTGGCAACAGCCGTCCTATCCCCTGGATATACACAGGCTCGGTCGCCTCCGTCTCTGCTCCCGCTTCCTGGTCCTCTTGCGCTGGTACATCTAGATCAGTCAATGTCTCGGTATCGCCTTCGGCATTGACTCCCTCAACGGTGGCGCGCACCGGCTCGCCGTCAAAGGCTGGGTCGGCAAAATTCTGCGTCGCCGTACCAGTGTAGTCAAGGATGGTAAAGAAGAGCTTACCGTAGTCCTCACGGACGCGCGTGCCACGCCCAATGATCTGCTTGAAGTCGGTCATCGAGCCGATGTAGCGGAACAGCACGACGTTCTTCACCATCGGCGCATCTACGCCAGTGGTCAGCAACCGCGAGGTCGTCAGAATCACCGGCGTCTTCTGCTCGACATCCTGGAAGACTGAAAGCAAGCCTTTGCCCAGGTCGCCATCATCCGACGTAACCCGCGCGACGTAGTTGGGATACTGCCGCATCAGATCAGCATTGGCGTTGCTGAGCGCCACACGCATCTGCTCGGCGTGGTCCTGATCAACGCAGAAGACAATGGTTTTGGCATAGCGGTCAGTGCTTTTCAGGTAGTTTGTCAGGTGGTGCGCAACGGCTGTGGTGCGCTCTCGCAGGGACAGAATGCGCTCGAAGTCGCGCGTCGTATATTCCCGGTCAGGAATCTCGCGGCCATAGTCGTCGCGCTGGCCAGCATACGGGCGAAACCCTTCAGCATCCACATCAATGACCACGCGCCGCACCTGATAGGGCGCCAGAAAGCCGTCCTGTATCCCTTGCTTCAGGCTGTAGGTATAGACCGGCTCGCCAAAGTACTCATAGGTATCGCGGTTATCTTCGCGGAGTGGCGTCGCCGTCATGCCCAATTGCACCGCGCCAGTGAAATACTCCAAGATGTCGCGCCAGGAGCTATCATCGCGGGCGCTGCCCCGATGTGCCTCATCCACGATGATGAGGTCAAAGAAATCAGGCGCATACTCGCGGTAGAGGCCGGGCCGCACCTCATCTTTGGCGATGGCCTGATAAGTGGCAAAGTACATTTCGCGGCTCTTGTTAGCTATGCGCTCGATCTTATGCCGCGCATCGCCAAACGGCGCGAACGTCTTGTCTTTGGGATCATCTACCAGGAACGAACGGTCTGCCAGGAAGAGGATACGTGGGCGGCGCTGCGGCTGCCCTTTGGCGTTCCAGTAGCTGCTCCACAATTTCCAGGCAATCTGGAAGGCGATCACCGTCTTGCCGGTGCCGGTCGCCAGCGTCAGCAATACCCGCCGCTGCCCCTTCAGTATCGCCTCGATAGCGCGGTTGATGGCGATCTGCTGATAATAGCGTGGTACCTGATCTGAGCGGTGATTGGCAATGAGCAGCTTGTCTTCCAGCGCCTCGCCCAGCCCCTTCGCCACGCGATAGCGATTCCATAATTCCTGCGGGCTGGGAAACTGCTCAATCTCGCGTTCGAGGCCAGTGGAAAAGTCATATTCGATGATGCGCTGTCCGTTGGTGGCATAGGCAAATAAGAGGCCGAGTGTTGCGGCATAGTCTTTGGCTTGCTGCATGCCATCCGAGGGGCGGCGGTAGGCGGCCTTCGCCTCCACCACGGCCAGAGGATAGGTCGGCTGATAAAACAGCAGATAATCGGCACGTTTGGGTTTGCCGCGCCGGGCTGCCTGTCCTGACACCAGGATACGGCCATCTGTGAAGCTGCGCTGCTCGCCGATCTGCTCGTCTTTCCATCCGGCGGCATAGAGATTCGGTACAACATAGGTTCGGCAAGTATCGGCTTCGGTAGGCATTGGCTGGCTCGCTGAATAGGTCTGACTGAGATACAACGAGAACTCGCAGAATAGGAAATGCGCGGTTTAGTGTAGCACGCTTTTCACAAGTGAGCAATACAGCAGGTGAAAATGGCTGGAATGGCTTATCAGGCTGGACACTTGGCTCTGTTCGGACGTTTTATCAAGGAAGATGAGGCACGTGTCAGCAGGTGTTGACCTTGCTTGATAGAGCAGGGAGTCGTCCATGTGGCAGTCGTTAGCTGGGGCTGGAACGTTGGTGGTGTGGGATAGCCGGGTGTTGATGATTTACCGCGAACGATCAGGGCAGGTGCGATGGGAACTGCCGTCTGGCTTGGTCGAAGATCGGGAATCGCTGGAAGAGACGGCGATACGCGAAACGCTGGAAGAGACGGGTGTGCGCGTGACGATAGATGGCTTGCTCTGCACCGCTGTGATGGATGTGCCTGATGAGTCCTATCGAGGCATCAATGCCTACTTTCTGGCGACTGTACAAGATACTGATGTAATACAACTCATTCCTGGCGCAATGGAGCCGATTCAACGTGTTGAGTTCGTGGAGGTCGCATCCCTGCGTTCACGCGATATTCATCCGGTTGATCGCACCATTCTGACACGCTGGCGCAAACGCCGGACTCAGCGCCCGTTCTATTTCCGCATTCTCTTGTAAACTGTAATAGACTGCGCGGTCGCCCTTTAGGTCAGAGCATGCGCTGGGTGCCAATCGAGCGGGTTCCGTTGCCCCAGGTACACATCTCGCACCAATTCGCGCAATGGCAGTAATGCTGGAGCTTTGGCGTAGCGTGAATCATCCAACTTGTGCATGAGCTTACGGACACGGTTCATTTGTCGCGGGGATTGGTAACTCTGCGCCAGCAGCAAGCCGCGCATCGCTGCCTCGACGCCGCTTTCCAGTTCTCCGGCGTCGCAGAGTGCCTGCGCTTTACTGATGGTCAGCGCGGCATGCCAGCGTGGCACATTAGGCCGGCTGATAAGTGCCTGCTCTGCTTGGTCAAGATAGTGAATCGCTTCGGTTGGCTGCCCAAAGTCGCGTTTGGCTTTGCCATAGATTTCCAATACCTCGAAGGGAATGAAGTCACGCTTTGCTGCTCCCTCACCCTCGCCGCTATGCCCTAGCAGGTTGATCGCCTCGCCGATATGCCGATCAAAGTTTTCCTCGTCTCCGGCATCTGCATAGGTGTACGCCAGCATCTGCAAGACATAGCCATGCGTTGCACGATCTCCATATTTTGCTTTCTGCAACGCTGCTTCCATCAGGTCAATTGCCAGTTCCTTGTCACCTTTGCGGCGGTAGGCGTCACCCAACTGCGTCATATGGGCGGTGATGAGGTTCGTGTCTCCTAACTCTTCGCTCACCGTAAGTGCGCGCCGGAAGTGGGCAAGGGCTGTATCGTTTGCGAGCTGGTCAAGCGCCAAAGCGCCCATCAACTCGTAGCCACGTGCGAGGATACGCTTGCACTGGCGTGCCTGGGTCGAGCGTACTGCGCGGCGTTGCATCGTCTCCAACCAGGGCACAATGCTCTCAGTTGCCTGTCGCGCGTCATCGGGTCGTGAGGCTATCCAACTGGTGTAGCCCATGCTGATAACGCGCTCGGCGATTTCCAGGTCCAGACCGGTGTAGGCGGCTGACACATTCACTGGTAAGGTTGGGTCGGCTTCGCGTGGTCCGTGCAGTAACTCCTCGTCGCTGATCTTGAACACTCTCGCCAGCGCAGGAATCGCCCACTGCGGTAGCGGCGTTTCGCCTTTCTCCCAGCGGTTCAGCGTATTCGCGCTTGCATACTCGCTGCCAACAGTGGCAAGACGTGCCGCAAGTTTACTCAAACTCAAATGACGCCGCTTTCGCCAGTACAGCAGGTAGTTCTCTGGCGTGCCCTCTGAACCTTCTTGTTCGCGTGCCTGTTCCATACCGTATCTTCCCTTACCTTTCCTCGGTGCCGTTATGGATGGATTGCTAGAACTGCGTTGGACTCCTCTCTGCCCGCTTCAGCATACCTGCTTGCCCCTACATCTGTCAAACGCTGATGATCTTCCCTTCTTCGCGCCTGACACAAAAGTGACATGCCGTGACACGCCCTGACATGCCGTTGGCCGCACACTAAGCACAGACACAGTTCTGAAGCATCTGAAGCACCTGAACAACTGAATCGCTTGAACGGTCAAGGCCCCAGGCAATGGACTGGTGATCACTGAGCGAGGCAAAAGCCGGCAAGCATCTGACCCACTCGCAACCACAGCGCAAGAACCAAAAGCGACCCTTGCGACGAGCGCCGGTCAGTCGTCCAGCATCATGCAACCGCATGCAACCGCCCGATTCTGGCTCCCATTGAAAGAGGTGTCTGTCGTGAGTAGCGTTCTCATCATTCCGCCGACTCCTGGAAGTGCGCACTGGCGCCCGTCGTCGCTGAAGCGTCCTGTTGATACACCCAACTGGCGACAGGGCGGGGCATCGCTCGCTCCTGATGCGCGCCAGCAGATCGCCGATTTGCACTCCATTGCCTTCAGGCGCGCCTATGCGCATCGGCTCTGTACTGGCAGCGTCTATCACGCTCAGCCGCGCTCGACCTATAGCGTGCTGGTGGTGCGCTCGCCGCGCTTCTCGGCGCGACCCTTTCGCTATCAGAATTGGGCGCCAGGGCTGGCTCCGCATGCTGATCTGGAAGCGGCGTATGCTGCTGGCCGGCTCTCCTGGGACGCTTTTGCCCATGAGTACCTTGCCCGGCTCCGCGCATTCCCCTGGAAGCTGGCTGAGGCGCGTGCGCAGGTGGCAACCGTGCTGAGCCGGTATCGCACCGTGACGCTGCTGGGACTCGAACGCAGCAGAGATGAGACGACAGTGCGCTGTCATCGTCGGCTCTTGCGGGCGTGGCTGCTCGGTGAGCCAGTAGAGGAGGTGCCGGATGCGCAATGATAGTGAGGCTCCCCCGATTGCCGCGCCAGCGCCAGCGTGTCGCCATGTATGGGAACCATTGAACGGGGTGGCTGGCTGGTTCGGCTGTGTGCGTTGTGGGGTGGTTGGGATATGTCCCGCATGCCTGCCACACTCAGCCGCGTGGCCGGCATCCTGGGGTCTGCGGATGTCCTGCGAACGACACCAGGGGCACGGTGCCTCTCGATGAGCGTGCCAGTTGCCGCAATAGAACCAAGAGACACGGCAGATTTCCCAGCAGGCTCACTCGATGCGCTCTATCTCTGGCACTCCTGCACTACTGGTCGCCAACCGTATCAGTGGGTAGCACCAACACGAGCTGGCGGCGTCTTCCATTGCGCGGGCTGCACTGCGCGTGGGCGTTGCGTCGTCTGCGCAGAAGAACGGCGTCGCCCGCTCTCCGATGGCACCATTCCGGTATTGTGTCGTGTGCATGCGGGATTGCAGCCAGATGAGCCGGATCTTGCCATTGCCGTTGATCTGGCGTGGCCCTCCTGGAAACCATTCCCGCTCACTCCTCTTCCTCAGTCGGTCTGCATCTCCGACACCCCTTCTATTGCTCCTGCTTCCTCGTCGTCTGCTGCGACGCCCAGCAGCGATGTCCTCACTCCTCCTCCGGCGCAACTGGCATTGTTTGCGTAGTGCGGCCCTTGTTGTGCCTTCCTGTCATGCTTTCCTGTCGTGCATCCCATCATTCCTCCTTGTTTCTCCGTGACCAACCATCCGAAAGGGAACCATCGCAGTGAATTACTTCCAGATTACCGCCAAAGTCGAAGAGGTCAACGAGTCGTCGTACACCGTCCAGTCTACCGGTGAGGTTGTCACCAAGATTCAATTGTCGCTGGTCGTGCCCGGCATGCGTGATCGGGTGCTGTGTGAACTGCCAGCCGACAAAGCGCCCAAGCCGGATACACTGGACAAGTGGGAGATGGAAGAGTCATGGGTCGTCGTCTCTGCCGATGGCATGCGGGCGCTCGCCTTCCAGCGCAGCAACGCGCGTGCTGGTGAAAAGCCGGTCGGCGCAATGGTCGTTTTCCAGGGTGTAGAGGCTCGTGAGGCATCGGCGGACGAGCGCAAAGCATTGCAGCAGGCACGCAAGGCGCAAAAGGTCCAGGCCAAACAGCGCCGCGCCGCACGGCAGGCTGAAAAGCAGGCCGCGAAAGAAGCTGCGAAGGCTGAGCAGGTTGCTCAGCAGTCCGCGTAAAGCGTATTAGCTCCTATAGAGCAGACCGCATTCAGGTGACAGGGGCTAGCAGATTAGCAGATCGCTGGTTCCTGTCGCCTTTTCGTGAGGTGCGCATGGATACAGAACAGGATTACGAGCAGGAGCTACCGTTACTTGGCTGGATAGCGGGGTTTCTGCGCTGGCTGGAAGAATTGATTGTCTTGGTGAGTGGTCCGCTGCTGATGGCTGGCCTCGGTATCGGGCTGGTGGCGCTGCTCAGTGATGGGGCGCTGCTCCTGACGGCGCCGTGGCTGCTCTATGCCTGGGCGATTTCACAAACAGTCGGCGTAGATGGGCAACTGGTGGGGGCTTGGTATCGCGTCAGTGTGGCGATTGCACGGAGACGCTGGGGCGTGGCCCTTGCCTTTGCGGCGCTGGGTGGGTTGCTGGCGTATATCGCCTATGTGGCGGCGCTGGTCTTTGCGACCCAGCAGACGTATCACTTGACGACTGCTCAGGCACTTGCGCGGTTGGGGATGGATAGTACCTCGTGGCTCTGGCAGCGGTCGGCGGTGTCGGTGCTGCTGGTCTGCCTCTCTGGCTACCTCCGCTATCGCGCGCCACGCAAACAGGTACTGACGCTGGAAGAGCGTAAGCGGGCGATAGAAGAACAGATGGAGCTTGACGCGCTCAAAGCCAAGCAGCGCACGCAGCAGGCGCAAGGCGCTATCGGGCTGTTCAAAGGCATCACCCAGGCCGCACGCGGGACTACTGTGACCAGAGCATCTTCAGATGTAGATGATGAGCCTGCACAGGAAGAGGTGAGCGCCGATACGGCAGCCCCTTTGGAGCCAACATCACCCATACCATCCACGGCGCTGCCGATGGCATGGCCCAGGATGAACCAAGAAACAGAAGAAGTGGTGAACAGCCACAACGGGAGGCGCTGATAGAGGCTCCGCTGGTGATTGCAGTTCAGGCGGTAGACGATCTGGATCCACCGGCCAGTGGTCGGCAGTGGACAGCAAGCCAATATAGCGACCGTGACGCCGTGCTGGCAGCGTTAGGTGTTCCAGCGTTCGGTCGCCAACGGGGCCGGAACCATCAGCGCAGAGAAAGGAAGGCAGGATGAGGACATTCTCACATGATTCAGAGCGCAATACGTCGAATTTGCCGTGTCCAGTGCATGAGCATGATTGGATAGAAGCTGAGACAGTAGGGTGGTACACCTGTACGCAGTGCGGTGCGCCGGGCGTCTGTGTCGGCTGCCTGGGGCGGCGTGCCGTCGCGCTGATGCCGCTTTCCTGGGGCATCCGCTTACTCTGTCCTGACTGTGCCGATGGTTCCGATTGCCTCGATGGTCTCGATGGACAAGAGGAATGACTCAACGCTAACGCGACAAGCGAGTTTACGCTGATCTGAGCAGCAGTGCAATACCACTAATAGTGAGGAGTGGTGAAACGATGCGAACATGGAGCGGGTTGTTGACGTGGCTCGTACTGGTTGGCTGTGGGCTTCTCTTAGTCGCATTGGGGTCGGTACGCTGGTTGATCGCGCTTGGTGGTGTGCTTGTTGGCGTGGGTCTGGTGCTGCTGGTCTGGTCAGTGCTGCTGTATGCACTTTGTCAATCCTTGCGCGCCGTGCTGCTCGATCTCCTGCATTTAGGAGCAGGTGGACAACAGGTGCCAGCACATCTCAGGCAAACACAAGTTCCGGGTGTGTTTGGGTCATGGCGTGGTCCGTTTCACTAGCTGCTGTAGTATTATATGTGCTCGGTCGCTTGCCTTCTCGCGTCTGCTCGTTCCTGTTTCCGTCGCCCTGCACGTTTCCGCGTCAGAGGTGCCGAGTCCAGGCCTCCTGATCGGTGCGATCAGCCCCGCCAGGCTCACGACCCGGCCACCGCGCCGGCGGAGGGTCCAGTCAAGGGCTGCCCGCAGTGAGGAACGAGCGTAGGGTAGCCCTTGACTGGATACCGCCAAGCGGTAGGGTCAGGGTGAGCCTGGCGCGGGCGGCAACGCATCAGGAGCAAGCCAGTCGGCATCTATGACTATACGCGCAGAGGGGTGCCGAGGGAGGCAGCAATGCGGTTCTCATCACTCCACGCTTCTTCCGTCGAGGAGTACGGTCAAATTGGATGACTAGCATACCGAAGACGGGAGTAGAGAGGCGCATTGCCTGCCCTATGCGCCGCAGGGAAGGGGGTGCAGGGGGTGATATCCCCTGCCGGGTCCAGGGTGGAACCCTGGTGGGGTTTGGGGCAACGCCCCTTCAGCGCCGCAGGCAGCAGCAGCCTAGCGCGGGAGAGAGGGGAGAGAGTCAGAGAGAGGGGGGAGAGGGTTTCGCAATGCAGTTCCTGCTCCCCCTCTCTCTGATCCGGTGCGGGCACGGCGTATCCCCTTTGGCAGACGAATACCATGAGGGAAACGAACGAGCGCCGGCAGGACGCCGGCGCGAGCAAAGGGTTGAACGGAGTAAAGGGCCAAGTGGTGTAACACGGCCCTGCTCATTTACCGTGAGAGAAAGTGAGACGTTGCCAGCATGGCAGACACGTTGGAACAAGACAGTGCAGGCGGCACAGGCGCGCGGGCACTGCTAGGCGGCGCGGATACCGTGCATACCTCAGCCGATATACAGATCAGTGACGCCGTGCGCGCCAAGTTAGAGGCAGAAAAGCTCGCCGCGCAAGAGGCCGATAAAGCGAACGCTGTCCATTGCCCTGAATGGCTCGGCGCGCAAGTGTTGCCGCATGGGGCACGCGGCGGCTATGGACTACTCCTCGAAACGGATGATTTCAGCGTCAAGGTGCTGGGCAAGGGCATCCCCAACCGGCCAGGGCTGTTTCTTGAACTCCGATCACATTTCCTGCATACCCATCCAGCGGGGCCGCGTGGGGCCTGTGAAGAGGCATTGTGCTGGGTGCGCAATCAACTACTCTACGATCAGGACGCGCAAACGGTTCACGATCTGGTGTCATTCGATGCGGTGCGGCTGTCCCGCCTTGACTTGCATCTGGATTGGCAGGGCGGCTGGGTGCCTTCGGCGGCGGATGTCGCGCTGGATGCTGCCCATCGTTTCATCAAGCCAGCGCGGGTCAAGTGGCAAGCGTATACCGATGGCACGACCTTTACCGGCTTCGTCTTCGGCTCCGGCTCGGTCCTCGCTCGCATCTACAATAAGACGCACCAGGCACGACAAAAACTCGATGATGCGTATTTCGTGTTGCTACAAGAACGCAACGGCGACGCCTACGACCCAACCCAAGACGTTTGGCGACTTGAATACCAGCTACGCCGTGAAGGGGTCAAGGGATTCAAGCTCTACACTGAGCCGGACGCAGGCGATGATGAGGCGGCGATAGAAGCGGAACTCTCCGCTGAGGATTTGCAACATATCGGCACACTGCCGCGCTTCTTCACCCATCAGGCGGCGCTCTGGCAACATCTCTCGTATCACTGGTTGCGCCTGGTCGTGCCGGATGGGCAAGTCAACCGTTCGCGCTGGCCGCTGGATCCAACCTGGGCGCTACTCCACAGCGACTATGCTCGGGTGGCTGGCGCCGCTCCGCTGGATGAACACGCGGAGCAGGTGGTACGCGGGGCACGCTATACCGGCAAGAGCCGTTTACTGCGCCGCATGTTGCTCGGCGTCGTGGACTCGCTAGAAGTCGAAGATGCCTCCCCCGTCTCGGCCTCGCTGCGCGCGCTGCATCGCTGGATAGAGCAGACCGCAGCACGTGAGGCGGAACGGGCACAGGCCAGACGAGAACGCTACGGAGCCAAATACGGCTATGTTCCCGCGTGGGTGGAACAGGGCATGGGCGCGCGGCTGGAACGAGTGGAACAGGTACGCCATCGTGTACAAATGCTGCTCGGCATCTTCGCAGCGCGCAGTGTACTGCCGCTCCATCTCAAACCGGCCTATAACGTCGCCGATCTCCTCTTGCAACACTTGGATGATCTGGAAGCGGAGGCTGAAGAAAAGGGCGGGCTGACACAGGTACTCGACGCCCATTTCGCCAAAGTCTACAAGGTCGCGGCTCCCCGCGATCTGTTTGAGTGCGCCTAGTGGCCTAGTCGCCTAAGTAGCGACCAAGAAAGGGATGCAATAGATGAATGCTCTTTCGGCCTCGTCAGCATCGTCGGCGTCGGCGGCGTCACAGCCAGCGACCGTGCCACCAATGAAAGTGCTGCTGACCGTCGAAGAGGCGGCGCAAGCCATGAGCGTCGGACGCACGCTCATGTGGGAACTGGTCATGCGCCGCCAAATCAAAAGTATCAAAGTTGGGCGGACACGGCGCGTTCCCGTTGTGGCGCTCCAAGAGTTCGTTATGCGTGAACTTGGCGAACCTAGCGAATGGCAGAAAGGGGCGTAGCAATGCCAGGAAAGCGCGGCAACAATGAGGGGAGTATCAGCAAGCGCGCGGATGGGCGCTGGATGGCTCGCCTGACGCTTAGAGATGGAACACGCAAGACGTTTTATGCTAAGACACGCCAAGAAGCTGCACGGCTCCTGGCGTCGGCGTTGCGTGATTTTGATAAAGGATTGCCGATTGTTGGTGAGAAGCAGACAGTAGCGCAGTATCTCACCACCTGGCTTGTAACTATCAAGCCAACCTTGCGGGAAAGTGCCTGGGCACGATATGAGGAACTGTCGCGCTTGCATATCATACCGACGCTCGGCGCTCTGGTGCTTTCAAGGCTCACAGCCCAACATCTGAACGCACTCTATGCACAGAAACTCGAAGAGGGGTTATCCCCTTCCACGGTGAACTATATCCACCGCACACTCCATAAGGCGTTGCAAGACGCATTGCGCGCCGACTTGGTACAGCGCAATGTTGCAGACCTTGATACAGCTCCCCGTAAGGCTGAAACAAAGATAGAGGTCTTCAACGCTGAACAAGCGCGGATATTCCTTGAGGCCATTCGCGGTGATCGGCTAGAGGCGCTGTATGTCATGGCGATTACGACGGCACTCCGCGAAGGAGAATTGCTTGCGCTTCGGTGGCAGGATGTTGACCTTAATACTGGATTCGCTCAGGTGCGGTCAACTCATCGAAAGATGAAAGGGCGGTTCATCATCAATTCCCCAAAGACAGCGCGCGGGCGGCGTAAGGTTGCGCTCACTACCATCGCAGTTGAAGCCCTGAAACAGCACCGCGAGCGGCAACAGGTAGAGCGATTAGAAGCAGGATTAGCCTGGCATGAGAATGATTTGGTCTTTCCGAATGAGCTAGGCGAACGCATGAACGGTATCACCGTGTATTGTCAACGGTTCCTGCCGTTACTCAAACGTGCAGGACTGCCGCCCATTCGCTTTCACGATCTGCGGCATACCTCGGCTACCCTGCTCTTGCTGCAAGGGATTCATCCTAAAGTAGTGTCTGAAATGCTGGGACATTCAACGGTCAGCATCACGCTTGACCTCTACTCGCATGTGTTGCCAGACATGCAGCGTGAGGCAACTAAGGCACTAGACAAACTGCTCGGCGATTGACACCAACTGGCACCAATAATTGGTGTCAATTTTCGGGTTGGTGTCAAAATTGGTGTCAATTGGTCGTCAAGTGGCTGTCAAAGCACAAAAGTGGGGAGTGGTTATCACACTCCCCACTTATTACTAACGCTGAATTCAAGGGGTATTCTTGGTAGGGCGAGAGGGACTCGAACCCTCACTCCGGGTTGGCCGGAAGCGGATTTTAAGTCCGCTGTGTCTACCATTCCACCATCGCCCCAAGACTATTTTATGGTCTCGTTATACGCCATCTATTGCCCACCTGGCAAGAATGAGCAAGGGATGAACATTCTTGTAACATGGCCAGAGGCGCTCTGTCAATGCGCCATCAGATGGCGTTGCGCATGCGAAGCATGACGACCAGGAACGCAAGCGCTACCGCGCCAGCGATGACCACAATGTGAACGAGAGCCGTGGCAACGAGAAAACTGCTCGTCGGCAGGGACAGCGCCAGAGCGGCCTGGAGCGTCGCGTCCACGAGCGCCACTGCACCAATGTACTGCGTCAATCGCGTCATGCTCTGCTGGACGCCAGGACTTTCAAGCCGCCTGTTGATAGTTGCCTGCTGGCGGCTATTGTTGGCAACGCGCCGTGCGATAATCAGCAGGATAGGCCTGTCAATAGCGACCGAGCCGAGGAAAACCAGACCAACCACTCCGCCAACCAGCGCATGGTGCAACTTCAATGGTAGGGCACCGGCGCCCGTGAAAATCGAGATGCCCAGCGTAATGCCATAGGCTGCCACGCCAAGCATTCCCAGCACATTGAGCCGCCGCCGCCAGAGCGACGAGATCAGCGTCCAGAGAACCGGGATGAACCAGGCGATAGCCAGCGCCGCTACGTCGTTCCCCACTTTTGGGCGAAGGAGAAAATAACAGAGAATCGGCGCCAATCCGCTGATGATTAGACTGGCGGCTTGCCATCCAGGATTTCCCAACGGTTGCCTCGCGGCTGGAGCCGTAACACCTGGCTGCGCCGGGCTGGCAGCGGCGCCAGGCGGAAGATTCAGTGGCTCTGGGGCTGGACCTGGCAGGGGTGGATTGGTTGGCGTGAGGCCGCGCGTCGCGGCGTCTACGACTTCGCGGGCATAGTAGATGATGTCGGAGTGTTTGGCGCCCGGAATAACAATCGGGTCCACATGCAGATACTCGCGCGCCGCCCATTGCTCCCAGGCCGGATTGATCGCATCGTCATCCGATCCGCAGATATAGACGTATTCGGTCTGCGGGAGTTCGCTCAACGGGCACACCTCACTCATGCCAGGAGCGATGCGCGCCAGCAGCCGCGTGACCCAGTTCGCCCAGACCTGCTGACCCTTCGTCGCCTGCCAGAAAGACTGGCCTGGAAACGGTATGACGGCGTTGAGCATGACGATACGGCGGATGGGACGCGCCGCTGCGACCAGTGGCATGAATAGCCCCTCGTTGGAGATGCCAATCAGCGCGATATCGTCTGTCTCGCCGCGCAACGCTTCGACGACGATCTCGGCACGATCTTTATTTGGCGTACTGGTCCGATGACGTGGCGAGCGAATGATGCGGCAAGGGAAGCCCCGCCGCTCAAATTCGGCTTGCAATGGAGCATAGATTGCGGCGGGATTGGCCGCTTCATTGCCGTGAAAGATGAACGTGGTCATGTCTCGTTATTCCCCTTACGGGTCGCGTACTCGAAGAGCGTCACGAGTTCGCGGGTGTAGTGACCCACATCAAGGTCGGGATGGCCGATGAGCAGCCGCGAGGTGCCATCAATCGCGCGCCTGATCGTAATCGCTACCACGCGCGCATCGAAGTCGCGGAATTCACCCGCCTCCTGGCCACGGCGCAGGAGGCGAATCAGAGGGTCGAGCGCAGCCTCGTCGGTTAGACCAACCAGCGCCGGCTTGCCATCGGCGTTGCGCATATTCAACCCGATCTCCGCCAGCGCCATTATCTGCGTCAGGTGTTGGCTTATGTATTCGATGTGCGCCTCGATATAGGCGCGCAACCGTTCGCTCGCGCCAGATTGCGCACCGACACGCGGGCCGATGTACGCTGCAGCGCCTTTGTAGACCTCGATCACTACCTGTTTGAGCAGCTCTTCTTTGGAGTTGAAGTAGTAGGTGATCGCGCTCTTGCTGACGTGAGCGCGCTGGGCGATATGTGCGAGCGACGCCTGCGCATAGCCCTCGGTCGCCAGCGTTTCGATGGCACAGGTGATGAGTTGCGCCTTTCGGGCGGCTTCAATGAAGGATGGTCGTTTCTGACCGTCCGACACATTTTCTGTACTCATGACCTAAATATAGTACGATCGTACAAGATTGTCAACCTGCTGCCTCCACCCCACTTGCCACCGCATCATAGTGCAAATAGGCATGTATTATGCGTAGGGCTGGTTTAGTCTGCTCTGGTCAATGGGGACCGGGGTGGGGATTGTCCAGACAGATTGATGGCTGGCTGGAGGGAGGAACCATCATGTTTGCATTACGTCATCTGATTCCCGCCGCATTTCGCGCGTTGGTGCGCATGATCTTCCTGGGAATCCTGTTTGCGCTTATCGCTGGCGGTATCGTCTTAGCCGTCGCCTATGCCACTACGCCACACTGGCCGCCGAGTACGCTGACGATTGTGACGGCGGTGGTCGTCGCGTTGCTGGCGGGCTATGCCGTCGGACTGACGACGCTGGTGCGCGAGGTGATTCGCGGCGTCAAGGCGGCGGAACACGATCTCGTGCGCGGCGTTGAGAATGAAGTGACGGCACACGAACATGCGCATGCGTAGTTTGGCATGGAGACAAGTAGGTCATCGTAAAACTTCCTGCAAAAGTGAAACCCCACCGGCTAGCCGGTGGGGTGCTTTTTGTGTATGATAGATAAATATAACGCCCGGTTAGTGAAAAATAACGCCTAAAAGCGTCTTGGTAGCAAAGGCAGCGATGGCGAACTATAGCCAGTTGATACAGCCCGTTGAAGGTCTGGGAATCCAGTGATTCTTGTGCTTCGCCTCCTGGTCGCCATGAGAGCTTGGAGCGTGGCACACAAAAGGTGGGAGATTGATAGTATGAGCGAGCGCCCGTCACCAATGTATTCGTTTGCGGATTTGCTTAAGAGTAGTTTCTGTAGGTGCGCTGCGCTGGTCCTCGTGCTGATTGTGCTACTAGCAGCAACCGCCTGTGGCGTTACGACGACCTCGCAAGACGCTGGCGGGCCAACACAGTTGTCGTCAGTAATTGGAACTACGGCTATGAAGTGTGTGTCGCCCGCGCACTCATCATCTCTGGGTGGCTGTATTGTACAGGACCCGGCCACCGGCATTTCGCTGCGCGTCAGCGATGCCTATGCTGATGTCACCAGTACGGTCATGCGGCTGGAAACCACGAACACAGATAACTATCCCCTGGGTATTGCAAACACCCAACTCACGCTCACGTCGGGAACGAGTTTGCCTGTACTTGGTGGTTACTCAGGCGGGCCAACGATCCTACAAGTAAATGCGCCGCTGCCGGTAGCGGATTTTGCGCCGCAGGTGCAGTTGACCGCTACTGCAAACTTTATGGTTCCAATCACCAATGGCCTCTATCCTCCGACCCTGCCGCCGTCGCCTCCCTGGCTCAAGAACCTCGATACTATCTCCATCAGCGTGCCCTTTATGATTAGTCCGGTCCGATCAGGCGGCTATAGTTACCACCAGCTATCTGCCACCAAGCAGGGCATTAAGGTGCAGGTTCAATCGCTCGATTTTTCGCCTTCGCGCAAGACTTTCTATGGCATGGCTGGTGGCGCTCGCATTGAACTGCTGTTTAGCGGCCTTCCCGCTGATATGGAACTGCTCTCGTTTGTCCGGTTGCAGTCGCGCCAAACGTTTGGCGGAGCGACGGAGGGAGACAATGGACCCGGACTCATCGAATTGGACATTCCCGGCATGACGGTGAGTACGCCCGCATTGACCTTCATGCAGAACCCCGTATGGCCACAGAATACAAACGAGCCATCTGTTGATCCTACCATTGGCTCCGCTGGAACCGAACAGATGGAGGTGACGTATCAGGGGAGTGGCGCGCCGACCGGGCAACCTGCTACCTTGTCAATCAGCGGCATTCAACTTCTGACGGGCGGCATAGATGGCAATTCAGGCGCTCCGGTGTTGCCCACCTTCCAGTTCACCCTGCCCATGCGGTGATGGCAAATAAAAGCACAGCGTCCGCCTGAGCGATGTTCCCAGGCGGACGCTGTTGTCTCTGCAATGCGCTTACTCGAAGTGCATGGCATCTTTGAGCTTCTCGAAGCCCTTCTCGAAGAGATTGTGGCCGCGCTCATTCTGCTGCCGTTCGATCTCAGCGAACTCGCGCAATAGCTCTTTCTGCCGCGCCGTCAGCGATTGCGGCGTGACGATCTTCACTGTCACCAGTTCGTCACCGCGCGCTGCGCTGTGAATCACCGGCACGCCTTTGCCCTTCAGCCGGAAGGTACGCCCGCTCTGCGTCCCGGCGGGAATCTTGACGTTCTCCTTGCCGTCCAGCGTCGGCACCTCCACCTCGGAGCCAAGCGCGGCGTCGGCATAGCTGATCGGCAGGTCATAGAGAATGTCGGTGCCCTGGCGCTTGAAGTATTCGTGCGGCCTCACCGAGAGCGCGACGAAGAGGTTGCCGGGCGTGCCGCCACGCAGCGGCGCCTCACCCTCGCCCGTCACGCGCACGTTGATGCCGTCATCCACGCCAGCGGGAATGTTCACGGCTACCTTGCGAATCGTGCGGATACGTCCCTCGCCCCGGCAGCGTTCGCATGGAGTGGTGATGACACGTCCCTCGCCCCGGCAACGATCACAGACCATCACATTGACGAACTGGCCGAAGATGGACTGCTGCACACGACGAATCTCGCCGGTGCCCTGGCAGGCGGTGCAGCGCGTGGTGTTGGTGCCGGGCTGCGCGCCGTTGCCATGACAGGTGGGGCAGGTGTCCCAGCGCGGAATCTCGATCTCTTTCTGGCAGCCGCGCACGGCTTCCTCGAAGGAAATGGTCAGTTCATAGCGCAGGTCTGCGCCGCGCTGCGGTGCGCCGCGCCGCGTCCCAGCGGTCGCGCCTGCCGCATTGGCGAAGATCTGCTCAAAAATATCGCCGAAACTGAAGCCGCCGAAGCCCTCAAAGGGATTGCCACCCGCAGCGCCAGCCCCCGAAACCCCAGCATGCCCGAAGCGATCATATGCCTGCCGCTTCTGCGCATCGCCCAGTACCTCGTAGGCTTCGTTGATTTCCTTGAAACGCTCTTCGGCGCCTTTTTCTTTGTTGACATCCGGGTGATACTGGCGCGCCAACCGCCGGAAGGATTTCTTGATTTCTTCCTCGCTGGCAGTGCGCGCAACCCCGAGTATTTCGTAATAATCCCGTTTGGCGGCCATGTGCTTCCTCTTCTCGCGGCTCTTCTACCTACTCTGGCGCATTGGCCAACCGATAGGGGAGACGCGGCTCCCCATAGGAGCCTCCCAACCCATTCGCATCTCTGGCAGCCAGAGCCACCGCAATCTCAACAATCGCAGCAGCCAAAAGGCCAGCCGGAAACGCGCCTATTGTAGCAGAAAATATGATGAGTGCGCAGCCGCTTCCCTCACAACTGGTCGTTCTTTTTGGGAAGACCGGCGCAGAAAGCGGCTGAAGGCGGCACTGGTATGATACCAGATACCGCCGTGCTGTTTAGGACTCTTGTCGAGCTTTGTCAGACTGTAGAACTGAAGCGAACATCATGGAGTGGATTACATCTCCTTGAATTCGCCCTCGACCGTGTTGTCGTCGCTGGGGCCGCTGCTCGCGCCACCGTCGCTGCTGGTGTCGCCGCCCGCAGTCGCGCCGGCTGCCGAGTAGACCTGCTCGCCAACCTTGAGCATCGTGGATTGCAGCGCCTCTTTGGCTGAGCGCATGCGCTCCAAATCGTCGGTGCCCAGCGCCGCGCGCACATCTGCAATCTTCGACTCCACCTCGCTCTTGAGGTCAGCCGAGACCTTATCGCCCAGGTCGCGGAGCGTCTTTTCCGCCTGGTAGGCAACATTGTCGGACTCGTTGCGAATCTCGATCTCTTCGCGGCGGCGGCGGTCCTCGTCGGCGTGCGCTTTGGCGTCGTCCACCATGCGCTCGATCTGGTCTTTGTTCAGGCCGCTGGACGGCTGGATGGTGATACGCTGCTCGCGGCCCGTGCCCCGGTCATGCGCCTTGACGTTGACGATACCGTTGGCGTCAATGTCGAAGGTGACTTCGATCTGTGGCATGCCACGCGGAGCGGGCGGAATGCCATCGAGGATGAAGTTGCCGAGCAGGCGGTTGTCACGCGCCATTTCGCGCTCGCCCTGGAAGACCTTGATCTCCACGCTCGTCTGGCCGTCGCTGGCCGTTGAGAAGACCTGGCTCTTCTGCGTCGGAATCGTCGTGTTGCGCTCAATCAGCTTGGTCATCACACCGCCGAGCGTCTCAATGCCCAGCGAGAGCGGCGTCACGTCGAGCAGCAGCACGTCGCGCACTTCGCCTGTCAGCACGCCAGCCTGAATGGCGGCGCCGATGGCGACCACCTCATCCGGGTTGACACCCTTGTTCGGGTCTTTATCGAAGATGCGCTTGACCAGCGCCTGCACCGCTGGCATGCGGGTCATACCGCCAACCAGCACGACCTCATCAATCTGTGCTGGCTTGACGCCAGCATCGTCCAGCGCCTTGATAACCGGCTTACTGGAGTTCTCGATGAGGTCATCCACCAACTGTTCCAGCTTGGCGCGCGTCAGCGTGATCGCCAGATGCTTCGGTCCGCTCTGGTCCGCCGTGATGAACGGCAGGTTGATCTCCGTCTGCATTGAAGACGAGAGTTCTTTCTTCGCCTTCTCTGCCGCTTCCTTCAGACGCTGCAACGCCATCTTGTCCTGGCGCAGGTCAATGCCCTGGTCGCGCTTGAATTCGTCGGCCAGCCAGTTGATGATGCGCTGGTCGAAGTCGTCGCCACCCAGGTGCGTGTCACCGTTGGTGGCCTTCACCTCGAAGACGCCATCGCCCAGTTCCAGGATCGAAATATCGAAGGTGCCGCCGCCCAGGTCATAGACGGCGATGCGCTCATCCTTCTTCTTATCCAGGCCATACGCCAGCGAGGCTGCCGTTGGTTCGTTGATGATACGCTTGACATCCAGTCCGGCGATCTTGCCTGCGTCGCGAGTGGCCTGGCGCTGCGCGTCGTTGAAATACGCCGGCACCGTAATGACGGCCTCGGTAACGCGCTCGCCCAGGTATGCCTCGGCGTCAGCCTTCAGCTTTTGCAGGATCATCGCGCTGATTTCCGGCGGCGAATACTGCTTGCCGCCAGCTTCCACCCAGGCGTCGCCGTTGGCCGCGCGCACCACCTTGAAGGGCACGAGCCGCCGGTCGCGGTCCACCTCGGGATCGTCGTATTTGCGCCCCATAAAGCGCTTGATCGAGAAAATAGTGTTCTCGGAGTTGGTAATCGCCTGGCGCTTCGCCACCTCTCCAACCAGCCGTTCGCCGTTCTTGGTGAAGGCGACGACCGATGGTGTGGTGCGTGCGCCCTCGGAATTGGCGATGACCACTGGCTCGCCACCTTCCATCACGGCGACGCAGCTATTGGTTGTGCCCAGGTCAATGCCGATCACTTTGCCCACGAAGGAAACCCTCCTCACAATTGTTCATGATTCACAGTACTTGCGTTGGGTACGTTGAGTACGTTGAGTACTTGTCGTACAAGATGTACGGGTAATATGGGACAAAACGTTGTGTCTATGGTCACGAGCGATGAGTCTATACCGTCCCTTCCGCCTCATTCGCCCGGTTGTTGTCTTGGCTGTCGTTGTCACTATCACTATCGCTGGCGTTGCCAGTAGCCGCCGCTGCCTGTCCGGTCTGCTCAGCCTGTTCGGTCTCTTGCGCAGCCGGAGCAGCAGCTTTCTTGCGCGCCAGTTGCACCAGCGCCGGACGCAGCACGCGCCCCTGCACCTCATAGCCGGATTGCACCACGACGGCGATATGCCCTTCGGGATGCTCCTCGCTCTCCACCTCACCGATGGATTCGTGGCGGAGTGGATCGAACGGCTGGCCTGGCGCGATCTCCATTTGTTGCACACCGTGAACCTGCAAGGCGCGGTGCATCTGCATCAGCACCAGCGAGATGCCGTCAATCCAGGAATAGCCGAGCAGGGTTGGCGGGAGCGTGGCAAAGGCGCGCTCGAAACTATCCAGCGCCGGCAGAAAGAGCGCCACCACCTGCGTCGTGGCCAGGGCATCGCGTTGCTCCTGCTCCTGCTGCACGCGTCGCTTGAAGTTGGTGAAGTCGGCCTGCGTGCGTTGCCAGTGATTCATGTACTCGGTGGCGTGTTGGCGTTCGCCGGCCAGCTTCTGCTCCATCTCCGCCAGTTGTTGCTCCAACTCGCTGATGCGGCTCCGCAGCGTCGCAACCTCGGAATCGGCAAGCGGCGCTGCTGTCTGCTCCGCGTTCGCTGCCCCATCTACTGTAATCGTGTCGGATGGAGCGGACGCATCGGCTGCTGAACTGGTCGTCTCTTCCTCGGTCATTCGCCTCTCACCCTTTCTCACCTCCGGCTCACTCTGGCTCACTTTGGCTCATCCCAGCCATTTCTTCTACGCCTATCACTGGTATCGTGTTGTCAGATAGCGGTTATTCCGCGTCAGGATTCCGGCCCATAGAGGTCGGAGAGCAGATCGTTGAGCATCTGTGTCAGATAGCGCACGACCGCGATGGCGCGGCCATATTGCATGCGTCGTGGCGCGACGACGCCCAGCAGCCCGCTGACCTGCCCCTCCACGCCATAGCGCGAGACGATCACACTCAGATCTTTGAGCGCGTCGCTGCCATTTTCTGCGCCTATGATGACCTGCACACCTTCAGATTCCATCACCTGCGGCGCAATCGCTGGCAGGAAACGACTGCGCTCCAGCACCTCCACCACCTCGCGGATGCGCTCCGGGTCGGCGTGGGTGAACTCATCGCGCCGCAACAGTTGCACAATGCCGTCGTGATAGAAAGTTTCGGGCGAGAGCAGATCGAGTTGCCCAAGCATGCGCACCAGCGACTCGACGACGATGCGCTCATTCGGGTCCAGGTACTCACTCTCGTGTTCGGCGCGCCTGGCGACGGCCTGTGCGGTGGCAGCCTGGAATCTGGCGTTGAAGCGGGTGGCGATGCGGCTCAGTTCCTCCTGCGTGGTTGGCGTATCCAGCAGGAGCCGCTCCTGGCGGACGGTGCCATCGTCCAGCACCAACACCAGCAGCGCCAGCGCATCGTTGAGCGCCAGCAGCTCGAAGTGTTTGAGCCGCGCCTGCTGCGTGCCGCGTGGCGAGGTGACGATAGCGGCGCTTTGTAGCGCCTGCGCCAGCACGGAGGCTGTCAGCCGCACCCACTCGTCCAGTTGATGCTGCACCTGATAGAACTGGTGGCGGATGAGCCGCTGCTCTTCGAGGGAGAGCTGTGATTCGCCCATCAGCCGTTCGACGAAATAGCGATAGCCCAGGTCGGTGGGCGTGCGTCCGGCGGAGATATGCGGCTGGTAGATCAGCCCCTCTTCTTCGAGGAATGCCATCTCATTGCGGACGGTGGCCGCGCCATAGCCAGGGCCATAGATCTGTGACAGTTGATCGGAAAGCTGTTTGGAGGCGACGGGTTCGGCGGTGCGGATATACTCCTCCACCAGCGCACGCAAGATGACCTCTTCGCGTAGGCTCAAGCGGCGATCTGCCGTCATGCTCCGCGCCTCCATAACAACAACTACAGGAACTACATGCTCTACAAGCGACAAAACCCTCGTTAGCACTCGCCAATCGAGACTGCTAACACCACCAACGATACCATCTCTTAGCAGTCATGTCAAGGGAGTGCTAAGAGATGGTAAGAGATGGCGAGGGTCGCTGGAAGTGCTGTCGCGTTGGACGACATGCCCGCGTTCAACGCGCTTTGCGGGTCATCAGCAGGCTGAGCGCCAGTGGGAAAAGCGCCACGACGCCAAGTCCAGCGGCGGTGCCCAGCGCGTCCGTCGCAATGCCGGAGAGCAGTGGTCCCAGCAGGATGCCGCCAGCCCAGGCCAGGTTATAGGCAGCGTAGAGCGTTCCATGTGGTACGCCGCCACCAGCAGCGGTAGCCTCATCCACACCAACCTGCTGATTTCTTTGTGCGGCGCTCTGGTCACCAGCGGTAGTGAGGAGTTCCAGCGAAGGCGCGAGAATCAGTGTCACGCCGAGGGTGATGATGGCGAGCGCGACCAGGGCGAACACCAGTGTTGGCGCGAATCCCAGCAATGCCACGCCCACGGCGCTGGCGATCAGGCCAATGATAATCGTTAGCTGTGCCCCGCGCTGGCGAATCATCCACACCGCCAGCGGTTGCACCGCCGTATAGATGAGCGTGACGCCGGCAAAGAGCAGGCCGGTCATCAGCGCATTCCAGCCATAGCGTGCGGCCATTAGCGGCGCCAGGATCGGTTCCAGCAGGGCAAAAACCGCCGCGCCCGCCAGCGTCGCCAGCATGCCCAGCACAAAGAGCGGATGGCGGAGCAGCGCGCGAGCCGCGCCGGGAGCCGGGCGCTCCACCTGCAACGTATCACGCCCTGGAATGAAGAAGAGACGCCCCAGGCCATCCAGCAGCACCAGTCCTCCGGCAACCAGGAACGGCAACCGAAAGCCACCCAGCGAATAGAGAACACCACCAAGCGGTGGCCCAATCAGCGTGCCGAGGCCAGTGGCCATGAAGACACGCGCAAAGACACGCTCGCGCTCGCCTGGGCCATAGAGTTGCGCGATCAACGCCAGACCGGCGGTCCAGGTGACGGCGGCGGAGGCGCCCTGCGCGGCGCGTGCCGCGAAGAGCAACGGCAGATCAGGCGCGAAGGCAAAGAGCAGCGTCGCCGCCAGCAACGCGCCCAGTCCCGCGAGCATCGTCCGCCGCGCGCCCACATGATCGGTGAGCCATCCAGCGGGCGGCGTGGCGATGAAGAGTCCGCCAGCGTAAGCGGCGAAGAGCGCGCCGGTGACGGTGGGCGAAGCGCCAAGCTGCGCCGCGCGCTCCGGCAGGAACGGCACCACCAGCCCATAGAGCAGCAGATCCAGCGCGAATGCGCCCAGCAGCACGAGTTGCGCGCCGGTGCGTCTCCCTCCGCGTATCGAAGGCGCAGGAGTGGGGAGATGCGTAGGAGCAGGAGTATCAGCCTCAGCAGTATCAGTCTCAGCAGTATCAGCCTCAGCAGTATCAGCCTCGGCAGCGGCTGGCGCAGGCGCTTCAGTCTCCGCAGCAGCTTCTAGCGCCGGCTGTGGAGTGGCGTCATCCTGTGGTTGATCTTCGGCAACTGGGCGCATACGAAACGATTCTACGTGCTTTCTATGACGATCTATGACGATGAAATCTGCTGAGAATGCGGCTCTTTTCAGTGTAGCATATGGTAAGTCTTTATCCCGCAAGTAGGGGTATAGTGGCGAGAAATGCGCTGTATCTACTCGCTCGCTTCTGGCATTTTGTCCCGTCGTCCTACAGCCGTTGGTTCATCGGTAGAGCGAACAAGAACGTCCGCTCTACCGAATAGGCCGAAGGATGCTGGCCATTCAATGCCACCAGGTATCACATCGCATCGTCGTCATCGCCGTCCAGGTCGAGCGCATACTCCATGCCACGCATACGACAATAGCGGCTATAGCGAAGCGCATCTATCACGCCGGACTGCGTAGCTACGCGCAGGCTCTACACGCAAAATGGCTTGCTGCGCAAGAGCCTACCGTCGGCAGGCAATAGATAGGAGTGGATTATAGAGGTCAATTGTGCCCTGTGAGGTTGGCTTCTGCCCATTCACATTCGTCACAATATAACCGGCTGCCCAGACATTCAGGGGGAAAACTGCCGTGACACCGTAAAGAATGCTGTAGAGGCCAGAGATACCAGGATTCGGAGCAGGACTAATATTCCAGGAATTACCCGTCCAGTACAGCACTACAGGTTCGCGGTAGATGGGGTTGGGAACATACGTTGTACCCACAGCCCAGACAGTCGTAGCCGAGAGGGCGATAACATCGTTGAGAAAGGTAGGATTACCGTTCACGTTGGGGCTAGGGACAACGCTCCAGGTCGTGCCATTCCAGTGTTCGGTTAGCGATTGAGTATTTGGATTACCTGTTAGTCCACCAGAACCCACCGCCCAAATATTCGTGCTGGAAGAAGCTGAGACACTCTGTAATTCACTGTCTCCCCATCCAGCATTTGTAATTGGGTCTACGGTCCAACTGGTGCCATTCCAATGCTCAAACAGCGGCTCTGTGACACCTGAGCCGCCACTGTTTCTATAGTAACCAATAATCCAGGCATCAGTTGAGGAGATTGCCACAACGCTTGTGGTAACGTCCTGAAGGTCGCCAGGCAAAGGAATAGTCACTGTAGACCACGCGGAACCATCCCAATGTTCCACAACGGACTGTGAGTTTGATATAGAACCAACTGCCCAAACATTGTTGGAAGCAGCGGCTGAAACGCCAGTGAGCTGACCACCAGTATTTGGTGTAGGAACAATGCTCCATTGCGTCCCATTCCAGTGTTCCGCCAACGTGCCACTTGAGCTAGAGCTTTGCCAACTGCCCACCGCCCAGATGTCATTAGCGTTAATCACTGCCAGCTTTTGCAAACTATCCGCGAAGGACGCAGCGTTTGGACTGGGAACCAGATTCCATTGTGATCCGTTGAAATGTTCTATGAGGGTCTCGGTATCACCACTTGGCACCACACTTGTAGAACCCACTGCCCACACATTCGTATTGGAAACTGCCGTGATGGCATATAGAACATTGTAGACTGCACCAGGGTTCTGCCCCGCTGTGGCAGACCAGTAGGAGCAAGAGCTGTTCACTGGGTCTGCGCCAACATGTGGGGACTTACCCTTATGGGCATGGGCAGTGCTATTATGCGCAGTAAAGGTGAGTACCGTTGTGGTCAACAGCGCCAGAACAACCAGCGCCACTGCTGGCATTCGCCAAAAGCGTATCTTGGTCTGTGATCGCATTATGTCCTCCTGATAAAAGTAGAGTCAATCTCTGTGAAAGCTCTATATATGCAACGAGCAATATGTAGAGCTTGCCTGTGGACTATTCCCACTTGGTTAAAGTGAAATCTGAAAAGACTACATTGACGTATGCCTCCGTTTCTAGAGCAATTTCTCCTGAACCCAGCGTGCTGTCGTTCGCACTGCCAACAAGGACGTCGTTGATGTAAAAGTCCATATGCGCGCCTTTCTGATTGATGGCAAGAGTATTGACGGTACCTATCCCTGAACGGATTGATGGACAAGTTGTTCTGAATAAGAAAATTCCTCTACTGGAATCGTGGGCTCCACAATCCCCCATGGGATCCATATAAAAGTTATAACCCGTCGCCCTGGCTTGGTAATTTTGTATGCGAAAGCCTATAACAGTAGGATCACGATCAGCATTTGTGTATTTCAGTTGCACTGAGATATTGACCGTATCGCTCTGTGCCCCAATTGGCGCGATGCAATAGGTCATATAATTAGGATTAGAGTCACTCACATGGTAGCCATCGGACCCAAACGAGCAGCCATTCTGAGTGGGCCAGCCGTTTTTGTTTGTGGTGAGCGGGTCATAGAAGAGCGTCACGAGGTGTGGCGCTCGCGTCGGGACAGCGGTCGGTTGTGGACTTGCCGTTGGCGTTGCTGTAACTGTTGGCTGCGCTGCTGCGGTAGCGGTCGGGCCAGTAACGCTTCCGTTTGGGTGCAGATGCGGCGCGAACCAGTAGAAGAGTCCCACCATGAGCAGCAGAAGCGCCGCCACTGAAGCCACCGCCAGCAGTGGCCTGGTACGCTCGTGTGAGTGTGGCCCTGTTGGAATAGATAATCTTGGCGTAATGGTATCGGCATCATCAACATTGACGAGAGGGGGCCACTGCGTGATCTCCTGCGCGCCAGTTGCAGAATGTCCGTTCGCCTGCGCCTTGCTGGTAGGGATCGTTGGCCGTGCAGGAGTAGCGGCGTTTGGCAACTGGCGCAACCGCGCGTGAATCGCCGCCAGCCCCTGGACGGCGGTTGTGTCAAAGGGAATGGTGGCCTCAGCTTCCGCCAGCGCATCACTCAGCGCCTGCCACTCGCGTAGCTCCGTGCGGCAGTCGTTGGGGCAACTGGCGAGATGTTGCTCCACCAGTGTGCGCTCGTTGTCATTGAGTTGATTGGCGGCGTAGCGAGGGAGCAGATCGCGCATTTCGGCGCAGGCATGTTTGCTCATAGGCTCATCTCTCCTCGCCGTTGTGCGCGTGTGTCTGGGTTCCCAGGAACTCATGAAGTTCTTCGCGCAGCGCTTTGCGGGCGTAGCTCATGCGGCTGCGCACTGTTCCAGCGGGGATGCCAAGAATCGCAGCGATTTCGTCTGGCGAGAAGCCCTGCCGAAAGAACAGTTCCAGCACCTCGCGATGCTTCTCTGGGAGTTTCGCCAGCGCCTCATTGACCGACAGGCGCGCAATCACGCCATCCGCGTAAGGATCGCGCTGCTGGTCATCCAGATGAGCTTCCTCGGCGGCGAGCAATGGCGCGCTGAGAGGACGGCGTGTGTGACGCTGACGGGCGTGCAGCGCAATGTTATGTGCGATCTGAAACATCCAGGTGGCAACTTTGGCCTCGCCACGAAATTGCGCAGCGGACTGCCAGACGGCCAGGAAGATATCTTGCAGCGCCTCCTCGACCACACCCGCATCGCCATCCAATTGCTGCCATAGATAGCGCCGCAACCGGGGCCGGTAGCGCGAATAGAGCGTATCCAGCGCCTGCTCATTGCCACCAGCGATGAGCGCGATCAGCCGCCAGTCATCGGATGCCTCTGTCGCCATCGCCCCTCCACATTCCTCGCCGCTCTCCAAACATGCGCATCTGGCCAGTGATGCGGATTGCATCAGCTCACCAGAACAAGTGCAGTCGTTGATAGGTGTATCTCAGCGCTGGTTTTGTTCAAAATACTGCTAACCTTGTGTTATAACGCGCTGATACGTGCGCTTCGGGACCTTATTTCAGTGCATTCTGTATCGCCCGGCTGAATAGTAAGGGAGGGCTGGTGGCGTGCCTGGATTTCCTGAAAATGAGCACTGGGGAAATCAAGCAAAATGGTATACTGAGGTCAACCATAGCGATGTAGTGCCAGACTGCCATTGCGTGAGCGTCAGGAGGCGGCCATGCCGGAGATGGACCAGGGAATCAAGCGCTTGATCGAAGGTCATCCCCAGGACTTGCTAACCTTTGCTGTGCCCGGCGCCACCTATCTGGAGACCCTCTCCGGCGAATTGGCAATGCTGCCGCAGTTGGAACCGGATGTGCTGCTGCGTGTGCGCTACCAGGAGCAAGAGTGCGCCGTCCATGTCGAAGCGGAGGCGCGTCCGCGCAAAGCGATGGCCCAGCGCTGCTTCGATTACGGCGCACGTATCTGGCAAACCACTGGCCTACCAGTACTCTCGGTGGTGCTGTGGCTGCAAGCGGGTGGCACACCGCCCGCCTCGCCCTTCGAGCTACGCGCGGGCAACCGGCTGGTGGCGACGTGGCATTTCACCGGCATCGAACTCTATGCGTTAGATGCCGAGCAACTGCTGAGTAGTGGCTTGCTAGGGCTGTTGCCGTTAGTGCCCTTCACCAAACAAGGCGGGGATGAGGCAACCATCGAGCGGACGGCACTGTTGGTCAAAGAGCAGGCGCCAGCAGCAGAGATTGAGGTACTTGAAACATTGCTAGCGGTGTTTGGCGCCCGTACGATTGGCGCTGACGCGATACGGACGTTGATGCGGAGGTTGTTTATGTCTACTGAGATTCTGGAAACTTCGCCGCTTTACCAGGAGTGGGTCGCACGTGGCAAAGCAGAAGGATTGGCAGAAGGGCTGGCAGAGGGCAAAGCAGAAGGATTGGCAGAAGGGCTGGCAGAGGGCAAAGCAGAAGGGTTGGCGGAGGGGTTAGCGGAAGGCAAAGCCGAGGCAGTGCTGACGGTGTTGCGGGTGCGCTTTGGTACGCTGCCACCGGCGGTTGAGGCTGCCATTCGTGCCGCTACCCTATCTGTGCTGGATGAAGTGCTGGAACACGCGATCAGCGACTCACTGGAACAACTATCCGCTCGCCTGGGCGTCTAGCGTCATGTAGATCATTGCTCGCCTATCAATGTACCGGAAGCGTCAATAGTTGTCTCACAATCATGAGGCAGTGAGGCGTCGCGCCAGCGCCAGCGCTTCGTCGCGCGTGGCAACATCCCCACGCAGTTGCGCCAGCCGCACCGCATGGAGAACGCGGCCAATCGCTGGCCCTGGTATAGCGTCTGGCTCGCGCGCCAGGTCGGACCCACTCAACAGCGGGGGTGGTATCAGCCGCTCACGGTCATTGAAGAATAGCTCCAAGAGCGAACGCGCCGCTGCATCCAGTCCGGCGACGTAGTGTTCGCCGTCGAGTGGCGCAGTCACCAGAGCTGCATTGCAGGCGACCGCTGCGACGAGCAGATCAACCGTTATCTCACCATGTTCATGGAACAAGAGCGCCGCCTGCATCTCAGTAACCGGTTCACCATGAGTGCCCGCAAGTTGCATGCGGATCGTGTGTAGCGCACCGCTCACGAGATGCCAGAAAATCGTTTGTTCAGCTTTGGCAAGACGCCACCCTGGATGAGCAGCTATGACGGATGAGGGCGCATCGCTCCGCGTTCCCGGCGCTTCAGCGGAGCCAGCAGTATGTGCATAGGCTGCATGCAGGAGCAGCCCCCAGCGCAGCGCGACGATACGTGGCAACCCATCCGGCAATGGGGCGGCATACCAGGTGCGCAGACCATCCAGTGTTGCCAGCGCCTCTATGCCAGTGATTTCCAGCTTGCCAGCGGAATAATCCTGCTGCAAGCCGCTGGTGGCGCGCACCGAAGCAATGGCATGCGCGACAACGGCTGGCCGTTGAAGCGTGGGAAAGAGCGCAGTGAGCGCGCCAGTCTCCGCCAGGAAGTCCAGCCCATCCGCCGCCCGCGCCGCTGTGAACAGCTCGTTCAGTTCGTCGCGCAGCCGGTCGCCGGGCAGACTGATGAGTTTGGGTGCGGTGGCGTGTGCTGAAGCAATCAATGACGGCGATGCACTGAAGCCATAGGTTGCAATCAAGCGCGCAGCGCGCAGGATGCGCCCGTAGTCCGCATGCAGCGCACGGTCGCTGGCCGGCGTCAGGGTGCGCTGTGCGAGATCGTTCACTCCGCCGAGCGGATCGAGGAGGCCGGGCAACCGCCGTATCGGCTCAGTACCGCTGATTTTTTGCGCGTGCTGCTCAATCTCTGCCATGCGCGCCAGCAACACCTCACGCGCGCTGAGTGGCAGCGCCAGCGCATTGACGGTGAAATCGCGCTGGGCGAGATCATTACTGATGGAAGCGCCACGCAGCAAGGAAAGATCGAGCTGTGGCGCTTTCGCTCCCTTAGCAGCAAACAGGCCGACGCGCACGGAGTCGCGGTTCAGCGGCGCAACCCAGATGGCCGGCTTGCGCAGCGCGTGCAACGCCTCAGCCAGCGGCAGCGGCGCGCAGGTGACGGCGAGGTCAATATCACCGGCAGGCTGTCCGAGCAAGGCATTCCGCAGGCAGCCGCCGACCAGCCACGCCTGCGCACCGTGTGTGGCGAGCGCGGTGGCCAGCGCATCAAGGAGCATCCGCCAGCGTTCGCTACGCGGCTCTGGCACTCTATCGGTCGCCATAGGCTTTTTAGGTGTCTCTTGTTCAGCTCTTCAGCAGAAGAACGCGCTATACAGGTTATTCGCTGCCTAGCGTATCGCGTTCGACCACGCGCACCTGTTCGGCACGCAGCGTCGCCAGCACACACGGCTCGCTGGTGGCTGGGTCGAGGAATTCAACATCGAAGAGCGTGGGAGTGCCTTCGCTCCGGTGAATCACCATGCCACGCTCGCCAGCGTTCAGCGTCGCCGGTATCTCTTTTCCCTCTTTTTCGATACGCCAGGATGGTTCAACCGTAATATTTTCCACCAGTTCCACCAGATCCATTTCTTCAGGTTCCATGAATGTCTCCTCTGTTTTCCAATCAGTATATCCGCTGCAAATCTCCTGTGTCGCCGCCTGTATTGTACACGTTCTGCTCGCGAACGCAACGGCGACGGCGATGAGTAATAGTGACCAACACGACGGATTGGCGACTCATGAGTAGATTTGCTGGATATCCGGCTTGATTTCCTTCACGGGTCATGGTATTCTTGTCTATTGGGCGAGAAACGCCCAAACCAGTGAACAGTGTTGTTCATGACAGGAACAACCTACGGAGGCTGAGTAAGGGACCTATGCGAACGTATAGCTACGAAAACATCTTGCGCGCTGTTGGCCAGGTGCTGGACCGCGCGGAGGCACGGAGCTTCGCTATTCGTGATGTGGAGAGCGGTCTGGTGGTCGAAACATTCGACGACACTGGCAAACGCGCTCTGACGCTCAACTTTGATGTGGCCGATCTGGCGGAACTCGTTGATCGGCACATGGCAACCTCTGAGATAGATGCGCTCGATGCGATAGATGATGCCAGCCGCTACGATCTGGCGTATGTCGAAGAAGAGAGCGCGCTCAAGCGGCTCCTGAAGCGACGCGAACTGATCGGAGCCGGTCTGTAGTACGGTCCCTTTCCTTCCCATGTTGATTGGCTGATGAGCAAAGAGCCGCCACTCACAGAGTGACGGCTCTTTCTATTCGTGCAATAATGGTATGCTGTAGCGTTTTGCGTGACGGCTGATTTTGCTGCTCTTTTCTGTGCTGTTCTGTCATGGAAAGGATTACTGGTCGGCTGCGCACCTGTCTTTTGATGGATGATGTCTTTGTCATGAGGGCAAACTATGCCTGCGAAGCGGACCCAAAGCCTGCCCGGTAACACTCGTGCCGGCAAGCACAACACCACGGCGCCGATGAAGGTGATGAGCGGCGCCGAGATACGCGCGACTTTTCTGCGTTTCTTCGAGGAACACGGCCATACCCGCCTGCCCAGTTCCTCGCTCATCCCGCGCAATGACCCCACCGTGCTGCTGACGACGGCGGGCATGCAGCAGATGATTCCGTTTTTCCTGGGACAAGAGGAGCCACCGGCCAAACGGCTCACCTCCGTGCAGAAATGTTTCCGCACGACGGATATTGATGAAGTCGGCGATGCTTCGCATCTGACCTTCTTCGAGATGCTGGGTAACTTCTCGGTCGGCCAGTATTTCAAGAAAGAGGCCATCGCTTTCGCCTGGGAGTTGCTGACCAAAGGCTACGGCTTGCCTGCGGAACGGCTCTATCCCACTGTTCACCCGGACGACGATGAAGCGCCGCGCTACTGGCAGGAGGTGGCTGGCTTCCCTGCCGAGGGCATCACGCGGCTCTCCGACAACTGGTGGGGTCCACCGGGGGCATCTGGTCCCTGTGGTCCGGACTCTGAAATCTACTATGATCGTGGGGCGCATCTCAGTTGCGGCAACGCCGATTGCGCGCCGGGCTGCGACCGCTGCGAACGCTATCTTGAAATTTGGAATCTGGTCTTTATGCAGTTCTTCCAGGACACCGAGGGCAAGCGCGAGCCGCTCAAACAGCGCAACATTGATACCGGCATGGGCCTCGAACGCCTCTCGATGGTACTGCAAGGCAAAGATTCGGTCTTCGATACCGATCTGTTCCGTCCGATCATTGATAAGTTCGCGGCGCTGGCCGGCACCAGCTATGGTGCGAACGAGGCGCACGACCGTTCGCTGCGTGTGATAGCCGATCATGGGCGCGCGCTCGTCTTTCTGGCGGCGGATGGCGTGCAGCCGGATACCACCGGGCGCGGCTACATCTTCCGTCGCGTGCTGCGCCGCGCCGTGCGGCATGGCAAGCTGCTCGGTCTGGACCGCCTGGAACGCCCCTTCCTTGCGGAAGCCGCCGATACCGTCATTGATCTAATGAAGGGGCACTACGCTGAGCTTGCCGAGCGGCGTGACCAGATTATTGAAATCTTGAGTGCGGAAGAAATCAAGTTCGGCCAGACATTGAGTTTGGGCCTCCAACTGCTGACCAACGAACTCGACGCGCTGCGTGAGCAGGGCGCGCGCGAGTTGCCCGGCGAAGTTGCCTTCAGGCTCTACGACACACATGGCTTCCCGCTGGAACTGACCGAGGAGGTTGCGCGCGAGCGCGGCTTCACGGTGGACCGCGCGGGATTCGATGGCGCGATGCAGCGCCAGCAAGAGCAGGCACGTCAACTCGACGTGTTTACTCGCAAACGAGAGGAGGAGGCATGGACGCAACTCATAAAGACGGTTCCCGCCAGCGAATTCACGGGCTACAGCGCGACGGCGGGCAGCAGCGAGATCGTCGCGCTGCTGGTGGACCAAAAACCAGCGGAGAGCGTCAGCGCCCCATCGGAGGCCGTTCTCGTTCTGGCGGAGACGCCGTTCTACGCGGAGACCGGCGGCCAGATCGGCGACCAGGGGCTGATCGGCAATACGAGCGGAACGTTCCAGGTGTTCGATACGAAGCGCCCCGTTCCCGGTCTGATCGCGCATTACGGCAAGATGACCAGCGGCGTCCTGCGCGTTGGAGCGGAGGTGCGCGCGGAGGTGAACGCCGCGCGCCGTCAGGCGATTATGCGCAACCACAGCGCGACGCATCTGTTGCATCGCGCCCTGAAAGACGTGCTGGGCGAGCAGGTGCATCAACAGGGCAGCCTCGTCGCGCCGGACCGGCTGCGGTTCGATTTCAATCTGCCGCGCCCGATGACCGCCGAGGAGCTACGCGAAGTGGACCAGCGCGTCAACGAGTGGGTGCTGGAAGACCTGCCCGTGACGACCGAGATCATGCCATATCGCGAGGCGCTGGCAACCGGCGCGATGGCACTTTTCAGCGAGAAATATGGCGATCAAGTGCGCGTCGTGACGATGGGGCCGAGCAAAGAACTCTGCGGCGGGACGCACGTCGCAGCGACCGGGCAAATCGGCATCTATCTGACCGGCCAGGAGAGCAGCGTCGGTACGAGCGTCCGGCGTATCGAGGCGCTGACCGGGACCGGCGCGCAGACGTACCTGCGTTCGCGCAACGCGCTCGTGGCGACGATGGCCGAGCGGCTCCAGACCACGCCAGAACAGATCGCCGACCGCGTGCAACAGCTCCAAGAAGAGCTGAGCGCGGCGCGCCGCCAACTGCGCAGGGCACAGGCCGAGGCGAGCCGCGAAGAGGCGGACCGGCTGGCGCGTTCCCCGCGCGACGTGCGGGGAGTGCCGCTGGTGGCGGCGGTCGTCCCGGTGGCGGACGAGCGGGCGCTCCGCGAGATGGGCGACGCGATCCGCAACAAGCTGGGTTCCGGCGTGATTCTGCTGGCGGCGGAACTGGACGGCCAGGCGCGTTTCATCGTGACGGTGGACGACGCGCTGACGAAACGCGGCCTCCACGCGGGGACTATCGCCCGGCAGGTGGGCGAGCGTCTGGGGGGCAAGGGCGGCGGTCGCCCGGATTCAGCGCAGGGCGGCAGCAAAGAGACCGGCCAGCTCGCGGCGACTATCGCGGGCGTCCCTGATCTGCTGGCTGCGCTGCTGGCATAGACCTCACCCCGGCCTGCGGCCACCCCTCTCTCACAAGGAGAGGGGACCGTGGGGCAACCTTTGCTGCTGGTTGGCAACGATGTGTTCTGCACGACAAGCTGCGCAAGCAGAACAGTATATCATCAGCGACGATGCTTGCTCAGCGGCCCCTCTCCTATGGGAGAGGGGTAGGGGGTGAGGTCTTTCAACGGGCAATTCGTACCGGCGGATTGCCCGTTTCTTGTTCTCTCTTGTACACTTGCTGCGGCTGGTCTGTTTCTGTGGTTATTGTAGTTATCCAAGCAACCACAAGAAGCTCCAGGAACCCATTGGTGTTGATGGGCGGACCGGCGCCACCCTTGTCTACGAACATGGACAACATGTAGCATCATGTAGCAGTTAGAGGGAGAGGATGCGAGGACATGCCCGGACTGGAGGGGTTACAACTCGGAAGTTGTGCGCTACTGCGGCGCATCGGCGGCGGTGGCATGGGCGAGGTCTATCTCGCTGAACAGCGGACATTGGGCCGTCAGGTTGCGGTAAAGGTCATTCAGGGGTCAGGAAACCTCCTGGCGCGGGCAGATGTGCAGGCGCGGGCAACCTCCCAATTTGTGCGCGAGGCGCGCGCCGTCGCTGCGCTGGAGCATCCCAACATCCTACCGCTGTATGAGTATGGCGAGCAGCGCGGCATTCACTATCTCGTTATGCCGTACCTGAGCGATGGCTCACTGGCAGATGTGCTGGCGCCCGAAGCCGCGCATCGCCTGCCCTGGCCGTTGCCACAGACACTCGCCTGCGAGATTATCACACAGGCCGCCGCTGCGCTGCAATTCGCCCACGACCACGGCGTCATTCACCGCGATGTCAAGCCGCAAAATCTGCTGGTGCGCAGGCTCACCAGCACGCAGACTGCGCCGCAACCGGCGCTCTCCGCAAGTGGCGCGCTTGCACGGCCCGTCTGGGCGGCGCCAACCGATACCACCGCTCATACCGCGCAGACCTTGCATATCTTGCTGGCAGATTTCGGGCTGGCGCGCTTCCTCACCGAACTGACTGGCAGCAGCACCGGCGCGACCGGCACTCCGCTCTATACCGCGCCGGAGCAATATATGGGTCACCCGGAGCCGGCCACCGATCAATATGCGCTGGCCTGCGTCGCTTACTTCCTGCTCGTCGGGCGACCGGTCTTCGTCGGCACCATCGCTGAACTCCATCATCAGCATCTCACCATCGCACCAGCCCCCGCGACACAACTGAATCCCACGCTGCCGCCGGCTGTGGACCCAGTATTCTGGCGCGCACTGGCCAAAGAGCCTGCTGATCGTTTCCCGCAGGTCGCCATGTTTGCCGAGGCGCTGCGCCAGGCCTTGCAGCCCGCGTTGTATGCCGCGTCCGCGCCCTGGGGCACACAGACGGGGAGAGAAAATCTGGCGACATTCCCGTCTGCCCCTGGCATGGCGCCCACCGGAACTTCGCCCTTCCCCGCCGCTGCGGATGCCTCCGGTCTCGCCGCGTTCACCCCTGGCACGCTCTCTGCAACGACTACCCGGCCTTCCGCGCCACCCCCCGCCATGCTCCCGGCGCGTGGGCAGGCCGATGTAGCGGGCAGCGCCACGACAGTCAAAGAGTACAAGGAGTATGCCGATGCGCCAGCGGCAGCCTTGCCGTTGCAGGTCAGACGGCTACGGTTTGGCGGTCTTGGCAAGGCGCTGAGCAGGGTGGGCGCTGCTCGTCCGGCGGACGTGTTCGCACACCTGAAAACACACCGGCGCGCGGCGTTGGTTGCGCTGGTTGCGATACTCGTTCTTGCTTCGCTCGGCGTCGCCTACGCCGGAGGCGCGTTGCTCCTCAACCGGAACACGCATCAGCATATCGCGCACGCCCCACGCCCCACAGCGACGGCTACCCGCACGCCCGCACCGACCGCCACGCCAGCCGTGGCGCATGTTCCTATCGTCACCGGCGCGCAGGCGACGCTGGATGCCGTGGTGCAGGAAGGGAGCCATCTGGTGGATTACTGGCGCGACGCCAATCATGACTGGCTCGTCGGCGCGACGTTCGGTGATGGCATCCAGTCGGCGCCGTCCACCGCCTACAATAGCGGCAACGGCGACCTCGATGTGGTGGTGCGGCGCAACGGCGTGCTGGCGCACTATTGGCGTGATGCGCAGGGCCACTGGAACGGCCCCGAAGTCTTTGGCGACGCCGAAACCAGCGCGCCCAGCCTCGCTTATAACGCCAATGGCAATCTCGATGTCGCCGTGCGCGAAGGCAGCCAGATAGCCTATTACTACCGCAACGCATCCAGCGGCGCCTGGGTGGGGCCGGTTGCGCTCTTTGGCAGCGCCATTACTGGTGATGTCTCGCTCGCTTTTGACAGCGCCAATGGCGACCAGCTTGTGGCGGCGATGCACGGCGGGCAGTTGGTGTATTACTATCGCAACGCATCCACTGGGGCATGGAGCGGCGGCGAGGCATTTGGCGACACCGGCGTGACGTATGGCGGTGTGAGTATCGCGTACAACGGTGGGACGGTGCTTTCCGGCTTTCTGGAAGTTGTAGCCACTGAGAACAATCAGTTGGTCTACTACTATCGTGACGCGAGCGCCTGGCATCGGGTCTCAGTCTATGGCAACGGCATCGCCACCGGCCCAACAATTCTCGTGAATCCCAGCAGCGGCAATCTGGAGATCGTGGCTGGCGGCTATGATCTCGTGCAACACTTTTATATCAGCAAGAACGCTACCTGGAACGGGCCGGACCATGAGTTCAGCGACGGCGGAACAATCAAGACCAACCCATCGCTGGCGTTCCACTGAGGTGTTGGCGTGCTGCACAGAGCCAGGCGTTTCTGCGTAACGCGCAGAACGCCGGTCCTGCTGCCTGTCAAAAATCACCCCAGCAATACGTCTTATCTTATGATGAGCGGTGTGTGTCGAACTCAAATCTTGTATCTCGTAGCGTAGCCATAGCCTGAAGTGCATTGAAACGCGCCTGAAGTGCCGAATTGCCAGGCATGGTGGCGTTTGTTTCTGGAAGCGGAGTGCCTATGCCGCACGTCTTGCGCATCCCTGCCGATGCCACCGTCTCCACCATTGCGCGAGCCATCAGCGGCGTGCGCGCCCAGCGCATCGCTCTGCTGGTTGCGCCGGGCGCAGGCACGGACCTCGCTGATCCTGTCGCCCTCCAACTGCTGCGCACGTTATGTGACGAACTCGGCAAGGATGTTGCCGTGATCGGCGGCAATGAGCGGTTGCGGGCCGCTGCGGTTGCCGTTGGCTTCGCCGCCGCTATCTCGCTGGACGACTGGAAGACTGATCCGGAACTGCCCGCCGTTCGCCCCACCGCTGGTGGCGCGCAGCCATCCGAACAGCGCACACGCGGGAGATTATACCGTCGTCGCAAGCAACCTCAACAACCGCAGCAGTGGGAAGGTGTGCATGCGCTGCCGGATGACGGCGGCGTGTGGGATGAGGACGAGGTGGACTACTGGGAAGATGAGTTGCCCGCCTACGTGCAGGCATTGATGCAAACTGAAGGTTCGTTCCCTGGCCTGCATGACGAGACGCCCGCCGAACGTGCGCGCCGCCCGCGCATCACTCGTCCGCTACGAGAGCTGAGCGAGGACGAGGCGCTGCGCCTGGCCGACGAGAGCCATGAGGAACGCATGACGTTGACCATCCGCGACACAGCCGGGCATGCAGCGGTGCATTCTTCAACCGGAGAGCGCGGGCATGGTGGCTCCGGTCATGCCGAGCCACCCGCGCCGTAAAAAGACGTAAGATGGCTCCTGATTTCACCTTCTGATCCTCTTACTGCTCACTGGCAGAGAAGCAGATAAGGCTGCGCCTGCTACCGTCCAATCGCTAACAATTCTTCGTGAAGGTCGCCTCGTTGGAGGTAACTCCGTTGGGCGCGGTAGTGACAATTTCTTCGGAGAAGCTCTGGTTTTTAGCCGTGGGATACAGCGTCCAGGTATTCAAAATCTGGACGCTTGCGGTATCTTTCGGAACCATTATAGCTCCGCTGATCTTGGTGCCGTTTGAGCGGAACCAATAATACTGAATAGTATACGGCGTGGACATTGCGCCAACCTGAAGCGTCGCGGTGAACGTGAATACCTGCGGAGAAAGATTGCTACAGTTGTATGATGTCGGGCTGACGACGGCATGCGCGCTGACGGCTGCGGCCCGGCAGGTGAAAGTGAACGTGGCGGCGGGCGAGGTGACGCTGTTCGGCGCAGTCACCTGCGCCTTTTCCCAAAAGGTCGCGCCGGTGCCCTGCTCATCGCTGAGTTGCCAGGAATCTTTCACGATTTGCGCCGTCTGGCCGGGAGCAAAGGTGATAGTTTCCTGCGTTCCTGTCGTGCCATCGCTGCGCTGCCAGTCAAAGGTGACATTGCCGCCAGGAGTACCGGCGGGCGCGGTGATGCTTGCCGAGATCGTAAACGTCATTGTTGTGGCGCAGGCGCCGGAGAAGTTGCCTGGGCTGGCGGAGGCCGTCACGCCACTGACGCTGAAGGGCGTGGCGCCGGCGGACGCGGTTGGGATTGGTGTCGGTGATGCGCTGCCCGTATCAGTTGCGGTTGCGCTACTGTTCGTTGCGCTGCTGGTTGCCGTGGCAGTGTTTCCACCGCCAGATGCGCCGGAGAGGCCATTGCCGAGCAGACCGCCAAGCCCGCTGATGAATAATCCGCCGCAGAGACCAAGCACCAGCAGCACTACGACGCCACTGCCAACGATGGCAACTAGCGTTTTGCGGTTCGATCCTGGTTGCTGTGGTGGCAGCAGCAGATCGCCGGTGGTCCACTCGCGCTGCGGTTGATAGGGCTGTGGCAGCCAACCGGTCGGTGGCAGCTCCGCTGGCCAGTCCGGTAGCCGGAGCGACTGCCCCGGTGGTGGCGCCCAGCCCGGCGACTGGTCATCCCACTCCAGCGGTTGCGTCGGTTGGTCCGGCATTACTGAAAAGTCAGGCGGTTGGGTGGACCAATCTGGAACGTCCGGCGGCTGTGAGGAGTGTGGCGGCTGTTGGGACACGGCTTGTCTCCTTTGAGCAAACGTGACATGCGCACAGCGCAACGATCAACCATATGGGATAGCCAGGATAGCCAGCAGAATCATCAGGACGGCGTTTTGCATCTTGCACGCCAGTATAGCCCGCTTCTTCATCTAATGCTAGCCATCAATTCACAGCCTTCCAAAATTGCCCCTTGACAATATCCTGATTGATCGGTATACTTTGCTCATTCAAAATATTTTGATCGAGCAACAAACACAGACACGAGTACTCGCAATGGACGACATCCCTGAGACCTATGCCATCGAAAGCATCGAACAGGTGCGCGCAATGGCGGACGAACTACGTATCCGCATCGTGGACCAGTTGACCTTGCAGCCGATGACGGTAACGCAGGTGGGCGAGGCGTTGGGCATTGCCCCTAATAAGGCGCATTACCACGTGCGCGAGTTGGAGCGCGTGGGGCTGGTGCGGCTGGTGGAGACGCGCGAAAAGGGCGGTATCCTCGAAAAGTATTACCGCGCCGTCGCCAAAAACTTCCAGGTTCCCGACGAGCTGCTCAACACCAGTTCGCCGGATGAACTGATCGCCGCCGTCAATGAGTTTATTCAGGTGGTCAACGCCGGATTGCTCGCCGCGATGCGCCGGGAGATGCAACAGGGAACACACGGAGAAGAGGTCATCGGTATGTCTACCGCTGCATTTTGGGCCACCAATGAGGAGGCGAAGGCGCTGGACCGCCAGATCAACGCGCTCTTCGAGCCATATCTCAAACAGCGTGGCGTCGCGGGTGAGCGCGAGCGTCGCATCGCTCACTATTCCTACACTGTGTCCGCGCCATCCGGCGAACGTGCGGCGGCTGGCCCAGCCGGTGAGCCGGAACTCAAGCCAAAGCGGCGTATGGTCGTCGTTGCGGGAGCTGTGGGGTATTCGCGCGCAGAGCTAGAAAAGGTCGTGGCGAACAATGAGCAACTCGACATACGTGTCTTTGGCTTCTGCACCTTTGCCGACGATATTCCCGCCTCGCTGGTAGAGCGCGCCATCGCCCGTTTCCGCCTGCGCGGCCAACTCCACGCCTCAGATGCCGTGCGGGCGGTGCTGCAACTCAAAGAAAAAGCGTGAGACAGAAAGAGGGAAACCCGATGACCGGACAGCAGAGCGGTCAGTGACAAAGCGGCGTGGTACCGCTGCAACGGCCACCACGCCAAGAGTGCTTTACCAACGCCCATTCAACCGATGCTTTTTCAGTCGAATCGAGGTAGCACATCATGGATACTACCACAGACCGGTCCGGATACCCGGTCGTGTCCTCGCAAAAGCCATCCAAGTCACCCAAGCAACAAAAGCCCGGCTTGCTCATCAATCGCAACTTTGCCCTGCTCTGGGGCGGCCAGACCATCTCGGTCATTGGCGATTTCCTCTTCGATACCACGCTCGTCCTCTGGATCGCCAGCCAGATTGCGCTGCACCAGGTCTGGGCGCCGCTGGCCGTCAGCGGTGTGCTGCTGGCGGCCTCGCTGCCAATGCTGTTGATGCCGCCCATCGCTGGTGTGTTTGTGGACCGCTGGGATAAGCGCCACACGATGCTGGTCATGGACACGCTGCGCGCTGTGCTGATCTTGCTCTTGCTGCTCAATACCGGCATCGTACCGTTGCCCTTCGCCTTGCCCGCCACCTGGCAGGTGGGAGCAATCTATGCCGTCGTCTTTCTCGCCAGTTGTTGCGCGCAGTTCTTCAATCCCTCGCAGATGGCGCTGGTTGGAGATCTGGTGGAAGAGCCGCTGCGACCACGCGCCAGCGGACTGAGCCAGGTGACGATGAGCTTCGCGCAGATCATTGGGCCGTCGCTGGCAACGGTGCTCTTCTTCGCCGTTGGCGTGCGCTGGGCGCTGGTGGCCAATGCGCTCTCCTTCGTCGTTTCGCTGCTGACGCTCGCCGTCATTCGCGCGCCCAAAGCCGCCCGCAGCGTCGCGCCCGGCGAACGCGGTCACTTCTTCCGCGAGCTACGCGCGGGGATGCGCTTCTTCTTTGGCAGCCGGGTGCTGGTGACACTGCTCATCATGGCGGTCATCATCAGCATGGCGGCTGGCGCGCTCAATGCGCTCGACTATTTCTTCGTCACAGAAAACCTGCACGCTCCGGCCAGCGTCTATGGTTTCGTCGGCGCGGTCTTCGGCGCGGGCATCCTGATCGGCGCGATTCTCTCCAGCATGTTCGCGGCGCGGATGGGCGTGGCGCGCGCCATCGGCCTCTCGGTCGCCGGGCTGGGGGTGATCTTCCTGGTCTATGCGCGTATGACGAGCGTGGCGCCCGCGCTGGCACTGCTCTTCATCGCTGGTGGATTGCAGGCGTTGCTCAATGTCGCCGTTGGTCCGCTGGTGCTGCATGTCACGCCACGCGACCTGATTGGGCGTGTTCAGTCCATCTTGCAGCCAGCGATGACCGTCACCTCGCTGCTGTCAATTGCGTTGGCCGGCTTCCTCGTCAGCACGGCGCTGGTCAACTTCCACGCCACCGTTGGCATATTGACACTGGGGCCGGTTGACACGGTATTTAGCGCCGCCGGTCTGCTCGCGCTTTTTGCAGGCATCTATGCCTTCATCGGCCTGCGCGGCGTGAAGCTGGCGACGACCACGCACGACGATGACACCAGCGCGGATCAGGAAGATGGGATACTGGCGGCCAGTGTTATGAGGGCAGACTAGCAGGATGATTTCGGTGGGGCAGACATTCCTGTCTGCCAAGTTCCAGGGACAACAGACTGGAATGTCCGTCCTACCACATCCTTTCAGATTAGCAGGCAAGAATGCCTGCCCTACCACATCCTTTCAGGTTCGTGCGACACACGCATGATGCCGTGACAAAGCGAGGTGTACCATGTCCATGCGACCTTTCCGCCTGCCAGCCGATCTCCCTCTGCTGATGAAATTGCTGCCGCCGACGTTTGAATATCCCGACCATCCTGAATGGAGTTTGCAGGCTGATGAAGCCGAAAGCTTTCTCAAAATGATCAAGACCGCCAGACAACTCTGGCCGCTGATCTTCCTGCTGGGGCGGGTGTCTCCAGCGATGCGCGATGTCCTGCACGGCTTCATCTGGGAGGAAGATGGTCAGCCGGTTGGGGTGGTCAACGTCAGCCGCGACGGCGCCAGCGACGACTGGATCATCGCCAACGTCGGCGTTCTGCCAGCCTATCGCAAACGTGGCATCGCGCGCCAACTGGTGACGGCGGCGGTGAACTTTGCGCGTGAGCGTCGCGCCCGGCTCGTCCTGCTGGATGTGGTGGCGGGGAATGTTCCCGCGTATGACCTCTATGCCAGTCTGGGCTTCGCGCATTTCAGCAGCCACGTGCAGCTTCGCCATGAAGTCCCTGCTCCCATAGCCGAAGGTACGCCAGCCAGCGGCTATACGGCAACCGCCTGCTCCCCGCAGACGTGGCGACCGTACTATGAGCTGGCGCGGCGTATTACCCCAGCAGAGGTGCAGCAGTACCGACCCATCGCTAAGCAACAGTTTCATCTCCCCGCGAGCCTGCGCATGGTGCTGTCGCTGCTCAATGGCCTCTCTGGTGTGCGCGAGCGCGGTTTGCTGGTGCGCGCCGCAGATGGACAGGTGGTGGCGACGATTCGCCTCAGCGCGCATGTCCGTGGTGGCGGCATCAACTCGTGCACGGTCCAGTTGGACCCGGCGCACGGCGAGCTTGCGCCGTATCTCACGCAGTATGTGCTGCACACGCTCCAGCGGCTGAGTCCGAAGAATCGTATCGAGTGGCACATCCCCTCCTGGGAGACGGCGCTGATCGCAGCGGCGAAAGCGCAGGAATTTAGCGAGGTGTGCGAGTTTCATTCGATGGGCATGAAGCTCTCATGAAACTCACTCGACGGTACCAACTCCACTGGTCGCTTTGCATAAAATAAAGAAAAGTGGTCTAGTTCACAGCAGGGAATAGCGCGCAGTGCTATACTCCCGACAACGCAAACAAGACAGACCATTCAGGCAATACTGGCAACACAGCGAATACTGGCACTGCACGCGCATGGTAGAGCAAACTGGATGACCTACCTGCGCGGCTTTCGTATACCGTCCCAATGTACCGTACTACTCGTCAATCAAGGCAATCAAGGCTGGCGACAATCATTCTGGTGATGCTATCTGATGGTAACGTGGCAGGGACCGGGGCGGGAGGTTGGCATCATGCATCTTTTTCGCCGGAATACGCGAGACGAGTTGGAACAGCAGCAACACGACCACCATCGCCTCACGCCGTTTCCCGGATACCTTTCGATCTTTCCCATCCCGCAGGACCCGCAGGATCAAGGAAGCCATCATGACCGGCTGAGCGATGATACGCTCCCCGATCACCGGCTCGTTTCGCGTTCCACCCCACGCCCGCGCCTGGGTGCGCGGTTCTGGGGCGTGCGCGGCACCCATCCGGCGGCGCTGCCCACCGGCACGCGCTTCGGCGGCAACACCACCTGTCTGGAAATCCGCTATGGACGGCACATCATCATCATAGATGCCGGCTCCGGCATCATCGCGCTGGGCGACGAACTTTCCCGTGAGATGCGCGACTGGCCCACGACCAGCGAACGCCCGACGGTCAGCCTGCTCTTTACCCATGCCCACCACGATCACCTCTGTGGCATGCCGTTCTTCGCGCCGATCTATCAGCCGGAGACCCGGCTGCACCTGCTTGGCCCTGACCTTGCCGGGATGCGTTTCGAGGAGATTGTCGCGGGCTATATGCGTTCGCCCTATTTCCCGGTGGACTTCCGTGAATTGCCCTCAGAGCGCCGCCTGACCAGCATCGGCGATGGCACGCGGCTCGTCTGGATGGCGGAGGCCAATGGGCCGGTGGTCTGGGATGAGGCAGTGACGCCGCCGCCAGACTCGCTGGTGGTAGATGTGCTCCATTCGCGACTGCATCCACGCGAGGGCACGCTGGTCTATCGCATCAGCGCCGGCGGGCAGACGATGGTGTTTGCGACCGATATCGAAATCGTAGAGATCGAGGAGCAGGGCGGCGAGGCCGAGCAGCGATATCTGCGCTTCATTCACGGCGTGGATGTGCTGGTGCATGACGCGCAGTATAGCGAGGACGATTACGCAGGCGTGGAGACGGCGCCAACGCGCGGCTTTGGCCATAGCACGCCAGTGATGGCGGCGCGGGTGGCGCGCAAGGCCAGCGTCGGGCGGCTGATCCTCTTCCATCACGATCCCGGCTACGCAGACGCCGACATCTTTGCCCTGGAACAGGCGGCGCGTCAGGTATTCCCCGCGACGGTGGCCGCCAGAGAAGGCGGGGAAATCTTTCTGGACGCGCCTCTTGCGCGACAGATATAATGCGGCTACGGAGAGCATGCCGGCGAGAACTGCCCGCCGGGGTCCCCGACTGTAGACATTCCAACACAGGAGGTTTCTCACATGGGTGACAAGAGTCCGAAAAACAAGGAAAAACGAAAGCCGAAGAAGGCGAAGGCGGCAGCGAAATAACGCTTCATGCTCTTCACCTCGATCCCCGCGAGGCTTTCAATCTTTTTGATCGGCGCGATCTCCGCTATCAACTCGATCAGTGCGATCACCCGATCAGTCGCGGCGCTCTCGGTCCCGTAACCGCCTGTACGAATCATCCGTACCAGTGCTAGCGGACCATCGGGCGCCGCGTTTCTCTTGGTTTCGCTTGTATTTCATGTCCCAACTCAGTTGCCACGAGCATGTGGAGCCGCCACATGCTGCGAGATGGGTGGTTCCCCTCTCCCGCGCACGGGGGAGGGGTTAGGGGTGGGGGCATCTACTACGTCAGCGCGCAACATAGTTGCCGCAGCGTGGCGCAGGTGGCACAATACCAGTGCGAACAGTTGAGGCGAGGCCGGCGAGAACGCCGCATCAGCAGGGGATCAAGAGGGAACGGTATAGGGCAGTGGTATGAACCTTAATATCATTCTGATTGTCGAGACGTTTATCGCCTTTGTGCTGGCGATTACCATTCATGAAGCGGCCCACGCGGTAATGGCGGGCCTGCTGGGGGATACCTCGCCGCGCGGCGCGGGTCGCCTCAGCCTGGCGCCAGCACGCCAGATGACGGCTATCGGCACTATCGTGGCGATTGTCTTCTCCTTCAGTGGCATCGCTCCGGCTGGGCTGGGCTGGGGGCGCACGGTGGATGTGGACGCGCGGCGCATGCGTGTCGGCCCGAATCTGGGGCTGATTCTTGTCGCGCTGGCGGGGCCGCTTGTCAATCTGGCGCTGGCCATCGGCATCGCCTTCCTGCTAACGGTTCTGCCTGGCTATGCGCATCTGCCCGCTGCTCTCGATAATTCCTGTACGTTTGCGCTCATCGGGAGGGGAGAGGCTGCCGGTCAGGCGCTCCAAAGTTGTCTGAACGCCGCGCAGCCGACCTACTTGCTGCGTATCGAGCAGTTCGCCTTCACCTTCGCCGTGACGAATCTCGTGCTGGCGCTCATCAATATCATCCCGCTCCATCCGCTCGACGGCTATCGTGTGCTGTTCGCGCTGCTGCCCAGCCCGCAGGCGATCACGTTCCGCAAGTATGAGCCATATATGGAGTTGATCCTGCTGGTCATCTTCTTTCTGGTGCCCTTCGTTCTTGCGTTTGTTGGCATCAACTTCTCGCCGGGCCGCATCATCATTGATGGAGCCAACAACGTCCTGGCCAATATCGCGCCGAATATCTGGCGATTCTACCTCGCTCTCTAGAGAGGCGCCCTGTGGCTTCCCTGAGTTCATCCATGCCAACAACACCTTCTCTTGAATCCAACCAAACACCGCCAGCCGCCAGCGGCACCTGATTCTACCAGACCTGCCATCACCGCTAGCTAGCTTATGGCACTAAGCCTACGGCTCGTATCAGACCACTCACGCCGACAACGAGGAAGACGATTGCTAGAGCTGAAGAAAATATGGGCATAATCACATGGTAGTAGCGGTTGAGCCATTCCATCCATGCCGACAGGTGGACGCTCGCCCATTTGGGATTCGCAGCATAGAGGGCTATTGGGAGAATTTGACAGAGCAACGCAAGCGTCAAGAGAACTAGCAGAGCAAGGATGTTTTGGACAAGAGATATTTCAGTCTCATAGATAAGAGTAATGCCACTGAGGAAGACCAAAAGGTACTGGACAGAGCAGGCGAGAATAATTCCGTAGAGAAATGCCTCGCCAGGAGAGACTGATGTAATACGCCGCATCCACCCCGATGGCAAAGCGTTAGGCGCAGGTGTACTGAAGAGACTTCTCACAGCAATGATAAGAAGAAAGACTCCAGCCGCGATTAAGGTTATGTCGGAGATAGGGGTGCTCTCAATGAGGTTGCTTAGTGTTCGTCCTAAGAGCGCCAGGCTGATAGAACCGATAACAATGTAGACGCTGGCCGAACCTGCCAGAAGAGCCAGAGCGTTACGCATTGGATGGGCAGAGGTCAGCAGCAGGATAGTACTGATGATCCGGGTTGGTCCCAACGCTAGGAACAGCCCGATGGGAATAATCTCCTCTAACAGACCAACCATCATGCACACCTATCTGATCGTTCATGCACCGGCCTCAGTAGCCAGCAACCAGCGACTTCCTGCCCATTCTTGAGCCATGAGAGAATCCTTGCAGAAACTGCACCAAAACATCAAGCAGTATGGAGATAGGGCACTTGCGTACAACGAACAATGAGCCATCGCGAGACGCAATCCGGCATAGTGAAAACACAGTACCATCGCTACCTTTGCAGAGATCATGTCCAATATGACACATGTAAAAGTAGGCAGGCGACATTCATGGATGGTCTGGAATCTGCAAGAGGGTCTGTAAGCGAAGATTAAGACCGGAACCAATTGGAATCGCTGCCCAATGGATAATAAAAGGTAGGACAATGGGATCAGGCGTGGACAACGAGACTCCTCAGCCCGACACTGGCCAGCGGCTTCCATCCGACCACGCACCAAGCCAACCAGCTGGTCTATCGCGGAAGGATGTCGTAGCAGATTCACGGCGTCTCTCGTGGGGCAATTACCTTGCGCGCGTCGTGCTTATCGTGTTGGCCCTGGCAGGACTCTTCTTCACGCTGGTTCCCTGGGGGCGAGCAGGGCTGCGAACGCTCTTGCTGGTACCCGAACTCGTGGCCTTGCGTCCACTCGCGCCTATCGTCGCCAATGGCGAGCCAATTCGCCACGTCTCGCTAACAATCTCCTCGCGTGGAGGCCCAGCCTATCTTGATGTGTGGGAGCCAACAGCCTCTCCACCGCCCATACCAGGGGCGCGCCAGGGCATCCTCATCATTCCTGGCGTAGGCGATAATCGCGCTGTCCCGCAACTCACCAACCTCAACGAATCGCTGGCGCGATCTGGGCTGGTCGTGATGACCATGACCACGCACGCATTGATTGATTTTGTGCTCTCCCCTGCCGACGCCGATGCCACCGTGCGAGCGTTCCAGACGTTGTTGCATTGGCCTGGGGTTGGCGCAACTCGAGCTGGCATCTTCGGATTAAGCGCAGGCAATGTGCCAGCGAGCCTGGCCGCCGCCGATCCACGCATCCGGCATCAGATCGCCTTCCTCACCTTCTTTGGCGGTCTCTTCAACGCTCGTGACCTGATGGCCGACATCGGACGCCGCGCGCTGATCGTCAACGGCAAGCTGGAGGCGTGGCAGCCGAACCAGGTGCCACTGCATGTGCTAGCCAATACCGTCGCGGGTACGCTCCCCACGAGTGAGGGCGAAGAGATCAGGGCCGCCTTCGACACCAGCCACCCGATACCCCTCACAAATGCTCAAGTGGCGGCGCTCTCGCCGTCCGCTGCGGCGGTCTATCATATTCTCGTCGGCGATCAGCGCGATCAGGTGCAGCGGAATCTCGATGCCCTCTCGCCGGAAATGCAGCAACTCTTGCAGCAGCTCTCGCCCAGCACAGTGGTAGGGCAGATCAGCGCGCCAATCTATCTATTGCACGACCGTTACGATGGACATGTGCCCTTTACCGAATCTGTCAACTTTGCCGCCGCTCTGACACAACTGAATCGCCCACACGACCTGGTCCAGTTCAGCATCTTCCAGCATACGCAAGTGAGCTACTCTCTCGATCTCGGATCGCTGCTACGCGACCTTCCACGGCTCTTGGGCGCGATACACGCGGCGCTGATGCACTCAACGTAACAGGAGGACGATGAGATGTTTATACTTTCGCTCTTCTGGATTATCCTCGGTATTGCCATCGGCGCGCTAGCCATTGGCGCACGGTGGGGGTTGCGTGCACAGGGGTTCTCAAGTTGGCGTGCGACGATTGGCACGCTTGGCATCGGTGCGGCGGGCGCATTGCTTGTTGGCTGGTTAGGTGTCCTCATCTTTGGGCGGATATTTGGGACCCCAGCGGCGCTATGGGGCGGGATCCTTGCGGCAGTGCTGGTACCGTGGCTGCTGGCTCTAGGTCGTAGGCGGGTGATCTAAATGAGGAGACGTTGGGAGCGTGTATTGCTCTTCTCAGAAGCTCAGTTATATGATGAGACTTGCGGCTTGTTGTTGCGTTTACACCAAAGATCGCGCTTAGCCAATAAACCGGCTGAAGCCCCCTATCCTTTAGGCATGGGGATGAAAGCCGGGTAGCTCGAAGCGCTACGAAAGTACCGATAGTTGACGCAGTGCTATCTATTGTTGTATTCTATTGGTATGAGAGACATGCGTAGCAACAGCAACGTCGTCTATATCTGCCGGTATCACATCATCTTCTGTCCAAAATATCGGCGCAAGGTGCTGATGCCACCAATAGATGAACGGCTGAAGATTATCTTGGCTGAACAAATCGAGCGCTGGGGACAAGAACTTATTGAATTGGAAGTCATGCCCGATCACGTACATCTCTTGGTGGGCTGCGACCCGCAATTCGGAATACACCGGCTCGTGAAGTTGCTGAAGGGCTATTCCTCGCATGCGCTACGGGCGGAGTTTCCCGTCTTGAAACGGCGCTTACCGTCCCTGTGGACGAACGCCTATTTTTGTGCCACGGTGGGCGGGGTGACCCTAGACACGTTGAAACGCTATGTGGAAACACAGAAAGGCCGCTAGGTACGGGGGTGGTGGGAGTGAGCGAGACGACGTGCCGCAAAACCTACAGATACAAACTGTGCCCAACGCCTGAACAGGAGCAGGTGTTGGAGACGGTGTTGTGGCACTGTCGTAGGCTCTACAACGTCGCGCTGGAAGAACGCAAGACCGCCTATGACCGGCGCGGCGTCACGATCTCCTACTACCAGCAAAAAGCCGAATTGCCAGACCTAAAAGCCGCGTTTCCTGAACTGGCAAGCGTCCACTCTCAGGTGTTGCAAGACGTGCTGTTGCGGCTCGACAAAGCGTTTCAAGCCTTCTTCCGCCGCGTGCAGGCAGGTGAGAAGCCAGGGTATCCCCGTTTTCAAGGCCGCAATCGCTATCACAGCTTCACCTATCCGCAATATGGCAATGGGGCAGTAGTGGATGGCCGCTTACTCAGCCTCTCCAAGATCGGCCGGGTGAAGATACGGGTGCATCGGCCCTTGGAAGGCACGCCGAAAACCGTCACCATCTCCAAAGAAGCAGACGGGTGGTATGCGTGTATCTCGTGCGAAAACGTGCCCACGCACCCACTGCCCAAGACGGGCAACGTCACCGGCATAGATGTGGGGTTGAAGGTCTTTTACGTCACCTCCCAGAACGAGGTCTGCGAGAACCCGCGTCATTTCCGCAAAGCCGAAGCCGCGTTGCGTAGGAAACAGCGCAAGTTGGCCCGCTGCGAGAAGGGAAGCAAGAACCGGGAGCAAGTCAAGCAGCAGGTCGCCAAACACTACCAGAAGGTGAAGCGGCAACGGGCGGACTTCCATCACAAGGAAACCTTGCACCTCTTGCGCCAGTACGACACGATCTATCTCGAAGATTTGCAGGTGGCCAACCTGGTGCGCAATCACCACTTGGCCAAGTCGATAAGTGATGCTGGGTGGAGTCAGTTCCGCAGCATACTCGAATGTAAGGCAGTATGGGCCGGCAAGCGAGTGGTAGCTGTCCCACCGCAGTATACGTCGCAACTGTGTAGTCGTTGCGGAGCATATGTCCAGAAAAGTCTCAGTGTGCGCACCCACATGTGTCCAGAATGTGGGCTGGTGTTGGACCGTGACCACAATGGGGCACTGAATGTGTTGCAATCCGGCTTGGAACTGGACCAGCAGGCAACACAACAACAACGCAGAGCAGAACAGGAACAGGCGGGGGCACCGCCTTCGGGGGGTAACGTAGCGGGGTGCCGCAGGCGTTCTCCGAGAAGCCCCGCCCTTTAGGGCTGGGGAGCATGTCACCATCACATGAAATCTCTTGAATCCTCTACCAAAACTCGGCCAGTCGTCAGCAGTGTTCCTGTCGGGCGGATGGCAGGCGCGCGCTATCGTGTCTGGCAGTTCTGGCGCTCGCTCAGGCCGCGCCCGCTAGACGACGACGACCGCGCCATCCTCGCCACGACATTGCCGCCCGACGGATGCGCACTCTTCGCCACAATGTCGCGGAACGATCAGCGCCACAGCCTGATGGTGTATCAGGCGCTCCGCGAACGCGGCTGCACGGATGACGAACTGCTGGCGGCGGCGCTGCTGCACGACAGCGGCAAGGGTGGCGGACGGGTGCGGCTCTGGGTACGCCCGCCAGTGGTGCTGCTGAAGACGTTCGCGCCGCGCCTGCTCTTCTGGCTGGCGCGAAATGACCATTCCTGGTGGCGACGCCCGTTCTACAACGCCTGGCATCATGCGGAGATTGGCGCGGACCTCGCCGCCGCAGCCGGCCTCCCTGCGCGCACCGTGCTGCTGATTCGCACGCATCACCAGCCGGACGGACCCGCCGCCGAACTCCACGCCGTTGATGATGCGCTATAGCTCTCATCGTGTCTACGTGTATTAGAGAGTCAAACTGCACCACGAGGATGCAGCGTGCGAGGCGGCGACGATAGACGAGGCCGCCAGGATCCCTCTGTCACGTTATGGTTGCAGGATGACCTTGCCGGTCACTTCGCGGTTCGCCTGGGCAGTGAATGCCCTGCGCGCTTCGGACAACGGGTAGACCGCGCCAATCTCTGGCGGACGTAGTTGACCTGTATCAACCAAGCGTGCCAGCTCCACGAGTTGGGCGCTGCTGGGCTGGCGAATGAAGAACATGGTGCGGATGTCCTGACGGGTGGCCGGTGGCGGACCCATCACCGTCACCAACGTGCCGCCGGGCTTGACCAGCGCCAGCGACCGGGCGAGTATATCACCACCGATGATGTCATAGACAAGGTCCACCTGTCCGGCAGCGTCCTCCCATCGCTCCCGCTCAAGATCAACAAAGCGCTCGGCTCCCAGTTCCAATACGCGCGCCTCAACGTTGCTCCGGCCTGTGCCGATGACATGCGCACCCGCCGAGCGGGCGAGTTGCACGGCGACCGACCCAACGGCGCCTCCGGCTCCGTGGATGAGCACGGTTTGCCCAGCCGCGAGGTGACCATGATCGAAGAGCGCCTGCCACGATGTAAGCCCCGCCTGAGGGAGCGTGGCGGCGTGTACCCAATCGAGTGTCGTAGGCTTCGGCGCCACATCACGCGCCTCGATGGCGATGTACTCGGCGGCGGCGCCATCCCAATAGGCCATGATAAGGCCGTACACCTCGTCGCCAACGGCCAGCCCAGCGGTGCCAAAGCCCAGGGCGGTGACGACGCCGGAAAACTCCTGGGCCGGGATGATAGCGTCGCGCTTGTGGCCCGCGCGGTCTGCCCAGATCGGCCAGTTCAGCTCGGTGGGAGTGATGCCTGCGGCATGCACCTTCACCAGCACGTCACCAAGCGCGGGCGTGGGGTCAGGCGCGTCCTCATACACCAGACCTTCGATGCCAACTGGCTCATTGCCGATTGGCTCATGTAAGCGAATAGCTTTCATTGGGAATCTCCTCCTGTCCTCCGTCTACTCCTGTGCGGTTGGGGCTGGCTTGATGTTCTGGTTTTGATTGAAGATGTTGTCAGGATCGTACGTTGCCTTGATATGAGCCAGGCGCGCGTAGGTGGCGCTCGGATAGACCGCAGCGATAGACGCTTCACTGGCATCGCTCAGGAAATTGAGGAACGCCCCGTTCGCCAGTGGCGCAAGCGGCTGCCAGGCCGCCTGCCGAATCTGTTGCGCCTGCTCGTCTGACGCATCTTTGGGGGCGAAGGCCGGGACGATCACGAGCGCCTCGTTTCCCCGGTGAGCAAATGCCGTGGCCTCCTGGCTGACACGATCTACAGCACCTCCAAGCGCGCGGATCTGCGCGATAGGCTTACCCGCCTGCCCATAGTTGGTGGCAAGGGTGGCAATCGCCTCAGCACTCAAAGTCTTGAGAAACCCATCATGACCCACGACTCGGAGTGTAGGAGGAGGAGATACCGCATCTTCCAGCATCGCGTGATATGGCTTGCGCTGGAGATCCTGCTTCTGCACAGCGCCCAGTTGCAGGAAGGGCTTGATGGCTGCATTGGCTGCGGCTTCATCGTCTCCTGCATAGCAGAGGAGTACCATAATCTGGGCAGGGGCTTGAGGTCCGAAACCGGAGAAGAGCACAAAAGTAGAACTGAGTTCTTCAGGCGCCTCGCGCATGGATCCGGCCCATGCGGAGAGCAGGTTTTCCGCATCTGCCGGGTCATAGATCACCGTACCGCCAACGATTTCTCCGCTGGGTTGGGCGTGGAAGTCAAACGAAGTCACCACGCCGAAGTTCCCACCGCCGCCGCGAATTGCCCAGAACAGGTCAGGATGCTCCTGTGCGCTGACGTGCAAAGCGCGGCCATCGGCGGTAATGAGGTCCGCTGCCTCCAAGCTGTCAATGGTAAGCCCATACTTGCGCACCATCCAGCCAATGCCTCCACCAAGTGTCAGACCGCCTACACCGACCTGCCTGGTATCGCCAGATGAGATAGCAAGCCCGTGGGAAGCCAGCGCCAGCGCCACATCACCCCAGTGGGCGCCAGCCCCAACACGCACGAGGTGGCGCGCTGGGTCAAGAATCTCGACGCCATTGAAGCGCGCGAGATCAATGACGAGTCCACCGTTATTGGTCGCAAGTCCGCTCAAGCCATGTCCACCGCTGCGCACGGAGAGCGCTACCTGGTGTTCGCGGGCGAAACGGATTGCGGTGCTGACGTCATCAGTGGTCTGGGCACGAACAATTGCCGCTGGACTTCCCGCCCGGTTGAAGACATTGCGCACAGCATCATATGATGAACTATCGGGCAGAACGACGTCGCCCGCTATGTGATTCGTAAGCTCAGTTATTGACTGAGGTTGCATGGATAAACTGACCTTTCCTGGATTGCTCCCGTTTGAGATCGCGCGGTGTGCAATCGCTGTTTGTCTGTGGCATACTGATTTTGTTCGTGAGGGAGTTGTCTGTGGATTCCATGAGAGACTGTTCCCCCCGTCTCTTCGCCTCTCTGTCCTGCCGTTTGGATTTCCCCCTCCACTACTTCGTCGGATTCCGATGAGAGAATGTGACGAGAGCATAGAATGTGACCGATAGGCGAGCAGCGACGGCGAGATATCGCTTGTTTGTGCCTCGCTATGGGGTGGCAAAACTGATGAAGGACGACAACCTAATGGATAAGCGGCAACACAACACGCTGGCAGATCGGTTCGAGGCGGAGCGTTCTCACCTGCGGGCAGTGGCCTACCGGATGCTCGGCTCGCTCGCTGAAGCGGATGATGCCGTGCAGGAGTGCTGGCTGCGGCTCAGCCGCGCCGATACGAGCAGCATTGAGAACCTGGGCGCCTGGCTGACAACAGTGGTCGGGCGGGTCTGCTTCGATATGTTGCGTGCGCGCCAATCACGGCGCGAGGAGTCGCTCGAAGAATCGCACGGGGACTATGAGCCTGCGTCTGAATCCAACACACGACCTGAGAACGTGATAGACCCTGAGGAAGAGGCGCTCCTGGCAGACTCGGTAGGACTGGCGCTGCTTGTGGTACTCGATAGGCTGAATCCTGCGGAGCGTCTGGCGTTTGTGTTGCATGACCTCTTCGATATCCCGTTCGAGGAGATTGCGCCGATTGTGAACCGTTCTCCCGCTGCGACGCGGCAACTCGCAAGCCGCGCGCGTCGTCGGGTGCAGGGGGCAGGCGCGATTCTTGATGCTGATCTGGCTGTTCAGCGCACCGTCGTCAATGCCTTTCTCGCCGCATCGCGCGCCGGAAATTTCGAGGCGCTGCTCACGCTCCTTGACCCTGAGGTTGTCTACCATGCTGACCGCACAGCCGTGGAGGCTGGTGCGACCGCAGAGGTGCGTGGAGCGGCATCCGTTGCCAGACACTATCTTGGGCGCGCACAACTGGCGCGGCCAGTGCTTGTCAACGGGGCGGTGGGCGCCGTCGTGGCGCCGCGCGGGCGGCTGTGGGTGACGCTTCAGTTCACGATCAAAGCGGGCAAGATCACCGAGATCAGCGCGATTGCCGATCCAGCCCATCTGCGCCAGCTCGAACTGGCGCTCCTGCCCACTGGAAGCTCACGTTGATACGTATTTTGCGGGTCGGAGTGTACCGATAATCTGCCTGTGTAGCCTATCGGTCCCCCCGCGTTTCCGTTCGCAGCGGCCAAACGTAGAATGGCATGAAGTACGCTATAGTTAGCCGAAGATGGCCGAACATACCGGCAGATAGGTTGCTGATTTCGAGTCCGCGCAGGCGGACTTCGCGGCTGAAAGCTAGCCAGGTGCGGTTTTAACCGCTGGCTTCCGTGCGCCGGCAGTTCACTGCCGCGATGATGCTATTTTCAGGGGAGAGACACATGGCAATCAGCACTGCGCGTGAGAGCGCCGCCGAAAACCTGCCCCTCTTCCCTGCGCTCGAAGATGGCGCAGAAGATGGCAATGCGCCGCCACCCTATCAGGTGCATCTCCCCGGTTTCGATGGCCCCCTGGCGCTGCTGCTGCATCTCATCGAGCGCAACCAGCTCGAAATCACCACAATATCGCTCGTCGCCGTCACCGACCAGTTCATCCAGTATTTGCGCAACTGGGACGAGCCGCCGTTGCCCCGGTTGGCGGAGTTTGTTACGATGGCCGCACGGCTGCTGCTCATCAAGTCGCGCAGCCTCTTGCCGCGCCAGCCGCGCCAGGATGAGGCGAGCGACGAGCCGGACCCCCTGGAAGATGCTGAACAACTGCGCAAACATCTCATCGAATATAAGATGGCGCGCGAGATTGCGCGGGCGCTACGGGCGCGCGAGCTGGCGGGGCTGCAATCATTTGCCCGTCCCACGCGGCTGGTGGACGCCGAGGCAATGATCGTCTGGACGCCGCCGCAGATCATCGGTGTGAATGTGCAGGCGCTGGCGGCGGTGTTCCGGCGCGTGCTGACGGAGAAGCGCCTCAGCGAGCCGGAAGAACTGCCACTGCCGCTCGTCACCATTGCCGAGAAGATCGCGGAAGTCGAGGCGCTGCTCCGCGCCGAGGGCCGCGCCACGCTCGAAGCCGTTCTGCTCACCGCTACCACGCGCTTCGCCGTCGTCGTGACGTTCCTGGCGGTGCTGGAACTCTGGCACCAATCGCGGCTGATTGTGACGCAGGACGACCTCTTCGGTCCCATAGAGATTCAGCCGGGGCCGAAGTTTGGCGAAAAGACCATCTCTTCCTTCGATGCCCCCGAACCTGCGCTTGAATCAGCGCCCGAAGCTGCCGCCGAAGTCACTGCAACCGCGCCAGTCCCATCCGCCAAACCTGCGCGCGCCAAACGTGGACGCGCCGCCCGCACCATCTCCACCCCGGCGGCGGACACCGCAGAAGCGTCCCCGCTGCCCTGGCCGGAGACGGCGCAATGACATCCACCAACTCAAGCGCAAAAACTGCACAGACGTTGCAGCTTGCCGACGGCAGGTCGCTCGGCTACGCGGAATATGGCAGCGATGATGGCAAACCGCTCATCTACTGTCATGGCTTACCTGGGTCACGCCTGGAAGTGGCCTTTCTGGACCAGTACGCGCGGCACGCGGGTGTTCGTCTCATCAGCATTGATAGGCCGGGCATGGGGCTATCTACCTTCCAGCCGGGGCGCTCGTTCCTCGATTGGCCCGCTGATGTGATGGCCCTCGCCGATCATTTGCAGATTGGCCGCTTTGCCGTGCTGGGGATGTCCGGCGGAAGTCCGTATGCGCAGGCTTGCGCCTATACAATCCCCGACCGCCTGATCTCCTGTGGCATCGTCTCCGGTATCGAGCCGCTGGCCCTGGGAACCGCTGGCATGAACAGAGGCAACCGCCTGATTTTCTTCTGTGCGCGCCGCCTGCCCTGGCTCCTGACGCCGTTGATCGGACTCGGCGCGCGCTCTTTTCAGACATCGGAGCGCGCCAGGCGGGCGATGACAAAGGGATTGCCACAGTTGGTGAAGCCGGATAGAGAGGCGCTCCTCGCTTTTGATGGCGGCGAGAGTCTGGCGTTGTCAACCGCCGAGGCGTACCGCCAGGGAGTGCGCGGAGCCGCATACGAAGGACGATTATACGGGCGCGAGTGGGGGTTCCGTCTCCAGGATATTCGCATGCAGCCACTCTATCTCTGGCATGGCGAATTGGACACCAACGTCGGGGTCGCAATGGCGCGTGCCGCCGCGCACCTGCTCCCCGGCTGCGTTGCAACCTATTATCCCAACGATGGCCACCTTTCCACACCCCTCAACCACCAGGAAGAAATCCTGACGGCGCTGTTTCGCACATGAGTGCAAAGTGCAGCGCACACGAGGAACGGCGCAACCCCGCTATGCGCCTATGACCAGCGTACCCACAACCTCGACAGCGGACCCCAGTTCTGCAATAATAAGCGATGGTCAGTGGTCAGTAGAACTGCGCAGAAAAGAGGCACCTCACTGGATACGCGCGGGCAACACGAGCAGCACGAACAAGAGAACGATGAACAAGAACGCCGGGCACTGGCGGAATGGGCGGAGCAGGCGCAACGCATAGACGAAACGTTAGAGCTGGCGGTGGCCTTTGAGCCAGCGACGGCTCTGACTGAGGGCCTCTTTGGGCTGGACGATGCGCAGTTGCGTCGCGTCGTTGCCTATACACTGGCGCGCGTGCAGGTGACGGAGCCGGTGGAGTTGAGCGTTCTCATCACCGGCGATGACGGCCTGCGTTCGCTCAACCGTGAATATCGTGGGCGCGACGAAGCGACGGACGTTCTCTCGTTTCCGCTGCGCGATGAGCCGCTGGTGCAGGCGCCGGAAAATCAACTCTGGCTGACCGTTGAAGAGACGGCGCAGGACGGCGAAAGCGGCGAAGACGGCCATCTCGCCGATACAGAAGATGCCAGCGCCTTCAGCGAACTCGACGACGAGCCGCTTTCCGCAGAGGGTGACGAAGACGATGAAGGCGAAGACAATGAAGGTGAAGATGAAGAAGACGCTGGCGAGTGGGAGGACGATGAGGCGACCTTTCCTTCGGTAGGCGTTGGTGCGCTGCACCTGGGCGATATCGCCCTCTCGCGTGATGCCATCGTGCGGCAGGCGGCCCAGGCCGGGCACAGCGCCGCCTGGGAACTGGCGTATCTGCTGGCGCATGGCGTCCTGCATCTCGTTGGCTACGACGACCAGACGGATGCCGGCTATCAGGCGATGGTCGCGCATCAAGAGGCGGTGCTGGCGCAGGTGGGCATCGCTCGCTGATACGCAGGTTTTTTGTTGGTTCTTTTTGGCATGTGTGGCTGTTGGGGGAACAACCTCACGAAGTTTCTCGATTAGACAGTCAAGGCATTATGTATGAAAACAGTACCGGCTACTCATCCACAACCCGCGCCCTCGCGTGCCTCCTTCTTCCGCAGTTTTGTCTACGCCTGGAACGGTCTCTGGCACGCCATCCGCACGCAGCGTAACGCGCGCATCCACGCGGGCATCGCTATCATCGCCATTACGCTTGGCTTCGTGCTGCACATCTCGCCGGTGGAGTTTGCGATGGTCTTCGTCGCCATCACCGGCGTGTTTATCTCAGAGATGTTCAACACGGTTGCCGAGGCGTGCGTGGACCTTGCCACCAGGGAATATCATCCGCTGGCGCGCATTGCCAAAGATGTTGCGGCGGGCGCCGTCCTGCTGAACGCCATGCTCTCCGTGGTGATCGGTCTGCTGGTGTTTGGGCCGCATCTCTGGCCGCTCTTCCTGCACCTGCTCCACCGCTAGACGTTTCCTGGTCGGCTGCTAGTAGGAATCGCAGCAACGTGTCTGTGTTCCCCTCTCCCGCGCACGGGGACTGCCGCCGCACGCTCGGAGAGCGTGAAGCAAGCCATAGGCTTGCGGAGGCGGCAGGTGAGCGGAGCGGAGGGGTTAGGGGTGGGGGCTATGGCTGTGGTGGGGTGAGGTGAGTTTCGGCGCCGGCGTAGGGGCCGCGCGCCTCCGGCGGCAGCAACGCCGCAAGCTGGTACATGATCTCGTCGGTCGCCTGCGCGACGCTACCGCGCGTGCGTTTGCCGCCCCCCGCGACGGTGAAGGGCTTGCTATAGCGAATCGTCACCTTCGGACGGAATGCTTTGAATACGCGCTGCGTGCCAGAAATCGCCACCGCGACCACCGGCGCGCCCGTGCGCATGGCAATATAGCCGGTGCCGGGATGCGCCTCCAACAGCACTCCATTGCCGCTGCGGTGTCCCTCCGGAAAGATCACCAGGATTTTGCCCGCCGCCAGCACACGCTCCGACATGCGAATGGCCTCGCGGTCGCTCTCGCCGCGCCGCACGGAGAATGAGCCGAGCAACCGCATGAATCCACCGAGCAACGGCACGCTGAAGAGTTCGATCTTCGCCATATAATGCGTGACCCGTGGCACCCGCAACGACGCCAGCGGAATATCCATCCAGTGGATGTGGTTCATCGCCAGGATCACCGGACCGCTCGTTGGAATATGCTCGATGCCTTCGGTGCGCAGATCAGCGAGCAGCCAGATGAGCGGGCGCGCGATGAGGCGCGTCAGGCCGTAGACCACTGGCGATTCCCGTACAAGCGGTGGCTCGGCTGCCGGTGATGCCTGGTTGGCCTTCGCTGTGGCGTTTGATGTATTTGTCGTGTTAGAGGTGTTGGTCGTACTCATCACGCCTGCCCTCCGCGCTGCCGCTCTGCGATAATCTGAAGGATGCGCTCGACCACCTCATCGGCTTCCAGGTGGTCATTGTTGATGACGACGGCATCCGGCGCGACAAACGTATGCGCTGCGTCGCGGGCGTCGCGCTGCACGATCTCATCGCGCACGGTTGCAAGCGAAGGGCTGTCCGCGCCGTATTTGGCCACCAGATCACCATGCCGACGTTTGGCGCGCTCCTCGATGGAGGTGGTCAGGAAGATTTTCAGGTCAGCCTCCGGCAGCACGATGGTGCCGATGTCGCGCCCAACCATCACCACGCCCTGCGTATCCGCCATCTCGCGCTGGCGCTGGCGCAGCGTCGCGCGGACCGGCTCATGGCTGGAAACCTGCGACACCGCCGCATCCACCGCCGGCAGGCGAAGTTGCGGTGTGATGTCCTGCCCATCCACCAGCACCGTATAGGAGCGGCCATCCGCCGTGGCAGGCGCCGGTGGCGTGATCTCGATATGGATGCTCCGCGCCAGCGCATCGAGGGCCTCGGCATTGTCCAGCGGAGTATCGGTGGTGAGCGCAATACAGGTGAGTGTGCGGTAGAACGCGCCGGTATCCACATAGAGATAGCCCAATCGCCGCGCCAGCCGTTCTCCAATGGTGCTTTTGCCGACGCCCGCCGGGCCATCTATCGCAATCTGTAGGTGCGTTCGCATGCCGCCGCTCGCCTCCGTCGCCACAATCGTGCTATTTTCCGCAATCGGTACGCGGGCTTCAAGGCCGCGTCACGTGTTCCGCGTGTTCCATTATCGCAGGTCACATTTCGCATCAGTATACCAGCAGCAGGGGAGGCAGTGAAAGAGGAAAAGCAGAAACGTTAGGGCTAGCGGGCACAAAAAGGCAATGTAGGCGCAGCGAGGGCACACAAAAGTGGGACCTAAGAGAATGGCCTTCTCCCAGGTCCCGGTATACCGCCCATTTGCGCACACCAACACGTTTAAGTTCGCGGCTCACATTCATGTCCCGCGCTCTACCAACTGAGCTAACCCCGCATGAAGAAACAAGATGGCGCGGGGTACCGGCTATGATCCGGCGACCTCGGGAGTCCTCGACCACGAACACTCGATTTGGCGTTCGGCGGTGAATGCTCAATCTGGAGCAATAGATTGAACCTGTGGGAGCGCCGCACGTTGCCTCTGCCATGTTGGGCTACTCCACCGCGCAAGAGAACTGCTGAGTGGTGGAGGCAGGACTCGAACCTGCACTACGACGCTGGCGCAATGACAACCGAAATTGAGAATGAGTTTGTTGCTCCACCCCGTAGTGTAACCTATACAGCGTCGCGCCGCAAGCTTCCGTATGCGTTGCCCACGCCTGGTCCCCCCTCTCCTCGCGGGAGAGGGGGTCAGGGGGTGAGGTCTACCCGAACGAGCAGCTATTCGTGCGATTGCTCCATTCCATCTGCACGAGATAGCGGTCGCCGTGCCTCAGCGTCACATTTCCGCCGTCCGCGCCGATGTATCCGAATTGCGTGCCACACAAATCCCCGATTTCGCCCTCGCCCTGGGTCTTCGCGTCTACGGCATCGTTATACCAGCCGCCGGTAGAGCGGTCGGCGGTATTGTAGAGCGGGTCGGAGACCGATTCGAAGAGTTCGTGCGAGAGGAAATTGATCGTCATATCGGCGATGCTATCTCCATTGGGGCCGACACTTCCCTGCGGCGAACACTCTGACCATTCGCTGGCGGTGTCTGGAATATACGCATAGATCGTGGGCGTCGGCGTGTCTGCGGTCGAGTTCTCAGGATAGTAATAGTTGTGATAGGCGCAGTATCCTTTTGAGCCGGAGAAGGTGCAACCATCGGTTGACTTGCTGCTCTGACATTCTTCGGCGTCGTGGCCGGTGAAGACGAAAAACTCATGTGTCTGCCCGATGGACCAGGTTGGGTTGGCCTTCAGCGCCCGCGCAATCTCGCCTACGATGTCTTGGTCCAGCAGCGGATCGTTTTGTGTTGCGGCGGCTGAGTTACACTGCGTGCCATCATACTGGCAGTGCTGATACGGCGTGTGGTCCACGTAAACGCCGCCCAGCGATATCTGATTCTGTACGCTGCCCTGGTAATCCCAATATTGCGTCAACAAGCCATAATAGCTGGTGCCCTGAAGGTCCTGAATGAATCGCTTCATCAGTGACTCGAAATGCGCATCGCTGCCACCTGGCTCAAAACTATAGGCCCAGGGCTGCCAGAAAATGAGATACGCTGTCACCGTCCGCATGACTGCGCCGCCGTGATAATGCACAGGATGGCAATCACCAGGGCAGACCGAGAATGTGGTGTTCGTGGTTGCCCCTGGCGCAATCGTCACACTCTGCTGTGTCTTGATGATGTTGTTGACAATCGCCACACAGGTATACGGGCCGGTGGCGAGGCCGCCCAGCGTAAACGTTCCCCTGGCGCTGGTGGTGGTAGTTTGTCCCGCATTGCTATCTACCGGCTCGTCGGTCAGCGCGTGCGGGTCCACGGGAACGCACTGGACAGTCGCGTTTGCCACAGGCTTCTTGCTGCCAGCATCGGTGACGGCGCCGGTGAGCGTCCCCTGGATAAGACTCAGCGACTCGCAGTCTTCTTCGGTGGTGCTTCTGGGCGCAACCTTACATTCGGTCTGGCTCGCCGGGCCAAAGTTGAGCGTCAGATTCGTGCCCTGCACTAAATCCAACGTATCCTGTTCCGGCTGGTAGAATGTCAATGAAGCGGTGCAATCATAGGATTTCGCTTGCGCGAGCGAAAGATGATAGTGGCCACTCGTATCAGTTTTCGCCGTCGTGTTGCCACAACGGACTGTTGCGCCGCTGAGGGGTACCATTTTGCTGATGCCCTGCTCCTGCAACGCAATACTATCGCCATAGACTGTGCCGCTGATCGTCGTATTCGATGCACCGATGGTGATAGCGCAGGCCGCCTGAGTGAAGAGGATGAGCGCAGCGAAACAGACGAAACGAGCAAGACGGGTAATAGTCGTCCGCCGCTGTAGACCTATATAGCGGCGCAACGAGAGCAGACGATCCATAGACACAGCGCAACCCTTTCCATTGGGCACAGCGAACAGTAATCTCAGGCAATTGCAGAGAACCTCATCAATCGCATCACCATTTTACCAAGTGGACGCAAGCCTTTTGGCGTATCACGCTGCGTTTGCATTGAGCGTTGGGGCGAGCAGGAATGTCTGCCATTTTCCGGGGTTCTACCAGGCGCGTATTCATCGCTGGCGCCGATAGCGTAAAATAGGAACGTTTTCTCTGTAGGGTGGTCTCGCATCCAGGCGGACACTTACCCATTTGGAGGCGTTATCCGGTATCTTCCACATCTTTGTGTTGTGTGATAGTGGAGTGTAGAGAGTAGAGGGGGCGATGATATGACGAATCGTGTAGTCATCACCGGCATCGGGTTGGTGACGCCGCTGGGCAATGATACCGCCAGCACCTGGAAGGCGCTCTGTGAGGGGCAGTCGGGGGCGGGGCCGGTGCGCCGCTTCGACGCCAGCCAGCATGATGTGCGCATCGCCGCCGAGCTAAAGGACTTCGATCCTCTGGCCTATCTAGACCGCAAGGAGGTCCGGCGCACCGAGCGTTTTGTCCACTATGCCTTCGCTGCCGCGCGCCAGGCGATTGACGACGCGCGGCTCGATATCAACGCTATGCCAGATGACGTTGGCGTGGTGATCGGCTCCGGCAGCGGCGGATTGCAGGTGCTGGAGGACGGCTTCCATACGCTCTTCGATGAGGGGCCACGGCGCATCAGCCCGTTCTTCGTGCCGATGACGGCGCCGGATATGGGGACGGGCTACGTCTCGATGCGGATGAATGCGCGCGGCCCGAACTTCTCGGCGGTCTCTGCCTGTGCCACCAGCGCGCATGCCATCGGTGAGGCGGCGGAAATCATCAAACGTGGCGATGCTCGCGCCATGATTGCTGGCGGCACAGAGGGCAGCATTACTTCAATGACGCTGGCGGCGTTTGCCAGCATGCACGCGCTCTCGCGCCGCAACGACGACCCACAGCGTGCCAGCCGCCCCTTCGACAATCAGCGCGATGGCTTTGTCATGGGTGAGGGGGCCGGGGTGGTCATCCTGGAAGAGTTGGAACTGGCGCGGGCACGCGGCGCGCATATCTACGCCGAAGTGCTGGGCTACGCTGGCACCTCGGATGCGCACCATATCACCGAGCCAGCTCCGGCGGGCGCAGGGCTGGCGAGGGCAATGCGGCGCGCATTGAAGAAGGCGGAGATCGCGCCGGAGGCGGTGGACTACATCAATGCGCATGGCACCTCAACGCGCTTCAACGATGTCAACGAGACGGCGGCCATCAAGAGCGTCTTTGGCGACCATGCGTACAAACTGGCTGTTAGCTCTACCAAATCCATGACGGGGCATATGATGGGGGCTGCCGGAGGTGTCGAAGCCTCGATTACGGCGCTGGCGTTGCATCACGGCATGCTGCCGCCGACCATCAACTATGAGGAGCCGGACCCGGAGTGTGACCTCGATTACGTGCCCAACACCGCGCGGTCCGCAGCTATCCGCATCGCCGCTTCGAACTCGATGGGCTTCGGCGGCCACAACGCTGTGCTGATCCTGGGCAAGTGTGAATAGACCTCACCCGGCCTGCGGCCACCCCTCTCCTCGCAAGGAGAGGGGCAGGGGGTGAGGTCTAGCCATCCAGCGGGGCGCGTTGAGCTACCAGTTGCAGCCAGATGCGCGGCACTTCGGTGATGTTGAGTTCGGTGAACGCCTCTGCCGCCGCGTATTCCAGCGCATCCGCGCCGATGGGGATGGGCACGCCGGGCAGCGCCCCCTCGATGAAGAGCCAGTAACGCCCAATGTCCTGCCAGGAGCGGAGCGGCATCAGCGCCTCTTCCATGCGCTCGTCCACGATGTGCAGGCCACATTCCTGAAGAAGCGAGGTATATTCGGCGGCGTTCAGCCAGGTCATCGCCGTCGCCTTTGCATGGCGCGATGGCCGCACCTCCGGATGGTGCTGGCGCATCCAGCCCAGCGCGCGCCGTATCCAGAGGTGGTAGAAGCGCTCGCTGCCGGGAGCGTATGCGCCATCGAAGAAGGAGCTATTGCACGCGAAGAAGCCGCCCGGCCCCAGCGCACGTGTGATCTTTTCTATTGCGTCGCGCTTATCGGGCACCAGGTGAATGGCGTTGCAGAAGAAAATGGCGTCTGCGCCAGTCACTATCTCTGCCAGATGCTCCGCGTCGCCCTGCTCGAATCGCGCCTCACGCCCCTGCAAGCGTTCTCGCGCGATATCAATGGCCTCGGTGGATGGCTCGACGCCGATCACCTGACCAGGGCGACCCAATCGCTCCAATTCATCGAGAATCAGTTCCGTCACGGCGCCGGTGCCAGAAGCAAGCTCCGCCACGCGCACAGATTGCCCTGCGGGTCGGCTGGCATCCAGCCGGCCAATCGCCGTGCGGACGAGCGACTGGTTGACATCGTGGTAGAACTGGTGGCGTGCAAACGGATCGAACGTGTAACTGCTGGCAATGGTGGGAGTATCAGTCATAGATGGGTTCCTCGCTACTTCAACGCCCCGTTTTCTCCTGCGGCAGACTGTCGCATCTTCGCTATCGCTACCAGTTATCAACACCAAACCAGCAAACCAGGTGAGCGGCTAAGGAGACGGGGCGCGTCTCTTTATTCCCTTTAGAGAGCGCCTTCGCGAGAAATGTTTCGAGAAATGTTTCAGTATGTCTCACTACCTGCGTGGGCTATGGCGCAGGCGGGCGTTGCAGATGGCGCAGTGGGTCGCCGCCGGATGCGCTTCCAATTCGCGCAGCGAGAGTGGCTTGTGGCAGTCCTCACAGGTGCCATAGGCGCCATGCGCGGCGCGGGCCAGCGCGTGTTGCGTCTGGCGCAGGTCTTCGCGCAGCATCGGCAGCAGCGCCTCGCGGAGCGCCTGACTCTGATGATCGTCTTGCTGCGGTGTCTCTAATTCGCAGATTGCCAGCAGTAGCGCCACATGCTCGCGTTCCAATCGCGCCAGCGCCGCCACCAGGGCCGCGCGGCGTCCGCGTGGCTTGCGGCTCACCACTGTGTAGGAGTTCAACGAAAGAGATCGGTCTGCCGTATGTGGCCGTTTCGGCAATTGTCGTCCATTCTGCCCAGGCGTGGAAATGATTCCCCAGTCGTGTATGCCGTGCATATCGTGCATCTGTTCCCCGCTCCCTCCAACCACCAGCCAACGCATATGACGCATAGGATGTATCAATGGGCAATCGCTGGCAGGTGTCTTCACTGTCTTCACTGTCTTCACTGTTACTGTTCTTCTGGGTATTTTCCGTAGCGCAACCGCCCTTGCCCTGACCTTGCCCTTATCTATGGAAACGAGCGCCAGCGAATTTGGCATCGCTGAACACCGGCGGTCCTATGCAAGTCCTATGCAGCAACATGACAGAAATCTCAGATGCCATATGTGCTGCCTACTTCGTCGCTACGGGCACCTTCGTCCTCGCCATAGCATCTCTCATGCCGCAACAGTCAGCGCCGCCACATCGTAGAGATAACAGAGATACCATTCCGCGCAATAGACCTTTTTGACACCTTCTTGCGCACGGTTCTATACTGCGGTGATACATCGTGAGATGTCATACACGATACTGGCGAGGCCGGCCCAGGCTTCGCATAGATCAGAGTTACGTTGGCAACGACGACGATAGATGATGACAAGCGGACAAACAACCATAGGAGAACGTAAAGAGCATGGCCGAACTCAACGACGACAAGCAGACACCACAGGCGACGGAGCCGGAGGACACGGCAGCTAACAATGCTTCTGGCGCTGCTGCGACCACTGAGGAGCGCGCTGGCGGCGCCAGCGCCCCTGCCGACTGGGCGGCGCAACTTCAGGCCGCCCGCCAGGAGGCCGAGCAATATAAAGATAAGTACCTGCGCGAACGCGCGGAGATGGAGAACTTCCGCAAGCGGCAGGAGCGCCTTGCTGGGGAGCGCAATCAACGCTACAAGCGCGACCTGATGGAGAAAGTGCTGGAGGTCATGGACAATCTCGACCGCGCCATGCACTTTGAGGAATCAATGGACCGCGAAGACTTGCATAAGGGATTGCGCATGGTGCATTGGCAGCTCGAAGAATTGCTCAAAACTGAAGGGCTGCAGCCGGTACCGGCTGCCGTTGGCGAGCCGTTCGACCCGCATCTGCATGAGGCGATGGATAGCGTGCCATCCGCCGAACATCCAGAGGGCACCATTGTCGAGGAAGTTCGCAAGGGCTATCTGCTGGGTGGCGACCTGTTACGTCCGGCGCGGGTGCGAGTCAGCGCAGGAGCGACGCCAGAACAACAAGAATAATCAACGAGAATACCTGGCGCGACACACATCGCCAGGGCTTTCAGTGCTTTTTGAGTAGAGGCCCTGATGGACGACAAAGATTACTATAAAATCCTCGGTGTCTCGAAGAGCGCCAACGCCGACGACATCAAGAAGGCGTATCGCAAGCTCGCTCGCAAGTATCACCCGGATGTCAACCCAGGCAACAAAACCGCCGAGGCGCGCTTCAAAGAGATCAATGAAGCGTATGAGGTGCTTTCCGACCCGGACAAGCGCAAGCAATACGATCGCTACGGCGCGAACTGGAATGCCCCTGGCGGATTTCGTGGGGGGACGGGAACGGCGACGCGCACGCGCACCTACGGGCCGCGCAGCAGCGCCGACGATATCTTCGGCACAGACGACCCGACAGGCTGGAGCGATTTCTTCGACACGCTCTTCAACCGGCGTTCATCGTCTTCCACCTCGACCGGCACGGCGACGCGCGAACCGCTTCAGCGGCGTGGCGAGGACATTGAGCAGCCGGTAGAGATCACGCTGCGCGAGGCGTACACCGGCACGTCACGTATCTATAACGTTCAGTCGCCGGATCCGTGCCCCAATTGCAACGGCACCGGCAAGATTGGTCTGCGCTCCTGCCCGAATTGCGGTGGAACGGGCATCATCACCAAGCAGCGCAAGCTAGAGGTACGCATTCCTGCCGGGGTGGATACCGGCTCGAAGGTGCGCATTGCCGGTGAGGGGCAGATTGGCATCGGCGGCGGACAGCGCGGCGACCTCTTTCTCGTCGTCACCGTCAAGCCGGATGCCACCTTTGAGCGCAAAGGCGACGACCTGACGGTGGACGTGCCGACGCCGTTGACGATGGCAATACTCGGCGGCGAAGTTCCCGTGCCGACGCCCGATGGCAAGCGGCTGATCCTGACCATTCCGCCGGAGACGCAGAACGGTCAGACGTTCCGGCTCTCTGGCAAGGGCATGCCACATCTGCGTGGTGAGGGTGCGGGCAATCTCTTCGCGCGCATCCAGGTGCAACTGCCGCAGCATCTCAGCCCACGCGAACGGCAACTCTTCGAGGAGCTGGCCCGCCTGCGCATTACTGCTGGCTAGAAGTCCCCCCACCCCCAACCCCTCCGCTCCGCTCACCTGCCGCCTCCGCAAGCCTATGGCTTGCTTCACGCTCTCCGAGCGTGCGGCGGCAGTCCCCGTGCGCGGGAGAGGGGAGCGCGGACGCTGGTAGCCAACCCAGCGCAGGTAGGGAACGCAGATATCGCCTACTTCTAGCCTGCGGGGGCAGGCTTCGTCGCCGCCAGGCGCTTAGGCGCAGATACATCCGCCGGCCCCTGTGCGCGCATTCATCCACTGATATCCTGTGATGTTGCTCACGTTATTTCCAGATGTTCCCGCTGCTTTCCCCATTTCCATCCGCACGCGCTATAATGAACGATATTGGACTTGGACAAAGCGCTGAAGTTTTTCCGGCTTCATCTTGCTGCAACCATCTACAGCCAACTTGCAACACAGGCGCCAGATGTCACCAGCGGGCAAACACGGGCAATACATGCTTCACGCGGAAAGGGTATCATCGCCGATGAGTATCACAAGCGTACAACGGGGAGTACGACCGACGGACATCGAGGATAGTCCGGCTGGAGTCAATAATTTCACGATAGTCGCCGCCACCGTCAACGGCTCTGGCAGCCAGACGGCCAATAACTGCCTGTTACGGGCGCTCTTCAAGATGGGGATTCCCGTTAGCGGCAAGAACATCTTCCCCTCGAACATTCAGGGATTGCCCACCTGGTTTAGCATCCGTGCCAGCAAAGACGGCTTCACCGCGCGCCGCGAGACGGCAGAGATTGTCGTGGCGCTGAATCGCCAGACGGCAGCCGAAGACATCGCAGGCGTTGCGCCGGGTGGCGTCGTCATTTATCCGACCGAGTGGAAACTGAACGAAGACCGCCCAGATATCACCTACTATTCGCTGCCGGTGCAGCAGATGGCGAAAGACTCTGGCGCTAGTACTGAGATGCGCCCGTATGTGGCGAACATGGTCTATGTTGGCGCGCTGACCGAGTTGCTGGGCATCGAGGTCGAAGAGATCAAGGCCGCGCTCAGCGACCACTTTCATGGCAAGCAGAAGCCGATTGACCTCAACTTCGGCGTCGTGCAGGCGGCCATTGACTATACCAAGCAGAACATCACCAAGCGCGACCCGTTCCGCGTTGAGCGCATGAACGCCAACACCGGCAAAATCATCATCAACGGCAACAGCGCCGGCGCCCTCGGTTCCGTCTTCGGCGGATTCACCGTCGCCGCGTGGTATCCCATCACGCCGTCCACCAGCCTGGTAGATGCGCTCAACGACTACGCCAAAAAGTTGCGCGTAGACGAAAACGGCAAGGCGACCTACGCCATCATACAGGCGGAAGATGAAATCGCTGCCATCGGCATGGTGGTGGGCGCAGGCTGGGCAGGCGCGCGCGCCATGACCTCGACCTCCGGCCCCGGCATCTCGCTGATGACTGAATACGCCGGGTATGCTTACTTCACGGAGATACCGGCGGTCATCTGGGATATCATGCGCATGGGGCCAAGCACCGGCCTGCCCACGCGCGTCTCGCAGGGCGACGTGCTGATGGCCTATTACCTGGGCCACGGTGATACACGCCAGATCTGCCTCCTGCCCGGCAGCATGGAAGAGTGTTTCGAGTGTGGCTGGACGGCCTTCGATCTGGCCGAGCGCCTGCAAACGCCGGTCTTCGTCCTCAGCGACCTGGACCTGGGCATGAACCTCTGGATGAGCCAGCCCTTCGCCTATCCTGAGAAGCCGATGGATCGCGGCAAAGTCCTCAGCGCAGAAGACCTCAACCGGCTTGGCGGCTTCCATCGCTATGAAGATGTGGACGGCGATGGTATTGGCTATCGCACGATTCCGGGCACCGACCATCCGCTCGCGGCGTACTTCACACGTGGCAGCGGCCACAATAAAGAGGCGCAATACACCGAGCGCCCCGACGAATGGGAGGAGAATCTGGCGCGGCTGGCCCGCAAGCACGAGTTCGCCCGCACGATCATGCCCAAGCCCGTTATAGACGAAGTGGCGGGCGCGGAGATCGCCATCATTGCTTATGGGTCCAGTGATCCAGGCGTGGTGGAGGCGCGCAGCATGCTCGCCGCCAAAGGCGTCAAGACGAGCTATCTGCGCATGCGCGCGCTGCCAACCACCAAAGAGCAGCGCGAGTTCGCCGACCGCTATCAGCGCATCTATGTCGTCGAGAACAACTTCGATGGCCAGATGTGCCGCATCCTTCAGAGTGAAGAGCCGGAACACGCCACGCGCTTCCGCTCAATTGCGAAGTGCGATGGCCTGCCGTTGACGGGCCGCTGGATCGCCCAATCCATCCTGGAACAGGAGCAATAGAGAAAACAATGGCCATTCAAGAACCACCCGCCCAAAGCACAAATCTCATTGGGCTGACTCGCGCGGATTACAAGGGCCGCCCCTCCACACTCTGCAAGGGCTGCGGCCACGATTCCATCTCTGCCCGCATCATTTCGATAGCCTATGACCTCTCGCTCAAACCGAGCAACGTCATCAAGCTGAGCGGCATCGGCTGCTCCAGCAAGACGCCAGCCTACTTCCTCAACCAGTCACATGGCTTCAACGGCCTGCATGGGCGCATGCCCTCGATGGCCACCGGCGCGACACTGGCCAACCGCGATCTGCTGGCCATTGGCGTTAGCGGCGATGGCGACACCGGCAGCATCGGCCTTGGCCAGTTCATGCACATGGTGCGCCGCAATGTGCCGGTCGTCTACATCATCGAGAACAACGGCGTCTACGGCCTCACCAAAGGGCAGTTCTCAGCGACGGCGGATGAGGGTCAGCAGCTCAAATACGCCGGCCTGAACGAGTTGCCACCGATTGACCTCTGCCACGAGGCGGTCATCAACGGCTGCGGCTTCGTGGCGCGCAGCTTCGCTGGTGATCCGCGCCAGGTGGAGGCGCTGCTGAAGGCGGCGATCAGCCATCGCGGGACTGCCGTGCTAGATATTATCAGCCCGTGCGTCTCTTTCAATGACAATGAGGATTCCACCAAGAGCTACTCCTGGGGTAAACAGCACGAGGAAGTTATCTCGGACTTCACCTTCATTCCCTTCCGCGAGGAAATTACGGTGGATTACGAGGAGGGCACCAGCACCATCGTCGAGATGCACGATGGCTCCCACATCAAGCTCAAGAAGCTGGACAACAACTACGACCCGACCGATAAATATGCGGCGATGCGCCTGCTGGAGACTGCGCACGAGAAGCAGGAGTTCATCACCGGCTTGATTTATCTCAACGAGGGTCGCCCTTCGCTACCAGAGTTGGAGAAGCTGCCCGAGACACCGCTGGTGCGGTTGCCAGAGGAGAAGATTCGCCCCTCACGAGAGGCGCTCGACGCGCTCATGCGCAGCATGATGTAGAGTTGCTCATGCACGCACTCCGCCGGAACTTGCATCGCTGCTATGCGGGTTCCGGCGGTTGCCGTTTCTGCGCCAACAGGATTGCTCACCCAATTCCTAATAGGTGGCTCAACCCACAGAGGCGGCGATGATGCGCCCAGCCTTGATGGCCGCGAGGAACGCGCGATAATCGCGTTCCGTCTGGTTGGCGTATGCTTCGGCAAAGGACGCAATGGCACGGTCGAACACCTCACTGACGCCAAGATAGGCGGCAATCTCGACCGCATTCCCACCGGAGCGCGCATGCGCCCGCGCCAGCGCCCAGCCGCATATCTCAGCATACAATGCCAGGTCGGTCGCTGAGAGGTTTTCCACCTCGATGGAGCCTTTCATGTCGCGCAACTGCCGCCAGTAGAAGTGGCGTCCCGTCGGTCCACTCATCCAGCCCAGGAAGATATCCGACGATGCCTGCATCAGTTCCAGGCCCACCACTACACGTTGTCCCTGATGTTTGAAAGCACTTTTCGTCAGGTAGGGTTCCAACACTGAGCCTTCCGCTTCCTTGACCTGCAAAAACAGGGGATCAGTATCATCGCGTCCGATGAGGAGAACAATGAAGCAGCGTGTTCCCACACTGCCCACACCGACCACTTTGCGGGCGACATCAATGATCTGAAAGCGTTCGAGGACCTGGCGCTGGGCGTTAGGGAGTGACTGCACATACTGGCTGAACAGCGTGCGCATTTCCTCTCCCAGTTGCTCTTCTGTAACCCGCATCACCACTGGCGGATCATTGGCAATGACGCGCTGGCCGTCAACGACTTCGGTCAGCTTGGAGAACGCCTGTAAGCTGTCATGACGCCGGATCTTCTCGATCTGTTGCTGGGCCTGTTTTTTTCGCTGTTTGCTCACCAGCAGGTTGAGCAAATCATCGGCAGTAACATGGGCGTACCATACACCGAGGGTAGGCATCGCGGCGAACTGGGCCATATGTTCCCGGTAGGAGCGAGCCGCAGCCATCACAACCGCGCGACACTCTGCGTCGGAGAAGCCGTTGCCGCGTCCGGCGACGAAGCAACTGGCAGCAAGACGCTTGACATCCCACTCCCACGGCCCCGGCAGCGTCTCATCGAAATCATTGATGTCGAAGAGCAACGTCCGCTCTGGTGAGGCGTAGCTGCCAAAATTCGAGAGATGGCAATCGCCGCAGAGTTGCGTTTGAAGGCCAGTGGTTGGTGTACGAGCTAAGTCCTGGGCCATGATGATGGCGGACCCGCGCAGAAAGGCGAACGGCGAGACGCGCATGCGGGCATAGCGGAGCGGCACTAAATCTGACAGGCGGGTTGTAGCTTGCGCTTCCAGCAGCCGGAGGGGATCAGGGCGATCTGGCGCTTCGGCCCAGAAGGCATGGCTGCTCCGTGGTGTTTTCTCGCGCAGGGCATGTCCATGTTCCTGCCGTTCCTCAACGGTAGGGCGGCGCGTTGTCTCTGTCCCGGTGGCCTTCTGTCTCTGTGGCCTCTCTGCCGTTTGCTCTGTTGCAGATGCCTTCGCGCCATTGGACTGGCTGGTCATCTTGATCTTAGAAACCATTGCTTCTCTCGCCTCCCCAGCGACTACTTTGATGAATCGCGCTCGTTCGCTTTTTGCCCGGTCGCCTGCTGCCGATGCCCATGTCCATGCCCATGTCAGCGCCTGGTCTTCTTCACTGCAAAGATGAGGCCACGCTTCTGAAAGCAAGAACAAGGTTGTTGTAGGATTGTCTGCTGGCCCCATTGCTTCCTTTGGGCGCGTAGGATACGATGCCTCCATCGGTCTTTTGTAACAGCGAGCAGGAGATGAGCGAGCGGATGATGAGCGAAGGGTTGGCGACCACTGGCCGCCGTTGCGCTGTTTGCGGCGCGGTCATTCCCGCTGACGCGCTGTTTTGCGGCGCCTGTGGCAGCGCCACGCCGCGAACGCAGACGGCGCTAGATATGCCTACTATCCCTGGCGCTGTGGATGCCGTAAGCCCGCGTCATTTCTCGCTCGCCAATTTGAGTCAGCCGTCGTATCGCCGCGCGATGCTGGCTTCTACGGGTATCGTTCTTAGCCTCGTGCCCGGATATTTCCTCTTTATGAGCCTGTTTCCCTCTGGTGGAACTGTGGTAGGCGCCCGGGCACTTCAATCCGCCTCTGGCAAGTTGCTGGCAGGTGACATCGAATATCTGCATCTCATCACTGCTACGGTCGCTGTGGTGTCGCTGGTCAGTCTCTACTGGTTTGCCCTGCTACGGGTACGCCGCGTGGCGCTCATACGCGCTTGGCTTGAGATTGCCAGCCTGGATGTCGTGCTTCTGACTGTCGGCGTCTATGGCCTGGCGAGCTTCCTATCGCTGGCGGGGATAGATACCACCAATGGCCAAACGCACCCATTCTGGTGGGGTGAGACACTCAACGCCTTCCCCGATCTTGCGCCACGCGCCGTGGCGCTGGCGCTCATCGTCGCCACGACGAGTACGGCGTTCGCTGCGGTATTCGCCTCCTGGGCTGTGCTCCGCAAGACGGGGGTGGTCGCTGTTCCTCGTGGTGGAGAGTATCTGCTGGTACTCGCCAGTGGCGTGGCGGCGGTCGCGTTTCTTCTCGTGGGCGTTCCCACGCTTATCCTCCGGATCGTTCAGGCGCTCGTGGGCAGTGAATTATTCAATGGCGCAACCGCATTGGGCAATCATGTGGGCGAGGCGCTGGCGCTCATTGTTCTCTGGATACTTGTGCCTGTGATCGTGATCGTCGCGCTGGCAACACGTTCGGCGCTTGGCGTCGTTCATCAGGCCGAGCAGGTATTGCCCGGTACATCGGCGGAGCCGCATGAGCAATTGCCGTTGGATCCCTCACAAACCCTGCCGGATGGCTCGCGCACGCTATCTCGAACAGTTTCCACAAGTGTGCGATGGCAGCCAACTCGCGCTTCGCGCCGTGGCGCGAAAATGAGCGGTATTGGCGGCATCATATCCCTCATCGGCTACCTTCTGCCGTGGGCGGTGTTGAGCGTTCTCCTCATGGAAAGCTCGTGCAGCGGCAGAAATGTAACGCAGACACGGAGCATGGCGCCTAGCGGCGCTGATCTTGCCTATCAATCTGCATCATCTTTCATGACGGCGCTCAGCCTGGCGCTGGTGGCAACGGAAATTTGCCTGTTAGCCGGTGGATTGCTGGCGCTGGGGCGGCGGCCAACTGCGCGCTGGGCAGGCACACTGCTAGGCGCGGCTATTGTGGGTCTCTGCATCGCGCTCTATCAGGCATATCTGCTGGCATCCGCTCGTTTTCCCATGACGCACGCGATTCGCATGACATTTCTAGGATTCGGCATGGGTTTCTGGCTCACGCTCAGTGGGCTGTTGTTGGGCATTGCTGGAGCCAGTCTGCTTCTTGCCGCTGCACGCAGGCGCGGCTAGCCTTCACTACATCTCAGGCGTGGTCCGGCGCCCAGGAGGGTGGGTCGCTGGCGGGAAACGACTCCTCAGACGCTTCCTGCACCTTATCCAATTCCTCCGATTCCTCCGGCGCTGGCGATTCGGGTGTGGTCTGCTGATCGCTGGATACAGCGGGCGGTACTGTTTCTATGTTACTTTCGTCTTTGTCCAGGCTTATCATCTGGTCAAACTCATCAATGTCCATTCTTACCACCTGGTCAAGAACGTCTAGAATGACACTCATTTGGCTGCGCTCCTCTTCCATTGCATCACTTCTTTCATCACGTATCCATTGTCGCTTCTAGGGTATCACCTCCCCACCGGCGACGGCGCTGGCACGAGAGTTGCGCGCATTCAGTAGAGGTACACCCTTGAGAAAGGAGGGCATTGATGCCCAAGCAGGGCCAACACCATAACGACGCCAACGATCCAGATGTCGCGCGCGGGCACAACAATCCAGCGAAGAGTACGCCGAGCACCACCGGCGCACCCAAGCGGCGGGAGACGTATGAGGCGCAGGCGCGCGAACACCGCAATACTGCGAAGGAGGCGCAGCACGCAAAGAATGAGTTGCATCAGCAGACGCCGAGGCATCTGACACGCAAAGACCGCGAAGGCGTCTCTGATCGCAGTGGCAGTGACTCGAATGCAGACCGCAAGAGCCGTGGCTATTAGAGCTAGTAGTTAGAGCAACCAGAGCAACCGGGGGATAGCAACCAGTATGGGACGACATGTGCCAGATCAACCACCTGACGACAGCTTTGAGCTTGATCTGCATCCACACGAGCTAACCGGCGGCACAGAGACCGGCGGACCGCACTTCGCGCCGCTGGAACTGACGCTGGCAGACTACAAAGAGATCCACCAGCAGTTGCAGGGGCTTTCCAACGACGAACTGAAGCGTATTCCCGTGCTGGCGGAAGGGAGCTATCTGGAACCCGGCGGCACCTACCTGGACCTGCGCGACGAGAACGCCCAGGAGTTTACGGCGCTGGCGGGTATGACCGCCGGGCCGGATAACCTGTATATTCCCAAGCGCGAAGTGGACTATGTGCTATGGAACCGGCTGCGCGGCGTGCATAATCCGGCGCGGCTGGACGAAGCGGACCCCAACGGATAACGGGGTATGAGAGGATTCGCGCAGTCTCTCATCTGGACTGTGCAAGTCACATCAAGAGCAACGAAGGAGGCGCCAGGCATAGCGATGTCATCAGAGAGCAGGTATACCGTAGATCATGACCTCATCCGCAAATGGGTGGAACAGCGCGGTGGTCATCCGGCGACCATCAAAGGAACGGGAAAAGGTGGCGAGGCTGGTGTCCTGCGTATTGATTTTCCCGGCGGCGCAGGCGAGGAGAAGCTGGAGCATATTTCCTGGGATGAATTCTTCAACAAATTCGAGGAAAATCAGCTTGCCATGCTCTACCAGGAACGGACGGCAGGAGGGAAAGAGAGCCGCTTTGTGAAGTTTGTCAATCGCGGCACCGTGCAGGCGGAGGGCGATGTTCGCCCTGAAACCTATTCCTGATGTTGACAGGATAGACGTGCAAAAATACGCAAGCGCCGAGACATGGCTGTATGTTTCGGCGCTTTCTCGTCGTTGGTTGATCTGCCGCTGATTAGCTGCGTTCAGGCGTCCAGGAGGGTGGATCGCTGGCGGGAAACGATTCATCTGAGGCTTGCTCTACAGCATCACGGTCGGGCGCTTCTCGCTGTTGGTGTCCTCCACGCTCTCCACGATCTCCACGCTCCTCATGTTCCCGTCGTTCCCTAGCGTGCCGCTCTTTTCTCGCCTCTTTGGTGTTTCTGCTGTGCTGCTCATCAGATCGGCTCTGGTGGCGAGCATCTTTATCTTTGTCATGTACGCTCATGTTGCTCGTTCCTTTCCTGTTTTGCCCTGCCACACACCACTGAGCTGATTCGCTGCATGTTATGTGCCACTTGCGCGCATTCCATGTATGTGCAGCGTATCTGCGGCTGGCACCGTTATTGCGCGCAACATCCTGGTGTTAGGAGGAGCCTACCATGAAGAACAACAAGCCATTACGCAACAACGAGAGCTGGCCGGGGGATGAGCGCGAGGCGCGCGACGCGAACGAGGGAAGCCCGCGTCGCACCGAAGGCGCCATGATTGAGAATAACGCCAGTATGCCCGATGAGAACGAGACGGTGAGCGAGGAGGCCCTGGACCCTGGTTTCGATGAGGTGCCCCTGGAGACGGACCCCTCGAACGTCACCGACGAGAGCGTCTATGACGACCTGCCGCCGGAGGAGAACGATCCTGCCTACTTCGCGCCGACCGATCCAGTGCTGACGACCGACCAGCATGATGATATTCAGGTGTTGGGCGGCTGGGCGCCGTCCGCGCTCTCGCCAGAGGCACAGGCGGACCGCTCGGCGGAGGGTCCGCAGCCCGGCGATGAGGCGCTGGCGGATGCGGTGCGCCGCGAACTGCAAGAGGACGCGATGACCACTGATCTTGCCATCGAGGTTGAGGTAAATGACGGCATCGTGCATCTACGTGGCCACGTCACCGACCTGGAAGACGCCGAGGCTGCCGAGTCCGTCGCCTCGGAGGTTCCCGGCGTCCGCGAGGTCCGCGACGAGATAGACGTGCGCTCGATGGATAGCTAGCCCAAACGCCCGCGCCCACGCTCCCCTCTGCCGCGCACGGGGACCGCCGCCGCTCGTCCGCAGGACGAGAAGCACCCCATCGGGGTGCGGAGGCGGTGGGTGAGCGCAGCGGAGGGGCTGGGGGCGAGGTCTTACGCGTTGTGCCACGCGGCGAGCAGCGCCGTCTCGCGTTCGCGCGTGATGCCCGCCTTCCACTGATAATCTGCCGGGCGCGTGACCTCCCAGGCGAGCGTATCGCGGATGGTTTCCGCCATTGGACGGAAGCGCAGACCGGCAGCGATGGCCTGCTGGCAGTTGGCAGCGCTGAAGCCGGCCATACTCGTGTCGCTCGGCGGAATCCAGAGCGGCATATCCATCCACGGGCCAACCTCATGCTGCTCTAAAAACTGCTCGCTCACCCAGGTGAAGCGCGCATCGCTCTCGCTGGCGCGCTTGCAGGCGTCCAGCAGTTCGCCCAGCGTCAGCGGCGTGGCCGGGCCGGTGGCATTGTAGACGCCGGTGTGGCGCTGCTCCGCCAGGTCCAGCATCCACGCGGCAAGGTCGCGCGCATCAATGAACTGGACCGGCGATTCTGGCGGCGCAGGAGCCAGCACCTCTCCGCCCAGCGCCACGCGATGCGGCCAGTAGGTGAAGCGGTCGGTCGGGTCGTAGGGGCCGACAATCAGGCCGGGGCGAATGACGAGCGCGTGCCCTGGCATGGCAGCCTCGGCAGCCTGCTCGCAGAGCGCCTTGTGCCCGCCGTAATTTTCCGGCGTGCGCTCCTCGGTCGTCGGGTCCGCCAGCATGGCAAGCGGTGTGGTTTCGGTAGGCGGTTTGCTGAAATCCGCATAGACCGAGATGCTGGAGACGAACGTGTAGTGGTCCACCGCATCTGCCAGCAACTCCGCCGACGCGCGCACCAGACGTGGCAACTGGCCGCTGGTGTCAATCACTGCATCCCAGCGCCGCCCGCGTAGTACGTTAATGCCGCCGTCGCGGTCGCCATGCACCTGTTCCACATCGGGGAAGTGTCCAGGGTTCGCCTGCCCGCGATTGAAGAGCGTCACCTCGTGGTTGCGGGCCAGCGCAGCCTCAACCAGATGCCGCCCCAGAAAAACCGTCCCACCCAGCACCAAAAGACGCACTGCGTGGCTCCTTTCATAGAAAAGACCTCACCCCCTACCCCCTCTCCCATAGGAGAGGGGCCGCTAGGCAGGCTGGTTCGATGTTGGCATACTGCTTTTTCTTGCGCCAACGACGCTGTATGCTCTCACCGCTTCACGTGACCTCACGATCCCCTCTCGCAAGGAGAGGGGTGACCGAAGGCCGGGGTGAGGTCTCCCGGTTCCCCTCTCCCGCGCACGGGGGAGGGGTTAGGGGTGGGGTCCGCTTACCGCAGGAGGGCAGAGGGTTCGCCGCGACTCTTCCAGTCTTCCAGCGTCAGCACCTCGTCCACGATACCATACTCTTTGGCGGCTTCCGCGCTCATGTAATAGTCGCGCTCGGTATCGCGCTGCACCCGTTCGAGCGGCTGGCCGGTGTGGAAGACGATGATGTCGTTCATCACATCGCGGGTATGCAACATCTCGCGCGCCTGAATATCAATTTCCGTTGCCTGCCCGCCCAGGCTGCGGTCTGGAATCAACGGCTGGTGAATGTGTATACGGGAATGGGGCAATGCGAAGCGACGGCCCGGATCGCCTGCCATCAGCAGAATCGTGCCGAAGCTGGCGGCCATACCGACGCAGGTGGTGGCGATAGGACAGCGCAGCGAGCGCATGGTGTCATAGATTCCCAGCCCTGCCGTAATCACACCGCCAGGGGAACTGATGTACATATTGATCGGGCGGTCGGAACTCTCGCTCGCCAGGAAGAGCAGTTCGGCCACCACCAGGCTGGCAAGCTGATCTTCCACTGGACCGTTGACGAGAATGATGCGCTCTCGCAGCAGCCGCGAGAAGAGATCATAGGCGCGCTCGCCGCGTGCGCCGGATTCGATGACCGTCGGGATTACCATGCTGGCCTGTCGTGCCAGCGTATCGTATGCGGACATAGTGAAACACCTCGTTTCAATTCACTTAACACTTACTGGGCATAGCGCACGAAACAATAGATGATGCGTGTGACACGCTCACCGCCGGGGAACTGCGCGATACCGGCGAGCAGCCAGCCCTCAGCGCCCAGTTCGTTGAGGCGCGCGTCGTCGAGCGGCGCCTCCTCACGCGGGTCAATCGTGACGGTGCGATACTCCCACTTCGGCTGCTCGGCTGCCTCGTAGACCATCGGCAGCGGCAACGTGATAGACTGTCTGCCATCGAGGTCTTGGCTGTAGTGGTGCAGGCCGCCAGGGGTCAGATAGGGCATAGGTGGTACTACTCCTCACTGTTTCTCTTGGGTTCTCGTGATTTGCAACGCAAGACCGGCTCGCGCCGGTGATGTCTTGAACAGTACCGCCGCCTGCGCTAGAATTGAAGGCAAAAGTGATGCTCATAGCATACCTGGCACCCGAAGATATGCTATGAGCATATGTCGAACGTCGAATAGGGATAGAGGGCATAGAACACCCCCAAAACTGAGGTGGCGCGAAACGCGAGCGGGAGGCACCGGCGATGGAAGACTTGCAGCAGACGATGGGCGCTGTGATCCGGCGCGAGCGACGTGAGCGCCACCTGACCCTCAAGGATTTGGCGGAGCGCGCGGGGCTGTCGGTGGTCTATCTTGGTGAGATCGAGCGCGGCAAGAAATACCCCTCGGCGCTGGTCCTGGAACGGCTGGCAAAGGCGCTCGATTTAGATGTGCCCGACCTGCTGGAGTATGTTGCCGATGAGATGCGCGGCGTAACCTTGCCACGCATGGCGATTGGCTTCACCCTGCCAGAGCCGCAGCCGCAGCCCGCCATCTCGCGCACTACGCCTACCGGCCAGATCATCAGCATGCTGGTGGCATAAGATGCTGCGTCGCCGCCGCGCAGCGCAGGCGCATCTCGCGGTGCTGGCGATGCTCGCGCTGGCGGTCCTGCTTTCGGCGTGCGCCCACTACACGCCAATGCCGATGCGCCTGACGCCGACTCCAACCAGTATGCCGGGCAACCGCTATGTAGACGCCAAGCTGGGCTTCAGTCTCGCGCTGCCGCCCGGATGGAGCGCCAGCCCGGAGCCAGGGCTGCGCAACACGCCGCATACCAGCGCCGTCACGCTTATTAGCCCCGATGAGCAGACCATCCATCAGCAGGTGGTGATCGGCGTCTTTGAGAGCAGCGCCATGCCCGCTGCCTTCGCGCTGCGTGGCACACCGACGATGCAGATTGGCCCGTATCCCGCCATCAGCGATGACCGCATGCACGGCGTGGCGCGTGCGCCTTGCTTGGTGCGGCTCTTCCTGGCGCACGACGATTATGTGATGGCGACCTGGTGCGCAGGCGACGCTGCCACCAATGCCAGCGACTTCGATCACCTGCTCAGCACATATCTGCCCGCCGCGCCTGGTTTCGTTCCCCATGCCCAGCCCGCGCCAGCGCCACAGACCTGCGCCCAGCGTGAGGGGGCACTGGGCTACGCAGCGAATGCGCAGTGGGGACGGACGCTTGCGGGGCCAACGGCGGCAGCGCCTGCTCTCGGTTGGGGCGCTGAGCAGCCGGGAATCTACGTGTGCAGCAACGAAGGTTCGCCAGACCTCTATCTCTTCCAATGCACCGAACTGGTCAACCAATTCCTCTACGCGCAGTGGGCGCTGCCGCATATTCCGGGCAACGCCGCGCGCTACTTCGACTATTATCAGGGCAGCCAGCTACATCCCGGCGTCATCCGCGACTTCCCCGCTGGCACGTATCAGCTTTCCAGCGATGCCAGCCAGGGAACGAGCGCGTTCCGTCCACAGCCAGGCGATCTGTTGATTTTCCAGGATGTCAATAATCCACGCGCTGGCTGGATCTCCGGCCTGACGACCTCGCCCGGCCATATCGCGCTGATCGTGGGAGTGGACGCGGCGCATGTGTATGTCGCGCAGGAAAACTACAACGAGACGCAATATTTCCTGGCGCTGCCACTCGCCACCGTTGCCAATGGCTGGCAGATCACTGATCTCAGCGGCCTGCCCAATCGCATCGTGCGTGGCTGGATTCGCCTATCGGCGAACGCGCTGGCATAACATCTCATAACACGAAGATTATGCTATACTGCGTCCCAACCGACGCGACATCCCCGAACTTAAACCTGTAGGCGTTGCGCCGCAATGTTCAGCGGCCACCTGAATGTGTCATCTGTATTGCTTTTCACTCGTATTTTCGTTTCTTTGTTTGCCACGCGAACATTAAAAGGGGACTCACCATGTCGCTGCATGCGCGCTCCACCACTGTGACCATCCAATCAGACAAAATCGAAGAAGCGGTACGCATCTATGAGGAGAGCATCAAGCCGGCTATCATGGCCCAGCAGGGCGCCAAACATTGCTATCTGTTGATAGACCGCTCCTCCGGCAAGGGTGTTTCCATCACCATGTGGGAGAATGAGGCGGATGGCAAAGCCTATGAGGCCAGCGGCTCCTATCGTGAGCAGGTCGCCAAATTAGCGGCATTTTTCGCATCAGCGCCAGCGCTCGAAACCTACGAAGTAGCTGTCACCGCATAAACTGGAAAACCGAGATTTGGCAGAATGCTCTTTGGTGGAGAGAGTCATGCACCGTTGAAATTGTGCCTCTCTCCATCAGTTTTTTGATTGCATAATAATAGATAGCCAGCTTACGAAAGCGTGTGAAAATTATGAGCAGATCACGACGAAAACGACCATTTCGCGGCATCACTACCTGCGAGAGCGAAAAAGAGGATAAGCAACATGCTCATCGCGCCTATCGCCACGCCGTCAAACAGCATATGAAGCTGAATCCGAAAAGCGAGACAATTCCCAACTGGCGTGAATATTCAGATCCGTGGAGTTGGGGCAAAGATGGAAAGATGCTCATTCGGCCAGAATGGGAAAAGCTCATGAGGAAATAATCGAGTCCAGAGTGAGTTATACATGCGTCTCAGGAGTGAGATAAACCAGATGCGACCATTCGACAAATCCTAGCTTCTCCGCGATTTTTCGTGATGCCCAATTGTCCACGCTCGTACTCCAGATGGGCGTGCGCCTCTGCTGTTGCACCTGCTGGCAGACGAGGCTTGCGGCAGCCGTTGCCAGCCCCTGCCCGCGCCATTGCTCATCGGTCGCCACTGCGATATCGGCATAGCGCGCCGACTGGCAGGATGTGTGCGCCCGCGCAACGAGCCGCCCATCCACAACCGCGCCCGCTACAAATCCTTCCGCCAGCAGCATTTGCGGCGAGCCATAGGCGGCGCCGATGCCTCCACCTGGTCCGGTCAGCGCCAATTCTACCTCGTGCGGTTGCAGCAGGCGCACGGTTGGATGGCTATATGGGACGGCTGGCGTGGGCAGTGTGAAGAAGATTGCCTCTTCAGCGCGTAGAGTTGCGCCGCTTTCGCGTTCGATGAGCGTCCGTAGTTCTTCCGCATGGCGTGGCGCGATTCCCAGGCTCTTCCAGCCAGGAATGGACCTGATGAGCGCAGCGAGCGCGGAGACTTCTTCGCCAAACGCCAGCAGACTTCCAGGAAATAGTTCCACTATTGCGCCAGCAACGTGCGCAACATCGCCAGCGAGATAGGCGGGACACAGTTTACGGCGCAGGCGTTGCGCCGCAAACACCGTCTCTGGAATATCCTCGAGCGCATCTGCCAAGGCAACTCCTTCTTCAGCGGTGCAGCGATGTATGTCATATGAACCGGGCATACGCCGTCTCCTCTCATTCATCATGGCTCCCTGGCATAGTTTCTCATACGAAGCCAGTATACGTGTCATGACAGATGAACCGAGCCTGCCCAATAGCGCCAATAGGCTCATGTATGCCATATCGCACGATTCCTTGCGCAGTGCGATATACTGAGGCGCTGGCTGGTATCAGCCAAGATGTATTTGTTATGGAAAGGTATCGCATGCTCTCATCCGTGCTTTCACCTGCACGCATTCGCGGCGCGCTCGCTGATGTCGCCATTCCTGGCGCTGTTGCCCGTTCGGAGCAACAGACACGCCGCACGTTGGCGCGCGACTTGGCGCTGCTGGCGCTGGGTGCGCTGTTGGTCGTCTTCTGCCTGCTGTTGGATGACCACTTCTTACTCAAACAATCGCTGACGCTGGGTGGCGTCAGTCTTGCCAGTCACACCGTCGCCGCCGATGCGCTGATTGCGCTAGGAATGGCCGGTCTGCTGGCGCTGGATGGGCTGCCAATGGTCCCGGTGTCGCGCACACTGCTGCGTGATACGGCGCTGGTGGCCGGCGGCGTGCTGTTGATGGCGATTGCCGCGAAGATCATCATTCCGTTGCAGCCGGTGCCGATCACCGGGCAGACCTTCGGCGTGCTACTGATTGCCGCCGCGCTTGGCTGGCGACGCGGCCTGACGACGATGGCGCTCTATATCGCGCTGGGTAGCCTGGGGCTGCCGATCTTTGCGGATGTCAGCACGCCGGCGACCTATGGCTATCTGGCGGGCTTCGCGCTGGCGGCGGTCGTGGTGGGGTTCCTGGCGGAGCGCGGCTGGGACCGCAATCTGCTGACCTCCATCCCGATGATGCTCCTGGGCGAGGTGGCGATTTATCTCTGCGGTCTGCCCTGGCTGGCACAGTTCACCGGCTGGAACCTCGTGCTGAAGTATGGTTTCTTCCCATTTGTGCTAGGTGATACCATCAAACTGCTGGCGGCGGCGCTGCTCCTGCCTGCGGCCTGGCTGCTCACCGGGCGTGCGCTGCATCAGGCGAACCGGATGAATCAGCCGCAGGTATGAGAGCCATTGACTCTCGGCTTTGAAAAGCCGGGGCACGCTGGCATCATTTCACTCACTCTACGCTCGGCTTTGAAAAGCCGGGGCACGGTACGAATGGTTGAAGTCTGCTAGTGCCGTTCGGGAGGACTTCAGTCCGGCAAAAGCGTGCGCCGGCAGTTCACTGCCGCGACCTGAATATCGAGGCCATTGCATGAATACGGAACACGACACGCCACAGGGCGCACAGCCCACGAACGGCGACGAGACGCAGCCGGCCAATACGCAGGCTCAGCCGCCGCGCGCCTTCTTTGAGTATTGGAACCAGATGGACATGCTCAGTTGGATGGGCGCGCGCATCACGGAGAGCGCCGACGGCCACGCCACTGTCTACTTCGAGCCGGACAGCCACCATCGCGGCGCTGGCATTGGTGGGCGCGCGGTGACGGGCGCAGTGCAAGCGTACATCTTCGATATCGTCACCGGCGCGGCGGTGGCTTCGCTGGCGCATGGCCTCAAGCCGCAGGTGACGGTCAAGTTGGATGTGACGTTCGAGTATCCCGCCTACGATGCGCCGCTGACCTTCGAGGCGCATGTGCAGAGCGGCGGCAAGCAGATCATCTTCGTTGAGGGGCTGTGCCGCGACACCAATGGGCGTGTCTGTTCCCGTGCCACCGCCATCTATCGCCGCTTCGATCATCGTATCGAAGTGCCCGATGCCCTCAAAGAACTGATGAAAAACCACCAGGACGCAGCCGGCGAATGAGTGGAGAAAGACGGGACTCCATGACTCGTGCGACCGATCAGGAGTATCTGCTGAGCCAGCAGTATCACAATGGCGCGCGCCTCTCGGTGCGTGGCAGGTTGCATGCGCGCTTCCGCACCAATCCCGATGGCTGGTTCGCCTGGATGTTCGATCAGATGCGCATCGCACCGGAGAGCCGTATCCTCGAACTTGGCTGTGGACTTGGCTGGCTCTGGCTGCGCAACCGGGCGCGCATTCCGGCTGGCTGGGATATCACGCTCTCGGACTTCTCGCAGGGCATGCTTGCTGAGACACAGCAGCGGCTGCAAGACGTGCCGCATCAGTTCGCCTACGCTGTCGTGGATGCGCAGGCCATCCCCTATCCAGACGCCAGCTTCGACGCCGTGATTGCCGATCACATGCTCTATCATGTGCCGGACCGCGCCAGGGCCATCGCTGAGGTGCGGCGCGTCCTCAAGCCGGGTGGGCGCTTCTACGCCTCCACCATCAGCCGGGAGCATTTCCGCGCGCTGGCCGCGCTCGTCTCCGGTCACGCGCCGGACGACGCCATGGTGGACCAGCGTTTTCCCTTCAACCTGGAAAACGGCGGCGCGCAACTGGCGGCGTCCTTCGCACACGTCACGCTGCACCGGCACGAGGATACGCTGGTGGTAACTGAGGCCGGGCCGCTCGTCGCGTACTTGGCCTCGCTCTCATCCATGTCCGCCAGCGACACCACCACAGATACCACGGAAGCCGCTCTCGCCGCACTCACCAGCCGCTTACAGACGCTCATCACAGCGGAAGGCGCGATACGCATCCCCAACGATGCGGGATTGTTCGAGGCGTGGTGAGGTCCTACCACGGGCGCTGATAGCCTGCTGCGGCGTAGATCGCTTCGATGACCTGCGCCTGCTCGATGGCGTCTTCGGGCGCAATCGCCAGCGGCGCACCGCTGCGTACACATTCGGCGAAATGCTCGACTTCGAGCCGGTAGTGATTTGCCTCGGCGAAGCGGCGCTCGATACTCTCATTGTCGCGTTCCAGCCGCACCACTGTCTCGTTCGTTCCTGGCGTAAAGGGACGAGGCAGCAGTATTCGTCCCTCATCGCCAACGATCTCAGCAAACTGATGCCAAGCGAGCGCAAAGCTCGAATCAATGACGCCGAAGCGCCCCTCGCCAAAGTCCAGCACGGCGGCCATTGTGCGCTCGACCTCACTCTCCGCCGGCACATCCACCCGCGCCGCGACCACCTGCGGCGCGCCGCCGAAGACCGCGCGACAGAAGTTGAGCGGATAGCAGCCGACATCCATCAGCGAGCCGCCCGCTAAACTCGCCGAAAGGCGGATATTCTCGCCGCGATCACTCAGATCAAAAGCGAAGGCGCTGCGCACGATGCGGACACGGCCAATAGCGCCGGATGCGGCCTGTTCCAGCGCCCAGCGTATCTGCGGATGAAAGCGATACATGAAGGCTTCCAGCAGCAACACCCCAGCATCGCGGCAGGCGTCGCGCATGGCGATGGACTCCTCCGGTGTCGCACCCAGCGGCTTCTCGCAGAGGACGTGCTTGCCGGCACGCGCCGCGCGAATGGTCCACTCCGCATGGAGCGCATTGGGCAGCGGAATGTAGACTGCCTCGATATCCGGGTCCGCCAGCAACTCCTCATAGCTGCCATAGGCTCGCGCGCCCGGCGCCTGCGCCGCCACCAGACGCTCCGCTGCCGCCAGATCGCGGCTGGCAATCGCCGCGACGCGCCCGTTCTGCGAGGTCTGAATCGCCGGAATGACCAACTTCACACCGATGTTCGCCGTGCTGAGGATGCCCCAACATACCGGATCGTTCGTGCCCGCTGTGCCTGCCATACGCTCACTTCATCCCTTCTGTTCGATCATTTGCTTACGCTCTTCACGCGAGTTCTGCTCACTATTATGCCTGTATTATGCAATTATGCGATGCACCGGCTCTGGTACGAAAGATGCTGCTTACAGGCTGCGATTGTCGTGCGTTGGAACAACCGGAACGATACGCGGCGATTCCAGGGAAACCCGCCAGCAGACCGTAAAAAGGCATAGTGATTGCATTCGCCTTGCCAACCGGCATCTTCTCGCTATCATATACAGTGTGACATCAGAACACGCGAACGCTGGGTGATTTCCCCAACATGTCGTTTATTGCAGAAAGGTGCCGTCGTGATTTCGACAACGCTGGCGCTCATGCTCTGCGCCTATCTCATCGGCTCGATCCCGTTCTCGCACCTGATCGCACGCTGGCGCACCGGCTTGAATCTGCGCGATGTGGGCGAGGGCAACGTTGGCAGCCGCAATGTCTGGCATGTCGTGGGGCCGGCCTGGGGCATCCTGGCTGGCGTATTCGACGTGCTGAAGGGTTTCGTCTGTTATCTGGTTGCCAGTGCGCTGTTGCCCACGGCGGGCGCGCTGGCGGTGGGCGTGGCTGTGCTGCTGGGACATCAGTTCCCCATCTTTCTGCGCGGGCGCGGCGGCAAAGGGCTGGCGACGGCGCTGGGTGTGCTGCTGGCCGTCTCGCCGCTATCTACGCTCACCGGTCTGACGATTTTCGTGCTGGCAAGCCTTGCGCTGCGCAATTTCAACACCAGCGTCGTGCCCGGTATCATCGCTATCATCGTGCTGCCGCCGCTTTTTCATCAGCCGCTCTGGGTTTCGGTCTATGCGCTGGGTGTCGCGTTGTTGCTGGCGCTGAAAAAGGCGCTCGATCACCAACACGACGAGCAGGTCTGGGCTACCCATCCCTGGCAGGGCGGCGCAACACCCGGCTTTAGCCGGGCCAGCGACGATAACACATCTGTGCCCCAGCACGAAACGCCGCAGAACTGACGAATCTGCTGAATCTGATACATTCGCTTACATTCGCTGAGATGAGCCACATATGCTGATTTATCTCTATCAAGGGGTTGCCATCCTCATTCTGGTTGCCATCCTTGCCAATACACTGGTGAACTTCTGGTGGCTGAGGGCAACTGGCGCGCGTTCCGCTGCACAGCCGTCCCCAGCGCATGAGCCATTGGTCTCCATCCTCATTCCCGCGCGCAATGAAGCGCGTAGCATTGTGGGCTGTGTCGAGTCGCTCTTGGGGCAGACGTATCCGCGCTGTGAAATCGTGGTGCTGGATGACCACAGCGAGGATGAGACGGCGGCGTTGGTCTCCGAACTGGCCGCGCGGCATCCCACAGTGCGCCTGCTACACGGCAAACCGCTATTGCCGGGCTGGCACGGCAAAGCCTACGCCTGTGCGCAACTGGCCTGCGCCGCGCGTGGCGAGTGGCTGCTCTTCGTAGACGCCGATACGGTACACGCGCCGGACTGCGTGGCGACGGCGCTACGGGCCGCCGAGCAGCAGCACGCTGATTTGGTGACGATGATGCCACAGTTGGAGACGGGCAGCTTTGGCGAGGCATTGCTCGTGCCGACCATTCCTATCGCCTTCGGGTCGTTCTTGCCGCTGGGCCTGGTGATGCGGCATCCCGCGCCGCTGCTGGCGGGGGCGCTGGGGCAATTCCTGCTCTTTCGCCGCGCGATGTATGAGCAGATCGGCGGACATGCCAGCGTCCGCACGGATATCGTGGAAGATGTGCAACTGAGCCGCCTGGTGAAGCGGCAGCGCGGGCGGGTCGTCTGGATAGATGGCACACGGCTGATGCGCGTGCGCATGTATCATGGGCTACGCGAAGCGTGGCGCGGTCTCGCCAAGAGTTCCTTCGCCGCAATAGACAATTCCTGGCTGGGGTTGCTGATCGGGCTACCGCTCTGCGCTGCGCTTTTTCTCGTCCCCTATGCGCTGCTCGTGGCTGGTCTCGTCACACGCCAGTTCTCACCGGTGTTCTTCTGGCTGCCGCTGGCGCAGATCGCTTTGATGATTGGCACGCACTGGCTGCTGCTGGCGCGTTTCCGCCTGCCGCGCCGCATGGCTCTCCTGTATGCCGGAACCATCCTTGCCATCATGCTCTTCACCACCTACGCCGCGTTCCGCACGACATTTGGCCGGGGCGTCGCCTGGAAAGGACGCACGTATCAGTTCGCGCCGGCATCCGCAACACCGCATGGCCCACCTAGTCTTGCAACGGCGCAGCGTCTCCGGCTAGCGGCGGCGCTTTCGGTGGTGCGGCTACCCGTCGCGCTGGGGTTGGTTGTACTGGGCTGGGCGCGCGGCAACGCTCAGCCACCCATCGCGGTGGCGCTGCTGCTCACCGGGTGGTCGCTTGCGCTGGTAGAGTATGCGCTCCGCGACCACAGGCTTGGCGCTGCCGGTTCGCTGGCGGATGCGCTGGGCGGTGTGGCAAGCCTGGCGTATTTGCGGCTGAGCGGATTGCTCTCTATCGGAGTCGTCCTGCTGGCGCTGCTCATCGCGCTGGTCTGTGTACGCCTCTTCCGCTGGCAGGTGGCGGCGGCGGTCGCCTCGATTCTGCTGGGCAGCGTCTTGCTCGTGACCGTCGGCGTCTATGCGCCAACCCACAATCTCTTGCTTCTCGCCTGGTTCGCCGGACTCGTGCTGCTTTCCAGCCGCTCAGCCGCGCATCTGCTGAATCAGCTCAACCAGTGGTTCCAGCATCTCCGCTCCTCGTGATCCCCCCTGATCCCTCATATATTCGCCACTTTCGAGTCGCTGGTTGCCGGTTACTGCTCAGCTTGCTATGCGCTGGTGAGGCGTTGTATTCCTGTTGGATGGATGAGGCGGAAGGGCGCGCGGTAGTCAGTAATCTTGATTATTTCACGTTTCACACGACTATTGGCAACGGGTGCCTATGTAAAAACGGCATGGACGTTGCGGTTAACGTTGGTGTCGTGTACATGGTGGGGCTGTGTGGCCGACGACGTTGGATTTGTCGCGGATGTGGGCAAATAAGGCAGTGTGAGAACGTCGAGCGGCTCATGCCCCCGAAGGGAATTGGAGGCAAAACACGATGAAAATTGCGCAGGTAGCGCCATTGCAGGTAGCAACTCCCCCACATGCCTATGGTGGGACTGAACGCATTATCCATAATCTCACGGAATCTCTGGTGGAGATGGGGCATGAGGTGACACTCTTTGCCACCGGCGACTCACAGACGAGCGCCAGGCTGGTTCCTGGCGTGGCAAAGGCCATCGAGTTCGACCCTGAAATTGAAGCCAACGCCTATCATATCGCTATGCTGGAAGAGGTGTACCGGCATGCGAGCGAGTTCGATGTCATCCATTCGCATCTGGATTATCTCACCTTCCCTTTTATCGAAACGACCGATACGCCGACTGTCCTGACATTGCATGGGCGTATTGATATGCACGAGTTCAAGCGGGTCTATAGCGCATATGCCGACGCCAATTACGTCGCCATCAGCGAGAGCCAGCGGCAAGATCAGCCATATCTCAACTGGGTGGCGACGATTCATCATGGCATTGATATGGCGCGCTTTGCTTTTTCCCCGCAGATGGGCGAATATCTCTGTTTTGTTGGCCGCATTACGCCCGAAAAAGGGCCTGAATGTGCCATTGAGGTCGCCAAACGGGCGGGGATACCGCTCAAGATTGCGGCAAAGGTGGACCCCAAGAATCGCAAATATTTTACGCAGGTGATTGAACCGCTGCTCGATCATCCTTTGATTGAGTTTCTCGGTCAACTCGATGAGGCGCGCAAATGTGAGTTGATGCGTGGCGCAATGGCGCTGTTGCTGCCGATCCATTGGCCCGAACCGTTTGGGGTGGTCTTTATCGAGGCGCTCGCTTGTGGCACGCCCGTCCTGACGTGCCCCATTGGTTCTGCGCCAGAATTGCTCCGCGATGGTGTGACCGGCTTCTTGCGTGAAACCACCGATGAGTTGGTGGAGGCGGTGCGCCTGCTGCCCTATATTTCGCGCGAAGCCTGCCGCGACTATGCGGTGCGACGTTTTGATCGCCATCGCATGGCAAACGACTATCTTCGCGTCTATACACAGGTGCAGAAACAGGGGTCGTTACAGGCCGTGCATGCCGTCACCACGATATCCGGAAGCGGGCGAGCTACGGCTGGGCGGTCGGTATCTGACGCCATTGACATCATTGAGTCTATTGACAGCATCGAGTCTATAGATACCGTTGACGCAGTGAGCGCGAACACCCCCGGAACTCATGCGGCGCACCCCGTTGGGAGTGTTGAAGCGCACGAGCCAGGCGAGAGTGTTTCAGGGGAAGCCTCGTGAATACGCAGTACCCATCGGATACACCGGAGATTCCAGAGAACGAACGCAGGTCCAAAGACACCCAGAAACGCGGTTCCATGCCCACTGAGCCGCGTCCGCTCGATGGCACGCAGCCGCAGGCCAGGCAACAGGCCGAGCAAAGGGTCGAGCAAGACGCATCGGGCGCACTACCGGGGCAGGGCGCCGATCTCTACGTGCTTCAGGGGTCGGCCAGTGTCACCGTCGAGAAGATCACGCTCAAGCATGGCGATGCGTTTCTGGTGGCGGATGACCGGGGCGACTTGCCGGATTCGGAGCAGGAGACCGGACTCTACTGGTGCGGCACGCGCTATCTGCGCGCCTGTGATCTCTTCCTCGAAGGCAGGCCGTTGACGGCGCTCTCGCACTCGATCTCCGACGAAGAAGGGACCTGCCAGGTTGACCTCGCCAACCCGTATCTAGAAATTGATAATGAGGTCATCTACCAGGGCATGATTCATGTGCGGCGTATTCTGGCGCTGCGTGAGCATCTGCTGACGGAGCACTTGACCATCACCAGTTTTCACAAGCGGGCGCTGGATGTGAGCTTCGGCCTCAAACTCAGTGCAGACTTTCGCGATATTTTCGAGGTGCGCGGCATCAACCGCGAGCGGCGCGGCGAACGTTTGCCAACGCAGGTGGAGGCCGGGAATATCACGTTGCACTATCGTGGGTTGGATGGCATCGAGCGCAAGACGATCTGTACGCTCTCGCCGCCGCCCACGCGCTCCACGCCGCAGAATCAGTTCTGGGATGTGCAGTTGGAGCCGGGGAAGCCGCTTGTGCTGCGCGTGCAGTGCGAGTTGCACGCCAGCGAAGACCTGCCCAGGCGCGGACAGCGACACGGAGCGCCCGCACAGTCGCCACTGCTGCTGGGCGATGACGCCACAGAATCGCAGGAACAGGCTACGCTCTTCGCCGGCTTATCTGCGCGGAAATCACTGCCGGTGGTGCGGTCAGAAAATGTCTTTTTCAACCGTCTGCTGACTCGCGGTATGCACGACTTGGTGATGATGTGTACGCAAATGCCCGAAGGGACCTATCCCTACGGCGGGATTCCCTGGTATGTCTGCCCGTTCGGACGTGACGCGCTCATCACCAGCCTGGAGTTCCTGCCCTGGTTCCCAGAGGTGGCGCGGGGGACGCTGGGCGTGCTGGCGGCGCACCAGGGGCAGCGCGAAGACGAGTTCACGGAGGAGCAGCCAGGGCGTATCCTGCACGAATATCGCTACGGCGAGATGGCGAACTGCCATGAAGTGCCGTTCATCCCGTACTATGGCACGGTGGACGCGACGCCGCTCTTCCTGGTGACGCTCGGCCAGTATGTGCGCTGGACGGATGACCTGGACTTCCTGCGCGAGCATTGGCCGCATGCGCAGGCCGCCGCGCAATGGATGCGCGACTATGGCGACCGGGACGGCGATGGATTCCTCGAATATGCCAGGATGAGCGAACTGGGATTGGTGAACCAGGGTTGGAAAGATTCCTGGGATGCTGTGTCGCATGCTGACGGCACGCTCGCCACGCCGCCGATTGCGCTCTGCGAGGTGCAGGGCTACGCCTACGCTGCCTATCGTGAGATGGGCTATCTGGCGACGCGCATGGGCAGGCCGGAGGAGGCGGCGGTCTGGGAGCGCGCGGCGGACCGCCTGCGCGAAGCCTTCTTGCAGCGTTTCTGGTGGGAAGAAGAGCATGCCTTCTATCTGGCGCTAGATGGGCAGAAGCAGCCCTGCAAGGTGATGAGTTCCAACGCCGGACAATGCCTCTGGACGGGCATCGTGCCGCCGGAATGGGCGGATGCGATGGTCTCGCGGCTGATGGCAGAGGATATGTATACCGGCTGGGGCATCCGCACGCTTTCGACGACTGCCGCCAGCTACAATCCGATGAGCTATCACAATGGGTCCGTCTGGCCGCATGATACGGCGCTACTGGGCGCGGGTTTCGCGCGCTATGGGCGCGCAATGGAGGCGGGGCATCTGCTGGGCAATCTCTTCGGTGTCAGTCTCTATTATGTTGGTTCGCGGCTGCCGGAGTTATTCTGTGGCTTCGAGCGCGTTGGCGGCTATGGGCCGACACGCTACCCCGTCGCCTGTTCGCCGCAATCCTGGGCGGCGGGCGCGCCGTTTCTGCTGCTGAGCGCTGTGTTGGGCTTCGAGCCGGAGGCCGAGCATCAACGCCTGACACTGCGCGCGCCGGCGCTGCCCAACTGGATGCACACGCTCGACTTGCAGTATTTACGCCTCGGCGCGCAGCAGTTGCATCTGCGCTTCGAGCGTTCTGAACGTGGCACCCATGTCATTCTGGCGGATAGCAGCGAAATTGCAGTCCATGTCGTGCCGCACGCCTAGTTGCCCCCACCCCCAGCCCCTCCCCCGTGCGCGGGAGAGGGGAGCCAGAGGCGTGGAGCGCGAGCGGATTGGCTATCGGGCGGATGTTCTCCATCTCAATCCTTTCCCTTGCGCCTGCGCCATACCTTTATCGAGGTTGAGCGTGGCAACCGGTGTGCCCAGGTGGTCGGTGGCCACATCATTCAGCCCGCTGCCGTCAGAGGCATACGCGCCGGTCTCTGGCGTGCTACCGCTGTTGGTCTGCCAGGCAATCAACTGGCGCAGTGGGTTACAGGTCAATACCTGCCCGGTGTTGGGGCCGCTGGTGCAGGTAGCGATGTTGAGCGCGCGGCAGGTCATATCCCCAGCGGCATCATAGCCAGCGAAGTAGGTGGCGATGCCGGCACTGGTGATCTCCGAGAGCGCATGCCCCGCCGCCAGCGCCATGTCATAGCTGTAGCTGCCCTGGGCCGCATTCGTCAGCGGTTGCCCGCCGCTGGTGAGGACCGAGGCGCAGCTAATTCTATCCAGATTGTCGTAGCTATAGGTCAGCGATAGCGCTAATTTGTTACAAATTCTCTTCCAGCCTATATTTGCCGCCCTCTTGGGGAAAATGGTCCTGCTTGGTCGTTCTCCGTCGTTTCCCTGGTAGCTGTTCACACCTGTGTTGGGTCGTTCTTCATAGACGCCAGGTTCGCGTGAACCCTATACTGCCCCCAAGCAGAGAAAATCCCAGGGATTCCTGGAATGATATCGTTCTGCCTCACGCTTCTGCCTCGTGCCGATAGCTGTACAGGGGGTATTTCTCATGGTTCAACAGCGCGTAAAACATCATGAGTGGCCAAGAAAGTATATGTTGAGCTTGCTGGCGCTGGCGGCGCTTCTGACGACCCTGGTGGTGACCGGGAAAACCGTGTCTGCGCATCCCGCGCATTCAGCATATTCAGCACATACCAATCAGGTCTCGCGTGCCTCGCGGGCGTTCAATTTCAGCGATGCGATTTTTGCCTGGACGACGACTGCCACCAATGTTTCTGGTGACTCCACTGTCATTGACAATGCGGTCACCAATGGCAATCCGAACGCCGTTCTGCTGGTGGCGCATAATCTGAATCCAGACCCTGAAGAGGGCAATCCCTGCCAGTGCATTTACAACAATATCCCGGTGGGCGTCTGGTACAATGCCAGCATTCAGCGTTGGGAAATCTTTAACGAAGACCTGAGCGCCATGACCGTTGGCCTGACCTTCAATGTTGCCGCCTGGTCGGCTCCGTTCACCGATACCACGAACGGGAGACTCGTCTATACCCACGTCGCTGGCGCCAGTAGCGGAACCGATTATACCGATATTTTCAATAGCATGAGCAACAAGAATCCGAATGCTAACGTGCTGGTCACGCCAGTATGGAATCCGGCGTCCAGTGGAACAGAAGTCCTCAACGATCATCCCGTCGGGGTCTGGTATCATACACAGTTTCGGGGTGGGACGGGACACTGGTCAATCTTCAACGAAGATGGGGCAACGATGCCGACCAATGCCGCCTTCAATGTCTATGTTTCCAGCGGAAACGCGGTAAACGGCTGGTCGGGAACGGTGCTGGTGAGTACGTCGTCGAACACGGTGAGCAATTATGCGATCATGAGTACGGGGCTGTCGAATGTGCCAGGGTTCTTATGGGTCACGCCTGACTATGATCCTGGGGCATGTACGAATTCGCTCTATTGCAATGTCATCTACACGATGTGTGCAGGCCAGCCATTTTGTGATGTCATGTTTAACCACAATGTTGGCGTCTGGTTTGATGGCTATGGCGATTCGTCAGGGTGGCATGGGGAGCTATCCGTCTACACCGAAGATGCCAGCACCATGCCCGTCAACGTTGCGTTTAACGTCCTTGAGATCACTGTATAAAGAACGGTGACCGGCCAGCCATAGGTTTGTGGCCCCTGTGCAGCCATGCTTGCTCGGCAGTGCTCCTCTCCCACAGGGGAGAGGAGCTGGGGGTGAGGTCCTCCCGCGTTAAACTTTTGTAATCCTTGCCCAAAAATATTATTTATGGGTGAGTGGCGAGTCCCGATGCCAACGGCGTCGTGCGGCAAGAGCAAGCGGGAAATATGCGGGAAAATAGCCCTTTTTGCGTCTTGACGCCCCCAGAGATTTGGCATATAACTGTTGCGCGCTGGCGGTTATGGGACTCGCTCTTCACGGCCTTATCACACCTCTCTGTACCCATGACCGGCAGCCTATTTTTTTTTCAGCCGTTACCTGGAAACGAGGCAATGACCACTATGCCGGACGAATCAACGGCTCCCCTGGCGCATCTGCGCGTGCTGGACCTCACACGTCTGCTCCCTGGTGGGTATGCCACGCAAATGCTCGCAGACCTGGGCGCGGATGTGCTGAAGATCGAGGAGCCGGGCGTTGGTGACTACGCCCGCACGATGGCGCCCTATGTCAAAGGCACCGACGGCGTAGGCGTCGAGTTCTTTGCGCTGAACCGCAACAAACGCAGCGCCGCCATCAACCTCAAACATCCTGCCGGGCGCGAGGCGCTGCTGCGGTTGGTGGTGCAGGCCGACGTGCTGGTTGAGAGCTACCGTCCAGGCGTGATGGATCGCCTGGGACTGGGGCATGAAGCGTTACGCGCCGCCAATCCCCGGCTGGTGATCTGCGCCATCTCCGGCTATGGACAGACCGGCCCATACCGACTGCGTGCTGGCCATGACTTGAACTATATCGGTTATGCTGGTTTGCTGGCGCACCTGACGACACCTGGCCAGCCGCCAACGCTCCCCGGCGCGCAGTTCGCTGATGTGGCCGGCGGCGCGCTGATGGCCGTCGCTGGCATCCTGGCGGCGCTCGTCGGGCGCTCTATCAGTGGTGAAGGGCGCGTCGTAGACGTTTCGATGACGGATGGCGCGCTGGCGATGCTGCCGATCCTCGCCGGACAGGTGCTAACCGGCGACGACGAGCCGGAGCCGGGCGCGGCGATGCTGGACGGTTCGCTCCCCTGCTACAACGTCTATGAGACGGCGGATGGGCGTTTCCTGACGGTTGGCGCGCTGGAGCCGAAGTTCTGGCAATCGCTCTGCGAGCGACTTGATCGCCCCGACCTCATTGCCCATCAGGTTCCGACGGACGCTGCTGATCGCCAGCGCACGATTGACGAACTGGCCGCTATCTTCCACACGCGCCCGCTGCGCGAATGGCTGGAATTGCTGGCCGGTGATGACATGTGCGTGGGACCGGTCAATACGCTGCGCGAAGCGCTGGACGATGCGCAGATACAGGCGCGCGGCGTCACAGCGGCGCGCGACGACCAGGGCGAAGCGTTGCGTCTGATGCCAGTGATGAGCGGCGTGCTGTTCAGCGGGCGGGGCCGTGCGCCAGCGCTCGGTGCGCATACCGGCGAGGCGTTGGCCAGCGTCGGCTTTATGCCGGAAGAGATTGCTGCGCTGGCGGAATCGGGCGCCATTGCGCTTGGCCCCATCCCTGACCTATAGCCTGCCTATTCCGCTCGTGTCAACAGGTGCCGCAGAATCGCTCCGGCATGCGGGCAGAGGGTCCCTTGCTTGGCCAGCGCGCACTCACAGCGAATGGTTCGCCGCCATTCCACACGCACCAACCGTTCGGCGCCCAGGCGATACTCTGGCTCTGGTGAACTGGCGTGGCCGCGTCCGTCGCCAATCACCAGCGTGTGATAGAGGCGCACACCGGAACCGCGCGCTGTGGGGATGGCGAGGCGAAAGGCGATCACGCCATAAGCATCGGCCAACTCGATGGCGCGGCGCTGCTCGTCGGTGCAGCCGTCCAGCGCAGGCAGCGGCGGCAGACCGGCCCAATAGGAGGAATAGCGGAAGAATGCGGCAGGGGAGACAGTGGTGTTGCGTGCGTAGCGCCAGCAAAAGCGGAAACGTTGAACGAACCGGCGCGGGTGCAAGAGACTGGACAGACTGGACATAGCGGCGACGCCACCCTTTCGGTGCGCGTCATCTCTCCTGGGTCCCCGCTACGTCTCGTTCGCGTTGCCAGCACATCAGTTACCGTATTTGCTCTGTTTGCGTTGTTGCGTTGTATGCGTTGTTTGCGCTGGCGCGTATGATACCGTATGATGAACTTCCGGTTTGGTTGCGGGGTGCTGAAAAGACGACGCAATCGAACGGCCTCAAGGTGTACACACACTTTGGGGCCATCCCCATTTTTTAGCGAGAAGCGCCAATTGCGCCTCCCAACGCAGGCAAGCGTATCATGCCGGCGAGCAGTCTGTCAAGTGGGGCTACTCAGCTTCTTCTTCACCCAGCGCCTTTTCGATGGCCTCGGCGCGGGCGATCAGTTCAGCGATGTCGCCGTTCCACACGCCAGCGCGTAGGCGTTCGGCCAGCCGCGCCAGCACCTCAGCGCCCTGCTGCGGACGGGTGTTGCCAGCGTCGAGCCGCTGAAAGAGCAGGCTAGCCCCCTCGCTGGTGCGCGAGGTGGCCTGCGCCAGCAATGATGGGAGATGCCGTCCTCGTGGCATGAGCGTGACCCTTTCGATCAATGATGCCAATCACAGAATCAGTGGATGCTCAACAGGTGAACAGATGACATTGCTGACATGTTCGCAGACTTGAACACGTGTTTTACGAGCAAGTATACGCGCGGCAGGCGCAGCCGTCAAGCGGCATCACCCAGATGAAGCTATCCAGGAATCGCGCGTCTGTTTCGCGTCACGGAATGTCTCTTCAATAGCAGCATCGCCCGCCAGCAATCGCTCGCGCATGGTTTGGAGCGTGGCGATATAGGCATCGAGACAGGCGACGAGCGGCTGCGCATTCGTCAGGCAGATATCGCGCGCCATGCGGGGATTGCCGGAGGCTACGCGCGTGCTATCGCGGAAACCGCCCGCCGCCAGCATGCGCCCCTCAGCCCAGGCTGGCGACTGGCTGGCGGTGATGACTAAGGCGCTTGCAGCCAGCAACGGCAGGTGACTCACTGCCGCGACCGCCGCGTCATGCTGGCTGGCTGCCAATAGAACGGGATGCGCGCCCAGCGTCGTCACCAACTCCTGCATACGATGCAACGTCGCTTGAGACGTGCGCGCCGTCGGCGTCAAACACCAGACGCAGCCGCGTAACAATCCTTGCTCAGCCGCCTCGATGCCCGCCTCTTCGCTCCCCGCCATCGGATGCCCGCCGACGAACCGCTCAGGCGCGGGCAACAATTCCTCCGCCCAGGCGACGACCTGCGCTTTGGTGCTGCCGAGGTCGGTCACGAGTGCATCAGTCGCCAGTTGTGGCGACCGTGCTGCCAGCGATTCCAGTAACTCGCGCATTGCCAGCACTGGCACAGCCAGCACCACCAGATCAGCGCCCGCCACCGCCTCCGCCAATGACGGGCAGGCGCGATCAATCGCTCCACGCGCATGTGCCCGCTCCGCCACGCCAGCGGCAGCATCGTAGCCAGCAACCACCTGGACACAGCCGGAGGCGCGGAGCGCCATACCCAGCGATGCGCCCATCAACCCCAATCCTAGAATGGCCGCACACCGAAACGGCTGAGATGTCATATGCTTTCTCTTTTCTTGATGTCTTTTCGCGTTTCCATCGCTGTTCTGGAACCCCAGAAGCGCCCGAAAACAGGCAACAAAAAAGCAGAAGCGAAAACAGCTTCTGCTCAACCCTTTGGTTGGTGTCACCCCGCCGTGCGCACAGCGATTACCGGCCCACCCGCCAAAAGGTTCGCCGGTAATAATAGCTGGAATGATGTGGAGCATGTGTCGTTGTCATGGGCCAAAGTATAGCGATGTCTCTACATGGCTGTCAAGGCAAGAATGCAATGACACTTGCACTCTTATGTCCTGCTGGCGTATACTCTCTGCCAGACAACACACAGTGTGAACGACGACGGGGACCAGTACCCGCGCGCCTGATGCGCAGAGAGCCGGCAACTTGGTGCGATGCCGGAGATCATGGCAGCGATGAACCCACCCCTGAGTTGGCGGCGTTGAGCCGCACCGGAAGCCCTCCGTTACCACAGGGCTGCGCATCCTGGTTTACCCGAATGGAGAACCGGCGTGCGGCATGAGCAGTATGTTCCAGTTTCGTCGCAACGTCTCATTGTAGAGCCTTTGAGATTGCGGTTGGTTGTATGAACATGCTGAAATCAAGGTGGTACCGCGAGGATACACCCCCGCCCTTGTCTGGGGCGGGGGTGTTTTTGTTTGGCAAACTAGCGAAAGGAGCCACCAACCATGCGTATGTCCCGAATGCTCATCAAAACACAGAAACAGATCGCGGCTGAGGCGGAATTGCCGAGCCATCAGTTGATCCTGCGCGCCGGGCTGGCGCGTCGTCTCGGCAGCGGTATCTACAGCCTGACACCGCTGGCCTATCGTGTCATTCGCCGTATCGAGACGATTCTGCGCGAAGAGATGGAACGTATCGGCGGGCAGGAGGTGCTGATGCCGGTGGCGCAACCGGCGGACCTCTGGCGGGAATCTGGCCGCTATGAGACGATTGATAGCGCGCTGGCGCGCTGGCAGGATCGCGCAGGGCATGCGATGGTGCTGGCGATGACGCACGAAGAAGCCGTCACCGATCTGGCGCGCTCAGCGATAGATTCGTATCGCCAGTTGCCACAGTTGCTCTTCCAGATACAGACGAAGTTCCGCGATGAGCCGCGCCCGCGTGGTGGACTCATCCGGCTGCGCGAGTTCCTGATGAAAGACGCCTACAGCTTCCATGCGACCCAGGCCGATTTCGACGCCTTCTATGAGGAGCGCATCATACCGGCCTATTATGCCATCTTCCGGCGCGCAGGGTTGCCGGTGCTGGCGGTGGAGGCGGATACTGGCATGATGGGCGGCACCGGGGCGCATGAGTTCATGTTTCTGGCGGATGGCGGCGAAGATACGCTGATCGTCTGCCCGAACTGCGGCTATGCCGCCAACCAGGAGGTCGCCATCGCCGTCAAGCCGCGCTCGCAGCGCAGGAGCAAGCGCGAGGCGTCGCGGCTGCTGCATACGCCGGGCACGGCCACCATCGCCGCATTCTGCGAAGCCACCGGCTACACCGCCGATCAGACGCTCAAGTCTGTCTACTACGCTGCCTGCGATGAACTGGTGCTTGCGCTGATTCGCGGCGATCTGGAGGTCAGCCCGATCAAGCTGGGCAATCTCGTGGGACGCGAGGTGCGGGTGCTTTCCAGCGCCGAAGCGACGGAACGCGGTCTGGTGGTTGGCTACACCGGCCCGGTGGATTTGCACATCGCTGGCGCAGTGCGGCTGGTGGCCGACGACTCGGTGATCGAGGCCGGTGGACTGGTCTCTGGCGCGAACCGGCTGGACTATCACCGTAGCGGAGTGATGTATGGGCGCGACTATCAGGTGGACATCACCGGCGACATCGCGCAGGCGCAGCCGGGCGATACCTGTGTGCAGTGCGGCGGCGCACTGGAGGCGCGGCGCGGTATCGAGGCCGGCCAGACCTTCAAGCTGGGTACGCGCTATAGCGAGACGATGGGCGCAACTTTCCGCGACGAGGACGGCGAGAGTCGCCCGCTCATCATGGGCTGCTATGGCATCGGCATCACGCGGCTCTTCGCCTGTCTCATCGAAGCGCATCACGACGAGCAAGGCATCTGCTGGCCGGTGAGCGTCGCGCCGTATCGCTATCATCTGCTGGCGGTCGGCAACGATGCGAACGCGCAGACCGCCGCCGGAGACCTCTATGCCGCTCTGGGCGCTGAGCAGACGCTCTACGACGACCGCGAGGCCAGCGCAGGCGTCCGGTTCGCGGATGCCGATCTACTGGGCATGCCGCTACGCATCACCATCAGCACGCGGTCGCTGGCGGCTGGCGGCGCGGAGCTACGGCTGCGGCGCATCGGCGAGACACGCATCGCTGCGCTGGATGCCGTGCGCACAGTGGCCGATGAGATGCTTGCCTGCCAGGAATAGAGGTACGGGTAGCCAGGCGTACATACCCTTTGCGTTGGAAGCAGCGCATGTGCTATGGTAACTGATGGTCGAAATCATAGTCGTTGCAAGAACAGCATGTACAACGAGTACAAAAGGTAGCGGACCCCAAAGATGATTAGGCATGAGGTTATCCTGCGGATCAAGCCGGGCGTGCGGCGCGAAGCCATAGATCAAGCGTTGCGTGAGGTGTATGATCTCCTCAGCGGCATCCCAGGCGTCGAACGGGTCCGCTATGGCACGAACAACGCGCCAGCCTACCGTCACGCGCTGATCGCAGTGGACTTGGTGGATGAGGATGCGCTGAATGTGATGGGGCGCCACCCGCAGCATGTGCGTGCCGTGCGGCTCGTCAACCGGCTCGCCGAGTCCACCGCCATTGGTAGCTACCTCGCCTCGGAGCGGCATGGGTAGCCGGAGCCGCAGCGGAGGCATGTTTGGCCCTGGGAGCTATTCCAGGGCCAATGTTTTTGCCCGGGATATCGCAGATTACAGCCAAGCCAGTTGCCAGTAGGACACGGCTGGCAACGATTGCTATGGTTCCCCCTCTCCTATGGGAGAGGGAGTCAGGGGGTGAGGTCTCTCTTTAGGAGAGCAGTTCGGCGCGCGCCTCGCGCAGCCGGCGTGCGATATCCGCCGGCTTCTCGTCGCCCAGCGCCATCTGCTTGAGTTCCGCCAGCACGCGCGCCCACTGTGGCGCGTTCGCCTGATAGCGTCCGTCGCGCGCCAGCAACTCTTGGAAGATATGCACTTCGAGTTGTTGCCAGGTAGAACGGTCGCGTCCATCGCCTTCTTCGCCCTCGGCAATGTCATACTCGGTTTCGCGCGTGCCGTCATGGATGCGCACCGTCAGCGGCGTGAAGTAGCTACGCACACATTCTTCCAGGCGCTCGCGTTCGACAGCGGCGGCGTCAAATCCCAGGATGCCGGTTAGCGCAATGTCAATCACCGGCTCGCTCTGCGCGGCGGCCAGTTCAGCGGCATGTTCGCGCGCCCACTCGTGGCATTTGCGCTCGAAGCGCTCATAGAGCGCCGTTGGCGTGCCCACCCCATCCACGCGGAAGGCGAAACGCAGGAACGGACGGCGCGGATTGACGAGATGTTCGACGCTATGGCGCGGCTCGCCCTCCGGCGCGTCGGTATCCACGCTGGCGCAGAAATAGCCCCGATCCCAGGCGCTTTCCTCTGCGCCCCACGTCTCCGTTGAACCGGGATTGAAAAGCCAGTTGTCGCGGCTATAGTGCTTATGCACATGGCCGAGCGCCACATAATCTACCAGCCCGCGCAACGGCTGGAACTGCTCATACGCCGGCAGACCGTGCATATGCGGCACGATGCCCTCGATGCCGGTGTGCATCAGCAGCACGCGATACTCGACGCCCGCCGCGTCCTCCGCTGCGCGCGCCGCCGCCAGCTCGCGCGCAAAGCCATCCATCACGCGCACCGTGCCCGCGCCATACCAGGGTAAACCATAGACGCGCAGCTTGCCATTCTTGAGATCGGTATACGCGCCACGTTGCGATTCGGGGTCCCAGGCGGTCAGCGCGGGTACGCCATCACGCACATAGGGGTTGAGCAAGATCAGCAGGTGTTCCCAGCAGAGGAATTGCAGCCAGGAGACGCCATCGCGGTAATAGGTGCGGTCGTGGTTGCCCTCGATGGCTATGGCCGGGATGCCAGCGTCTTTGAGGCGTTCCAGCGCCGTCTTCGCCTGCATCAGCGTCAGCGCGTCAATCGCGCGCTTGTTGAAGAGGTCGCCAGCAATCAGAAAGCAATCGGCTTTGCGCGCGATGGCGCTATCCACCACGGCGAGAAACGCACGGGCAAAATCGTTGAAGCGTTCCTTCATGCCATATTGCTCGTAGCCCAGATGATTGTCCGCCGTGTGGATGAATGTTGCGCGCATATGCTGCTATTGCCTTCTTTCGGCTATCGCTCAGTGAGATTCTTCCTGCGATTCTTCAGATGGACTCAGCCGTGCCTGCACTTGTTCCAGTGTATCGGTCGCAATATGCGTCAGCACCGCCGTAAGCGTCGCCTCATTCGCCGCTGCAATCAGCGCCAGGAGGCTCTCCGGCAACGTACCAAACCGCCCTTCAAGAGCCGCGCGCACAGCCAGCCGCAGTCCATCCAGCTTGCCCTGCTCTAGACCTTCTTCCAAGCCTAGTTCTTTGCCTTGCTCCAATCCTTGTTCGCGCGCCTCTGCGCGCCATGCCCGATACAGCGGGGATTCTTCGAGAAATTCGGTGGACATATACATGCTCCTGATGAGCGCACGCGCCGCCTCTTCGCCACGCATACGCGCTGTGAAAACTGCCAATAATGATACCAGATCGCCCCATTCGGCATGCGATTGCGGCGCCTGCACTTCTTGCTCTTTCAGCGCCTGTCCGGCCTGTTCAATCGCTTCGGTATCACCGCCGCGCATGAACGGCACCAGTGGCAGCAATCCCGGCAGTCCAGCAGCGATGATATCGCGTGCATCCAGGTTATAGACCTCGATATTGACGATTTGCCAGGTCGCCTGCACCCACGAGCCGATGCGCATTTCATAAGGCGTGGGCGGAATGTTACCGCGCCGCAACAGCCAGAGAACCACCGAAAGTACCGGCAGTTGGTGAACGACGCTGGCCCGCGCGCCATACTCGAAACAGCGGCGCGGCATCTCATCGTCACGATACGCCTGTACCTCGACGTTGACGGCGCACTCCACGCCTTCGTAGCGCGCCCGAAAGAGCGTATCGAGCGCCAGTTGTGGCTCGGTTGCCACATCCGTCGGCAGGTCTGACTGATACTCGATGCCAGGAAACGCCAGCGTCAGGATATCCGCCGGTCGCACAGTCAGCAGGCGTTTGAGTCCCTGGTCCATATCAGCCACCGGCATACCTCCACTAACTCAATTCAATCCACCTGGCTCAATCCTGGTATTCCCGCATGTGCTAGTCAAAACGGAAACAGCCGCGTTGCCTGGCAGTATAGCACGGACCGCAGGCCGGTCATCAGCCGATCATCAATAATAGATGGTGCGCGTGCGATGGTACGGGCGCATATCCGGCGTGGCGGTCTGGCTGTCCGCCCAGAGCCGGTAGTCTATCGCGCTGGCCGGGCGCACGATGCCGCGTTCCGCCAATGCGCGCCGCAGCCACTCTACACCCCAGATGGTTGCCGCGCGAATCTCGATCTCTTGCTCTGACCCCGGCGCGATGGGCTGCATCTGGTCCACCTGAGCCGCCAGTTCCCCGGAATAGACCAGCACGCCGTAGCGCCGCAGCAGTTGCGGCAGTTTATAATCTGCGAACGCCGTCAACTGGTCCAGGTCAGTGAAAGCGCCCCAGTGTTGCCCCTGAAATGCCGCGTTCAGGTCCGCCACGCAAATCTGCGCCCGCTTGAGGAATGGCACCGGCTGCCCATGCCACTCTGCGACATCGTGAAATGAGGAGAATTCGCGCGCCAGCAGCAGCGCCAGCGACACCGCGCTCTGCTGGGCGGACTCCACAGCGCGGGTGAACTGCCCCTCGTAGCGTTCCAGCAGCACACGACCCACCTCGCGCGCATTGGCCAGCCGCGCCGCGAAGAGCGGTATCTCCGGGCAGCCGGACACCGGGCGCAGGATATCCGCCAGTTCTTCCTCGGTCATATTGGCGAGATAGCCAGCATCCCAGAGCGGACGCCCGGCCTCGATGGTGCGCGAGAGCGCGGCGGCCAGCGCGTAGTAGCCATCGAGGAGCTGATCGTGCCATTCAATCTGCCAGCGTGGTTGTCCTGGCTCACCCCAGAAGCAGAAGTTGAGCGCATCCAGGAGGAGTACCCAGTTCACCGTGCGTTCTGTGCCGTCGCTGAAGTGTAGCGCATCGAGTCCCGCCTGCTCTGGCCACGGCTCATTGGCCCAGCGTTCCGCCAACACCTGCGTCGCCTGCATGTCAAGCGTGAGGTATTGCGCCTGCTGCATAACGTAGGCTGTCGCAGTCAACACGCCCAGGCGATCATCTGCTGGCGGCTGAATAGCTTGCTGCTCCTGGGATGGTTGGCTCATAAACGCTCCTTACCGGTTTCTCGGTTGGCTTTGATGGCGCTGAATAGGGTGGTGTGGCGCTGGCATAAAACCTGCGGCAAAACGCCAGCATCGCCGCGCAGATACATAATCTGCCACGCGACGTGAAAGACGTGATACAATGCCGCGCATACCGTCGCGCAAATCGTACTGCGCGGCGTGATCGGTGCAGTAGCAGACAGATATCAGGCGGACATCAATGGCGACGTTCGCCGCATGCCCCCAATGGAGGAGGACAACACCAATGCTCACTATGCTGGCTCGCAACATTATGACACACGAGGTCATCGTGATCTCTCCGGACGCGACAGTGCAGGACGCCGCACGTTTGCTCTCAGACTACCATATCAGCGGTGTGCCGGTGCTGGACGACAGCCGTCGCATGGTCGGCATCGTTACGCAGGCAGATATCATCGGTAAGGACGGTCAAACGGTTGCTGATATTATGACGCCGCGCGTGGTCAGCGTGCAGATGGATACGCCAGTGGATGAGGTGGCGCAAATCCTGGCGAGCAACCGCTACAAGCGTGTGCCGGTGTTGCAGGATGGCCGCGTGGTTGGCATCGTCAGCCGCGCCGACATCGTGCGCATGATCGCCAGCCGTTGGGTCTGCCCCACCTGCGGCGCCATCCAACATGGGCGCATGCCAGAGACCTGCTATGCCTGTGGCGCGGATGGCAGCCGGTTCGAGCGCGAACTGGACCCGCGCATGGAAATCACCACCCGCCAGTAAGGGTATTCACTACATCCTCTCGTTCTCCATCTGGCGGAGTTGCTAAGTAATAATACGTAGTAGACCAGGGCTACTATGCGAGTGGCAGGCGCTCGTGTATACTGGTCGCGCACGCTTGTGCCAATGGAACTTGATGCGCGTCCAGTTCACTGGATTCCCTGGTCACTGCACGAGAAACTAGCGGCGACGCGCGGAACGAGAGGATTTGTTGATGTCTGATCCCAATTGGCCCGGCAATTCACCCTGGAATCAGGGGAATCAGGGTGAGAATGCGCAGCCGGTCAATCCTACTCCTAATCTTCCTCCTAATCCGGCGCCGCAACCCTGGGCACCGGACCAGGGAGGGACGACGCCTGTGTTCAATCCCTATGGGCAGCCACCCACGCCCGACCCCTATCCCTACGGGCAGCCTGCGGCCCCGTCACAGCCAATGTACCCATACGGCCAGCCGCCTGCTCCGGGTATGGGGGGCCAGACCGCTGGCGACGCGCCCACCGTGCAATCTGGCTATCCGCAGCTGGTGGACCCTTCCATGCCGCTGAATCCGTATGCGCCTGCGGCCCCGTCGCAGCCAATGTATCCCTACGGTCAGCCTGCCGCGCCGTCGCAACCGTTGTCTCCGATGTCGCCATATGGCATGCCGACGGCGCCCTCGCAGCCGATGTACCCGTATGGGATGCCGGGCATGCCCTCGCAGGGGTTCCAGCCACCGGCGGCGCCAAAGCCGAAGAAGTCGCGTCGTGGCCTGGTCATCGGGTTGGTGATCGCGGTGATCGTGCTGGCGCTGCTCGGCGGCGGCGTGGCCTATGGCGCCAACCAATATGCCGCGCCGGGCAATGCCGCCAAGCAATTCTGTAGCGCGCTGCAAACGCAAGATTATACGACGGCCTATGGCATGCTCTCATCCAGCCTGAAGGCAAAATATACCTCGGATCAGTTCACGCTTGGCTCAAAGACGCTCGATCAGGTGGAGGGCGATGTCACGGGCTGCAAACAGGCTGCGGGCAACTCTTACAACTATTCGCTCTTTGGCAGTACGGCCACCATCACATCGGTCATCACCCGTGCGCAGAGTGGAAACTTGACCGGCCAGTTGCATCTCGTCAATGAGAATGGCTGGAAAGTGTCCGGCATTGATACCTCGCTGCTGGGTGTGAATCTGAATTCGCTCCAGGCTGCTGCTGGTTTCTGCGCCGCCCTGCAACAGAAAGATTATGCTACTGCCTATAGCTTCTTTGGTAGCGCATTGCAGGCGCAGATCAAGCAGAGCGACTTCGTAGCGCAGGGCGCACTGCACGACCAGATTGACGGACCAGTCACCGCCTGTGGCATCACCGCATTTGGCCAGGGCAACAGCGACAGCACGACGACTATGACGGTGAGCATCACACGCAGCACGCTCGGCCAGAAGACCGGCCAGGCGACACTGGATGTCGAGGGCGGCGCGTGGAAGTTCAGCGCGCTCGATCCCGCGCTGCAAGGCTCGGACCTGGGCGGTCTGGCGGTCATCAACCAGTTCTGCTCTGATGTCTCCGCCAACAACGCGCATGGAGCCTATCTGCTCACCTCGAGCAACTTCCGCAGCGCCGTACCGGAGTCTACCTTCGATCAGGTATTTGGGTTCTCGCAGCTCAAGTACACCTGCAAGCCGAAGCTCTCCACCTTCAAGGTAACGGACCCGACGGACGCGCAAATCAATGTAGACTTCAGCGCCGCCAACCGGGCGACCGGTCAATCAGTGAGTTTGCCGTTCACCGCTGGTCTCGTCAAAAATGGGTCTAGCTGGCAGGTTGATAGCATCAACTTCACCTAGCCCGCGCTCACCACTCAATGACAGCGCCGTTCATCATATGGCCACCCCCATACCGCCGTGGGGTGGCCTTTTTTGTGTGCAGACCTGCCTCTTCACCAAGTCACAGCAACACATGAGAACATCCCGCCCACCCCTCCGTGATATGCCATCCATCCACCGCGTACCTTTCTATGCTGATCTCTGATGAGCGACCGGCGAAGAACGGCGAAGAACGGCGAACTGGATGGACATTGGGGGAACTGTGGAGATACACGACGGTAACGACGGCAACGCAGGCGAGACACCGGCGCAGCTACCCGATACGCCAAACTCGATGGCGGCAGGGATGGGACAACAGCCCGGTATACCTATACCCAAACAGTCCGGGCGTGGGCAATGGAGACAACTGGCGCGGGGTGGCCGCATATGGCTCTGCCGCGCGCTGCTGGCGCTGCTCCTCGTTGGCGGCATCTTTTTCTCGCTGGTTCCAGAGGGGCGTGCGGCGGCGCGGGCGGCGCTGCTGCTGCCCGCGCTCATCACGCAGTCCGAGCCGGCGCCGCTGGTGCTGGCTGGTGATCCCATCCATCACACGCAGGCGACTATCAATTCGCGGGATGGAACTGTTTACCTGGATATCTACGCGCCCACGACCGCGCCACCACCTATCCCCGGCGCACGCGAGGGAGTGGTCGTCATCTCCGGCGTCGGCGATAACCGGCAGGTGCCGCAGCTTGTCAATCTCTTGCAGGCGATGGCGCGCTCCGGCCTGGTGGTGATGGCGCTCACCACACAAACGCTGATGGACTACGACCTCGCGCCCGCCACCAGTGACGCCATCGTGCAGGCGGTGCTGGCGCTACGACACTACCCTGGCGTTGGCCCCTCGCGCGTTGGCATCCTGGGCTTCAGCGCCGGAGGGTCGGTTGCCTGCATCGCAGCGGCGGACCCGCGCATCCGCGATTCGCTGGCCTTCATCACGCTCTTCGGCAGTTATTATGATGCGCGGACGTTGCTGCGCGACTTTGGGCGGCGCGCACAGGACGTAGACGGACAACTGGTACACTGGACCCCCAACGCTGTGCCGGTGCAGGTATTGACCAATGCCATCGCTGACACGCTGCCAAACGGCGATGGGGATATCCTGCGCGGCGGCATCAACACCACCACCGGTCTTTCGCTCAGCCCGCTGGATCAGGCGCAACTTTCGCCACCGGCGCTGGCCGCCTATCACTTATTAGTTGGTGATGAACCGCAACAGGTGGAGGCCAACCTTGCTGCGCTCTCGCCAGCGATGCAAACGCTATTGGTGAATCTCTCGCCCAGTTCGGTCATCACACAGGTACATGCGCCCATCTATCTGCTGCACGACCGCAACGATGTCTTTGTGCCGTTCACACAGTCGCGCGCCTTTGATGCCGCGCTGACAACACTGGGGCATCAACATCGCTACGCCGAGTTCAGCATTTTCCAGCATGTCGAGGTCCGTACAGGGCTGGGCATCGGTCCGCTGCTTAGAGATGGCGTGACGCTCTATCTGCTGTTGACAGATATGCTCCAACCGGGATCATAGCCAGGCAATAGCCAGGCAATAGCCAGGCAATAAGAAGGCGGGAAAACACGATGCTCGCGTTATCGTTCATATGGTTGCTGCTCGGCGTATTCATCGGCGCGCTGGCGCTGGGCGCGCGGCTGCGCCCGTTGCCAGCATATCTTGGCCGCTATGGCTGGGCCGCCATGCTGGGCATCGGTGCGCTCGCTGGACTCATTGGCGGCTGGCTGGGGACGATCCTCTACGGGCGTTTCTTCGGTACGGCCTGCGCCGCGTGGATTGCCGTGCTGTCCGTCACACTCGTCTTCTTCAGTCCGTGGGCACTCAACCGTATGCAGCGTTGGCGCGCATCAGCCAAATGACATCAGCCAAGTAGCGGGTGTGTCCAGCCGTCGGTCAGCATACACGCCGCAATCTGGCTGATGTTGCGCGCGTCGTCCAGCCCGCGATGATGCGTGCCCACCAGCGATAGGCCGTGATAACGTAGCGCGCCATCCATCCCCATTGGCCGCTCCAACTCATAGAACGTCGCGTGTTCGTGTTTGAGGCTGATATGCGCATCCACCGCAAACGGGTATAGTAGGCCGAAACGCTTGCAGACGCGGGTGATCTGCCGCTGGTCATAATATCCCCAGGAGGCGAAGACCATCGCGTCGGCATCGTAGTGTGCGCTGAGTCCAGCCAGCGCCTCGCCCAGCGGTAAGCCGCTATCAACGTCAGCCTGGGTGATGGTTGTCAGTTCGCGGCAAAACGTGCTAAGTACAGGAAATAGCACCGGCTTCACCATCGCGTGATACTCGTCTACGATACGCTTTTCTCCTGTGCTGAAGCGTACTGCGCCAATTTCGATGATCTCCGAGAAAAAGGCCGGTGGCTCCTCGCCGCGCGCATAGCAAGTCGCTTCCAGGTCCACGATCAGCACATCTTTCATTTTGGCTCTCCTCTTGTGAAGATGACATAATGTTAATTGCGCAAGAAATGGCACGCTCTCTGCTTCTCATTCCCAACCATAACACGAGCAACAAGCTAAAAACGAGCTAGTTCAGCATATCAGCGCAGGCGGCGACAGTGCGCATCGTTCAGACAGTTTGGACAGTTCAGACGCCCGCCGCTCGCGCGCTTTCTAAGCGAAGGAGAACCAATACACATGACGCCTACACAGACGACCATCGTAGAAATTCTCATTCCGCTGGCAACGCTCATCTATATTGCCGCGCTGGTGGCGCTGTTCCTGCTGCGCAACAACGTCCAACTGACGCAGGAGATCGAGCGCGAACAGCGGGAGTTCTTGGGGCACGCCAGGCAGATGGCGGTTGAGCGGCAGCGAGCCATCTCCAATGATGTCCAGCGTAGCGCACCGCGCTCTACCCCGTCGCGTACCCTCAATAGCGCGCCCATCCCCAGACAGACCGAACGCAAAAGCGCTGACGAGCCGCGCTACGAAGAACCGCCAAGACACAGCCTGCCAGCCTAACGACCTGAATAGTAGCGCAGTGAGCGACTGGAAACTGTTCAGCCACGCCGGTTGTGTGGTAGTGTGTGGGTGAGCAACACCACTACACGAGATGGGGGAGGAGATGGCACGCCTGACGCTCCGCTTCGCTGGCGACCTGACCAGCTTCCTGGCGCATGCCCAGCGGCACGGCGCTTTTTCGCTGACAGTCGAGGGGACGCCATCCATCAAGGATGTCATCGAGTCGGTGGGCGTGCCACATACCGAGGCAGACGTTATTATCGTCGGTGGCGTATCTGTGCCTTTCAGCTATCTCGTGCGCGATGGCGATACCATCGAGGTGTATCCGCTCTTCTCTGAACTCCCGCCCTCCACGTACAGCACGCCGATCTACCATCTTCAGCCGCCTAATCCCATTGTTGCGCGTTTCGTCCTCGATGTTCACCTGGGCCGGTTGGCGGCGTATCTACGCATGCTCGGCTTCGATACGATCTACGCCAATCACTGCGATGACGATGTGCTGGCGGAGATTTCCAGCCGCGAGCAGCGCATCCTGCTCACGCGCGATGTTGGCCTGCTCAAACGCAGCATCGTCTCGTATGGTTATTTCGTGCGGCAGACCAACCCTGAGCAGCAGTTGGAAGAAGTGGTGCGCCGCTATGATCTGACGGCGGCGTTCGCGCCATTCAAACGCTGCATTCGCTGCAATGGCTTCCTCGAATCCGTCGAGAAGGCCGCCATCGCCGGAGCGGTGCCTGAAAACGTCCTCGAAAGCTATGACGCCTTCCAGCGATGCCAGCAGTGCCGCCAGATCTATTGGAAAGGCACGCACTTCCAGCATATGCAATCGCTTGCCGACCGCATGCTGCAACAGGCCGCTGTCACGGCTCATCGCGGGCTTGAGGATCATTGAGGATCATCGAGGATCATCGAGGTCGCGGATGTCATCGAGCGAGAGCAGGCCGCGCTTGAGGGCGTAGATCACCGCCTGCGTGCGATGAGCAAGCTGAAGTTTCGTCAAAATATTGCCCACATGCGTCTTGACGGTTTCGCCGCTGACCACTAACTGCTCGGCGATCTCACGGTTGGTGTAGCCAATCGCCAGCAGCCGCAGCACTTCCTGTTCGCGCTCGGTCAGGTCGGCGCTGTGCGCCCCTTTCTGCCGGTTCTGCCCACCGGACCCGGATTGCCCAAGCTCGCGCGCCAGCGCCGCTGCGACCGCTGGATCGAGCAGCGATTGGCCGCGCGCCGCCGCCCGCACAGCCTCCAGCAGCGCCTCGGGTTCGGCGTCCTTGCGCACGTAGGCGATGGCGCCCGCCCGTAACGCCGCGACGACCTGCGCATCGTCGGTATAGCTCGTCAGCACTACCACCTGTGTATGCGGTGTGAGCGCACGCAGGCGGCGCGTCGTTTCGATGCCATCTATGCCGCCGGGCATCAGCAAATCCATTAGCACCACATCCGGCAGCCAGGATTCGATCTGCGCCAGCGCCTCCTCCCCGCTGGCAGCCTCACCCACCACGCGGATATCGGGATACGATTCCAGGAAGGTGCGCAGCCCGCGCCGCACCACCGTGTGATCGTCCACCAACGCGACGCAAATCGGCGGGCGCGTGCCGGTGACGTGCGCGCTATCTCGAACTTCGTTCATGCCGCGCTCCTCGCCAGTTGCCGTCGCCAGCGCAGAATATTCAAGTATTCGGCCACCAGTATGAGCGGCCAGATGACCAGCACTGCCAGCACCACATCATCGCTCCATTGCACCCCAGTCAGCGCTGGCATGTTGAGATGCCATGTATTTTGCACCGCTAGCGCAATCACCACAATGATAAACCAGAGTGAAAGCATGCTATAAGTGCGCGCCACGCGCTGCCCAATCTCGGCCTGGCGTTGCCAGCGCGGCAGCAGCGCCAGCCAGCGCCCCACCGCGCGATAGGAGCGCACCGACTGGATGATGCTCAAGAGCAGGCAGAGCGCCACTGCGCCATAGGTCAGCGTGCGCACGGTGTCTGCGGGCCATTGCCCATGCAGGCCAACCGGCAGATACCAGAGGCAGAACGCGAGAAAGATCAGCACACCGCTGGAGACATCATACTCCAGGTGGCGCAGCGAACGCGCCTCCACGCTGTTCTTGCCCGCCAGCCGTGACAGCCGCGCCGCGATGACCGCTGTGCGCAGAGACTCGATGAGCGCAGCGGCGACCGACAACGCCACCGGCAGGAGCGGCACCCCGAAGAGAATGAGGATGCCGGCCAGGCTGAGAGCGCCCTCGGCGTTGCGGTGCGCAGTGCGACCGCTGCGCAGCGTTGCCGCGATTGCTTCCTCGCGCGCGCCCGGTTGCCCGGCTGCTGCGGCAGTTGACGACATCGAAATCCACACCTTTACCACCGTTCCTTTTCCTGGCTTGCTGCTAATATCGGCATGCCCACCAAGCGCCAGCGCCCGCTCGCGAATGCCGGCCATGCCGGTGCCGCCATTTTGCGCAGTGGCGGCGAAGCCCTGGCCGTCGTCGCGCACCTCTAATGTGACGCCGTTCTGCTCCTCTGCCAGCCGCAGCGTTACATGGCTGGCGCGCGCATGGCGGGAGACGTTTGCCAGCGCCTCCTGCGCAATGCGAAAGAGCGCCTCCTGTGTTCCCGGCGGATACTGTTCATAGTCAGTTGGCGCGCTGTCGAGGTCCAGCGTCACCTGCGCGCCGGTGCGATAGCCAAGCGCCTCGCACTGTTCACGCAGGGCATCCAGCAGCCCCACGCCGTTGAGTGGCGCCGGTCGCAGGTCTTGCAGCAGCGCGCTCATCTCCACCTGTGCCTCACGCGCGCCACGCTGCGCATCTTCTATCGCTGTCCGCGCTGCCGCCGGATCGCTCTCCCAACGCGCCTGCGCCGCCGCCGCGCTGACGCTAATGCTGAAAAGCTGCTGTTTGATGGAATCGTGCAGATCGCGGGCGAGTTTGGCGCGCACCTCAGCGGCGGCGCGCTCACCCGCCTGTTGCAGCACACGCTCGCGCAGGGCTGGCGTCTCATCCTGCTGGCCGAGCATCCGCAGATGGAGAAAGAGCGGCGTAAGCGGCCAGACACCGCGAATGAGTTCGGGGCTGAGCGGTTGTGCCCGCGCCAATCGTTCCAGCGCCGCCGACACTCGCATCAGGCCGCCGGTGAGATTCTGCGCCAGCAGCGTCACGGCCAGTCCGGCGGCGAAGACCCCTGCGATAATTGCCAGCGGCATCGCCAGTCGCAACCCAGCCAGCCGCAGAGCGACGGCTAGCGCCAGACCACCCGCCGCCACGCCCATGCCGGTGAACTGCACCAGCAGACCGAACAGCAGCGCCCGGCTCTCTCGCTGCCCTTGATTTCGTATCATATATACCCCCACCCCCAGCCCCTCCCCCGTGCGCGGGAGAGGGGAGCGCAGACGAGACCTCACCCTCAGTCCCTCTCCTTGCAAGGAGAGGGGAGCGCAGACATCACCTGCTCCTAGCCTGTCTTCGCAGGCTTTGTCGCCCAGCTGCTATCATTCGCTCGGATTCGCGCTGGCCCTCTATGCTAACACCTGCTCACTGACGCTGACGCTGGCGCTGGCCTCATCATTGGCGGCGGAGGGTGGCGTGCCACGCAGGCCGACCAGCGCATAGAGACCGCCCAGCAGCGCAACGAATCCAGCGGCGACGAAAATTGTGTCAATCGGACCGAAGTGCTGGCCCAATAGCGCCGCATGGAAGCTGCGCAGCACGGCGCTATCGAGATAACCGGCCACTGCTGCCGCCAGCATGCCAGCTAGCGTAGTCATTGGTGTGAGCAGCGCGTTCACCCGTCCCAGCAGTTCGCGCGGCGTCACCCGCAACACCAGTGGCTCGCAGGCGACAGAGATGCCGGCTAGTGGAATGCCCAACACAAAGAGCAGGATGGCGGCGGGCAGGAAACTGGTCAGCCGCGCGTAGACCAGCGCCAGCGCACCCACCAGCACCAGCGAGAGCCAGATGGTGCGCGTTAGCCCCAGTCGCGCCGCAAAGACGCCCGCCGCTATCGCGCCAATCAGCATACCAAGCCCCTGCGCTGTTTCGAGCAATCCATAATAGGCGGGCGCGGTGTGCAGGTTCTGTGTCACAAAGAAGATATCGAGCGCCTGAAATGCGCCAGCCCCCAGCATCGCTATCACGATGACAATGGTGAGGGTGCGCAGCGTGCGATTGCCGAAATAGAAGCGCAGACCAGCGCCGAACTCGCGGGCAACGCTCCGTTTTGCCGTTGAGGTCGCCCTCGTGGCGTGGCGCGGCGCGCGAATCGCCAGCACCGTCGCGCAGGAGACGACGAATGAAAGCGCGTTGAAGAGCAGCGCCCACTGCATGCCAACGGCGAAGAGCGCCAGCGTCGCCAGCGGCGGTCCCACGATGACAGCCAGGCTGACGGATGCCTGGGCCAGCCCCATCGCACGCGGCTGAAGCTCCTCCGGCACCAGATCGTTGATGAGCGCCAGCATGGCGGGCTGGAAGAACTGCTGGCAGCTATTGACGAAGAAGACCACTCCATAGACGACGAGCAACTGGATCAGCGGCGACCAGTGTTGCGCGCCGAAGAACGGCACCGCCAGCAGCGCCAGGATGGCGACGGCACGTATAGCATCCATCACAATCATCGTGCGGCGCTTGTCCCAGCGGTCCACGAAGACGCCGGCCAGCGGCGCCAGCAGCAGCGACGGCACCGCCGCCGCCACCAGCGCGCCGCTCACCGCTAGCGCCGCCCAGGCTTGCCCATGCGCCAGAATGACGCCCACCCAGACGGCGACTGTCGTGGTAAAGACTATATCACCGAGAATCGAGACGGCCTGCCCACTGACGAGCAGCGCATAGCCACGATTGATGAGAGGATTGCCGTGCCGCCGTGCGGTAGGTGTGGATTTGGATGCGGATGTGAATGCCGATACCTCCGGCGTGTTCTCCACCGGCGCGGCTGATGGAGATGGAGTGAGTGCCGTCATGATTGCGGCCCCTTTCTATACGTTCTCTGATGCGGTTCGGCATTGATTTGTCGTCGTACCGAGTATAGAAGGGAGGCGGGCCAGCGCACATCGCCCAGCAGAGGGAAATCAGCCGTCCCCCAAACGGGGGAGACCTCATCGCCAGCTTTTTTCCTGCGAGGACCGTCTTTACCGGCGCCCTCTTTTTGGGCTACCCCTCTAGGCCGTATTTCTGCTGTCTGCTACCATAAGGAAGGACCAGACGACATCCCGATTCCCCAATCCCAACACGTCGAAACAGGTCGAAGGCTGCGCATGGGCCAACAGCAGAAACAGCAAAAAATCGCGCTGGTAGCGGCTCCCAAGCGGCAGCGTGGCATTGTTTGTCGCGCCGCCGATCAATACGACCCCTCGCCGGTGTTTCGCCGCGCCCGCGAATATTGCCAGCGCCACTATAGCGAGTGGCTGATACTCAGCGTGCGCCACCGTCTCCTGTCGCCGCATCAGGTGATCGGGCCGGGCGAGTTGACCTTTAACACGCTCTCCGGCGAAGAGCGCGCCGCGTGGATCGAGTGCGTTGCCGCCCATCTGCGCGCCCGCTACGAACGCAGTGCCGACCCGCTCGCCTTCGTCCTCTACACCAGCCAGCGCCACGCCGATCTCCTGATGCGCGCTGCGCCAGACCTCACCTTTGAGTTGCCACTGAGCGGTCTGCGTCTGCGCGAACGCATCGAATGGTATGATGAACGCCTGCGCCTTCAGCCGCGTGTCCTCGCCCGCTGATACTCTGATACGATAAAATGTTCTACAGAGGCAGCGCATAAACATGCGCCTATAAGGACCTCACCCTGGCCGCAGGCCGGAGTGAAGTCTTATCGAAAGGGAACCATACATCATATGACAACATCAGCAGAGGCGCCGGTTGTGCTGTTCGCGTCGCAGCAGGAATGGGAAGAGTGGCTCGCCGCCCATCATGCGACGCAGCCGGAGGGCGTCTGGCTCAAGCTTGCCAAGAAGGGCGCGCCAGTGGCCTCGGTGACGTATGCGGAGGCGGTGGATACGGCGCTCTGTTACGGCTGGATTGATGGGCAGAAGAAAGCGTTTGATGCGCAATTCTCGCTTCAGAAGTTTACGCCGCGCCGCCCCAGAAGTATCTGGTCCAAGATCAATACCGCAAAGGCCGAGCAGCTCATCGCGTCCGGAAGGATGCAGCCAGCGGGATTGCAGCAGATCGAGGCGGCCAAACGCGATGGTCGCTGGGACGCCGCCTATCACTCCCATAGCACATTCACGCAGCATGAAGACTTTCTGGCGGCGCTCGAAGAGCATCCAGAGGCCAAAGCCTTCTTCGAGACGCTCAATAAGACCAACCAGCATGCCATCTACTTTCACATCCAGAACGCCAAGAGGCCGGAGACGCGCAAGGCGCGCATTGAAAAGTACGTCGCCATGCTCGAACGGCACGAGAAGCTTTATCCATAGGCACTCCAAAGGCCATTCATCAGACGAGTTGTATAGCCAGAATAGGCCCCTTGCCGAACTGCGCAGTTGCGGGTTATGATGCCCTCGCCCGATGACTGCCAGCGTTGCGTCCCCACGCTCCGCTCCTGGACGGTCTCCGGCTGAAGGAGTATATTGTGGCGCCTATCATCACGAGCATCATCAATCTCAAAGGCGGAGTGGGAAAGACCACTATCACGCTGGCCCTGGCGCATTTTCTCGCCATCGAACATCAGAAACGGGTGCTTGTGATAGACCTGGACCCGCAGACCAACGCCACTGTCTGCCTCATCACCGAGAACGAGTGGAAAGAGCGCGACGAAACGGGCCGCACGCTCTACCAGCTTTTTGCCGATCAGGTCAAAGGGTCGCATCGCTTCAAGCCGGACGCCGCCATCGTGCGCGATGTCTCGAATGTCGGCGGCGGCGTGCCGGGACTCGATCTATTACCATCGAGCCTGCGCCTCATCAAAGTGCAGGACCGCGTAACCCAGATCACCGACTTCGAGACGTATGAGCAGGGGCCGATCTTTGCGCTACGCGATGCGCTGGCGGAATACCTGCCCTACTACGATCACGTCTTGATTGATTGCCCGCCCTCGCTTGGCGTCGTCACGCTCAACGGCCTCGCCATCTCCGATTCCTATATCATTCCCGTGGTGCCGGATACGCTGTCGTTGCTGGGGGTGCCGCCGATTCTGGATCGCGTGGAGCATTTCGGCAGCCGCACGCGCCGCAACATTCGCGCGCTGGGCATCGTCGTCTCGAAGATGCGCGCGCAAACGCTGCTGCACAATGAGATGCTGCGGCGGCTGCGCGACGACTTCGTGGCGAGGCGCTACCCGCAAATCTTCCAGACGGTGATACCGGAATCCACTCGCATCGCTGAGGCGGCTGATGTCATGACGCCCGTGAACACCTTGCAGCAGAAGTATGGCAACGGCGGCCCTTACGAGGAACTCAGCGCACTGACACGGGAGTATTTGGCCTATGCCACGCGGTAGCCGCACCAACACCAACCAAAACGCCACATCAACTGACACGGAAGGACAGGGGCAGGCCGTTGGCCAGTTCTTGCGTGGCCTTGCCACGCGCGCCGAGGCTGATCCGGCGCTGGCGGCGCAGATACAGGGCGCGCTCCAGGAGAGCGGATTGCTGGCACAGCACGAGCAGGCGCGCAAGAAAAGTGGCGGCGCGGCGAAAGGCAAGGCGCAGCCCACCGCCGCAAGCGCACCTGCTGAGACACCGCCGGACCCCTTTCAGGCATTGCGCGAGCATGGCGAGGCTGGTCTACGCGCCACGCTGGAATCGCTCGACCTGGCGGCGCTGCGTACCATCGTGCGCACGCACCGGCTGGACCCTGCTCGCATCTCCGCGCGCTGGAACGCCCGCGAGCGTGTCATCGAATTAATCGTGACGCAGGTAATTGCGCGCGCCAACCAGGGCAAAGCCTTCTCGCATGTCTGAGTCGCCGCATCTCTCTGATTATTGGGATTATGATGCCATGCGGCGGCGTGAACGGCTGGAGAGGAAGAGGACCAGCAGCACGATAATCAGCGCCAGGAGCGCCAGACCAGCGATGCCAAACACCACGATGGTCAACGTCTGCGCGAAGTTGCCGCTCGTTGAGGAGTTGCTCTGTGTCGCCGGTGGCTGCGAACCATTCAGCGACGGCAACTGCACCTGTGGGTTGCCCGGCGGCATGCCATCCGACTGGAAGTTGCCATAGGGATTGGCATAGTTGGGCGGCTGATTCGTGACCGTGACCAGCTTGCTGATCTTGCGTGTGCCGCTGGCCGAGGTGACGCTGAGCGTCAGCGTATAGTCGCCGCTGGCCGCGTAGGTATGGGTGACGGAGACGCCGCTGGCCGTTGCGCCGTCACCGAAGTCCCAGGCATACGTGAACGCGGCGCTGGGATTGGCTGGGTTATAGGCGGCTTTGGCGTCGAGCGTGAGCGGCTTGCCTGGCTGCGCCTGCCCGATGTCGCTGATTGCCGCGATAGGCCGGTGATCCCAACTGACCTGCCCAAGCACACCTGGCTGGCTCAGCATCCAGGTGGTGAACATGCCCGGCAACGCCAGCGCCAGGGTCAGCGCCTGCGATTGCTGCGCGCTACCATTGGCGAAGGTGTTCATCAGTTGAATCGTATCCTCCGGCTGGTCGTAGGGATAGGACCACGGCGGCGGATTGTCGTCGTAATAGGTCGAATTGCCGGCAAAGGTGACGCATGGCAGCCCGGCCAGCGTGAAGGCAAACTGGTCGCTGCTGCCGATGGTATCATCGCCAACCTTGATATTGCCTGTCTGGTCCGTGCTGAACACCGGCTGCGAAACGTCCGCGCCGTTGCTGCCATGATACGTCAGCGTTTGGTAGCCCAGCGCCTGGAATGCGGCAAAGACCGGCGGAACGGCCTGCGCCATCAGCGAGCGGAACTGTGTGATACTCTGCTGCTGCGCTGGCGAAAGCTGGTTCTGCGCGGGATAGTTCTGGCTGTTCGTCAGCGGCGTCAGATAGGCATAGAAGGGCAGCAGCGGATTTGCGGCTCTGCCCAGATAGCGCAGCGGATACGCGATGCCGCTCTGCTCCTCGTTGAACATCGCCACGATAGTATTCAGGTCGCCGTTCACCGTGTCATTGACATAGTGAAACGAGCCGAAGATGCCCTGCTCCTCGGCGTCGAAGATCACGAAGCGCAGTGTCCGCGCCGGATAGAGATGGTTGGCGCGCCAGTAGTCGCCCAGCGCCTTCGCCACGCCCAATTCGATGGCGCAGCCACTGCCGTCATCATTGGCCGATTGCGTGGAGAAAGCCATGCCGTCGTAGTGGCAGCCGATCACCACCTCATGCGCCGGGTCGGTGACGCCGGGAACCGTCACCTCCACGTTGAAGGCTGGCGTCGTCGCGGGGCGTCCGCTCCACCCGCTGATGTGGAAGGTGTCTTGTCGCACCTGCGGACCGAAGCCGGCCAGATCATGCGTCATCTCGTCGGCCCAGGCGGCGGCGAACTCGTCATGGCCATTGACGCTTGGCGGCAAGTTGGTGTCATAACCGGCCTCGCGGTGTGGGAAGCGCGTGACCAGCGAATATAACTGCTGATAGATATAGTTCGGGTCCACCACGGGGAATGTTGGCGCGGCAGGCAAACCGCCTCTCGCCGCGTTGGCTGCGCGTTGCGCGCTGGCGGCGGGCGCCATACCGGGCAGGAACGCGCTCAGGATGAGCATAATCACGCCACAACCTGCGAGAATCTTGCGAAGCATTGTGTTATGCCATCCTTTCAGAGAAAAACGCTGCCTGGCTAGCAGGTAGGGCGGACATTCGTGTCTGCCAGCGAGAAGATAATAGCACATGCTCAATTGCCAGATGCGGGCGATCATGGCCGGGCTTTTGCTGATGACGTATCTCTATCTATACCAGTATGCGATAGCTGTAGGATAGGGGGAAACCGATGAATAAGGCAGATGTTGCCTCGGCGCTGGCGTCCGCTGGTATGGCGCGCATTACCAAAGACCTCGATCAGTTGCTAGCGCCGTCTATTCGCCTGACAACCACCGCCGCGAGTGAGGGATCGCTGCCTACAGGCTGTTCAAAATTCGGCGGACTGCCAGACCTGCCTGCAGGCACACTCTGGCCGCAGGGCAAAAATGGCGCGCTCGCCTTCATCGCGCAGGTGCGGCTGGCGGACGCCGCGCCCTATGATAGCGCGCATCTGCTGCCGGTGTCGGGTCTGCTCTCGTTCTTCTACGATGCAACGCAGCAGACCTATGGCTCTGATCCCGGTGACCGTGGCGGCTGGCAGGTTTTCTATCACGAGGGCGACACCAGCCGATTGCAGCGGCTGGCTGCGCCTGCGTCGCAGCCAGCAAACGCGCGCTTCACACCCTGCTCTGTCGCGTTTTCCGGTGAATTGACGCTGCCACAGCAGCCGGAACTCGATGTTCCGGTGCTGGATTGGAGCGACGCCGAAAAGCAGCAGTATGAGACGTTCCTGGCAAACTATCCCAGCGCCGCCGACCGCGCCACGCCACATAACCGTCTGCTCGGCCATCCTGATACGATTCAAGATGATATGCGACTCCAATGCCAGCTTGTCTCCAATGGTGTCACCGATTTCAACGACCCCCACGCGGCGAGCTTACGGTCTGGCGCGTTGAACTGGCGCCTGCTGTTCCAGGTGGATTCGGACCCGAACGCTGGCATGCGCTGGGGCGACGCCGGTATGCTGTACTATTGGATCGAGGCGAACGCTTTGCAGGCGCGCCAGTTTGATAAAACCTGGCTCGTTCTGCAATCAGAATAGGGTTTTATTTTTGCTGTCCTGGGGGAACATTGATGCAACGAAAGACAACGCTGTTTGCTAATATAGGCGCATGTTGCGCCGTCATCGCGCTTGCGGCGCTACTGCTCTGCGGCTGCGATGGCATCACAACCGGCGCCGCGACAGCGACGACCGGCACTGGCCAGCATCAGTTCGGTGTGCAGACGAAAACGTCGGGATGCCAGGCGGTGAATGCGCTGCCGGATCCCGGCTGTACGCCTGGGGCCATCTTTCCCAATGTGACGAAAGATCAGGTGTGTCAGCCGGGCTACGCCAGTTCCGTGCGCAACGTGCCGAGCAGCGAAAAAGATCAGGTGTACGCCGAATATGGCATCGCCAGCCACTTTCCCGGCCAGTATGAGGTAGACCATCTGGTGAGCCTGGAACTGGGCGGCTCCAACGACATCGCCAACCTCTGGCCGGAGGCCGCCAGCCCCACGCCGGGCTTCCATCAGAAAGATCAGGTGGAGAACTATCTGCACGATCAGGTCTGTAGCGGCGCGGTCTCGCTGCAACAGGCGCAGATTGAAATTGCCACCAACTGGCTTGCGGTCTACCAGCAGATGCAGAACGGATGACCTCACCCCCTACCCCCTCTCCCGCGAGGAGAGGGGCCGCGAGGCAGACGGTTGTGGCGGAGGGTAACAGGTTCATCCAGGCGAACGGATAGCAGGCGGGTGAACTCGCACTTGGTAGCTGGCGGTTGAAACCGCCCCTGGATGGCGTACCGCCGCGAAGTCCGCCGGCGCAGACTCGGAACAGGCGCATCTGTCTCCGGGCCACCTGCGTGGCCTTTGTCATTCGTAGAACGCTTAGGCGCGTATTGATGCGCCGGCCACTGTTCGTGTGGATTCATCCGCCTGCTACACGTTCGCCTGGCGCTTGCGCTCTGGCTCCCCTCTCCCGCGCACGGGGGAGGGGTGGGGGTGAGGTCTCTCCTACCAACATTTTGCTACCTAACGCGAAATCGGGATATACTGAAAAGACGCAACAATATACCGACTGGTGCGTATGGAAATGAGTTGGGCATGTTAGGTAGCATGACGTGTGGAGGGCCTCTATCTCTATGTGCTACCCACCTACATGAATATTTGCCCGGATGACGCACTGGAATATTCTGGATAAAGACAGAGATGCGGGGAGAATGAATGCCCAAACGCGCGACGTATCATCTGCGCTGGCAGCCGCAAACGCAGCAGTATGCTGTCTTCGCCGGTGAAGCGCCGGTCATACCAATGGTGATTGCTGGTGATCCCGCCTGGCTTCGCTGGCTGAGCGAGGTATCGTCGTTCGCCTTTGTGGCGCGCTCAGGCGCGACCTGCACCGTGCGCAAAGAGGCGGTGCAGCGCGGCGGCGACTACTGGTACGCCTACCGCCGCGTACAAGGACGCATGGCAAAACGCTATCTTGGCCGTAGCGCCGGCCTCACGCCCGCGCGTTTGGAGGAGGTAGCAATGGCGCTCGCTGCGCTCACGCAGGCGGATGGTGTGCCTATGCCTGCTGCCCCGGTCGCCGTTGCAGAGCAACCGGCCACTCACCATCAACCGCCTGAGCCAACGCCTGGCGAAACCATTGAAACAGCGGACACACGACGAATGGGCGCACGACAAAGTAGCGAGGCTGTTCCACTGCGCGCGAGCCATCTGCTGCTCACCACCAAGCTCCAGATGCCGCGCGCAACGGCGCAACTGGTCAACCGGCCCGCCATCTCGCAACGGTTGGATCGCGGACTGGAGCGGCCATTGACGTTGCTCACGGCGCCGGCTGGCTTTGGCAAAACGATGGCGCTCTGCGCCTGGGGACGCCAGCAATCCACCCCGCTCGCCTGGGTCTCGCTCGATGCTGGCGATAATGATGCGTCGCAGTTCTGGATGTATACTCTGGCGGCGCTGAATCGTGCTATACCCGGCGTTGCCGATACGGCGCTGGCGATGGTGCAGTCGCCACAGGCGCCGCCGCTCGCCGTGGCGCTACGCGCGCTGCTCAACGCCATTGCCGCGCAGCCGCAAGAAGTCATCCTCATCCTCGATGACTACCATCTCATCACCGAACCGGCCATTCATGAGTCGGTTGCGCTGCTGCTGGAACATCCACCAGCGCAATTGCATCTCTATCTGGCGACGCGCAATGAACCGTCGCTGCCGCTGGCTCGCCTGCGCGCCCGCGATCAGGTGAATGAGCTACGCGCCGACGATCTGCGCTTCCGCTCTGCTGAAGTGGCAACCTTCTTCAGCGACGTGATGGGCATACCGCTGGCGGAGCCGGATGTCTTGCGGCTGGCGGAGCGTACCGACGGCTGGATCGCGGGCCTCCAACTGGCGGGGCTTTCACTTCAGCAGCATGCCGATCCTGTGCGTTTCATCGCCACCTTCAGTGGCAGCCACCGCCATATCCTCACCTATCTTGGCGAAGAAGTGCTTGCGGCGCAACCAGAGGACGTGCAAACGTTTCTGCTGCAAACGTCCATCCTGGGCCGCATGTGCGCGCCGCTCTGCGATGCGCTCACCGGGCGCAGCGATGGGCAGGCGATGCTCGAACGGCTGGAACAGGCAAATCTCTTTCTGGTGGCGCTGGACGACGAAAGCCGCTGGTATCGCTATTACCATCTCTTCGCTGATCTGCTGCGCTATCGCCTGCGCCAGCAATACAGCGACCTTATACCGGACCTGCACCGGCGCGCCGCGCGCTGGCTGGAGGTTGATGGTTGGGTCGCTGAGGCAGTAAATCACCTGTTTGCTGTGCCGGATATCCAGGCAGCAGCGCAGATGATCGAACGGGCTGCGCAGGGTTTCACCGAACGCGGTGAGTTGGTGACGTTGCTGCGGCTGATCGAGCGGCTGCCGGAGGAAGTGATTGCGGCGCGGCCACGTCTCGCCATCGCGCAGGCGAATGTTCTCTTTGCGCGTGGGTCGTTGGAGATGGCGGAGCAGCGCCTTACTGAAGCCGAGCATGCCTTGCAGACCAATGCTCCACAACTGGATGAACAGCAGGACGAGATGACCGATACCGAACGCCGCACGCTCGCGGGATCAATTGCCGGAGACAGGGCGGTGCTGGCGGCAATGCACGGCGAAACGACGCAAACGTTGCGCTACGCCGAGGAGGCGCTTGCCCTCTTGCCGGCTGACGACCTGTTCTCACGTAGTGGTGTATTGCTGGCGCAGGGGAACGGATACCGCAACAACAATGAGCTACGCGCGGCAGACGCGACCTATAGCGAGGCTGTTCGCCTGGGTCGCGCTTCGGGGAATATCTTTATCGCAACCATTGCGCTGAATATGCAGGCGGACCTCTGCGTGCAGCAGGGGCGGCTGCGACAGGCAGTGGCTCTCTCTCGCCAGGTGATCGAACTGAGCGAAGCGCGCGGCGGCGACCTGCACATGCTGACCGCCAATACCTATAACTTCCTCAGTGGCCGGTTCTATGAGTGGAATGATCTGGCTGCCGCTGAGTCCGCCAGCGAGCGGGCGATAGCGTTGGCTGAGCAATGGGGGAATACCGAACACCAGATTGAAGGGTACAGTCTTCTCGCCTTTGTGTATCAGGCGCGGGGGGAGACGGCAGCGGCGCGTGAGGCGGTTCAGCGGGCCGAGCGGCTCATTCAATTGGGGCGACATTTCCCCTGGGGAGCGATCTTCTTCGGCATGGCGAGCGTGCGTCTTGCGCTACAGCAGGGGCGTGTAGAAGAGGCGCAACAGTGGTTGAGTACGCTGGAGGCAGAGATAGCGCAGTATTCTACCTCTATCACTCCCTTCCAGGATTGGGGAGAATTGACCAGGGTGCGCGTTTTGCTGGCGCCCGGCGCCCAGGCGGCGTTGGATGAAGCGGCAACGCTGCTGGCGCGGCAGGCGGCGCGGGCCAGGGCGGAGGAGCGCCTGGGCGATTTGATTGATATCATGGCGCTGCAATCGCTGCTCCACCAGGCGCAGGATGAACCGCAACCAGCGTTGGCATCGCTCGAACAGGCGCTCACGCTGGCCGCGTCGGAGGGCTACCTGCGTCTCTTCGTAGATCACGGCCAGCCGATGCGCGCACTGCTGCTGCGCCTGCGCGAGAAACTACCCAAAGGGCATGCGCTACGCCCATATATCGAGCAATTGCTTGCCGCTTTCGACCATCCCTTTGCCAGCAAACCGGCGCAACCGGCAGAACAGGCGGCGCTGGTCGAGCCGTTGAGCGACCGCGAACGCGAGGTGCTGTACCTGTTGGCGCAGGGGCACAGCAATCAGCAGATGGCGCGGCAACTCGTCGTCGCCGTCAGCACCATCAAGACCCACGTACACCACATCTTCGCCAAATTGCAGGCGTCAGATCGCCTCCAAGCCGTCAATCGCGCCCGCGAACTTGGTTTGCTGGATCGCTAACTGCCCGGCGGCACGATAGCACAGGAACACCTGTTCGTAGGTACAGCGACGACAGGCCATCCTCACGCCTATACTGAAGTGGGTATGGTGTAGCGTCATGCTGCATCATACTGTGCAGTTTGCATGGCTACCATGAAGGGACGCCGCAGCGTAGTAGTCTGCGGCTACAGGGAGAAAACAAGAGCATCAACGTGAACAGTGAAACCCAAGCTATTCAACCGATGACATTTGATCCTGCTCGTCTTCAGGCGCTGCGTGCCAGCCTCCAGGGGAGCGCGCTCGTTCCTGGCGATGAGGGGTATGATACGGCGCGGCAAACATGGGAGGCCACCACTTTTGAGCAGCACCCGGCGATCATCGTGCTGCCCGCCGCTGCCGCCGATGTCGTTGCCGCCGTCAATTTTGCGCGTGAGCATGCGCTTCCCATTGCCGTGCAGGGCGGAGGCCACGGGCATCCACACCCTGCCGATGGCGCGCTGCTGGTGAACTTTGCCAACATGAGAGGCGTGCAGATCAATGCGGAGACGGCCACCGCGCGCATCGAGCCAGGCGTGAAAGGGCTTGACATCGTTCAGGCGGCTTCCCAGTATGGCCTGGCGCCGCTTACCGGATTTGCTCCAACCGTCGGCTTCGTTGGCTATCTGCTCGGTGGCGGCTTTGGCTGGCTGGTGCGCCAGTATGGGCCAGCGGCGGGCAGTCTCCGCTCCGCTGAGGTGGTGACAGCCGATGGACGCTTGTTGCAGGTGAGCGAGAACAGCCACCCTGATCTCTTCTGGGGTCTACGCGGCGGTGGCGGCAACTTTGGCATCGTCACCGCGCTTGAATGTAGCCTCTACCCGGTCAAAGAGGTCTTTGGCGGCCAGATTGCCTACCCGATTGCGCAGGGCAAAGAGGTTTTGCGTGCGTATTCGCGCTGGGTAAAGACGGTTCCCAACGAACTGACCACTGCCCTGCGCATCGTGCATTTCCCACCGAGTCCCGCGCTGCCGCCGGATTTGCGCGGCGCGTCGCTGATCGTCGTGCTGGCTTGCTACAACGGCGAGGCGACGGCGGGGGAGGCGCTGCTGCAACCGATGCGGACGCTGGGCACGCCCGTCTACGATACATTCGCCCAGATTCCCTATTCGCAGGTCGCCACCATCGCCAACGACCCAACCGAAGCGCCGCCGGTCTTTTATTTCCGTGGAGCTGGCGCATTCCAGGACTTCTCGGATGGCGATATTGAGGCGATCATCAACACGGCGGGCAACCCTGCCTCTGGCATCTTCGTGGTCGAGATACGCCATTTCGGCGACGCGCTTGCTCGCCATTCAGAAGACGCCATGCCCTTCGCTCTGCGCCGGGCAACGCTCTTTCTGGTGGCGATGGCGGTGGCTCCCTCTCCCGATGCGCTCGCCACTGGCAAACAGTCAATTGCAACGATGATGCAGGCAATGGCGCCCAGCGCAACGAGTGAAATGCTCATCAATGGTCTGGGGCCGGAAAACGCCAGCCCTGAGCAGACGCGCGCCTCGTACTCGCCGGAAGTCTACCGGCGCTTAGTCGCGCTCAAGGACCAGTACGATCCGCAGAACACCTTCCGCTTCAATCACAACATCCTCCCATCGTAGGCGCACATTCACCCGTCGACTCCGCCGGCCCTTCCGGTCTTCCCGCTCCCACAAGGAGTGATACCGGAGGGGTTTCTCTGCGTCCCCCTCTTCTCCCGCGCACCCATCTGACCACCCGCGCCCCTCTGCCTCCCCTCTCCCACCAGGAGAGGGGCTGGGGGTGAGGGTTCGACGCTCTGCCTCCCCTCTCCCGCGCACGGGGATGAGTCTCCGCCATGCGAAGCATGGAAGCACTGCCTGGCAGTGCGGAGGAGGCGATGAGCGAAGCGGAGGGGCTGGGGATGGGGATGGGGCCATTCTCTCAAATCCACCCACCAATCCATCGCTGGATGGACGTGTCTCCACCCGTTGTCCTGGCATCATTTGCACATCACCGCGACGCAACACTGCCAACACACCGCAACGCGCCGCCCTGACGACAAAGCGAAACGATACAGCGCAACGCAACAGCTTTTTACAGAGGAGACAACCATGAACAGCATGAACGACCTGAATACGGCAACCATGACTGGGGAAGAGCGCCAGCCAGAGCAACAAGGGCAGCCGGGCAACCGCGATTTCGCCATGCCATTGGGCGCGCTGACGGACGGCTATCTGGAATTCGCCCACCATGCTCCGTATGTCACCTTGCAGACGGACCCGGCGATGCGCGACCTCTATCGCGCGCACTTCGAAGGCATCGTGCCGCAGGTGCAGGCGCGTGAGGGCAGCGGTAACGTCATCGTGCGCTATCCCTACTTCAATTTCCTCGATTGGGTGCGCTGGGCGTTCCTTCCCTATAGCTCGAACGCCGAAATCCTGCTCAACGAGTCGGTTCCCTGGCGTATCCGCGTGCAGGGCGGCACAGCAAACCTGCATGCCGACCTGAGCCGGCTGGTGTTGCGCTCGCTGGACCTGAACGGCGGCGTCAGTAAGGCGCAGATTACGCTGCCGCGTTGCGAAGGCACTGTTACTGTGCGCGTTGGTGGTGGCGTCAGCCAGATCACCTTTCATCGCCCTGCCGGAGTTGCCGCGCATGTGGTAGTCAATGGCGGCGCCAGCAGCCTGACCTTCGACGAACGCTATTTCGGCGCCATCGGTGGTGAGGTGCGAATGGAGAGCGCCGATTATCAGACCGCCGCCAGCCGCTACGACATTATCATCGCGGGCGGCGCCAGCCATCTCACCATAGACACCATTTAAGCAGCTTCTCCCCTCACTTGCGTCCGCTTGAACGCCATCGCCCGCACTCCCCTCTCCCGCGCACGGGGGAGGGGCCGGGGGTGGGGGCTTTCTATCTCACAGAGGTTCACATCATGGAAACAACGACACTCGTACCCGGCGCGGAGAACACCACCGCGCCAGCGCCCGGCGAAAAGCGCCGCCTGCGTGGCTTCGCGCTTGCCAGCGTGATGATTGCGCTGCTGCTTACCCTGCTGTTGGAGGCGCTCGACCAGACCGTTGTCGGCACGGCGCTGCCAAAGATCATTGGCACACTGCACGGCTTCGACCGCTATAGCTGGGTCGTGACGGCGTATCTGCTGACCTCAACGGTGGTGACGCCCATCGCCGGCGCGCTCTCCGATCAGTTTGGTCGCAAGTGGTTCCTGGTGAGCGGTAGCGCGCTCTTTCTCGGCGCCTCGTTCCTCTCCGGCGCGGCGCAGACGATGAATCAGCTCATCATCTTCCGCGCGCTGCAAGGGCTGGGGGCAGGCATCGGCATCGCGCTGGTCATGACCATCATCGGTGACATCTTCCCACCAGCCGAACGCGCCAAGTGGCAGGGGGTAGTTGCCAGCGCCTATGGCATCTCGAATCTCATCGGCCCGACGCTTGGCGGCCTGCTCTCCGATCACGGTCCGCTGCTGGGCAACTTCGTTACCGATGCGACGCGCTGGCGCTGGGTCTTCTATGTCAATCTGCCGGTCGGTTTGCTGGCGTTGCTGGCGCTCCTGATCTACCTGCCAGCACATCTCTCCGAACGCAGCAGCCAATTGACGGGTTGGGCAGCCGTCCGTCGCATAGACTTCTCTGGCGCGCTGCTGGCCGCAGGCGCGACGGTTTGCCTGCTGCTCGGCCTGAGCTGGGGCGGCGACCAGACCTATGCCTGGGGGTCGCCACAGGTGATCGGCACGCTGGCTGGCGCGGTGGCGCTGTTCGTCGCCTTCTTCATCAATGAACGCTTTGCCATACAGCCGATTCTGCCGCTTGGCCTGCTACGCAATCAGGTGTTCGCGGCGGATTCCGCGCTCACCCTGACGACCGGCATGGTGATGGTGCCGCTCTTCATCTACCTGCCGCTCTTCCTGCAAGGTGTGCTGAACGCATCGGCCACCAGTTCCGGGCTGATTAGCACGCCGATGTCGGTCAGCGTCGTTCTCGGCGCAGGCGTTGCCACCGGCGTCATGACGAAGCTTGGGCGCTATCAGATCAGCACCATCATCGGCGCAATTGTGTTGGCGTTCGGAGTGTTCCTGCTCTCGCGGATGTCCGCGACGACGACCCTCTTCGAGGCGGGCAGCTATATGGTGATAGCCGGTGTTGGGCTGGGCCTGCTCTTCGCGGTGCAGACGGTGGCGGCGCAAAACTCCGTCTCCGATACGCTGCTCGGCGTCGCCACCAGTTCCATTCGCTATTTGCAGGCGCTTGGCTCGGTGATCGGCGTGGCGGTGGTCGGCACGGTCGTCAATAATTCGCTCGCCACTGATCTGGCGCGGCGGATTCCCGCTGGCACGGCAGAGCGGCTCACCCCGGCGGGCCTTCAGTACGCGACCAATCCGCAGGTGTTGGTCAACGCCGATTATCGTGCCTCGATCATCCATACCGCGCAACAGTATGCCGTGCAGTTTGCCACGCAACATCTGCCCGCCGGACCGCAACGCGATGCCGTCGCGCGCCTGGTCAGCCAGCAGACCGCCGCGCTGCTTCAGCAGGTCTTCGATGCGCTCAGAATGTCGCTCACTGTTGCTATACAACACGGCTTTCTGGTAACATTGGTCTTCGCCGCCCTCATCGTGCTGGCGGCCCTCTTCCTGAAAGATGTGCCTCAGAACACGCTGAACACTCAGACCAGGACGCAGAAGCAACGCTGAACCCATCACGTTCCACCGCTTCTTTACGCGGGCGGTACACGTCCGCTCCATGATTCCACGAAACACGAAAGGTTATCAGACCCATGAAAACGGAAACACAAACGGCCACAGCCGTCCAGGGCGCCTATACCACCATCTCTGTCATCTCACGCGATGGCACTACCATCGGCTATCGCCAACTTGGTCACGGCCCAGGCGTGGTGTTGCTGCACGGCGCGATGGTGTCCGGTCAGGACTTCACGCAACTGGGCGCAGCGCTGGCGGATCTTTTCACCGTCTATCTGCCGGATCGCCGGGGCCGCGGCCTCAGCGGCCCGTTTGGCGACCACTACAGCATGCAGAAGGAGGTGGAAGACCTCGATGCGCTGCTGACCAAAACGGGCGCACACCGGGTCTTCGGTGTCAGCGCCGGTGGGCTGATCTGCCTTCAGGCTGCTCTGACGCTGCCAGCTATCGAGAAGATGGCGCTCTATGAGCCGGCGCTGCTTATGGATGGCACGGCGCACACGTCCTGGCTCCCACGCTACGACCAGGAGATGGCCGAGGGCAAGGTGGCAGCCGCGCTTGTCACCTGCATGAAGGGGCTAGAGTTGGGCGGCCCTGCTATGAATGCCATGCCCAACTGGTTGCTCGAACGGCTCACGAATATGGCGATGAAAAGCGAGGACAAGAAGGCGCAGCCCGGCGATGTCACGATGCGAAAACTTGCGCCGACGCTTCACTATGATGGAGTGCTGCTTGCCGAGATGAGCGGGACGCTGGACCGCTTCCGTGGAGTGCAGGCAGAGGTGTTGTTGCTTGGCGGCAGCAAAGGGTTGCCGTTCTTGAAGCCGACGCTCGACGCGCTGCAAAAGACGCTGCCACACGTCGTCAAGCGCATGGAATTTCCCGGCCTGGAACACGGCGGGGCCAACAATCCCAGCAACACCAATCGCGGCAGCAAGCCGGAACTGGTGGCGCAAGAACTGCGGCAGTTTTTCGCGTAGCTAGTGGGCATCCGTATCCTGATTCACTTGCGCACTTTCCTCGGCCAGACCCGGCTGGGGAAGGTGCGCTTCTTTGCGGCCAACGAGTACCGATGAAAATGGGGATATCTTGCTACATTGCGCTGTATTCGCATCTGGTGTGGAGCGCCTTGCAATGGAGGCGCAGCGCCTGAGCAAAAAATACAGGAATCTTACACTCATCTGTCACCGCAAAATATGTAGCCCTACCTCACTCGACTGAGAAGAAAGTACTGTGAACCGGCATTGACCCCCTCAGAGTCTTGTATATTCTCCCTCGTGCCGTTTGTGCGTAACACAAGCATATGCAGGCGGGTGTCAACTTTGTGCCCATAGTGCCGTGTTTGTTTTTGGTTTGTTGCGCGCGATTCAGCGGCAACAGTTGAAAATGCCTGGCGTTGAAATCGGCAGCCTGGTTTGGGGCTGTCCTGTTGGGGGAGCCGTAGGGGAAGCGCAACCCCCGAGGAGGGTTACAGGTCGCGGTTTCGCAGCCGCGATAGCTCCTGGCACGGTGCGGGAGCTTTCTTGGAGGTTTTTGTGAGTCAAGTCTACGTCTTGAATCGTGTCACTCGTGTAGTGCGTTCGCTTCGTGTAGTTCCGGTGGCCGTTGCAGTGGCCGCCATCCTCGGCCTGACACTGGCCGCCACACAATTCACCGCCGCTCCGTCGGCACATGCCGCCTCCGCAAATCTGCATTACCAGCGCGGCTATTATCTGGATAACGGCTGGTTCTGCTATGGTTGGGACACTGGCTATTATCGCTGCACGCATCACTGGCATCGCTCCGGTGGTCGCGTCATCTCAGACAACCCCGCCTGGGTTCCCAACTATGGCCTGACGACCACCAGCACGTCTTCGGCTGGTTCGTCTCATAGCTCCTCGACGCCTGCGAAGAAGGCGCCAGCCCCGGCTCCGGTTCACACGGCTCCCGCGCCTGCGCCAGCCCCCAGCGGCAGCGTGCAGGGCATGATCGAGCAGGTCTTCGGCGCATACGCTGGTCAGGCGATTGCCGTCGCCCGCTGTGAGTCTGGCTTGAATCCGGGCGCGACGAACCCAATTGCTGTCGGCAACAGCCACGCAGCCGGTGTCTTCCAGATTCTCTACCCCAGCACCTGGGCCGGCACCTCGTATGCCGGGTACTCACCATACAACGCCTGGGCGAATATCAACGCTGCTCACCAGATCTTCGTGCGCGACGGCTATAGCTGGCGCGAGTGGGTCTGCCAGCCGTAATTTCAACCGCCATTGATGCGCATATCCGGCGTCGCTTGCTTTTCGCGGCATGCCGGATACGCGCCGGGGGCGCAAGCATAACAAACACACGCCTGAGCATTACCTTTTGAGCCAGGGGAGCGCATGATGCGCGCTCCTGGCTTCTTCGCGTTTATCTCCTCACTTATACTCCCTACTTATCTCCTCTTGACGGCTAGAGTGTCGAGCCGGTATACTACCCGTAATCGTTACCGTAACCGAGACCGGATTGTACCGCGCCCGCCTGCCTCGCTCGTGTGCGCGCACCACTGCCAGGTTATTTGACAACCGCCTATCCGGAGGTGTCTGCTGTGCCAGCAAAACTCACCATTCGTGACATAGCGCGCCTCGCTGGTGTCTCGACGGCCACCGTCTCGCGGGTGCTCAACAACAAACCCGATGTGGACCCGGCGACCCGCGAACGCATCATGAGCATCGTCAATGAGCAACGCTACGTACCCAGCGCGACGGCCTCGAGCCTGGCCGGTGGACGTTCCTCGTTGCTGGGAGTGCTGGTGCCTTCGCTCACCTGGCCGTTGATGCCGAACATCCTGCAAGGCATCGCTGAGGTCATCGAGCAGACGGCGTATGAGCTGGTCCTCTATAGCATCAGCCACCGTACCGACCGTAGCAGCCTGATTGACCACATCCTTTCCACCAGGCTGATCGCCGGTCTGATCGCCGTCTATCCCGATGGCATCGCCCGCGCCGAAATGATGAATGACGGCAACCCGGAAGCCTCTAGCCACCTCGTAGAACTCTATCAGCATGGGCTGCCGCTCGTCATTCTGGATGACCAGCGCTTGCCCAGCGCAACGCCCTGGGTCGGGCCAGATAACCGCATCGGCGCATATGAGGCCGTCAAACACCTGGTGAATCTGGGGCACCGGCGCATCGCCTATATCCAGGGTCCGCTGCAATATCAGTGTTCGCATGACCGTTTTGACGGCTACCAGCAGGCGCTCCGCGAGGCGCAGATCGAGGTAGACCCGTCCCTCATCTTCCAGGGCGATTTCAACACACCCAGCGGGTACTCCGCCGGTATGCAACTGCTGCAACTGCCGGAGCGCCCGACGGCGGTGTTCGTCGCCAACGATCAGATGGCGTGGGGTGTGCTGGCGGCGGGCAGAGAGCAAAAATTGCGGCTGCCCGAAGATTTAGCGGTAATTGGTTTCGATGACACTGCGCTCTCCGCGCACACGCGGCCCGCCCTGACGACGGTGCGACAGCCGTTCCAGGAGATGGGCAAGAGCGCGGCGGAACTGCTGTTAACGCTGGTTTCGATGCCCAAAAACCTCAATAACGGCTGGTATGATCCAGTCTCGCATCTGGTGCGAGCGCATGCCGGCATGGACAAAAAGAATCCCGTCCATGTGCAATTGCCGACGGAACTCATTATCCGTGAATCGTGTGGCACGCCGCAGCACGAGCAGGTGCCGGAGTTTCGCATTCCCATCAACTGATCTTCCATAAGATATTCCACAGCAGTTTTGTTGTTGAAAGGCGCTTCTTTTCCGGAAAAGATATCACTTTTCAACGAATTTTACGAAACCGCTTGACAAGATACCACTTCATCCGTATACTCTCTCGTAAGCGGTTACGAAACCGATACCGGCATCGTATTCAGAAGCACCTGAGCAAGCTACAGAAAGGAGTGAAGGCGTTTTACACGCTCGAGGGGATGGCCTGTCCCGCTGGCCGCCGGCAGAGGTACCGCCGGTCCGCGTATGACATTGTTATCCCTGGTTGTCAGATGTGTCCTGTCGTCTCGTCTCGTTCGTTTGGTTTGTTCGGTTTGTTTGGTTTGTCTATCCGGCTTGTCGCTTGACGTAATTCGCTACACTGATGTGTACGGGTTACGCTCGTTACGCGGTGCCGCTGCGGCTCTCTGCGTAGCGGCGCAGTATCCATCGTCTACACCGCGCGGCTGATGATTGGTTCATCGTCTGCGCCCTCGTTCGTGATCCCGTCCTTACCTTTCGGTTTTTTGTACGCCTTGCTTGCACTTTTCAGGTGCAGCAGGCGCAAGCGCGAAGCACACTCGGGTTCACGCAGGTGAGCGTTGAGGGGTAGCAGGGGTATCAGTAACGCTGATATCTCTTCATTCCTGGCCACCTGCGTGATGTCGCCGATGCAGCGCATGCGATGGCATGTGGTTGCCGGTGGTTGCAGGCCCGATGCAACATCATCGCACCAATGCAGTGGTCGCATGCGGTGCGGCTGCTGGATCAACGTTGCGATCCACTTCCATCCGCCGTCAGGAGGTTTATACCGTGCGGTACTGGCAAAAACGGGCATCCTTATCTCTGGCAGTATTTGCCCTCTTCATTGGGTTGATTACCGTTCTCTCCGCCTGTGGAGGCGGCGGGTCAACCACGTCAAGCGGGCCGATTCACCTCGTCTTCTGGGGCTTCAATCAGCAAATCGCCGATCAAGCCGCGCTCTGGAACAAGACACACCCCAACATCCAGGTAACCGGCATCAAAGAGCCGTCCGGCCCCAACCAGTATTACCCCAAGCTGCTGACCGCAGCCAAAGCCGGCAACGGCCCGGACATCGCGCTGGTGGAATACCAGTACATTCCAACGATGGTCGCTAATGGCGCGCTGGTAGACCTCTCCAAATATGGCGCCAGTTCGGTGCAGAGCCAGTTTGTGCCGTCTGCCTGGGCGCAGGTGACACAGGGTAGCGCCGTCTACGGCTATCCGCAGGATACTGGCCCGATGGGGCTGTTCTACAACGCCAAGATCTTCCAGCAGGCGGGCATCACTGCGCCGCCGGCCACCTGGGATGAGTTCGCACAGGACGCCGTCAAGATTCACCATCTCGGCCCGAACTATTACATTGTCTCTTTCCCGCCGCAAAGCACCGGCTGGATCGCTGGGCTGATGTGGCAGGCAGGCGCGCAATGGTTCACTGAAGACACGGCGAATCAAGCCTGGAAGGTCAACATCAATAGCGCCGCCTCCAAGCAGGTGGCTGACTACTGGCAGAACCTGATCAATCAGGGGCTGGTTTCGACGGTTGCCGACTTCTCGAATGACTGGAACGCCGCGCTCGACAAGGGCACCATCGCCAGTTGGCCTTCGGCGGTCTGGGGGCAGGGCGTTATCAAGGGTAACGCCAAAGATACCTCCGGCCAGTGGAAAGTAGCTCCGCTGCCACAGTGGACCGCAGGCGCCAATGCGTCGGCGATGTGGGGTGGTTCGGCCATCTCTGTCGTCTCCGATACTAAATATCCGCAGCAGGCCGAAGAGTTCGTCAAGTGGTATCTGACGGATTCGGGCAGCCTCAACATCGGCGTCAACCAGATCGGCTGGTTCCCGTCGAACGCGGCGGCGCAGCAGCAATACAGCACGGCCACCGATCCGTTCTACAGTGGCCAGGATGTGGATCAGGTCTTCACCCAGGCGCAGATCGGCCCCTGGCAGTGGCCGCCGGACCTTACGACGGTCTACAACGACATGGGGAATGATTTTAATAGCGCGGTATCTAACAAGACCTCGTTCGATGCTGCGCTCGATCAACTGCAAACGCAGGTGGTGAACGATCTCAAGTCCAGCGGTATCAACGTAGAGAGCTAACCATCTCTCCGCTGAGTCGCCCATTCTCAGCCAGATCGGCTCTTCTTCCGGTCTGGCCTGGGATGGGCGGGGAGAGATGGCGATACCACCTCTGCAAATTGCGTATCTCCATCTCTCTCGCTCGCTCGCGCTTCCTTGCATTTCCTTGCGCTCCCATTGCCCAGGTAGCAGGTGATCGCGTAGGATAGGTGTGTCTGGCTGTATGTGACTGTATCTGGCTCGTCGCCTTTCACTCCTGACACACGGTTGGCTGGCCGCTCGTTCTTTCATGCCGAGATGGAGACCCATATGACGTCCGTTGCGTCCGAAACGGTATCCGTGAGCAACGTCGCAAAACCGGGTGGCACCGGAAGTCCTTGGTGGCAGCGGCTGTTGCGCTTGATAACACCGTATCTGTTTGTCTTGCCGTTTGTGCTGCTCTTCATCGCGTTCTTCTTTGCGCCGCTGCTCTATGCCTTCTCGCAGAGCCTCTATCGAGTGCATCGCAGCGGTCTGGGGCTAACACCGCCAACCATCGTCTTTGCGGGCCTGAGCAATTATGTGAAGGCGTTCCAAGACCCTGCCTTCTGGGATGGCGTCAAGCGTGTGCTGGTCTTCGGCGTGATCCAGATTCCGATAGAGATGATTCTCGCGGTCGTGCTGGCGCTGCTCATGGATTCAGCGGTGATTCGCTTCCGGCGCTTCTTCCGGCTGGCATTCTTCATTCCGTTCGCGGTTCCCGGTGTCGTCGCCGCCATCATGTGGGGGTTTTTCTATCAGCCCACTTCCAGCCCGATTATCGCCCTGCTGACCGCGTTACACCTGGGCGCACCGGATTTCCTCGGCAAAAACGTCGTCCTCTGGTCCATAGCCAACATCTCCACCTGGGAGTTTGCCGGCTATAACATGGTCATCGTGTATTCGGCGCTGCAATCCATCCCCCAGGAAATCTACGAATCCGGTCGTCTGGACGGCCTCTCGGAAGTTGGCATCGCGCTACGCATCAAATTACCGATGATCCGGCCTGCGCTCTTCCTGGCAGTGCTCTTTGCCATCATCGGCTCGCTGCAACTCTTCAATGAGCCAACGATTCTCAACCGCCTGTCGAATGCCATCACCACGACGTATACGCCCAACATCTATGCGTACTCCGTCGCGTTCGTGAACACCGACTACTATTATGGCGGCGCGCTGGCGGTGATTCTCGGCGTATTGACGTTCATCTTCTCGTATGGCTTCGTGCGCTTCACGCAACGACAATCGGGGAACTAAGGAGTGCTGTCATGGTAACGACACAGACGCCGGTTGATAGCGAGCGGCAGGTGAAGAACCATACGATTGAGCGCCAGCAAAAGCTGATCGGCGTGCGCGGGTTCTCGCTGAAGAATGGCGTAGCCTATCTCTTCCTCATCATCGTCACCATCTATTCGCTGACGCCGCTCTGGTGGCTGGCCATTTCCGCGACCAAGAACAACACCGACCTCTTCAGCTCGTTTGGATTGTGGTTTGCGCACTTCAACCTCATCCAGAACCTGCAAGACACGTTCACGTATCAGGGCGGAGAGTTTGTCCGCTGGATTTTCAATACAATTCTCTACGCGGTGATCGGCGGCGCAGGCAGCATGTTGATCTCGCTGATGGCGGGATATGCGCTGGCGAAGTATCGCTTCCGTGGGAGCACGCTCGTCTCCACGCTGGTGTTGGGGGCGTTGCTCGTCCCAACCACCACACTCGCTTTGCCCACCTATCTCCTAATGAGCAAGATCAACCTGGTCAACACCTATTGGGCGGTGCTGCTGCCCTCGTTGCTCAGCCCGGTGGGCGTCTTCCTGGCGCGTGTCTTCGCCACCGCCGCCGTGCCGGATGAGTTGATAGATGCGGCGCGGGTGGATGGCGCCGGTGAGTTCCGCATTTTCTGGCGCGTCTCGATGCCGCTCCTGGTGCCGGGGATGGTCACAATCTTTCTCTTCCAGTTTGTGGCGATTTGGAATAACTTCTTTCTGCCGCTGGTCGTTCTCAACGACTCCACGTATTTCCCAATCAATCTGGGCCTGGCGACATGGAACTTTGATCCCGCCTCGCACCAGTTACTCTACAACCTGATCGTCACGGGATCGTTCCTGGCTGTGTTGCCGCTTGTCGTGATGTTCCTCGTCCTGCAACGCTACTGGCGCGCTGGCCTGGCGTTCGGCAGTGTCACGGGATAACACGGGATAACAGGGGTAACGGCAAAACTGCGCACATCTCCAGACTAACCCGGACCAACGGGCAACGATCAGCCAGACAAACAGGTGACAATCATGACATTTCCCAGCGATTTTCTCTGGGGCGCGGCTACCTCCGCCTATCAGATCGAAGGCGCTACCCATGAAGATGGCCGTGGACCTTCCATATGGGATCATTTTGCGGCAACCCCCGGACGCACACGCGACGGCGACACCGGCGATGTCGCGGTGGACCACTATCACCGGATGGAGCAGGATGTCGCGCTGATGGCGGATATGGGCCTGAGCGCCTATCGCTTCTCCATCGCCTGGCCGCGCGTCGTGCCGGAAGGCAGCGGCGCGGTCAATCCCGCTGGCCTCGATTTTTATGACCGGCTGGTGGACCGGCTGCTGGAAAAAGGCATCACGCCGGTGGCGACCCTCTATCATTGGGATTTGCCGCTGGCGCTCTTCGAGCAGGGCGGCTGGCGCAGCCGTGAGACCGTCCACGCCTTTGCCAACTACGCCGCTGTGCTGGCGCGCCGCCTGGGCGACCGCGTGCGCTGGTGGGTGACGCAGAATGAACCGTGGTGCAGCGCCTATCTCGGCTATTATACGGGCCGCCACGCCCCTGGCATCCAGAACGACGCGCAGGGCGCAGTGGATGTCGCCCATCATCTGCTGCTGGGGCATGGGTTGGCGCTTCAGGCCATTCGCTCTACCACTGCTGCGGAGACGCGCATTGGCCCCGCGCTCAATCTCTTCCCCATCTTCGCGGGAGATGCGCGCACAGAGACGCTACGCGCCGCCGAACGCGCCCACAGGTTCCACAATCGCTGGTTTCTGGACCCACTCTTTCGCGGCGAATACACGCCCGGTCTCTTCGAGGATTTGGGCGCGTCGCCGCCGCCGGTGCAGGATGGCGACATGGAAATCATCAGCGCGCCGATTGATTTCCTGGGAGTCAACTATTACAACCGCTGGATCGTGCGCGCCAAAGCAGCAGAGCGCGCACAGCCCACCGCTGAAACACAGGAGATGGGACCGCTGGGGCTGGAGAGCCTGGATTACGTCACCGATTTGCCGAAGGCGACGTTTACCGCGATGGGTTGGGAGGTCTATCCGCATGGCCTGGACCTGATGCTGGAGGACCTGACGCGCACGTATCATCCGCGCCAGTTGCTCATCACCGAGAATGGCGCGGCTTTCAACGATACCTGGAACGGCAACGGACGGGTCAGTGATCCGCAACGCATCGTCTTCCTGCGTGAGCATCTTCAGGAGGTGGCCGGCGCGATGCGGCATGGCGCGCCCGTCGCTGGTTATTTCGTCTGGTCGCTCTTCGATAATTTCGAGTGGGCGGAGGGCTATAGCAAACGGTTCGGCATGGTCTACGTGGATTATGCGACGCAGCAGCGTATCGTCAAAGACAGCGGGCGCTGGTATGCCGGCTTTATTGCCGATCAGCGCGCCCTCCACGCCCGCTGATGTCCAGCGTTTCCGATATTTCCGATATTTCCGGTATTCCAGGTGATTCAACAAGAGGAGCGAGTCCATGGCGGAAGTGACGTTTGCGCATATCACCAAGCGCTACAGCGAGCAGACGAAGAGTGTCATTGCTGACCTGAACCTCCAGGTGCGCGACCACGAGTTCCTGGTGCTGGTGGGGCCATCGGGCTGTGGCAAGAGTACGGCGCTGCGCATGATTGCTGGGCTGGAGGCGATTACCGAGGGCGACCTGTATATTGGCG